>ERZ1370068.3991-contig-3088_pt1 | contig 470137 bp, 597 predicted proteins | sample MGYA00561227_ERZ1370068 | MGnify/ENA primary metagenome ERZ1370068 (study PRJEB38410, sample SAMEA6850437) | metagenome | study: Metagenomic assessment of the ecological functions of the soil: analysis of the soil microbiota associated with the...
ATGGCGGTGCAATCCTTTGCCTGCTGATGGTGCAACTATGGATGTGCCGAGGTTGCAGGCTTTTATGCCAGTCACGCCGACCAAGGTTGAGAGCGCGCCACTTTCCGCGATGCCCTTCAACGCCAGTTCAGCGCGTGCTGCGTCGGTAAAGCCTTGTGGTGCGCGTGTTGTAGCGGAAATCAAACTCAACGCAATAGCGGCCCAAGTGCTTCCAGGGCAACGTGATGGAACGTGCCGACTAAACCGCGCTTTTTGAGAATCGAGAAGTAGCCTTCAATCGTGTTTGTGTGAATGTGACCGCGTGCGTATTCGCTTGTGAGTGATTCACAGACTCATGCGAAGCGAACTGGCGACCGATAGCGCGATAGCCGTTGTAGGTATCCGTCATGAGGTTGGCAGTCAGGCAGATGTTCTGCGTAGCACAGCTTTCAACGTGGTGCCGTTGATCGAGAAGCCCTTTATGGAAGCCGCGCACGTTACCGTTGCAGCACCAACCAGCATAGAATCTTTTCCTTGTCATTCGTGCGCTTACGCTCTTTAGCGGCTTTAGAACGTGGCGAATTGCCCAATACGCGTCGTCAGCCTCTACAGTGCCGCCACAGTCCCCTAACGGGCCTTCGGGTGTCGTAACCATCGACTCACGGATGCGATGCGTCATGAACCATGCTGACTTGTAGGCTGCCAAGCATGCGGTGCAGTTGATGCGAGAAATACCCTTTCTTGGAAGCGCACATTAGGCCGTTTGCCGGCACATCCACTTATTGAGTGGAATGTGTGAGCGCTCGTAGAGTGTGCCGACAGTCACGGAGAAATGGCCGGTGCAATCGTTGCTGAAACGAGCCGGGACGTGTGGACTCACCTTGCAAGCGTGTTGTTCTCTACGCGCACCGCAATGCTGGTCAGGTGGGCCATTGGGCAGCGCACAGACTCCGAATATTCGCGGGCTTTGTCGCGCGTCAGTAGATGGGGTTGGTCAGGTCACACATGGTATTTCTCCTAAGAGTGTGACCATATTTTTAAGACTCGAGCTATGTCCAGTATATAATTCCGCAAAAACCGCCAGAAGACCAGCGCCAATACTGGAGTTTTCCTGTCAATTTACCGTTGCCGTGCCATTCTCGCGCGCTGCGCAAAGTATCGCGGCCCCACAAACAACAGGAACGCCGGTAGCGCAAACCATTCCTTCGCCGGCTGCGGGTTTCTAACCTCTATCCCCAGCAGCGGTTCTTGTTGCAGCGATGTCGAGCCGTGCTTTCTCGGCCTTGCTGTCGACGACGATATCGACGATCTCCAGCTTGCCGTCTTTTGGCGCGGCGTCGAGTTCCAGCCCAGCGCGTTTCAGGCGCCCTTCGGCAGGAAACCCTTCGTTACCGGCAGGATAAGCGTGCGTTGTTCGATTTCGACCTTGCCGCTTTTGTCCTTTCCTCGACTTCGATGCGTAGCCGCATGTTGTCGTCCGGCTTCAACGGCGATCTCGGCTTGCAGTTGCGCGACAGAGCGCGATCAGCGCATAAAACCAATCGCGATCATATCGGGGGCGGAACAGCGAGAACGTCACTTTTTTGACTAGCGCCACTGTTTCCCACGCGCGATTGCGGGTAAAATAACGCAGGCTGACCGCGGCAAAGACAGGAAACATGCGGCAATGGCGGTGATGACCACCCACGCAAAGTGCGGCCACGAGGTGTGCGTCATCAGCAATTCGGTATTGAAAATGAACATGAAGGCGGATGGCGGGTGCGGATTTCGTAAGATGAATCCGCACGCCGGTCTCCAGCGAGGTCCGCGCCGGCTACGGCCGCATAAGCGGCAGTGCCACCGGCGGCGTCGCGTCGGCCGTGATGCCGAAAGTAGAAGACGAACAGGTGCACGGCGATCAGCGGCACTTCCAGTCCGTGCGATGCGGCGGGGGCGACGATCACCGGTGCCAGCGGCGTGAAGACGACGATGTAATTGGCGGTCGTCGGCAGGCTATGCGAAGAATCCAGTGAGAACACGGCGGTCAGCACCAGCACGCCCATCCAGCGAACCGAAGGAAAGTTCCTCCACCGCACATTGGCCATATGCGGCGACCACGGTGAGGCACGACCGTGCCGACGATGCCCGCACCGCCGTGGCGTGGCGTGCCAATCATGTTGCGTACCGCCGGTTACGAGGCTGTGATAGAAGATCGACAACCGTGCCGGACCGCACCGGCCAGCAGACGCTTGCGGAAAAACGCAATCAGCGGCCGCTGTGTGACCCAGCATGAAGGCCATGAAGGTACAGGCGTAGAAGGCCGCCAGGCGGCGACTGTTCCAGCACCATTAGGCACCACCTTAAGGATGGCAGCGGCGGGATAGAACAATCCCGCCAGCAGGGTGGGCATGAGGTGGCAGGCAGTTCGGTCATGTCCTCCGGGCGCAATTCCTCAGTGGCGTTGTCCGGCCAGCGAGCCGAATACCAGCCCCACGTAGATGACACTCACCATCGCGCGCCGACGATGACACTAGCTGCTTCACCGAACGCCTGTGGAATCCACTCAGTAAGCAGCAGCGAAACCTGCACGATGATCAACGCATTGCCACACTGGCGGCGCCGAGCCAGCCCAGCATGCGGCCTTCAGTGGTGAGAGGCGTCGCGGCAGTCCACCATGCCGGCCTTGAGTGCTTGGGTGCACGATATACAGCAGCGAGAGATAGTAGGATCTACGCGGGAACGTCAGCGATGATTTCAATAAGGAATGTTGACATGCTCAAACCATCAAAAATGCTGCTGCGCCACATCACCGGCGGCATGATCTGGCGTTGCTTCGACGGAGCCACTTCGATGGCGCCGGCTTTCACGGGCGAATAACCGACGCCACTTCATCAACATGATGGTGACGTTGCCGCCGGTCAGCACATTGGCGACCGACAAAACCTGGACGAGGCCATTCAAACCCGAGGACGGCACCGCGGCCTTGGCCGGCCACGCGCATATGGCCCATCAGCGCGGAAAATGCGACGCGCGTGAGGTAGTTGCCGCGCCGAGCGCTGACCGACATCGCGCCGGGCACGTAGAGAAACACAAAACTGTCGACACCCCCAGCGCCCAACACCCCGAACGCACGCCCTCGGTCGTGATCCACTGGTGCGAAGCCGCGCGCGCGACAGCGACGCACCCTTGTGCGCGATCATGTCCGGCATGTATTGCCCGGCAAACATGTACACGAAAGGAAAACGTGCCCATGATCATCATCCGGTTTGCTGCAGGCAGCGGCGTGTCGCCTCCAACAGGGTCACGACGCCGGCGCACGCCACCGATGATATCGAGCGTGGTGTTAAGGGCGACCGGGGCGAGGTGGAGAGTTCGTCGTGAGAAGAAGACGAACAGGTAGCTCGCGCAGAATGCGGCAGCGAACGCAGATGTACCCAATCACGTAGATCGGCACATATGCGCGCGGGCTCTTCCCACATCGGACAGGCGAGATAGACGAGACACCGCCTTGAGAAACTCAGGTGGATCGAGCGCGCCATGGTGTCGGTAGACATCACGAACTTCTGCAGCACCGGTACTGCGGCCGATACCCAGAACGGCACCGGCGAAGAAATACAAGCTGGAATAACATTAAGGCCACGGTAGTACACGATCAATTGCTTGGTCGCACCGGAAGGATTGCGCGCACCGGATTCGGCGGCAACACCTTGTCGATCGAATTACTGGTTCGGTTGATCGGCCGTGCCTGCTGCGGCTGGGCTGGTCTCAGCGCTCATTAACTCCCCGATAATGGTGTCGCGGCGTTTTGATGGATGTCTGGATGCATGGCTTCGCGAACAGCCGTTACCTAGCATCTTTCCTGCACTTGCATGGCATTGCGGTGTGTCCTCCACGGTGTCGCCGCCAAACATGACCCATATCCTTCAGCGCAATCCCGCCCTTTCAGTCGCAGTACGCGGCAAGGGCGTGTATCTCTACGACAGCAATGGCCGTGAATACATCGATGCCTCCCGGGGGCGCAGCCGTGTCGTGCCCCTCGGGCATGGCCATCCGGATGTACTGGCCGATGCATGCGCGGAGTTGATGCGCTTTGCCGCGCACGCAGTTTCTTCACCAGCGAGAAGTCGCCGAGCAACTCGCCGCCACGTTGGTCCAGGGCGCGCCCGCCGGTTGCCAGCCACACGCTTCACGTTTGCGATGGATCGGAAGCGGTCGAGCGTACGCACTGAAGGCGGCGCGGCAGTACTTCGTCGAGATCGGGCGAGCCTGCAGCGTGCGCCACTGCATCGCGCGCCGGCAGGAGCTACCACGGCAACACGCTGGGCGCGCTTGTCCGTCGGCCGGCAACGCGAATGGCGCCGCAAGCACCGTTCGCGCCGCTGCTGGTGCCGGTGACCTGCCACGTGTCGCCGTGCTGCGAGTATCGCGAGAAGCGTGCGGGCGGAAGGAGACGCCGCGGCAGTACGGCGAGCGGCTGGCGCTCGAGGAGCTGGATGCCACGATTCATGAGACTGGGGCCGCGGACCAAGTGATGGCGCTTCATCGCCGAGACGGTGGGCGGCGCGACGGCTGGGCTGACGTCCCGCCGGTGGCCAGGCTACTTCAAGCGCGTCCGCGAGATCTGCGACCGGCACGGCGTGCTGCTGATCCTCGACGAAGTGATGTGCGGCATGGGCCGCACCGGCACGCTGCACGCCTGCGGAGCAGGAGGGCATCGCGCCGGATCTGCATGGCCATCGCCAAGGGTCTGGGCGGCGGCTACGCAGCCGATCGGCGCGATGCTGTACAGCGAAAGTCGTCGAACCATCCGCAACGGCTCCAGCGCATTCAGCACGGCCACCTATCTCCGCTCCATGGCTGCGCCGCCGCGCTGGAAGTACCAAGATCATAGCCGAGGTTGCTCGATAAAGCGTGAAGCAACGCGGAGCGCGGATCGAGCAGCGGCTGAACGCTTCGGCAATCCGCATGTCGGCGATATACGCGGCCGTGTTTTCCACGGTCGAACTGGTGAGACAGCGACGAAAACCCCGTTTCCCGCGCAAAACTCAATACGATCAAGGCCGAAGCCATGGCGCATGGATTTGCGCTGTTATCCGTCGGGTGGGGCCGTCAATGGCAATTGAGCGATCCCACGTCATGCTGGCGCCGCCTGTCAGTGATGCTGAGCAGATCCGATTGTGGAAGGCGAAGGGGGCGGTGGAGGCGGTGACGGGTAACGAAGCTGCGTCGTCCCAGCGAACAACCACAAGAATTCCGGCCCGATGGAACGACGATGATGTTGAAAAAGGGCGCCAAAGCAAAGCGCCCTTTTTCTTCTTTCCTAGTCGGAAAAAGCTACTTGATCATCCCCTTCTCCTTGAAGTACTTCACCGCGCCCGGATGGAATGGCACAGTGTTGCCTTCCAGCATCTGTTCCTTGGTGATGTTGGCCACCGCGGGATGGAGCTTCTTGAAGTCTTCGAGGCCATCGAACACCGCCTCAGTGATGATGGTAGCGGCTCGCTTTCCATGGCATGTCGGCGCTGGCGACAAGATGAGTGGCGTGGCGGACGCCGAAGGCTCATCGGGCTGCGCGGTGTCGGTGCCTTCGTAACATCCTGCCGGGGATCGCTCAGCCTTGGGCGTAGGGAACCGGGTTGTCGCTCGCCCAGCTTGCTCGACACCGGGGCTCGTTACGATCGGAGCGCAGATGTTGGACTAGCACGAGGTGGCCGCCTTACGGTAGATCGCATTCGGGTGACTCGGCGACGAAGCGCAAACGCATCGATCTTGTTGGCCGCACAACGCGGGCGCCATTTCGACGAATTTCAATCCACCGGGCGAATCTCAAGTCCTCTTCTTCTTGATGCGCCATCGCGCCCATCACCAGTCTCGGTCGTGCCACGCGCCGGTGAGCTTCCGGGTCGCCGAGATGTTGATGCAAAGCTCGCTCCTTGATGTCGGAAAACGTTTTGATGTGCGCTGGCACTCCGCGCTGGCGCGCGACCAGCGTCAGTTCAGATCTGGTAGACCGAGACCAGCGCGTCGCTAATTTCGGCTGCGGCTCGATCGCTTGAACGCATCTCACGCGCCGGCCATCGCACGGCGCTGCCGTATCGCTCTGTGCGAAGCCGATGTCCAGCAAGCGCGCCCGACATGACGGCATTGACGTTGAACACCGAGCCGTGCCGGTGGATTCCACTGTGCAGCGCAGGCCGTGGGGATCCTTGCGGCACAGGACGTCCGCAAAGCGGCAGCATGGCGCCACCCAGCGTGGTTATATTTTCGCGCCAGACAGATGCCACCGGTGCCGATTCGGTGATGAATTTCGATTGCTGTGCCACAGCCCGGTGTCGCGCCGACTGGCAGCTATGCCGCCTGCGACTAAGTGCCGTTACGCCAATCGCGATACGGACCACCGTCCTCGGCCACGCACACCGTGTAGTACGCCACGTTGGGCGAGTCGGCCGTCCAGCTCACGGTGTGACTGAGCGCGCCCGTGTTGGGGACCACCGTGGTCACGTGGCTCGCCAGCGGCGCGGCGGGGATGGACACCGTGTTCGATACGGTCTGGGTGGCCTGCTGCACGGTGTCGAAGGTGAGCGTCGCCACGTTGGCGATCGCCGTGCCATTGGTCGAGGTGGAGCGCGGCCGCACCGTGAACTGGACGCTGCCCTGGCCGCTGTTGGTCTGAGCGTCGTTGGGTGGCAAGAACCCGTCGCTCTGGCCGAGCGGCTGACTGTCGAGACGGTAGGTCTGGAAGTCCCAGACGAGCTGCGCGCCCACCAGATTGAAGCTCACATGAACGCCCAGCGTGGCGTTGATCGGAACGTCGCTCGAATAGAAGCGAGCGCTCGGCGACGGATCGCGGTAGTAGGCCCGAAGCGGATCCGGCCGACACTCACCGTGGCGGGATCGAGGTCTGAATCGAGCGCGTCGGACACGGTCACGTGTTGCGCGGGATACGGCGCGGTACTCAGGTTCTCGAACTGAACGGTGTACGGCAGCCAGGTGTCACTGCCGATGGCTGCGCCGTTGGCGACGTCGCCGAACTTGGCGTTGGGATCGATCGAGCCGCCCACCGTCACCGGCAGCACCTCGGCGCCAGCGTGGCGCCAGCACCTGAGCTGCAGCTCGCCGGCGCGCTTCCCACTTGCTCGACCGGCTTGCGCCATCAGATTGAGCACCTGCCGGGCCTCGGCGAGCGCCGCCGTCGGGCTGCCCGCGCCTTCGCATTGCCATCCCACCTTGGCCCACAGCGCGATCCCGTTGAGCGCCTCGATCTCGGGATGGATGGCGAGATAGGCATTGATCGCCGTGAGCTGGTTACCCATGCACGCGGGGTTGGTGATCACCCACCGTCGCTGAGGCAAGTGCGGAGCACGTTGCCATCCGCCCACGGCGGGGTCAGCGCCGCGGTGAGCTGGAAGGTCGGCGTGGTCAGCACCGTGAGCCAGATCCGTCGCGATAGCGTGCCGGGTGAAACGCGCGGGATCACCAGCGCCAGATAGCGTCCGCTCGCGGTCGTCAGGGTGTCCTGAACCAGACTCCAATCGGGCTCCCCGCGTCCTGGGGAGGAGCCGATAGAGTGAAGCCCAACGCCACGCTCGCGTTGTTCGGAATCCCCGCGATCCAAAGCGGCACGGACGAGCGCATCGACGTTCCCTGGGTTCTGGATCACCAGATCGTAGGCGGCGGGAAAGCCGGTGCGGAATGCGCTCGGGCCGACGATGTCCACCCGCAGCTGCGGCGGAACGAACTGCGTGATCGTGAACCTGTTCGTCAGCGTCGCGGTCTGCAGGTCGGGGTTCGTGACGACCACGTTCCACGTGCCGGTCGCCTTACCGGTCAGGTCGAAGGTCGCAGTGAGGCTGAGGCAGTCCCCGCCACCGCGACCCCAGTGCCCGGGATGTCGAGCTGCCCGCTGCGCGTGAGCTTCACCGCCGCGCCGCTCCCGACTCGGTTCCCCACCACCGACACCGTCACTGCTGCGCCGCGTTGCCGCCGGTCGCCGGCTGCACCGCATTGACCTCGAGCACACCGCGTGACGCGCTGCGCGTAGATGTCGACGTTGCCGCTGCGGTTGTCCTCCCAGGCGACGATCGCGCCCCCGCGCCATCCGAGACGATCGTGGCGTTGGCCTGGGCGCCTGGGGCGGTGCAGAGCGCCACGCCGTCGGCGATCCATTGCGGCGCTCCCGCGGCGTTCAACCGCTGGGCATGAGATGTCGGTAGTGCCGGTGCGCTGGTCCTGCCAGGCGACGATCGCGCCCCCGCGCCGTCGGCCGCGATCCTGGGGGTGGACTGATGATTGATGGCGTTGCAGAGCGCCACGCCGTTGGCGGTCCACAGCGGTGTCCCGGCGGCGTTCACCCGCTGGGCGTAGATATCGTTGGGACCGTTGCGGGCGTCGTACCAGCTGACGATCGCGCCCCCGCGCCGTCCCCGACGATCGTGGGTAGCGGCCTGTTGGTTCGCGGCGGTGCACAGGGCGCGCCATCCGCGGCGCCACTGCGCCGTCCACGGTCCCCGAGGCCAGCACGCGCTGGGCGTAGATGTCCCAGTTGGGACCGTTGCGGGCGTCATACCAGGTGACGATGGCACCTCCCGCGCCGTCCGAGTGACGCTCGTGGGCGTCAACTGATCGTTGGCCGCGGTGCAGAGCGCCACGCCGTCGGCGGGCCACGTGCCATCCACCGTCCCCGAGCCCAGCACGTGCTGCGCGTAGATGTCGTATTCAGTGCCGCTGCGGTGGTCGTACCAGGCGACGATCGCGCCCCCGCGCCGTCCGAGACAATCGTGGGCCCGAACTGATCGCTGGCGGCGGTGCACAGTGCCACACCGTCGGCGGTCCACTGCGGTGCCCCCGCGGCGTTCACCCGTTGGGCGTAGATGTCCGCGGTGCTGGTGGGGCTGCGGTAGTCGTACCAGGTGACGATCGCGCCCCGGCGCCGTCCGAGACGATCGTGGGGGCGCCCTGAGTATGGACCTCGGTGCAGAGCGCGACGCCGTTGGCGGTCCACTGCGGCGTCCCTGCGGAGTTCACGCGCTGGGCATAGATGTCATAGCTGGCGCCGCTGCGGATGTCGACCCAGGTGACGATCGCGCCCCCGCACCGTCCGATGCGATCGTGGGTAACGCTGATCTCCCGTGGCGGCGCAGAGCGCTACGCCGTCGGCGGTCCACTGCGGCGTCCCCGCGGAGTTCAACCGTTGCGCGTAGATGTCGAGGTCGCCGCCGCGGTTGTCGTACCAGGTGACGATCGCACCCCCGCGCCGTCCGATACGCTCGCGGGAGCGTTTTGGTTCCCGGTGGCGGTGCAGAGGAGGACATTCACCGTTGGATCGATCGGGCAATCGGCCAGCGCCGGGCCGGCAGTGACGGAAGAGAGAGCAGCACGGAGCCAAGCGCGGAGATGAGCAGACATCTCCGCCGAGAGCCGTGTGGGTCTACAGGCGCGCTGGAGACAGCAGCAGCGCCGAGTCCGATCGGGATGTCACGCGGCGAGTGACGCGGCACGACGAACGCTCCCCTTCGACCGAGAGCTACTGCGGCACGTCGCGCTCGATCGGCGACGGCGCAGCGCGGCCAGAAACTCCCGAGACGTTGTGGATAGTGAGCCATAGCCGGATTGACTCCAAGCTCATTCGCATGAGGCCGACAGGTTCAGCGTGAGCACTACTTCTCACGATTTGCGTATCTGTATGACAACACTCATGGCTCTTGGTTGGGAGTGACGGAGGCAGTGCGGTGGCGACTGAAACAAACGAAGGGAGGGGCGGATTGCTCCGCCCTCCGGGGCTGCTTCGCTGGGGCTAGCGGGTTAGCCGATGAAGCTGAAGGTGGCCACGTTGTCGGTCTCGTCGCTCTCGCTGACGGCGCCGTTCTTGGCTTCGATGGTGATGTCGCAGTCGACCGTGACGGTGATGATTCCGACCGCGTTGCCATTCTTGGGCGGGGAGAAACCGATCGGCAGCGCCGCACCAGCCGCCGAGGCCGGGCATGCTGAAGTAGTAGGTCGCGCTGCCGAGCTGGACGCTGACGCGGAACGGACCCGCATCCGCCAGGCCGGCGTTGACGACCGCGAGGTCGGTGGCGGAGGCGTGGTTGCTGTAAACGACCATGAGGTTGGACTTCCCTCGACCGGCGCCGCGCTCTTGGGGTCGGCGTAGGACTTGAACGGGGTGAGGCAGAGGGCCAGGACGGCCAGCAGGGCGAAGCTCTTGGTGAACCGCATCGTTTGTTCCTCCTTCGGTGGAAGCTGGTGGTTGCGAGTGAAGCGTTGACGGGGAGGGACAAACGCAGCCGGTGTGCCAGCGGTGGAGGTGAGCGGGTGGCGGGGCTCAAGCGCGCGCGTGTGCGGGAGATAGGGAGATCGCGGCGCAGCGGCGCACCGGGCGCGCGCACTTCACGAGCGCGGAGAGACTCCACGAACGAGCAGCAATCCTGTACGCGCGTGGAGTGAGGGAGCTGGTGCGATGTCGATCAGGTCGAGCGTCGCGGGCTCGCGGTCCGCCAGCGTGAACCGCACGTGGATGGACCCGCCCAGCGCGGGGTTGGGCCGCGCGCCTCGAGCGCGAGCGTCCAGGGCGTCGCCGAGTCGATCGCGACCTGGGATGCGATCGTGGACGGAGGCAGTGCGGTGGCGACTGAAACAAACGAAGGGAGGGGCGGATCGCTCCAGCCCTCCGGGGCTGGTTCGCTGGGGCTGGGGAATCAGCTGATGACGTGCAGGGTGACCTTGTTGTCGTCCTCGTTGCTCTCGGGGACCACATCCAGGTCGTCGACCGTGACCGTGATCGAGGACGACTTGTCGGAGAGGTGGATCGGCAGCGCCGCACCGGCGGCGAGGCCAGGGACGGTGATGGAGTAGGACGCGCTGTTGATCTTGATGGTCACGTGGAACTGACCCGCGGCGGCCAGGCCGGTGTTGAGGATCTGCAGATCGGCATCCGGAGCGAGGTCGCCGCTCTGGACGGTGAGGTTGGGGTACGCCTCGACCGGCGCGCTCTTGGGGTCGGCGTAGGACTTGAACGGGGTGAGGCAGAGGGCCAGGACGGCCAGCAGGGCGAAGCTCTTGGTGAACCGCATCGTTTGTTCCTCCTTCGGTGGAAGCTGGTGGTTGCGAGTGAAGCGTTGACGGGGAGGGACAAACGCAGCCGGTGTGCCAGCGGTGGAGGTGAGCGGGTGGCGGGGCTCAAGCGCGCGCGTGCGGGAGATAGGGAGATCGCGGCGCGCGGCGCACCGGGCGCGCGCACTTCACGAGCGCGGAGAGACTCCACGAACGCGCAGCGATCGCTGCACGGACGTGGAGTGAGGAGCCGGTGCTACCGCATCAGCACCACGCGCGCCTTGAGCATGCGCGCGCCCTGGGTGAGCCGCAGGAAGTAGAGTCCCGATCGCAGCCGCGGAGTGGCGCCCAACGTCACCGCGTGCGGCCCGGGGCCGAGTGAGCCCACCTCTTGCCGGATCACCCGGCGGCCGGCGATGTCGATCAGCTCGAGCTTGGCCGGATCCCGATTCGGGAGCGTGAACCACACGTTCATCGATCCGCCAATCGCGGGATTGGGCCGCGCCCCTCGAGCGCGAGGGTCCAGCGCCCGGCCCTTCGACATCGACCTGCGACAACGCCGAGTAATCCGCGCTCGCTTTGGTCTCCATGTTCCCGACCTGATCGCGCGCGGCGCTGTAGTAGAGGTAGGTGTGAGGATGGTGATCGCTCGACGCTCCCAGCGTGTCCTGAATCACGGTGGTATTGGTCCGCCAGGCCCGGAACGGGCCGCAATCCCGTCCGTGCACTCCGCCACGCACACCGTGTAGTCCATCACATCGGGTGAGCTGATCGGGCCCCAGGTCACAGTGGTGGTGAGCGACCCAGTGTTCGGAGTCGCGTTCATCACGTGGCTCGGAGGGTGGTGAATTGTCCACCGTGTTGCTCACGATTCCCGTGGGTGTGGCGGTTCCGTCGAACGTCAGGGTCGCCTGATTCGTGATCGTCGAGCCGTTGGTCGCCGAGGCGATCGGCCGCACCGTGAACTGCACGCTGCCCTGCCCGCTGTTGGTCGCGGGGTCGTTGGGCGGCAGGAAGCCCTCGTTCGACTGGAGCGGATCACCGTTGGGATGGAAGGTGTCGAAGCTCCACACCATCTGCGAGCCCACGAGGCTGTACGACACCCGCACGCTGATGTTGGCTCCGAGTGAAACGTCGGTCCAGTAGGTGTGCGTCGTGGGGTGGGATCGAGAGTACGACTCCCGAAGCCGATCCTTCCCACGCTCACCGTGGCCGGGTCGAGCAAGGTGATCGAGCGCGTCCGACACCGTCACGTGCTGCGCGGGGTAGGTGGGGCTCGTGTTCTCGAACTGCACCGTGTAAGGCAGCCAGGTCTGGGTCGTGATCGAGGTTCCCGGAGCCCACTTCGCCCGAACTTGGCGTTGGGATCGATCGAGCCGCCCACGATGACCGCCGAGCGCCTCCCGCCAGCGTCGTCGCCAACACGCGCGTGCAGCTCAGCCGTGGAATGGCTTGCTTGCTCGACCGATTTCATCATCAGATCCGAGCACCTGGCGAGCCTCGCTCAGCGCCGCCGGCAAGGTCGCCGCGCCTTCGCAGCTCGCGCCGATTTTCGCCCACACCGCGATCCCGTTCAGCGTCTCGATCTCGGGGTGCTTCGCCAGGTACGCGTGAAGTGGCGGTCAGCGTGTCCCCCATGCAAGAGCGTCGACGCGACCACGGTCGATCGAGACACGCGCGGAACGTAGCCCCGTCGGTCCACGGTGGGGTGATGCGCGGCGATGAGCTGGAACGTGGGCGCGGTCGGCACCGTCAACCAGATCCGCCGCGCGGTCGTGCCAGGAGGGACGCGCGGGATCACCAGCGCCAGATAACGCCCCATCAGAGTCGTCAGCGTGTCCTGCACCTGGCTCCAATCCAGCTCGCCCGGATACTGCGGCGGCGAGGACAGCGTGAATCCCAGAGACACGTTCGCGTCGTTCGGGATTCCGGCGACCCACAAGCGGCACGCTCAGCGCATCCACGTTTCCGGGGTTCTGGATCACCAGGTCGTACGCGGTGCGATACCCCGTGCGGAACGCGCTCGGCCCCACGAGGTCCACGCGGAGCTGAGGCGGGACGAACAGGTCGATCGTGAAGCCGTTCGTCGCCGTCGCGCTCGAGAGATCGGGATTCGTCACCACTAGATCCCACGATCCCGTCACCTTTCCGCTGACGTCGAAGAACGTCCGGATGCTGTCGCCATCCGCGGTGACGATCACGGAGGTCCCGACGACGTCGGACTGTCCGGAGCGCGACAGCTTCACCGTGGCGCTGCTCTGGAATCCGCTGCCCATGACCGTGACCGATACCTGGCCGCTGTTGCCGGCATGATTCGGGGTGATCTGGGCGATGGTGGGGCTGTTCGCGAAGGCGACCGAGATCGCGTGGCTCCCCGCGATGTTGGGGAACACGTAACCGGAGACCGCGCCGATGAATTGTCCGTCGATCGTGACGCTGGCGACGTGATATCCGCCGTTGGGATTACACGTGAAGGCCTGACTCGATCCGGCGGATACCCCGATCGCGCCGGTGGGAGATCGAGCTGTTGCTCCCCGCCGAGGCCGTGATCGTGTAATCGAAACCCGCCACGCCGCCATCGTTGACGCGCTGAGCGAACACGGAACTGTCAGGACGCCCGTCGGTCCAGGCGACGATCGCGGAGGTCGAGGGAACGATGAGAGGGCGGGCCTTGATTGCCGGAGGCCGTGCAGAGGGCGACGCCGTTCGCCCCCCATTGGGGAGATCCTCCACTCACGGCCCGCGCGTAGATGCTTGCGCGTTGTTGGTTCCGGCGCGATCATCCCACCATGCGACAGTCGCGGCGTCCCCGCTGGTGCCCTGGGGGCCACGCCGGTCCGTGGAATGAGCTGGCCGCATCCGGTGCAGAGGTCGACTCCCGACGCGCCCCACAGCTTGGCGTTCCCATTCAGATGCTGCGTCGCGACGCCCGCGCTGGTGGAGTACCAGCCCCAGGACACCAACGCACCGCCGAGGCCGTCGGAGGTGAGCGCCTCGGTTCCAGCGCTGAAGCTACCGCCGTGAACCGTCACGTCCGGCCATTGCGGACCTCCTGTATGGGAGATCTTCTGGACGTGGAATGCGCCCGTCGAGTTGGTCGTTCCAACCGACCAGCGCGCCGCCACGTGTCGGCGGCGATCTTGGGATTGGGATTGATCGTCGAGACGATGTCGAGCAGGGTCTCGCCAGGCGACGGCGCCCGTGGTGTCGATCCGGCACACGAAGCCGGTGTCGGGGCTGGTTTCACGGTGCCATGCGACGATCTCGCCGCCCTCGCCGTCGGAGATCGCGGCCGGGAAGCGGTCGTTTCCCGCGTCCGCGCCTGCGCTCGGCAGCGAGACCAACACCCCATTGGCGGTCCAGCGCGTCGCTCCGGACACCGCCAGACGCTGGGCGTAAATATCCGCCGAGCCGGTGCGCCAGTCGGTCCACGAGACGATGACACCATCCGCGGCCGCCAGGGCGAGGTTCTGCTCCCCCTGGGATCCTGACCCGGTGGCCACCCTGATCCCATTCACGGTCCACTGGGGGAGCCAATGGGGTTCAGGTGCTGGACGTAGACGTCGCCGCCGCTGGCAACCGTGCGGTTGTCGTCCCAGGTAACGAAGGCGCCTCCGTGTCCGTCCGCCACGACCTTCGGGTTGCTCTGATCCCTGATCGCGTTGCAGACGACGACTCCCCGGCTGCCCACATCGGCATGCCGCTCGTATTCAGGCGCTGGGCGTAGACGTCGTAGCCGGCGGAGCCGCTTCGAGAGTCGCGCCACGCGAGAGGGCGCCTCCCGTGCCGTCGGCGACCATCGAGACCTGATCCGCCACGCCGAAGCCCTGCGTCATCGGCGCGCCGTCGGCGATCCACCCAACGCTGGTGCTCGCTGCGGAGGTATCGAACGTGGCACCGATCGTGGGCTCGCCGATACGTTGGCGATCCGTAGCTCTTGGGCGTGCCGATCGACCCGCCGTCGACGACCACATCGTTCAGCCGCGAGAAAGCGTTGGGCGCGAACGCGAAGCTCTTTCGATGCTCCCTGATTGACGGGAGTCGAGCCCGACGCGATCACCTTGCCGCCCACTCCCGCGTTCGAGGCGAGCGCGAAGTCGGTCCCCACGGCACCCAGGAAATCCGAGCGCTGGGCGAAGATGTCCAGATTGCCGGCGCGCGTATCCGACCACGCCAGGATCGCGGATCGGAGTCCCGCCACCCACGAGACGGAGACGCTGTCCGGATAGCAGCGGCGCCGCCGACCGGCGCCCCGGTCGAGGAGAGGTAGGTTCCGATCGAGTCGACCGCCGCCGCGTAGATGTTCGAGGGGCCGGCACGGCGATCCATCCAGCTCCACCTGGGTGATGCCCGCGCTGGACATCACGGGAACGGGCCCGAACTGGGTTTGCGCGGCCGTGCAGAGCGCCTCGCCGTTCGAGGTCCACATCCCGCTGCCGTTCGTCACGTTGATCCGTTGCGCGTACATCGTCACCCGTGTCCGCGCGGGCGTCTTGCCACGTGGCGACCAGCACATTCAGCGATGGATCGGAGACGAGGCGGGGGCTGATCTGATTGCCGGTCGCGGTCACGGTCGCGACGCCGGGGGCCATCCATTGCATGGTCCCGCTCGAATTGAGCGCTTGTACATAGATGTCGAGGTCCGCGCCGCGAGCGTCCTCCCCACGCGATGCAGGCACCGCCTCCCGCGGCAGGCGCGATCGAAGGCGAAGTCTTGTTCTGACCTCCGGAAACAGCGACCACTCCGGTGCTCCCCCAATCCACCGTTCCATTCGAAAGGACCCGATTGGCGCGAATGTTGAAATGACCAACGCCTCCCTGCTCGTCTTGAAGGCCGCGATCACACCTCCTGAACCATCGCTGATCATGACGATGCGATGTTGGGTCACCGGCCGCGGGCGTCATGAGGGTGACACCATCGGGGGTCCAGCTCGGACTGCCGCTCGCCGTGACCTTCCGAACGTAGACGTCGTAGTTGCCGCTTCGCTGGTCCCGCCATCCCTACGATGGCGCCGTCCGACCCGTCGGAGACGATCGCTTGCGCCACCTGCTCGCCGGCCGCGGCGCACAGAGAAACCCCGTTCGCGTTCCACAGGGCATCACCGAAGGCGTCTAGGCGTTGTGCGTAGATGTTGGCGTTGGCTCCGCGCAGGTCGGTCCACGCGATGATGGCGCCGCCGCCCCGGACGACGCAATCACCGGGCCGTACTGAGATCCGCTCGCCGTGCAGACGGGAACGCCATTGGCGCCCCACAGCAGCTCTCCCGTACCGCTCACGCGCTGCGCGTAGATGTCGGAGCTGGTTCCGTTGCCGTTGCGCCAGGCGACGATCACGCCACCGGCGCCGTCACTGGCGGTGACGGAGCGCCCTGATCACCCGCCAGCCCGCTCACAAGGACGCCATTGCTGGCCCATTGCGCACTCGCTGATGTGGCGGCGACGCAGGAGAGGAGAGCGAGAAGGGAGGCAGCGCGCCGCGCGCGTCGCCCGTCGAAGCCCGTGACGGGCTGGATCGAATCGATCCGCGAGAGAGAAGGGCGGCCCAACATAAACACTCCTGCACACGACGGGACTTCGCTGGTCTACAAGAATTCGCTTCCTCTTCTAAGACCGCCGAGCGCGGTCAAAGGATTGTAGATTCGTGCCGGGGATGAGAAGCCGCGAGAGCTGCCTGAGCGCGAAGTCTAGGAAGCGCCTCCGAGCAATACAACGCTAATCCGGAGGCCACCCACTCATTTGACGAGTGCGAGCCGCCGCGTGATTGCTTGACCGTCGACGACCAGACGCACGAGATAGATCCCGCTCGAGAGCCGTCCCCGACCGGATCCGTTCCCATCCCAGACCACGGTGTGATAGCCGGGAGCGAGCAGAGATGTCGTCCAGCGGCTTTGCGACGCGCTGGCCGAGCACGTCAAAGATCTCGAGGCTCCGCGCGCCGCGCGAGGCAGGCCGAATCGAATCCGAGCGGCACCCGCGACGGATTGGGCGCGACTCCGGATCCAGCGCGAGCCGATCGGGGACGAACGCCTGATCCGAGGAACGGGCCACGTAGGAAGCGGTTCCGACCACGATGGCGAGCCGGTAGGGCCGGTCCCTGAACGGAAGGATCTGATAGCGAACCACGTCGCCCGACGTCGAGAGAGAACCGTCCATCGAGCTGCCCTGTTCTCGGTCCATGAGCCGCAACGCCAGGTCCGGCGAGGGTGGCATCGGCTTCGGAGATCGCAAGCGTCAGAGGCTCTGCCGGAGCTCACTGCTCCGGACCTCGACCTCCCAGGTCTCGCCTTCGGAGCTTCGGAGGCCTCAGGTCCTCTTGATAGGCGTCGGCGCGCGCGCCCCATTCGGGGTGGGGAAATCGACGCGCACCCACGGACCCGGTGGTCCGAGGAAGCTTCGGGACGTCCGTCCGATCGAAGCCGCTCGCCGCGCCCGCAGCCATCCCGAAGACGTTAGACGCGTCGCTGGCCTCATCGTTCCAGGCCTGGAGCCGGAAGCGGCCCGCACGGCTTTCCGATGAGGAGCGCGATCGTGAAAGGACGAGCGGTACTGCCGAAATCGCGTGCGGGGGAACGAACAGGGTGGCCGCCTGAGAAGCGTGGATGAAGTAGCTCCTCGAAGGGTACGAGGCACGGAAGCCGTGCCCGAGTACTCTCACCCTTCGGTTCGATATTCGGATCGAGACATGATCGGGGCGCCGACCACGCTCCGATCGCATCGCACGCTGTCCCACTCCACTGGGAAATCAGAATGGGTTGCCAACGATGTTCCAGCCTGCCGCGAGACTCGATCCGGTAATCGGTCGTGGCATTCGGCGATAAGCCGTCGATGGGTTTGGTGTCCACGGTGTTCGCGTCCCGGCTGATCAGCCAGAATCCGCGGCCGGGAACCGGCTGGAATCCGCTGGTCTCCGGAAGAGAACTCGACATTGCCGCCCACGAGGGGTCGTAGACGAACGCCCGCCAGTTCACGGGGTCGTACGCGCCGGAACTGGTCGTAGAGGATGTCTTCGAGGCTGACCTGCGGTAGCTCGAGTGGAATCGAGAGCAGTCGATACCGAAGTTTCGGGTGCGCGAAGGCTTCCGCGAGGTTTCGGACGCGAGTCGGGATCCACTCGTAGGTCTTTCCAGAAGAAGCGAAATCGCAGGCGTCGCGCAGCGTCGCGACCTCGACCCGGTATTCGACTCCAGTCGGACCGACGACGGAGCGAGGGATGATCCCCGATGGGTCGATTCAAAGGCCCCATCTTCAACGTGTCGCTCTGCTCGGCGATCGCTCCTCCGCTACGGAAATAGATGGTTCTCCGCTGGAAGACCGTTCCGGTCTGCAGATCGACTTCGACCTCGACGCTGTCTCCTTCGAGACCCGATGTGGCCTGGCCACCTGCATGGATCGAATCCGGCGGCCACCTCCTGCGGATACGGAGCGGTCGCCGGCGCGCCCACGGGCCGCGTCCGAGAGTAGTCGCCGTTCTGAAGCCTGACGTAGTACTCCACGCCCCGCTCGGTGACCGCCGCGGCTGGCACCGCGGCGAGGAAATCGCTGCCGAGACGCGTGAGCGCCAGGCTGTCGATGAGTCGACCGCGCCGGCGACGCGGTAGTAGAGCTTGCCGCGTTCCGCGTGAACGCTGTCGTCCAGAGCGGCGACCACGAGGAACGGCACGCCCAGCGGGACCTGCGGACGAATCCGAGAACGCGCGCGCCGTGAAATCGATCCCGCGCACGTCGACGTTCAAGGTGACCGATTGCGTTGGGACCCGCGGGTCGTTGCTGGTGATCGTCAGGCTCTGCACCCCGGTGCGCGCTTCGACCGGCGCCATCCACAGCGTCTCGGCCTGGGATTCTGTTCCAATCGAGTGAGTCCGGGAGAGAACCGGAGGCGCCGAGATACATCTCCTGCTTTCCCGATATCGGTGCGGTCGGAAGCCGCACGTCGGTGATGACCAGCCGCTGGAGACCGCGGTTGGAGATGGCGAACGGGACCGGGACGCCGTCACCCAATGTCACGGGTCCCAGATTCAGCTCCGGCTCGACACCTGAAGCGTGGGAGGGAGCGGGCTCCACTGGCTGGGAGGCCCCAGTGCGAGGCCCCAGGTGGGCTCGTCGGTGTCGGGTCCCCGCCGAGGATCATCATTCGATCGTGGAGAAGGTCGTTGATCGCGCTGTGCCTCACGCGACCGGCCGGCGACGTGCCGGATGGAGTGAGATCGTGCCAGGTCGTATCGGTCAACGACAGCGCCCACACGTCGTTCGAAGGGCGAGAACTCCCGCCCTCGGACGCGTAGCCGCCGAACACCAGCATTCGTCCTCTCCTGGCATCGTAGATCGCGGACTGGTCGGTGCGATTGCTCGGAGGAGTTCGCTGTTGTGGCCATGAGTGTCCAGTAGGAGTGGGTCCCAAAGAAAGGGCCCAGACGTCGTGATTGAAAGGAAAACCACCGAACACGAGCATGCGATTGCCCTGGAGATCGACGATTGCGGAGCGCTGAGAGAGTCCCGGCCCGACGGCGAGAATGGCGTCCCATCTGGCATTTCCGGAAAGAGAAAGGGACCACGCGTCCGACAGGAGTGTCGCGCTCTGGGACCGCCCACCGAAGATGATCATCCGGTCGCCCACGGGTCGTACACGGCGCTGTGGATCCACCGCCCGGGGAGGAGTGCGTGCCGTCTGGCTGCAGTGGCGTCCACGTTGGTGCCCTCGGATAGCGACAGGGCCCGAACGTCGTTCTCGGTCCCAGTCGAGTCGTTTCCTCCGAAGACGATCATTCGATCCCTCACCGGATCGTAGATCGCAGTGTGTCCTTCCCGGCTGAGGGCGGCGTTCCGGCGGGGTCCAGTTGCGACCACTGGGGATCGAGCGAGAGAGATAGCTCCCAGGTCGCATTGGTGGGCTGGCCGTTCGTATTCCCGCCGAAGACGATCATCCGCTGGCGAATGGGATCATAGACCGCCGGAGTGTCCGTGCAGGTCGGTCGGCGGCTGGGAAGACGCGTTCCTGGCAAACAACCCTAATGCCGTCAGAGCGACGACACAGAAGTACCCCAGGGAAGGAAGACGGCCAATGCTCATGAACTACAGGCTAGCAGGAGGGGCTTGGGCAGGCACGTGCGCCCTCGCTATCACCGGAGGACGGCGAGACGCGCGTTCAGCGATCGGTCATTCTGGCTCAGCCGTAGGAAATAGAGCCCCGACTTGAGCCGCGGGCTCGCTCCCAGCGTCACCACGTGCGGACCGGGTCCCATCGAGCCCACATCGCGTCGCAGCACCCGCCTGCCCGTCACGTCCAGCAGCTCCAGCATCGCCGGCTCCTGATTCGACAGCGTCAGGCTCACCTGAATCTCTCCTCGAACCGGATTGGGCCGTGCTCCTCCAAGCGAGAGCTCCCACCGACCCGGCCCGACCGCCACTTGCGACGAAAACGATACGTCTGGGGCCGGCGGGTGCCGTCTCGATGTTCCCCGCCTGGTCCCGCGCCACGCTGTAGAAGCTGTGGTTGTGCGGGTGATGGTCGCTCGAGGCTCCCAGCGTGTCGGTGGTGATGGTGGTATTCGTACGCCATGCCCGGTACGGGCCGCCGTCCTCGGCCACGGCGATCGTGTAGTCCATCACGTCGGGAGAGCTGTCAGCGACCCAGCTGACGGTGAGACTGAGCGCGCCGGGCGTAACCGCAACACTCGTGACATGGCTCGCCGGCGGAGTGTTGTCGATGATGTTGCTCCCAGACCCCTGTGCTCTGTGTGACTCCATCGAAAGTCAGCGACGCCTGGTTGGTGATCGCTGTCCCGTCGATGAGCGAGCCCCTTGGCCGCACCGTGAACAGGACGCTCCCCTGCCCGCTGTTGGTCTCAGGATCATTGGGTGGGAGGAATCCCTCGTCGGGCTGTAGCGGTTGGCCGTCCGGGTGGAAAGGTGTCGAAGCTCCACACCAGCATCGAGCCCACCAGGCTGAGGCCGACCTGCACGCTCAGGTTGGTCCCCAACGAGACTGCCGTCGTGAGGTGTGCGAGGCGGGAGGGGGATCGACGTGGTAGCTCCCGAAACTGATCCTTCCGAGGCTGACGACAGCGGGATCCAGGTCCGAATCCAGTTGGTCGCTCACCACCACGTGCTGCGCCGGATAGAGAGCCGTGCTCAGGTTCTCGAACTGGATCGTGTAGGGCAGCCAAGTCTGGCTCGATATCAAGCTCCCATTTCCCACCGCTCCGAACTTGTCATTGGGATCGACCGGAGCCCCCCACCGTGACGGCCAATGCCTGATGCCAGGGCGGCGCCAGGAACATCGGAACAGCTCGCAGCAACCACTCGCTGTTCCACCGGCTGCACCATCAAACCCAGTACCTGCCGGGCCGTGCTGAGGGCTGCCAGCATACTTGCGGGCTCCTCACACTGATAGCCTCACCTTGGCCCACACCCCACTCCATTCATCGCCTCGATCTCGGGATGCGCCTTCAAATAGCTGTTGATGGCCGTTAGCTGTGATCCCATGCACGCCGAGTTCCCGATCACACCAGCTTCGGAGAGACAGGTTTGGAGCCGCTGTTGATCTTACCCACGATGGCATCACTGCCGCGGAACAACGAGAACGAAGTTGTGGTCGGCACTGGTGAGCCACAGCCGCCGCGTCACCGTCCCCGGTGGCACGCGCGGAATCACCAGCGCCAGGTAGCGACCAGCCGCCGTGGTCAGCGTGTCCTGGAGCTGGCTCCAGTCAAGCTCCCTTGGTCCTGGGGCGGTGCCGCGACGGCGAATCCAGCACGCACGGTGGCGTTGGTCGGGATGCCCGCGATCCACAGCGGCACCGCAACCGCGTCCGCGTTCCCGAGTTCTGGATCACCAGGTCGTAGGCCGCCGGGTAGCCGGTCCGAAATGCTTTCGGCCCAACAATGGAGACCCTGAGGCGAGGAGACGAGGACACGCTCGGTGTCGATGGCCTGTGCACCACGGGGATAGGCCGTCATCAAGGAGGAGGCGAGAGCCAGCATGGGAAGGAAGGCGATCCGGCGCAGGGTCGCAGACTTCACTGTGCGCAGACCTAGGCTCTCGGGACGATCAATGAGCGACCGTCCGGATTTCTGAATGTCCGCTCTGCGGCCCGACATGGCAGCTCCCTGAGCGGCGGGAATTGGCCTTCCAGCAAAACCGCTCCTGTTGTCCTTCGGTGCTCAGGGGGATCCGGTGGTGGCGAAAGAGGGCCACGCAGCGATCGATGGCCGGATGCTAGCAAGTTCCCATTACGCGCACACGCGAAAATCGACCTGAAAAAACGAAGGGAGGGGCGGATTGCTCCGCCCCTCCGGGGGCTGGTTCGCTGGGGCTGGGGAATCAGCTGATGACGTGCAGGGTGACCTTGTTGTCGTCCTCGTTGCTCTCGGGGACCACATCCAGGTCGTCGACCGTGACCGTGATCGAGGACGACTTGTCGGAGAGGTGGATCGGCAGCGCCGCACCGGCCGCGAGGCCAGGGACGGTGATGGAGTAGGACGCGCTGTTGATCTTGATGGTCACGTGGAACTGACCCGCGGCGGCCAGGCCGGTGTTGAGGATCTGCAGATCGGCATCCGGAGCGAGGTCGCTGCTCTGGACGGTGAGGTTGGGGTACGCCTCGACCGGCGCGCTCTTGGGGTCGGCGTAGGACTTGAACGGGTGAGGCAGAGGGCCAGGACGGCCAGCAGGGCGAAGCTCTTGGAGAACCGCATCGTTTGTTCCTCTTTCGGTGGAAGCTGGTGGTTGCGAGTGAAGCGTTGACGGGGAGGGACAAACGCAGCCGGTGTGCCAGCGGTGGAGGTGAGCGGGCTGCGGGCGCAAGCGCGCGTGTGTGTGGAGATAGGGAGATCGCGGCCGCGCGGCGCACCGGGCACGCGCACTCACGAGCGCGGAGAGACTCCACGAACGAGAAGCGATCGCTGTCAAAGCGTGAAGCTCATCGATCGTTCTAGGTGCGACTCACACCATCATCTCTTCGGTCGAATCTCGCAAACCCTCCGGCGTGGGCTGTGTTGCTCGCTCTGTTCGCCTGCGTCCGGATGCATCAGCGCGCCGACCGCTCCTCGTCCGGAGCAGAGTTCACCTCAGCGCCTGGAGCACTTGCCCGAAGCGATGCCCTTGGTGCCGGTGGGTGTTCCCGATGTGACCAGGAGCAGCAGGCCCGACCGATGCCCATGGCGCCTGCAGAGCAGCAGGGCTGAAGCACGTCCCGATGATGGAGCGCGGGGCGGCCGCGCTTGGGGATTTGGAAGGGGCCGAAACCTCAGGCCACTTCGAAGCTCACGCGGTCACCTGTCAAACCCACGCGGATGACTTCCGCGCCGTCGCGATGGCGGAGCAGCTCCTCCGCGAGCGGCTGACGGAGGTGCCGGTCGATCGCGCGCCGCATTTCCGGGCACCGAAGTGATCAGCTCGCCCCGTGGGCGATGAGGAATTCATAGACCGGCTCGGCCATCTCGATCCGGGGATGTCCGGGGGCCAGCTTCGCGCAGGCTCGCGACATGGCGATCGATGATGAGCCTTCAGGAGTGTCCGTTCCAAGTGAATGGAACAGGATGATTTCATCGATTCGGTTCACCAGCTCGGGCCGAAGGTAATGGCTCAAGGCGAACCGCAGATCGACCGGAGCCTGGGGTGGGGGAGGCTCCGATTTGAAGCCCAACGGCGTGGGGAGATCACGCTTCGCGGAACTGGAGGTTGGAGGTGAGGATGATGACGGCGTTGCGGAAGTCCGCCGCGTTTCCCGTGTGCGTCGGTGAGGCGCCCGTCGTCGAAGATCTGGAGGAACAGATCGAACACCTGTGGATGCGCCTTCTCGATCTCGTCGAAGAGCACCACGCAGTCGGGGTGAGTAGCGAACCGCTGAAACCAGGAGTCCCTCCTGCTCGTGTCCCACATAGCCCGGCGGGGCGCCGATCAGCTTCGCCACCGAGTGCGGCTCCATGTACTCCGACATGTCGAAGCGAACCAGTCGCTTCTCGTCGCCGAAGAGGAGTCGGGCCAGGCTGCGGGCCAGCTCGGTCTTGCCCACGCCGGTCGGTCCCATGAACAGGAACACCCCGGTAGGGCGATCGGGATCCGCGAGACCAGCCTTCGCGGTCATGATCGCCTTTGGCGACGGCACGACACGCGTGATTCTGTGCCGGAAGACGGACCGACTCAGATCGTCCTCGAGCCGCAGGAGATGCTCGAGCATCCTCGCCCGAAAGCCGTTCGAGCGGGGATTCCCGTCCATTGCGACACGGTGGTCGCGACCGCGTCCACGTCGACCTTGGGGCTCGAGACTCCACGGAGTCGGAGATGGCCTTGAGCCGGGCCCGGGCGCACGACTGGTCGATGGCATCGATCGCCTTGTCGGGCAGCTGGCGGCCGGGGACGTATCTCACCGTCAGGTCGAGCGCCGCCTCGAGCGCCTGCGGAGTGATCGTCACGCCGTGGTGCGCCGCCAGTGAGGGGCGAGCCCGGCCAGGATCGCGCGCGCCTCGCCGACGGTCGGCTCTTCGACGAGCACCGGCTCGAAGCGCCGTTCCAACGCCGCGTCTCGCTCGATGTATCGCCGGTACTCGGTGATCGTAGTGGCGCCGATACAGCGCAGCTCGCCGCGCGCGAGCGCCGGCTGATGATCTCCGAGGCCCCGACCGAGTCGCCGGCCGCCACGCCCGCGCCCATGAGGGTGTGGATCTCGTCGAGGAACAGGACTACGCGGGGATCTCCGGTCGCCTCCTTGAGGACGCCGAGCATCCGTTCTTCGAACTCGCCCCGGTACTTGGTCCCCGCCACCAGGGCGGCCGTGGCCAGCTCGATGATCAGGCAGTTCCGGAGAGGATGCCGTGCATCTTCCCGCAACAGGGCCTGAGCCAGTCCCTCCACCACGGCCGTCTTGCCGACGCCCGCTTCACCCACCAGCACGGGGCTGTTCTTGCGCTTGCGCAGCAGGACCTCGATGACGAGGCCGATCTCCCGTTCCCGTCCGATCACGGGCATCAGCGCGCCGTCGCGCGCCAAGGCCGTGAGATTCCGTCCGAACCGCTCGAGCAGGAGGCAGCTCGGAAGCGGGCTCCGGAGGCTTGGGAAGGATGGCTTCGTAGAGATCCGCGAGCGGTGCCTTGCGCGATCGAAGCAGGCGCATCGGGACGCTGCGGCCTTCTTCGAATATCGACTGGAGGATGTGCTCGTCGGTGACCAGGGATTTCCGGGCGCGCGTGGCAATCCGGGTCGCCAGGTGGAGCACCTCCTGGCAGCGCGGCGTCACCAGGACTTCGGATCCCCAGGAGTGTGCTCGAGAGCCTCGCTGCCGTCGAAGAGGCTGGCCACGAAATCGTCCAGCCCAATGCTGTGGCTCGTGAAGGCGCGGCGGAGCGATGTGTCGCCGCTGGTCGAGAGCGCCGCGAACAGGTGCTCGACTCCGAGGAAACGGTGGCCGAGCCGCGTGCTTTCCTCGGCGGCCTTGCTCATCAACGCTTGCGCCGCCGGCGAGAGTGGAAGCGAGTCCATGATCTCCTCGTTCGCGCCGTTACTCCGGCATGAACTCCAGGCAGGTGCTGCCGAGAATGAAGACCGTCCCTGGACCGATCAGCGTGCGTTCCTGAATGCGCTGATCGCCGATATACGTTCCGTTCTGACTCTCCAGATCCTCGAGCCAGAAGCGGCCCTCGTCGCGAATGATCCGCGCGTGGCGGGCGGAGACCAGAGGATCGTGCACCAGGAGGAGATCGCTCTTCGCGCCTCGGCCGATCGTGAGCTCGTCCGCGGAAACTCGAGCCGTGACGCCGTCCATGGGACCGCCCACCACTTCCAGCCGGATGTCGACGCGCTGGTCGGAGCCGATCCGAAGGTCCGGTCGCGGGCGCACCCGGTACCGGACGGTTTCGATCGGCGGTGATTCGAGTTGGTCGGGCGAGGAATCTTCGGGCGTCATGGTTTTGGCTCGGGGAGGCGGCATGGTAGCGCAATCCGTGTTTCGGAAGCCACTGCATCGTGTGGGCTGCGCCGGTCCGGAACTCGACCCCTGGGCGGCATCTCGACCGGAAAAGCGAAGGGAGGGGCGGATTGCTCCGCCCCTCCGGGGCTGCTTCGCTGGGGCTAGCGGGTTAGCCGATGAAGTTGAAGGTGGCCACGTTGTCGGTCTCGTCGCTCTCGCTGACGGCGCCGTTCTTGGCTTCGATGGTGATGTCGCAGTCGACCGTGACGGTGATGATTCCGACCGCGTTGCCATTCTTGGGCGGGGAGAAACCGATCGGCAGCGCCGCACCAGCCGCCAGGCCGGGCATGCTGAAGTAGTAGGTCGCGCTGCCGAGCTGGACGCTGACGCGGAACGGACCCGCATCCGCCAGGCCGGCGTTGACGACCGCGAGGTCGGTGGCGGAGGCGTGGTTGCTGTAAACGACCATGAGGTTGGACTTCCCTCGACCGGCGCCGCGCTCTTGGGGTCGGCGTAGGACTTGAACGGGGTGAGGCAGAGGGCCAGGACGGCCAGCAGGGCGAAGCTCTTGGTGAACCGCATCGTTTGTTCCTCCTTCGGTGGAAGCTGGTGGTTGCGAGTGAAGCGTTGACGGGGAGGGACAAACGCAGCCGGTGTGCCAGCGGCGGAGGTGAGCCGGTGGTGGGGCTCAAGCGCGCGCGCGCGTGGGAGATAGGGGATCGACGGCCGCGCGGCGCACCGGGCGCATGCAGCTTCACGAGCGCGGAGAGACTCCACGAACGAGGAGCGATCCCTGTACGCGCGCGGAGCCGCGCGCTCGCTCGAGGACGTCACTCCGCCGCCAAGGCCGCCGAAAGAGCGTGGTGGCGCGCGACCGCTAATGAATTAGACTGAGCCGCCGATCGAACCTGAGGAGCCCTGATGTACGAACTCGCCCGGTCACGATTCCCGAGGACGGTGCTCTGCTTCGTCCTCGTCGTGAGCTGGATGCCACCGCTCGCTTTCGCACAGGAGCCGCCGCAGCGTCCGCCGCGGCGGCGCCGACGGTGGACTCCGGAGCGCCGCTGTCGAGTCAGCTCGACCGTTCGCGTGAGCTCCTGAAGGACGGGAACTACGACGACGCGATCGAGATCCTCAAACCACTGATCGCGCGCGAACCCGCTCACCCGGACTCTCTCGCGGACGTCTACCTATTGCTCATCAAGACCTACGTCTTCATCGGCAACGACAACCGATTCAAACTGCAGGGCCGGGAAGTCTCCAATCTCAACTACCAGGAGGCCAAGAAGCTCATCGCGGAGTGTCTGGGGATCCGGGCGCTGCGCCACACCCGTCCCGAGCCCGCCTCGGAATACCCGGAAGAGATGATTCGATTCTTCGCCGAGATGCGCGGCACCATGTTCGGCTCGTTTCGCGTCTCGGAAACCGTCCCGGCCGGTGCGGACCGTTCTTCTGGACTCCGACACGCTGCGGACGCTCCCCGGGGAGAGCGTGGTCGGGGACGTGGATCTCGCGGTGGGGTCGCACCTCGTGATCGTGCGCGCCAAGGGCTACAAGGATCACAAGGAGCAGATCGAGATCTCTCCCAACTCGACGCCTCGAGCAACCGTACCGTCTCGATCGGCGTCGGGGCACGGCCTGGTATGCCACCATGGCCGCGGCGGCTGCCGGTCTGGTCGTGGGAACGATCGCGCTCGCCTCCGGGAACGGAGGGGATCGTCGACGGGTGCGCTCGACACGCCGCCGGCTCCGCCGGCTCGCTCACATCCGCTCGCGGTCACTGAATCCTCAGCGAGCGTCTCTCCTTCCGAACATCCTCTTCAGCAGCGGCTCCGGGTCTCTCGCCCCGCCTCGCTCCTGACGAAGTCGTCGAAGGTGGTGGCGAACAGCCGCGGGCGCGGGCGATCGTTCTCCACGCAGTGCCGGCTCTCCAACTCCGCCAGCACGTGGCGCAAGGCGTCGGGCATGCTCTTGCCGTGGGCCACGCGGAGGACCGTGCTCTTCTCGTGGGGATCGAAGCCGTCCCAGACGTAGCGATAGTGAAGCTGCGCTTCCTCGTAGAAGCGGCGGCGAACCTCGCGGAAATCGGGCTGCTCGGCATCGGGGTGATCGTCGAGGTATTCGATGGCATGCGAGCAGGCCATCTGGAGGTAGAACGGGAAGAGCCCCGACAGGTCCAGGATCGCCTCGTGGTACTGGCCCAGCGGCTTCCCCGCGCGCTCCGACGGGAGCCGGATCAGGTCCTCGGCCTCGTTGCGCTGAAAGATCGTCAGGCGCATGGTCGAGAAGATGTTGAAGAAGGGCGAATCGGAGATCTCCTTCGTGTGGCAGAGCACCTGAAGATCGCGGGCGGATGAGGTGATGTAGGACACGTTGTAATGGTTGGCCAGAAAGCGCAGGAACGAGAAGAACTCGAGATTGAGAGTGGGTTCGTGGTCACGGCCTCGAACTCGTCGAGCAGGATGGCCAGCCGAAAGCCCGCGCATCCAAGCGCTGCACCATGTCGCGGATGCCGTCCAGGTTCAGCGTGCAATCCGACACGTCGAGCCGGTCCCGCAGCTCGAAGTTCGCGATCCCGAGCAGCGTCCGGACGAAGGACTCGACCGACATCTGCTTTTCCTGCTGGAGGTCGAGGAAGACCATGATGGTCTTGTCGGCCTCCTCGAGATATTGCTGCCGGACGTTGCGCGAGTAGACGTAGTTGAGCAGCGATGACTTGCCGATCTTGCGATCGCCCACGATCGAGACGGAGCCCGGGGGCGTGGCGTTGAGACGCGCGAAGATCCGCTTGACCTCCTGGACGCGTCCGAAGAAGTCCTCCCGGTGCTTGATCATCATGCGGTTGAGGTAGGGATTCCGATTCGTGATCCGCGGAGCGCTCAGGTCGGGCAGGGGACGCGTGGGGGTGGAGGTCTCCAGGCTGGAGAGCTTCAAGATCTCCCCCAGGCTGCGCTCCACTTCCTGCATGTCCGCGGGACGATCTTCGGGCCGCTTCTGGAGGCAGCGTGCCACCAGGCCTTCGAGCGCCGGGGGCAGTTGGGAAAGTGTGTGGCCAGCGGTTCGGGCTCGCGCTGGGTGATGTTGTACAGCAGCGACATGTGGTGCTCGGCCCGGAAGGGGTGCAGTCCGGTCAGGACCTCGTAGAGCATCACGCCGAAGGAGAAGATCTCTGTCCGCAGGCCAGCGCCGCGCCCGTGAACCTGCTCTGGTGCGACATAGAACAGCGTGCCCACCAGATAGCCGTGCGACTCGACGATGGATTCCGCGTTCAACAACTTGAGAGACCGAAATCGAGGATCTTGGCTTGACCCGTTTCGGTCACCATGACGTTGTTGGGTGAGAGATCGCGATGCTGGATTCCCATCGCGTGAATCGCCGCGAGGCCGCTGGCCACCTGTCGCATGATTTTCAGCACGGTGCGCGTGGGCGGGCGATCGCTGCCGATCACCTGGCGCAGGGTTCGTCCATTGACGAACTCCATGACGATGTAGGGACTCCCGTCGTAGGTCCCCAGTCGGTAGATGTGGACGACGCTCGGATGGTTGAGGCTCGCGAGGTTCTGTCCTTCGCTGATGAACCTGCCCAGATCCCGCTCATTGATGGGGCCGGGCTTGAGCATCTTGATCGCGACGGGGCGCTTGAGGGCGACTTCGATGCCTTCGTACACGACGCCAAAGCCGCCCTCACCGACCACTCGATCGATGCGATACCCGTCGATCACCGTGCCGATCATGTCTTGGGTCTTCATCGCGGCTCCGAACCGGGGCTCGGTGGGCTGCCCCCTTTGAGTAGTCGTAGGTGACGCGTTCTCCCGATTTCACGACCACCTCGTGGTCGATCGTCTCGCCGTCCGCGAAGGCGACCTTCACCTGGTGCGCGCCGGCCGGGAGTTCGCGCTTGCAGTTCTGGACATGAGCCACGACGAGAGCGTTGTCGATCCAGATCTCGGCCGGGCGGTCGCCCCGGACCACCAGAACTCCGGGAGGCTCCGGAAGGAGCGTCAGCTCGACGGCGTTGGACTCCATCGTCACGGTGAGCGTCGTGTCCGCCGCCAGGTACCCCACGCGCGCCGCCGCGAGCCGATGGCTTCCGAGGGAGACACTGGCAGAGCGTCACGGGCGACTTGCGCCAGGACCCCTCGTCCAGACGAACGTTCCCTCCGGCGGGCTCGGTCGTCACCATCAGGGTGGCGGTGCCGGCTTCCAGGGGAGCGACACCGTGATGAGAGACTCCGGGATCGCCGGCACATCTCTCTGAGCCTCGCCATGGCCGCGGAGCGTGGCGACCACGCGATGCGGGCGCCCAGTCGCCAGGCCACGAACCGTCACCGGGCTCCGGCCTCTTCGGCTGCCGTCCACCTTCACTTCCGCGCCGCTCGGGTCGGTTTCGATTCGCAGATCGCCGGTGCGCTCTCGCAAGATCGATCTTCCAAGTTGGACGAGTCTCCGGCCGCCATCCGGAACCAGCGAGCTGGCTGTCCGCGTACCCGGTGGCGCTCAAATCGAAGACATTCGGCCCGGCTTCGACTTCGCCCAGGAATCGGCCGACGCCGACCGGCCGGCCGTTGAGGGCGACCGTCGCCTGGGCAGGGGACACGGTCAGCGCGACCATCGGGGCCGGGCCGGGGGTGAATGGCCGAGTTTTCGATCGTCGTTGCCGCACCCTCGCATCAACACGGCGCCGACCAGGAAACCACGAGCACCGATACCAGAGCGCCAGCCACCGCGAGGGTGGTTCTCAGCCGACGGCTCACGACCGGGCGGATCTCCAGACCCAGCTCGCGCATCACCTGCCAGACCGAGTGCTGGCGTCGAATCCAGAGGCGCCACAGGTCCATCCGGAACGCATACTCACGCTCGTTCCCGATGTCCCGGCGCAGCAGCATCTCGTGCTTGAAGAGCTTCTCGAGCGTGGTCTCGATGTGAGCCTTGTCGAGGTCGAGTGGATACTGCGCCGCGCAGGAGACGAACCAGCTCGTCGCCTCCGGCGTGCGCGTCCTGGTCCACGAGCTGCTCGCCGAGAAGCGCCAGAACCAGCTTCTCGTCTCGCTCCAGCCCATCCCACAGGAAGATCATCTGCGGCAGCGGGTTGTTGATCAGGCCGTCCACGACGCGTGGACAGGATTTCGCTGGTGGCCTGAGTCGTCCGCCGCTCGTTCAGCTGGTCCACGACACTCTGGCAGATGGCCTGCGTGTAGAAGGGCTGCCCGGCAGCCAGCCGCCAGATCGCCTCCACCACTCGATCGTCGTATCGCGCCCGGCCTTCCACGGGCTTGCGGACGAGGTTCAGGGCGTCGTCGCGCTCCAGGAAGCTGATCAGCTTGTACTGAGACTTCCCGAGGAGCTTCCAGTACTCGCGCCGGCGTTGCTCGAGGTGTTGAGAACCCGTGAACACCAGGAAGACGCGCATTGTTCTCCATCAGGTTGGCGAGGATGTTGAGAACATCCGGACTGAGCAGTCCCGCGTCGATCTTGTTCTCGAAGAGCTCGTACTCGTCGAAGAGCAGAATCAGTTTCTTGCTCGGGCGCTCCTCGAGCACGTCGCAGACGAATTTCTGGAAGGTCGTGGAGTTGCTCGTGTCGCCGCCGAAGCTCGGGATCGGGATGCCCTCCGCCTCCTGGCCCAGCGCCGTCCTCACCTGTTCGGAGATCCGGACCAGGAAGTCGAGCTCGTTGCCGACCGCCATCGACTGCATGTCGATGAGTGCCGGGATGAAGCTCGGTCCGAGTCGCCCGTCCATGATCTGGAAGAGGATCGACGTCTTCCCGCTGCGGCGCTCACCGCAAAAGACCATGAGCCCGCCGTGAGCAGAATGCTCGAAGCGCCTTCGAACCGAGCTCGAACTCGGCTTCACGGCCGAAGAACATCGCGCGGCCCCGGACGGGGTTCCCGACGATGTACGGATTGGGGCTGATCGGCGTGAACGATGCTTCTGGCGGCCCTTCGATCATTGTCGGCAAATCGGTCCTGCCGACGGGCTGCCCGCCTCACGCAGGGCTGCAGGAGAGGGTTCGATCATCTCGACAGGTAACACCTGTGGACGGAGCGTGGTCAAGAGGGCCGTTCCCGAGGTTCGCCCTGCCTGCTACCCTTCCGCGCACACGAGCCCGCGACCCGCGCGACCACGAATGAGGTGCGGCTCGGCGATCACTCGATCGTGAGCTCGCGCAACAGAGCGGAAGGGCTCAGGAGCGATGACATTGAACGGCGAGAGAATACTCGAGCGGTATGTCCTGCTCGACCGTATCGGCCGTGGCGCGATGGGAGAGGTCTACAAGGCCTTCGATGAGCGCCTGCGTTGCGATGTCGCCCTCAAGTTCCTGCCGGAGTCCAGCCGTTCCGACGACAAAGCTCGGGCTCGCCTTCTCCGAGAAGCCCGGGCGCTCGCGCGCATCAACCATCCGAGCATCTGCAACGTTCGCGACTTCCTGAACCATGACGGCACCGACATCCTGGTCATGGAGTTCGTGGACGGGACCGCGCTCGACCGCCGCCTGTCGGATGGGCCCTTCCCCGAGCGTGACGTGGTGCGGCTGGGAATCCAGCTCGCCGAGGGTCTCGGCGCGGCGCACGATGCCGGAGTCCTGCACCTCGACCTCAAGCCCGCCAACATCGCGATGCTGGCAGACGGTCGGCTGAAGATCCTCGATTTCGGGCTCGCCAAGATGACGAAGGGCGAGGACCTCTCCAAGTCGATCTCGACCACCGACTCGGTCACGGTGAAGGGAACCCTGCCGTACATCGCGCCGGAGATCCTGAAGGGGGAAAGCCGGACGTGAGAAGCGATCTGTACTCGGCAGGATGCGTGCTCTACGAGATGAGCACGGGACGGCGCGCGTATCCCGAAGACGATGGGATCAAGCTGTGGCACGCCATCCTCAACGTCGAGCCGGCGCCGCCTCGTCAGATCCAGCCGCTGCTGTCGACGCGGCTCGAGCGCATCGTTCTGTGCTGCATGGCGAAGGAGCCGAGCCGGCGCTACGCGAACACGCGGGAGCTGTCCGATGCGTTGCGCTCGGTCGAGGCCCGGGGTCTCTCGGCCTTGATCCGGCGCATTTGGCCGCGATGAGCCGGAACCCGCGCCGCGACCGAAGCCGCGAGGATCAGCTCCCGAGGCCGTAGATGCGGAGCTTCTTGTAGAGAGCCGACTCGCTGATCTTGAGCTTGGCGGCGAGCTCCGCGCGGGTCAGCGACGAATAACGTCGCATCGCCTCGACGAGCCAGACACGCTCCGCCTCCTCGAGGAGCGCCGGAAGTCCGGCGTCCAGATCCACGACCGGTTGCGCCGATCCGACGGCGACGAGCGGCGTCTCGACCGTGCGCGTCGCTTCGCGACGAGCAGGGCTCAGGAAGCGAAGCAGATCGTCGGGAGTCGTGGACGCGCGCTTGCCCTCGACCGTGAGCCGTGCCGCCAGTTGTTCCAGGTGGCGCATATTGCCGGGCCAGGCGAAATCGAGGTTCGCCAGGTAGTCGGCCGCTTCCTTGGTGAGCTCGATCCAGCGACCGTCGGGATGCTGGTCGAGACAGTGACGAAGCAGGAGAGGAATGTCCTGGCCCGCTCGCGCAGCGGTGGGATCCGGATGGGGATGAAGTTGAGTCGCTCGTAGAGATCGCGGCGGAAGCGCCCTTCGCGCACCTCGACCTCGAGGTCGCGATTGGTCGCGGCGATCACCCGAACGTCGGACTTGCGCTCGGTCGGATCGCCGACGCGCTCATACGTCTTCCTGAGGAGCCGCAGGAGCTTGGGCTGTATCTCGAGCGGCAGCTCGCCGATCTCGCCGAGGAACAGCGTGCCCTTGTCGGCCGCCTGACCTTGCCGAGCCGGTCGGTCATCGCCCCCGTGAAACGCGCCCCTCCGGTGCCCGAACAGCTCGGCTTCCACCATCCCTTCTCGAGCGAGGGACAGAAGACGGTAATCATGGGCTGACGGGCCCGTGGTCCCGCGTGGTGGAGCACGCGCGCGACAATGGTCTTTCCGGTGCCGGTCTCTCCGGAGCAACAGTACCGGGAACTCCGTGGCGGCGGCCTTCTGCACCATCGCCTCGAGCTCCCGCACCGCGACCGAACGGCCCACGAAGCGGCCGAACGACCACTCGCGCGCCAGGAACGCCCGGCTGCCTTCCGCCTCGTCCCGAAGGCGCGACTCGTCCGAGCGCAGGCGATCGCGTTCCTGGATCACCTCGCGGCCGGCCCTCAACGCCTCGAGCAACGGACTGGCGAGCTCCATCAGCGAGCCCAGCACCGCCAGGTGCTGGTTCCCGAAGTACCCGGGCGTCGAGTTCTCGAGATGCACGAGTGCCGCGATCTCGCCGTCGACGCGAATCGGCATGCAGATGATCGAGGCCAAGCGCATCTTCTGCACCGATACGAAATCCTGGTAGCGCGGATCCTCCAGAGCGCTGTGGAGCACCAGTGGCTTCTCGGTCTCGAGCACGCGCGCGAACAGACTCCGGCTGAATTGCCCTGGTTCACCTTCGAAATGGCTGTGCTTGAAACCATGCAGCACCCGGAAATCCCACTCACCGTCTCCGGTGACTTCGACGAATACGCCCCGGTCGGCGCCGGTGCTGGCGACGGCCTGCTCGAGGATCGACCGCAGCACGACGATCGGATCGGCGACCTGCGAGAGCACTCCGCGCAGGGCCTGAACCAGATCCGCCGAAGAGGTTTGAGGCGCGACGGACATCCAGGCTCCCGCCGCCGTGAGGGCGGCCAAACGGTCTTCTCGGTGGCGTCGGGTGGAGTTTCCCGGCGCGGGCTGGGAACGGGGCAGAGCGTAGCGTGCGCTAGGTTCGCAAGTCCTAATCTCCGCGACGACAATTCCTCGAGCGGGATTAACGTTGCGAGCGCGGTCGGGCATCCATAGACTCGCGACTCGATTCGAGGGGGCCCTTTCGACATGCGCCGCGACCAACTCTACGGACCTACCCCCTCAGGTCCTTGCCAGCAGACGCTCCCGAACGAACGGCACGGGATTGCCCGTCCCGCCCTCGGCGCTTCGCTCCTCGCCGGCGCATGGCCACTCTCGCCATCGCCGCCGCAGTTGACCCTCTGGACGACTCGTGCCGCACGCAGTCAGTCGGTGGATCCGAACTTCTGGGTCGCCAACGGGCCGGTCACCAGCGTCGTGCGCGACGGATCGACGATCTACATCGGCGGGAACTTCAACCGAGTCGGGCCTGCGACCGGCGGTGGGGTTCCGCTTGACGCTTCGACCGCTGCGCCGCTCGGCAACTTTCCCAAGGTAGCGGGGGTGGTGCGGGCGATCGTACCGGATGGATCCGGGGGCTGGTACCTCGGCGGCTCGTTCACCTCCGTGGGCGGGCTTCCCGGAACAACGTGGCCCGCGTGAGGGCGAGCATGGCGGTGAGCTCGTGGAATCCCAACGCCACCGGCCAGTACGGGTACGTCGACGCGATCGTGCCGAGCGGGTCCCTCGTCTACGTGGGAGGCAGCTTCAGCACCATCGGCGGGCAGGCCCGAAACAACCTGGCCGCCATCGACACGACGACCGGGCTGGCCACGTCGTGGGATCCGAACCCCAACTCGGTGCTGGCCGATGGTGGCCAGCGGCGGCACCATCTACGTGGGCGGCAAGTTCACGACGATTGATGGACAGCAACGCAACCGAATCGCCGCCTTCAACGCTTCCGATGGGGGCGTTGATCGCGGGCTGGAGGCCAGACGCCGATTCCGATGTCTACGCGCTGGCGATCAGTGGGTCTGCTCTCTACGCGGGCGGCTACCTTCGACAGCATCGGAGGGGCAGCTCGGAATGGAATCGCCGCCCTCCACCTGGCACCCTCGAGCGGCGCAGCTTTCCCTGGAATCCCAACGCCAGCCAACCGGTGCGCGCTCTGGCTGTTTCAGGCTCGATCGTCTACGCGGGCGGTGACTTCGTGACGATCGGAGGCGCAGTCGCGCAGAACCATCGCCGCGCTGGATGCTGCGACCGGGACGGCGACGTCGTGGAACGCGAACAGCAATGGGCCGATCTACGCCATCGGACTGGCCGGCTCCGGTGGTCTACGCCGGCGGGAACTTCACCTCGATCGGCGGTCAGGCGCGCAACAGCGTTGCCGCTCTCGACACCGCGAACGCCCTCGCGACGACGTGGAATCCCGACCTGGGTGTGGCGACGGTGGATCCGGTCGTCAACGCGCTCGGGGTGGCCGGGACGACCGTGTACGTGGGCGGAGACATCGTCTCCGCCGGCGGCGCAGTGAGAAACAACATCGCCGCGCTCAGTGCCGCGACCGGCGCCGTCACGCCGTGGAACCCCAACGCCAATGCCCCGATCAACGGACTCGCCGTGAGCGGTGGGACGGTGTACGCCGCCGGGCAGTTCGGCACGATCGGCGGGCAGACCCGCGCGTACATCGCCGCTCTGGATCGCGCGACCGGCCTTGCCACACCCTGGAACCCGAACGCCAACGACAGGGTCGATGCTCTGACGGTCGCGGGCTCCACCGTCTACGTGGGCGGAAGGTTCACCAACGTCGGTGGTCAGCCGCGGAACTACGTCGCCGCGCTCGACACGGCCAGCGGGCTCGCCACCAGTTGGAACCCCAACGCCGACAACTTCGTCGGGCCACTTCGCCATCAGCGGCTCGACCGTCTATGCGGCCGGCAGCTTCACCCACATCGGCGGTCAGAATCGCCACTACGTCGCGGCGCTCGATGCGGCGAGCGGAGCAGCAACCTCCTGGGATGCCCTGGCCGGGGACGTCGTCTCGGCGCTCGCGCTCCAGGGCGCGAACCTCTACGTCGGCGGCGACTTCGTGACGATCGGCGGCCAGTCGCGCAACCACATCGCCGCGCTCTCGGTAACAAGCCGGAGCCGCGACGACGTGGAATCCGAACGCCGACAACCCGGTGCGCGCGCTCGCGGCGAACGGGACCGCCCTCTACGCCGGGGGCCTGTTCACCTCGATCGGCGGGCAATCGCGGAGCTTCGTCGCCGCGCTCGACGTCAACACGGGAAGCGCCACCGCATGGAACCCCGGCATCAGCCCTTCGGACGGCTTCACGCGCGTCTGGCCGGCCGGGCCGTCGAGACCGTTCAGCATCGGCGCACTGGCCGCGGGGTCGACCGTGTACCCGGGAGGGGACTTCCTCGGAGCGGGCGGGTTTCCTCAGGCCTTCGTCTCCGCAACCGAGCCCGCGCTCGCCATCGCCGCGGTCGTCCCGGCGAGCGGCGGGAACGCCGCAGCGATCACGCCCACGATCACGGGCACCGGGTTCAGTCCGGCGCCACGGTGCGACTGACGCGCTCGGGGCAGGCGGACATCGCGGGAACCGGAGTCGTGGTGGCCTCGGATGGGCTCAGCATCAGCGCGACCTTCGACGTGGCCGGCAAGGCGCTGGGCTCCTGGGACGTGGTGATCACGAACCCTGACCTACAGGCCGCGACGCTCACGAGCGGGTTCACGATCACGGAGTTCGCCCCGCCGCAGCTGCGGGTCGACATCGTGGGTCCGAGCGCATTCCGCACCGGCTATCCCGCGTCCTACGATCTGGTGATCCAGAACCCAGGGAACGTCGATGCGCTGTCCGTGCCGCTTTGGATCGCGGGGATTCCGAACAACGCGACCGTGACACTGGGGTTCACTCCATCCGCTCCACCCCAGGACGCGGGGGAGCCCGATTGGACTCAGGTTCAGGACACGCTCACGACCGCCGCGGACGCTATCTGGCGCTGGTGATCCCGCGCGTGCCGCCGGGGACAACCACGCGTAGGGTGTCGCTGGCGCGTGCCGACCACGCCGACCTTCCAGCTCACCGCGGCGCTGACCCCGCCGTGGGCCGATGGCAACGTGCTCCGCACCTGCCTCAGCGACGGTGGAGTGATCACCAACACCGCGTGCATGGGTAACCAGCTCACGGCGATCAACGCCTATCTCGCCATCCATCCCGAGATCGAGGCGCTCAACGGGATCGCGCTGTGGGCCAAGGTGGGATGGCAGTGCGAAGGCGCCGGGAGCCCGACGGCGGCGCTCGCCAAGGCGCGGCAGGTGCTCAATCTGATGGCGAAGCCGGTCGAGCAGGTGGGGAGCGTGCCCTCGAGCTGCAGCCCAGGTGCTGGCGCCGCGCTGGCGAGAGGTGCTCGCGGTGACGGTGGGCGGCTCGATCGATCCCAACGCCAAGTTCGGCGACGTCGCCAACGGCACAGCCCATCGGCGCGGACACCTGGCTGCCGTACACCGTTCAGTTCGAGAACCTGAGCACCGCGCTCTATCCAGCGCAACACGTGACCGTGTCCGACGCGCTCGATTCAGACCTCGATCCCGCCACGGTGAGTGTCGGCCGGATCCGCTTCGGAGCCTACTACCGCGATCCGTCGCCCAGCGATCGCTTCCTATTCGAGCGACGTGCCGATCAACGCCACGCTGGGCGTTCATGTGAGCTTCAGTCTGGTGGGCTCGCAGCTCGTCTGGGACTTCCAGACCTACCGTCTCGACAGTCAGCCGCTCGGCCAGAGCGACGGGTTCCTGCCACCCAACGATGCGTCAGACCAACAGCGGCCAGGGCAGCGTCCAGTTCACGGTGCGGCCGCGCTCCACGTCGACCAATGGCACGGCGATCGCCAACGTGGCGACGCTCACCTTCGACAACCGTCCAGCAGACCACCACGACCGTATCGAACACGGTGTCCATCCCCGCCTCGCTGGCGAGCCACGTGACCACGGTGGTCCCCAACGCGGGCGCGCTCAAGCCACACGGTGAGCTGGACGGCCGACTCGCCCAACGTGGCGGTACTACACGGTGTGCGTGGCCGAGGACGGTGGTCCCGTATCGCGATTGGCGTAACGGCACCACGGTGACCACCGACACGCTGGGAGCCTCGAGCGATCACCATCCGCACACCTATACCTTCTACAGTGTGGCGCGTGACCCGGTGGGCAACTCGGAGTCGATACCTACCGGGCCCGACGTCACGATCGCATCCCAGGTCGCGGTCGACTCGGCGGCGCCCTGGACGCTCGCGCTCGAGGGGCGCGGCCCAACCCGCGCTGGGCGGGTCCATCCACGTGCGGTTCACGCTGGCGAACGGCGAGGCCGCGACGCTCGAGCTGATCGACATCGCGGGCCGGCGAGTCATGCGGCGCGAGGTCGGCTCACTGGGGCCCGGGCCACACGTGGCGGCGCTCGGAGCTTTGCCGCTCCGCTCGGGCCTCTACTTCCTGCGCCTGGCTCAAGGCGACCGCCGGCTCCAGTCGAAGGTAGCGATCATGAAGTAGGGGCTCTTCCAGAATCACAGCGCCTTTGACAGCCCCGGCGAGGCGGGTCTAAGGTCACTTTCCCTTCGCCACAACATCACTCATCGAACGAACGACGGGCGTGCACGCGCCCTCACCTTGGAGGTTGCCGATGCCCTGGCCGAAAATCGAACCCAAGAGCTTCGCGTCGATCCGCGAGCTGAGCGGCATCTCGCAGCGGACGATGGAAGAGCATTACGAGTTGTACAAAGGCTATTGCGCGAAAGTGAACGAGATCCAGGAGCGGCTCGGAACCGTCGATCGCGCATCGGCCAACCAGATCTATAGCGATCTGCGCGCGCTGCGCGTCGATCTGTCCTTCGCGCTCGGCGGCGTCAAGAACCACGAGACCTACTTCGGTCACCTGGGCGGCAAGGGCGGACAGCCGGGCAGCCGCGTCATGGAGATGATCAAGCGCGACTATCCCTCGTACGACGCATGGATCACCGACTTCAAGGCGTCGGGCATTGCGGCGCGCGGCTGGGTGTGGCTCGCGTACGATCACGATTTCAACACGCTGACCACCGTGGTCGGCGACGCGCAGAATACGTTCCCACTGTGGAATGCCACGCCGATCCTGGCGCTCGACGTCTACGAGCATGCCTACTGGATCGACTTCGGCCGGGCGCGCGCCAAGTACATCGAGGCGTTCTTCAACAACCTCGACTGGAACGCGGTCGAACAGAATCTCGAGCGGGCGCTCGCGATGCAGGCGGTTCACAAGTAGGCGTCACGATTACCCGGGGCGGAACGCCTCAGGGACCGGGCTCCCACGGAGCCCGGTCGTGCTTCGGGAGGACCATGGCCACCACGAACATGTTGCCGCGTGATCGGCAAGCCCGCGCCCGATTTCAGCCTGCCGTCCACGACAGGCGAGACCATCTCGCTGCGTCAGTACAAGGGCAAGAAGACCGTGGTGCTCTATTTCTACCCCAAGGACGAGACGCCGGGCTGCACGCGCGAGGCGTGTGACTTCCGCGACCAATTCCTCCGAGTTCGACCGTCATGGCGTCGTCGTGCTGGGAGTTTCGACCGACAATCTCGATTCGCACCGGCAGTTCACCGACAAGCACCATCTGCCGTTCACCCTGCTGTCCGACGAGGACGCGTCGGTGTCCAAGATGTACGGTGTCTTCAAGCAGAAGAACCTGTACGGCAAGAAATACATGGGAATCGAACGCACCACCTTTGTGATCGATCGCACCGGGCGCGTTGCGCAGATCTATCCCAAGGTCAAGGTCGACGGCCACGTGCAGACGCTTCTGGAGTTCGTGGGCGAGGACTGATTCCGGCCCTCGCCGGCGGAGGTCACCCCTCCGCGGGAGGCCTCCTGGAGTTCGCGCCGCAGCATCCGGTACCGGTGTTCCCCTTCCGGGCTTCGTGCTGTTCCCGCACGTCAGCGCGCCACTCCACGTGTTCGAGTCGCGCTATCGCGCGCTGGTGCGCGATGCGCTCGCCGCGGATCGGCTGCTCGCGATCGCCCTGCTCAAGCCGGGTTGGCAGCGCGACTATGCCGGAAGTCCCGAGTTCTTCGGCACCGGCTGCCTGGCGCGCCTCGAGGAAGCCGCGTGGCGCCCCGATGATTGCTTCGACGTGAAGGTGGTCGGCCTGGCGCGAGTGCGGTTCGATCGCGTCACCAGCGAGTACCCGTATCGAGCGGCGCGCGTCACGGTGCTGCCGCAGGAGCCGATCCCCGAGGACGATCCACTGATCGATCTCGAGCGCCGCGCCCTGCTCGATGCCTACGTTCGGGCGGTGGGAGAGCAGCGCTCGGCGGTGGTCCCCGGTGAGCGTGCGCCAACGCTGGAGTTCGTGGTCAACGGCCTGTGCTGCGAGCTCGACCTCGATCCCGCGGAGAAACTCGCCCTGCTCGAGCTGGACAGTCTGCTCGAACGCTCACGCCGCCTGCGCGAGCGGCTGGAGCGGGTGAGACGGGCGCCCCCGAGCGAGGGTGGCAGCGGCGAGCGCAACTGAGCATCCTGCCAGAAAGCCGAAGCGGGCCGGCGTAAGCCGGCCCGCACGACGAGGCCACTCGCGATCCGCGAGAGACGATCTCAATCGATCATCCGAAGCGTCTGCTCAACTTCTGGCCGGCAGCCGCAATGAGGTGCGGCGCAAAACCTGCGCTGCTGTCGAAGCGGGCGTTGGAGTCCCCGATCCCGCATCCACCCACTCTTGGCAGCGCAGACCTCAGCAGCCGCCCGCACGACATCCCCGGTCGATCATCGTCGGGACGGAACTGCGCATCTGAGCCTGAATATCAGATTCGGAATGACGCGCCGAATCGTTCCCGGAAGACTGCCCTTCAACAGCTTGTCAAGAATACCGGGCAAGACGCCGCAGCGCGAAGGGAAAGTTGTCGGCGGCCGGAAGCCTCTGTGTCGCAATGGCTCGGCGCGGCTCGGGCGCCTCGGGTCGCTCGGCTTGTGAGGGCATCGGTCGACTCGTATGCTCGGCCGGCCATGCGATTCCCCGCGGAGCCGTTCCGCATCAAGGTCGTCGAGCCGTTGCGGCGCGTGAGCCGCGACGAGCGCGAGCGATTGATCCGCGACGCCGGGCTCAACATCTTCGCCGTGCCCGCGGACAGCATCTACGTGGATCTCCTCACCGACAGCGGCACCTCGGCGATGAGCGACCGGCAATGGTCCGGGCTCATGCTCGGCGACGAGTCGTACGCGGGCAGCCGCAATTACTTCCACTTCGAAGAGACCGTGCGCCGCGTCTTCGGCTACCCGCACGTGATCCCGACCCACCAGGGCCGCATGGCCGAGAACCTGCTGTTCTCGACCGTGCTCAAGGCGGGCGACGTGGTGCCGAACAACATCCACTTCGACACCACACGCGCCAACGTCGAGCACCAGGGCGCTGAGGCGCTCGATCTGGTGATCGACGAGGGCCTGGATCCGGAGGTCCTGCATCCATTCAAGGGCAACCTCGATCCCATGAAGCTCGACCGCGCCCTGCACGAGCTGGGACGGGAGCGCGTGCCGCTGGTCATGATCACCGTGACCAACAACTCCGGAGGCGGACAGCCGGTCTCGATCGCCAACGTGCGCGCGGTGCGCGAGGTGTGCGACCGCCACCAGGTGCCGCTGTTCTTCGATGCGTGCCGCTTCGCCGAGAACTGCTGGTTCATCCGCGAGCGCGAGCCGGGCTATGCGGACCGCTCGGTACGCGAGATCGCGCGCGAGCTGTTCGCCCTCGGCGATGGCTGCACCATGAGCGCCAAGAAGGACGGTCTGGTCAACATCGGTGGATTCCTGGCGCTTCGGAACGCCGAGTGGACGGAGCGCATCACCAACCTGCTCATCCTGGTCGAGGGGTTCCCCACCTACGGCGGCCTGGCCGGACGCGATCTCGAGGCCATGGCGCGCGGGCTCGAAGAGGTGCTGAGCGAGGACTACCTGGCGTTCCGCGTCGGGCAGGTGGCTCACCTGGGCGCGATGCTCGCGGAGGCGGGCGTGCCGATCGTGAAGCCGGTGGGCGGGCACGCGGTGTACATCGACGCGCGGCGCTTCCTCGACCACATTCCCAGGCGCAATTCCCGGGACAGGCGCTGGTGGTCGCGCTCTACCGCGAGTACGGGATCCGCGCCGTCGAGGTCGGCAGCCTGATGTTCGGCCACGTCGACGCCAAGACCGGCGAGCCCGTGTACCCCAAGCTCGACCTGGTGCGGCTCGCGGTGCCACGCCGCGTCTACACCAGCGAGCAGATGCGCTACGTCGCGGACTCGGTGATCGAGATCTACCGCGAGCGCCACCGCCTCAAAGGGCTCCGGATCGTCCACGAGGCGCCGGTGCTGCGACATTTCACCGCGCGACTCGAGGAGCTGGACGCGGTCGCCGCGGGCGCCGCGGGACGCTGAAGCGCGGGGAGGAGGACCTGGTGAAGAAGCTCAACCGCGGCTTCGAGCTGACCTGGCTCGGGCACAACTCGTTCAAGCTCGTCACCCGCTCGGGCAAGACGCTGCTGCTGGATCCGTGGGTCGAGAGCAATCCGGCCTGCCCTCGGAATCTCACCAGCTTCGAGGCGATGGACGTGATGACCATCACGCACGGACATGCCGACCACATGGCCGACGCCATCACGCTCGGCAAGAAATTTCGGCCGACCATCGTGTGCAACTGGGAGATCCACGCGTATCTCCAGCGCAAGGGTCTGACGACCACGGCGCCCATGAACAAGGGCGGCTCCCAATCGGCGCACGGCATCCGCTTCTCCATGGTGCATGCCATCCACACCAGCGGCATCGAGGAGAGCGGTCAGATCGTGGCGTGCGGCGGGAGCCCTGCGGATTCGTCATCACGCTCGAGGACGGCACGCGCGTCTACCAGATGGGCGACACCGCGGCGTTCTCGGACCTGGCGCTGATCGCGGAGATCCACGAGCCCGAGCTCGCACTCATGCCGATCGGGGATCTCTTCACCATGGCCCCGCGCGAAGCGGCCATCGCGGCGCGATTGCTCAAGCCCAAGTGGATCGTGCCGACCCACTACGGCACGTTCCCGGCGCTCACCGGAACTCCCGCCCAGCTCGAGCAGGAGCTGAAGAAGCAGGGCGTGAGCGCCGAGGTCATCGCGCTCGAGCCGGGCGAGACCCTGAGCTAGTCGAGCGTCAGCGCAGCACGCCCGAGCTAGGTGCGGCCGGCCGCTGTCACGGCCAGCACCGCCGCGACGTCGTAGAGCGTATGCACCGCGATCGCCACGCTGGTCGAGGTGCGCTGGCGAATCGTGCCGAGCAATAGCCCGAGCACCGCGATGAGGGCCATGCCGAACCACGAGTACTGCACGTGGAGCAGCGCGAACAGCACCGAGGTGCGGAACACGCCGAGCCGGGGCTGTAGCGCCCCGCGCAACGCCAGCTCCTCGCCGAAGCCCGCGCTCAGCCCTAGCAGCAACGTCTCCGAGCGGGTCAGGCCGCCGGCGATCATCTCGTTCACGTGCTGGTCGTGGGTCCAGAGCGGCAGGAACCAGCGGCGCTGGATCCATTCCGCGCCGCCGTTGACGCCGACCATCGCGATGACGCCGAAGATGATCACGATCGCGTCGGTCCAGCGGATTGGCACCAGGCCCAGGCGCTCGAGGGTCTCCACCAACCCACGCCGCACCCACAGACCCACGCCGCCCATCGCGAGCAACACGAGCCCCACCAGATTGCCCCCACAGCGCGGCCGCGCCGCCCACCAGCGTCGCGCCCTGCCCGGCGAGCTGCTCGGTGGCGAGCGGGAAGGCCAGGCCGGCCGGCAGGCAGAGCAGCGTGGCCAGCACCGCCAGGCGCGCGGCGAGCCGCGACACGCGCGAGCTCGTCGCTCTGCCCGAACAGCGTGCGCACCATGTCGTGCGCCACCGGACGCGAGGAGGTCGCCACCGAAAAGAGCGCTCCCACCGCAGAGGTCACCACGCCGACCAGCCGCGGGCCACGTGCCAGGTCGGACTTCCACACGATGACGCCCAGGCCCGCGAACAGCACGACCGAGCCGGCCGGGACGATCCACGCGAGCGCGCGATAGGCGAAGTCGCGGGTCGCGTCCAGGTCGGCGGCATGCGCCACTGCGAACAGCCCACCGAGCACGGCGAGCAGCGCCAGCTCGGCTTGCCCAACCAGCAGGCCGCCGACTCCGGCCACCGTGACGATGACGAGCCACGGAGCAGGCTGGGTCGATGCGGCGGAACCTCCCACGCCTGAGGTTCGTACGGCGGCAGCGGTTCCAGCGGGGCGGGGAAGGTCGAGCGCTCGAGCTCGTCCTCGCGACCTTGATTCGGACCGTCCATCGCGCCAGCATAGGGACCTTGCCGAGGAGCGTCCACCCCATGCAGATCCAGGTCTTGTTGTTCGCCCAGGCGCGCGAGCGTGCCGGGCGCCCGCGCATCACGCTCGAGCTTCCGGCCGGCGGTCGCGTGTCCGACGCGCTGTCGGCGCTCGAGCGGCTGCATCCGGGATTGGCGAGCTGCGCCCGCATCTGGCCGTGGCGGTCGATCAAAAGCTCGTCGGTCCCGACGCGCTCATGCACGAAGGCGCCGAGCTCGCGCTGCTGCCGCCGGTGAGCGGCGGCGCTCCGGTGCGGCGCAAGCCTCCGTCACGCGCCGCGGCTCCGGCGCGCGCCGGCGCGCGCTTCACGGTGGCGCCGGCCACGGCCGAGCGCTGGAGCGACCTCGAGCGCCTGTTCGGCGAGCGCGGCGCGTGCGCGGGCTGCTGGTGTCAGTGGCCGCGGATGCGTGGCAGCAGGCGTTCAAGGACGGCGCGGGCGCGGGCAACAAGCGCCGTTTGCGGAAGCTCGTCGAGACCGGCCCGCCGCCGGGGTTGCTCGGCTACCTGGGCGAGGAGCCGGTGGCGTGGTGTGGCGATGGCGCCGCGTGAGGCCTACGAGCGCCTCGCGCACTCCCGCAAGCTGGCGCCGGTGGACGATCAGCCGGTGTGGTCGGTGCCGTGCTTCTTCGTGGCTGCCGTACTCGCGGGCGCGGTCTAACGGTGCGCATGCTGCGCGAGGCGGCGCGCTTCGCGCGCGCGAGCGGCGCGCGCATTCTCGAAGGCTATCCGGTCGATCCCGCTCATCGCACCGCCGACGCGTTCGCGTGGTGGGGACTCACCAGCGCCTTCGCAGCCGCGCGGGTTCCGGAGAAGTCGCGCGGCGCTCCACGAGTCATCCCATCGTGCGCAAGACGCTGGGAACGGCGGCGCGCGCCCGCGGCGCGCGGGCTGAGAAGGCCGTGGCGCTGCTGGTCCGCGAGCTCATCGATGTGCCGGCGCTGATCGCTGCGGCCACGCGACCCGACTGCGGCGCGCTCGCCGTATTCCTCGGCACTTCACGCGATCACCATCAGGGACGCCGCGTGTGAGCGCCTGGCGTACGAAGCGTATGAGCACCATGGCGCTCGCCGCGCTGGCCGCGCTCGAGCGGGAAGCGGCGCGGCGCTTCGAGGTCGCCGAATGCCACATCGTCCATCGGCTCGGCGAGGTGCCGATCGCCGAGGCGAGCGTCGCGGTGGTGGTGACGGCGGCGCATCGCGCGCCGGCCTTCGACGCGTGTCGCTGGGCAATGGACGAGCTCAAAGCGCAGCGTGCCGATCTGGAAGAAGGAGCACTACGTCGACGGAAGCGAGGACTGGGTCTCAGGCGCCCGGTTGGAACCTTGAGGGAGGGATCGGTCATGGAACATCGGGCGCTGGGCAGGCAGGGACTCGAGGTCTCGGCGATGGGCCCGGGTGCATGGGCATGAGCGAGTTCTATGGGCCGCGCGACGAGCCGCGAATCGATCGCGACCATCCACCGCGCGCTCGAGCTGGGGGTGGACTTCCTCGACACCTCCGACATCTACGGGCCCTTCATCAACGAGGAGCTGGTGGGCCAAGCCATCGCCGGCCGGCGCGACCGTTACGTGATCGCCACCAAGTTCGGCAACGTGCGCGGGGCGGACGGCGCGTTCCTGGGTGTCAATGGGAGCCCCGAGTACGTCCGCAACGCGTGCGACGCCTCGCTGAAGCGGCTCGGCATCGACACCATCGACCTCTATTACCAGCACCGGGTCGATCCCAAGACGCCGATCGAGGACACGGTGGGCGCGATGGCGGAGCTGGTACGGGCCGGCAAGGTGCGTTACCTCGGCCTGTCCGGAAGCCGCGCCCGCCACGGTCCGGCGAGCTCATGCGGTGCATCCGATCAGCGGCGCTCCAGACCGAGTACTCGCTGTGGTCGCGCGATCCCGAGGGCGAGCTGCTCGCCACGGTGCGCGAGCTGGGCATCGGCTTCGTGGCCTACAGCCCGCTCGGGCGGGGATTCCTCACCGGCAGCTTCCGCAAGGACGCGGACCTTCCCGAGGGCGATCGTCGCCGGAGCATGCCGCGCTTCCAGGGCGAGAACCTGCAGCACAATCTGGAAATGTTGCGGCGCGCGGAGGAGATCGCGAAGCCGAAGCACGTCACCGCGGCGCAGCTCGCGATCGCGTGGGTGCTGGCGCAGGGCGAGCGGATCGTGCCGATCCCCGGCACCAAGAAGCGGCGCTGGCTGGAGGAGAACGTGAGGGCTTTGAACGTAAAGCTCGGCCGCGAAGATCTGAGAGGCTGGAGGCCGCGTTCCCGGCGGGGGCGACGGCGGGGTCCCGCTATCCCGACATGAGCCACGTGAACCGATAGGGGCGAGGCGGAGAGACCTGGGGTCGCCGTGTAACATAGCGCGGCATGGCGGAGCACTCGTCCGAGAAGAAGACCGGAGGACCGCTGCACGTCCTCACCCGCTGGTTCAGGCGCGCGGCGCCGGAGGCTCCCTCCAGCGCGAGCCTGATCGTGGCGCGGCCGTCGGGAACGCCGCCCACCAAGGTCGGTCACTACACGATCGTGCGCACCCTCGGTCAGGGCGGCATGGGGGTCGTCTACGAGGCGCGCAACGAGATCTTGAGACGCTCGGTGGCGCTCAAGACGATGACGAATCTCGGGGTGACCCCGCGGCACGCGAGCGCTTCTTGCGCGAGGCGCGCGCCGCGGCGAGCGTCAACCACTCGAATGTCTGTCAGGTCTACGAGGTCGTCGAGCACGAGGGCGAGCTGTTCATCGCCATGGAGCTGCTGCGTGGCGAAGCGCTCGACGAGCGGTTGCGACGCGGCCCATTGAGCGTGAGCGAGGCCCTGCCGGTCGCGCTCGACATGCTGGCCGCGCTGGCGGCGCTGCACACCCGCGGCATCGTCCACCGCGATCTCAAGCCCTCGAACGTGTTCCTCACCCCGGATGGGACCAAGGTGCTCGACTTCGGCCTGGCGAGAACCGCCGACGCGGATCTCGCGCGCTCCCTCGGCCCCGTCACCGATCTGACGGCCACCGGGATGATGATGGGGACGCCCCGTTACATGTCGCCGGAGCTGATCACGGGGATGCCGTGGACGCGCGCAGCGATCTATTCGCCGCGGGCGCGATCCTGTTCGAGATGCTCGCGGGGCGCCCCGCATTCGGTGGTCGCAACGTGGTCGAGAGTGCTGCACGCCACGCTCCACGAGCAGCCGCCGGCGCTGACCGGGTCGCACGCGGTCGCGGCGGTGGATCGCGTGATACGCAGGGCGCTCGCCAAGCGCCCGGCCGACCGCCCGCCTACCGCCAAGGCGATGGCCGAGTCGTTGCGCACGGTGCATGGAGCGTTCGCCGACGATACGCCGGCGCTGGCGCGCGCTCTGACGCGTCTCGTGGTGTTGCCATTTCGGGTGTTGCGGTCGGATCCCGAGACCGATTTCCTCGCCTTCAGCCTGCCCGACGCCATCGCCACCTCGCTCTCGCGATTCGGGTCGCTGATCGTGCGGTCCAGCGCGTCCGCGGCACGCTTCGCGGGCGAGGCGCCGGACCTCAAGGCGCTGGCAGCAGAGGCCGACGTCGACCGGGTCGTGATCGGGACCCTGTTGCGATCGGGAGCAGATTCAAGTCACGGCGCAGCTCGTGGAGGCTCCGGGCGGAACGCTGCTCACCTCGCATTCGGCCGTGTCGTCGCTGGGCGATCTGTTCCGGTTGCAGCACGACATGGCGGGCCGGGTGGTCGACGCCCTCGCGCTGCCGCTGACGGGGGCGCGCCCACGCCGACCCCGAGGCGCCGCAGGTCCCGCACGCCTACGAGCTCTACCTGCGAGCCAACGCCCTGGGTCGCGCGTACGAAACCACCATCGAGGCGCGTGATCTCTACCTGCGCTGCGTCGAGCTGGATCCCGGCTTCGCCCCGCGTGGGCGCAGCTCGGCCGCTGCTATCGCGTGATCGGCAAGTACGTGGACGAGACCCAAGGCAACGAGGCGCTCGCCGAGCAGGCGCTGCGCCGTGCACTCGAACTGAGCCCGCGCCTCGCCGTGGCCCACAAGTACTACGCCATGCTCGAGGCGGACCTCGGCCGCGCAGCGACCGCGATGGTGCGCCTGCTCGGAGAGGCGGATCGTCACGGCAACGATCCGGAGCTGTTCGCGGGTCTGGTGCACGCGTGCCGCTACTGCGGACTCCTCGAGCCATCCATCGCGGCGCACCACGAGGCCAGGCGGCTCGATCCGAACATCGCCACCAGCGGCCAGCAGAGTGTGCTGATGACCTGCGACATCGAGCGACTCCTCGCTTTCGACCGTGCGTCGGGCACCGGCGGCGACGAGATCATCCGCGTGGTCGGTCTCGGGCTCGCAGGTCGTCGCGACGAGGCGCGGCGCGAGCACGCCAAGTTGAAGACGGGTCTCATCCCCGCCTTTCGCCCGTGGAACCAATCCCTGCTGGCTTGGATCGATCGACAGCCCGCGGACATGCGCGCCGTGCGGCCCGAGCTCGGCGCCCTGCGGATCATGGAGGATCCCGAAGCGATCTTTCAGGAGGCGTGGATGTTGTGCGATGCCGGCGACCAGGACCAGGGGCTCGAGCTGCTCGAGCGCGCGGTGTCGAAGGGTTATTTCGTGGCTTCGACGCTGGAGGTGGGCGCCCAGTTCGATGCGCTGCGGGACCGTCCCGCGTTCCAGCGAGTCCTCGAAGCCGCTCGCGCCGGACGTGACGCGGCGCTGGCCGCGTTCCGCGAGCACGGAGGAGAGAGAATCCTCGGCGGCTGAGCCCGGAGGGTCAGGCGCCGAACTGGCGCAGGTGGTGATCCACGTGGCGGTAGCCCCAACGGAGCCAGTCGGCGCGGGTCATCGGGCCGAAGAGCGGATGCGGCTCGCGCTCGAGGCTCCCGTGGCCGGCGAAGCGCTCGATCAGCGCGTCGAGCCCAGCGAGGTCCGCGCCGAAGTCCGCCGGCTTCGTCCCGGCTCCTCGACATTGATCGATCTCTGGGTCGCGTGGGGATCCCGGGCGGCCAGGGCAAGGGAGCGAGCGCGACCCACTTGACGAGGTTCGGGTGAAGGCGTTGATCGAGCGGCTCGCGCGCATCTCGCCGAGCGCGACCAAGAAGGCGTCGGAAAGATGGCACACCATCTGATGCGCCGACATCCGGCCCCAGCGGCCGCGACTGTCCGGACGAATCGCCCGCAACCGGTCGTGCAACACCTGGCGGTCGCGCGGATCGGCGAGGGTCCCGACGCCTACGGCGTGACCTCCTTGCCATCCGCGTCGAGCACCTTGATCGGTCCGACCGCGAGCGCCTCCATGCCGGGCCGGATCTTCGCCACGTCGCCCACGATCACCACCGCGAGGCTCTCGGGCACGATGTACTTCTTCGCGACGCGCGTGACCTCCTCCGGCGTGACCTCGGCGATGCGCTGGTTGTAGTTGGTGATCTCGCTCTCGCTGAGCCCGTAGAACGCCAGCTCGGACAGCACGCCCGCGACACCGTCGTTGGTCTCGAGACGCCGCGGATACGAGCGGATCAGCCCGTTCTTCGCCATCTCGGTCTCTTCCTTGGTGGCCGAGCGCGGGCCGCGGAGGTCCTTCAGCTCGCGAAGGGAATTCGGTCACCGAGCTGTCGGTCTTGGCGGTGAACACGCCGGCGCTCGCGGAGAAGGGTCCTTCGCCGCGGCGGAAGCTCCACGACGTGCGCGCGCCGTAGGTGAAGCCGTGACGCTCGCGCAGGTTGAGGTTCACGCGCGAGGTGAACTGTCCGCCGAGCAGCATGTTGAGCACCTGGAGCGCGTAGTAGTCGGGCGTGGTCGTGCGGCGCCGCGCCGGGCTGGCCGATGCGCACCTCCGACTGCGCGGCGCCGGGCTTGTCGATCAGGTACACGCCGAGCGGCTTGCTCGCCGGCCGCGGCGGCGCGGCGGCCGCGACGCCCGCTTCCTTTGCCGGCTTCCAGGCGCCGAAGGCGCCTCGAGCCGCGGCATCAGATCCTTCTCGGTGATGTCGCCCACGGCGATGAGCGTGGCGCCGTTGGGCACGTAGTAGCGGTCATGGAAGGCGGCGAGCTCGTCGCGCTTGATGCCCGTGACGCTCTCCTGCGTACCCATGAGCGGGCGCCCATAGGGATGGTCCTCGCCGTACACCACGCGCTGGAACACCTGGTTCGCCACCACGGTCGGCTGGTCCGCGCTGCTGCTTGAGCGCCTGGAGCCGTGACTTGCGCTCGCGCTCCACCTCCTCGTCGAGGAAGGACGGCTGCGTGACCATTCGCCCATCAGCGGCAGCGCCTCACCCAGATGCTTGGTGAGCGTGCCGAGCGTGACGATGGTCTTTTCCTCATCGGTGGATGCGAACAGTGTGGCGCCCAGGAAGTCCACGGCGTTCACGAACTCGCGTGACGAATGCTTCGGCGAGCCGTCGTCGAGCAACGCCGCGGTCATGGCCGCGACGCCCGGCTTGGGATCGACCGACGATCCGGCCGGGATCTGGAGGACGAACGTGGCGAGGGAGCTGGTGGCGCTCCACGATCCACACCGCCAGGCCGTTCCCGAGCGTGCGCTTCACCACGGGCGGCGCGACCAGCTTGGGCGCGGGTCCGACCGGCGGACGCTTCGCTGCGATCGAGCGTGTCTGCGGAACTCATGGTCGAAGCACTCACGAGGGTCAGGGTGAGCAGCATGGCGAGCGCGGCGCGGGGCGTCATGGCGTCACCTCCGCGGCCAGCTCGCGATGTCCCTTCGGCACCACCGAGAGCACCACGCGCGGCCGCGTGAGATAGGTCTGCGCGACGCGCCGCACTTCCTGGGTGGTGACCTTGCGGTAGCGATCGAGATCGTCGTTGAAGAGGTCGGGCTTGCCGCGGAACGTGGCATAGTTGTTGAGACGGTCGGCTTTGCCGAGCAGCGTCTCGACGGAGCGCACCGCTCCGGCCTCGAAGCCGTTCTTGGAGCGTTGCAGCTCCTCGTCGGTCGGGCCTTCGCCGGGCCATACGCGCCACCTCTTCGAGCAATGTCCGATCCATCTCGGTGAGCGTGTGGCCCTCGCGCGCGGTGACCGTGATGAAGAACGCGCCGGCGCGCTCGCGGGAGAAGCTGCAGCGCGCTCACGGTCTGCGCGGTCTGCTGCTTGTAGACCAGCCGCTCGTACAGCCGCGAGGCCTTGCCGCGCCCCAGGATGTCGGCGAGCACGTCGAGCGCGGCGTCGTCCTTGTCCCACAGCGGCACCGTGTGCCAGCCCACCGTGATCTGCGGCAGCGTGACCTGGTCCTCCATCACGTCGCTCTTGCCGCGTCCGAGCGTGGCGACCGGAGCCGAGAAGGCGGGGCGCACCGGCCCGCGTGGCAGATCGCCGAAGTAGAGCGTGGCGAGCCGCTTCACCTCGGCGGCCTTCACGTCGCCGGCCACCACCAGACACGCGTTGTCGGGGCTGTACCACTTGCGGAAGAAGTCCTTCACGTCGTCGAGCGACGCCGCGGTCAGGTCGTCCATGTAGCCGATGGTCGGCCAGTGGTACGGATGGTTGGCGGGGTAGAGCAGCTCGCCAACGCGGATGAACGCCATGCCGTACGGCGCGTTCTCGTAACGCTGCCTCGCGCTCGTTCTTCACCACGTCGCGCTGGGTGTCGAGCTTCTTCTGGTCGAGCCCGTTGAGGAGGAAGCCCATGCGATCCGATTCGAGCCACAGCGCGGTCTCGAGGTAGTTGGACGGCACCATCTCGAAGTAATTGGTGCGATCGGCATTGGTGCTGCCGTTGGCCGCGCCGCCCGCCTCCTGGACGACCGCGAAGTGCTGGTCGTCGCCCACGTGCTCGGAGCCCTGGAACATGACGTGCTCGAACAGATGGGCGAAGCCGCTGCGACCCTGCACCTCGCGGCCCGACCCGACGTGGTACCACACGTTGACCGCGACCAATGGCGCGGAATGGTCCTCGTGCACGACGACTTTCAGCCCATTCTTGAGCGTGAAGGTCTCGACCGGGACGTTGAGCATCTGCGCCTCCAGCGGGCGAGGTGTGAGCGCGCCGGGCGAGGTCGCGACGATCGCCGCCGCGAGCGCGGGCGCCCACCGAATGGTTCTCATGAGACTTCCCCCATGGGGATGGGCGTGAAGAATGGCCGATTCAGGGTGCGAGCCTCGGCAGCATAGGTCAAGTCAGGCCGAGGCCGGCCGCTCGACGCCACCAGCGCGTCCGATCGCGGCACGGGCGAGCGCCGCCTCCTCCCGCACCTCGGCCGAGACATCCTCCGCCGCTCGATCCAGCGCGTCCGCCGCGCCGCGGCGTTCGGGGCGCCGGGCGGCAGGCGTCGCCCGATCTCACCCAGCGCCCACGCGGCGTGCGCGCGCACCAGCGGCTCGGAGTCGGCCAGCGCCCGGGTCAGCGCCGCGACCGCGCGCGGATCGCCGCGGTTGCCGAGCGCCACGCACACGTTGCGCAGGAAGCCGCCGCGCTGGGCGCGGCGGATCGGACTGGTCGCGAACAGCCGTGCGAAGCCCGGCTCGTCGAGCTCGAGGAAGCGCTCGAGCGTCCAGCCCTCGAGCGCGCGAGCGTGGAGCCGGGCCTCGCGCGCCGGCGGCGCGAAGCGGTTCCACGGGCAGACGTCCTGGCACACATCGCAGCCGAAGATCCAGTCGCCGATGCCCGCGCGCCGCTCGCGCGGGATCGCGCCGCGGTGCTCGATGGTCCAGGTACGAGATGCAGAGCCGCGCGTCGAGCTGATAGGGCGCCACGATCGCTCCGGTCGGACAGGCATCGAGGCAGCGCCGGCAGGTGCCGCAGTGCTCGCGCTCGAGCGGCGCGGTCGGGCGCCAGATCGCGATCGACCAGCACCTCGCCGAGCAGGAACCACGAGCCGAGCGTGGGCGAGAGCAGACCGGAGTGCTTGCCGATCCAGCCGAGACCGGCGCGCTCCGCCCAGCCGCGCTCGAGGATGCGCTCCGGTGTCCGAGTACCACAGCGCGCGCGCGCCCGGCAGCGCCGCGGCGATCTCGCGCGCCAGCGCTCCGAGGAGCGTCGCGCATCACGCGGTGGTAATCCTCCCCGGCGGCGTAGCGGGCGATGCGTCCCAGCCGGCGATCGCGCTCGGGATCGGCGTCGGGGTGTGGATCAGCGCCACGCACACCACCGAGCGCACTCCGGCGAGCACGCGGGCCGGATCGGCGCGGCGCTCGCGGTGGCGCGATGTCGCGAGCCATTCCATCCCCGCGTGACGCCCGGCGGCGAGCCAGGCCTCAGCAGCGCTGCCGCTTCGAGCGGCTCGATCGGGCCATGCCGGCGGCGGCGAATCCAGCTCCAGCGCGCGCTGCTTGATCGTTTGCTCGGGAGTCGCCTCAGCCTCCGGGATGCGCCGCGCTGTCGCGTGCGGCGGGAGCGGCGGCGGGCTTGAGCCGCGGGGCCAGCGCCTTCGCCGAGCGGCGGCCTTACCATCAGCAGGCGCTCCGGCGACGGACCGGCCTTCTCGCCGAGCGCCTGCGCCTGCTTCGACGCGGCTTCGCCGGCGCGACGCACGTCGTCGAGGCTCGGTGGCGGAGGTGCGGTCGCCGACCCGTGGCCCGTCTCGCGTGGGTGGGCGAGCACGTTGTCGATCTTGGCGCGCTGCACCGTCCGTCCGGTCAGGCGCTCCGACCAAATTGAGCGGCGGCCCCGATGGCACGTGAGCGTGCCTCGATGAGGACTCGTCTCGCTCCAGCGGGCGCGCGTCCGAGACCGTGGCACCGAGCTGTGCTTCGGTCCTGATCTCGCTCGGCAGGTTCGGTCGAGCCCAGCGCGGTGACCGGTGCATAGAGGTACGCGCCGCTCGGTGCGCCGCGATCGCCCATCATCATGGGCGACCAGCCGACGTACTGGTCATTGGCCCGCCAGTCCACCCGCCGGCGCCCACACCGTTCCCGGCTGCCAGACCCAGCCCTGGAACTCGTCGTGCGCCCAGCGCCCGTAGTGGTACGTGGCCCAGCCAAACGGCTCGTCGGGAGATCCACACCCAGCCGTAGGCGTCGGTCGGCGCCCAGAACCCGCTCGATAGGGGCGCCAGTCCACTGAACGTGGTGCGCGGCCGGAACAGATAGCCATAGGGCTCGATGAGCACCCAGTCGCCGTAGCCCTGAGCGCGTCGTAGAAGATCCGGTACTGGGAAGGAGTCCGCGCACGCGCCGCGGTCATGGAGAGAGCCGGATGGGCCGTCGGACCCTGGTGCTCGGTCCCGGCGCGCACGAGCTGGTGGCGGCCACGAGCGCGAAGCGCCAGAAGGCCGGCGATCGGGTCCACGACGCGAATGAAGCTCCGGGGTGCCATCACCGCCAAGAGTCCGGGCCACGGCGGCGCGAAGTCAAGCCGGTCCATGCCCCATCCCCGTCTCCCCGAGGCCCCCGCCGACCGCCGGCGGGGGCCGCTCGGCTTCAGAGAAGCCTCAGGCTCCTCGGCCGGCCCAAAATCCTTCCGCGCGGAACCGGATGGTTGCGGATAAACTTTTCGCGCGCGGCTGGACCAGGTTGGCACGTGGCGCCCGTTGCCTTATCGCCTCAAGGCGGCGTGCCCCACCGCTTCCGAGGAGATACTTCCGCGGCCGATCGGCTGCGGGGATTCATGCCTAGACAGTTCCCCCGGCGATCCGCTGCCAGGCATCGGCTCGCGTTACTACTGTTTGGCGCGATCATGGGCTCATGCCGCCGTGCTCCCCGCTCGGGTCTCTTCCGCGCTCGCCCAGTCGGCTCACTCGCTCCAGTTCGACGGTGCCAACGACTACGTCACGTTCGGGGTGGCACGCGGCGCTCGGAACGCCGACCTTCACGATCGAGGTGCGCTTCAAGCGCACCGGCGCCGGGACCACCACGTCGACCGGGGTCGGCGGGCTCACCGCGACGCCGCTGATCGCCAAGGGACGCGGCGAGGCCGACGGCAGCACCGTCGACGCCAACTACTTCCTCGGCATCGATGGCGCGAGCCATCTGTGCGCCGACTACGAGGAGGGCGCCGGCCAGGCGAGCCCCGGACAGAACCATCCAGTCATCGGTTCCACCACCATCACCGACAACGTCTGGCACCACGGCGCGGCGACCTTCGACGGCACGACCTGGCGTCTCTATCTCGACGGCGACCTCGAGGCGACTCTGCGGTCGGCTCCGGGCGGTTGCCACAGTGGCGAGCATCCAGCACGCGTCGCTCGGCACCACGCTCAACTCCACGGGAACGCCGGACGGGTATTTCCACGGCCTGCCTGACGAGGCGCGGATCTGGAGTGTCGCGCGGAGCCAGGCGCAGATCCAAGGCGCGATGGGGACCGAGGTGCTCTCCGGCTCCGGGCTGCTGGGGCGCTGGGGCCTCAACGAGGGCGCCGGCACGAACGCCGGCAACTCGATCGCGGGATCGCCGAACGGCACGCTCGTGAACGGACCGCCGTGGAGCAGCGACGCGCCCATCCCCTCGCGTCGGCGGCCGGGCTGCGGTTCGGAGGCAGCAACGCCTACGTCACGTTCGGCGATCCATCTGCCCTGAGGCTCGGACAACCCACTCTCGAGACCTGGTTCCGTCGCGATGGCGCCGGTATCACCACCAGCACCGGAACGGGCGGCATCTCCAACATCGTGCCCCTGATTGCCAAGGGCCGGGACGAAGGCGAGGGCTCGCTCATCGGACCTCAACTACATCCTGGGGATCCGCGCCTCGGACAACGTGCTCGCCGCCGACTTCGAGGAAAGCTCCTCGGGCGCCGCGCCGAGCGCCAACCATCCGGTCTTCGGCGTCACGCCGATCACGAACGGTGTGTGGCACCACGCGGCCGCCACTTACGACGGCACCCAGTGGAAGCTCTTCCTCGACGGAGCGCCCGAGGCGCAGTCGACGGTCGGTCAGCCGCCCGCGGCCTCGAGCCCCCAGCGCGCTCGCTCGGAAGCGCGCTCAACTCGACGGGTGTTGCGGCGGGATTCTTCAAGGGCGCGCTCGACGAGGCGCGCATCTGGAACCTCGCGCGCTCGCAGACGCAGATCCAGGCCAGCATCAACAGCGAGATCGCCGGCCCCGCCTCGGGCCTGGTGGCGCGCTGGGGTCTCAACGAGACGCCGAAACCACGGCGGCCAGCCCGCCGGCACCCCGCTCAACGGGACCATCACCGGCAGCGACTGGAGCTGGGCCGCCGGGTCCAGCTTCGACGCCCCCGCGCCCGGGGTGCCCGCCGCGCCCAGCGGGGTCAACGCCGAGTCGTTCGCCGAGGGACAGATCACGGTCACCTGGAACGACATCGCCAGCAACGAGAGCAACTTACGAGATCGAGCGCTCCACCACCGGGATCGGCGGGCCGTTCAACCTGGTCCACACGAGCGCGATCAACAGCACGTCGTGGGTCGACGGCAGCGTGGTGGACCTTCAGTCCGATTGCTACCGCGTGCGGGCGGTGAACGGATCTGGAGCGTCGGGCTACGGTGGTCCCTCCTGCGCCACGGTGATGGGCGCTCCCAACCATGGGCTCGGCAGCCTCGCGGACGCCTACGTCGACTTCGGCAATCCACCGGCGCTCCAGCTCTCGCAATCCACGCTCGAGATGTGGGTCCGCCGCGATTGGGACGGCTGACCCCACGTCGACCGGGACCGGAGGGCTGAGCGACGTCGTGCCGCTGATCACCAAGGGTCGTGACGAGGGCGATTCGGCCGCGGTCGACGTCGATTACTCTCACCTGCGGCGCACCAACTACACGCTGTGCGCCGACGTGGAGGAGGGGACAGACGGCGCGGCGCCCGGCGCCAACCATCCGCTCTTCGGAGCCACCACGATCGGCATCGGCCCGTGGAATCACGTGGCGGCCACCTACGACGGCAGCGTGCTGCGCCTTTATCTCAACGGCGTGCTCGATGGCTCACTCTCGATCAACCAGCCGATCGCCGCCGCGAGCACGAGCCCGGTCGCGCTGATGTCGGCGCTCAGCTCCCTCGACGCGCACCAGGGGAACTTCGTGGGTATGGTCGACGAGGTCAGGATCTGGAACGCGCGCAGCGCAGGCTCAGATCAAGTCCACCATCGAACAGCCCGGATCACCTCCGCACAGGCCGGCCTGGTGGCGCGCTGGGCCTGGACGAGGGCACGGGAACTCACAGTGAATGGGTCGGCGGGAACCAGCGATCACCGGCGTCGTGGCGGGTGCCAATTACTTATGGTGGACGGAGCGCCGTTCACGGCCTTGGCGGACCGGCCAGCCTCCTCGACCCGACCGTGAACGCTCCCGCCGACCGTGCGGCGGTGTGTCCACGTCGCCTGCTCTGGAGCGTGACCGTCTCCGATCCCGAGAGCAGTCCAGTGACGGTGACGTGGTACGGACGCGTCCTTCATTCCGTGGGCCGGCGACCGACTTCACGCTGATCGGCCTTCCCGACACGCAGTACTACACCGGCGAGCTCTACGGCGGCGTGCAACGCGATGCTTCGAGTCGCAGACCAACTGGGTGGTGGCGCAGCGCGCGTCCTCGAACGTCGCCTACGTCGTTCAGCTACGGCGACTGCGTGGAGAACGGCGACAACAGCGGCAACCCCGATCGAGTGGATGCGCGGCCGACACGTCGCCTTCGCCTTCATCGAGAATCCCGCGACCACCGGCCTGGCCGAGGGCGTGCCCTACGGCATCGCGTGTCGGCAATCACGACCAGTCGCCGAACGGCGACGCGAACGGCACGACCGGCTTCTACAACCAGTACTTCGGAACCGCGCGCTTCCAGGGCCGCGCCTACTACGGTAGGCACTACGGCGTGAACAACGACAACTGGTACGACCTGTTCAGCGCCAGACGGCATGGACTTCATCGTCATCTCGCCCGGAGTACGACACGAGCCCCGATCCGGCCGTGCTGGCCTGATGGACAACCTGCTCACCACCTACGCCAATCGCCGCGCGATCGTCGTCAGCGCACTACCTCACCGACACCGGCAAACCGGCGGCGTTCAGTCTGCAGGGGAAGGCGATCTGGGACGCGCTCAAGGGACATCCCAACCTGTTCTTGATGCTGGGCGGTCGCATCGACGGTCAAGGCCGGCGGCAGGACACCTTCGGCGCCAACACCGTGTTCAGCTTTCTCACCAACTTTCAGTTCCACAACAACGGTGGTGACGGCTGGATGCGGATCATGGAGCTCACCGGCCAACAACGCGATCCACGTTCGCACCTACTCGCCGTGGCTGAATCAGTACCTGGTGACGCCGGATTCGCTCAACCAGTTCACCGTGAGCTACGACCTCACGCCCGGCTATCCGTTCCACGCCATCGGCAGCACCAGCGGCGTGTCGTCGGGAAGCGTGGCCACGCAGCCGTGGAACGGGCTCCAGAACGGCACGAACTACGAGTGGTACGTCACGGTCGACGACGGCACGTCCATCACGCGCAGCCCGTTCTGGCGTTTCACCACCACCGGAGCCACTGGCGTCGGTGACCAGGCCACGGCCGAGATCGCCCTGGCGCCGATCAATCCGAATCTCATGCGGGGCGCCGGAACCATCCATTTCACCCTGGCGCGCGAGAGCCGGGTGCGGCTGTCGATTCTCGACGTGCAGGGCCGGGTCGTCGCCGTGCTCGCCGACGGCGCACGTACGGCGGGGCGACATTCCATCGACTGGAACGGCTCCGGCCGCAGCGGTGCGCTCGGGAGCGGCATCTATTTCGTACGACTGGAGACCCCGGGCGGAGCCTGGTGCGGCGGGTGGCGCTGATGCGGTAGTGACGCCACAACCCGGGTTGTCGGACCCGGGCCGACCATGCATACTCGCGGCTCACGCGGGCCGCCGACATTCCCCACGCCGCACACGCCACTCGCGGCACCTCCGTGCCCTCAACCCGCGTATCGCGATCAGTGCGGGCTCCGTACACGCATGGGCACGTCGCGTGATTCTGCCGACAACCCGCCCGATCTGCCGACATCGAAGAAAATTGCTCTGGCGCGGCCGCGACCCACAGGCGTAGCCACATTTGAGACGGACGGATCCAGAGAATGAAGATCATCGCAAACCGCCGCGGGAAGCGCTCGATCTCGTTCCCGCCTCGGCGGATCAGCCCGCGGGATTGCTCGCTATTGGCCCATGGAGCTCGTCACCACCACCGACGACCCGGAACGCTTCGCGCTGGTGTTCCAGCGCGGCGAGCAGGAAATCCACGGCATCATGCTCCAGCCACCCGATGCGTCAGAGCCCGCGGCCGTGCTCATGCATCAGAGCAACCGGAACCTGATCGCCGCAGCGCTTCCGCACTACCTCGCGAAACAACACCACGGCGTGATGATCCCCGGCGCCTACTACAAGGAGAAAGCCGAGGGCAGGGTCGAGACGGGATTCGTGCTGTTCGTCGGGCCCGACCCCCGAGAGCCAGCCCCAGGTCGCGGCAGGCGTGCAGACCTTGTACGACGATCGGCTCGGCCCCGGCGCGACCGCCATGGTGCTCGACATGGTCACCGCGATCGCCACCGCCAGTCGCGAGCGTCAACTGCCGCTCATGGCGTTCGTCGGCATGGAGCTGCAACCGCGGCTCGCCGTGGGCGGCCTCGCCATGCACCTCGTGGTGCAAGGCGGGCAAGTGTTCGCGATCAAGGACCCGGTCGAGGAGGAGGACCCGTGTGGGAGCAGGTGGTGCTCGCCGGTTTCTCGAGCATCCTCTACGCGCCGCTGTGGCGCGCCGCACTGCCGAGCGCGCCTCCCAGGGAGACCCCGCAGATCTGAGCGGGATTCACCCCGCCGTCCGCTTCGATTCCGCTTCAAGTCCACGGACCTCCTGCCGATACCCCGGGGACGAACGCTCCGGGCGGGTCGTTGCGCCCCGCTCCAGGCCAACGCAGGAGGTCTCTCCAATGGAATGCCTTATCGCTCGTCGCCACGGGCTCGCGGCGATGCTGGTGCTCGGTTCGCTGATCGCCTTGGCACCGCTCGCCGGCGCCGAGAAGCGCGATCCCATCCCGAGCTTCCCGAGTCGCGCGTGCTCAAGCACGCGGTGAAGGATCTCGAGGCCTACTGGATACCGACCGGCAAGCTGACCGGCGACGGCCAGGCCGAGAAGTTCCAGGTGGTCGAAGGCAAGGGACGCATACCACCTTCGCCAACCCGCGCGGCAGCTCGGTGATCGAGATCGGACGCATGTTCGACCAGAAGCTGCGCGACGCCGGCTTCGAGATCGTCTACGACTGTCGTGACGGAGACTGCGGGCAGGGTGGCCGCCGGACCAACGGCGACTGGTGGGACATGACCTACCAGCGTCGCTTCCTGGTCGCCCAGCTCGAGCGCCCGCACGGCGACCTGTGGGTGTGCGTGCACGTTCAGGCGAAGGGTCCGAACGTGGCCGGGACGCACGACGTGGACGTGATCGAGGCTAAGCCCGAGCCGCACGAGGAGAAGGTCGCCGCCGACGAGACCGACGCCGGCTGGCTGGAGCACGAGCTGAGCGAGAGCGGGCACGTCGCCGTGCGCGGGATCGGCTTCGACCCGAAAAAAGCTCACGGTGCTGGGCGGCTCGTCGCCGACGATCAACGCGGTGGCGCAGCTCTTCTCGCGCGATCCACGGCGCAAGCTCCTGGTGGTGGTCCACGGCGACGGCTCCGGCGACGTCAAAGCTGACGTGCAGCGCTGCCGGCGCGAGGCCGCGGCGATCGTGCAGGAGCTGGTGAAGAAGCACGGCGTGGCGCCGTCGCGCCTGGTGGGGACGGCGTGGGACCGCTGGCGCCCGTGGCCTCCGGTGCGACGCCCGAGGGCCGCGCGCTCAACCGGCGCGTGGAGCTGGTGCTGCAGAACCCGACGCCCGATCTGAAGGCGAGCCGCACCGGGGACTAGAGACCGCCGGAGAGCGGGTAGGAGCGGGCGCTGCGGAAGCGCGCCCGCTCCTTCGCGTTTCTAGGCGACGTGGCGCGGCAGATCGCCCACGAGAGATCGCAGCGCCTGGGTCTCCAGCGCCTCCAGCGCTTCGCCGACGGAGAACCATTCCCGCTCGCGAAATCCCTGCTCCTCATGAGCGTGGGCGGAGCTTGGTGACTTCCATCAACAGCACCCGGACCCGATAATCCCGTGAGCTGCGGCGATAGCCGTACTCGCCGACGAAGTCCTCGCCGACCTCCGCCGATGGCGCCGGCCTCCTCAATGCATTCGCGACGTGCGGCCTCGTGATGGTCGCTGCCATGGTCCTCGATGCCGCCCTTGGGAATGCCCCAGGGTCCATCCGGAATCCTGCGGATCAGGAGCACCTGGAGGTCGGGCGCCTTGCGCCACGCGATGACTCCGACCTGCTCCACCGGGTCCACGGCTACGGCGCCGACCGGCGCGGTCGCTGCTTCGCCGAGACCGGCGGGGCGGTGGAATAACCGCCGGCCGCGCGCGTACTGTCGGGCGGAGCCGGCGTCGCACGGACACCGCGCGTCCCGGCGAGTATCGCAGCGGTCGCGGAGAGTCGGAACTGGGATTCGGGACGATTCACGCGCGCGATTGAATCACATCTCGCGGGTCTGCGTGGACATCGAGGAGTCGGTCGGAGCAGACCCGCGGCGCACGCGCGCGTCCGATAGGGAGGAATCACGAGGCGCGGATTCATCCTGTTTGCGGCAATGGTCCTCTGGGCGCCGGCGGCCAGGCCATCGACATCGACGGGCGATGGGGGCTCGGAGTTAGAGCGGGCGGTGTCCTCGGAACGATCGCGGAAGCTTCCATCTTCCATGGCCACTCGCCGACAACCGGGTGGCTGCTGGATTTCAGGATCTCGGGGAAACAACGTCGGAACGGGATCCATCTCCTTCACTGATACCACCATCACCCCGCGTTCGCTGAACAACAACGCCAACAGCGTCTTCCTGTCCGGCGGCCCCCGCATCCGTTGGTTCACGAGATCTGCCGGGGATTTTTCTCCCTATGTCGATGTCTTCGTTCACGGGAGCTACGGGCATTCACACAATTGGGTCAACGCCTCCGGCCGGAGCGATCTCTCGAGCTATGGCGCCGAGGACCGGCGCGCGCGCTGGGAGCCGAGTACTTCACGCGCTGGCATTTTTCGATCGCCGCGCACTCGACGCTGGTGGCCCTGAATTGGCAGCACACCAACGAAAAGGGCGAAAGCGGCTTCGCGAACTCGGATCGCACCTCGAGCGCAATTTCAGCGCCAACGCCACGCTGAGTCCGTCGCTGTTCCTGAGAGTCTATTTCTAGCGACGCCGATCGCGGCGGGGGTTGTCGGGGACGTACGGGAAGGCCTAGGCCGGCGTGCGCGGCGGGATCGCGAAGAACAGCGCGAGCCCCGCGCACACCGCCACACTCGCGCCGGCGCTCCAGAACGACAGCACGAACGCCACCAGATAGAAGACCGGGCCCATGCGGTACTGCGCGTGAATGGCGCGCACCTCGTCGCTGTCGTGGCGCACCTTGAGGATCGACGGCGCGCGCCGCGCCGACGAGCCGTAGCGCCACCAGCGCGTTGAAGATGATGGCGATCACCACGAAGATGCCGGAGTAGACGTTCGCCGCCAGCCGCGCGCCGGCGTGCCCGTAGTGATCGGCGACCAGCGAGGTCGTGAAGGGCGTGATCGTGACCCCCATCATCAGGAGGCCGTTCAGCACCAGCAGCAGGTGGTCGACGCGGTGCATGAGCGAGAACAGCCGGTGGTGGTTGAGCCACATGATGCCGATCGTGCCGAAAGCTCGTGACGAAGGCGACGTAGGAGGGCCATTGATCGAGGAGCTGGCGCGCGAGCGGCTCGGGACCGCGCGGCACCTTGAGCTCGAGCGCCAGGAGCGTGATCGCGATGGCGAACACGCCGTCGCTGAACGCTTCGACGCGGCCGGTCTCGCGCTCCGCCTGCGTGAGTCCGGGCGTGTCCTGCACGCGACCTAGAGACCCTTTGTAGTCCGGACCGCCGCCGCCTTCGGGCGTGGTCCAGGTAATGATCTGGTAGGGATCGGCGATGTCGCAGGTCTTGCAGTGCACGCAGTTCGAGGCGTTGATGTGGAGCTTGAGCGCCCCCGGCTTCGCCTCGTCGGGCACCATCTCGTACACGTTCGCAGGGCAGAAGTGCTGGCAGGGATTGCCGTACTCCTCGCGGCAGCGCGTCGCGCACACGCTCGTGTCGGCGACCACCAGGTGCGCGGGCTGGTCCTCGTCGTGCGTGGTGCCCGAGACGTAGACGTCGGCGAGCTTGTCGAAGGTGAGCGTGCCGTCGTACTTGGCCGCCGCCGGCTTCCCGCCGGGATGCGCCTCGGCGAGCTTGCGCATGCGCTGGTGTCCCGGCACGCTCTGTGAGCCGATCGCCGAACAGGTCGCGGCCGCCGAGCAGCATCTGGACGCCGGTGTGGAACATCCCGGCGTACAGTCCGTGCTCGAATCCCTGGTGGAAGTTGCGCACCGAGCGCAGCTCGTCGGCCGCCCACGAGCTCTCGAAGCGCTTCTCGTAGCCGGCCAGCCGCTCCTTGGAGAAGTCGCCGGCGAGCAGGCATTCGAACAGCGGTCTCCGCCGCGAGCATTCCCGACTTGATCGCGAGGTGCACGCCCTTGAGGCGCGCGCCGTTCAGGAACCCGCCGCTGTCGCCGCAGAGGAGCAACCCGTCGGCCGAGAGCTTCGGCATCGCCCAGTAGCCGCCTTCGGGGATCGCCTTGGCGCCGTACGAGACCAGCTTGCCGCCCTCGATCAGGCCGCGCACCAGTGGGTGGGTCTTGAAGCGCTGGAGGTTCCCGTGGGGGTCGTTGGTGGGATCGTGCGCGTCGAGTCCCGTGACGAACCCGATCGCCCAGTGCGAGTCGCCCGCGCCGTAGATGAAGCCGCCGCCGAACGTGTCGTTGGAGAGCGGGAAGCCCATGGTGTGGGTGACGCGGCCCTTCTGCACGCGGCCGGGCGGCATCTCCCACAGCTCCTTCACGCCGGTGGAGTAGACCTGCGGATTGCGCCCGACCGTGAGGCCGAGCTGCGGCTCGAGCGCCTTGGCGATGGTGCCGCGCGGGCCTTCGCACAGCACGGTCACCTTGGCGCGGCAGTCCGCCCCGGGCTGGTAGGTGGCCTTCTTCGCGCCGTGCTTGTCGATGCCCTTGTCCCCGCTGCGCACGCCCACCACACGTCCCGCCTCGACGAGCGGACTGGCGGCGGGCGTCTCGGTGGCGATGAGCACGCCCTTGCTCTCGGCGATGCCGGCCATCCATTCGGTGAGGCTGCCGAGCGAGGCGATCAGGTTGCCGTGGTTCTGGAGCGGCGGCGGCGCGATCGGGAGCCGCAGCTGCCCGCCTTCCCACATGAGATAGACGTCGTCGGAGGTGACCTCGGCCTCGATCGGGCAACCGCGCTCGCGGAAGTCCGGCATCAGCTCCAGCATCGCGCGCGGATCCATCACCAGGCCCGAGAGCCCGTGCGCGCCGACCCGCGCCGCCTTCTCGAGCACGGCGATCGTCACCTCGGGCAACGACGTGCCCGGCGCGCCGGCGGCGATGGATTGGTTGTGCTTCTCGATCAGGTCGGAGAGGTGGATCGCGCCCGCGAGCCCGGCCGGCCCCGCGCCGATCCACTGGACGTCGAACTCGAGAACCTCGCGCTCCATCGCCCCTCCGAGGCCCGCGTCAGCGGGCGCCGTGTGCCTCCGCGGTCGGCTTTTCGGTCCGGTGCTGATGCTCCATGTGGGCCAGGTAGTGCTCCGCGTCGATCGCCGCCATGCAGCCGGTGCCGGCCGCGGTCACCGCCTGGCGGTAGAGCGCATCCGCCACGTCGCCCGCAGCGAACACACCGGGAATGACCGTGCGGGTGCTGCCCGGCTCGACCTTGAGGTAGCCGCGCTCGTCCATGGGAAGCTGTCCGGCCAGGAAACGGGTGTTGGGCTGATGGCCAATCGCCACGAACACCGCGTCGGTCGGGAGCTCCGTGATGGCGTCGGTCTGCAGGTTGCGGAGTCGAACGCCGGTCACCATGGGCCGCTCGTTGCCGAGCACCTCGACCACCTCGCTGTTCCATTCGAAGCGGATCTTGGGATGGTTGAAGGCCCGCTCCTGCATGATCATCGACGCGCGCAGGGCGTCGCGCCGGTGCACCACCACCACCTCCGAGCAGAGCCGCGTGAGGTAGAGCGCCTCTTCCAGCGCGGTGTCGCCGCCGCCCACCACGACCGCGCGCTTGCCCTTGAAGAACGGGCCGTCGCAGGTGGCGCAGGCCGAGACGCCATGGCCCATGAGCCGCGTCTCGCTCTCGATGCCGAGCAGCTTGGCCGAGGCCCCGGTGGCGATGATCAGCGCGCGGGCTTCGTGCAGCATGCCGTCGTCGGCCCACACCTTGAAGGGCCGCGAGGCGAGATCGACGCGCTCGGCCTCGGCGCCCACGAACAGGGTGCCCGAGCGCTCGGCCTGGTCGCGCATGCGCTCCATGAGCTCGGGACCCATGATCCCCTCACGGAAACCCGGATAGTTCTCGACCTCGGTGGTGATGGTGAGCTGGCCCCCCGGCTGGTATCCGGAGATCAGGACCGGATGGCGGTTGGCCCGCGCGGCGTAGATGGCGGCGGTGTAACCCGCCGCGCCGGCGCCGAGGATCAGGATGTCGCGTACCGTGGACACGCAAGGCTCCCCGAGAGGTTCAGAGACAGAAGGACTCGCATTCTAGACGAGTGCGCGGCGGCCGAGAAAGGCGCCGGCCGCGGTCCGCAACCCTATTGGATGCGGCATCCCCCGAAGTGTAGGGTAGCCGGCCGCGAGACGAGGGAGACCATGAACGGCACGAAACCGATCGGCCCGACCTCTGGTGCTGGCCGCGGCGCTGCTACTGGCGGCCTGATCCTGGGCGCCGCCTCGTGCGCGCACGCACGCGCCGACCGCTTCGTGACCGTGAAGGGCGTGGCCGAGCGTGGTCGACGCCGACGTTGGGCTGTGGCCCTTTCCGTTCGTCGCCACCGACAACGATCTCTACCAACGCCCAGGCCAAGATCGAGGCCCAGCGGCGGACCGTGATGGCGTTCCTGCAGAAGAACGGCCTCGAGGCCGCGGACGCCGAGCTGCAAGGACTCGAGGTGACCGACGTGCGCGCCAACCCCTACCAGACCGGGCAGCCAGTCGGCGATCGCTTCATCGTGCGCATGATGCTGATGGTGCGCTCCGACCAGCCCGAGAAGATCCGCGACGCGAGCCAGAAGGTGGGCGAGCTGGTGAACTCGGGCGTGGTGCTGTCGTCGGGCCCCGGGTGGCGGGCCGTTCGGCGGCCCGACATTCCTGTTCACCAAGCTCAACGATCTCTGAAGCCCGGAGATGATCGCCGAGGCCACGGCCAGCGCGCGCAAGGCGGCCGAGCAGTTCGCCAAGGACTCGCGCAGCAAGATCGGCGGCATCCGCCGCGCCAGCCAGGGCGTGTTCGAGATCCTGCCGCGCGACCAGGCTCTGGGCATCATGGAGCAGAGCCAGCTCCACAAGACCCTCGCGCGTGGTGACGACGGTCGACTACTTCCTCGCGAACTGACCTAGCGGGCCTTCGGTCCGAAGATGTAGCCGCTCAGGTGCTCGATCGTGGCTTCGTGCTCGCCCACCCGTGCGCCATGAGATCGCCGATGGTGACGATCCCGCACAGCCCGCGCTCGTCGATCACCGGCAGATGCCGGATGCGCTGGTTGGTCATCACCGACCGGCACCCGCGAGCGACGTGTCGCGCCGGCAGCAGGCGACCGGCGAGGTCATCACCTCGCGCACCGGGGTGAGCGACGGGTTGCGCTCGGCGGCGACCACGCGCCGCAGGATGTCGCGCTCGGTGACGATCCCCACCATGCGCTCGCCTTCGACCACGACCAGCCCGCCGATGCCGCGCTCGTTCATGCGTTCGGCGGCAGCGAGCACGCTCTGGATCGGCCTCGACCGTGATGATGTCGGCGCCCTTGCGACAGAGAATCGAATGAACCGTGGACATGGGTCCTCCGCTGCGGTCTCGAGAGGCTCCCGGACGCTCTCGGCGGAGTCGGGAGCGTGCATCGAGGTTACCCGGTGGGAGCGTGGGAGCGAGCGCCAAGCGCCAAGCGCTCTGCCCGACGGTATGCGCGGCCCGGAGACGTGCCGGGTTCCAGGTGATCCCGGATCGGTACTCCGCCAGTCGTTGGTCGGAGTAGCCCATGCGGAAAAGCGTGAAATCCATCGCCAGACCCAGTCTCTTGGTCTGCCAGATGAACCCCATCAAGAGGGACCGTAAGGTCGTCCCGCCGGGACTTCGCCTTCCAGGGATGCTTCCGCCACGGGACGCACTTCCCACCGGTCCGGCCCTTCGGCGATCAAACTGGCGAATCGAGCGGAGTCCGATCCGGAGTCTTCGAGATCCCGCCGGAAAGACAGCGCGGCGTCCCGCCGCTTCCGCGAGCCGGTGAGGAGCAACCCTGCCCCGAGCCTCTGCCGAGTGGTCGACGGAACGAGCAAATCGCCTTCCACCAGCATGCTCTAATCCGTGCTTGTCCTGGAGTGAGCCGGCCCTCAAGGTCGTCCCACCTCGGAGCCGATGTCGTCGATGGTGGGCTTCACCGCGTCGGGGCGTCCGGGCTCATCCGCGTCAAATCTCGCGGCCTTCCATCGCGAACTCCCACCCCGAACCTGCCCCGTAGGTGAGCTCCAGCTCGGGAGCGATAAGCAGTCGCTCTTCGCCGAACCGAGTACCCCATCGGACCGAACTCGACTTCGAGCTTGTCACTGCCGCGACGCCTGCGTCTGTCCTCGCGAACGGTGGTCGATACGCCTTGCCGGCGGAGAGCTCATGAGTATATACCGCTACCGTCGCCATCGTGGTATAGTGGGCTGCGGGACGCAGGAACATGGATCCTCCTGCTTCAGAGCTTCTTCAGGGCATCCTGCAGCTTCCCGAACGACAATCCGAGTCGCGCGGGCTGTACGTGAGGTCGACGTAGGCGACAACTTGCCGCCGTTGTCGATGACGTAGACCGTGCGGAGATCGGTGCGCTCGCCTCGTTGTAGCTGGCGTACTGCTCGCGACCTCGTGCTTGTGATCGAGGACACCAATGCGGAACGGCAGGTCGTGATGCTTGGCCCACTGAGGCGTGCGAGAACACGTAGTCGCCGCTCAGGCCGAGCACCTGGGCGTGAAGCGCCCTGAGGAGGAAAAATTTCGCGCAGCGTGCAGACCTCCTGGTGCATCCGCCGCTCCAGTCCTGCAGGATAGAACGCCAGCACGATGGGCGCTTTGCCGAACAGCTTCGACAGCGTGAGCGGCTGGGTCGAGATCGAATCGCGCGTCGCGTAGGGAGAGTGAAGTCGGGGAGCCGGGTCGCCGACCCGGGAGGCCCGTTCAGCGTGGGGGCGGAAGCGCTGGCTGCGGCGATGACGATCGAGGATCGCCACGACGACTCGTCTCAGCTGCGTACTCCACGGTCGCCGGTGGTGCGGCCCACGGCCCCGCCGGTGTGGCGGTGAGCGGGCGAGAGCGTCGAGACCAGCATAGGACGGTGTCCGCCGGAGAGCTACTGGGTGAAAGCTATGGTCAAGCCGTGCGGGCGCGTCGCCGTTGCAGCCGTGGGCGCCGTCGTGCGAGGGCGAGCTGCACGCGGGAACCTACCGGATGCGACTCCGCTCAGCTTCATCGCAGGGCGCGAGCTACACCGGCGCGCGCCGCGACGGCAACCGCAATGATGGTCGAGCATCTCGTCTCGTGCCCAGACGTTCGGGCTGATCGAGCTCCACTTCGTTGGCCCGGACACTCGCGACGACTGACTCTGTTTCGCCCATCTTGCCGGAAGCAACGGCGGCCGGTCGCACAATCAGGTGGACATCCCCGCGAGTCGAGTTAAGGTACGCGCGGCGACTCGCCGCAGGAGCTTACCCACTCACCGGATCATCCCCAGGCCGGATTCACGCCCCGCCACGAGCGACCGCAAGAACCTCCAGTAATCCGGAACTCCGGTCGATCGTCCAATCCGGAAGCAAGCATCGACCCCACCGCACCGCTTCCTTGGCGCTCGACCAGCCGGCGAGCCGATCGTGCTGTGGGCGGCACGAGTGGCCAGTGCAGGGAGGAAGATGAAGGCATGAGCAGACTCCTGAAACGCGTCCTCGTCCTGTCGTTCGTCGCAGAAGCCTGCATTGTTTGTCTCGGGCCGAATCCGGCAGGGCGCCGCGCCGCCGCCCGGCTACACGCCTGTCTGGGCCGACGAGCTTCACGGCCCAGCACTCGAGCACGAGCAAGCGGGCGGTCTCCGCCACGGAGCCCACGGTGCCGCGCGCGACGACGACAGATTGCCGTCGCAATCCTTGATCGACAAAAGCTCATCATCACCACCTACACCTCGGATACCGACGGCACGCACTACACGGGAATGATCCAGACAGGAGCGGGGTTCGGGTGACGCACTCGGGAGCCTCGCTAACCTATACAGGCCGCGCTACGGCTACATCGAAGGCAAGCATCGACTTCGACGGATCGAAGGGTATGTGGTCGTCGTTCTTCGTAGGCAACGCCCCATAACTACACACCAAATCCACCGCCAGTATATGGATCCGCGCGATCGCGGGACGGAAATCGACATCGTCGAGCACAAGATCTGGAGCCACCCCTGCGGCAATGAATCTGCTGTAGCGCCTTCGGCCGTGCATTGGATTACCAGCGGCCGGGACGGCGACACGAAACCACAACCCCGGTCCCTACCAACGAGGTGCTGGCGGGGATCGGCATGCGGGAAATGGGCTCCCTGGCGGACGGATTCCACACCTACGCAGGCTTGAAGTGGCACGCCCGACAACTCGAAGTTCTGATCAGCGGACGATACAAACAACCCAGTGTGGACGGTGAATAACCCGGAAAGCCGGCCCGCGACGACGAATGGGGTTGTACCTGGTGTTCGTTTTCCTCCGTTTGCGAAGGGTCGACCAGCATGCAGACCAGTCTCCCACACTGGTCGAATACATTGTTCTGGGTTCCGAAGTGGCGGATGACTTTGAGGGTTACGGAAACGTCCCGCCCGACGGCTACGGCCCGCTTTACGGGCAGATGGCCAGCACGACGAAGATGAAGGTGGAGTACGTACGGCACTATGTGCCGGCGCCGGGAGCGCTCTAACGGTGGGCTGTCGGCTCGACCAGGTTGACCTGGCGTGGAACGATAACTCCTTATGGCTTGTACGGCTTCTCGGTCGATCGCTCGCTGGACGGCGTGAATTTCCAGCCAGATCGGCACTGTAGCGGCAGGGGTCCACGAGTACCACGACACGGACTCAGCGCGCCAATCTGGTGTTGCTATCGAGTGCGACTTACCAGCAGCCAGGACAACCTGGGGTATACGAATACAGTGTGGACCGACGTTCCGGGACGGTGACCGATTTGCAGGTGTCGGACATCCGCCAGTTCACGATCAGGTTGTCCTGGACGGCGCCGGGGACGACGGCGCGAGCGGATTTGGCACCCAGTACCAACTCCGTCGCTCGACGTCGCCTATCATCACCGATGCGGACTTCAATGCGGCCACTTCCGTCACGACGAACCCGCCCCACGGGTCCGGATTCACGGAGTGCAAAGTGGCCGCAGGTCTATCCGCATGCACGACCTATTACTTCGCCATCAAGACAAAGAACGCGATCGAACAACTGGTCCGCAATCAGCAACGTTCCAAGCGCCAGAACGCTGTGCGCGCCGAGCTTCGTCGCCGAGTGCGATGAGCCACCGACAAGCCCGGCGGTCGCAGGCACTCTGTTGGTACCGAGCATCACAGGTGCCACGACCGTAGCGGTGCCCTGGACGATCCCGCAAGCGGACGGAACACCCATGGATTACGACCTCCGCTATTCGACGTCCACCATCGCTGCTAACAACTTTGCCTCTGCCATGCACGTCACGATGAGCACTCTGCCCCACGTTATCAATGGCCAAACGTGCCGTGTCGTCGATTGTCTGGCGGGCAACACCAACTATTACTTCGCCGTCAAGATCAAGGATCAGTGGGGCAACTGGTCTCCGATGAGCAACGTCGTGAGCTGCCATGACGACCTCGGGGTTCGCTACGTGTGAGCCGGGCTATGCACTGCGACCTGCCCCTGACGAAGAAGGCTCGCTCTCGCTCTCGCCCTCGCCAAACCCGGCGCGCAATCGGACGAGCTTCCAGATCACCGTGCCCAGTGGTCTTGGCGGCGCGGCGTTCCGAGCGCAGGTATTCGACGTGGCGGGCCGGCGAGTTCGCTCACTGGTGGATCGGAACGCTTCTCCGGGCCTCGCCAGGTCGAGTGGGATCTCCTCGATGACGCGGGTCAGCGCGTCGCGCCGGCGTTCTACGTGATGCGGGTCGAGATGGGGAATACCCGGAAGGTCTTCCCGGTCGTCGTTGTGAACTAGTGAGCCGAGGACGGCGGCCGGCCATTGCGTGGTCGGCCGCCGTCCTCGGCAGCTACGCCGCCCGCATGCTCCCCGCGAGCGACTGGCTCGCCGCCTGACCGCGCCGGCAGGAATCCTCCCACCAGTCCCAGCTGCCACCGGATGCGCGATCTGGCCAATCGGCCGGCGCGGACCAAGTCTGATCAGGCGCCGGCGAATCTCACCCGGATACGGCGGCGGTGGGGCGGCCTTCTTCGGCATCGTTCGCGCCGGGTCTCGACGCAATGCTGCGCCAGCGTTGATCGCGGGTTCGCCCGCAACTCACCCGCTTGCGCGCACGCGCGCGGCGACGTGCTCCGCGACATTCGTTGCCGCCCAGCCGCAGCCGAGCAGCGTGCCGCTGCCGGCTTCCCACATGCGGTGCAATCCGACGAAGTAGATGCCGGGCACCGGGGACACGCCCTGGCGCTGATACGGCGCGCCGTTCGCGGCGAGCGCGCCGGGTACGCGGATCCACGAGAAGTCCTGGCGGTAGCCCGTCGACCAGATCACGGTGCGGATGCCTGCAGACGCGAGATCGAGGGCGTCGGGTGCTTCCGGAATCTCACCGTCGCGCCAGTGGCTCGTCGAGCTCCGGCTCGGGCACGTCGTCGCCGCGCGCGCGCGCGAAGTCGCGGACGAACGCGACGAACGTGTCGCGCCTCATGATCGCCCGCCCGCAGCAGCGCTTCGAGATCGCGCGCGAACAGGATGCTGCGCGCCGTCGACGCCGACGAGATGTCCGGCGAGCCGCGCGCCCGCCTGCCACACGGTCCGCACGTTGAAGTCGCTGACGCCCCAGCGCGCGAGGAACGTGAACGGGTAGTCGGCCCTGGGTCGATCCGGATCGGCGACGATCGCGTGGTAGTTGCCGTTGTCCCAGCGCCACCACATCTGATCGCGACCGTAGACGCGCCGCGGCACCCAGCCGTGCTTGCCGATCGCCACCGTGACGTCGCGCCCCGCGTTCGCGAGCTCGTACGCGATCTGGAGTCCCGACTGTCCCGAGCCGACCACCAGCACGCCGCCGGGTGGCAGATCCTCCGGGGCCCAGTAGTCGTCGGTGTGAAGCGACTGGATCGATGCCGGCAGGTTCGCCGCGAGCACCGGCGTGTGCGCCGCGCCGAACGCGCCGGTGGCCACGATCACGTGGCCGGCATGGAGCTCGGAGTGCAGCGTGCGCACGAGGAAACCGCCGCCGTCCGCCGGACGGACTTCGCCGACGGGTGACTCGCAGCGGACCGGCGCGGCGAACGAGGCCGCATAGCCTTCGAGGTAGGCGAGGAGGCCGTGAGTGTCGAGGAACGCGTCCGGCTCGGGCCCGTCGTACTCGTAACCCGGAAGCAGGTTCAGCGAGTTCGGACTCACGATGTGGAACGAGCGCCACCGCCGCGTGCGCCACGTGTCACCAAGCGCGCCGCGCTCGAGCACGACGTGCTCGATGCCGCGCCCGGCCAGCTCATGGCTCGCCGACAGGCCGGCCTGCCCGGCTCCGATCACGACTGCTGCGATGCGTTCCAGATTGGGCCCCACCGGTGGGAGCTTCCGCGACCGCCTCGGCGCGATGATCGGCCAGATCGGCGTCGGTCACAAGTCGTCGGGCGTCGACGTCTCGCGCGGCTGAACGTGCCGCGATAACAACCGGCGGGTCGCACCCATCAGGTGCGGACGGCCGATGCTATGGCGTCCCCTAATGGAGCCGGTTCGAACTCCGCGCACGCCTGGCTCCTCGCCATTGATTCGCTGCGCAGCGGCCTGAAAGCCGCATAGTTGTACCGCCCGTCCTTATTCCACGCCTTGAAGGGGTGACCGGACCAAACTTCGACTTGGGTTGATCACGGTCTCAGTGACGACGGAAAGGAGGGCTGTGCGATTCACGGTCGTGAGGCGCGGAACAACTCAATCTCCGCCAATAGTTCAGTGATGCGCCCATCGGTTGTGGGCTCCGGGAAGGGGAGATACGAAGGACCTGCCCGAGGATCGCATCGAACCAAGCGCGTGCCACGCTGAAGCCACTGGGTGCACGATGCTGATCCGGGCTGATTGCACCCATTAGCTTCAGTTGCCTGCTCCTTGCCGTCCCATGAGCCGCAGCCAGTGTGCACGATGGCAGTACTCGAGTTGGGCGCTTCCGAACGCAGCGTGGTCGTACACCTCCTGAGTGAGTCGAAAGCCATACTTGTCCAGGAGGCTCTCGACCGCGTCGCACGCTTGGCGAAGAACGGGACTCATGTTGCGTTCCATTCGTTCCTCCATCACGTCAGGGCGAGACTCGAACAACACTAGGACAGCACCTGCGATCGGCGCGCGTCAATCGCGGGAAGGCGGTGGCGTCCCCAACGAGATTCGGTTTGCACTCCGCGACCGAGTGGCTGCGCGCCGTCGAGAGTCTGCGCCTAGCCCCTCACCGCCTAAACGCCCCGCGGCGTCCGAATCCCCGCAAACCCGCTCCCGACACGCGTGTGCGCGCCTAAGCCTCAACGTTCGACGACGTGGTTTTGGCAGGCCACCTGTGGCGAGTAGCCTCTTCGTAGAGTAAGTTGCACGCTTACGCGGAGGGCTATTCGAGGACCGCCGATGACAGCACAGGCTACGGATATCCTCTACTTCGAGGGCCAGGAGCTTCGGCTCCTCTCGAACCCCTCGAGAGCTTGTGGAGCGAGAGACACCCCCGCCCGAGGTTCGTTTGGGCCTCGACCTGCACTGTATCGGGGTTACTGGGCGACCTGGATCATCGAGAACAACATGCTCTACTTGACGGCGGTCGACGGCCTCGTCTCCGTCGGCCAAGAGGAGAGCTACGCGCGTCGCTGGCACTCCTGTTCCCTGGGGCAGGCAAGCGCGTACACGCCGAATGGTTTGCGGGTGAGTTGCGCGTACCCAAAGGGGACATGGTCCGCCGCTCCGACATACCAGAGGGCCGCGTCTATGAGCGTGAGTTGCACATCGTCATAGACCGAGGTGTGGTTGTCGGGTCCGAGGTTGTCGAGACCGGCGCGGCATTTCGGCGCGAAGTCGAAGCCCGAAAGCTACCGCTTGATCAAGCGCTACCTGCCCAGCCGGATGCCGAAGGCTGGCTCACATGTCCCCATTGCGGCAGACGTTTCATGCTTCGCCAAAGAAGGCGCTGGGATGGCGAGCGCCATTCCTGTGGCGGTCGTATCAGCCTTGAAGGAGACGTGGCGGACTGACGAACCGAGCAGCCGCCCGATGGGCCTGAGGGGTAGGTCCCCAACGGGATTCGAACCCGTATTCTCCCGGTTACCCCGCCCGCATGCTCCCCGCCAGCGACTGGCTCGCCGCCTGACGCGCGGGCAGGAATCCTCCTACCAGTCCCAGCGCCACCGAGAAGGTCAGGCCGAGCAGGATCCCGGCCGGCGTCACGCGGAAGGCGAACGCCACCTCGCTGAACGAGGACCAGTTGGTGGTGCTGGTGGTGATGCCGTTGATCGGCAGCGCCAGCAGGCAGCCCATCACCCCGCCGATCAGCGCCAGCACCATGGACTCGAACAGGAACGAGACCATGATCGCCCAGCCCGGAAGCCGAGCGTCATGAGCACCGCGATCTCGCGGGTGCGCGAGCCGACCGCGGCGTACATCGTATTCATCGCGCCGAAGATCGCGCCGATCGCCATGATCAGGGTGATGATCAGCCCGGCGCCGCGCAGCACGCCCGCCAGCAGCGACGACTGGTCGGAGTAGAAGCCGCGCTCGGTCTTGACCTGCACGCCGAGCCGCGGGTCGCTCTCGAGCTGCTTCTTGAGCGCGGCGAAGCTCGAGGGATTGCGCATGCGGAAGGTGACGCTCTGGAACGCGTCCTCGCGATTGAGCGCCGGCATGAGCACGGCGTTGTCGCCCCACACCTCGGACTCGAACGCCGATCCGCCGGCGGTGAACAGACCGACCACGCTGAACGCCTGCTGTCCGAGCGTGACCCGGTCGCCGATCTTGAGCCCCGCGAAGCGCCGCGACATGCGCTGGCCCACCATCACCTCGGCGGTGCCGGGCGCGAAAATGCGGCCCTCGACCACCTTCACCTGGTCGCGCAGCCCCAGGTTCGCTGGATCGATGCCGCGGATCGTCACGTTCGACGTGCCGGTCTGGCCGATCCGCGGCAGGTTGGTGAGCACCACCATGTCCGCGCTCACCAGCGGCCGCCCGTCCGGCGCCTTCGCCACATCCGGCAGCGCCTTGATGATCGCGGCGGCGTCGCGTCCGACGCCGCTCGAGATCTCGCTGTCGGCGCCCACCCGCATCACGATCGCGTTGCTGGGCGAGCCGCTCTCGACCAGGGCCGCTTGGAAGCCCGAGGCGAGGGCGAATGCGCCCACCAGGATCATCACCACCATCGCGATCCCCAGCCGGTGGCGAGCGTGGTCACCGGGCGCTGGATCACGTTGCGCACGTTGTACGAGATCGGGATCCCCATGGCGCCTCCTATTCCACGCGCCGCAGCGCGTCGACGATCTTGAGACGCGACGCCTGGTAGGCGGGAATCAGTCCGCTGCTCGCTCCCATCAGCACCGCGATCGCCACGCCGATCGCGACGGTCGTCCAGCTCACGGTCATGGGCGGCAGCAGGCCGCCGGCGTTGAAGCTGGTGCCCTCGATCGCCCATTTCGCCAGCAGCGCGCCGAGCATCCCGCCGCCGAGCGTGATGATCGCCGCCTCGACCAGCACCATGCCGAAGATCGCGCCGTCCTCGAAGCCGAGCGTCTTCATCACGCCGATCTCGGCAGTGCGCTCGCGCGCCGCCATCATCATGGTGTTGGCGGCCACCAGCAGGATGGCGAACACCACCGCCAGCCCGATCACCGCGATCAGGAACGGCACGTTGCCGTACATGCTCACGAACCCCGCCTGGAACGCGCGTTCGGTCTCGGTGTGGGTGGCCGCGGCGGAGTTGGAGTAAATCGCGTCGACCGCCTTGGTCACCGCGCCGGCCTGGCTCGGATCCGAGCTCGAGCACGTACCAGCCCACCAGGCTCTGCCCGCCCATGCCTTTCTCGCTGAGATATTTCCAGTGGAAGAACAGCGACTCTTCGCCCATCGCCGGGTTCTTGGCGCGATAGACCGCGCGGATCGTGTAGGTCAGGTCCCGGGGAAGATGGTTCCCGAGAGCGCCACCTGCTGGCCGAGCTTCCACTTCATGCGCTTGAAGAGGCGTTCGCCGACCACGCAGGCGTCGCGCTCGATGTAGTACGTCGCGAGCTTGGGATCCACGCCGGCCGGCACCGCCGCGCCGGCCTGAGGCGGCTGGTAGGCGATGATGTCGAAGTCGTTCGAGTAAATGGGCAGGTAGTTCTCGTCGCCGGCGAACTGCGCGTACCAGTTCTTGGGATCGACCGGATCGCGCCCGCCGAACCAGTTCGCGAAGCCGACCCGCTGCACACCGGGGATGCCTGCGATGCGGTCGCGGTACGAGAGCGGCAGCGGGAAGATCAGCGAGATGCGGTTGCGCGTGACGAGCCGGGTCTCGCTGCCCACCTTGATCGAGGCGTCGAGCGTGTCGAGCACGCCGCGCAGGCCGCAGAACAGGAACAGCGCCACCACCACGCTCAGCACGGTGAGGATGGTGCGGCGCTTGTTGCGGCCGAGGTTGACGAGCACCAGCGAGAAGAAGCCCATGGCGCCCTCCTAGTTGGACAGCACGCCCTTGTCGAGGTGGAGCTGGCGATGGGCGCGCTCCGCGGCGTGCGGGTCGTGCGTCACCATCACGATGGTCTTCTTGAACTCCTTGTTGAGGCGCTCGAGCAAGGTGAGGATCTCCTCGCCGGACTTGCGGTCGAGGTCGCCGGTGGGCTCGTCGGCGAGCAGCACGGTGGGATCGCTCACCAGCGCGCGCGCGATCGCGACGCGCTGCTCCTGGCCGCCCGAGAGCTGCCGCGGGAAGTGCTTGAGCCGGTCGCCGAGCCCCACGATGCCGAGCGCGTGCGCGGCGCGCTCGCGCCGCTCCTTGGGCTTCATCTTCACCAGCAGGAGCGGCAGCTCGACGTTCTGGAGCGCGTTCAGGACCGGGATCAGATTGTAGAGCTGGAAGATGTAGCCGATGTTGCGCGAGCGCCACTTGGCGAGCCGGCCGCCGTTGAGCTTCGCGATGTCGGTGCCGGCCACGCTCACGCTCCCGGAGGTCGGCTGGTCGATGCCGCCGATCAGGTTGAGCAAGGTGGTCTTGCCGCTCCCCGAGGGTCCCATGAGCGCGACGAAATCGCCCTCGTCGATCGACAGGCCGAGGCCGTCGAGCACCACCACTTCCTCGGCCCCGCGCTTGTAGACCTTGTGCACGTCCTGGATCTCGATCAACGCCATTCGCAGCACCTCCTCGTCAGCTTCGCTTCACGCGTACCGCCGCGCCGTCCTTGAGGCGCGCCGGCGCGCCGATCACGATGGTCTCACCGCCGTCGAGCCCGCGACGGATCTCGACCTGGTCGCCGCGCACCGGTCCCACGTCGACGGTGCGCGCCGCCGCCTTGCCGTCCGCCACCACCCACACGCGATCGCCGCCGGGACCATGCACGACCGCGGAGCCGGCACCAGCACGCGGCGCGGCGCGCTCGAGGCGGGCGTATCGGCCTCGCGCAGGAACTCTACCTTGGCGCCCATCTCGGGCAGGATGCGGGGATCGCGGTCGAGGATCGACACCTTGACCTGCACCGTCGCCTTCTGGCGGTCGGCGGTGGGCACCACCTGGCGCGCCACACCCGCGAACGACGTGTCGGGATACGCGTCGAGCGTAATGCGGCACTTCTGGCCGTTCCGCACCTGCGCGATGTAGGCCTCGTTCACATCCACCTCGACCTCGAGCGTCGAGAGATCCGCCATGGTCACGATCGCGGTGCGGGTGAGGCCGCCGCCGGCCGACGACGGCGCCACGATCTCGCCGACCTCGGCGTCCTTGCGCAACACGGTGCCCGCGAACGGCGCGCGCACCGGAGGTGTGATCGAAGTTGGCCTGGGCGAGCGCCGCGTCGGCCTTGGCCGCCTCGGCGGCCGCCGAGGCCGACGCTCGCTTGGTGCGCGCGTTCTCAAGGTCGGTCACCGCGATGACGTTGCGCTTCGACAGCTCCTCGGCGCGCTGCAAATCGCGGTCGGCCTGCTCGGCCTCGAGCCGGAGCTGCACAGCGCGCGCCCGCGCCGCGGCCAGCGCGGCGCGGTAGTCGTTGCTCTTGATGCGCGCGATCACCTCGCCCTCACGCACGGTCGAGCCCTCGCGCACGCCCAGGTACTCGAGGCGCCCCATGATCTCCGCCGAGACCGAAGCCTTGGTGCGCGCCACTACGTAACCGTTGGCGGTGATGCCGTTCTCGGAGACCGAGCCGCCGCCGGTCGCGCTGGCGGTCGCGACCTCCACCAGAAGCGGGCGCGGTCGCAGGAGCGCCCATCCGAGCGCGCCGAGCAGCACCACCGCGACCACAGCGATCCACGGGGCAAAGCCCATCCCTCTCTTCGAGGGTGGTTCCTCGCGCGAGATGCGCAGGCGTGAAAGATCGGCGGGAGTCGACATGAGGAAGGGAGCGGAGAAGCTAAGGAGCCTGACACGACCGGTCAAGCCGAGGCGCCGAGGCTCCCAGCCGAAGGCTTCATGCCGAAAGGCAGACCCGTTCGGCTCCGCTTCCCGCTCCGCCTCACTGGTCCTCGGGGCGCCCTCCGCCATCCTGGCTCCGGGCTTCCTGTGGAGTCTGCCTTTCGGCATGAAGCCTTCGGCCGGGAGCCTCTACCTCGTGCCCACCAATCCGCGGCGCTTCTCGAGCGTCGACTGGATCGCCTGCTTGATCACGCCCGGCTCGATCTCCTGCAGGTCGTAGGTCACTCGTGTTGCCGGTTTGTCGAGCTCGAGGATGCGGGTGAGATCGATCGGCGTCGCGATCACGACCGAATCACAGGGCACCGCGCGGATGGTGGCCGCCAGCTCGCGCATCTGCGCCTCGCCGTACCCCATGGCCGGCAGCACCTGGGTGAGGTGCGGGAGATTTCTCGAAGGTCTGGCGGATCGTGCCCTGCGCGTAGGGACGCGGGTCCACGATCTCCGCCGCGCCGAGACGGCGCGCCGCGACCACGCCGGCCCCGTACTTCATGTCGCCGTGCGTCAGCGTCGGACCGTCCTCGATCACGAGCACGCGCTTGCCCTTGATGAGCTCGGGGTCCTGGACCGTGACCGGAGAGTTGGCTTTGAGGATCCGCGCGCGCGGATTCAGCGCGCGCACGCCGGCCTCGACCAGCGCGACGTTGGCGGGCTCGGCGGTATCGACCTTGTTGAGGATCACGAGGTCGGCGAGCCGAACGTTGACCTCGCCGGGATAGTAGCGGCTCTCGTGCCCCGGGCGATGGGGATCGGCCACCACCAGGAACAGATCGGGCTGGTAGAACGGCCAGTCGTTGTTGCCGCCGTCCCACAGCACCACGTCGGCCTCGGCCTCGGCGGCGCGCAGGATGCGTTCGTAGTCGACACCGGCGAACACGAGGTGACCCTGCACCAGATGTGGCTCGTACTCCTCACGCTCCTCGATGGTGCAGTTCTGCGTGGTGAGATCCTCGATCGTGGCGAAGCGTTGCACCGCCTGCGCCACCAGGTCTCCGTAGGGCATCGGATGCCGCACTACCGCCACGCGCACGCCGAGCTCGCGGAGCAGGCCGGCGACGTAGCGCGATGTCTGGCTCTTGCCCGCGCCGGTGCGCACCGCGCCCACCGCGATCACTGGGCGCGTGCTCTTGAGCCAGGTCTGCCGCGGGCCGAGCACCTGGAACGATGCCCCCGCCGCCTGAGCGCGTGACGCCTGGTGCATGACGTGCTCGTAGCCGACGTCGGAGTACGCGAAGCTCACCACGTCGACCTGAAGCCTCTGGATCAGCTCCTCGAGCTGGCTCTCGGGGTGGATGGCAATGCCCCTGTGGATAGCGCGGTCCGGCCAGCGACGCGGGATAGGTTCTGCCATCGATGTTGGGAATCTGCGTCGCGGTGAAGGCCACGACTTCCGTCGGACTGCTGCTTCCAGAACACGTTGAAGTTGTGGAAGTCCCTTCCGGCGGCGCCCATGATGAGGACTCGCGTCGTCTGGGGCGGGGTCATGATGGTTCTCCGGTATCGGCGGGGTATAGCGCGAAAAAGGCCGGATGATTCTAGAGGGAGGCCATCGCCGCCGGCCAAGCGCCGTTCGCCGAGCCCGCGCCGCCATTGACCGAAAGCCGCGCGTCTCGCATCGCGCACCCGCCGTATCTTCCTGGCGAGGCGAGGAGTGGAAGCGCCTCGCGAACGGAGGGTGACGTGAGAGGCGAGCGGTCGAATCGCAAGCGGGTGACCTGGGGGGCGGTCCTGATCGTGGTCGGGCTCTACCTCCTGAGCGCCCAGATGGGGCTGTTGGAGTGGATCTCCTGGCGGCCGGTGTGGCCCGCCGTGTTCATCATCATCGGGCTGATCCAGATGGTGTCGAGGGCGAACCCGCGCCAGATCGGATCCGGATTGTTCTTCGTCATGCTGGGGCTGTGGTTCTATGCCTGCATCCAGCACTGGTACGGACTCACGTACCGCACCGGCTGGCCGCTGCTGCTGGTCGCCTCCGGCCTCGACACCATCCTGGTCGCGATGGTCGATCGGCGTTCCGCGCCGGAGGAGGAGGAGCGCCATGCGTGACGCGTCGCGTCGAGCGCTGCCGATCAAGGTGAAGGCGCTGCTCCTGGCGCTGGGAGCCTGCACCGCGTGGCTTGTGATCCAGAACACGGTGCTGGTGTTCACCGTGCTGTCCCACGATCCGCCGGTGACCGGGCGCCTGGCCCTGACGTTCGTGAAGGCCGGGGCGCTGGTGGCGTCGCGCTTCTGGTCATCGCCCGCGGCCATCGCGCTGGCCGCCGCGGCGTGGATCGCGCTGCTCCTGCACGCGCGTCCCGCCGAGCCGCGGCGCGAGGTCCACCATGGATGACGTGCGGTTCCGGCGCCCGAAGCGGTTGGTGCTCGGGGTGATGATCGGTCCGCGCATGTCCGGCCGGCTCATCTTCGGCCTGATCGCCATCACCCTCGGCGTGCTGTGGACGCTCGACAACCTCGGGTTCGTCGATTCGTCCAGCATCATCCGCTGGTGGCCGACGGCCGTGATCGCGATCGGCGTGGCGAAGCTGACCGGTCTCGGCACTCGTCCGCACCGTGTGTGGGGCATCACCTTCACGGTGGCCGGCGCACTGCTGCTCACCGGCTCGCTGGGCTGGTCGCGAGTCGGCTTCGAGACCTTGTGGCCGATCCTGCTGATCGTGATGGGCATCCAGCTCCTGACGCGGGGTCTTCGTGCGCAGAGTCCCTTCGATGCGGGCAGCGATCCCACCAGCACGATGAACATCTTCGCGTTCTGGAGCCAGTGCGGCCGCAAGCCGGTGTCCGAGGAGTTCCGCGGCGGCGACGCCTCGGCAGTGATGGGCGGCGTGCGCATCGACCTGCGCGGCGCCAAGCCCGTGCCCGAAGGGGCGGTGCTCGACCTGTTCGTGTGGTGGGGTGGCGTCGACATCCGCATCCCCGAGAACTGGAAGGTAGTCAACGAGACCAACGTGGTGATGGGCGGGATCGAGGACAAGACCAGAGTCCCCGCCGCCGGATTCGCGTGACCTCCTGATCCTGCGCGGGCTCGTGGTGATGGGCGGCGTCGAGCTCAAGAACTAGCCATGCATCCGATCCTTCGCGACGTTCGACGCCTCGCGCTCTACGAGCTGGCCTGGGCGATCGCGGGTCTCGCGCTGTCGGGCGCGCTGTGGTCCCACGCACCGCGTTGGGTTCGGGCGCGCGGTGCTGATCGTGCTGCCGATCGTGTGGCTGTTCGGGCTGGTGTGCCTCTCGGCCTGGTGGGTGTGCCGCAAGGTGCCGCTCGAACGCACGCCCTCCGCACGGCTGGCGGGCGCGCTGGTCGGGGCGATGCTGCAGGGCAGCGCGATGTGGGTCGGTCCCAGCACGCTGTGGCTGGTGTGGACCGCGGGCCCTACGCGTCGCGCTCGGAGTTGCTGACGGTGCTGGCCGCGATGTTCGCGGCCGGGATCCCGGTCTACGCCATGTCGCTCGCGATCCATTACCTGATCCTGGCCTTCGAGGCCTCGCGCGAGGCGGAGCGGCGCGTGCTCGAATCCCAGGTCTCGACCCGCGAGGCCGAGCTGCGGGCGCTGCGCGCCCAGCTCAACCCGCAGCTTCCTCTTCAACAGCCTCAACTCCGATCAACGCCCTGGTGCATTCCGATCCCGAGGGCGCGCGGCGGATGTGCGAGAGCCTCGGCGATTTCCTGCGCCGCACGCTGGCGTTGGGCGCCCGTGAGGCCGTGACGCTCGAGGAGGAGCTGTCGCTGGTGGACCGTTACTTCGCGATCGAGCACGTGCGCTTCGGTGAGCGGCTCCAGGTGCGCCGCGTAGTCGAGCCCGGCGCCGAGCAATGCCTGGTGCCGCCGCTGCTGCTCCAGCCGCTCGTCGAGAACGCGGTGAAGCACGGCATCGCTCAGCGAATCGAAGGCGGCACCATCCAGATCGACGCGGCGGTGACGGACGGCATGCTGCGCCTCGCGGTCGAGAACGACGTGGACGACGACGCGGCGATGCGGCGCGGCGAAGGAGTGGGGCTCGAGAACGTGCGGCAGCGGTTGAACGTGCTCTCGTTCCGCGACACGCGGCTCGACGCGCGCCGCGAGAACGGGCGCTACCGGGTGGCGCTCACGCTTCCGGCGCGGCGCGCCGCGACCGGGGAAGGCGCCCGTGCCTGACGCCCAGGGCCGGCTCATGGTCGTGGTGGTCGACGACGAGGCGCCGGCGCGCGCCCTGCTGCGCGAATACCTGAGTGCCCACCGGACGTCACCGTGAGCGGCGAGTGCGCCAACGGCTTCGAAGCGGTCAAGGCCATCGCCGAAGCCAGGCCCGACGTGGTGTTCCTCGACGTGCAGATGCCGAAGCTCGACGGCTTCGAAGTGCTCGAGCTGCTCGACCCCGGTCCGGTGGTGGTGTTCTGCACGGCCTACGACGAGTACGCGCTCCCGCGCCTTCGAGGTGCATGCCGCGGACTATCTGCTCAAGCCGTTCGGGCGCGAGCGCCTCGCCGAGGCGCTGACGCGCGTGCGCTCCCGCCTGGCCGAGCCCGGCGCACGGCCGGCGGCGCCTGCGGCGCGCGCGCTGGCGACAGCGGCGCGCCCTCGGGTCGGTGGATGGAGCGTCTGCTGGTCAGGACGGCGCCAAGGTCACCGTGATCCCGATCGACCAGGTCGACTACCTCGAGGCGCAGGACGACTACGTCGAGATCCACGCGCAGGGCAAGACCTGGCTCAAGAACGAGACGCTGGCCGTGCTGGCCGAGGGGCTCGATCCCGAGCGCTTCGTGCGCGTCCACCGCTCGTTCGTCCTCAACCTCGAGCGACTCGCGCGGCTCGAGCCCTACGCGAAGGACAGCCGCGTCGCGGTCCTCCACGACGGCCGTCAGCTCCCGGTGAGCCGGGCCGGTTACGCGCGACTCAGGGAGCGGATGTAGCGGCCGTCGCCTTGCACGCCCGCGGGGCACCCCTAAACTGCTTTCGCCGCGCTCATCGAGCCCCTGCATCGCAGGGCTCCGGTGGTTCGCGGTTCAACGTCGGACGTAGGGAGGAGCCTGATGCCGTTCATCATCGCCGAGCCTTGCATCGGGGTTAAGGACAAGTCATGTGTCGAGGTCTGCCCGGTGAACTGCATCTACGAGGGCGAGGACCAGTACTACATCCACCCGGATGAGTGCATCGACTGCCAGGCCTGTGAGGCGGCGTGCCCGGTGCAGGCGATCTTCCCCGACAACGGCATTCCGGAGAAGTGGCAGTCCTTCATCGAGAAGAACAAGAAATACTTCGAGAACAAGTAGGTCTTTCGCCCCGATGACCGTGGAAGCCCTGCCGACCCGCGAGCAGGCGATCGCCTTGCTCCACGAGTGGGTCCAGAACCCCAACCTCCGCAAGCATTGCTACGCCGTCGAAGCCGCCATGCGCGCCTACGCGCGCCACGACGGCGAGGACGAGGAGCGCTGGGGCCTCACCGGCCTGATCCACGACTTCGACTGGGAGCGTCACCCCGATGCCGAGCGCCATCCCATGAGGGGCGTCGAGGTCCTGCGCGCCGCGGGTTGGCCGGAAGACGTGTGCCGCGCGATCCTCGGACATGCCACCTACAGCGGCGTGCCACGCGATACGCGCATGGCGCGCGCCTTGTTCGCGTGCGACGAGCTGTGCGGATTCCTGGTGGCATGCGCGCTCGTGACCCCGACCAAGTCGCTCGATCAGGTCGAGGTCGCCTCGGTGAAGAAGAAGATGAAGCGCGCCGACTTCGCCCGCAACGTCAACCGTGACGACATCGTCACCGGCACCGCGGAGCTGGGCGTGGAGCTCGAGCCGCACATCGCGTTCGTGCTCGACGCCATGCGCGGGATCCGGGCCGAGCTGGGCCTCTAGCCGCAGGCATGTAGGTCGCACGTGGCAAGTTTCCCCAGTGGCGCCGCGATCCCTACGTCATCAGCACCGATCCGGCGCGGCTCGACGTGCGGGCGATCCACGCGTATCTCGTGAGCTCGTACTGGGCCGCGGGCATCCCGATCGAGACGGTGCGGCGCTCGCTCGAGCACTCCGGTCAACTTCTCGATCCTCTCGGGAGCGGAGCTGGTGGGCTTCGGCCGCGTGATCACCGATCGCGCCACCTTCGGCTATCTGGGCGACGTGTTCGTGCTCGAAGCCCATCGCGGCCGCGGGCTCTCGAAGTGGCTGATGGAGTGCATCGCCCAGCACCCGGAGCTCCAGGGCTTCCGTCGCTGGGTGCTGCTGACCCGCGACGCGCACGGGCTCTACCGGCAGTTCGGCTACGAGACGCCGTCCCGCCCGGAGCGCTACATGGAGCGCTGGTCTCCGGACGTCTACTCGGAGAAGTCCAAGCACTAGTTCGTGTGCGCCCATGGCCTCCCGCGAGCCGGTTGCCGATATCCGCGTCGACGCGGACCTGGTTCGCGCTCTGCTGCGCGAGCAGTACCCGGAACTGGCGGAGCTGGAGCTGCTCGAAATCGCCAACGGCTGGGACAACGCGATCTTCCGCCTCGGCGATGCGCTCTCCGTGCGCCTGCCGCGGCGGCGCGTGGCGGCCGGGCTCATCGAGAACGAGCAGCGCTGGCTGCCGGCACTCGCGTCCTCGCTGCCGCTGCCGGTACCGGTCCCCGTGGCCTGCGGGCGCGCCAGCCAGAGGTTCCCGTTCCGATGGAGCGTCTGCCCCTGGTTCGAGGGCCGCTCCGCGTTCGACGCACCGCCCGCGGACCTGGTGCGCGCGGCGGCGGAACTGGCCGCGTTCGTGAACGCACTGCATGTCCCCGCACCCGCGGATCACCCGATCAATCCCTTTCGCGGGCGACACCTCGCCGAGCGCACGTCGCGCTTCGAGGCCAGCCTGCCGCAAGCGGGGGCGCGACGGTCATTCTGATGCGCCGGCTGCCATGGCTGCGTGGAATCGCGCCCTGGCCGCGCCTCGCTGGGAGGATCCGCCGCTGTGGCTGCACGGCGACCTGCATCCGGCCAACGTGCTCACGCACGCCGGTAGGCTTGCGGCAGTGATCGACTTTGGCGACATCACGGCCGGGGATCCGGCCACCGACCTCGCGATCGCGTGGATGCTGTTTGACGCGCCCTCACGCGAGCGGTTCCGCGCGGCAGTGGCATGCGACGATGCCACATGGGTGCGCGCCGTCGGCTGGGCCACCGCGCTGGCGGTGGCCTATATCGCAGGCTCGCCCGAGGGATCACCCATGGTCCCGATCGGGTTGCGAACGCTCGAGAACACGCGCGGGTCCGTCACCTGACGCGAGACCTCTGGGTGCGTCGCCCTAGCGCTTGCTCGGTGTGCCGCGCTTCCAGATCGGATTCGGCTTGAGCTCGAGACGAGCGGCGCCGTCGCCCCACAGCGCGAAGCCGGCCCAGTAATAGGGATGCTGGGTGCCGCTCGTGCGCCGCTGGTGATCCTGCGCGGCGCGCAGGGCTTCCGCCACCGGTTTGCCGGCATCGAGCGTTCGATAGAGCTCGCGCACCAGGGACTCGGTCGCGCGATCGTCGAGCGGCCAGAGCGGCACGATGACCGCGTGGGCGCCTGCCGCCAGGAACGAGGTCGCGAGCGCCCCGGCACCTTCACCCGAGGAGGTCTTGGCGCAGCTCGAGAGCACGACCAGATCCGCGCCCAGCTCGAGTCCGGCGATCTGCTCCGCGCGGAGCATCCCGTCCGCGCTCGGGGGCGGATCGGCCGCGGCCCTCCTGGATGCGCGTGGCGACGGCCGGCGTCGACGCCGGACGCCCAAGGATTCTGCTCGTCGTACGTCACCCGTCCGGCGAAATGGAGCGTCTGGTAGCTCGCGAGCGCGGCGGAATCGGGGACGGATCGATCGGCTCGTGAGACGGTCACTCCTTGGAAGGTGCCGGCCAGCCATTCGACCTCGCGCTCCGGACATCGAGAGACCGGACCCGCCCTGGATCGCCAGCAGCTTGCGAGCGGGCGCGGTGTCGTCGGCGGCCGGCGTCGCGGACTCCAGCGTCATGCCGAGCGCGATCGTGGTAGGCCGCGCGGCGACCAGCGGCTGCCCCTTCACCACGAGCGCCGAGAACGGGACGAGATCGAGCGGTCCGTCCGGGACCAGGATCAGGGCGCGGGACTTGGTCACCAGCGGAAGCGCGTCGCCCAACACCAGGCGCGCCAGCTCCTCCGAGGCCTTGCGCGCCGACGGGTGGGTCCTGGTCGCCGTGCGGCGGACTCGCGAGCATCCGGCGCACGGCCTGGATCTTCTGCGCCAGCGTTCGCGGAGCGGCGATCGTGAACACGTGGCGCGCGTCCTGAGGTGAACGCGAACAGCAGGGTCTGCTCCGTCCCGCACAGCCAACCGAGCAGCAGCTCGCCCGCTCCGAAGCCGACCCTGGAGATCGGCGACGGGAATCGTCGTCGCCTCGTGCGCGGAACGGGATCCCCTCATCGCCTCGAGCAGCGCCTGCGCGCGCAAGCGCTGGCCGGCCTCGAAGACCGCGCCGATGCGCTCCCCGTCGCTCGCGGCGGCGGACTCACGAACCAGCGAGTCGACCGCGGCGGAACGCAGGCTGTCCGCGCTGGCGCGCGCCGCCGCGTCGAGCGAGTCCGCGACCGCGCCCTGGCGGCGGGTGCGAGTGCGAGCGCGAGCGCGACCGCGACGCCGAGGCGCGCGCCCGCGCCCAGGGTGGATCGAGAGGCGGGTCTCATGAGCGCCCGCAGGGTATCAGACGGCGACGACGGCCGAGCGCAGCGAGGCGGCGCGGTCGACGGTGATCGTCACCGCGCCGAGCGTCTCCTGCACGCGACCCTCGGCACGCACGATCTCGCCCCGGAGCGCGGCCGCGTGGGCGCGATACGCGTCGGGGAACAGCACACACTCCACGAGCCCGGTGCGGTCGGCGAGCGTCATGAACAGCATGTCGCCACCTGGTCGCGTTGCGACGCGCCGCCACGCGCACGGAAGGCCGATGACCGCCGCGCGGTCGCCGACGCGACGCTCGATCTCCGCGGCCGCCAAGACGCCGCGGAGGGCGCGGCGTCGTCGATCGCATCGAGCGGGTGACCGCTGAACCACAGCCCGCACGCCCCTCGTTCGCCGCGCACGCGCTCCGCCGCGTCGAACTCCGGCAGCGTGGGCACGGCGATCGGCGCGCGCGGCTCGGGCAGCAGCTCCACGCCCCCGGGATCCACCAGCGTCGCCACCGCCGACGGTCGCGGCGCGGCCGTGGCGGCCGCCGTGCGCGCCTCGAGCAACAGCGTCGGCCGCGTTCGCCCGGTCAGTCGAGCGCGCCGGCCAGGATCAGCGACTCGAGCTCGGGAAGCGTGGGACGCGCGCTCGGTGACGTCGGCGAGGCTCGCGAACGGCCGCCGTGCGCGTGCGCGCAGGATGCGCGCGCCCGTGGTCTCGCCGACGCCGAAAACGCGCGAGAGCCCGACGCGTACCGCCGGAGCGTCCTCGAGCGTGGCGTCCCACGCCGAGCGCTGCAGGCACGGCGCGAGGAAGCGCACACCCTGGCGGCGCAGGTCCTCGACGTGCACCCAGGTCTCGTACATGCCGGCGTGATGGTTGAGGATTCCCACCGCGTACTCGGCGGGGAAGTGGGTCTTGAGGTAAGCGCCGTGGTAGGCGAGCGTCCCGTAGCCGGCGGCGTGCGCCTTGCAAAAGGCGTAGGCGGCGAAGCGCGCCAGCTCGCGCCACACCGCGTGCGCGGCCGCCTCGTCGATCCCGGCGCGGCGCGCGCACTGCACGAAGCCGCGCTCGAGTGCGCGTGCGCTCCTCGTCGCTGCGAGCCGCGCCGATGGCGCGCCGCAGCTCGTCACCCTCGTGCAGCGGGAGGTCCGCGAGCGCCGCGGCGACCCGCATCACGTCTTCCTCGTAGAGCATCACGCCGTGGGTCGACCCCAGCACCGGCCGCAGCCGAGGGTGCAGGAAGGTCGACGGCTCGAGATCCGCGGTGCCTTCGGCAGAACGCCTCTTTCATGCCGGACTCGGCCGGTCCAGGCCGCACCAGCGCCACGGCGGCGATGGTCTCCTCGAGCGTGCCGGCCTTCAGCATGCGCAGCAGGTGCCGCATCGCCGGCGACTCGAGCTGAAAGCAGTTGAGCGTATCGCCCGCGGCCAGGCGCCGTGCCGTGGCCGGATCCGGATCGGGGATCGTCTCGACGTCGACGACGGCGCCGCGCGCGCCCGCCAGCGACACGCACTCGCCGATGGTCGAGAGCGCGCGGTTGCCGAGCAGGTCCATCTTCACCAGGCCGACGGCCTCGATCGCCCGCATCTCGAATTGCGTGACGACGATGCCCTTGGCCGCGCGCTCGAGCGGCACGTACCAGGTGAGCGGGCGATCGGCGATCACCAGCCCGCCGCAGTGGATCGAGAGGTGCCGCGGCGCCCCTTCGAGGCGCTCGGCCAGCTCGAGCGCGCGCGGCAAGGGCGGCTCGCGCCAGTCCACGCCGCGCGCCTCGGGCAGGCCGCGCAGGCGCTCGAGGTGAGGGCTTCTCCATCGCTCGCGGCACGCGCTTGGCGAGCGCGTTGACCCTGGCGTTCGGCACGCCCAGCACCTTGGCGGTCTCGCGGAACGCCGAGCGCGCGCCGAGCGTCGCGTGTGTGGCGATCATCGCCACACGATCGTTCCCGTAGGTCGTGTAGACGTGCTCGATGACCTCGTCGCGCCGCTTCCAGCACAGATCGATGTCGAGGTCGGGGCAATCGCGGCGCGGCGGGATGGAGGAAGCGCTCGAAGTACAGGCCGTGGCGCAACGGGTCGACGTTGGTGATGCCGAGCACGAACGACACGATCGACCCGGCGCCGGATCCGCGCCCCACCGTGGGGATGGCGCGCGCGCGCGCGAACTCGACGATGTCAGCGACCAGCAGGAAGTAGTCGGTGAAGCCGAGGCGCTCGATGAGCCCCAGCTCCCATTCGAGCCGCGCGGTCGCGCGGGTGCGGAGCGCGCGCGCCGCGCCGCGCGCGTAGCGGCGCGCCACGCCCTGGCGCCCCAGGCGTCGCAGATAGCCGGGACCGGTCTCGCCCGCGGGGAGCGGCGCGCTCGGGAAGATCGGCACGCCCAGCTCGAGCTCGAGCCGGCAGCGCTCCACCAGCTCCGCGTTGTTGAGCAGCGCCAAGCGGGCGATCTCGGGCGCGCCGGCCGCCGCGCACAGCGCGCGAATGCGCTGCTCCCACGCTCCGGGCGGGGCGAGCAGGGCCGAGCGGCTGGCGAACGCCGCGGCGTCCATGCGGTCGAGCAGCTCGCCCGCCGCGGCGGTGACGGCCGCGCGGTGCGCGTCGTGGTCGGCGGGTGCCAGCAGCACCACGTCGCCGGTCGCGACCAGCGGCAGCGCCAGCGCGCGCGCCGCGGCGAGCCGCGCCGGGAGACCCGGACGCTCCTCGGGGAGCCCGCGCACGCCGAGCCACAGACCGCCCGGCCGTGCGCCGGGGCGCGGCGCTCCGCCCGTCTGCCACCCACTCGCGGCGGGAACGCCGGCGGAGAGCAGCGACGCCGCGAGGCCCGGCGACTCGACCACGATCTGGAGGCCCGCGGGATCCGCACCCAGCGCCCGCACCAGGTCGAACGCGGGATCGAGGTGCTTGCGCGTCAGCAGCTCGCAGACGCGGGCGAACCCACGGCGATCGACCGGCAGGAGCAGCGCCGATTGCGAGCCCGAGTGGAGCTCGGCGCCGGGCAGCGGCCGCAGCCCGCCGGCGCGCGCCGCCTGCCAGAAGCGCACCGTCAAATAGAGATTGTCACGGTCGGTAAGCGCCAGAGCCCGATAGCCGAGCGCGAGCGCGCGCTCGACGAGCGCTTCCGGCGATGCGAGGCCGAACAGCAGCGAGCCGTGCGAGCGCACCCGCAGGGGAACGAACGCGCTCATCCCGCTCCGGCGGCGCCGTCTATCCCGGTCGCTTCGGTCCGAACGTGGAAGGCGGCGCGCCGCCCGGAGCGCGCAAGCGGATCGCGGGGATCCCCGCTGCGCGGAAATACTCCGGAACCAGGATGCGGCGCATGAGCCGGTTGCCCCAGCGCACCTCGTCGGGCGTCAGGTCCGTCTCGTCGCTCGCGAAGCGGAAGCTGACGAGCGCCAGATCGGACTCCTCCATCCACGCCAGCACCAGCCAGTGGCCGTTGCCGGCCGGGATGCGCAGCCACAGCTCGCTGACGTCGTAGTCCCCGATGTGAAGCAGCCGCTCCTCGATCACCATGTCGTCGGTGAAGTGCATGGCCTCGCGCACCGCGACCGCTGCGGGTGTGCGATCGTTGAACCGCCCGCGCACCACCGCGACACCGGGCTCGATCGTCATGGGCGGGTGGAAGTCCGAAGCCGCCAGCGCGAACCAGAGCGCCTCGGGCCGATGCCGGGGCGTGATCACGGGTGTGCGCGCGGCCCAGGCCCACCACGCCGCGGTCAGCACGACCAATGCTGCCGCGAGCGGCCACACGCGCGCCGTCGCCGCGCGGATTGCCGCGAAGCGACTCTCGACGCGCTCGAGCGGCAGCGGCGCGGTGAGCAGCCGCGAGATCGCGCCGCGCCGCCGCCGCCGTCGCTCGGGTCCGCCGTAGGGAGACCCGCCGGGGGTCGGGCGCCGTGGATCATGCCACGGGGTTATCGGCACCGCGCGCGCACCCGTCCAGCAGTACCGCCGAGCAGGGACGTGGTCGATCGCGGTGTGCGGCCCGCGCCGCGTGGTGTTCGGCATGGGATCTCCTAGCGAGTGAGTGACGGTGTCCGGAGCACGAATCCGTGGCGATCCTCGGCCAGGCGGCCCTTGAGGTGGAGCGCGCGGCCCGACACCAGCACGCCGTGCCCGTATGCGCCGCGCACGTGGTCGAACGCACGCAGCAGCGCCTCGCGCCGGAAGCCCGCGCCGTCGTCGAAGAGGTCGCCCTGGTCGAAGGCGCGCGAGGCGAAGTTCGAGAGCGTGACGCCCACGCCGTGCAGCGCCACCCGCCGCGTGAACTGCCGGCGCAGCAGCTCGAGCCCGAGCGCCAGCACCACCGGGTCACTGTCGCTCGCCACCGCGAGGGAGCGGGCCTGCTCCGCGCCTTCGCCGTCGGAATAGCGGAGCCGCACGGCCACGGTGCGTGCCTCGAGGTCGAGCTCTCGGGCCGTGCGGCAGGCGCGTCCCACCAGGTACTCCAGCATGCCTTCGATCTCGGCGCACTCGGCGGTGTCGCGATGGAACGAGGTCTCGCGCGAGATCGACAGCGGCACCTCGCGCGCGTGGACCGGCGCCGTGTCACGTCCGCGGCAGCGCTGGTGGAGCAGCCGACCGATCACGCCGAACAGCGCCACCAGCGCCTCGATCGGCACCGCACGCAGATCGCCGATGGTGTTCAGGTTCATCGAGCGCAGCGTGCGCGCGTGCGATCGTCCGACTCCGGCGAGCTGCTCGATCGGGCGATCGCGCAGGAAGGCGTCGGCCGCGTCCGGATCGAGGCGGGCGAGCCCGTCGGGCTTGGTGGTCTTGCCCACCAGCTTCGCGAGCATGCGATTGGGCCCCACTCCGCAGGTCACGGTGAGCCCGACGCGCTCGCGAATGCGGCGCTTCAGCTCGCGCGCGGCCTCCAGCAGGTCGCCGTGGAGCCGCTCCGTGCCGGTCATGTCGCAATAGGCTTCGTCGAGATACGTCTCCACCGTGGGAGAGACGTCGCGGCAGCAGCCGAAGATCTCCTCGGCGAAGCAGCGGTAGACCTGGGCGTGGCCGTCGATGAACACCGCGCGCGGGCAGAGCCGCCGTGCCTCGGAGAGCGACATGCCGGCGTGGAGGCCGAAGCGCCGCGCCTCGTACGAGCACGATGCGATCACCCCGGCGCCGACGATCACCGGCTGGCCCCTGAGCCGGGGATCACGGAGCTGCTCGATGGCGGCGAAAAACGCATCGATGTCGACGTGCAGCACCGCGCGTGTCTCCGCCATCAGCCCTCCAGCGCCACCGAATCGAGCCACCACACCATCTCCGCCGATTGGAGCTGCAGCTGGTAGACGTCGCCGCTGTCATCGGTCACCGAGAAGAAGAAGCTGGGATGCTTGCCCGAGCGCTCCACCCAGCGCGCATTGATCCGCGTGAGGCGATGCTCGCGGTGCTGTCGCCGGAACGCCACCGGCGTGACGACACCGCCCTGGAAGTCGGCGCGGACCATGATGGCCTCGTCGATGCGTTCGATCCGGATGTCGGGCATGGGAGGAACTCCTGCTCGGGAGTCTAGTGCACATACGTGCATCGAGCAAGGATCACATCCGACTTGCGTATTCCTCCACGGGTTGCGGATGCTTGAGTGAGCGATGTGTGCCCTGGGTTCGGAGAGAGCGATGAAGAGGTGGAGCTGGATCCTGGGCGGCGGATGCCTGATGGCGGCGGTGGCGCTGGCCGCGCCAGCGCCGCTCGCGACCATCGACCAGGGCCGTGGTCCGACGCTGCTGCTCCTGCACGCCATGGGCGGCACGCGTGAGACCTGGAAACCAACCGCCGAGAAGCTGGCCGGCTACCACGTGGTGCTGCGCCGACCTGCCGGGTCACGGGGACGACGCCGCTCCCCGACCCGTTCTCGATGGACGCGGCGGCCGATCAGGTCGCGGCGACCCTCGGCACGCTCAAGGCCGAGAGCACGGTGGTCGTGGGCCAGGGAATGGGAGGTGTGCTGGCGCTCAGGGCGCTCGCGGCTCATCCCGAGCGCGCGCGCGGCCTCGTGCTGGTCGACGTCTCCCTGGTCGGCCAAGCGAAAGGACGCGACCCAGCGGGATGCGATACTCCAGTTCGTCGACCAGAACTATCGCGCCTTCCTGAGGATGACCTTCGGACACCTGGGGCGCGATTCGCTCCAGAGACGTGCGGATCGAGGCGCAGGCCGCCAAGGTGCCGTCGCCGACGATGCGCGCGTTCTTCGAGGAGCTCCTGATGCTCGACGCCAACATGTACATCCGCCGCGCCCGCGTTCCGATCCTGGTGGTCGCCACCGACCGCGTGTGGCCGGCCGACATGGATTCCGTCACCTTCATGACGCAGATGGGCTACGTGGGCGCGCCCGCGCTCAGTATCGCGCACGTTAGCGACGCGGGCTTCCTGGTCGCGACCGAGCAGCCCGACACGCTCGCCGCGCTGATCGCCCGGTTCACCACCCGAGTCTTGCGGAAGGAGTCCCCCCGGCAGGTTCAGGGGCCGAGCGCCACCGCCGATAACTCCCCGACGCCCCGTCACCCGGGGCCAAGGAGGAGGTTCCTGCGTGGCGCGCCGACTGACGCTCCTGCTGCTCGTGGTAGCGGTGGTCATCATCGTGGCTCGTCATGGCTTCCGGCCAACGCCGCCCCCCACCGCCTTCGCCTTCGGCCACGGGCCCGACATCGTGCTGGTCCACGGGCTCGGGAGCGAGATCCAGCATTGGCTTCCGACCGCGCGGATCCTCGCCCGCAATCACCGCGTCATCCTCGCCGAGCTACCCGGCCACGATCTGGCGCCCATGCCCGACCCGTTCTCGCTGGGACAGGCGGCCGCGTCGCTCGACCGCTCGATCCGTCAGATCACCGACGGGCCTGTCATCCTGGTGGGCCACTCCCTGGGAGGACTGGTCGCCGCCGAGGAGGCGCTCGAGCATCCGGAGCGCGTGCGCGGCCTGGTGCTGATCGAGACCGCGCTCAAGCCACAGCTGCCGCCAGGTGCACGCGATCAGCTGCTCGCCCGGCTCGACCAGGACTACGACGGCGTGCTCCGTGAGAGCTACATGAGCTTCGGTCGCGACTCGGCGCAGGGGCGCCGACTCTACGCCGAGGCCGCGCGCATGGACCCGGCCACCGTGAAGCCCTGGATCCGTCTGGCGATGTTCGCGGATCTCTCGTCCCAGATGCGCAAGCTGCAGCCCCTCATGCTCGCGGTGCTCGCGCCGCACTCGTGGGAGCCGAAGGAGACGTGGGCGCAGGTGTCCCGCGCCCTGGGTTACGAGCAGGTGCCGCGCGTGAAGCCGGTTCGTCTCGAAGGCTGCGGACACTTCGTGATGCTCGATCGCCCCGACGCGCTCGCGCGGATCATCGAGCGGTTCGCGGCCGAGCCCGAAGTCGAGCCCGTGGCGGGCGCTCCCTAGCCTCCACCCGCAAGCACGAAGGCCCCGGGTGAAACCCGGGGCCTCGCGCAAAGCCTGCGGTGCGACTACTTGAGGGCCAGCTCCTTCATGGCCTTCGCGATCCGGAACTTGAGCACGGTCTTGGCCGGGATCTTGATAGGCTCGCCGGTCTGCGGGTTGCGGCCCATGCGCGCCTTGCGCTTCACGACCACGAGCTTGCCCACGCCGGGGAACACGAATCCATTCTTCGCCTGACGAGCCGCCAACGTCGCCAGCTCCTCGAGAATCATCACGCTCTGCTTCTTCGTGAGCTCGAACTTGTTGGCGAGGTGTCCGGCAATCTGCGACTTCGTCATCATCTTCGCCATGGGTCCTTCCTTTCCTTGAGAAGGGGCATTGCGACCGCGGGCCGGTTGCCCGCTGCGTCCCCGTGTATAGCAAGCGCAACCGCGGTTTCAGAGGATTCTCGGCCCGACCGCGATTTCACCCTGGACTGGCGCGGTCGGGATTGTTGCATAATCCAGGCCGCGCCAAATGCGGTCGAAACTCACCTCGCTCGGACCGACCGCGAGGAGCGCGCTAGTCGATGCGAACGATCCGACGCACGAGCGAGACGTCGTGGTCGAGCGCGACGCGCAGGTAATAGGCTCCGGCGCGCGCGAGCCGACCGGCGTCGTCACGCCCATTCCACGCGAGCGCGCGGCGCTCAGCGGCGACCGAGCCGTCGAGCAGGGTCGCCACGCGCCGGCCCATCGCATCGTAAATGGTTGCATTCGCGTGACCCGGTCGCGAAACGTCGAGGATGAAGCGGACGTCGCTGCGACTGGGATTCGGAGTCGGACCCGAGAGCGCCAGGCGCGCGGTCGCCGACGGCTCGCCGACCGCCACGCCCACCGGCCACAGCGCGAACTTCCACTGGGAGCGCCCGTGGGTCGCGGCCACCAGCGTGCGCGATCCGGCGTCCAGGCTGAGGTCCACGACCGGCACGGCCGGAAGGGCGGTGCCGAGCGGCGACCAGTTCACACCGAGGTCCGAGGTCGTGAAGACGCCGACGTCCGTGGCCAGGAACAGTCGGCTCGATTCGAGCGGATCCGTCAGGAGGTCGTTCGCGGGGCTGTCCGGCAGGTTTCCATCGATCGCCGTCCAGGTGTCGCCGGCGTTGGTGCTCCGGAAGACGTGGGCGCCGAAGTCGTCCTGGTTGTAGCCGGAGAGCGTCACGTAGACCACCTCTGGGTCGATGCGATCGGGCGTGACGCGCGTGACCCAGCGGAGCGGTAGCCCGGCCGTGACGTTCTGCCAGTTGCCGATCCCGCCGCCCACCTTGGAGCGCCACACCTGCCCGTCGTCGGTCCCCACGTAGTAGTAGCTCGAGTTGGATGGTGCGATCGCCAGGGTGGAGATCGTGCTGTAGGCCAGGTTGCCGACCTGGTGGTTGGTGGTGAGGTCCTCGCTGATGACGGTGTAGCTCACCCCATTGTCGACGCTGCGATAGACACGGTTGCTCCCCGCTAGAAGCACGTTGTGGTTGCTGGGATCCATGGTGAAGGGCGCATTCCAGTTGTAGCGGTCCGAGGAGACGAAGCCCGACGGGGTGGCAAAGCTGGAGCCGCCATTGGTCGAGCGGAATGGGCCCTGGCCCGAGCTCATGTTCTGGTACTCGGCGAACACGACGTTGGAGTTGGTCGGATCGACCGCGCAGTAGAAGCCGTCGCCTCCCAGGATCTGAAACCAGGCGTACGGCGAGCCGGACGTCATGTTGGACCCGTTGTCCTGCGCTCCCCCAGCAGCCTCGCGGGATTCGAGGCATCGATGGCCCCGGCGTAGAACTGGGTGATGGGCAGATTCGACGTGGTGGTCCAGTTCGCACCGCCGGCGCTGGTGGCCCAGAAGCCGCCATCGGTGCCGGCGTAGAGGTGCGCGGGGGCGAGAGGATCGACCCAGATCGCGTGGAAATCGACGTGCGCGTTCCCGGTGAGAGCGGTGAAATTCACGCCCCCGTCGGTCGAACGGATGAACGACTGGGCACAGCAATACACCTCATCGGGGTTGTTGGGATCCACCGTCATGTCCCCGAAGTACCATCCGAACCCGCCAAAGCTCCCGGTGAATCCGGACGGCGTATCGCGGCGCGCCCAGGTCACGCCTCCGTCCACGCTGCGATAGAACCCGAGCCCGTTGTGGCTCTCGGCGATCCCGCCGACGATCTGCGCGTAGATCGTCGAAGGTCGGGTGCGCGCCAGCCCCAGCCCGATCCGCCCGACGTGATCCGAAGCAGCCGGCAGACCGTTCTGGAGCCGGGTCCAGGTGGTGCCGTGATCGACGCTGCGCCAGATGCCACAGCCGGGGCCGTAGGTGCGGCGGTAGGTGGGGCGCCGGATGCGCTCCCAACTCGCGCAATAGACGGTCTCCGGATGAGCGGGATTGATGACCACGTCGCAGACTCCGGTGCTGTCGTTCACGTAGAGCACCTTCGACCAGTGCTGCCCCGAGTCCTCGCTGCGGTACAGCCCGCGATCCGGGCCGGTGGTGAACTGGGCGCCCATCGCGGCCACGAACAGCCGACTCGGAGCGGCCGGATCCACCGCGACCCGCGCGATGCGGCGCGTCTCCTGCAGACCCAGATACGCCCAGGACTGGCCGCCGTCGCCGGTGCGGAACACCCCGGCACCATCGTAGTTGTCGGTCGCCGCGTTCGCTTCGCCGGTCCCCACGTAGACGACCAATGCGTTGGTGGGGTCGAGCGCCAGCGCGCCGATCGAGAGCACCTGGTCGAAGGACGAGCTCCAGTTCACGCCGCTGTCGGTGGACTTGAATACGCCGCCCGCCGCGGCTCCCGCGTAGAGCGTCGTTCCCCCGGGCGCGATCGCCAGGGCCGTGACTCTTCCACCGGTGTTGAACGGCCCGGCTTCCGACCAGGTGAGGCTGCTCTGCGTGGTGGAGAAGCCGGTGGCGCGCTCCGCGCGCATCCATTCCAGCGACTGCTGGTAGGCCTCCTGGTTCACTCGTCCGACCGGGAATGCGCGCTGCAGCCCGAACCAGTCGTTCGGGTACTCGCCTTCGGCTTCGGTTGGCGGCTCCACCGCACGCGTTCGCGCTCGATCGGCCGGCCAGGAGGAGGCGAGCACCAGGATCGCGAGAGAGAGTGGAAGGAGCGCGCGGTGTCGAGGCACGATCTAAGGCTACCACGCCGCGGCGTGATGGATCTTGAAACCGTGACGGCGTGGCCCTAGGTTCTCGGTGGCGCGTCCGGCGTGAAGGGATTCCGAGAAGCCGGAGCGTTTCGAAGCGGTCGCGGTCATGGACCCGCACCAGGGACGAGGTGCGTCGTGACGAAGGCGCTGCTGGTCGTGAGGGATGCCGCCGAGGCCGTGCTGGCCCGCGAGACGCTGGCCAGCGCGGATCCTGGGGCGTTTGCGCTCACCTGCGTTCCCTCGATCGCCGCCGCCCTCGAGCACCTGAGGGTCGAGCCTCCCGACGTCGTGCTGCTCGAGCTCCGGGGCGACGATCCGCGACTTCCCGACGTCTTCGAGCCGCTCGAGCGACTGCGGACCGCGGCGCCGGAGATCCCGGTCGTGGTGGCCGTCGACCGCGAGGCCGAGGCCCTCGGGGCCGCGGCGCTCCACCGCGGGGCGCGCGACTTCGTGGTGAAGCGCCCGCAGCGCTCCACGCTGCTGGCCCGCGTCCTCCACCACGCGCTCGAGACCGAGCGGCTCGAGCGCTCCCTGGTCGCCACTCGCGGGCGCGAGGCCGTGCTCGCCGAGGACAGCCGCCGGATCCTCGAGACCGCCCACGACGCGTTCATCCGCATGGACGAGGAGGGTCGGATCGTCGGCTGGAACCGGCGGGCCGAGACCATGTTCGGATGGCGGCGCGACGAGGTGCTGGGGCGCCCGATGGTGGACATTCTCATCCCGCCCGCCCACCGCGAGGCGCATCGCGAGGGCTTCCGGCGCTATCTCGAGAGCGGCGGAGCGCTGATCGGACGGCGCATCCGGGTGCCCGCACTCCATCGCGAAGGGCACGAGTCGGTGGTCGAGATCTCGCTGTGGGTGAGCGAGGAAGGTGGACCCTCGTACAACGCTCTGGTCACCGACGTGACCGAGCAGTCGCGCGCCGAGGAATCGATGCGGCGCAGCGAGGAGCGCTTCCGCGCGGTCTTCGAAGGAGCGACCTTCGGGATCGCCATGCTCGATCTTCAAGATAGGATCGTCGCGGCCAACGCGGCGCTCCAGCGCTTGCTCGGCTTCGGCGCCGATCAGCTGCTCGGGGTCGCGCGCTGGAAGCTCGCCGATCCCGAGGAAGGGCAGGACGATGCTCCCGAGCGCACCGCGCTGCTCGCAGGTCGGCGCAACAGCCTCGAGGCCGAGCGCCGCTTCCGCACGCGTGACGGACGGCCGGTGTGGCTCCGGATCAAGAGCTCGCTGGTGCGGGACGGCGCGGGGAACCCCGACTTCGTGGTCGAGATGTTCGAGGACGTCACCCACCGCCGCCACTCCGAGGAAGAGCTGCGCGGCCTGACCGTGCAGCTCCTGGGGCTGGATCGCCGCCGCCGCCAACCAGGCCGCCACGGTGGACGAGGCATTGCGCATCTGCGTCATGCACGTGTGCGAGAAGCTCGACTGGCCGGTGGGGCACGCGCTGCTCACGGCGGAGGACGGCGCGCTCATCCCGACCCTGGCCTGGCACATGAAGGACCCGAGCGCTACGCGCGGTTTCAAACGGAGACCATGGCGGACCGCTTCGTGCCCTCCCGCGGATTCCCCGGCCGCATGCTGGTGACGGGGCGGCCCATGTGGATCGCGGACGTGGCGAGCCAGACCGACACGCCCCGCGCGGACGCCGCGCGCGAGGCCGGCCTGCGCGCCGGCTTCAGCTTTCCGATCGTGTTCGGCACCGATGTGGTCGGTGGCCTCGAGTTCTTCACATCCGACGCCGCCGAGCTCGATCCGCGGTTCGAGGATGCGCTCGCCAGCATCGGCGCCCAGCTCCGGACAGGTGATCTTCCGCAAGCGCATGGAGGCCGAGATGGTCTACCACGCGCTCCACGATCCGCTCACCTCACTGCCCAACCGCATGCTGTTCATGGATCGCTCTCACGCACGCGATGGCGCGGCTCGATCGCACCACCAAGCCGCTCGCGCTGCTCTTCATCGACGTGGACGACTTCAAGCGAAGTCAACAGATCTGCTCGGTCACGCGGCGGGCGACCAGCTGCTCGTGACGCTGGCTCAGCGGGTCCGCTCGGTGCTGCGACCGGGCGACACGGTGGCGCGGCACGCCGGCGACGAGTTCACGGTGCTGTGCGAGGGAGTGAGCGGCGAAGCCGAGGCGGTGATGATCGCCGAGCGCATCGCCGAGGCGGTGCGCGCGCCGTTCGTGCTGAAGGACGATGGAGCGTCACGTGGGCGTCAGCATCGGCATCGCGCTCACCGGCGACGACGAGGCGGTTCCCGACGCGCTGATCCGCGACGCCGACGTGGCGATGTACCGCGCCAAGCAGGAGGGCGGCGGCCGGCACGTGATGTTCGATGAGCCGCTGCGGGTTCAGGTGCGCGCGGCGCCACCGCGACGCGCGCTCAAGCGCGCGATCGACCTCGGCCAACTCCGGCTCCTCTACCAGCCGGGAGTCTCCCTGCGCGGAGAGGCGATCGAGGGCATCGAGGCGCTGGTGCGCTGGCAGCATCCGGAGCGCGGCCTGCTGACGCCCGAAGAGATCATCCCGATCGCCGAGGAGACCGGACTGATCGTTCCGCTCGGACAGTGGGTGCTCGAGCAGGCGTGCGCGCAGGCGGGCGCTGGCGCGCAGGCCCTGCTCCTCGCATCGGCGCATTCCACTGTGGGTGAACCTATCGTCCCGGCAGCTCCTCGACGGCTCGCTCCCGCGCCACGTCGAGCAGGTGCTGGCGCGCACCGGGCTCGAGCCGGCGTCGCTGTGCCTCGAGATCACGGAGAGCGTGCTGCTCGACGACACCGATGCCGCCATCCGCGAGCTGCAGGCCCTGCGCGCGCTCGGCGTGTGCCTGGCGATCGACGACTTCGGCACTGGCTACTCCGCGCTCGGCTGCCTGCGGCGCTTCCCGATCGTGAACCTCAAGCTCGACCGCAGCTTCGTCGGCGACCTGGGCCTGATCCCCAGGCCACCGCGATTGCGCGCGGCGTCGTGAGCCTGGCGCACTCGCTCGGCTTGACCGTGGTGGCCGAGGGCGTCGAGACCGCGACCCAGCTCCGAGCAGCTGCGCTCGGTGGATTGCGACTGGGGCAGGGCTTCTTCTTCGCGCGCCCGCAGACCGCCGACGATCTACAGCAGATGCTGGCGAAGTCGTAGCGCCGGCGGCCGCTCGCGATCTGGGCGAGGCGCTCGCGCACCTCGCGGATCGACGAACTCAATCCGTGGCTCCGGCGCCGCGCGTCAACGCGCGGCCTTGGGGATGACCAGCTTGAGGGCGCTGTGCGTCGGCGAGAACGACGCCACCTTCACGTCGACGAGCCCCGCGGCGAGCCCCGCCTTGCGCACGTGATCTTCCTTGAGCGCCGGCATGCCCTTCTTCCAGACCACCCACACGGCGCCGTCGCGGCGGATGGCGCGAACCAGACGCGGCATGCGATCGAGATCGCGCGGCGTGACGGCGCCCAGGAACACCAGGGTCGGAACCGTCCTTCAGGCGGCCGGGCGCCACCGCTCCGACGCGGGCCTCGACGTCGCGCAGGAACCCGTCGTCATCGACGCCTGATCACCGAGACCTGCTGGCCGCTCTTCACCCCCAGCTTGTCGATGAGCGGCTTCGGCATGCGGATCTTCGACCCAAGCGCCCGCGGCCGGTCCCAGCTCGAACGTCGCCACGCCCCCGGCCGTCTCCACGTGGAGCTACACCCTTTGACCGCCCGCACCGCCACGATCTCGTCGAAGCGGATACGCAAGCGGAAGTCGCCCAGAAACAGCAGCTCGGACGACTCGAGCAGGGCGCGGCCTTCGGATGTGCGGCGCTGGAACCGCGCGGTGCAATGCGCTTCCGAGCCCATCAGGCCCTCGCAATCTGCGTGCGAGCGGAGCCGCCAGGCTCGCGGGGGTCACGCGCGCGAGCGAGATGGTATCCGCGCCCACGAACTCGGCCGAGCGATGCCAGCGCGCGCGTCAGGCCTGCGAGCGCGGCGTCGCGGTCGACCGAGCCCCTCGAAGGCGCCAGGAGCCGGTGCGCCGCGCTCGAACCAGGGCTCGAAATGCACGGCCTTCACCTCGAGGCGCCGCTCGGAACGGTGGGTCTTGGGATCGAGGCGGCCGATGATGCGGCCGTCGTGCAGGATCGGCACGCGAGTAGTAGCCGTGGCGACGCTTGCGCGGGCGGCACGTAGACCTCGATCGTGTAGTCGTAGCCGAACAGCCGGCGCACGCGCTCGCGATGCCACAGCAGCGAATCGAACGGCGAGAGCAGCGTGGTGCCGACGCGGGCGCGAGCGGCGCGCCGCCCGCCGCAGCGCGGGCACGTCCTCGGCCAGCGCGCACCAGCGCGCGCCGGCTTGCCCGCTCCCGCAGGCTCCGGCGTCACCGGACCACCTCGCCGGCGCGCCACCATGGCCTCCGAGCACGCGACGGCGCTCGTCCGGCCGCGCGCGCGGAAACGTGAGGTACATGCGCAGGTCGGATGTCGGTGGCGGCGCCCATCGCGTGCAGCGACCGGCGCAGATGCCAGCGCCGGAACTCCTCCTCGCGACGCGAAGCGGGTCGGCGTCCGGGCGTGAACACGCGCTCGGCGAGGTCGTAGCTGCTTGTGAAAGCTGCACGCGCGAGTGGACTCCGACGCGCCCGCTCATCCACAGGAAGTCGAGCGCGTGGGTCGCGGGCTTGCGATTCCACCAGTTGCCGCGCCTTCATGCCGGGCGGCGCCGCGAAGTCCGCGCTCGACAGCGGGCCACGCGTCCGGATCGCGTCCTCCACGCGGTCGAGCAGCGTGCGGTTCTGCTCGACCAGCGCGTGCCAGCTGCGATTGCGCGGTCCGCGCGGTAGCCATCCATGACGTGGCGCCACATCGAGAGCGTGCGACGCGCGGGACCAGGCACGCGGCGTGCGCCCAGTATTCGAACAGCAGGCGTCGTCGATAGACCATGCGGTCCGAGCGCGCGCCGATCGTAGGAGCCGAAGCGGCTCCACAGCGTGAGGAGGTGCGCGCGCTCCACGACGTTGATGGTGTCGAGCTGGATGCCGCCGGTGTCCTCGGCGAAGGCCGTGAGCCGCCGCGGCGTGAGCCCGAGCTCGCGGGGCGCGACCGAGGTGCTGGCGCTCGAGGAAAGAGCCGCCACGGCCGCGCAGCGGCACCGCGACGGGCGCGGCCGGGCGCGCGGCGCGTATCACGTGCGCGCCGCGGGCTCCACGACCGCGGTCACGTGTCGAGCCGCATGCGCCGCACCAGGTCCCCGAAGCGCGGGTCGGAACGCAGGATGTCGAAGCGCGGGTTGACGTCGAGGAAGGTCAGCGCGCGGTCGTGCACCCGATACCCGGTCTCGAGCGCTTCGATCGCCGCGTCGACCTCGCCGAGCCGCGCATGCACCGAGGCGAAAGCGTAGGGCGGCACGAAGTCGATCGCGGCCTTGAGCCGCATGGCGTCGAGGATGCCGTGAGCCTCGTCGGGATGGCCGGCCGCGGCGTGCAGGCAAGCCAGCGCGACCGAGGCGTTGGGGAAGGTGCTGGTCAGCTCCAGGCCCTTCTGATAGCTGGCCAGCGCCTCGTCGTAGCGGCTGGCGGCCTCGAGCGTTCGACCGAGGTCCATGCGCGCAGGGCCGAACTCCGGCGCCAGCTCGATGGCGCGGCGCTGCATGTCGATCGCCTCGTCGAAACGCGCGCGTAGTAGCAGACCTCGCCCACCGCGCTGTAGAGGATGAACGACAGCGGGTCGAGCCGCACGGCCCGCGACTGTGCGCGATGCCTTCGTCGAAGCGCTTCCGGATGGCGAGCAGGCCCGCGTACCACTGATGCGCGGTCGCGTAGCCGCGCTCCAGCTCGATGGCGCGCCGGTACTCCCGCTCGCCTCCTTCCCAGTCCCATTCGTTCGACACCATCACGTACGCCAGTGAGGAGTGGGCTTCGGCCAGTCCGTCGTCGAGCTGCGAGCGCGCGCAGGGCCGCGGCCCTGGCGCGCGGGAACGCGACGTCCGGAGAGTGGTAGTTGGCGTCGGCGAGGATGTTGTGACAATCGGCCAGCCCCGAGAACGCCGGCGCGTACGTGGGGTCGCGCTCGATCGCGCGATTGAACAGCACCAGCGCTTGCTCGAGCGCCTCGCGGCTGCGCTTGTTCCACAGGTGAAGCGCCCTTGAGGTAGGCCTCGTGCGCCTCGGGTCGATGCGCCGCGTGGCGGCGAGGCGCGCGCGCTCCTGCTGCGTGATCTGGACCTGGATCTCGCTCGCCACCGCCTGCGCGACCTCGCTCTGGATGCCGAGCACGTCGGAGAAGTCGCGCTCGTAGCGCCCCGCCCACAGATGGCGGTCGGTGGCGGCCTCGATGAGCTGCGCCGTGATGCGCACGCGGTCGCCGGCGCGCAGCACCGAGCCCTCGACGACGGCGTCCACGCCCAGCTCGCGCGCGATCTCGGGCAGCGGGCGGCGCACGCCCTTGAACCTCATGGCCGAGGTCCGCGAGATCACTCGCAGCGCGCCGATGTGGGCGAGATCGGCGATCAGCGCCTCGGTCATGCCGTCGGCGAAGTACTCCTGGTCCGGGTCGCGCGAGAGGTTCTCGAGCGGCAGCACCGCGATCGACTCGATGCGCGGGTCGTGCGGGCGGGAGGGACGCGTCGCGCGTCACCAGCCGGCGCAGCTCGACCGCCAGCGTCGCGCGCCGTGGGAGCCGGCGCTCAGGAGTCCTTCTCGAGGCAGCGCAGCACCACCGCCTCGATTTCGCGCGACAGCTCGGGGCGCAGCTGGCGCGGCGGCACCGGGGCGCGGTTCAGCACCTGGTTCATCACCGCAGCCTCGAACTCGGCGCGGAACGGCCGGCTGGCCGGTGAGCATCTCGTAGAGCAACGCGCCGAAGGCGAACACGTCGGCGCGGCGCGTCGACCTCCGCGCCCAGCAGCTGCTCGGGCGCCATGTAGGCAGCCGTCCCCAGCAGCACTCGCACCGGTGAGCGGGCTCTTGAGGGATGGGCGCGGAGTACTTGGCGAGGCCGAAGTCCAGAACCTTCACCCGCCCGCGCGGAGTGACCATGACGTTCGCCGGCTTGAGATCGCGGTGCACCACGCCCTGCTCGTGCGCGGCCTCGAGCGCTTCGGCGACCTGGAGTCCCAGGTCGAGCGCGCTCGTTCTCGCTCGAGTGCACCGGTCGCGAGCCGCGCCGCCAGCGAGTCACCCGGCACGTACTCCATCACCAGGAAGTCCACGCCGTCCTGCGTGTCGAAATCGAAGACCGTGCCGATCGCGGGTGGCTCAGCCGCGAGAGGACAACGCCTCGCGGCGGAAGCGCGCGCGGCTCTCTTCGTCGGCGAGCGCCCTCGGGCAGCACCTTGAGCGCCACGTCGCGCTCGAGATGCGGGTCGTGCGCGCGGTACACCACGCCCATGCCGCCGCGGCCGAGCGGCGCCGGGACGCGGTAGCGCGCCAGCGTCTCGCCGATCATGGCGCGCCCTCCAGGCTCGTCGGCGGCGGCCGGCAGCGGCCGGTCGCGATAGGGCCCGAGCTGCGGCAAGGTCGCGGCGAAGGAGCTCGACAGGTGGGCGATCCGCGTGAGCGCATCGTCGCGCGCGTCGCCCTCCAGCACGAACGGCTGGAACGGCGCATCGGGCCAGCGCGTGAACTGGACCGGCACGACGTCGGCCGTCACCGAGCTCGAGAGTGAGGGAGAGGCGCGCGATCACGGTGAGCGTGTCCTTCGGTTCCTTGATGCCGCCATAGACGAAGTTCCCGAGCGAGTAGAAGATCGGGACTCCCACGATAGACTTCGATGCCCTGGACGCGATGCGGATGCGCGCCGAGCACCGCGCGCGCGCCCGAGGTCCACGCACCGATGGGCGAGCTCGATCTGGTAGTCGCGCACCTGGTACGCCCCCTCGTGCCCCCAGTGAAAGTACGGAACCATGAAGTCCACCTCTTCGCGAGCGACTCGAGGTCCTCGCGGACCATCTTCCGGATGCCGTCCATATCCTTGTAGCAGCCCGCCACGCCGGCACGCTTGCGGGTGGCGTAGACCTCCGCCGGCTCGATCATGTCCGGTCGGCCTGGAAGTACCAGCCGACGAAACCCACCTTGCGGCCACGTCGCTCGAGCACCGCGGGCGGCGCGCCTGGCGCAGACTCATCCCCGCCCCGCAATGCGCGATGTGAGCCGAGCCGAGCGTGTGGAGCGTGTCCTCGACGCCGTCCTTTCCCAGTCGGCGACGTGGTTGTTGGCGAGCGTCACCACGTCGACGGATCCGTCCCCGAGTATCTTCACCAGCTCGGGGCGCGCCCGAAAGTTGAAATTCTTCCTCGAGCTTCTCGCCGCGCTCGGTGAACGGACACTCGAGGTTCACGATCGCGATGTCGGCCGCCTCGAGGATCGGTCGAATGCCCGAGAAGTAGAGCGGCCACAACCGCTCCTTTGGCGTACCGGCGGCCGAGCTGCTGATCGAAATGATCCTGAGGTTGAAGCCGAGCGTGGTGTCCCCGCCGGCGGCGATGGTCACGGCTGCGCCGCTGCACCGCAGGCGCGAGCGGGGAAGCGCCGACACGGTGTCGCGCGTCGAGTCCCGTGCGCCGGTCGGTGTGCCCTGGCTCGCGCCGTCGCGCGGGACCAGCGTGGCGATCGCTGCGCCCAGGCTCTGGATCAGGAAGCGGCGGCGATCCACCGCGTTACCGCGGAGCGTCCGGCCACGCGAGCGCGAGCACGTCCACCAGGTGCGCCATGCGCGCCTCTAGCCCGCGCTCGCGCGCGCCGCGCGCCATGTGCAGCAGGCAGCCCGGATTCGAGGCGACCACCACCTCGGGATCGACCTGCCGCACCGCGTCGAGCTTGTGCTCGAGCTGCGCCTCGCCATCTCTGGATGGGTGAGGTTGTAGACGCCGGCGCTCCCGCAGCAATGATCGGCGTCGGGCAGGTCCACCACCTCGGCGCCCGGCAGCTGGCGAGGAGCTGGCGCGGCGTCTGCGGCGCACCTTCTGCGCGTGGGCCAGGTGACAGGGGTCGTGGTAACCGATGCGCAGCGGACGCGCCGGGTCGCGCTCGGAGTGCGAGTGCGCGCGCGCGGCTCGGGGAGGCCGACCGCGGCCAGCACCTCGGAGATGTCGCGCACCCGGTGCGCGAAACGCCGCCGCGCGCGGGTCGTCGTGGACCCAGTGGTCGACCTCGCGCAGCGACCGCGCCGCAGCCCGCCGAGGTGGTGGTGATGAAGTCGAGATCGTCACCGAAGGCGTGCGAGATTGCGGCGCGCCAGGCCTTGCGCGTCGCGACGCAGCCCGGCGTGCGCATGCAGCGCGCCGCAGCAGGTCTGGGCATGAGGCGCCACGACCTCGCATCCCGCGAGCACCAGCAAGCGCACCGCCTCGTGGTTGGTGCGCGGGAACATCGTCTCCATGACGCAGGTGGTGAAGTAGCCGACGCGCGTCTTGGGAGTGCCGGCCGGATGGAAGACCAGGGCGTCGGCGCGCCGCTCGACTCGTGTGCCTGGCGGAAGCCGCGCGGCGACCGCATCCAGCGCGCGTGCCCGCCGCGGCAGCAGCGTGGGGTGTCATCGCGTAGCCGCGCCGCGCAAAGGCCGGCAGCAGGCGTCCGCGCGGCTCCGACTGCATGAGCGCGCGGGCCGGACCCGCCTGGCCGAGCCGCAGCAGATCGGCCGCCGCGTGCATGCGGTCGCGATGCGCGACGACGTGCCGCAGCGCCCAGCGGCCGAGCGCGGCGACCAGCCCGCGCTGCGGGCGGCGACGCGCGAGCTGGCCGCGCGTCTCCTCGAGCAGGCGCCCGTAGGGCACGCCCGCCGGGCACACCGGTCTCGCAGGCGCGACACCCCAGGCACTGGTCGAGATGGAGCAGCAGATCGTCGCCGGGCTCGATCCGTCCCTCGGCCAGCCCGCGCATGAGGTAGAGCCGGCCGCGCGGCGAGTCGGGCTCGATCTTGAGCTCCCTATAGGTAGGGCACGCGGTGAGACAGAGCCCGCAGTGGATGCAGGTGTTGAGATCGGCGCGCTGCGGCGCGTCCTCGGCGTCGAACCAGTTGACGTTGGAAGTGGGTGAGGGCTGAGTGTTCACGCCCGCAGCATAGCATCGAGGGGTGTGGTCGAAATCTTACCGGCCGCGCGGCCAGTCGAGTGCTTTGACCGGTCCTGGACCGTGAGTCCCAACACGCCCCGGGGCGTGTTGAAATCTGAACTGGCCCCGGGGCCAGTGCTACGCGCTTCATCCTTCCCCACCTCGAGATGGAAGCGGTGGAGGAAGCGGTGGAAGATCGGGGCGGCCAGCACGCCGAAGCTGGTGAGGAACGCGACGCCGCTGAAGATCGCGTAGCCCGAGGCGAACAACTTGCCCGCCACGGTAGTCATCGGGTTCACAGGGCCCATGCCGGTCAGGATCATCGAGGCGTTGAGCAGCGCGTCGATCCACGGCAGCCCGCCCAAGAACCGGTATCCGATCACGCCGATCCCGAGCGAGAAGGCGATGAGGCCGACGGCGAGGCCCCTGTAGGTCACGAGCCGGCGACGGAACATCTTCCTCGGCAGCAGCGCTGGCGCCGGCCCTCGAACTTCACGGCGTGAGCACCACCTTCCGAACTGCGCGCCGGATTCGAGCCGCTCGTGGGCGCGGCGTGCCTCGGCGAGCGGGATCACCGCGTCGACCACCGGCTTCAGCTCTCCGCGCTCGACGAACTTCAGCGCCTCGACCAGCTCGCGCTCGCGTCCCATCCACGAGCCGAGCAGCGACAGGTGACGTCCGAACAGCACGTTCAGGTCGAACGTCGGCTGGTGGCCGATGGTGGCGCCGCAGGTGACGAGCCGTCCATTCCGCGCCAGCGCCGCGACGCCCTGCTCGAAGATCCCGGCCGCCGACGTGCTCGATCACGACCTCGACGCCCTTCTTGCCGGTGAGGCGGCGCGCCTCGGCCGCGATGTCCTGCGTGCGATGGTTGACGATCTCGTGGGCGCCCAGCGCGCGCGCACTCGAGCTTCGGACTCGTCGCCCACGGTGGCGATCACGCGCGCGCCGAGCAGCCGCGCCACCTGCACCGCGGCGCTCCCACGCCGCTGCCCGCGCCGATCACCAGGCAGTCCTCGCCGGGGCTGCAGGCCCGCGCGCGCTCACCAGCATGTGCCACGCGGTCAGGAACACCACCGGGATCGCCGCGGCCTGCTCCCACGGCAGGTCGCCGGGATAGCGCAGGCAGTTCGCCCCGGGACCGCGACGCGCTCGGCGTAGCCGCCGTTGCGGCGCCGGCCGATCAAGATCGTAGAAGCGGCACAGGTTGTCGTCGCCGGTCGAGGCACGCCTGGCAGTGCCCGCACGACAAGCGTCGGCAGCACCAGCACCTTGTCACCTGGCTTCACGTGCCGCACGCCGGCGCCGACCTCGCGCGGCCACGCCCACCACGTCGCAGCCGAGGACGTGCGGCATCTCGATCTCGAGGCCCAGCGAGCCGCCGCGCACCCACAGGTCGAGGTGGTTCATCCCGCAGGCCTTCACGTCGAGCAGCACCTCGTCGGCCCTGGGCACCGGATCGGGCACCTCGCGCAGCTCGAGCACCTCGGGCCCGCCGTGGCGATCGAAGACGACGGCTTTCATGGCGCGCCGCGCGGCGACTCACTCATCGAACAGCACCGTGCTCTCTTCGTAGAAGCGTACCTGGCGCTGCGCCCAGCGGTCCTCGAGCCAGCCGTGGAGCCAATCGTTCTTCTGCTCGACGCTGCGCGCGCCGTCGGCCAACACGTCGATCGGCACGTTCACGCGCAGCGCGCGCCAGCGGATCAGGTGCCGGGTGATGCCGGCCGGCAGCAGCGAACCGCCGCCCGCCAGCTCCATGACCTCGGCCGGCTCGAAGTGCGGGAACACCATCAGCAGCGTGGCGTCGGGATGACGCTCGAGCGCGACCTCGAACGACTCGCACCGTCGTGCGGTAGAAGCGCGCGCGCTCGCGATAGGTGTCGACCAGCGCGTTCAGGAGCTGGTTGCGCTCCTCGAGCGAGCGACCGCCACGGAAGACCGTGGCCCGTTGCCGGCGCGCACCGCGTAGGCGAGCGCCTCGCGCCGCGCCAGCATGGCGCGCGCGTGGAGGAGCGGCGCGGGTCCCGCAGTCGAGCCCTGGGATCGCGCGCCAGTCCTGGTCGAGGTCCGCGTGCGTGAGCCCGCTCAGCGCGTGATGCCAGGTGGTGAGACGCACCCAGGGCTCCTCGTACGAAGCGACCTGCACCACCACGTGCGGCAGCCCCGCCTCGCGCGCCGCGGTCGAGCGGTTGGCGCCGTCCAGGACCATGAAGCGCTCGCCGTTCGTTCCCGGCAGGGCGGCGACGATCGGCGGATTCTTGAGCACCGCCTGGTCGCGGAAGCCGCGGACCAGCGGCTCGAGCCGCTGGGGATCGTGCCGCTCGTGCGGCACCAGCGCCTCGACCGGAACGAACCGCAGGTCGGGCAGGCGGAAATCGTCGGAGCGTGCGGGCGCATCGGGGCGGACTCTACACCACCGTCAGCCGGGGCGATCACTCGGCCGATGCCCATGGATGCCCTTCGCGCCCGCCGGTCACCACCGCCGGTGGCCGGGGATTCCTGCGCCGGTGAGCGGCGCTCGCGCCTTCGAAACTTCTTCGGTACCATGCCCGTCCTCTCGGAGCGCCCCGTGATTGGCGCGCGAACGCCAGGGCATCAGGGCTGTCCCCCGGCGGCAGCTCGACCGGGCCCAGCCCATCCCACGTCAAGGAGCAGACCCACATGCTTCGCAAGGCACTCGCCGGGCTCGGCCTGGCGGCACTGTTGGCGTCCCCCGTCGCGGCCCAGACCGCGGACGAGGTGGTCGCGAAATACATCAAAGCCCAGGGTGGCATGGAGAAGATCAAGTCGCTCAACGCGACGCGCATGACCGGCAAGATGGTCATGGGGCAGGGCATGGAAGCGCCGTTCGTGATGATGCAGAAGCGACCGAGGCAGTCGCGCATCGAGTTCACGTTCCAGGGCATGACCGGCGTGCAGGCGTACGACGGCAAGAACGGCTGGCAGATGATGCCGTTCATGGGCAAGAAAGAGCTCGAGGCCGTGCCCGCGGAGCAGGCCGAAGGTGATGGACGAGCAGTCGGACATCGACGGCCAGCTCGTGGACTACAAGGCCAAGGGGAACAAGGTCGGAGCTGCTCGGCAAGGAGCAGGTGGAAGGCGCCGACGCGTACAAGCTCAAGGTCACGCTCAAGAACTGGACAGGAGCGCCTGATCTACCTCGACGCCGACAGCTATCTCGAGATCAAGACCGAGGCGAAGCGCACCGTGCGCGGCAGCGAGGTCGAGACCGAGTCGTACCTGAGCGATTACAAGGACGAGAATGGCCACATGATGCCGCACACCATCGAGAGCGGCCTGAAGGGCACGCGCCGCAGCGGCAGAAGCTGGTGATCGAGAAGGTCGAGTGCAACCCGAATCTGCCCGACAGCCTGTTCGCGATGCCGGCCGGCACCAAGCCCGCTCCGGTGGACACGTCGAAGACCGCGGCCAAGGCGGGCGCGGCGAAGACCATCGACGCGAAGGCGGCGGCCAAGCCCGCGGCTCCCGCGGCGGCCACGAAGAAGGACGCCACCACCAAGAAGCCGTGAGCACGATGCCGCTCGTGCCGATGAGAGCGCCAGCTGCGCCACCGCGCGCCAGTGGGTGGCGGTGGCCCTGGCGGTAGGGATCGCGTCGGTCGCCGCGGCCGACGATACGATCAAGATCGACTCCGAGACGTTCGGCGGGCTCGAGGCGCGCAACATCGGTCCCGCTGCGATGTCGGGACGCATCGCGGCGCTCGATGCCGTCGAGGTCGAAGGCCGGCTGCGGATCTACGTGGGCTCCGCCGGCGGCGGCGTGTGGAAGTCGAACGACGGTGGCACCACCTTCGATCCGGTCTTCGACAAGCACTGCCAGTCGATCGGCGCGGTGGCGATCGATCGCTCCCATCCCAAGACGGTGTGGGTCGGCAGCGGCGAGTCGTGGACGCGCAACAGCGTGTCGATCGGCGACGGCATCTACAAGACCTCGGACGGCGGCGACAACTGGCAGAAGGTCGGCCTCGAGGAGTCCGAGCGGATCGCGCGGATCGCCATCGATCCGGAGCATCCCGACACGGTGTACGTCGCGGTGCCCGGCCACCTGTGGAATCGCCACCCGATGCGCGGCGTGTACCGCACCCGCGACGGCGGCAAGACCTGGCAGCGGGTGCTGTTCGTGAACGAGGACACCGGCTGCGGCGACGTGGCGGTCGATCCCGAGAACCCGCGCATCGTCTACGCCGGGATGTGGCAGTTCCGCCGGCAGCCGTGGTCGTTCAGCTCGGGCGGTCCCGGCAGCGGCTTGTACAAGAGCCAGGACGGCGGCGACACGTGGCAGAAGGTCACACGCGGCCTGCCGGCCGGCGACCTCGGCCGCATCGGCATCGCGATCGCGCCGAGCGATCCCAAGACGGTGTACGCGACGGTCGAGGCCAAGCGCGGCGGACTCTACCGCTCGCAGGATCGCGGCGAGACCTGGGAGGAGATGAACTCCACCAACAACGTCACGATCCGCCCCTTCTACTTCGGGATCGTGATCGTCGATCCCCACGATCCCAATCGCGTCTACAAGCCGGGGATCGACCTGGTCACCAGTGACGACGGCGGCCACACCTTCAGCGGCATCGGTGCGCAAGGTGGGGTGCACAGCGACTACCACGCGGTGTGGATCGATCCCAAGAACTCGGAGCGTCTGCTGGTCGGCACCGACGGCGGCGTGTACGCCTCGGAGAACCGCGGCAACGACTGGCGGCTGCTCGGCAGCCTTGCCGGTCGGGCAGTTCTACCACGTGAGCTACGACATGGAGTGAGCCGTACAACGTGTACGGCGGGCTCCAGGACAACGGCTCGTGGATGGGTCCTTCGCAACGCCGCGGCGGGATCGCGAACCGCCATTGGCGCGTGCTCGGCGGGCGGCGACGGCATGTGGGCGTTCGTGGACGCGCGCGATCCCGACTTCACCTACGTGGAGTACCAGGAGGGCAACGTCTCGCGCGTGCGCCAAGTCGACGGGCGAGACCAAGGACATCCGTCCCTTCCACCAAGCCGACGAGCCCGACTATCGCTTCAACTGGAACACGCCGATCCACCTGAGCCCGACCCGGCCCGGCGTCATGTACATCGGCGCCCAGTTCCTGTTCCGCTCCACCGACCGCGGTGAGAAGTGGGAGCGCATCTCGCCCGACCTGACCACCAACGACGCGAGCAAGCTCAAGCAGGAGGCGTCGGGCGGCGTGACCGTCGACAACTCGTCGGCCGAGAACTACTGCACCATCTATGCGATCAGCGAATCCCCGAAGAACCCCGACGTGATCTGGGTCGGGCACCGACGACGGCAACGTGCAGCTCACCAAGGACGGCGGGAAGTCGTGGACCAACGTCGCCAAGAAGGTCCCCGGGCTTCCGCCCGGCACCGGCGTGTCGTCGCTCCGGGCGAGCCAGCACGAGCCGGGCACGGCGTACGTGACCTTCGACGGGCACGGCGTGGGCGACATGGCGCCGCACGTCTACCGGGTCCGCGACTACGGCAAGACCTGGGAGAGCCTCGGCACGGCGGACCTGCGCGGCTACGCGCTGGTGGTCTGCGAAGATCGCGTGAGCCCGAATCTGCTGTCCGTCGGCACGGAGCGCGGCCTGTTCCTGACCTTGACGGCGGCAAGCAGTGGGCGCAGTTCAAGGCGGGGCTACCGGACGTGGCGGTGCGCGACCTCGTGATCCAGCCGCGCGAGGACGACTTGTTGATCGCCACGCACGGGCGCGGCGTGTGGATCGTCGACGACATCCGCTGCCTGCGCGGGCTCACCCCCGCGGTGCTGGCCTCCGACGCGGCGATGCTCGAGAGCCGGCCGGCGGTGATGCGGATTCCCACCGGCGAGCAGCGCTTCGACGCTTCGAGTATGTTGGACGGTCGCTCCCCGAGGCCGCGTTCATCACCTACTACCTCAAGAAGCGGCACATGTTCGGCGACCTGAAGCTCGAGGTCTTCGATGCGAAGGGCCAGTGGCTATCGAGCGTGCCGGCCGGCAAGCGGCGCGGCATCAACCGCGTGGCGTGGCCCATGCGGATCAAGCCGCCCAGCGTGCCGCCCGCCGCCAACCTGGTGCCGAATCCCTACTCGTTCATCGGGCCGCGGGTGCCCGAGGGCACGTACACGGTCAAGCTGACGCGCGACAAGGACACGCTCAGCTCGACCGTGACGCTCGTGCCCGACCCGCGCGAGAAGCACACCGCCGAGGATCGCGCGCTGCAGCAGAGCACGGTGCGCGAGCTCTACGCGATGCTCGAGACGCTCACCTACGTGGCCGACGCGGTGGTCGACGCCAGGACCCAGACCGATGCGCGCCTCGCCAAGCTCGGCAAGGACGATCCGCTCGCCAAGAAGCTCGGCGCACTTTCGGGCAAGCTCGACCAGCTCCACAAGAGCCTGGTCGCGACGCGCGAGGGCCGGATCACCGGCGAGGAGCAGCTGCGCGAGAAGCTCGGCGTGCTCTACGGCGCGGTCAACGGCTACGACGGCCGGCCGAGCGAGTCGCAGCCTCGGCCAGGCAGGTGCTCGGCAAACAGCTCGACCAGGCGCGCGCCTGTTCGACGCGCGCTGATGTCCAAGGACGCCGCGGGCCTGTCGGCCGGACTCAAGACCAAGAGCCTCGAGCCGATCGAAGGGCTCACGCGCGACGCCTGGGCGAAGAAGCGGTCCGGCTCCTGAGGCCGCTGATCGTGCGCGCCGGCGCAACACAGCCGATGCGCGCTCCCGCGGGACTCGCGCGTCCCGTCGTGCGCCGCGCGTCCGGCCGCTCGTGGGAGCCGATCTACGCGGTGGTCCGGAAGATCCCACGCGGCCGCGTCGCCACCTATGGGCAGATCGCCGCGCTCGCGGGATTCCCCGCGCGCCGCGCCTGGCGGGCTACGCGCTCTATGCCTTACCCGAAGGCACGTCGCTCCCGTGGCACCGCGTGGTGGGTGCGGGCGGGCGGCTTACGCTCGGACGCCTGAGCTCCCGCAGGCGCGCTCACGCAGCGGATGCGGCTCGAGCGCGAGGGCGTGACGTTCGACGCGCGCGGTCGCGTGCGCATGGAGATGCACGGGTGGAAGGCAACACGAACCGCTCGTCGGCGCGGCTAACCGTTACGCCGCAGCCGCCCTCGCCCGCGCTTCCTCGTCGTGCCTCAGCGGGATCTCCGCGACCAGCCGCGTGCCTGCTCCCGTTCGACTCGTGCCCGTGATCGAGCCGCCGTGCGCCTCGATGATGGCGCGCGCCACCGGAAAGCCCAGGCCCAGGCCCGCGGCGTTGAACTCGAGGCCGGTCGGTGAGCGGTAGTTGACCGGCTCGGGCACGCTGAACTCACTCGACAGCATGCCGTCGAGCTTCTCCTGCTCCATGCCGACGCCGTCGTCTTCGATGGTCACGCGCAGCCTGTCGGCCGCCGTTTCCGCGCTCACGCGCACGTGCCCGCCATCGGGCGTGAAGCGGATGCTGTTGACGATGAGCTGGAGCAGCGCGCGCTCGAACGCGCTGTAGTCCGCCTCGACCTCGCCGATCGCGGTGTCGCAGTGGGTCTCGACCTCGACCTGGCGATTGACCCCGGCGGTGCGCGCCAGCGCCACCGTGCGGCGCAGCAGCGTCTCGATCGGATGCGACCTCGAGCTGCAGCTCCATGCGCTCGCTCTTGACCCGTGCGAGCTGCGCGGCGTCCTCGGCCAGGCGCGTGAGCCGCTCGAGGTGCTTCTGCATGGTGTCCAGCACCTCGTGCTGTTCGGGCGTCACCGGTCCCAGCTCGCCCGCGGCGAGGATGTCGCGATAGGCGATCAGCACGCTGATCGGCGTGCGCAGCTCGTGCGAGGCAATGCTCAAGAAGTGGCTCTTTGAGTCGCGTGGCCTGCTCGAGTCCACCCAGATACGCGCGCTCACGCTGGCGCATGTCGGCGAAGCGGTCGGCCAGGTAGCCGAGCTCGTCGCGGCGACGGATGCCGAGCGGATGGTCGTAGTTGCCTTTCTCCATCTCCTGCGCGCCGCGCACCAGGCGCTGGATCGGCCGCAGGATCTGCTCGCTCATGTACATGCCGGTCACCAGCGCTGCCAGCAGGGCGAACAGCGCCGAGCGCCACCATGTCGCGTTCCATCGTCTCGAGGAACGACATCTCCGGATCGAAGGACCGCTGCATCACGTAGAGCTGCTGTGATTCGGGATCGGAGAACGGGAACGGCCTCACCAACGTGAGGTAGGTGAGGTGCGCAGTGTGCACCTTCTGGACCGGGAGCTTCCCCAGATCCTCGGCGAGCGCCGCCACGACTTGAGCGCCATGATCAGCGCCCCGGCATCGCCCGGCGCGTCCAGCGAGGTGCCGGTCACGGTCGAGCCCGACAGGAACGTCACCTCGCAGCGCATCTGGGCGCGCAGCTCGCGTGCGAGCGCGGTGCCGATGCGTGATCCGGAGCAGCAATACCCCGACCACGCGGCGGCCGGCCATGACCGGGACCAGGGCGACCTGGTAATGGGAATTATCCTCGACCAGCACGGCCTCGACCGTTTGTCCGCGCAGGGCCTGCCGAACCAGTGCGCCCTCGTCGGCCACGGGCGTCGACGCGGTGCCCACCGCGGCGAGGCGGGCGCCGCGCCGGTCGAATACCTCGAACAGATCGTTCTGCGTGATCCGGTTGAAGTCGCGCGCCAGGCCGCGCACGGTGGCGACGTAGCGGGCGTCGCGCTGCGACGCATCGAGCATGACCAGCGAGAAGAAGCGCGGGTCGCCGGCGATGACCTCGGCGTCGCCCACCAGCGCGCGCGAGCGCGCCTTCACCATCGCCTCGAACACCGCCTGGCTGCGTGATCGAGACTCTCGTGGATGCTCGACGCGTTGACGTGCGCGGTGATGTTGCGGTTGACGATGAACAGCGTCGCGATGCCGAGTGTTGCGGGTGTCAGCACCGCGAAGAGCATGATCTTCCAGCGTAGGCTGCGTCGCACGTCAGAAACCCAGGTCGAGGGCCGTGGACCCGCGCTTCGCAACCTCGGCGTTGCGCTTCACGTCGCCCCACAGGGGATGCACGGCGTGGATCGTGTAGGTGCCGGGGAAGTTCGGGGAGCCGGTAGTGGCCGGCGGTGTCGGGGAAGGCGAAGGCGTGGTTGGGCGTCACCACGACATAGCCGACCATGTCGGGATGGATGTCGCAGTGCAGGTTGATCACGCCGGGGCGGTCGAACGTCACGGTGTCGCGCTGCCCGGGACTGCGCTTTGCCGAGATCGAAGCGCCGCGCGGCCGAGACGCTGAACGCGCTGTGGTAGATCACGTCGAGGTTCTGGAAGGCGATACGGTCGCCCGCGGCGATGCCGAGCACGTTGGGATCGAAGCGGTGGTCGATCTGGACGACGTTCCACACCCGCGGGCCATCGTGCTTGCGGAAGAACCAGAAGCCCCTGGTGGTGAGTTTGCGCTCGACCTCGGCCGGCACGCGCTCCACGTAGACCACCACGTCGGTGACGTGCGCCCGCGCGGCGGTCGCGCGCGGGTTCCTGTTGCGTGGCGTGACGGTGCCTTGAATGACTCCGGCGGCGCCGGTCGCGGCGCACAACAGCCAGGGCAAGGCGAGCACGATGGCGAGCCTCGTCCGCATCCGATCTCCCTATCGTTTCGGGCCTGGGGCAAGGCGGACCTCGCATGCACCGGGCCGGGCCTGGGAATCAGGTTATCGGCAGGAGGGGCAGGCGTTTTGAGGCTCGCCGAGGCCGAGCCCAGACGGGGCCGCTTCGGGTCCGCCGGGCGCCGCCGTTTCAGCGCCCGAATCCCGCGGCGCGTGCCTCGGCCACGAACTCGGCGAGCCGTTTGGCGCGTACCCGACGGTCGCGACCGCGGTCGAGAGACGAGGCGATCGAATCGGCGTCCACCGCCAGGTCTTGCGCACCGCGCCGGCGCAGCGCCTCGGCGGCCCCGGCATAGGCACGGGCGAAACGGCGCACGTAGAAACGCGAGAACGGGCGCGTGCCGGGCCGCAGCGCCGGCAGCTCCGCGGCGAGCGGCGCGAGCTCTACCGCGGCGGTGATCGTGGAGATCCGTCAACTCGTCGCGGGATCCAGCACGGGCGATGTAGAGCAGACCACGGAGCTCGGGAACGCCGAACGGAGTGGTCACGATGCCGGGACTCGTGCTGGCGACGGGAAGTCTTCTTTGGAAGCAGGCCGTGAGGAACTGATCCCAATCCTCGAGCGGCGCGCCGTGCAGCACGCGCGGCTCGAGACGCGGCGCAGTCGCGCGCGCGTACCATTCGAGCGGGGTCATCGGCGCGGAGATCGGAAAGCGCGTGCCGGCAGGGGTCGGCACGCCGAGAAAGCCTCGACCTCGCCCTCGGTCACGTACACCGCGTTGGCCGGCAGCTCCTGCCCGACGCCGCGCGCGTAGAGATCCAGCGTGCGATCGTGCGACGCGTCTGCATGCGGCCAGCCGAGCGCGAGCCAGGCGACGACCGCTGCGATCACGGCGACATCGAGCGCGCGACGACGGACCGGGCCGAGCCGCTCCGTCAGACGCTGCGCCCGAGTCCGAGCAGCAGTGCCGCCGCGAGCGTCGCCGGCCCCTGAGCTTCTCGAGGTACGCGTCGCTGTAGCTCTGCTCTGGGAGTCGCCCGCGCCACAGGATCGCGAGGCCCACGAGCAGGAGTGTCGCGAGCGGAACGAAGGCTGGCCGGAGCGCGCGGCGCGTCGCCACCGACCAGGCTCCGATCGCGACGAGCGCCAGGCCCAGGTTCCACCACGTCGCGACCTCGCGGAGCCACAGCGCGAGCGCCGAGCGGGTCGCGACGTCCTGCGCGGCCGAGAGCGAGAACGATCCATAGTCGACGCGCAGCGCGTGAGCGACCACATCACGCGCGCTCGCGAGCTGGCCCCAGTCAGGCCAGGGCGAGCTCGTGCGGAGCAGCGGAAGGCTGGCGTAGGCGACCACCGTGCCCAGCGCCAGCGTCACCACGAACGACGCGCAGCGGCCGGCGCGATGCTCCGCTCCGCGCCACGCCGCGAGCGCGAGCGCCGGAATCGCCGCGAGCGCCACCGGGTGCTGGGCGCAGGCCGCGGCGCCGAGCGCGCCGAGCCCGGCGCCGCGCGCGCGCGTCGCCGCCGCGGAATGGCACGGTCGCCCACAGCGCGACGGCGAGACACAGGTGCGCCAGCGCGAACACCTCGGGCTCGACCGCGAGCGTCCACAGCGAGGGGAACAGCACGAAGGCGGCCGCGGCGAGCACGCGTGGCGCGCTCGCCACACCCAGACGTCGCAGCGCGTCCGCGATCAGCGCCGCGGCCGCCGCGTGGGCCATGAGTCCGAACGCGGCGATCGCCAGTGCCGGCGGGATGCCGGGGATCGCGACCAAAGCGCGATCGATCCACGCCTGGAGCGGAAACCCGGTGGGATGGAGCACACCGCCGCGCAGCGCGACCGTGACGATCTCGGCCCCGTCGCCGCTCTGCGGCGTGCGCGCCAGGGTGGGGAAGAGCACCGCGACGGTCGCGAGCCCGACCCACGCCGAGGCGATGCCACCGGTCGGCGGCGCAGGATCGATGCGCGCGCGCTCGGGCCGCGCTGGCGGCCCGGAGCGGTCAGGGATAGACATCGAGATCGCGTGCCGAGACCACTCGGCCGCCGTACCCGCGCCGCACCTCGGCCACCAGGCTGTCGTCGCTCGTGCCCCAGAAGAGCTGGTGGTAGAGCACCAGCAGCTTCGGTCGCGCGCGCGTCGCGATCGCCGCCAGCTCGGTGGTCGAGGTGTGGGCGTCCTGCGTGGTAGCGCTGCCACTCCGGCGGTCGCGCGGCGAGACGAGCCGCGGAATACACCTCGTGCACCAGCACGTCGCACCCGTCGCAGGCGTTCGCGACCGCGTCGCTCGGTCGTGTGTCGCCCGAGATCACCACCGTGCGGTCGCGCGTCTCGAAGCGATAGCCGAAGGCGTGCTTCCAGTTGGCGTGCGGCACCGCGAAGGCCTTCACGGTCACGTTGGAGTCTCGATACACGATGCCCGGTGCGATCTCGTGCGCGTTCACTTTCCAGCCCTCGTGCTTGTCCGGCTCGAGGCCGGATTGCCGCACCTGGATGTCCTCGGCGTACGCCTCGAGCAGGTGGCGCGCCATCGCCGCGATGCCCGGCGGCCCGTACACCTCCAGCGGCGTGCGCCGCTCGAGCACCCAGGGCGTGAGCATCAGATCGGGAAGTCCGAGCGTGTGATCGGAGTGGAGATGGGTGACGAACACGATGCCCAGACGCTCGGCCTGGACGTGCCGCGATCCCGTGGCGCGTCGCCGCGGCGGCAGCGCGTCGCACCACGCCCGGCCCGCAGTCGACGAGATACGCGCGTCCGCCGGCGATCACCGCCACCGAAGGCCCGGAGCGATCGGGATCGGCGTTGGGCGTGCCGGTGCCAAGCATCACGACTCGAGTCGTGTCCGGGCTCGCCGCCCACGCGCTCGCCGCCCCCAATGCGAGCAGGACCGCCGAGAGCACACATCGTGTGGCGGACTGCCGGATCGGCACGCCGGCCGTCGGTTTGGCAGAGAGTCGCCAACTCGGATCTCCGACCGTCAGCGATCACCGAACAGTCAACCTCGCGCGTACGTTCACCTCTCTGAATTCTCGCCGCCGGCACATGCCGGGCATGCTCCTCTGCCCTTCGCGACATCCGTTCCAGGCGCCAAGGCGGGGTCAGGAGTCATGGGTGCGCCATCTGCTGCCCGTGCTGCTCGTCATCCTCGCCGCGCCGTGTACGGCCGGCACACAAGTCGCCATCCTCGAGCCGGTTCGCGACAACACGCTCTTCCAGGATGCAGACGGTGACACGAGCAACGGCGTCGGGCCGGCGTTGTTCGCGGGCAACAACGGTCAGAATCTCACGCGCCGCGCCCTGCTCCTGTTCGACGTGGCGGGCCATGTGCCTGCATCGTCGTCGATCGACAGCGTCGTCCTGACGCTCCAAGTCTCCAACGCCCCCAACGCGATTCCGCGGCAGCTTACGCTACATCGGGCTCTCGCGGATTGGGGGAAGAGTCGTCGTTCGCGGCCGGCGGGAGCGGAGCTTCCGCCGCTCCCGGCGACGCCACTTGGCTCTACACGTTCTACCCCGCTCCCCGTGGTCGGCCCCCGGTGGTGATTTCGTCGCCGCCTCGAGCGCATCACGGCTCGTGGCGGGAGTCGGAACCTACATCTGGACCAGCGCGGGAATGACCGCTGACGTCCGCTCCTGGCTGGCGCAGCCGGGCGCGAACTTCGGATGGCTGGTCCAGGGAGAAGAAGACCAACCCAGCACGGCGCGGCGGTTCGATTCGCGGGAAGCCGACGTGCCATCCCATCGCCCCACGCTCACGATCTACTACTCGGGCGCCACGGCCTCTCTGTCGAGCAGCTGGGGCAGCCTGAAGGTCCGCTACCGCTAGAGGTGAAGACAATGATGCGTTTCCGAGGATCCTCGACGGAGCGCGCGACTCGCGCTCCTCAGGATCGGGCACGGCGTACCCGACGTGGCGAGTTTCGGTCGGCGGAGCTCTGGTGGCGGCGCTGTTTCTCCTGGCGCTCGTGCCGGTCCCCGCCTCCGGCAGCGTCGTCAGCCTGAACCCGATCAAGGACAACACGCTGTTCGAGAACGCCACCGGCGACCTCCAGCAATGGCGCCGGCTCCTGGTTCATCGCGGGCAATACCAACAACACGAACACGCTGAAGAAGCGCCGGGGGCTCATCCAGTTCGATCTGTCGGGCATTCCGGCCACCGCCACGATCACCGCTGTCACGCTCACGATGACGAATGACCGCGGCAAGAACGGAAGTCCCAACGTCGAGCTCCACCGGGTGCTGGCGAGCTGGGGAGAGGGCACTTCCGTCTCCGACGCCAATCCCGGCAAGGGCGCTCCTTCCACGACGAACGACGCCACGTGGGCCTCATCGCTTCTACCCCGGCACGCTGTGGGCCACGCCGGGCGGCGACTTCGATCCCACCGTGAGCGCGTCCGTCGCGGTGGGCAACTCGGCGAGATTACAACTGGTCGTCCGCGCAGATGATCAGCGACGTCCAGCAATGGGTGAGCAACCCGGCCAACAACCCCGGGTGGCTGATCAAGGGGGACGAGATCAACAGCGCGACCGCGCGGCGTTTCAAGAGTCGCGATGCGGGTACCACCCCCGGTCCTCCAGGTGACTTACACGACCGGAGGAACCGCCACGGGCGCGTGCTGCACCGGCGCCAACTGCCGGGAGCTGACCGCCGCCGACTGCGCTGTGGCCGGCGGCGTCTACAAAGGGCGACGGCACTGTCTGCGCGACCAATCCCTGCGCCACCGCGACCGGCGCGTGCTGCGCGACCAACGGCACCTGCACCACCGGCTCGCAGACCCAGTGCGCCGGCTCGGGCGGCACGTACCAGGGCGACGGCACGAGCTGCAGCCCCAATCCGTGCTCGATCCAGCTCGCGCCGTTCCTCGATGCACTGCCGATCCCCGCGGTGGCGACGCCGACCTCCGGCACGGCTGGCGGAACCGCGAGCTACACGATCGCGATGACCGAGCTCAACCAGCAGCTCCACAGCCAGCTTCCGGCGACGCGCGTGTGGGGCTACGGCGGAGGCTATCCGGGTCCGACGATCGAGGCCTCGACGGACAACCCCGTGACGGTGACCTGGGTAAGCGACCTGCGTGACGCGCAAGGCAACCTGCGCACCTCGCACTACCTCGCGGTCGATCCGTGCATGGACGGCCCCGACATGTGGGGTGACAGTCCACGCACCGTCGTGCACCTCACGGCGGCCACGTGCCCTCGGCGGTCGACGGCTATCCGGAGAACACGATCCTGCCGGGCCAGCAGACCACTTACGTCTATCCCAACCACCAGGACGCCGCGACGCTCTGGTACCACGACCACGCGATGGGGATCACCCGGCTCAACGTGATGATGGGGCTCGCCGGGTTCCTACCTCCTGCGCGACGGGATCGAGAAGGCGCTCACGCTTCCCAACGGACCGAACGAGATCGCGATGGCCATACAGGATCGCTCGTTCAATCCCCGACGCACGCTCAAGTACCCGGCGCTGTGGGACGAGATGTTCTTCGGCGACAAGATTCTGGTGAACGGCAAGGTGTGGCCCTTCCTCAACGTGAAGAAGGGCAAGTACCGCTTCCGTATCCTCGACGGCTCGAACTCGCGCGTCTACACGCTCAGCCTCTCGAACGGTGCCCCGTTCTGGGTGATCGGGGACGAGCAGGGGTTGCTGCCCAAGCCGCTCATGCGGACGAGCATCACCATCACGCCGGGCGAGCGGACCGACCTGGTGATCGACTTCCAGCCCTACGCCAACAACACCCAGATCACCCTCGTGAACAGCGCGCCGGCGCCGTATCCCGGCACCCCCGGCGTGGGCGTGATCCCGAACGTGATGCGGTTCGTCGTGGTGCCGGGTGGGGGAGCGTTCACCTCACCGCTCCCGGCCACGCTGCGCGCCGTGAACCGCATTCCGGAAACCGACGCGTCGCGCACCCGGACGCTCGACCTCTACAAGGTGCCGGGACAGTGCGGCTACCAGAAGTGGACCATCAACGGCCTCGGATTCTCCGACATCCAGGAGTACCCGCAGCTCGGCTCCACCGAGATCTGGAGTTCGTGAACCGATCGGGCTTGGTCCACCCCATGCACATGCATCTGGTAGCCTTCCAGGTGCTCGATCGCCAGCCGTTCACGGTCGACCCGCGGCGGCAACGTGGTGCCGAGCGGGCCGGCGGTGCCTCCCGATTCCATGGAGTCGGGATGGAAGGACACTGCGCCAGTCAATCCCTTCGAGATCCTGCGCGTGATCGCCCGGTTCACCGACTACACCGGGCTCTACCCGTATCACTGTCACGTCCTCGAGCACGAGGAGCAACGAGATGATGCGACAGTTCCAGGTGGTGGAGCCGACGGCCGTCGCTCCGGTTCCGACCAGCACGGGCGTGAGGCTCGGTCCCAGCTATCCCAACCCGACGACCGGGCCGGTGCACCTCGTGTTCAGCCTCTCGAAGCCGGCGCGGGTGAGTGCGGAGATCGAGGACGTCGGCGGCCGTCACGTCGCGACGAGTCGCGGCGCGGGCGCGTCGAAGGCGGCGCTCACGAGTTGGTTTGGGACGGGCGCATCGCCAGCGGCGCATCGGCCGCGCCGAGCATCTACTTCTATCGCCTGGTCATCGACGGTGGATCCACGAGCGGCGCGTCGGCTCGTGATCTTCCGCTGAGCGTTCGAGGAGATCTCGATGATTCGGCGGGCGATGTTCTTCATAGTCCTCGCGGCCGGCCTCGCGCCTGGCCGCGGCGCGATTCGGTCAGCCTCCCGGCGGTCCGCGACAACACGCTGTTCCAGGACGCGAACGGCGCCCTGAGCGACGGCGCCGGGCCCGTGTTCTTCGCGGGGAAAGCGGTCAGGAACCTGGCGCGGCGCGCGCTGGTCCGCTTCGACATCGCGGGCCGGGTGCCGCCGGGCGCCCGCATCGACAGCGTGACGCTCACGCTCAGGTATCGAACGCGCCCAGCACGATCGTGCGGACCTTCACGCTGCACCGCGTGCTCCGCGACTGGGGCGAGGGATCTTCCTCCACCACGAGCGGATCGGGCGCACGCCGGCGACCGACAGCGACGCCACCTGGCTCCACACGTTCTATCCAGGATCGTTGTGGACGAGCGCGGGCGGCGACTTCGATCCGGCCGCGAGCGCCTCCGCTCGGCGTCGGCGACGTGGGCTCCCTACACCTGGAGGGGATCAGGGCATGACCACTGGACGTGCGCGCATGGAATGGCGATCCCAGCGCCAGCTTCGGGTGGCTCATCCACGGCGACGAGACCCTGCTCAACACCGCACGCCGGTTCGAGTCTCACGAAAGCGCCACGATCGGCAGCCGGCCCACGCTCACCGTTCATTTCACGCCGGAAGGCGTGGCGGTCAGGCAGGTCGCTCGTCCCGGGCGTTCGGCTCGGCCCGTGCTGGCCGAATCCCGCCTCGGGCACCGTGCGCATTCCCTTCACGCTGCCGACGCGCGCCGACACGCGTGTATCGATCGTCGACATCGCGGGTCGCCAGGTGGCGATACCGATTGACGGGCGGCCTCGACTCCGGCGCGCACGTGGCGGTCTGGGATAGCCGCACGGTGATCGGCGAAATCGCGCCCCGCCGGTGTCTACGTCATCCGACTGGTGGTGGATGGGGGATCGCCGCGACCCGCGGAGATGGTGCGGCTGCGCTGAGCGCGGCTAGCGCCGCGACTCGGTGGGCGCCGCGCGGCCGCTCTCGAAGTAGGCCTTCTTGAGTCGCGCCATCAGATCTTCGCGGCGGTCATAGAGCCGCTTGCGGGACGTGGCGCGTGACGCGCCAGCGCGTAGGCGGCGAGCAGCGGCAGCCCGATGGTGGCGTCGGCGTAGCAGATCACCGTGCCCGGGAGCTGATCGGGATCGATCTTGCCCCAGCTCACCGCCTCGGCCGGCGTCGCGCCCGACAGCCCGCCGGTGTCGGGGCGCGCGTCGGTCACGGCGAGGAAGTAGTCGTGGCCCTTCTCGGCGATGCCCAGCACCTCCTGGATCTGCGGCTCGGTCTGGAGCAGGAAGTTCTTGGGGCTGCCGCCGCCCAGGATCCACACCGCGCTCTTGCCGCCGCTGGTCTTGGCGTCCCACACGATCGCCGCGGTCTCGTTGACGTCGGCGTTGACGTCGAGCAGCAGCTGGTTCCCCTCGAGCGCCTTGGCGGCGACGTTCATGCCGATCGAGGAGTCGCCGGGCGAGCTGGTGTAGATCGGCACGCCGTACTCGTACGCCGCGGCGAGCAGCGAGCGATGCTTCAGCCCGAGCTTCTCCTCGCGCGCGCGCACGTACTTGCCGCACAGATAGTGGAACTCGGCGGTGCTCATGGTGCGCTGGAACTCGGGGCGCCGATGATCAGCTCGCGGAAGAATGCGTCGGTGTCGAGCAGCACGTGGTAGTCGAAGAAGATGTCGTAGATGCGCACCACGCCCTTGTCGCGCAGCTCGACGTCGTCGGCCTGGAACGTGCCCTGGTGCATCGCGAGGCCGAGACCGAAGTGGGTGTCGTGGTAGAGATTCGCGCCGGTCGAGACGATCCAGTCCACGAATCCGGCCTCCATCAGCGGGATCAGCGCGCTCATGCCGAGCCCGGCAGGCGTGAGCGCGCCCGTTACCGAGCAGCGCCACGGTCACGTCGTCCTCGAGCATGCGCTCGACCAGCAGCCGCGCGCCTTCGCGCAGCCGCGCGGCGTTGTAGGCGAGGAACGCCCGATCGATCAGGTCGGCGGCGGACTCCTTGCCGGTGATCGGCGGTGGATCGATGCGCGGGCCGGAGAGGTGGCGCGAGGACTCTTTCTTCAGGGTCGTGCTCCGTGGTGGGGGCTGGCGTTCGACGGACCCGCGCACGATAGCCTGCGGCGCGCACGCCGCCAAACGTGGAGGTGGGGTGGTCTGGAGACCTACGCCGCGGCGCGCACCCGGCCCGCGTCGATCCTCCGTGTCACCGCCACGTAGATCGTCATGAGCACCAGCGACACCGCACCCACGCCCGCGAAGGCGTAATAGAGGTAGTGGGCGTGCGCGTATCGATCGGGCATCGGCCCCTGGCCTGCCAGCCATGCGGCGTGCTGTTGTTGCAGCGCCGCTGGGAGCGTGCGCGGATCGGGGCAGAACGCCTGCAGCAGATAACCGGCGAAGATGAATCCGAACAGCCACGCGAAGAAGGTGTTCAGGTGCGCGTAGCCGAGGTAGAGCCCTTCGCGTCCGGCGCGGCGCCTGGCGCGATGCGTACTCGAGGTACTTGGGGCTCAGGAAGCACTCGGCGAAGCCCTGGATCGCGATGCCGGCCACCAGCGTCGCGGTGATCGGATGCAACGAGGCCCGAACACGTGCACGTTGCCGTGGAAGCGGTGCGACAGCGACATCACCAGCGACGAGATCGGGATCAGGATCATGGCGACCGCGATCGACGCGCTCGGGCGCCCACTTCCGCACCAGCTGGGTCACCCACACCACGCAGAGCACCACCACCAGCGGGTTCACGTTGGCGTACCACTCGGGCTTGTAGGTCTCGCCCGCCATGCGGATCACGTAGTCCGGCATCGAGGCATAGAGCTGGCCCTGCACCGCCCAGAATCCCGCGGTGATCAGGATCAGCGCCGAGAAGCGCAGATTGCCCATCGCGGTCGCCATGCCGCGCAACGTCTCGCCCACGCTGCGCGGGCGCTCTCGGCGTTCTCGCTCGGGAAGTAGAGCGCGGCCGCCACGAGTAGCGCCACCAGCGCCGCGGCGGCCGAGAAGAACGGCACGTTGTGCACCCCATCTGAATGCGGATCGGGGCCACGATGGTCTTGCCGGTGAACGAGCCGATGTTGACCATCATGTAGAAGATGCGAAGGCGCGCGCGCGGTTGGCCTCGTCCGACGACTTGGCGGCGGTGGCGGTGATGACCGGCTTCACGAACGCGCCGCCCACCACGACCAGCAGCAGCGCCACCAGCACCGGACCGAGGTCGTGCAGCACGCCGAGCGCGCCGTAGCCGACGGCCAGCAATCCGAACGCCAGCAGGAGCGAGTTGCGGAAGCCGAGGCGATCCGAGGCGGCGCCGGTGAAGAACGGGAACAGGTAGATCAGCGCGCCGAACAAGCCCGCCACGAACCCGGCCTGCACGTCGCCAGAGCCCGACCACGCGCAAGAGGTAGGTGCGGAGCGCGATGAAGGTGCCGTAGTAAGCGGCGCGCTCGCACAGCTCGACCGCGTTCGCGGTCCAGAACGCGCGGGGAAACGCCAAGTGGTCGCGCTCGGGATCGCGGCGGTCGCCATGCGGTGGTCAGCGCGTGAAGCGATCGGCTCGCGACCTGGGCTTCTGGCTCACCACGTCCTGGATCTGCTTCGGATCGTCGGGGAACAGGCCGGCCTTCGCGAGCCGCGGGATCAGCTCCGCCCAAAGGGCTCCTTCTTGAACACCTCGTGAAAGAGCTTGAGGCTTTCGGGCTTGCGCTCGTTGGTGTACATCGAGACCGCGGCCCAGAACTGGAGCTCGACCACGTCCGGCGCCGAGCTTGGCGGCTTCTTCGTACGCCTTCATCGCCTCGACCGGCTTCTTCTCCGCGATGAAGTTGTCGCCCTGGTCCTCGAGGTTGTAAGCGCGGCGCAGCTGCATCAGCCGGCGCAGCTCCTTGAGCGGATCGGGCGAGTCCTCCACGCGCAGATCGAACGAGCTTGTCCATCCACGGCTTCCCGCTCGATTGCCCGCGCACCACCAGGATCGCCGCCGATTGCCGTCCTCGGATGTCGCCGCCCGCCTTCTCGGCGGCTTCGAGCGCCTTCAGCATGCGCTCGGCGAGATCGCCGTCGGCCTTCTCGAACGCCGATTTCATCGCCGGCCAGATGCTCGGGTTCGACATGAGATTCGCTTCCACGGTGAACTGATCGCCGGTGAGATGGCCGGCGTCGGGAATACACTTGGGTCCGGTGTACGCCGCGACGTTGCCCTTGGCGTCGACCATCGCCACCTGCCGGCCCTCGTTGTGTGGCGTCGGCCTTGAGCAGCGAGTCGAGAGCCTGCTGCGCGGTCATCCCCGCGCGCATGAGATCGAGGCCCTTGGGGCCGTAGTCGACCAGCACCAGCGACTGCGTCGCCACCGCGCCCACGCCGGCCTCGGCCCACGGCACGACCGGCCCGACCGAAAAGTAGTGCGACTGGACGGCGACGCCGAGCTCGCCGGTCTTCGGATCGCGCGCCACGATCGAATAGGTATGAGCGAGAGGCGAGGGAACCAGGTCGGGCAGGACGACCAGCATGAGAGAGGGAGCCAGATGGCCCAATCCACCGGAACCTCCGAGAGCAGCGCCTGTGTGACTGCCGGGAGGCGCACAGACTCCCACGGCCTCCGCCGACGCGCAACACGCGTCCCAACTCCAGACAAGGGCGCCAAGGGCCGGCGGGATTCAGCCGAACGCGGAGGTGGAGGCTCGTTCGGCCCGCTCAAACCGGGCTTGCACCGCGCTCCCGCGGGCGGAAACTGCGAGGCAACTTCTCCATCTGAAACGCTCGCTCGGAGGCAGCCTTGCCATCGCTCCTTTGGCCCGTAGCGACCGGGATGGTCGTCCTCGTGGTGTTGCTGATCGTGCGCTCGATGGTGCGCGTGTCCCACACGCGCGACGTCGTGCTCGACGAGGTGCGTCGCCGCCTGCGCGGCGGCGTTGATCGAGCGGCTGCCGCGGCGCGGGCCGCAGGCGCGCGGTCGCCTCGGCGACATCGAAGTGACCGTCGACCTCTATCGCGACCCGCAGCGCCCCGACCTGTCGCCGCTCTGGCGGGTCATGGCGGTGGGACCCGTGCGAGTGTCCAATCCGGTCGAGGTGCACATCGGCGGATGGCGCGGCTGGATCGATCCGTGGATGCAGATGGCGACGACGCTGCCCGTGCCCGACGGACCAGGCCCTCACCTGGTGCTCACGGCGAGCAGCCGCTGGCGCTCGATCACCCCGTGCTCGCGGCGTTGCGCCGGCAGGGTCACCTGCTCGGCCCTGGTGGTCTTCATGTGCAGAGCGACTTCGCGAGGGCCGAGGTGCGCTTCGACCGACGCGTCGACGGCAATCGCGGCCTGTTCGGCGTCCTGCAAGCCATGAGCGAGATCGCCGGGCGCGTTCCCGGCCACGCCACCCTCCGGGCGCTGCGCGTGGAGCACATGCACGAAGAGGACTGAGCGCCGGCCGCTCGCCTGCGACGGGCGCGCCGTCTACCAGTTGGCGTGATCCTCGAGCGCGATCTCTTCCGCGCCGAGAAAGCGCCGGCTGTCGAGGCTGCGTCCCTTGAGCGCCACCTCGCGCCCGATGATCGCGAGCTGCCCCGCGAGCAGGCGGTACCGTTCCGCGAGCGGCGCCGTCCACAGGGGTCGCGGCGCGTCCATGCCCTGGAGCGCCACGAAGCGGCAGGTCCTCGCGGCCAACGTCTGTCCCGGTGCGGCTTCCCAGGGCGATGTCGCCGGCGTTCACCAGCAGCTCTCCGTTGCTCCGCTCGACCCGCGCGTGGAGTGCGGGATCGAGCTCACCGACCGGCGGGGCTCGAGCGGCGCGGGCCGCTCCAGCGTGAGTCGGAGCAGGGCGCCCGCGGCCAGGCGGCGGACGCGCAGCACCTCACCGGTGCGTTCTACCTCCAGAGGCTCCTTCCGTCGAGAGCGCGGCGGGAGCACCGATCTGCAGGTCGCGCACGTCCGCCACGCCGGCGTTCCCGACCCACAGGTCGCGCCCGCGCCGCGCGAGGATCACACCCTGGATGAGGCGCAGGCGGTCCATCAGCGCCGAGGTGGTGTCGACCCAGATGTCGGTGCGTCGCCCATCAGGCGCTCGGCCGACACGCGGAAGCGTTCGTGCACGCGCCCCGCGGCGAGGTCGGCGTAGCGATGCATGTACTGGTACAGCACGCACAGCCCGCGCTCGCGCCTGAGCTGCTCCAGTGCTGCGGGGTGGTCGCGTCGGCGAAGCTGCGTTTGGTGGCGCTGAACCAGCTCGCGACCCACGGCTTCTCCGGGATCGTAGTAGGGCATCGAGGGGTTGTCCGCCAGCGTGTTCACGTTGCGCGTGCGGAACAGACGGATGTGACGGACCTTCTCGAGGCAGAGGTCACCCCAGAAGTAGGACTCCGCGGATCCTCGCCGCTGCAGCGGTAGCGCGAGCCGAAGGCGAGCAGCCGCTGCGCCGGCCCACGTGGCGCGACCTTCTCGTGCCAGTAGGGATTCTCCGCGTTCTTCGCGTGACACACGTAGGTCCCGGGCAACCCGAAGCGCTGCTCGAGCAGGTCGAGCGCGCGTGCCGTGCGGTCGCGCACGTTGTTGCCGGCCGAGGCGCCGTGCAGGCAGATCTCGAAGCCGCGCTCACGCGAGCGTCGTGCAATAGGCGAGATACGCGGGATCGTCGAGCGTGATCCCCGCAGGATGGACGGAGGCAGGGCGGGAATGCCGCAGGGCTCCGCCGGAGCGAACGCCCACACCGTCTTGCTGGTCCTGAGCCCGATCGAGGCGAGGAAGTCGTAGACGATCGTGACGCTCTCGAGGGTCCCCGCGTCGGTGTCGTCGGTGATGCAGAAGCCGGCCCGATGAGGGAAGGGCGGCCAGAGCACCTCAACCATCGGCGGGCTTGCGTCCCGCGGCCATGATGATGCCGCTCAGCTCACGGATGCCGGGCAGCGGCTCCAGCACGCGATCGAGGGCTTGAAGGCGGGAAGCAGCGGCGTGGGCACGCGCTTGCTCGTGAACAGGATCTGGCGCGAGCGCACGTCCGTGAATCCCGTCGCCCGCATCAAGGCTTCGAGCTCCCTCCGCGCGCGAACAGCCGATCATGGATGTGCGGGTCGACCCCGATCACCCGCTTGATCGGTCCGTACCAGGAGAGCGCCGGTTGGGGACGTCCACCACGGCGCGGCCGCCGGGTGCGATCACGCGGAACGCCTCGGCCAGCGCCTGGTCGGGGTGCGGGCAGAACCGCAGCGTCGAGAACGCGAACACCACGTCGAACTCGCCGGCCCGGAACATCTCGAGCCGCTCCGCGTCGGCCTCGAGGAAGCGCAGGTTGGACACGCCGTAGTGGCGCGCCCGCCGCGACGCCAGCGCGATGCTCTCGGCGGAGAGATCCACTGCCACCACCTCGCGGAAGCGTTCGGCGAGCAGGAAGCTCATGTGGCCGAAGCTCGAGCCCACTTCGAGCACGCGGCTCGCGCGAGGGCAGCGCCATGGCGATCGCGGTCTCGACCTTGCGATCGATGAAGTAGTGCGGCGGCGGGCGACTCCGGCACCCGCGCCGTTCCACCCTCGCGCAGCCACGCGTCCGAATCGCGATCGCCGGCCTCGGCGGCGTAGAAGCCACGCAACGCGTTCTTGATCTCGGCCGGACGATCCATCCGGCTCAGCCCTCCACCGCGGCCAGACCGGCGGCGGGATCGAGCGCCGCGCGCAGCCGCTCACGCAAATCCTGGATCGCCACCTCGGGCGTGATCGGAGGCTCGAGGTTCACGCGCCCGCGATCGATGAGCACGTAGCCCGCCTCGCGCAGCTCGCGCACGAGCGCGCTCGGATCGTCGCCGGGATCGAGGACCCAGTGGGAGCCGTCCGCCGCGGCGTGCGAGACCAGCCGCTCGGCGCCGGCGCGCTCGAGGACCGGCGCCAAGCCGGCCGGAGTCTTGTGCGCCGAAGTGAAGACCAGCCGCGCACCCTCGCCTTGCTGAGCGTCGGCGAGCGCCTGCGTGAGCGCCGCGGCGTCGTTGGCCTCGAGGGTCAGCGCCGGCGCGCCGAGCGCCGCGGTCACGCGCTGCCTCCTGCTCGGCGACCCAGTCCGCCTCGTCCTCCAGTCCCACCGCCACCACGAACGGCGCATCAGGCCACCCCGGCCCGGCCAGCGCCTGCGCGGCCGACCGGCCCAGCACGGTGAGGTAGGAGGGCTCGAGTCGCGGGAACGGGCTCCAGCGCGCGGGCTGCGCCAGCTGCCGCGCCGCGGCGCCGAACAGGAGCGTCACGCGCCGCTCCGGCGCGGGCGCGAGCTTGAGGCTCGCCTCGAGGATCACCGCGAGACGGCCGTGTGATCCGCACAGCAGGCGGTGCACCGCGAGGCCGGCGACATTCTTCACCACCTTGCCTCCCGCCCGGGCCAGCGTGCCGTCGGCCAGGACGAAGCGCGCGCCGAGCAGGCGATCCGCGGGCGAGCCGAAGCGGAGTCTGCGCGGCCCCGAGCCGTTCACGGCGAGCGTGCCACCCAGCGTGGCGCGCGCGGCCTGCGGCGATTCCAGCGGCAGCTCCTGGCCGCGCGCGGCGAGCGCCGCGCGGAGCGACCCGAGCGTCGCGCCGCATTGCGCGATGAGCGTGAAGTCTTCGGGCTCGTATTCCAGGATGCGATCGAGCCCCGAGAGGTCGAGCGCCACGTCGTACCCGCCGGTCGCCACCGCCTGGCCGAGCCGGGTGCCGCCGCCCACGGCAGAACCCGGAGCCGGTCGCGCGCCGCCGCGCGCAGCGCCTCGACCGCCTCGTCCACGCTGGAGGGCCTGAGCGCCCAGCGTGGCGCGAGGCCGCCGAGCGCATAGCGCGCGGGATCGACGCCGCGCTCGGCGTGGAGCCCCAGCGTGGCGCTCATATCCAGGGTCCCTCGCTCGCGCCGTCGCCGTTGCATGCCGCCGAGCTGCGCCGGCCCGCGGATGCCGTCGTCCAGGCCGGGCAGGATCTTGCCGGGATTGAGCCGGCGCCCCGGATCGAAGGCGGCACGGGCGCGCTCCATCACCGCCAGGTCGTCGGGCGTGAACAGCTCGCGCATCATCGGGCGCTTCTCGATGCCCACCCCGTGCTCGCCCGAGATCGTGCCGCCCATGCGGATGCACATGCGGAGGATCTCGTGCGACACCTCGAGCGCGGCCGCCTGTTGCGACCGGGTCGTCGGCGTCGAACAGCACGTGCGGATGGAGGTTGCCGTCGCCGGCGTGGAACACGTTGCCGGATTTCAGGCCGCGCTCCTCGCACAGGCGCGTAGACCGTGGCGAGCGCCTCGGCCAGACGCGTGCGCGGCACCACGCCGTCCATGATGTAGAAGCCGCTGGCCGCGCGCCCGTACGCGCCGAACGCCGACTTGCGCCCGCGCCAGATCGCGGCGCGCTCGGCGTCGTCGCTGCGCCACGCGCACCGAGCGCGCGCCGTCGGCTCGCGGCGCTGGCGACGACCTGCTCGACCTGGCGCGTCGAGTCCGACCGCCGGGCCCGTCGACCTCGATCAGCAGCACCGCTCCGGCGTCGAGCGGGAGGCCGATGCCGAGCCACGCCTCGACCAGCCGCGATCGTGTGTCGGTCCATGATCTCCATGGCCGCCGGAACGATGCCGGCCGCGATCGTGGCCGAGACCGCGCGGCACGCCTGCTCGACCGTGCTCGAAGTCGAAGAGCATGGTCTTCACCGCCTGAGGCCGCGGCAGCAGCCGCACGCAGATCTCGGTGACGATGCGCGAGCGTGCCCTCGCTGCCGATCACGATCGGCGGCGAGGTCGAAGTCCGGCGCGTCGGGCGCCTCGCCGCCGAGCGTCACCACCGACGCCGTCGTGGAGCACGGCGACCGATGCCCAGCACGTGGTTGAGCGTGACGCCGTACTTGAGGCAGTGCGGGACCGCCGGCGTTGGTGGCGACGTTGCCGCCGATGGTGCTGACCTGCTGCGAAGCCGGATCGGGCGCGTAGTAGAGGCCGCGCTCGGCGAGCCGCCGCGACAGCTCGAGGTTCACCACGCCCGGCTGCACCCAGGCGAGCATGCGATCCGGATCCACGCGACAGAATGCGGTCCATGCGGTTGACCGAGAGCACCAGCCCGCCGCGCTCCGCGGTGGCGCCTCCGGCCAGGCCCGGTGCCCGCTCCGCGCGCGACGATCGGCAGCCGCGCGCGTGAGCCCAGCGCACCACGGCCGCCACCTCGTCGGTCGCTGCGCGGCAGCACGACCGCGTCGGGAAGGTGCTTCTCGAGGGCCAGCGCATCGGCCTCGTACGTGAAGCGCGCCGCGCGGCTGTCGAGCACGCCGTCGTCGCCGAGCAGCGCGCGAAGCTCTTCGAGATGGGAGGAGAGCATGAGGGGGGAAGGTAGCACTCCATTGCCGCGTGAGGAAACGCTGCGCAGCGGCGCTCAACTGGCCGCGGCGGCCAGTCAGAAGGCGGTCTAGCCAGGGCGGACGTCCGCACCTGGGGGACACGATTGAAAGATTCCGTAACGCTATATCCCTTGACCGCTACGACGAGCCGCGAGAAATTGAACGTGCTTGACCGGGCCGAGTCACGGAAGACAGGGGCCTTCGACGATGAGATCCAGGCTGGTCCTCATTTTCGGCGTGCTAGGGTGCGCGGGCTGCGCCGCGCCGTCCGTGGATTTTTCCGTGCAGGTGCGCAATGACTGCGTCCCGCACGCGCGCTCGATCCAGTTCTCGGTGCGCTACTGGACGTGGCCCTCGGCGGTCTTCAATCTGACGGCGCTCCAATCGATCGATTTCCGGGTCAACGGCGTGGCCCAGACCGCCCGCGTGGATCTGACGGACGGTCGACTCACGCTGCCGATCGCCGGCGCCGACGGATTGGCGCTGGGCGCGAGCGTCGAGCTGAGCGGGCGGGTCCCCACGTACTTCACTCAGCTCGAAGTGGATGACGTCGCGTTCTACGCCGATCCCCGATGCCGTGAGCGGGGATCCGCCGTGCGTGCGCACGGCGTTGCCCGGTCTCCTGGCGACGGGTCGCGAGACGCAGGAGCGACCGACTGGAACCTGCACCTGCAGCATCTCTCCACGAAGGCGCACGATCCGGTGACGGTCGACGCGCTGGAGTGGGCGGGCGCGCGGCAGCCGCTCGCGCCCACGAAGCTTGCGTGGGGCAACCCGGAGCTCGAATCGCTCCACTGGCAAGAGCTGATTCCGCGCGGAGGTCATCGCCTCGACGCGGGGGACGAGCTGCTCTACGACGTCCCCGACAGCGCGCTCGCCGAGTATCCGGTGTGGCTGGTGCGAATCGCCTCGACGGGGCCGACCGCCGGCCAGCGCGGGATCGCCCAGTTCGTTCCGACCGCCGGCGTCACGCCCACCCGCCGGCTCACCTGGGGCGAGATCAAGGCGAAGTACCGCTAGCGCTCGAAGCCCGTTTCGCCGAATCCGGCCGGGTCGGGGTCTTGGCCACCGGCGGCTTGCGCGGACCGTAATGGGCGAGCAAGTACCCGCGCAGCGTGTCGTGCTCGGCGGGGCTGAGCTTCACGCCCCATTTCTCCATCTGCGCGAGCGTCTTCTCCCAGCCCGTGGAGTCCTTGGCTTGCTGAGTCACGATCATCGGCGAGTGACAGGTTTGACACGAGCGATCCGCGATCGGCTTGCCGTCACCGGCGGGAAACTCGCGCGCCGAGGCGGGCCGTGGCTTGTCGCTCGCATCCGGCCATGCGACGAGACTCGCGAACGCGAGCGCGGCGATCGCGGCGACGGTGATCGCCGCGACCACGATCCGCGCGCGGCGCATGCCCTCAGGCGACACGGAAGCTCACCACGTGGATCGAGATTGTTGCCGTAGCCTCCGCCATTCACGCGGGCTTCGATCGGTTGAACATCCCCGCGGCTGTCGGTGGCGCGCGCCATCACCTGGATGCGCGCCGGAGCCTTCCACTCGAACTCGGTCGCCCAGGTGCGCCAAGCCATCGGCTGCGTGTCACCCATGAACCCCGCCGGTTGCCAGTTCTTGCCCTTGTCGGCCGACACCTCGACCAGCCTCACCCCCGCGCCGCCCCACGCGAACCCCTGGATGCGCACCTTGCCGACCGGCTGCTTCGAGCCTTCGAGGGGCCGAGTGATCACCGACTTGATCCGCATCTGGTCGACCGGCGGCGCCTGGGTCGGATCCTCGCCGGGGTAGGCGTAGCGGTAGCCTTTCACCATGAAGTGATTGTCCGACGGCGCCGCCTCGAGCCGCACGCGGGTGATCCACTTGGTCGAAGCCATCCCATACCATCCGGGCACGATCGCTCGCAGCGGGGCGCCGTGGAGCCGGGTGAGCGCCTCGCCGTTCATGCCGTAGGCGAGCAGCGTGTCGTCCAGCGCCTTCTCGATCGGGATGCTCCGGATGAACCGCGGCGTCTCCGGAAGCGGCGCCAGATCGGCGGCCTCGAACCACGCGTGCTTCGCTTCGGGCAGCGGCTCCGCGCGCCGCAGCAGGAACGCCAGCTCGGCGCCGGTCCACGTGGCATTGCCGACCGCTCCCCGCTCCCACTGGGTGCCCGAGGTGCTGGGCGGGGCGTAGAGCGCGCGTCCGTTCCCGGCGCATTCGACCACGCACGTCATGTCGCGCGCGGGGACCGACTTGATCTCGTCGAGCGTGAGCGACAGCGGTTGCTTGACGAGGCCTGAGATCTCGAGCCGGTAGGCGTCCCGATCGACGTTCGGCGGCGGCAGATGGCTGCGCACGAAGAAGCGATCGGTGCGCGTGAAGCCACGAGCGTCCGAGCGCGCCGAGCGCGGTCTCGTATTGCTCCGGCCAATCGGAGCGCTCGATCAGCTCGGCGGGCGGAGCCGGCTCGCCCGCGGCTTGGGCGTCGCGCGTCCACCGGCGCCACGCACCGAGCGCGTACGAGACGACCCCGGCGCGGCCCACGGACTTGAGGAACGTGCGGCGATCCATGCCGGACATGCGCGGCACTCTACTCCGGGGCGCCACGACCGGCCAGCTCCCCGCGGAGCATCAGATGCGGAGGCTCATCCCCGACCAGGTACTCGAAATGGTCGCGAAACCCCTGCACTTCGAGGCCCGCCACCGCGGCGTAGCGCGCCAGCTCCTGCGCGTCGTCGAAGTCATCGCTTGCGCAGCCGGATCATGTAGCGCCGCGCGATCGCGTAGCGGGTGGACGCGATGTCCACCATGCGCACCGCGCGCGGCCGGTGCCGCCGTCGAAGAGCTCGGGGAACGGGATGGGGACGAAGCGCCCCGCCTGGATGGAAACGAGCGCGGCGTCGCCCCCTTCGAGCAGGTACTTGGCGGCGCAATACCCCAGGTCGCGCGTGTACTCCATGTCGTAGGGAATGGGATCGGCGCAGCGCAGCTCGTAGCCGATGTTCTTGGCGACGATCGTGGTCTTGAGCCCGAACCCCGCGAGCCGCGCCTGGACCGCGCGCTTCAGGATGTCTCCGAAGCCGACCTCGGCGATTCGTACGTGGCCGTGGGCGTCGTGCTCCACGCCCTCGATCCCCGACAGGTCTCGCGGGTCGATCGAGAGCACCAGGCCTTCGGCGATCACCGCGACCCCATCCTTCCGTCCCATCGCCTGTCGCTTGATGATCGCGCCGGCGAGCGTGTCCACCACGGTCTTGAGCGGCACGGGTTGGCGGGTGAACTCCTCGGGGATGAGCGTGAGCGTGGCGCCGCCCGCCTTGCCGATGCCGAGCGCCAGATGGCCCGCCTTCCGTCCCATGGCGATCACGAGATACCAGCGCGAGGTGGTGCGCGCGTCGATCATGAGGTTCTTGAGGATCTCGACGCCGAGATGGCGCGCCGTCTGGTAGCCGAAGGTGTCGACGTAGGCCGGGAGATCGAGATCGTTGTCGATCGACTTGGGCACATGCACCACATGGACGCGTCCCGCCGCCTTCGCGCGCGAGCATCATCGACGAATACGCGGTGTCGTCGCCGCCGATCGTGATCAGCGCCGAGACATCGAGTCGCAGGAGCGAGAGCAGCGTCTTCTCCAGCAGCTCGGGATCCGTGGTGGGATTGGCGCGCGAGATGCCGATGTGCGAGCCGCCGCGAAAATGGATGCGGCTCACTCCGTCGATGGTCAACGGCCGGACGTGATCGAGGTCGCCCTTCATGAGCCATTCGAAACCGTCCTCGATCCCGAGCACGTCGACGTCCTCGAGCGCGGCGCGAATCGTCGCCGCGGCGATCACGCTGTTGATCCCCGGCGCGGGACCTCCGCCGACCAGGATCGCGAGCCGCTTGCGCTGGGGCACGGTCAGATCTCCTGGGGAGAGCCAGGTCGCTCACGAGCTTCTCCACCACGTCGGCGGCCTGGCGATAGCCGGTCTCGAGCAGGAAGTTGGAGCCACGGCCGTACGACTTGGCGCCGATGATGTAGAAGTCGGGTTCGGGGTGGGCGAGCCGATCGACGCCGAAGGCCGGCACGTCGAGGCAGTCTCCCCGGATTCCCGCAGCGCCGCGGCGAGCTTCATGGGCGCGCGCGACGCCCAGCACTCGTGGACCTGCAGCTCGCGATAGAGGGAATCGTCGGGGCCGAAGCCGGTGTGGACGATCACCTGGTCGACTTCCTCCAGACGCGGACTCTCGTCCACGCGCAGCGTCACGCGGTAACGATGGTGGGCCGAGTTGTAACCGAGCTCCTCGACCACCGCGCCGTCCAGGGTCGTCACCGCCGGATCGCCGCCGCGCGCGCAGCTCGCGGGCGCTCGTCCACAGCGCCCGGCGCTCCGCCAGCGGATCGTCCGGCATGGGCGGATAGAGCTCGGCGGCGGGGCGGCGCGTCACCCAGACCACCGCCGTCCCGGGAGCATCGCGCGCCAGCGTCGCCAGGTCCGAGACCGTGGTGGCCGCGCTCGCGCCGGCGCCGATGACCAGCGTGCGCTTGCCGGCGTATCGCGAGCGACGGGCGCCGAGCACGTCATCCAGGTGATAGGTCATCTGCGGAGCCAGGTAGAGCTCCTGGCGCGCGGGAATGCCGCCGTCACCGGCCCGGTTGGGCTGACCGTACACGCCCGGAGGCGTCGATCACCGCGTAGGCGTGGAGGTAGCTCTCGCGTCCGCCGGCGTCGCGCACCATGAGTCGGAACGGATGATGCGCGCCGTCGCTCCATGTCACCCTTGAGCCGGCCGCGGCGCGAGACGTGCACCACCTGCGTGTGGGTGTGTACGCGCTTCTCGAGCTGCGGCACGCGCGCCAGCGGCTCGAGGTAGCGGCCCGCCAGCTCGGCGCCCGTGGGACACGGCTCGAGCTCCGGCTTCGTCCAGCCCGCGCGCTCGAGATGGGCGACGGAGGTCGGACCGAGGTTCATGCGCCACGGCGTGAACATCCGCACGTGGCCCCAGGCGACCGGATGCGCGCCCACTTCGCCGCGCTCGAAGACGTGGACGTCGAGGCCGCGCTCCAGCCCGCAGAGCGCCGCTTCGAGGCCCACCGGGCCGGCGCCGACGATCGCGAGGCTGTTGCGTGAGATGTGCAGGAGCGTGGTTCCCGATGGTGGTTCGGTGAGGGGAGTCGGCCCGACTCTAGTAGTCTCACGCGCATGCCGCAACCGTCGGAGAGGCCTTGATGTACTGGTGGCCGCTGGGCGCCGTGGTCCTACACATCATCGAGGAGTTCGTGTTCCCAGGCGGCTTCGCCGACTGGGACCGGAGCTACCGCCCCCAGGTGCGGAGCAGCATCACGCCGCGCTTCCATCTCGTCGTGAACGCCGTGCTGGTCCTCGTCTGCCTCGCGCTCGGCTGGCTCGGGCCGTCACCGCGCGGTGTCGCGGCGTGGCTCACGATCGCGGCGCTGCTCCTGACCAATGCCATCTTCCACGTGATCGGGACGTATCGGACCCGGAGCTACTCTCCCGGGCTCATGACCGGCGTGCTTCTCTACGTGCCTCTGGCCATGTACGGCTTCACCTACTTCCTTCGCACCGGTCAGGCTTCGACCGGAACCGCGCTGGCGGCGCTGGCGATCGGAGGCTCCTACCATCTCTGGTCTTCGCTGGCCCATGCGCAGCGCGCCAATGCACGGGACTCCGAGTGACGGATGGCGATGGACGTCAGCGCGTCACGCGAATCAAGCGGCGCGTGGCCATGTAGCCGGGAGCGATCACCCGGGCCAGATAGATGCCGGCGACCAGCGGACGGCCGTTCTCAGCACTCCCGTTCCATTGGAGTCCGGCGGGCAACGGCGCGGCCCACCGCCGCACCACGCGGCCCTGGAGATCGAGGATCTCGAGACGCGCCCCTGACGGCAGGCCGGAGAGATCGAAGCTGAGGTGGTCCCGGAACGGATTCGGGCTCGCCACGAACGACGTCGCGAGCGGCGCGTTCGGACCGACGCCCACGGTGGCGCGCGGCAGGATCCGATAGATGGCGGAGGTGGTCGCGACCCACAGCGACGACTCGATGCCCACCGTGACGTCGAGCACCGGCTCGGCGAACGTCGCGAACGTCTGGAGCGAATCCTCCTGGTCCAGCGTTCCCGAGCGGAGCTTGAGGCGAAAGAGCGAGCTGTTGTTGTAGGAGCCGAAGAACAGGTTGCCCTGGAGCGAGCCCGGATAGCTCGCGCCGCGATAGACGCAGACCCCGGTCGGCGTCACCACCGAACCGAAGGTGTGGATCGCCGGATGGGAACCGGGCGGCTGTCCGCCGCAGAAGTCGTTCGGGCCCCAGCCATAGTCGGCTCCGGCCTCCACGTAATTGACCTCGCAGTCGCACTCGGGTCCTGGCTCGGTCTCGTAGCAGGCGCCGTTCTGGGGATCGAAGCAGATGCCGAAGGGGTTCCGCATGCCGAGCGTGTAGGCGGGGTTGCCCGCACCGAACGGGTTGCCCGGCGCCGCCCGACCCATGGGCGTCACTCGCAGGATCTTGCCGTTGAGCGAGCCTGAGTTCTCGGCATTCGAGGGATTCTCCTGATCGCCGACGGTCACGTAGAGCATCCCGTCGGGACCAAACGCCAGCCGGCCGCCATGATGGTTGTCGTTGCCCGAGGGCAGTCCGTCGAAGATCACGGTGTAGTTGGTCCCGATCCCGCCCATGTCCGTGAGCCTCGCCACGCGATCCACCAGCGGCGAAGCATTGCTGTGGAACACGTAGACGTAGGGCGAGTCCGGGAACTGCGGATGGAACGCGATCGACAGCAGGCCGCGCTCGCCGCCTCCCGCGGCCGATACGATCGCAAACGTGGTCGGCGAGGTCGAGAACGCGTTCTGGAAGTACATGATCCTTCCGCTCATGAGCTCGGTGTAGAAGAGCCGCCCATCGGGAGCGAAGCGCAGTGACGTGGGAAGGCCAGGCCCCCGTGCACCTGCTGGATCGTGAATCCAGGCGGAAGCGCCCAGCTGGTCGCGGCCGTGATGGTGGTGAGGAGGACGAAAGCACAGAGAAATCGAACCATGGCGGAGCCTCGTGTCGCGTGGGGGTACGCGCAGCCGCGACCGAGCCGCCCGCATGTTCGTCCTGGAGGACCGACTTGTGCCTCATGGGCGGCAGAGAGTCAAGCAAGTCAATTGTGTGCTGCACGGAGGAAGCCGCGACCGAGTGGATGATCGCGTTCGAGAATCTAGCGAAACTCCGCGACGATCGGCGCGTGATCCGAGGCCTTGCCTGGACCGTCGAGTCCCGCCACGGTGGCGCCGCGACCCTCGCGCCAGCCGCGCGCCGTGAACCAGTCGAGTCGCAGGCGCCCGCGTCGCTCCGCCCAACCGAGCAGCCCACGCGTACCCGAGCCGAAGAGCCGGAGCAGCGGCTGGGCCTCGTCGAGGCGGCTGAAGCGAAGGCGCAGGGTGGGTCTGCGGTCGTTGAAGCGGTCCCACTCGAAGTCGGCGTCGCGCAGCACGTCGAATAACGGCTCCCGAGTCCCCCGCGATCGGGATAGAGGAGTCGGCGCAGCAGGTGTCGGGTGGACCAGGTCATGAGCACGAAGGCCCCGGCGATCGAGTCCCACACACGCCCGCGATCGAAGGTGTGGGAGTTGAAGTCTCCGGCCAGGATGACCGGGTGCGCCACGGCGCGGAGGCCCGCGGTCAGGTCCCGGATCTGGCGCGCGCGATCCCGGCGCGTCCGGTGGACCTCGAGATGGGTCGAGACCGCGACGAAGGGGGCGCCGGGACGCTCGATGGTGGCGACCAGGCCGATGTGGCGCCCGTACATGCGCTCCAGGTCGAATTGGTATCGCTCGGGGCTCGGCAGGTCGATGATGCGGACCTCGCCGATCGGCCAGCGCGACAGGATCGCCACGCCGAAGAGCCCTTCCTGGTTCTGGCCATCCCCCGCGGTCTGGGCGTCGTCGTCGCGGCCGACAGTGGTCTCGAGGAACAGCGGCGCCCAGCAGCCGTAGAGGCCGAGCGCGCCCGCGAGATCGCCGGCGACGTCGCGGTTCCCGGCGCGCGCCATGCCGAGGTCGATCTCGTTGAAGAACAGGACGTCGGCGGCCTGCAGCATCGGATGGGAGAGCAGCGCCCCCTCGACCTGCTCGTACCAGTTGCCGTGCTCGATGTTCCAGTGGACCGCCAGCACGCGCTCCAGCGAAGAGGGCGGGGGCGGCGGCGTCTGCGGGTGGTAGCGGTGCACCCTCGAGAGCAAACGCGTGAGGCGTGGCTCGAGATCCTTCCAGGCAGGAGAGGTACGCAGCGCCACGACGGTCGGGTGGCCGCGGAGCGCTTCGGCGAGCGCCTGACACTCCGCCTGGAAGTGGGGGTCGCGTTCCACGCCGGCAGCATATCAGGGTGCGTTGCGCGCGCGGTTACGACCTCATAAACTCTGTGGTGCCGCGATCCGGTCGCTTCGCTCCCCGCCTTTCAGAGACAAAGGAGTCGCCTCTTGGCTTCCCGACCCCGCACGCTCCGCGAGCTCCAGCAGAGCGGCTATCGACCGCGCTCCGTCAAGGACGAGATGCGCGCCAATCTCATCGCCCGACTCCGCGCGGGCGATCGTCTGTTCCCTGGCGTCGTCGGTTACGAGTACACCGTCGAGCCGCAGATCGTGAACGCGATCCTGTCGCGTCACGACTTCATTCTGCTCGGGCTGCGCGGCCAGGCGAAGACCCGGCTGCTGCGCGCGCTGTCGTCGTTCCTCGACGAGGCGATCGCGGCGGTAGCCGGTTGCCCGCTGCACAGCGACCCGTACCGGCCGCTCACGCACCACGCCAAGGCGCTGCTCGACACGCACGGCGACGAGACACCGATCGAATGGGTGTCGCGCGAGGCGCGCTATCAGGAGAAGCTCGCCACGCCCGACGTCACCATCGCCGATCTGATCGGAGACATCGATCCGATCAAGGCCGCGACGCTCCGGCTCGATTATTCGGACGAGCGCGTGATCCACTACGGCATCATTCCGCGCACCAACCGCGGGATCTTCGCGATCAACGAGCTGCCGGACCTGCAGCCGCGCATCCAGGTGGGTCTGCTGAACATCCTCGAGGAAAAGGATTTTCAGGTGCGCGGCTTCCCGGTGCGCATGCCGCTCGACATCGTCATGGTGTTCTCGGCCAATCCCGAGGACTACACCAATCGCGGCAACATCATCACCCGCTCCGCGACCGCATCAATTCGCAGATCATGACCCACTATCCGCTCACGCGTGAGGACGGCATGGCGATCACCACCCAGGAATCGTGGGTGGGCCGCGACGCGGGCGTCGAGGTGGTGATCCCGACGTTCATGCGCGAGCTGGTGGAGGAAGTCGCGATCCAGGCGCGCCGCAGTGAGTACGTCGACCAGAACTCCGGCGTCTCGGCGCGACTCCCGATCGCGCTGATCGAGAACCTGACCTCGAACGCCGAGCGCCGCGGGCTCAAGACCGGCGAGGCCGGGTCGTCACCCGCGTTTGCGATCTGGCGCACGCCGTCTCCGGGGTGAGCGGCAAGGTCGAGCTGGTCCTCGAAGGCGAGCAGGAAGGCGCGATGAACGTGGCGCGCGCACTGCTCGGGCGCGGCGTGAAGGCACTGTTCGCACAGCGCTTCCCCGACGCCTACAAGCCGCGCCGCGCGCGCGGCCCCGCCGCGGCGGCCGCCGAGGCCGAGGTCGCGGCCTCGTCCGAGTACCGCCCGATCCTCGATTGGTTCTCATCCGGCAATCATCTCGAGATCTCGGACGACATGCCCCAGGCCGATTTCGCGCGGAATCTCTCCCAGGTCAAAGGGCTCGAGCGCGTGGCCGCCAAGTACCTCGATCCGGCCAACGCCGACGAGGCCGCAGTCGCCATGGAACTGGTGCTCGAGGGCCTGCATCAGAACTCGATGCTGTCGCGCGAGCGCGCGGAGGGCACGACCACGTCCTACAAGGACATGCTCGAAGAGCATGCTGAGCGGCATCGGCGACGACTGACACCATGAGATTCGATTATTCCAAGTGGCGGGGTCCGCGCCCCGAAGACCTCGAGTTCATCAAGCAACTGATGGACATCTACCGCAACCTGCTCGTCCAGACCGGCGGCGACGTCGAGGAGGCGCTGCGCTGGATGGAGCACTTCGGCAAGGAGTACGGCTTCTTCAACGAGAAGTTCGGGATGGCGGACTTCAAGAAGCTGCTCGAGGGCACCGGCGAGGTCGAGCGCACGCCCAGGGGCTCAAGGTCACGCCGAAGGGCGAGAAGCGCATCCGCCAGGACTCGCTCAACGAGATCTTCAACTCGCTCCAGGCCGGCGCCGTGGGCGATCACCGCACGCCGGTGGCAGGCAAGGGCGGCGAGCGGCTCTCGGAGACCCGCCCCTATCAGTTCGGCGACAACCTCTCGGACCTCGATCCGCTCACGTCGATGAGCAGGGCGGTGCGCAACCACGGCATCGACGAGATCCGCATCACCGAGCAGGACCTCGAGGTGTTCGAGCAGGAGCACCTGTCGTCGTGCGCGACCGTGCTGATGGTGGACATCAGCCACAGCATGATCCTCTACGGCGAGGATCGCATCACGCCCGCCAAGAAGATCGCGATGGCGCTCACCCAGCTCATTCAGACCCGTTACCCGCGCGACACGCTGGACGTGGTGCTGTTCGGCGACGACGCGCACCGCGTGCCGCTCAAGGAGCTGATCAAGGTGCAGGCCGGCCCGTACCACACCAACACCCGGGCCGGTCTCCAGATGGCGCGCCAGATCCTCGAGACCCGCAAGGGCGTCAACAAGCAGATCTTCATGATCACCGACGGCAAGCCCTCGGCCATGCGCGGAGCACGGCCGGCTCTACAAGAACCCGTTCGGCCTCGATCCCAAGATCGTGAACAAGACGCTCGAAGAGGCGGTGGCGTGCCGGCGCAAGCGGATCGCGATCACCACGTTCATGCTCGCCACCGACTACCCGCTGCTCGAGTTCGTGCGGAAGCTCACCGCCATCAATCACGGCCGGCTCTACGAGACCGATCCGCAGAACATCGGCGCCTACGTCTTCCACGACTTCGTGAAGAACCGCCGCAAGCGGCTTGCACTGAAGGAGGCCGCCATGCCCACCGACACCGCGACCACGACCGGCGCCCTCGAGCGCTTCCTGCGTTACGTCACCTACGACACCCAGTCCTCCGAGAGCTCCACGACTTCGCCGAGCACGGACAAGCAGATCGCGCTGCTCGACCTGCTGGTCGAGGAGCTCACGGCGCTCGGTCTCGTGGACGCCGAGCGCGACGAGCACGGGGTTGTGATGGCCTCGATCCCGGCGACGACGAGCAAGGCCGGCGTGCCGGTGATCGGGTTCATGGCTCACGTGGACACCTCGCCGGAAGAGAGCGGCGCGGGAGTGAAGCCGATCGTCCACGCCAACTGGCAGGGCGGGGACATCGTGCTGCCCGACGATCCCGCGGTGGTGCTGCGCGGTGGCGGACATTCCGGCGCTCGGCGAGCAGATCGGCAACGACATCGTGACCGCCTCGGGCAAGACGCTGCTCGGCGCCGACAACAAGGCGGGCGTCGCGGCGATCATGGCGGCGGTCGAGCACCTGGTGCGGCATCCCGAGATCGCCCACGGGGTGGTGCGGATCGGCTTCACGCCCGACGAGGAGATCGGGCGCGGCGCCGATCATTTCGACGTGAAGCGCTTCGGCGCGACCTGTGCCTACACGATGGACGGTGAAGGCCGCGGTCGACTCGAAGCCGAGACCTTCTCCGGCGACGCGATGACGGTGACCTTCCGCGGCTTCAACACGCATCCCGGCTTCGCCAAGGGCAAGATGGTGAACGCCATCAAAGCCGTCGCCGACTTCATCGCCAGCCTGCCGAAGGATCGGCTGTCTCCGGAGACCACCGAGGATCGCCAGGGCTTCGCGCATCCCTACGTGCTGCAGGGCGGCGTCGGCGAGGCGTCGGTGAAGTTCATCATCCGCGACTTCGAGACGCCCAAGCTCGCCGAGATCGAGGCGAGCCTCGAGCGCCTGGCGAAGGAGGCGGCCGCGCGCTGGCCGGGCGTGAGCGTGACCTCCAAGGTGACGCAGAGCTACCGCAACATGCGTGAGGCGCTGGAACGCGTGCCCCAGGTGGTCGAGAACGCGCGCGAGGCCATTCGCCGTGCCGGTCTCGATCCGCGCGACACGTCCATCCGCGGCGGCACCGATGGCTGTCGCCTGAGCTTCATGGGTCTGCCCACGCCCAACCTGTTCGCGGGCGAGAACAACTTCCACCTCGAAGCTCGAGTGGGTCTCCGCGCAGGACATGGACAAGTCCGCCGAGACGATCGTGCACCTCTGCCGGATCTGGGAGGAGAAGGCGTAGGGCGGACGACTTGCTCACGGTGCGCACGGGCGAGCTACCGTGCGCGATGTCCTCGGTATCAAATAGGACAGCGCGGCCCGGAAGCGGTCTTCGAGCGTCGCCTCCGAGAGCTGCGCGCAGAAGGCCGCTGCGCGTCGCGCTCTTCGGCGCTGAAGCCGAGATTTCGCAAGCCGTGAATGAGCTCTTCGGCCCCTGGCTCGCCCGAGTTCGTCAGGATCCTTGCTCGGCTCGGCTCTTCGAGTTCGCGTCCTGCCGCTTTGCGCCGCATGAAGTCGGCGCCGAAGCACTGCTCGGCGGCGTACTGGTTGTGCGTGCGACATAGGAGACGCGTATTCTCCACCGTGGCTTGACCGCCGCGCGCAACCGGAATGATGTGATCGAATTCGAGATGGTCGCGAGCGGGGCAGCGCCGGCCACCTTCTCCGACGAACGAGCATTGGCCTTCGTCGCGTCCTCGGTCAGCCCGTCGAACGTCCGCCGGGATGTGACGAAGATTGCTCGCGGGGGCTCTGCTATTCCGGCGTGGCCGAGTGGTCGCTCCGAATTCTTTGCCTCGAGTCTCTCGATCGCCAAGTCAAGCACGTGGTCCAGCACCGCCGCAGGTCCGCGCTCGGAATCTTGTGGCTGAGTAGAGCCTGGGCATGAAGGGAGCTTGTCGTGCGTGCTCTTACCGAAGGTGAACCGAACGGAAAGGCGGTCGCGGGCCACCGGAGTTGCCTTCGATGACGGGTCCATGCGGCGACCAGAACGCGCGCCTGGTGGGGCCATCAAAGTCGGGTCCGCAGGACAGCGAACATGCCCCGGGGCATGTTGGTTGCTCGGATTGCCATCGGCGACGGACAGGCGTCTCCACCAACGGCATCGTCTCCGAAGTCGGAAATCGGTCGGCCAGCAGTTTCACGATCTCTGCCTTGCTCCTTCCTGCCGCTTGACTCATCAGTTCCTCCGCGTTCCCCGGCGTGAGGTGAGGGGCCAACACGACAGACTCCGCTCAGATGCAGACGGCCGTCTGCCACGGCATCGAACAAGGCCGGAATGGCCCGAGCAGTGCGGGCAGCCTGGATGCGCTTCGCGGCGGCGTCTTCGGAAGGTGAAGCTCCCGCACGCAGTAGAGATGCAAAGATGGATATCCCGCTGGCGCGTAAAGCGTGCGCGCGTCCACCTCGGCGAGATCGAGCCAACAGCGCCGCCGTGATCCTGCGATCCTTGGTGACGAGGTCTGCGAGATCGCGCAGCAGGACTCCGTCGCTAAGATGAGTGAGACAGTAGGTGTTCACGAGCAACCCCGACGGGGGCGAGAGTCGAGGGCGACACGTATCTTGTATCACGCCCGTTTGCGGCAAGCACAAGGCCCTCGAGAAGGGCCTTCGAACGCGGTGACGCGCGAATCGTCCCATCTCGCGTCGTTCACAGGCTGAGCGCAGCGCCAAGACGCTTTCGAGTAGATCCACGGACGGCGCGTCAAGGCGACCTCCTATTGCAGGCGCGAACGCGTCACAGTGATCGAGGTCCGGACCAGGCACACTGGCACAGATTGGCCGGGCACATGGTGGCATCAGTGCGAGCGTCGAGCGTCGAGGGTCCTGGTGGTCCGCACCGATGCGCACTAGGCTCGCGCCATGAGCAAGCCGCTCATGGTGTTCGACGGCGACTGCGACTTCTGCCGCGCCTGGCTCGCGCGGTGGCGGCACGCCACCGGCGACGCCGTCGAGTACGCGCCGTACCAGGACGTCGCGTCGCGTCACCACGAGATCCAGCCTGAGCGCTTCCGCGACGCCGTGCACTTGCGGGAGCCCGACGGCACGTGGACACACGGCGCCGAGGCAGTCTTCCGCACGCTCGCGCTACGCCAAGGGCCACGGCAAGTGGCGCTGGCTCTACGAGCACGTGCCGCCGTTCGCGTGGGCGAGCGAGTGGTGCTATCGGATCGTCGCGCGCCATCGCCCGTTCTTCTTCCGGGTCACGCGCTGGCTGTGGGAGCGCACGTCGTTCCGCCCGGAATGCGCTCACCGCATGGTTCTTCCTGAGGCTTCTGGGCCTGGTGCTACGCCGTCGCCTTTGCCTCGCTCGGAGTCCAGATCATCGGACTGGTCGGCGCCCACGGCATCCTACCGGTCGACGACTACCTGCCGCTGGTGCGCGAGCGAGATCGGACCGATCCGCGGCCTGTGGTTCACGCCGAGCGTGCTGTGGCTCGCCCACGGCGACGGAATGCTGCGCGCGCTGTGCGGCGTGGGATTCGCCGCATCTATCCCTGCTCGCCATCGGCATCGCACCGCTCCTGGGCGCGCTGGTGGCGTGGATCGTCCTACCTGTCGCTCGCGACGGTCTCCCGCGACTTCCTGTGGTTCCAGTGGGACGGGTCTGCTGCTCGAGACGGGCTTCATCGCGCTGTTCCTGACGCCGTGGTGCGCCTGGTCGCGGCCCGGCGCCGATCCGCCGCGGCGCGCGGCGCTGCGCGTGCTGCGCTGGCTGATGTTCCGCCTGATGTTCTCGTCGGCGGTGGTCGAAGCCACCAGTGGCGATCCCACCTGGCGCCATCTCACAGCCCTCGACTACCACTACTGGACGCAGCCGCTCCCGACCTGGACCGCGTGGTACATGAACCTGCTGCCGTCGGGATTCCAGAAGCTCTCGGTGGCGGTGATGTTCGCGGTCGAGGGCCTCGGTGCCGTTCCTGATCGCGGCGCCACGCCGGCTGCGCTGCTTCGCGGCTGGTGCGATCGCGTTCCTCCAGCTCCTGATCGCCGGCACCGGCAACTACGCCTTCTTCAACCTGCTCTGGCGATCGCGCTGTGCGTGCCGTTGCTCGACGACGGTTTCTGGCCGCGCGCTGGCGCCGCGATTTCGAATGCGCCTCGGTCGCCGTCCCGCATCGCACCGGCAGCGCTCGCGCGGATCGTCGCGATCGCGTTGTTCGTCACGAGCCTGGTGCCGCTGGCCGGAGCGTTCCGTCTGCGCATCGCCGCGCTCGAGCCGCTGCGCGTCCTCTATCTGGGCGTCGAGCCGTTCCGCGTCGTCAACCCCTACGGCTTGTTCCAGGTCATGACCACGAACCGCCCCGAGATCGTCGTGGAAGGCAGCGACGACGGGCGTGGGCTGGAGACCCTACGAGTTCCGCTGGAAGGTGGGCGACGAGCGGCGGCGGCCCGAGTTCGTGGCGCCGCACCAGCCGCGGCTCGACTGGCAGATGTGGTTCGCCGCGCTCTCGAGCTACCGCGAGAATCCTGGTTCCTGAGCTTCTGTCACCGGCTGCTCGACGGCTCGCCGCCGGTCCTGGCGCTCCTCGAGCACAACCCGTTTCCGCGCGCGCCGCCGCGGTTCGTGCGCGCGATCGTCTACGACTACCACTTCACCGATGCGGCGACGCGGCGCGCGACCGGCGCCTGGTGGCGGCGCGAGCCGTTGGGGCTCTACTGCCCGATGCTCACGCTGGTCAACGGGGAACTCTCGGCGGTGGGCCCGCCGCCGTGAGACGAAGCACCACGCCTTCATGTGCCTTGGCATCGCCCTCGCCTGTCGCTCCGGCGCGCGCGCAGCTTCGGCGTCGGCTGAATCAGCCCCTCGATTCCGGCTACCTATAGATCGTCTTGATCGCCCCCAGGACCGCGCGCGTGACGGGCGTCGTCTGATCATGGAATCTCGATTCGGAAGATCAGATCAGAGGTGGGGTATTCGCTAGGGAATGGCCGAAGGTAGTTGCATTCCGAGATGTTTCGCTGGGTTTGCCACTTCGAACCCTGAGGATATTCGTTCTTATTATCGGCAATCAGGTCGAACCATCCGTAACACGGCGATGCCTGCAAGAAGAAGGCGTAGGTACCGGGCGCAGGAAGTTTGAACGGTGGGTCGAAATCGAACCGGTGTTCGATTGGGTGCAACTCCGTCGCCAAATGGCACGGTGACCGTTGGTCCGTCAAGAAGTTGCAATTCCGGATGGGGAGCGCCGCTGGGAATCGACGCTACAGATAAACAGGTGCATTCCGTCCGCGAGTGTGTCTTCAGCGGCAACGCGCCAGACGGTGAGGGATAGGACATCGGTCGACGGCGCGTAGAACGTTTGACCGATCGCCATACCAAGTTCAGCCGATCCGTAGCCGTCGGCCTGTGATGGCGTCAAGCCGACGATCTGAGTCGGACACGCGATAGCTGCGGAGATGAGTTGGGCTAGGACAAGAGCGGATTCAACCATCGCTTATGCTCGCGTGAAAACGCGGATCGTATCTTTGCCTCACGTCGATTGTGCTTGCATCTCCCCCCGCAAGCGAAACTTCCATTGGGTGACCCCAAACGCCCGTCGTAGTCGGTCGCCGACGTACCCGGGGCATCTCCATCCCGACCAGGCGTCACAGCCCCCGCCCGCCGACGCATTTCTCCACATCACATGGCCACGGTGCTGACCCGGCCCGCGGCCGGAGGATGCGATCATGCGCCTCGTTTGTGCCGCAATCCCGCTCTTGGCTCTCCTTCTTGTTCCGTTGGTCTCCCGCCCCCGCCAGCGCTGGCAATGTTCGATGGACGATGGGCGACTCCCTGGTGACGGTGTGCCCCGGTGGAGACTCTGTTGTGGCCGGCCATCCATCGGTGTTGCGAATCGCAGTCACCTACGCTGACGCCTCCGGGCGCGGCCAAGGTCGGCGTTCCCCCGATTCCGTCTGGGCTACCCTCGAGCACACGGGGAATGGTGCGCTCGTTCTGCAGGACGCCACCACTGCCTCGGACGGGTTCCAAATGGAAGGTGTTCGCCGACGATCCGACCGACGGGAACGGGCTGGCCAGGATCAGCCTGGTGGGCTTCTCCGGATGCGGGGATGTCTACGTCAGGGTCTACGTGTCCGGCGTGTTGCAGGGAACCCGGGTTGCCCGCGTGCGCTCGCTCGACGCCGACGTTCACGACCCGGTTGATGCGGTGATCGACTCCGGTCTTTGCCTGCGACTGGAATTACAGCGGGGCCGTGGACAGCTCCGACTACGCCCTGCTCCACGCCCACGACCAACACGGCCACCGTAATGCTTTGCATGGCACGCTCGCAAAACGGACCAGCTTGTGCGACACCTGTGGCCGGGAAGCAACGAACACCCTGGGAGACAGCCAAATCTCATGGTCCCCTGATGGCCGACGCCTACGCGTTCACGGTCTTTTCCGGTCCCACTGCCGACTGCATCATCAACACCGTCCCCTCCGACCCGAAGGACGGCAACTCCCTTACTCCCTTCGTTACGCCACCATCCACGATTCACGACTATGATCCCGAATGGTCCCCGCTCGGAACTGAAATCCCTATTTGATCGCCGGCGACAGCTACAATCTATCGCGGGTCATATCCCAGCGGCACTCTGACCCCGCTGACGCACCACGACAACCTACCGAACGATCGTGTTGGAGACGTAATGCCCGGCGGTCTCCCCTGATGGCGAAATGGGTGGCGTTCTGCAGAAAGGCCGCTGAGGGGCCGTTCCAACTCTGGAAGATCGCCATCGAAGGCACGCCTGGGGGAGCGACCGCCGTTCAACTCACCAGCCAAGCCACCATGGAAGACATCTACCCGAGGTGGAGCCCCAACGGGGATTCCATCCTGTTCGATAGGCGGCCGCCCGGCGGGATCCGGCAGACTTACCGGATCCACAAGGACGGTGGCGCCGTTCAGACCGTTCTGACTCCATCGAACACCTTCGCAGTAATGCCCGCATACAGTCCGGACGGGGTCGTGATGGTCACGAGCAACGGGCACATCGACAGCTCGTCGACGCGCGTCGCGAGGGCCAACTTGGTCGGTCTCACCAGCGAGGCCAGGTCGGTCTCCAATTATCCGCAGTTCTCGGAGGGGAACCGAGGATGACTTGGTGGGGGCCGCTGCCAGCACCCAGATTCTCTCGGACGGAACGCGATTGGCGGTGAAGGCACGGCGCCCCGGGACCTCAGGGCGCCCACAGCTTTGGGCCGCGCGCCTGCAATATGAGTCTGCCACCCTCGATTTCTGCAGTCGGCGGAACCGCGGTGGTGGACTCGACGCCGGTCGTCAACTTGGTGGCATACGTCGGCTACCTCGAACAGCTGGAGTGGTCGAGGCCTCCGACCCCGAGAGCGACGAGCTAACCTACAAGGCTTACTTCCTTCGTTCCGATCTCGGCATGAGCTTCGACGAATCCGCACAGACCCTGAGCTGGACTCCCAGCCTCGCGCTCGACCTGACCTCGACCTACAACGTGCGCTTCCAGGTCGAAACCGTGAGTGGGGGTACCGACTACGCGATCGCGCACATCTCGCTGGCGCTCGCGCCGGAGTGGCGGAGGCTGCCCGACGCTTCCAGCTATACCGGCACCGGATGGCGGACTGACAACACCATCCTCGGTCGCTCCAAGACCGGGATCTATCTGGTCGACGCCTACAAGCTGCGCGAGAAGCCAGCGCGGGTCCAGGATCGCTACCGGCTCCAGATCCGCGAGACCGAGCAGGGGAAAAGACCACGTTGGATCAGGTGCGGCTGTTGGCGGTCGATCACGACCCTAGCTCGAGGCGGTGGCGAGCGAGGGCACCTGTATGGCCTCGGGTGAGCGGAAGCCTGCCTATCGGGTCCGGACATCCGGGGGCCAGGACGTCACCCATCCGCTCGGCGGACTCTTCGGCGGCAGCCCCGGCGAAATCCTGCTTCGTTGAAATGGACGACCCTCAACAGCCAAGCCAGCCGGGCCCCGGAATCTTCGATGGCGGCGGCGGCGAGAAGGAGGGCCCGCAGCCCGGGAATCTCGGACCAGCGGGTGCCGTGACCGCTTCTGCGCTCGACGCGTCTGTGCTCGACGGCTCCGGGTACTCGGTCGAGGACACGGATGGTGCTGGTGGCTGGAATCCCCTTCGCCTCGTTCTACCCGCGTGAGCACAGCGGTGAGACCGCAATCGAGGGAGCAGGCCATCGGCGTGGTGCGGGTCGCCTTCAAGGGCCGGCAGCACCTCACCTTCATCGGGAAGCTCGCCGGAGCCGCCAAGGCCACACACTCAGGAGCTGCCGCGCCGTGATCGCGCGCCATTCGCGTTTCAAGGACGTGAAGGACGCGGTCGCCACCAGGGCAGTCAAGCCACCACCATCGAGCGCGGGCGAGTCGCTCGATCTCGAGTTCGCAGCTCCCCCGGTTCCCGAGGGTCTCAGACGCGATCTCTTCCTGGTGTCGCGCGGCGTCTACACTGGCGTATCTGCCGAACGCCGTGCAGAGCGGACTCCGGTGCGGTTCGCAGCTCGCGCAGAACCAGCCTAACCCGTTCGGGAGCGCGACCCGGATCCGCTTCGAGCTACCGGTTAGGGCCAGGGTGCGGCTTGAGGTGTTCGATCTGCTCGGACGGCGGATTCGCGTACTCTCGGACGGTACGAGTTCGATGCTGGGTATCAATCGGCGGGCTGGGATGGGAAGGATCGGAGTGGTTCGGCGGTAGGCCCGGGCATCTATCTCTACCGCATGACCGCTCCAGGGTTCCGTGATCAGAAGAAGATGGTGGTGTTGCCCTGGCTGGAATTGTCCCAATCGTCAAAGAGGTACGAGCGAGAAGAGCCCCGGTGCCCCGCCGGGGCTCTCCTACGACGAGCGGGCGGTGCGCTTGGTTCCCGGCATCCGGACCCGCTAGGCTCGCACGCCGATGATCGTCCAGCCGGGCACGCTCGAACCGCGCGTCTTCCACCAGCTCCTGATCGGCAGCGTGGTCCCGCGCCCGATCGCATTCGTCTCCGTCGATCAGGGCCAACGGCCGCTTCAACGTGGCGCCGTTCTCCTACTACAACCTCATCAGCACCGTGCCTCCGCTGGTGCGGGATCGCGGTCGGACGGCGCCGCGGTGGACCCGAGGACACCGCCAAGAAGGTGCGCGAGAGCCACGACTTCGTGGTGAACGTGGTGGACGAGGCGTCGCTCTCCCGGGCGGTCCAGGCCTCCGGCGAGTGGCCCGAGGACGTCGACGAGTTCGCGCTCACCGGGCTCACGCCGATTGCCTCCGAGAAGGTGCGTGCTCCGCGCGTCGGCGAATCACCGGTCAGCTTCGAATGCACGCTCGAGCGCATCGTCGAGTTCGAGCACACCGATCTCATCATCGGCGAGATCGTGTGCGTGCACGTGCGCGACGAGCCTGTGGGTCGATGGCCGGGTCGACCCGCACGGGCTGCGCTGCGGTGGGGCGCCTGGGCGGCGACGGCTACTGCGCTCACGCGCGAGATCGTGCAGATGCCGCGTCCGCGGGTGCCGCGGCCCGGATGACGGCGCGCCCGCATGTTCCCTGTGCCGAAGCTCGGCCCGGTTGCCCTGCTCGCGCTGTCGCTGGTGATGGCGGCGCCGGCGCGCGCGGCGCTCGCGCCCAGCGACAGCGCCTTCCTGCAGCGCTACGCCGCGACCCAGCGCTTCACGCTCGGGAGGCCCACGGCCATCCGCGTGACCCCGCGGGCGATTTCGTCCCGTTCCTGCGCTCCGGGCCACGACGCCCGCAGCGCGACATCTAGCGTGTACGACGTGAAGCAGCGGACCGAGCGCGTGCTGATCACGGCCGATCGGCTCCTGAACGGTGCGGAGGAGCAGTTTCACGCCCGAGGAGCGCGCGTGCGCGCGAGCGTCGCCGGCTCACCGCGCGCGGCATCGCGAGCTTCGAGCTGTCGCGCGATGGGCGGAGCGTGCTGGTGCCGCTCTCCGGCCGGCTGTTCGTGGTCGACCGCACGGCCGGAACCTGGAAGGAGCTGCGCAGCTCGGCAGGAGCGGCGGACGCGGCACGCTTCTCGCCCGACGGCGAGCACGTCTCCTGCGTGCGTGACGGTGACCTCTGGGTGACGGACGTGGAGAGCGGCCAGGAGCGGCCCCTGACCCATCACGAAGGGCCGGATGTGACCTACGGGCTCGCCGAGTTCGCGGCGCAGGAGGAGATGGATCGCTTCGACGGCGCCCGGTGGTCGCCGTGACTCACGGTGGATCGCGTACCAGCGCACCGACACCCGCGGCATGGAGCGCTTCCACATCGCCGATGCGGCGCACCCGGAGCGCGAGCCCGACGCCTGGCCGTATCCCCAGCGCCGGCGGGAAGAATGCCGACGTCGCGCTCCGGCGTGATGCCGGCGACCTCCGGCTCCACCGTGTGGGTGACGTGGGATACCCGGCGCTTCCCGTATCTCGCGCGCGTGCTGTGGGAGCCGAAGGCGCCGCTCACGATCCTGGTGCAGAACCGCGCACAGACCGAGGAGCGACTGCTCACGGTGGACCCGCGCGACCGGCAAGACCACCGCGCTCCTGACCGAGCGCGATGCGGCGTGGCTCATCCTCTTGGCCGGGAGTGCCGCGCTGGCTCGACGACGGCAGTGGCTTCCCGTGGATCACCGAGCGCTGCGGCGCGCCGCAGCTCGAGCTCCACGACCGTCGTGGAGCGCTGCGGCACCCGCTCACGACCACGGAGATGGGACTGCGCGAGCTGCTCGACGTCGACCAGCGCGCGCGGCATCGCCTGGGTGGCGGCGAGCGCCGATCCCACCGGAGACGCACCTGTGGAAGGTGCCGCCTGCCGCGGCGCACGGTGCGCCGCAGCGCCTGACCGTGGAGCCCGGAGTGTACGGCGCCACGTTTCCCGCGAACGGCGTCACGATCGTGCTGGCGCTCGACGTCGCACACGCTGGCCGGAGCCTGGCGCAGGGACCCATCACCGCGGAGGGGCCAGCAGATCTCGTCGCTCCGCATGAACGCGCGAGGAGCCTGACGCGCTCCTGGAGCTCGAGCTGACCTCGGTCGGGCGCTCTCCAGCGTTCCGCGCGGCGCTGGTGCGACCGCGCGACTTCACCACCGGGCGCCGTTACCCGGTGATCGCCCACTGTCTACGGTGGTCCCACCTCGCAGATGGTGGAGGCCGACCGCCGCCGGTTCCTGATCGATCAATGGATCGCCGACCACGGCTTCGTCGTCAGTGCTTCGACGGGCGCGGCACTCCGGGTCGCGACCGCGCCTGGCAGCGGGCGATCCGGGGCGACTTTCGCCACGCGTGCCGCTCGACGACCTGGTCACCGGACTCCGCGCGCTCGGGGCGAAGTACCCAGAGCTCGATCTCGGTCGCGTCGGGATCTGGGGCGCCTCGTTCGGCGGCTACTTCGCCGCCATGGCCGTGATGCGGCGTCCGGAGGTCTTTCCGTTCGGCGGTCGCGGTGGCTCCCGTGGTCGATTGGCGTGATTACGACACGCACTACACCGAGCGTTACATCGGTATGCCTGATCGGCAGGCTGCCGCGTACGACAAGAGCTCGGTGCTCACGTACGCCGATCGACTCCAGCGCCCGCTGCTCCTGATCCACGGCCTCGGGCGACGACAACGTCTACGTGATGCACACGCTCAAGCTGTGCGAGGCGCTCGACCGGGCGGGACGGGACCAGACTTCCTGCCGCTCCCGCGGCAGACCCACATGGTGTCCGATGCGGCGTCGACCGGTGCGACTGCTACTCGCGGTTGATCGACCACTTCGTGCACGCTCGGCGCCTCGTCCCTGATTCGCGTCATGGAGATCGCGCGGCTCCCGGTCCGGGCCGAGGACGTCTGGACCTTCACCGAGCGCAACGTGCCGCTCTGGGACATCCTCGAGTTCTTCCCGCGCGACGCGATCGGTCGCGCGCGGGCCGAGCGATCCGCCGCGCCCGTACGAGGTGCGGCCGATCACCATCGAGACCGACCTGGGGTGGTCGTTCGAGACCGACATCCAGTACGGCACCTGGATCTTCCGTCCGCGCTCTCCGCGCGCGCCGGGGATGATGCGCTGGTGCCGCGAGCGTGGTCTGGAGGCGGGCGACACGCTGGTGTTCGAGAAGCTGGCGAGCGCCGCTACCGGCTCACGACTCGAGAAAACCGACGCCCTGTAGCGCAAGGGTCAGCCGCGATCGTCCGGGCGGAGCGAAGGGGCGAGGCTCCCTCCGAAAGATAGATCCGCCCTGGCTCCGCTTCCCGCTCCGCCTCACTGGTCCTCGGCGCCCTCCGCCATCCATGGCTCCGGGCTTCCTGTGGAGCTCTGTCTTTCGGAGGGGAGCCCTCGCCCCTTCGCTCCGCCCGGACGATCGCTCAGCCCGATCACTCCAGCGTTCGCCTGAAGAAATCCTCGCGGCGGGTGACGCTCATGCCCACCGGCCTCGTAGATCCGCGGGGCGTCGTCGGCGTTTTCGCTGTCCACTCCCCAGGCAGGCCTGGGAGCAGCCGGCGCGCTGGAACGCCGCGAATGAATGAAGGAGCAGCGCCGTCGCCAGGCCGTGGCGGCGCCAGGCGCGGCGTACGCCGAGCATGCCGATCCAGCCCTCGTAGCCGGGACCGGTAGTTGACCGAGGCCGCTGACCGCGCGTCCTTCGTGACGGACCATGAAAGGTGAGCTCCGGAGCGACCCGTGGTGGCGCAGCGCGCGCCATTGCTCGGAGCGGCTCCGCGATCCAGCGGAAATGCTGGGCGAAGGAATCCTGATCGTGTCGTGAACCTCCGCCTCGTCGGCGCCGGGCCGGAAGACCGCGACGTCGGTGCCATCCGCCAGCGCGGCGCGGGGAAGGTCGCGTCGAGCCCGCGCTCCATGCGGTAGAAGGTGCGGATCGGCCGATAGCTCCTCGCGACCAGCGCCTCGTGCTTGCGGTCGTCCCCGGCTCGAGCACATCAGCACGAGCGCGGGCGGCTCGGTCATGCCATGGGCGCGCGCCATCTCGCGCACCCGAGACTCCATCGGCTCGAGCAGGACCGGCACGGCCGCGGCGGCTCCTTCCGGCGACGGGGATCTGCAGCGTGCCGTCGAAGTCGTGACGGGGTAGGCGCGGTCCCCACACCCAGGCGTATCCGGCGACGCGCGGTCGCCGGCGGTGAGCAACCACGCGTCGCGCGCGCGATCGAACCGCGGCCATCCCCAGACGAAGCGCAACGTCGGCCTCGCCCGTCTCGCTCTCGCCGTAGAGCGCAGACTCGATCGAGGCGTAGAGCGCCGCGATGGACGCGGCGTCGGCTTCGATCGGCGAGCGCAACACGTGTCCGGGCGGCGCGCGCCTGCGGCGGACTTCAAGCCGGGATCTTTCCAGGATCTCCTGCGTTTCGGGGAAGCGACCCCTGCTCCTTCTGGAGAAGATCACGCTGCCGTCCAAGGTCACTTCTGAACTGGCCCCCGGATCCCTTTGACTCAATTGGGTCTCGAGGTCCTTACGATGCTTGCGGAGCTCGGCCACCAGACCGGTGGCCCGGGAAGGTAGTTTCACCGCACGCGGTAGGTGATGTCGACCTTCATGGGAACACCTCCGTGCTGGACCCGATCACGCGCCGCCTGCTTCGCCGTCATCTTAGTGGCGGCTTCACCGTGACCAAGCGGCGTCTCGACCTTTGATGCGCGACGGCTCGATTCGGAGCCGACGATCGGCCGACCAGAAGGGTGGATTCGATCGGCCGAGCCGATTGACCGAAGACGCGCAAGTCGCGTCACCCTGTGCTCGGACTCGACTGGATCCATCTCATCAGGAACTGACCATGCCGCAACGCGTCGCCACGGCCGAAGAACCGTCTACGCAAGGTGCTCGGGGGACGGTTTGCTCGTCCACGAGCCGCTGCGCCATCACACCACGTTCCGCATCGGCGGGCCCGCGGATTTCTACTGCGGCACGCTCGGCTGATCAGCTGGTGGCGGCCCTCTCGACCGCCGAAGAGATCGCGATGCCGTCGTTCCTGCTGGGAGGCGGCAGCAACCTGCTGGTCTCCGACGATGGATTCCGCGGACTGGTGATTCGCAACGCGATCGAGGGGGTCGAGTTCGACAACACCGCCGGCGCTGGTGGGAGCCGGTGTCGATTTCCTGCAGTTCATCTACGAGTGTCGCGATCGGCAGCCTTTCCGGCCTCGAGTTCGCGGCCGGCATTCCCGGCCTCGATCGGCGGGGCGCTCTACGGCAACGCCGGATGCTACGGACAGGACATCGGCTCGTTCACGATCGAGTGCACGCACTGCGCGCTCGACGGCAGCGGCATCGAGACGCGGCCGGCCTCGTGGTACGAGTTCGCCTACCGGGATTCGCGCCCTGAGCGCGAGCCGCGGGTCCTGATCTCCTGTCTGCTCCAGCTCGCGCCGCGGCGATCCCGCCGCCATCCAGGCCGTGATCGAGGAGAAGCTCGAGATCCGGCGCGCAGAAGCATCCGCAGTGGCGGGTCGAGCCGACCGCAGGCTCGTACTTCAAGAATCTTCCGCCGGACTGGCAGATGCCGGGGCTGCGCACTCGCCGGCACGCGGCGCGTGCCGGCCGGTCAGCTCCTCGACCAGGTGGGGTGCCGCGGACTCCGGGTCGGCGATGCGCATGGTGTATCCCAAGCACGCCAACATCATCGTCAACGCCGGCCGCGCCACGCGCGCGAAGTCCTCGAGCTGGCGGAGATCATGAAGTCCCGCGTTCGCGAGCGCTTCGGCGTGACGCTCGAGGAAGAGGTCATGTTCCTGGGCGAGCGGCCGGTGGCCGAAGCCCCGAGTCGCTGAGGGCTCATGCGATCGGTTGCCCTCGCCGCGCTCCTCACGCTGCTCGCGGTGGCTCCCGCCGCCGCGGGGATCGAGACCTGGGGATTCCGCGCGGGCTGGTCGGGGGCGCGACTCGGCGGCGACGGCGGCAGCGTGATCGCGCCGGACTACCGTTCGGATTTCACCGCAACCTGGTTCGTGAGCACACGGCTGAACCCATGGCTCGCCTTCCAGCCGGAGCTCGGCTGGGTCTCGAAGGGTGGACAGGACGACTTCCAGCTCTTCTCATTTCCCTCGCCGACCGAAGTCACGTACACCGATTTCACGTCGAGCACCGACTGCACTACCTCGAGGTGCCGTTGCTGCTTGCGCTTCGAGCTCCCCGCGATGGGACCGCTCCGGCCGTATGCGCTGGCCGGCACGGCGCGCTGGCGTGGCTGCGTGGTGAAGACGACTCCGAGATGAAGCAGACCGGCAGCAGCACCGTTCCCAGGCAGACCACCACACGCATCCGCGCGCAGATCTTCGAAGAGACTCCCGCCGGAGGTCGTCCGATTCCGGCGCAGACGTTCGACTTCGGCCTGGTCGGCAGCCTCGGCTTCTGGGTGGGCGACGGGCATGTGCGTCTGGGGCTCGAGTGGACGTTACACGCACGGCCTGCTCGACATGGTCCCCGGCGGGAAGCTCGAGTTCGAGAACCAGGTCTTCGGCGTCACCACGGCCATCGAGGTCCGGTGATTCGGTCTGAAGCTCGGCGCGTCGTCGATGGCACGTCTCCTGCGACCCTCGTCGGCCACGAGACCACGATTCGCCGTTGGGCCGTGCGACACGCCATCTTCGCGCGCCGGTCCCGGCGTGTTTCCACCCACGAGGTGCGTGGATGGTTCGCAGATTGCTCCTGGTCGCCCTGCTCCTGATTGCCTGCGCGACGGCCGGACAGGCCGCACCCGCGGCTCCCGTCCTCGACCGGAGCGGTCCTGCACGGTGGAAACCGGGCGAATTGCTCGTTCTGAGCGCCGATCTCACCCGGGTGGATCTCGCCCCCGATGGACGTCTCGAAGGCCGGGATCCGGCAATCCGCGCCATCCTCGCCCGCCACGGCCTGAGCCGCTTCGTGGCCCTGGGCCCCGAGCGCCCAGGGGGATCCCAGCTGCCGCACCTGTTCAGCGACCGTGCCGACTTCGATCCGCGCGCGGCCGCGCGCGAGCTCGAGGCGAGCGGCGCTCGTCCACGCCGCGGCGCCGAACGTGTTGCTCGATCCATACGAGACGATCCCCAATGATTTCTACTTCAACGGGTTTCAGTGGTACCTGCGCCCGCCGGCCAGTTATGGCGCCAACGTCTCGAACGCCTGGGACCTGTGGCGCGGCGACACGTCGACGGTGATCGCGGTGATGGACATCGGCACCGATACGGGGCACCCGGATCTCGCGAGCAAGATCTGGATCAACCGCGCCGAGATTCCGGGCAACGGCATCGACGACGATGGCGACGGGTACGTCGACGACACCCGCGGCTGGGACTTCGGCAACCACGACAACGATCCCAATCCGGGACCGACGCTCGATTCGACCGGCTTCGACATCGGATTCCACGGCACCTTCGTGGCGGGCCTCGCGGCCGCGGCCGCCAACAACAGCCAGGGCATCGCCGGCGCCTCGTGGAACTGCCGGGTGATGCCGCTCAAGGTCAACGACAGCACCGGAGACATCCAGTTCTCCGCGGTGGCCGAGGCCTTCCTGTACGCCGACATGAAGCACCCGGCGGTGCTCAACATGAGCTTCGGCACCGCCGACACCACCGTGCGCGACTTCTTCCAGGCGCTCGTCGTCGACGCGACCGCGGCCAACGTGCTGTGTCGCGGCGGCCGGCAACAGCAACACCGATACGAAGGCGTGGCCGGCTCGCGTGCGACGGGTGCTGTCGGTGGGCGCCACGGACGACACGGGAGCGCGCGCGAGCTTCTCGAACTACGGATCATGCGGTGCGCGTCGCGGCGCCCGGCACTCCGATCTGGTCGACGATCTGCCGGAACTACACGGTCGACCTGGCGCAGCCAGACTCTCCTACGTCCCTCAACTACGGCTGGGGCGGCGACCCGTACATGTACGGCTCCGGTACCTCGTTCGCGAGCCCGCTGGTCGCCGGCATCGCGGGCGCTGGTGCGCTCCAAGAACCCGTCGCTCACTCCGGCACAGGTCGCGGCGCAGATCGTCGCGACCGGCGACGTGGTGAGCTTCGATCAGCCGATGGGAACGCGCGTGAATGCCTACCGCGCGCTTCCACGACCCGATCGCGCTCGCCGTCGGCGATCCGACCCCCGCGGTGATGAGCCTCGAGGGCGCTTGGCCGAATCCGTTCGCCTCGGCCACGACCATTGCGTTCGAGCTGACCACCTCGGCGCGGGTGAAGCTCGCGATCTACGGCATCGACGGTCGCAGCGTGCGTCCATTGGTGGACGCCATGCTGCCCGCCGGACGTCACGCGATCCGCTGGGACGGTCTCGGCGCTAACGGCGCCGCCTCCCGAGCGAGATCTACTTCGCCACCCTCCAGAGCGATCGCTTCCGCGCCACCCGCAAGCTCGCAGCTGACGCCGTAGCGCTCGGCGCTAGCGCTGCGTCGCAGCCTCCACCTTTGAGACCCGGCCCCGGGCCTTGCACGCCGGTGGGGGCGGTCTGACAGGCCGCGGGCTCGGTCCATATGGAGTACGAGCCCGGACTGTGCGCCGGGTTGGTGTGCACAAGCGGCCCCGGGCTTCACCACGTACTGCGCGTGGTCGAACACCCCGGAAGACACGTGGATGGTCACCGGAGTCTTGAGCTCGGAGCGCCAGCTCAGCGACTGGCCGACGTCGGATCGTCGTCCAGTTCGGCTCGAACTCCACGCACCTCTTCGAGGTGAGGACTCACGCGCGTGCTGGGCTCGGTGGCCGAGGCTTCGGGATGCGTGGTTCTGCTCGGTCTGGGGTCGCGTCGCTACCGGGGCCGCGGGGACCGCGCTGGAATCGGCCGCGGCGCCGCCGGCCTTGGTCTCGGTCCTCGATCGCGTGTTCGGCCTCGACGGGCTTCTGGTCGGACCGTTGCGCCCCGCAGCCCGGCGCTCCGATCAGCAGCAGCAACGACGTCACCATCAGCCCCGCGACACGCTTCGACTCGTTCCGTGGCGCAGGCATTCGTCCCTGAGCGCTCCCATGAACCTTCATCGCACACCTCCTGGTCCTTGCGACGATTTTCGCGGCCGTCGGGCCGGATGATATCCGACCCGTGGTCCTGGTTCACCGTCTCGCTCAAGCCGAGCGAAAAGTCGATTGCCGCGCATGCGGCCGGATGCGACCCTGCGAGCCTGGCAGGGCAGACTCCTCCATGAAGACCCCCACCACCGCGACCACCAAGCCCCATGAGCTCGGCGCGCGTCCACATGGACCGCGTTCGTTATCTGCCGATGCCCGGGCAAGTGGTCACGAGCCCCGAGAGCCTCCTGCGCTACGACGTCGAGCGCTTCCTCGGCGAGGGCGGGTTCGGTCAGGTCTTCCTCGCACATCGGGTGGGTCGCGCGTCAGGCGTCGACGAGACCGTATGCATCAAGATCAGCACCCGCATCGACGGTTGGCTGCGCGAAGGCGTATTTCGGGCAGCTGCTCGATGGCCATCCCCGAGCGATCCGGATCTTCGACGCATTTCCGCTGCTGCAGAAAGATGGCCAGGTGCGCTATTGCCTCGCGCTGGAGTACGCGCGCCACGGCGATCTCCGCGCCTTCCTGCGACACTCGAGCGCCGGCTGGCCCGAGCGCCGGGCGCGCGCCGAGATCGCGGGGATCCTCGAGGTGCTCGGCAAGCTCCACCGCGGCCAGCTGCTCCATCGCGACCTCACGCCCGCTCAACGTGTTCGTCTGCGAGGGCCCGCGACTGAAGCTCGGTGACTTCGGCATCGTCCGGGCAGCAGAGCGATCGCCGCGGCGACCACGGCCGGAACGATGAATCCGTTCACGGCACCGCGCGAGATCCTCGACGGCGTGGTGCCCAAGTGGCAGGCGCGCGACGACGTGTACCAGGTCGGGCAGCTGCTCGGCATGCTGGTGAAAGGCGAGCGCGGAGGAGCGGATTCGCACCTCGACGTGCGCCGGTTCGCGTGCGGCGATCATCTGAAGGAGATCATCTACCGCTGCATCGGCGAGCGCCGCAAGCGCTACGAGAGCGCCGACGAGCTGATCGAGGCGCTGCGTCAACCCGCCGGCGCCCCTGCGACCCGGCGTGCTGCGCTCGCTCAAGGGCGTGCACCTGGCGTTCACCGGCATCCTGAGCAGGCCGCGAATCGAGGCGGCGCGCGCGGCGAAGCGCGTGGGCGCCATCGTCCACGGCGCGCCCTCGGCGCGCACCACCGTCGTGGTGCGCGGCCGGCCCAACGCACAGCAGGCGGCCGGACGCGACGCGGGCATCAAGCTCATGGAGATCAAGCGCCTGCGCGAGAAGGGTCATCGGATCACGTTGCTCGGCGAGGCGCAGTTCTGGCGACTGGTCGGCAAGCGGTCAGATGGCGTTCCGGCTGCGCGCCGGCCGCGCCGGCGACGTTGACATGCAAGTATTTACTTGCATAGGCTCCGGCCCATGGACCAGGTGTTCAAGGCGCTCGCGGATCCCACCCGCCGGCGTTTGCTCGATCGCTTGTATCGGGAGAGCGGACTGACGCTGGGCCAGCTCTGCGAGGAGACGCACCTGACGCGCCAAGCGATCACGCAGCATCTCGCGGTGCTGGAGGACGCCAACCTGGTGAGTGTCACGTGGCGGGGGCGGGAGAAGCACCATGACCTGAATCCCGTCCCGATCCACGAGATCTACGACCGCTGGGTGAGGAAGTTCGAGCGGCGCGGGCTCCGGGCGCTCGATCGGCTCAAGCGACGACTGGAAGGAGAGACGCATGACTAAGACGGAGTTCGTGTACGTCACCTATATCGCCGCCACGCCGCAGCGGATCTGGGATGCGCTGCTCGAGCCCGAGTTCACGCGGCAGTACTGGGGCCACGACAACGTATCGGACTGGAAGCCGGGCTCGAGCTGGGAGCATCGCGACGTGGAGCAGGCGGGCCGCGTGCGGCTGGTGGGGAAGGTGCTCGAATCCGATCCCCCGCGCCGGCTGGTGCTGACCTGGGCGGATCCGGCGGACGCCGGCCGTCCCGCCGAGCACTCGCGCGTGACGCTCCTGCTCGAGCCGGTCGAGGGAATGGTGAAGCTCACGGTGCGCCACGAAGAGCTCGTGGCGGGATCCGGCATGCACGAAGGCATCGTCGAGGGCTGGCCGCGCGTGCTGTCGAGTCTCAAGTCGCTGCTCGAGACCGGCAAGCCGCTGCCGACCTGGGCGAAGGTCGCGCGATGAGCGCGGGGAGGGTCGACGCATGATGACCGCGGGCGAAGTGGTGAGGTAATTCTACGCCGCCGTGGAGAAGCGGGATCTCGCCGAGGCGCGCTCGTACCTCGGCGACGACCTGGTGTTCGTCGGCTTGTTCGAGACCTACCACGGACCGGATGCTTACGTGGCCGCGCTCACCGGGCTGCTCGGCGTGACCCGGCGTCTCGACGTGCGGACCATCATCGCCGAGGGTGACGAGGCGGCGATCTTCTTCGACCTGGAGACAGTCGCCCCGGTCGAGGCCAACACCTTCGTCGCGGAATGGCACCAGGTCGCCGACGGGAAGATCCGCCACGTCCAATCCGCCTTCGACGGGCGCCCGTTCGCGGCCATGTTCAGCGGAGAGGGCAAGCGGTAGATCGCCATTGCCCGCGAGTTCCGAGGCCGGCGGCCCCGGGCGCGGCCGTCCCGGGGCGAGCGCCGCAGGCTCCGACCCTCCGGCCGGGGCGACGCGTCCAGCGCCCGGATTGCGGCGGACGTCCAACCTTGGCTTGATCTGGCACCGAAACGCGGACAATATGCCCCGCTCCGGGCTCGCCGAATCGATGGTGCATTCTTCGTTCGCATCCACGCCGGGCGAAGCTGAAACGGAGACCTCGTGCCATGAAGAGAAGAACGTTCCTGAGAGGCGCCGTCGCCGCGACGGCTTTGGGTGGATCCTCGTTGGCCGCACTCGAAAAAGCACTCGCCGCCGCTGAGCCGCTCGGGCCGCTGCTCTCGCCCTGGGTCGGGCCGCATGGCGGCATTCCGCCGTTCCGCACGGTCAAGGCCACCGATATCAAGCCGGGGCTCATGAAGGGCATGGATCTGCTGCGCGCCGAGATCAAGACGCTCGCGGCCACGACCACGACGCCGGACTTCGAGAGCACGATCGCCCGCTTCGAGGACTCGGGACGCCCGCTCGGTCAGGCCCAGAGCTTCTTCAACATCTACACCTCGACCATGAACGACAAGGCGATGAAGGCGGTCGAGAAGGAGATGACGCCGATCCTCGCCGCGCTGAACGACGAGATCATCCAGAACGAGCCCCTGTTCAAGCGCATCAAGACCGTGTACCAGGCGCGCGAGAGCTCCGGGCTCAATCCCGAGCAGCAGCGTCTGACCCAGGTCCACTACACACGCTTCGAGCGCCAGGGCGCGAACCTCGACAAGGCGCAGAAGACGCAGCTCGCCGCGCTCAACAAGCGTCTTGCCTCGCTCTACACCACCTTCAGCCAGAACCAGCTCGCCGACGAGGAGGATCAGACCATGGTCCTCGAAAGCGAGGCCGATCTCGCCGGGCTCTCCGACGATCTGCGCGCCGGCGCGGCCGCCGCGGCCGAAGCGCACGGACAGAAGGGAAGTGGGTCCTCACCAACACGCGCTCCTCGGTGGAGCCATTCCTCACCTTCTCCACGCGCCGCGACCTGCGCGAGAAGGCGTGGCGGATGTGGACGCGTCGCGGTGACAATCCCAACGCGCACAACAACAAGACCACCATCGCCGAGATCGTTCAGCTGCGCACCCAGCGCGCCAAGCTGCTGGGCTATCCGAGCCATGCTCACTGGATCGTGGCCGACAACATGGCCAAGACGCCCGAAGCCGCCATGGCGCTCATGGAGAAGGTGTGGAAGGCGGCCGTGGCGCGCGCGCTCACGAGGAAGTCGCCGACATGCAGAAGCTCGCCGACTCCGAAGGCGCCAAGATCACGATCGAGCCGTGGGACTACCGCTTCTACGCGGAGAAGGTGCGCAAGGCGAGATACGACATCGATCAGGACGAGGTGAAGCAGTACCTGCAGCTCGACAAGATTCGCGAGGGCATGTTCTGGGCGGCCGGCCAGGTCTACGGCCTGGAGTTCGCGAAGGTCGACGACGTTCCGGTCTATCACTCGGACATGAGCGTCTACGAGGTGCGGCGCGACGGCGCCCGCGTCGGGCTCTGGTATTTCGATCCCTACGCGCGGGCCGGCAAGAGCTCGGGCGCATGGATGAACGAGTACCGCACGCAGGAGCGCTTCAAGGTCCCGACCACGCCGATCGTGTCGAACAACGCCAACTTCATTCCAGGGAAGCCGGGCGCTCCGGTGCTCGTCTCGTGGGACGATGCCGAGACCATGTTCCACGAGTTCGGTCACGCCTTGCACGGACTGCAGTCGAACGTCACCTATCCGACGCTGGCCGGCACCAACGTGAAGCGCGACTTCGTGGAGTTCCCGAGCCAGGTGAACGAGCGCTGGTTCCTCACCGACGAGGTGCTGAGCCAGTACGCGCTCCATCACAAGACCGGCCAGCCGATGCCGAAGCAGTTGGTCGAGAAGATCAAGAAGGCCAAGACCTTCAACCAGGGCTTCCGGGACGGTCGAGTACCTGGCCTCGGCGATCTACGACATGAAGCTCCACATGAACACCGATTCGCAGGCCAAGGTCGACGCCAACGAGTTCGAGACGCGCACCATGCGCGAGATCGGCTGTCCCAAGGAAATCATCATGCGGCATCGGCCCACCGCGTTCGGCCACATCTTCTCGGGCGACGGCTATTCGGCCGGCTACTACGTGTACATCTGGGCGGACACCATGTCCGCCGACGCCGCCGAGGCCTTCGTCGAGGCGGGCAGCTTCTACGACAAGCCCACGTGCCAGCGCTTGCGCGAGACCATCTTCAGCGTGGGGAACTCCGTCTCCCCGACATCGCGTTCCGAAACTTCCGCGGCCGCGACGTCGACACCAACGCGCTCATGCGCGACCGGGGGTTCCCGGTCACGTAGGGCCGCGGGCGCGCGAGGCGCGGGGAGGCCGATGGTGAATCGACTCCCGAGGCGACTGGGGGTCGCGATGCTCGCGGCCGCGAGCTTGGCATGGGCGCCACCGACCGAGGCCAAGCCGAACCTCGGCAAGAAGCTCCTGAGCGCGACCCTCCAGGGCGACAACGCGGGGGTCCGCGAGCTGCTCGGCCAGGGAGCGGATCCGAACTACGCCGACAAGGAGGGATGCACGCCGCTCATCGTCGCGGCCGGCGGCTGCTCGTACGAGATGCACGTCGGCGCGCACGGCGAGCTCTGAAGACCCCGGCCGCGAGCCGCGGCACGGACGACATGGTGCGCGCATTGCTCGCTGCCGGCGCGGCACCGGATAGCGCCGATGCCGAACACGTGACCCCATTGATGTACGCGGCGCGTTTCAGGCGCACGGAGGCCATCCGCGCGCTGCTCGGCGCTCACGCCGATCCCAATCGTCAGGACGCGCAGGGCGTGACGGCGCTTCACAGCGTCGCGGCCGCGGGGGATACGCAAGCCGTCGGCCTGCTGCTGGGCGCCGGCGCGAAGATCGACGCGAAGAGCATCCACGGCGCCGCGCCGCTGGGGGTCGCCGCCAGCCAGGGAGGCTCGACGCGGTTCGCGTGCTGCTCGCGGCCGGAGCCGACGCGAAGGGCGCCGACGCGCAAGGCCAGACCTGGCTTTGCTCCGCGGCTTACGGTGGTTTCATCGAGATCATGGGGCCCTGGTCGACGCCGGGGCGGACGTCGCGGCGCGCGACGACCAGGGCAACACCGCCCTGATGAACGCGGCCTTCAAAGGTCAGACGGACGCTGCCGCCTGGCTCCTCGAGCACGGAGCCGAGATCAACGCGAAGAACAAGGACGGCCTGACCGCGCGCTCCCTCGCGCGGAGAGGCGGGCACGCCGAGGTGGCCGCGCTGCTCGAATCCAAGGGCGGCACCAACTAGGCGCCGCGCGCGGCGCGCGTCACTGCCGGCCGGCCACCCATTCGCGGGCCAGCAACCCGAACAGCGCGGTGTCCGAGATCTCGTCGCCGACCTGCCAGCGCTCGCGGAGCAACCCCTCGCGCGTGAACCCGAGCCGCTCGAGCGCTCGTTGCGAGGCGAGATTGCGCGGATCGGTATCGGCTTCGAGGCGTCGCAGACCGAGCGGACCGAACGCGTAGTCGACCACCGCGACCAGCGCCTCGTGCATGTAGCCCTGTCCCCATTGGGTGCGCGTCAGTCCGTAGCCGATCTCGGCGCGGCGGTTCTGCTCGCTGAAGCTGAACAGCGAGACGTGACCGATCAGGCGATCCTCGATGGGACGCGTGATCGCCCAGCGCAGCGCGGTGCGCGCGCGGAAGTACCCCAGGGCACGCTCCACCGCGTCGCGCGCCTCGGAGATCTCCTGCATCGGCGGGTGGCTCCAGTAGCGCATCGCCACCGGATCGCTCTCCATGGCGAATACGTCCTCGGCGTCGCGCTCCGCGGTCTCGCGGAGCGCCAGTCGCGCGGTGGTGAGCACGGGGAATCGGTCGGGGAAGTTCATGGCGCCAAACTAGCGAGGACCCGCCGGCAACGCCAGCGGGTCCTCGACAGGGTGCAACGGCCGATGCTATCGCAACACGAGCACTTGCCCGGAAAGATCCTTGCCTTCGAAGCGCAGCCGATAGTAGTACACCGCGCTGCCGACGGCGCGCCGCGCGTCGTCGCGTCCGTCCCATCGGATCGTGTGCACGCCGGCGGTGGTGTTTCCGCTCCACAGGCCGCGAATTCTGCGGCCGCGCACGTCGAACAGGGCGAGCTCGACCCGCCCGTCACGGGGCAGCCCGAACGAGAACGACGTGCCGTCCCGCACCGGATTCGGCACCGCGCGTCCCAGCCACGCGACCGTGGAGGTCGCGCCCTCGACGCCCACGGGCCCGATGATGTTGATCGTGCCGGTCATCGACGAGTGCACGCCGCACTGGTAGAAGAGCGTCGCCGGAGCGTCCGCGGGCACCACGAATGTCAGCGTGCCTGATTGGACGCCTTGATTGGTGGTGCCCTCGGTCCACTGGCTGCCGCTGCCCGTGACCTGTGCGGTCTTGATGTAGAACGGGTGCCCGGTCGCGGTCACGTTGAAGTTGTACGTCGAGGCGATGTTGAGGGTGAGCGTCGGGTTCAAGTTCCCGTTGATGTTCCACGCGGTGGCGCCCGAGTTGGCGACGGTGAAGCTCGTGGCGAGCGTGGCGGCCGAAGCATTCGGCGCGCGTAGATGGAGCGGATCCTTCCAGATGACGATGGCGACGGCGGCGACGATGGCGAAACCAGTCAGCAGGATCTTCTTCATGGTGGCCCCCACATGGGAGTGCGGTTCGAAGGGTTCATGCCCGGCGATTCGATCGTGTTTCGATGCAACGGCCCGCCCTGGGGATCGTCTCGATCGCACGATCGGGTCACCGGAAGTCGGATTCGGGCGCGGACGAGTGATTCAGTGTAACGATCTCCAGCCCGCGGGGCACTAACCCGGTACTCGGTGTGTGTGGCCGAGGCCGATCCCCTGCGACACGAGCCGGGCTCGCGCCTGCGACGCTTGTCCAGGCCGGCTCAGCCGCCGATCGCGCTCATCCCGCGCTCGGGTTGCCGGAAGTACGGGCTGTTGATCAGATGCCCGGGCGCCTTGCGCCATACCGCGGCGCGCAGCAGTTCGGCGACCTCGGAATCGCTCGCGCCGCCGCGCAGCGCGGCGCGCACGTCGTACTCCTGGTGCGCGAACAGGCAGGTGCGAATCTGTCCGTCGGCGGTGATGCGGATCCGGTCGCAGTGTCCGCAGAACGGACGCGTCACCGAGGCGATCACCCCCACGGTGCCGCCGCCGTCGCGGTAGCGGTAGCGCGTGGCGAGGCGCGCTCGGATCCGAGTCACGCGCCGGCTCGAGCGGGAAGCGCGCGCTGATCGCCGCCAGGATGTCGGCGGCTGGCACTAGCTTCTCGCGCGACCATCCGTGCTGGAAGTCGAGCGGCATCCACTCGATGAACCGCAGCTTCGTAACCCTGGTCGCGTCCCCAGGCGGCGAGCGGCACCGCCTCGTCCTCGTTGAAGCCGCGCATCAGCACCGCGTTCACCTTGATGGGGTGGAACCCGACCCGCCGGGCGGCCTCGAGCCCGGCCAGCACCTCGGCGAGCCGGTCGCGGCGCGCGATCCGGTGGAAGCGCTCGCGGTCGAGCGTGTCGAGGCTCACGTTGACGCGCCTGAGCCCCGCGGCCTTGAGCGTGTCGGCCATCGCCACCAGCTTGAGTCCGTTGGTGGTGAGCGAGAGGTCGAGGTCGGAGCGGAGATCGTGGAGCATCCGCACCAGCACCGGCAGGTCGGCGCGCACCGTGGGCTCACCGCCGGTGAGGCGGATGCCCGTCACGCCGAGCTCGAGGCAGATGCGGGCGAAGCGGGTCAGCTCTTCGAAGGTGAGAAGATCCTGCTTCGGCAGCCACGGCATGCCTTCGGCCGGCATGCAGTACACGCAGCGCAGGTTGCAGCGATCGGTCACGGAGATGCGCAGGTCGCGCACCACCCGGCCTTGCGTATCGACGAGGTTCGGGCGAGGGTTCATGGCTCAGGCCCCGTGCGAGGGCCGTTCGAAAGGATAGGCGCTGGGGAGAGCCGCGACAACCGTGCCGAAATCGAGATCCGAGGCCGTCGTTTCACCGCCATCTGCGCCCGCTCCCGCGACGTGGCGTGATCCATGGGCGTGGGCGGTCGCCGCTGCGGCGCCGCTCCTGGCGGTGCGCGCACTGGGCGCGCCGCTCGGGGAGCCGTTCGCGGACGATTTTCATTTCCTTCACCACGCCATGTTCGGTGGTTCGGCGCACTGGCTCGACGGCGGCGGCGCCGTGATCTACTGGCGCCCACTGGCGCGCCAGATCTACTACGACCTGCTCGGCCCGCTGATGCTCGCGCACCCGCGCTGGCTCGCTACGCTGCACGGCGTGTTGCTGGCGCTCGCGGCGGTGCTGGTCTACCGCGCTCTGTGCCCGCGCTGGCCGGCCTGGGCCGCGGCGGCAGCCGCGAGCTTTCCGCTGATCGCCGAGGCGAGCCGCACCCTGTTGCTCTGGCCGAGCGCGTTCCAGGATCTCGGGGCGCTGCTGTTCTCGGCGCTGGCGCTGCACGAGGCGAGCCGCCGGCGTCTGCCTTCGGCGCTCGCAGCGCTCGGCGCGGGACTCCTGTGCAAGGAGATCGCGGTGGTGACGGCGCTGCTGCTGCCCTTCATGCCGGACTTGGGAGCGTGCGCGATCGACGGCGCTGGGTGCTCGCGGCGGCGTTGCTGGTTCTCGCCTGGGGCACGGTCTACCTCTTCGTCATGCGCCACGCGGGGTTGATGTTCCAGCGTCATCTCGAGGCTGCGCGCCCGCCGCTTCCGCTGCGGATGACCTGGGCGCTGATCGCGAGCCTGCTCGACGCGCTGAGCCTGGGCGGAATCCGCAAGACGCTCGGTCTCGGCATGGCGCTGGTGGTCGGCACGCTGGCGATCGTCGCACCGCTCGCCGCGCTGCGCTCGCCCGAGACGCGTGCGCGGTTACTCCGCGCGCTTCCGTGGGTGGCGTGGGGCACCGCATGGTTCCTGGCCAGCACCGCGACGCTGAGCGAGGTGTTCCCGGTGTGGGGACCGTTCCGCAGCGCCTTCGGCATGCTCGGGTTCGGCATCGCCCTGTGCGCGTGGCTCGCGGCCGCCGGACCGGCGTGGCTCGGCGTGCTGGTGGCGGCCAGGGTCGCGGCGTTGCTCCTGAGCGCTGGACCGCCGCGCGACATCACACCCGCGCCCTACGACGGGGGCGCACCCATGGACTTCGAGAGCCTCGTGCGCCTTTCGCGTCTCACCGTGCAGGCGCGCGAGGTCCTCTGGCACGAGCACCCGACGCTGCCGCCGCACGCGGTGGTGGTGTGGCACCATCGGCCGCTGATGGCCGAGCATGCCTTTGCCTCGGGCAAGGCGCTGCAGGTGTGGTACCGCGACACCACACTGCGTTGGGTGTCGTGGGAGGAGGTGCTCTCGGATCCCGCTCGGCGCCTCGACGTCGCGCTCGAATACCAGGCGCACGAGGCGCGCCAGGTCGTGCCGATCGCGCCGAAGGCCATGGACACCTATCGCCGTGCGCTGGTGACGATGGCGGAGGGGATTACCCGAACGCGATCGCCGGATTCGCCGCCGCGGATTCCTTGCAGCGCGATCGCGGGGCCAAGGCGTTCCTGTCGACGCTGGCGGGCAAGCGCGCGATCAGCGCGCTGGCTCAGGGAGAGGCGAGCGTGGCGCGGCGCGACGCCGAGCAGAGCCTCTTGCTGTGGCACGAGGCGGGCGACGCGCGCTACGTGCTGGCGGTGCTGCTGGCAGCCGACCACCGCTATGCCGAGTCGCGGGCGCAGCTCGACACGTTGCTGTCGTTCTATCCGTTCGACGCCTCGGCGCGCGCGTTCCGCGACAGCGTCGTGGCGCACGATCCCGCGCGCTGACCGATCGCGCGGCGGCGGAGCTACCGGCCGTGCTGCTTCTGCTTGCGCCGCTGGGTCTCGACCACCTTCTGCAGCTTGCGATCGGTCCAGGTCACGACCATGCGATCGACCTTGGGGTCCTGCGGCTCGGTCCAGCGCGCGCCGAGCTGGACGCTGGTGAGCGGGTCGACCCACGACACACGCTCTTCCGGATCGCCGCTCTTGGGAGTCGGGTGCTTCACGTCGCTCGGGGTGCCGAGCAGACCCTCGAGGGTGCCGCGCACGCCGTCGAAGTCCTCGCGCCGGTAGGGCGCCGGGTAGGCGGTCGTGACTCGCCACAGCAGGCTCGGCCAATCGGGGGTGACGGCGAAGCGGTACTCCACGAACTCGGCGCGAGGCGAGCCCGCCGCGGTGATGAAGTCGAAGCCGCGCCAGAGGATCTCGACGCCGTTCGCGGCGAGCGCGCTGTCGACCTCCGTCATGCTCCAGCCGAGCTGGAACTGGTCGTCGCCGCGCGGCAGGGTGGCGGCCGGCGTCGCGAACGCCAGGGTCGAGAAGAGCGCCACGAAGATCAGGGGTCTCATGAGGGAGTTGTCGGTAGCGCGCGCCGGGGACTTGAGGCGCGCGCTCTGTCACAATGACGCTCGTCTCGTCGGCGGACAGGGAGAGACGGAATGGCGGAAGGCCGGGTCCTGGTGGTCGAGGACGATCCAAAGACCGCGGACACTCTGAGGCGCTATCTCGAGCACGGCGGCTTCGCCGTCGACGTGGCGTTCAACGGCGCGCAGGCTCTCGAGGACTTCGACCTCGAGGCGCCTGATCTCGTGGTGCTCGACCTGATGCTCCCGCGGATGAACGGTCTCGAGGTCCTGCGCAGGATCCGCGAGCGCTCGCGCGTGCCGATCATCATGCTCACCGCGCGCACCACCGAGGAGGACCGGCTGCGCGGCCTCGAGGGCGGCGCCGACGACTACATGGCAAAGCCATTCAGCCCGCGCGAGCTGGTGGCACGCGTACGCGTGGTGCTGCGGCGCGTTCGCGAGGCGCCGCTCGGCGACGCGCTGCTGCGCGCCGGCGACCTGGAGCTGGATCCTGCCGCGCGCGTGGCACGCCGCGCCGGGCGTGCCTTGCCACTCACCCCCAAGGAATTCCGGTTGCTCGAGACGCTGATGCGCGCTCCCGATCACGCCTTCACCCGCGCCGCTCTGGTCGAGGCCGCCTTCGGCGGAGACTACGAGAGCCTCGATCGTACGGTGGACGTGCACGTCATGAACCTGCGCCGCAAGATCGAGGACGATCCCCTCGGCCCCGCGCTTCGTGCGCACGGTGTTCGGCGTCGGCTATCGCTTCGCGAGTCGCCCGGAAGAGGAGTGATCTGGGCTGCGCCCTGCAGGCCGAGCCTCATGCCGGTGCGGGCCGGTGCGAAGCGATCCTCGGGCTGACGTACGAGAGCGCCAGCCGCACACGCTCCTCGAGCGAGGCATCTGGAATGGACTCGCATCGCTCGGCTCTCGAGCGCGCCTCGTCGGCGCGGAAGCCGAGCGCGCGTAGCCAGGGAATGACTTCGCTGGCTTTCTGCTTGGCCTGCTGCTTGGCTTGGTCCTCGGCTTCCTGTTTGGCCTGCTCCTCGGCGCGGGCTCTCGCTTGCTCTTCAATAACCGCCCCGCGCGCCTTCGGCTGCCGCTTGCCGCGCCTCCTGGCGCTTGCGGGCCATGAACTCGGCCCCAAAAGTGCACTCGCCCGCGTGCTGATTGTGCGCCCGACAGCGTAGTCGCAAGTTCTCGGTTGTCGCCTCGCCGCCGCGTGCTGCCGGGTTCGCGTGGTCGAACTCCAAGAACTTGCGCGACGGGCAGCGGCGCCCGCTATCACTGACGAACGTGCACCGGCCTCTGATCTCGCTGCCAAACGGCGCGCCGCACGTGCGCGGGGAGATGCCGAGCGCTGCGAGTCGAGCGCGTCGTATCGCGCGGCCGATCGGTTGCCGCGAACTTGCGCTTCTCGAGTCGTTCGATCAGGGCGTCGAGCGCGCTCTCGAGCACCACTGCGAGATCGCCATTCGGGATCCTGTGGCTGAGCAAGGCTTGCGCGTAGCGCAGCTTGTCGTGAGTGCTCTTGGCGATGGTGAGCTGGAGCGCGTAACGTTCGGGGGCGACTGGCGCCATCTTGGGGCGGACCTCGACTGGTCGTGCGCCCAGGGACCCATTCGAGGTCTCGATGGATCCCGTTGCGTCGCGCCCAACTTGCGCCGGCGCAAGTTGCCTGGATTGCTCGGGGGCCGGGGCAGGAGCGCCCGCACCATCGGCAGTAGCTCCGAGCGGGGAAGCGCCGGGCCACCAGCTCCTCGATCTCGGCCTTACTCTTGCCCGCCGAGGAGCCCAGCAGCTCGTCCGCGTTCTCTGGGGTCAGATGGGGAGCGAGCAGACCGACTCCAGTCAGGTTGAGGCGCCCCTCTGCCACGGCCGTGAACAGGGCCGGGAACTGACGGCGCTGCGCGCGCCGCCTGGATGCGCTTGTAGGCAGCATCCTCGGACAGCCGCAGCTCTTGAACGCAGTAGGTAAACATCGAGGGTAGCCGGCCGGCAGGTAGAGCTTGCGAGCGTCAGTCTCGGCGAGGTGGGCCAAGAGCGCGGCGGTGATGGTGCGATCGCGAGCGACCAGGGCCTGGAGATCACGGAGCAAAGTTCCATTGCTGAGGTGGGAAAGAGAGTAGTTCGACACCGCGGTCCTCGACGGGGGCGAGCGTCGGAGGCTGATACCTCTTTGTACCACGCGTGTTTTCGGCGCTCTGGCAGCCTCGGAGAGCGCACCGCTCGCGGTCGAGCGAGAGTCGTCCCTTTCAGGGCGAATCAGGCGATCAGCGGAGGACGCTGCGCGCTCTGGCGCGCTCTCGCCTGAGCATTACGCACGCGCCGACGAAAGAGCGCGCGCCACGCGTCAAGTCAGATCGCAGGTTCGGACCGAACGCACTGGTGACAGAGTTCGGGACGCTTCTGCCCTCGCCGAACCCGCAGCTCGAAGACGTTGTCGTGCCGCGTCACTTCCACACCAGGGAGTCCGGCCAGATCTGCGGGTAGTACGCCAGGTGCCGTCGAATGACCCGCATCTCCTCGCCATCGGCCGGATAGCTTCGAGCTTCGTGAGCGCGCGCTCGAGCTGCGTGCTGTCGTCGAGGCGCTTGGCCGCCCCGGCGAGGCCAAGCCACCCCAAGGGATCGTCCGCGTCCAAGCGCAGCATCTGAAGCGACACCTGCTCGGCGGCGCGATCGTTCCCGCGCATGGTCTCGGCGATTTGGCGCATGAGCAGGATGCGGCGATGGGGTGCGTCCTCGGCCGCGCGCGCCGCGGCCTCCGCGGCCTGATCCCATAGCCCCACGCGAATCGCCCGCGCCGCGACGATGTCCCAGATCAGAGGGCGATCCGCCGCGACGGGTCCGGGCGGCTCCGTGAGGTAGGCATGGACTCGCGCGAGCCCGTGCTCGGGCTGGCGATTGACCACCAGCCACTGGAGCGCGGAGACGGTCACGAGCGCGAGCGCTGGCGCCGTGAGCCAGCGCCATTCGGGTGCCTCCCTCAAGACCTCGACGACGAGCCATGCCACCAGCAGCGAGAAGCAATCCCGGCAGGGCGAACACGTCCCAGTCGCGAAAGATCCCGTGCTGGGGTGGATCACGAGCATGGCCGCGAGGTAGGAGAGCGCCAGCGTTCCGAGCACCATGCCCCGTGGCGAGCTGGCCGCCTGGCGTCGACGCGCTGCGAGCAGCAAGGGTGCCCCGACGGCGAGCGGCGTGAGCGCCAGCACGAGATTCAGCAGCTCGAGAAGATGCCGCGGCGCGAACGCGGCCGCGAGCATACCTCCTGCTGCCGCGCGTCAGGTGTCAGGAGATGATGCGACCAGTCGTAGTGAGGCGACCGAGGCGATACGAGGAGCCATCACAATCGCGAGCAGTGCCGGCGCCAGGACCGCGAGCCACGTGCCGGGCCGCCGCCACGTCGCGCGCCCGTGAAGGGCGAACCATCGCCACCCGATCAGCAGTGCGGCCGGGATCAGGATCACGCTCGAGCGGTGGAGCGCCAGGGCGATCGCCATGGTAAGCCCGAAAGGCGCGAGGCTCGCATCCCGCTCGAGCGCCGCGATGCCGAAGGTCGCGAGCGCCACCACCACTAGGCAGAGCTCGCTCGCTGGCTTCCCGAGCCCGGTGAACATGGTGAGGTATCCGCCGAAGAACACGATCCCGGCGGCCAGCGCCCCAAGCGCTCCTCCGACCCTCAGGGCGCCCGCGAAGCGGAGCGCCAAGATCGCCAGGAGCCCAGCCTCGATCGCGCCCAGCGCTCGTGCGGCGGTGTTGGCCGCCACTTCGGAGCCGGCGCCGAGCGGCCACAGCAGCGTCAGGTGGAGGAAGCGGTCGAGGGGCAGAGCCCCGAGGTAGATGCCGGGAAAGTAGCGGGCCTCGACGTTGCTCTGACGGAGGATGAAGTCGCCGACGAACCAGGTGCGATCCGGCATCACCGACACCAGCAGCGCGCCGAGCACGAACGCCTTGAGCGCGCCGCTCCGGGGCGCGAACGATTGCGACCAACGCTCCACCACCGCGGTAAGCCGACGCGCCACGGAGGCAGGAGCGCCAGCACAGCGATCGCCCACAGTCCCCATCCGGTGACGGGATCGAGGAAGCGCTGGACGTTGACGCCCCAGCCCCACATCGTGGGCAGGAGCGCCGACACGCCGCGCAACAAGACGAGCAGCGCGAGGCAGAGCCACAACGCGAGCGTGGGCGACATGGCGATCGCGCAGTGTCGCGCGGCGCGCCTTGCCGCGCCAGCTATACTCCTTCGCCATGCCGACCGGGACTCGCTGGTGGCTCGCCTTGCGCATGCTGGCGCTGGGCGTCGCGCTCGCGGCCCTCGTCTTGGCCTTCGTCCCGCGGCAGCTCCACCACGGCGCGCGCGAGGCGCCATCGCCGGCACCCTCAGGAGCGAGCCTCGTCGGCCGCGCGCTGCCCTCGCTGGCCGCGGCCAGCGCCTGGACTGCCGGCGCGCCGCTGCCGGATTCGCTCAAGGGCCACGTGGTGGCGGTGGCGTTCCTGAGCCTCAACACCCCGAGCTCGGCGCGGATCACCGGAGCGCTCGAATCCTGGCACGACGCTTACTCACGCTACGGGCTGCGCGTGGTCGGCATCCAGGTGCCTGATCTGCGTTCGCGGCGGAGCCGCGCGCGCTGACCGCTAGCGCCGCGCGGCTCGGACTCCGCTTCACCGTCGGTCTCGATCCTCTGCTCGAGGTGTGGCGCGCATTCGGCGCCGACGGCGACCGGCCGCGCGTGGTCGTGGCCGGACGCGCAAGACCGCGTCGCGCTCGACGCGAACGGGCCCGATGGATTCGCCGGCGCCGAGATGAAGATCCGCGAGCTGCTGCAGGCGGCGCGACCGGACATTCGATTTCCGACCGCGGCGGCGCCCTCCCGGGCTCCACGAGCGACCCGCCTCATCCGCCGGTGCACCTCGGCCGCGCGCGAGCCGCCGGAGGACCGCTCGCCGGGTCGTTGCCCGGACAGGCCACGACCTTCACCGCGCAGCTCCGCTACCAGGTCGAGGGCGATGACTACACGCCCTATCCGGTGGGACGCTGGATCGTCGCCGCCGACGGCGTCACGGCCGATCGCGGTGGAGCGGAGAACTTCATCGCGTTGCGCTATCATGGCGGGGCTTTGGGTGCGGTGCTGGGGCCCGGGCAGAGCGGTCCGGTCCGAGTGTGGATCCTGCTCGATGACCAGTGGCTGCCGCCGAGCGCGCTGGGCGCGGACGCGCGGCTCGACGGGCGCGGCGCTTCGTACGTGCTGGTGAACGAGCCGCGGCTCTACGCGCTCACGCGCGAGAGCACGGGCAGCCACGTGATCAAGCTCTCGCCCGACGCACCGGGAGCGACGTTCTACGCGTTGACGTTCGAGCCTTTCGCCCCGGCCGTGACGGCCGGGCCGTGACGAGGAGCGTGACGATGCCGTTGTGCGTGTGTCTGTGTTACACGCCGGGATGCAATACCAAGGTCGAGCGCTGGATGGCGACCATCGACGAAGGGCGCGACGCCCGGATCGAGTGCCCGCGCTGCGGCGTGGTGATGAAGGTGGCGTGGACCGGCGCCCAGACGCCGACGCCGAATCTCAAGGACGTGTCCGTCCCCGCCATCCTAGACCGTCCGCCATGAACGGCGGCGCTCAGTTCAAGGTGGAGAGCAGCCGCCGCAGGTTGAGCAGGTGGGTCTCGATACTCTCGCGATCCGAGGCCTCGGGCCGCGCGGCGAGATAGCCCTTGAGCTGTTCGATCGCCTCGCCGTAGCGGCGCAGCCGGTAGAGCAGCAGCCCGCGATCGCGCACCTCGTCGAGATCGTCGGGGCGGAGCACCAGGAGTCGATCGACCGCCGCGAGCGCTCCGCGATCGTCGTCCGCGCGCAGGTAGGCGCCCTTCAGATTCAGCAGCAAGCGCGCGATCATGTCGTGCTTGGTGATCGAGTGGAGGTACGCGTCGCACATCTCGAGCTTGCCGCCCGAGATCTCCTGGAGCATGTGGCGGCAGTCCTCTTCGTGGATCGAGCGGCCGTCGCTGAACGGATCGAGCAGCAGAGTCGCGCGGCTCACCGGTGAGCCGCACCAGGAAGTGCCCGGGGAAGCCCACGCCTTCGAACGGCATGCCGACGCGCCAGCCGAGCTCCATGAAGATGATGCTCAGTGTGAGCGGCACGCCGAGGCGGCGGTCCATCACCTCGTTGAGCATCGAGTTGCTCGGACTGTAGTAGTCCTGGTGGTCGCCGCGGAAGCGCAGCACCTCGAACAGGAAATGGCGGAGGCGCGCGAGCTTCTGGAGATTGTTCCAGTCCGGCTGCAGCAGCGCACGAAGCTGCTCCGGCCCAGGTGTCGAGCGTGTGGAGATGGCCGTCGACGTCCATGTTGGGATTGGTCTCGGCCGCCACCAGCAATGCCGCACGCGCCAGATCGAACGAGAGCTCCGGGCGCTTGACCAGCCGCTCGAAATCCGCTCGGATGCGCTCCGTGGAACCCATGTCGCGTCCGCTCCTCGCCTGGCAGCCGCCAGTGCTGCGCTGGTACCGCCGTCACCGTCGCGCGCTGCCGTGGCGTGAGACGCGCGACCCTATGCGATCTGGGTCTCGGAGGTCATGCTCCAGCAGACGCAGGTCGCCACCGCCTTGCCCTATTATCGCGCATTTCCTCGCGCGCTTCCCGACGCTCGCGTCGCTAGCCGCCGCGCGCGAGCCGCAGGTGCTCGCTGCCTGGTCGGGTCTCGGATACTACCGCCGCGCCCGACACCTGCACGCCGCAGCGCGCCAGGTGGTGTGCGACCATCACGGCCGGATCCCCGACAACCCGCAGACGTTCGCACGTCTGCCCGGCGTGGGTCGCTACACCACCGGCGCCGTCCTCTCCATAAGTTTCGACCGACCGCTTCCGGCCCTTGACGGAAACGTCGCCCGGAGTGTTGTCACGGGTCTACGCAATGCGAGCGACAGTCCGCGATCCGCGTGGCGCCCGCCGGCTCTGGTCGCTGGCAGGCACCCTGGTTCCGATGCGCCGCCCCGGGGACTGGAACCAGGCTTTGATGGAGCTCGGGGCGACGGTTTGCCTGCCCCGAACGCCCCGCTGCGGGGACTGTCCCATCGCGAAATGGTGCGCGGCGCGCGCCCAGGGCAGGACCGGGGCCTATCCGCCCGCGCCGGCACGCCGTGCCACCGAGCGGGTGCGGCGTGCGGTGGCGTTGATCGAGCGACGCCGGCGCATGCTCATGACCCGCGCCGCGGTCCCTTGCTCGAAGGGCTATGGGAGCCGCCCGGGGTGGAGCTGCCCGGCACGAGCCCGGCGCGGCCTCGGCTCGCGCGCGCTCCGTGCGCTGGGCGTCCACGCGCGCCTCGTGCCGACCGGCCGCACGGTCCGTCACGTGATCACGCACCGCCGCGTCGAGGTGGAGGTGTGGCGCGGGACGCTGATCGATCCGGCTCCGCGGCGCTTGCGCTTCGTGGATCCGCGGCGGCCGTCCGTGCCGCTCACCGCGCTCGCGGGGCGACTCGCGCGGGGGACCGACCGAGAGGACTGGCCCCGGGGGCCGAAGTGAACTGGCCGCGCGGACCGTTGCGCCGCGTGGAGCCGCGTTCTATCGCACGGTCTTGTGGAAGCGGGTGGCGGCGAACCACAGCATCAGCGAGCCCATCACGAACAGCAGCGTGAACTGCCGCCACAGCGCGTCGATGCCCGCGCCCTTCAGGAACACGGCGCGCACGATCTCGAGGTAATGGCGCAGGGGATTGGCCAGCGTGAGCCATTGGAAGACCGCCGGCATGCTCGTCACCGGGAACATGAACCCCGAGAGCATCATGGTCGGCATGATCACCATGAACGTGGTGAGAAACGCCTCCTGCTGAGTGTTGGAGACGGTGGAGATCAGGAGTCCGAGGCCGAGGGTCGAGAGCAGGAACAGCACCGCGCCGAGGAGCAGCACCGGCGCCTGGCCGAGGAACGGCACGTGGAACCACAAGAGCGCGATCACCGTGATCACCACCATGTCGAAGAGGGCGATGATCGCGAACGGGAGCGTCTTCCCGGCGATCAGCTCGCCCGGTGTCATGGGGCTCACCATGAGCTGCTCGAGCGTCCCCAGCTCGCGCTCGCGCACCACCGACAGCGCGGTGAGCATCATGGTGATCATGAGCATGATGGTCGCCACCACGCCCGGCACGTTGTAGTTGCGGCTCTGGAGATCGGGATTGAACCAGGCGCGCTCGCGCAGATCGACGGGCCGTGGCGGCGGCTCCGCGAGCGTCGCCAGGCCGTGCTGCTGCACGATCTGCTCCGCATAGCCGAGCGCCACGGTGGCCACGTTGGAGTTCGTGCCGTCGACCAGGAGCTGCACCCGCGCGTCACGGTTTCCGAGCCGGCGCGAGTAGTCGGGCGGGATCTCGATGCCCATGGTGGCGCGCCCGCGATCGAGCGCCAGCATCAGGTCCGAGGAGCGATCGGAGCGCTCCACCACGCGGAAGTAGCCGCCGCTGGTGAGCGCATCCACGAGCGCGCGCGAGGCCGCCGTGTGATTGTGGTCCACCACGAACAGGCTCACGTTGCGCACGTCGGTCGAGACCGCGTAGCCGAACACCAGCAGCTGGATGACGGAGAGATGAAGAGCAGCCGGCTCATGCGCTCGTCCCGGAACACCTGGCGGAACTCCTTGCGCATGATGCCGAGCACGCGCTCGATCTTCTCGCGCGGGATCATTCCAGCTCCTTGCGGAAGGCGTGCACGGCGAGCGTCATGCCCAGGACCGCGAACGCCACCATGAGCAGAGCCTGACTCCAGAGGATGTCGAGCCCGATGCCCTTGAGGAAGATCCCGCGGATCACCACCAGGAAGTAGCGCGCCGGCACCAGCAGCGACAGCGCGCGCAGCGGCGGCGGCATCACTTCGAGCGCGAACATGAATCCCGAGAGCAGGAACGCGGGCAGGTACGTGGCGAACAGCGCCATCTGGGTGGCGAGGAGCTGGGACTTGGCCGCGGCGGAGATGAAGATCCCCAGCCCGAGCGCGCCCACCAGGAACAGGAACGACAGTAAGGCGAGCAGCGGCACGCTGCCGCGGAACGGCACGCCGAAGATCAGCACGCCCAGCACGGAGGTGAGCGTGACGTCGGCGAGGCCGATCCCGAGATAGGGAAGCAGCTTGCCCAGCACCACCTCGACCCGCGTCACCGGCGTGGCGGCGAGCTGCTCCATGGTGCCGCGCTCCCATTCACGGGCGATGGTGAGTGCGGTGAGCATCGCCGAGATGATCATCATGATGGTCGCGACCAGGCCCGGCACGATCATGTTGCGGCTCACCAGCTCCTCGTTGTACCAGACGCGGCTCCGGCGATCAGCGGCGGCCGGAACGCCGCGGCCCTGGGAATGGCGCGCTGCGCCCAGGACTGCACGGTGGCGCGCGCGTAGGCCAGCGCGATGGTCGCGGTGTTCGCATCGGCGCCGTCGACCAGAGCCTGGAGCGGCGCGCCCTGCCCGCGCTCGAGGTCGCGCTCGAAGCCGGGCGGGATCACGAGCCCGATCCGCGCCTGGTTGCGGTCGAAGCGCGGCGGCATCGTCCTCGGCGGACGCCAGGTGGCCGATCAGGCGGAAGTAGCCCGAGGCCGCGAACGCGTCGACCAGCTCGCGGCTCTTGGCGGTGTGATCCTGGTCGACCACCACCATGGCGATATCGCGCACATCCCAGGTGATCGCATAGCCGAACATCACCAGCAGGAAGACCGGCAGCAGGAAGGCGAGGATCAGGCTACGCGGATCGCGCCGGAGCTGGACCAGCTCCTTGCGCGCCACCGCCCACAGCCGTGTGCGCGAGATCGGCGCCATCAGTCCTCCACCACGCCGCCCGCCTCCTGCACCCGCGCGATGAACACGTGCTCGAGCGTGGGCTGGATGCGTTCCAGGGAATCGACCGGGACGCCGCGCGCGGCGAGCGCCTGGCGCAGCGCCTGTGCCGCGTCCGGCTGGTCGCGGACCGTGGCGTGCACCGCGCGTCCGAACATGCCGACCGCCCGCACCAGGGGCGATGCCGCGAGCGCCTCGACCGCGCCCAGCCCCGCGGGCGTCGTGATCTGAAAGACCGGGTCGCGGAGTCCCGCGCGCAGTCGCTCCGGCGTGTCGAGCGCGATCAGCCGACCGCGGTTCATGAGCGCGAGCCGGCCGCAGTACTCCGCCTCTTCCATGTAGTGCGTGCTCACGAACACCGTGGTGCCGCCCTCGGTGAGCGAGTAGATCAGGCTCCAGAAGTCGCGGCGCGAGATGGGGTCGACACCGGAGGTGGGCTCGTCGAGGAACAGCAGGCTCGGGCGGTGCAGCACCGCAGTGCCGAGGGCCAGGCGTTGCTTCCATCCCAGCGGCAGCTCGCGGGTCAGGCGGCGACGATGGTCGCGCAGGCCCGCCATCTCCAGCACCCAGTCGCGGCGCTCGTCGCGCTCGGCGCGCGGCACCGCGTTCAGCGTGGAGAAGAACGCGATGTTCTCCTCGACCGTGAGGTCGCCGTAGAGCGAGAAGAGCTGCGACATGTAGCCGATGCGGCGCTTGATCTCCTCGGTGCCGTCCATGATGTCGAAGCCCGCCACGCGCCCCGATCCCGAAGTGGGACGCAGCAGTCCGCACAGCATGCGGATGGTGGTGGTCTTGCCCGCTCCGTTGGGGCCGAGAAAGCCGAACACCTCGCCGACGCGGACGTCGAAGCTCACGTGATCGACCGCGACGAACGAGCCGAAGGTGCGGGTCAGGCCCTCGACGCTCACCGCTGGAACGCCCGGGGCGCGCTCGGCGCTCACGGCGCGCCCGCGCCCGCCGGGGCTTCGCGATCCTGCTCGGCGAGCCGTGCGATGAAGACGTCCTCGAGTCCCGCGGCGACCGGCGCCGCCGCCGCCACCTTGAAACCCTGGGCGGCGAGCGCCCGCTCGACCTCCGGCGCGCGGCGCGCCGCGTCGTCGACGGTGAGATGGAGCTGATCGCCGAAGATCGCGACCCGCGACACGCCGGGCAGCCCGAGCGCCGCGGTGCGCGCCTGGCGCGGGCGATCCACCCGAATCCCCAGCAATCGGCCTTGGAGAGTGCGCTGCAACGCCTGGGGTGTGTCGATCGCGACGGCGCGCCCGCGATGGAGCAGCGCCAGCCGGTCGAAGCGCTCGGCTTCGTCCATGTAGGCCGTGCTCACGATCGCGGTGACGCCGCGCGCCACCATCTCGTGCACCATGATCCACAGGTCGCGGCGCGAGACCGGATCGACGCCGAAGGTCGGCTCGTCGAGCAGCAGCAGGCGCGGCTCATGGATCAGCGCGCACGAGAGTCCGAGCTTCTGCTTCATGCCGCCGGAGAGATTGCCCGCCAGCCGGCCTTGGAACGGGCCCAGGTTCGAGAAGCGGTAGAGGCGCTCGACGCGCGCGGCGCGCTCGGCGGCCGGCACCCGGAAGAGGTCGGCGTAGAAGTCGAGATTCTCGGCGACCGTGAGATCGGTGTAGAGCCCGAAGCGCTGCGACATGTAGGCGAGGTCGGGCTTGATCCGCTCCGGATCGACCGCGACGCTGGCACCGAACACCCGCACGTCGCCCGCGGTGGGACGCAGCACTCCGGCCAGCATGCGCAGGGTCGTGGTCTTGCCGGCGCCGTCGGGACCGACCAGGCCGAACAGCTCGCCGGAGCGTACGGTGAACGAGAGGCCATCGACCGCGGTGACCGGACCGAAGACGCGCACCAGATCGAGCGCCTCGACCGCGGCGCTCGCCGACGCCTCGGACGTCACGGGACTTCCTGGAGCTCGACGTCGACCGGCATGCCGGGCTTCAGCTCGTATCCCGGATCGCCGGAGATCCGCACCTTGACCGCGTACACGAGCTTCACGCGCTCGTCGCGCGTCTGCACCGTCTTGGGCGTGAACTCGGCTTCGGAGGAGATGTAGGTCACGGTGCCGGGATAGCGCTTGGTGCGGAACGTGTCGTTGCGGATGGCGGCGCCCTGTCCGATCCGCACGGCGCCCACCCGCGTCTCGGGGACGTAGATCTTGACCCAGCGGTCTTCGCGATTCAGCAGCGTGACGACCGGCGCGCCCGACGCGACGGTCTCGCCCGCGACGTGGTGGCGCACGGTGATGATGCCGGGGACCGTGGCGTGGATCACCATGTTGGCGAGCGTGGCGTCGAAGGTGCGCACGGCGGCCCGGCGCTCGCCACCTCGGCGCGCGCGGCATCGATCCGCTCACGCCGCGGCCCCGCCTCGACCATGCGCTGCATCTCCTTCGCGGCCTCGCTCTGGCTCTTCGCCACCTGGAGCGTGGTGATCGTCTTGTCGTACTCCTGCTGGCTGATGACCTTCTGGTCGAGCAGCATGCGCGCGCGATCGGCGTCGCGCTCCGCGTCGACCAGCTTGTCGGCGGCGACCTGGGCGTTGGCGCGGCCCTGACGGATCTCCTCCGGCCGCGAGCCGCGCTCGAGCTCGAGCAGCCCGGCCTGCGCGGCCTTGGCCTGCGTGGCGGCCTGTTCGCGCCGCGCCGTGGTCTCGGCGCGATCGAGCCGCGCGAGCTCCGCGCCCGCGCGCACCGTGTCACCTTCCTGCACCAGCACGGCCTCGATGCGGCCCGCCGCGCTGAACCCGAGATCCGCCTCGGTGGCCTCCACCGTGCCCGGAGGCGTCGAGCCCGTTGCGCCGCGCCGCGCAGCCGGCGACGAGCCACACGAGCACGACGAAACGCGCGGCCCGGCTTGGTCGGGAGATCATGAGTCCAGGCCTCCGCCCGCGCGCGCGGCCGACGGCTTGGCGGCTGCCTCGGAGCGGCGCGCCTCGCGGGCCAGCGCCGGGCTCGCCGGGACCGGCGGAGGCGGGACCGGCTCCCGCGGTTCGTGCCCGGACGGCGGGCTGGTCCACGCGAGCACCCGGCCGCGCACCCGGGAGCCGAAGTCGTCGAGAATCGTGTAGACCACCGGCACCACCACCAGCGTGAGCAGGGTCGAGGTGATCAAGCCGCCGATCACCGCGTGCGCCATCGGCGCGCGGAACCCGAGCCCTGGCCGAGCGCGAGCGCGGTGGGCAGCATGCCGAAGATCATCGCCAGCGTGGTCATCACGATGGGTCGGAGCCGCAGCTGCCCCGCGTCGATCAGCGCGTCACGACGATTCTTGCCACGCCGGCGCGCGTTGTTGGCGAAGTCCACCAGCAGGATGGCGTTCTTGGTCACCAGTCCCATGAGCATGATGATCCCGATCATACTCATGATGTTGAGCGTTCCGCGCGTGAGCGCCAGTGCCAGCATCACGCCGATCAGCGACAGCGGCAACGACAGCATGATCGCCAGGGGCTGGAGGAAGCTCCCGAACTGGGACGCCAGGATCAGGTAGATGAACACCACCGCGAGCGCCAGGGACTCGCTCATGTAGCCGATGGTCTCGACGAAGTCCTCCTGCTCGCCGCCGAAGTCGAACCGGTAGCCGGGCGGCAGCTGGATCCTGCCGAGCCGCGCCTGCATCTCCTTGACCACGTCGGTGAGCGGGCGCCCCTGATAGTTGCCCTCGATGGTGGCCACGCGCTGCAGGTCCTTGCGGTCGATCTGCTGCGGCGCTCCGCCGTGGGTGAAGCTCGCCACCTGGCCGAGCGGCACCATCACGCGCTGGCCGCGGCGCGCGTCGATCCGCGAGGTCGCCACCGGCACTCGCGTGAGATCGTCCTGGGAGTTGCGCGACTCGGGAGCCAGTCTCACCACCACGTCGTCGCGCGAGGCCGTTCTCGTCCTCCCAGTCGCCGGCCTTCTGTCCCGAGAGCACGAGGCGCAGCGCATTGCCCACGTCGCCGACCGACAGGCCGACGTCGGCGGCGAGGTCGCGGTTGATCGACACCACCCACTCGGGCTTCCGACCTTCGAGGCTCGACTTGAGCTCGACCAGGCCCGGCACGTCTCGCAGCGACGTCAGGGTGCTGGAGGCGAACTCGCGCAGCTTGTCCAGGTTCTCGCCTTCGAGGTGGAGCACGATCGGCGCCGATGCACCGCCCACTGCGCCGATCTGGAGCACGCGCGCGATCACGCCCTGGAAGCGGGGAGGTCGCGGCGGATCGTCGCCTCGAACTGTTGCTGGTTGCGTCGGCGCTCACGGCGCGGCTTGAGCTTCACGTAGACCTGTCCCTGGTTCACGGCGCCGTTCTGCTGCGAGCCGCCGATGGTGGCGTAGGTGTAGGCCACCTCCGCCTGCTGTCGCAAGTAGCTCACCACATCGAGCGCCTTCGCCGAGGTGTAGCTCAACGAGGACCCGACCGGCGTCTCGATCGCGACCAGCGTCTGTCCTTCGTCGGACTTGGGGAAGAACTGCCCGCCCACCACTCCGGTCGCCACCATCGCGATCGCGGCCACGAACGACAGCGCCGCGATGCCGAGGGTGATCAGGCGGTGGCCGAGCGCCCACTGGATCAGGCCGCGGTACCGCACGCCCAGACCGGCAAAGGACTCGTTGAAACGAACCAGCAGCCGGCCGAAGCGCCCGCGGCTGGCCGTGCCCTCGGCTTGCGGGTCGTACCAGCGGGACGACAGCATGGGATCGAGCGTGAAGGAGACGAACAGTGAGACCAGCACCGCGAACGCGACCGTGACGCCGAACGGGTAGAAGAACCGGCCTACGATGCCGCGCATGAAGGCCACCGGCACGAACACCGCCAGGATCGAGGCGGTGGTGGCGAGCACGGCGAAGCCGATCTCCGCGGTGCCCTCGCGCGCAGCGCTGAAGTGATCCTTGCCGCGCTCGAGATGTCGCACGATGTTCTCGCGCACCACGATCGCGTCGTCGATCAGGATCCCGATCACCAGCGACAGCGCCATGAGCGTCATGGTGTTGAGCGTGAAGCCGAACGCGTAGACCGCCAGGAAGGCGGAGATCACCGACACCGGCAGGGTGAGCCCGGTGATCACCGTCGAGCGCCACGACGCCAGGAATAGGAACACGATCATCACCGTGAGCAGCGCGCCTTCGACCAGCGTCTGCTGCACGTCGTCGACCGATTCGTGGATGTAGGTCGAGTTGTCCTGGATGATCGAGAGCTTCACGCTGCTCGGCAGCGTGCGGTCGAGCTCGGCGATGGCGCGATGCACCTCCTCCGCGATCGCCACCGTGTTGCCGCCCGATTGCTTGCGCACCTCGACCGCGATGGCGCGCTGACCGTCGAGGTACGCGGCGTCACGCTCCTCCTCCTGCGCGTCCTCGACGCGCGCCACCTGCGAGAGCCGCACCGGGGCGCCGCCCTGGGTGGTGACGATCAGGTCCCCGAAGTCCGACGGGTCCTTGAGCCGACCCTTGACCCGCACCAGGTCCTCGCGCCCGCCGCGCTCGACACGGCCCGCGGGTGTATCGGCGTTCTCGCGCTTGAGCGCGGCCACCACCATGTCCGGCGAGATGCCGAGCGCCTGCATGCGATCGGGCAACAGCAGCGCGTGGATCTCACGGCGCAGGCCGCCGACCACCGCGACGTTGCCGACGCCCGGGATGTTCTCGATCCGCTTGCTGATGGTCTCCTCGGCGAGCTGCGTGAGATCCCGCAGCCCCCAGTGGGTACCGCGCACCGCGAAGCTCAGGATCGGCTGCTGCTGCGGATCGAAGCGCGACACCACGGGGGATCGATGTCCTCGGGCAGGTCGAGCCGCAGCGCGTCGATCTTGGCGCGCACGTCGGCCTGGGCGTTCTGAATGCGCGTGCCCAGATGGAACTGGATGTAGATGGTCGAGTAACCCTCGGTCGAGATCGACTGGATGGTCTTCACTCCCTCGACGGTGTGCACCGACTCCTCGATCTTCTTGGTGACCTCGCGCTCGACCGCCTCGGGGCTCGCGCCCGAATAGCGGGTCTCGATGGCCAGGAACGGGAACTCGACGTTGGGCCACTGGTCGATGCCGAGGCGCCCGTACGAGAAGACGCCGAGCACCACCAGCGCCAGGATCATCATGGTCGCCAGCACAGGCCGCTTGATGGAGAGGTCGCTGAGGAACATGGGTCACTTCCTCGCGCCGGCGATCTGCACCAACTGGCCCGGCTCGAGCCCCTCGATCGCCGACACGATCACGGTGTCGCCGGCGCGAAGGTCGTCGCCGATCTGCACGAGGTTCTGGATCTCGTCGCGCACGCCGGTGTGCACGGAATGCGAGACCAGCTTGCCGGCGGCGACCGTCCACACCTCGGCCCGGCCGTCCGTCAGCAGCCGCACCGCGGTGATCGGCACCGCGAGCGCCGCCTTGGCCTCGCGCAGCACCACGCGGCCCGAGGCGAACAGGTCGCCCACCAGACGGCCGTCGCGATTGGGCACGGCAACGTAGACGCGCACCTCGCGTGTGGCGGGATCGGCGGTGGTGTTGATGCGCGCGATGTGCCCGTTGATCACGCTCGGCAGACCGCTGACCCTGAGCGCCACCGGCGCACCGGGCAGGAGCTGCGACGCGTGCTCGGGAGTCACCCGCGCCTCGAACTCCAGCGCGGCCGTGTTGACGATCCGGAACAGGGGATCGCCCACCGCGACGCGGTCGCCGGTCCGCACCGAGCGCTCCGCCACCACGCCCGCGAACGGCGCGCGCACCGTGGCGTCGCCGAGACGCTTGTCGGCCTGCGCCGCGTTGGCCTCCGCGACCTTGAGCGTGGCCTCGGCGTCGTCCAGCTCGCGCTTCGAGATCGCGCCCGCCGCTTCGAGATTCTTCATGCGCTGCAGATCGGCCTCGGCCATGTGGCGCTGCGCTGCGGCGCTCGCGGCCGCGGGCCCGAGCGCGCTCGGACGGAAGCGCGCCAACACCTCGCCCTTCGCGACCCGCTGTCCCTCCTGGACTCGCACCAGCTCGAGCTGGTCGTCGAACGGTGAAGTGAGCCTGGCGTCGGCGATCGGCGCCAGCGTGCCGGAAACCGGCACGCCCTCGGCCAGATCGACCGTGACCACCTGGCCCACGTCGCTCGGTCCCAGCATCAGGCCCGCCTCCGGGTGGCTCTCCGCGGTGGCGGCGCCCTCGCGCCCGCCGCAACCCGCCAGCGCCAGCGTCAGGGCGAAGCGCCGCGGCCCGCATCAGGTCCTGTGACCACTCGTGCCGGCTCATCGGGGCGACCCTCCGTGTTCGCGGACAGATGCATCTCGTCGAGGGCCTTGCGCTCGAGCGGCAGCGGACGTCCCACCGCGCGGTCGAGGCCGGCGAGCGCGACCATATAATCGCGCGCCGCATCGACCTGTCGCACCTGCGCGGTCAGCATGCTGAGTCGCGCGTCGGACACCTCGAGCTGCGTCGAGATCCCGTTGTTGTAGCGCACCAGGGCCAGCTCGTTGGCGCGTGTCGCCTGCCGCACGGTCTCGCGCCGTGCCACCAGCGCCGCCTGCGCCTGCTCGAGCTGGGTCTTGGCCTGGTGGATCTCGTACTCGACCCGCTCGATCTCCAGATCGCGGTCCGCCTTCGCCCTCACCAGCCCGGCCTGCGCGCGCTGGATCGCGGCGTCGGTGCGGAAGCCGTTGAAGATCGGCACACTCATCCGCACCTCGGCGTTCCAGTTGCGCAGGAACTGATTCGACTGCGGCCACTCGCTCTCGTGCGGGAACGCCTGCTGCTGGAGCGTGGTGCTGGCGGTGAACGTGGGCCAGCGGTCCGCGCGGGCGGCCCTCACCACTTCTTGCTGGAACTCCACGTCGCTCTCGCTGGCGACCAGCGCGCCGCGATCGGGCGAGCCGAGTGACGCGGTGGCGAGCACCGGGATGGTGCCGTCCTCGGCCTCGAACTTCGTGGTGAGCTCGACTGGCTCGCCGAGCGGAAGATCGATGAGCTGCTTGAGCCGCAGCAGCGCGAGATCGGACTGCGTACGCGCCGCCACCACCATGGGCTCGCTGTTGGCGGCGTCCACCTGCGCCTGGAGCAGGTCGAATTCCGCCTTGGTGCCCTGCTCGTGGTAGAGCGCCACCTGGTTCATGTGGTCGCGTGCTTGCGCGAGGGAGCCCTCGGCGATCGACACCAGCCGCGCCGCGGCCGCCGCCTGGTAGTAGGCCTCCTTCACACGAAAGGCGACGTCGCCGATTGCCTCGTGGTCGCGGCTCTCGGCGGCGCGCAGGTAGGAGCGGGCGCCGTGCCGCGCGGCGATCACCTTGCCGCCGTCGAACAGGAGCTGCGAGGCCTTGAGCTCGAGCGTCCAGTTGCGAACGGCGCCGAACGGCGGAGTGCTGAACACCGCGGCCAGGCCGGTGTCGGAGCTGAAGCCCTCGAAGATGGATTGGAACTGCCGGGTGAAGACCACGCTGCCGTCCACCTGCGGCAGCGCGCCCGAGAGCGCCTCGCGCACCCGCCCGTGCGCTTCGTCGACCTGTGAGCGGGAAACCTTCACCTCCTCGGACTGGCTGAGGGCGCGCTCCACCGCCTGCTCGACGGTGAGCGGCATGGCCAGGGCGGACGCGGCGAGGCCGGCGGTCAGCGCCAGCGTCAGGACGATGGTGGGTTTCATCGGGCACCGTCCTTCCGCGCGCCGATGCCTTCGAGCACCACGTTCATCCGGGCGATGACCTCTCCGCCGAGATCGTAGGGCGCCTCGGCGGAGCACAGCCACATGAGCAGGGCGAAGAAGAACACGCCGCGCATCACGTACGTGGCGCGCTCGACATCGATGTCGGAGCGCAGCGCGCCCACGGCGATGCCCCGTTCGATGAAGCGCCGCACCATGCCCTGCACGCGCTGATGCGTGCGTTCGGAGTCGGGCGACGACCCGGGAGGATTCTTGAGGATGTTGAGGATCGACACGCGCGAGACCTCTCGGTCGCGAGCGTAGATCTCGCAGGCCTGACGCGAGACCTCCCGCATCATCTCCCCCAGTCTCTGCCGTTGCCGAGCACCTGGTCGGCGACGGCCTCGACCGCCTCGAGCTGTTGCTCGTGCACGTCGTCGAGGATCGATTCCTTGCGCGGGTAGTAGTTGAAGAACGTGCCCTTGGCGACGTCCGCGCGCTCCGAGATCTCGTCCACGGTGGTGGCTTCGTAGCCGTTCCGCTGGAAGAGCTCGATCGCGGCCGCGACGATCCGCTGCCGCGTCTCTTCCTTCTTGCGCTCGCGGCGGCCCAGCTCCAGCTCGGTCATCTCGATCACCTTCTCTTGGTTGGTTGGACCTTGGGTCACTTGTGGGACTTCGGCCCAGGATGGGTACCACCCGTACGACTCCGGTTCAATATTTGTTTCTGGTCATTTATGACTACGGGTGAAAAACTATTCAGACCATTTGAGCCACGGGCGCCCCAGCCTTGTATGGCGCCAACGCCGACCGGGTGCTAGCTTGGTTGGCCGCTTGGAACTCGCACCGTCGACCCGGCCTCTCCAAACCCGGAAGACGCACTCGTTCGACCCAGCCCGATGCTGCCTTTCAACCGCAAGAAGGTGGTCAAGCGCTGCTTGAACGGTCACGAGATGGAGATGACCTGGCGCTCCTGTCCGCGCTGCACTGGGAGGAGTGGTCAGCTTGCCGAGCGGGGCTTCACGGACGAGACCGTCTTCGCCGGTCCGAGCGAGGCCCCGGCCCAGTCCGTCGCGCCCCCGAAGGCGTCGGGAGTGGTCGCGCGGCTCGAGGTCGTGGCCGGTCCGCTCGCCGGCCAGCGGATCGACCTCGAGGCGGGTCGCACCAAGATCGGCAAGTCGCCGGCCGCGGAGCCCGGAGTCCACGTGATCCCGCTCGCCGATCCCTACCTCTCCAAGGATCACGCCGCCTTGGAAGCCGGCGCCGGGGGTGTGGTGGTCGTCGATCTGGGATCGACCAATGGCACGTTCGTGAACGGCACCCGCGCGCGCCGGGCCGTGCTCCGGGACGGAGACGAGCTGCGTCTCGGTAGCACCCGCATCCGGCTCGACATCAGCGCGGCGCGCTGACCAGCGGATGCCGCGTTTGATCGTCCGCATCGGCCACGAGGCCGAACGGCAGGTGGAGATCGGCGCGGGCCGGATCCGGATCGGGCGCGCTCCGGATTGCGAGGTGGTGGTCGACGACGACGGGATCTCGCGCGTCCACGCCTGGATCGATTGCGACGGAGATCGTTGCGAGATCGAGGACGCGGGAAGCCGCAACGGCATGTTCGTCAACGGCGCTCGCGTCGAGCGCGCCACGCTCTTCGCGGGCGATCGGGTGCGGCTCGGCCAGCACGCCGAGCTCGAGCTGATCGACGATCGCGAGGCTGAGTCGCCGCCGCCGGCGCGCCGGGCGGGGACGCGGCGCAAGATGGGATCGCCCTCGTTCCGGTCGGCCGCGGGAAGACCCGCGCGCTCGCGCTCAGGCAGGCCGTCACCACGGTAGGGCGCGACCCTTCGGCCGGGATCCCGATCGACCACGAGAGCGTCTCGCGCATGCACGCGCGCCTCGATCGTGAGGACGGGTCCCTGGTCGTGGTGGATCTCAAGAGCCGCAACGGCACGTTCGTCAACGGCGAGAGCGTGATGCGGGCCGAGCTCGGCGACGGCGACGAGATCCGCTTCGGCGAGATCCGCTGGCGGGTCTCGGCGCGCCCGCAGTCGCCGTGGCCGCCGATCGCCACCGGAGCGCTGGTCGCTCTCGCCTTGGCCGCGGCGGTCTACGGGCTCGCCCAGCTCGCCGGTTACCTCGAGGAGCGCCGCGCGGTCGCCGAGCAGCGCCAGCGGCTCGAGACCCAGGCGCTCGCGAGCCTCCACAGCGGCATCGAGGCGTCGCAGCGCGGAGACGCCGATTTCGCCCAGAGCTACCTGACGTACGCGGCCGAGATGCTGCTGCTCTCGGACCAGGCGCCGCCCGGCGCCTCGCTCTCGAATCCCAACGAGCTGTTCCACGCCATCGCGCGCAAGCTGCCGCCCGAGGAGCGCGATTTCGATTTCGCGCGCGCCCTCGACTCCCGAGCCATCGCCAGCGCCCGCGAGCGTCTCGAGGACCTCTCGGACCACGACTACGTGGGCCATCAGGTGCAGAAGATCGCGATCGCCCTCGGCCAGAGCCAGAACGTGCCGCAGGGCTTCGTGGATCAGGTGTGGGCGTACGTGCAGCAGAACATCCGCTACCCTGGGAAATTCCAGACCACGCTCGAGCGCGCCGTCACGCTTCAGCCGGTGCTGCGCGACGGGCTCGCCCAGGCGCACCTTCCCGAATCCTTCTGCTACGTGGCCTGGATCGAGAGCGATCTGATCCCCGTGGCCCACAGCCCGGCGGGGGCCGTGGGGCTGTGGCAGCTCATGACGCCCACGGCCCGGGAGCGGGGCCTGCGCGTGGTGCCGGGAGGGCCGGACGAGCGCACGGATCCGGTCAAGTCCACGCGGGCCGCCGCCGGATATCTCGGTTCGCTCATGGGGATCTTCGGCCGCGAGCAGTTCATGTGCGTGCTGGCCTCGTACAACCGCGGACCGGGCGCGGTGCAGGGGCTGATGGCCAGGATCGGCCAGGAGGATCCGATGATGGAATCCGGCCGCAAGTACTGGCTCATGGTGGAGCGCGGCTGGCTGCCGAACGAGACCAGCGAGTACGTGTCGCGCATCTTCGCCTACCAGGTGATGGCCGAGAATCCCGAGCGCTTCGGATTCGACCGGCCGTGAGCGTGCGCGTCGCCCGCCGCCTGTCGCGCCACGCGGTGTGGATCACGGCCGCGCTGGCGCTCGCCTCGCGCTCGATCGCGGCCGAGCCCGGCCTGCTGTCGGCGGTGACGATCGACCATCTGCGGATCACCGCGGGTGGCTCGCAGGAAGCGTGGATCTCGGTGCGCGACGGCGAAGGCATGCCGCTCGGCGGCCTCGAGCGCGCCGTGTTCTCCGTTGCAGAGGACGATCACCCGGTCGCCGATCTCGAGGTGCGTGCCTGGGACGATCTCCACCACTCCCTGGTCTTGAGCGTGATCGTCGACCCCGGACTTCTGGCGGGGCAGGCGCGCCAGGACCTTACGGCGCTGATCCGTACCGTCGCGCAGCGTTTGCCGGGGGATACCCGGCTCCGGTTCTCGAGCGCCGGCGTGGGCGGAGGACACGTTGAAGGCCGGCTCGCCAACCTTTCGGAGCTCCTCGACGGCATCGCCGCGCTCGAGCCGGGCCAGGAGCCCGGATCTACGACGCGCTGGTGGCCGAGGTACGCCGCGCGGGGCGCGCGCGACGCGACGTGGGGAGTGCCATCCTGCTCGTGACGCGGCGCGGCGATGAAGGCAGCGGGCACGGGCTCGCCGACGTGCTGGCGATCGCCGAGCAGCATGGCCGTCGCATTCCGATCCTGGTGATCCCGGTGGGAGAGCGCGCCCGCGAGGAGGCGAGCCGTCTCGAGATGCTGGCCACGCGGACCGCCGGCGGCGCCGAGCCGGCCGCCGGCCCGGATGCGATCTCCGCGGTCGCCGAGCGACTGCTTCCGCTGGCGCGCACCGGCTATCGGCTGCGCTTCCGTTCCCGCGAATGGGACAGGGCGACCGACCGGCACACGCTGAGCGTGCGCGTGACGCAGGAAGGCCGGAGCCGCGCCGACACCCAGGAATTCAACGCCCGGGAAGTGACCGTACGGCCCTGGTGGCAGGCGCCACAGACCTGGCTGTGGACCTCGGTGGCCGCGCTGGCCGCGCTCGGGCTCTGGCTCACCTCGCGCCGGCCACGTCAGTTCGCGCTGGTCCAGGACTCGGGCACGGGAGAAGGCTGCTGGTTCGAGGTCTTCGGTACGCCGCTCACGCTGGGCGCGGCGGCCGGCAACGACATCGTCCTGGACGAGCCCCAGGTCTCAAGGAATCATGCGGTGATCGAGCGCCACGGCCGGCAAAGTCGAGATCGTGGACCTGAATTCTGGGAATGGTACCTTCGTCAACGACGAGCCGGTTTCCCGAAGGCTCCTGGCGGATGGTGACGTGATCCGACTCGGCGAACGCGTCGAGTTGAGCTACCGAACGGAACGGTCGTGAGCGGGACAACCAGTCGTCCGGAGCGGGTGGCGGAAGCGGCGATCCGGGTCGCCGCCGCCACCGACGTGGGACTGAAGCGGTCGCACAACGAGGACCATCATGCGGTGCGCGTTCCCGAGGGGGACGGCACGCCCGCCGGGCAGGTGCTGCTGGTGGTCTCGGACGGCATGGGCGGGTCGCTCGCCGGCGAGGTCGCGAGCGAGCTCACCGTTAACACCGTGGTCGAAGGCTACGGCGCCCTGGGCGACGAGGATCCCGGCGATTCCTTGCGCCGGGCGCTCGAGAGGCGCGAACCGACTGGTCCACGAGCGCAACACCACCGATCCCTCGTTGAGCGGGATGGGCGCCACCTGCACCGCGGCCGTGATCACCGGGGCCCAGGCCTGGGTCGCGCACGTCGGCGACAGCCGCGCCTACTTGATCCGCGACGGCCGCATCCGCATGCTGACCCACGACCACTCGCTGGTCGCGCAGCTCGTCGAGCGCAACGAGCTCGATCCCGACAGCGCGCGGGTGGATCCGCGCCGCAACGTGGTGACGCGGTGCATCGGTTACGCGGAGACCGTCGAGGTGGACGTCACTCGCGAGCCGGGTCTCGCGCGGGGCGACACCATCTTGCTGTGCTCGGACGGTCTCCACGGCCAGATCTTAGACGAGGAGATCGCAGAAGTGTCGTCGCAGGCCGACCTCGAGCGCGCCTGCGAAGAGCTGATCCGGCTCGCCAACGATCGGGGGACCCGACAACATCACCGTGGTCCTGGCGCGGCTCGAAGGTCCGGCGGCCGCGGCGGCGCCGAGCGCCGGCGCTCCGGGCGTCTCACGCTGATGCTGGTCGTGCTGATCACGCTGCTCGCCGCGGTGCTGGGAGCGGTTCTCTGGACGGTGCTGGCGATGCGGCACACTCCGACCGCGTGGAGGCGGGCCCCGAGCCCACGATCGAGGCTCGGGTGCGATGAGCAAAGACTTCGGCCCCTTCGAGATGGTCAAGAAGATCGGCGGCGGGGGCATGGCCTCGGTGCATCTGGCCGTGCAGAAGTCGCTCGACCGCCAGGTGGTGCTCAAGATCCTCTATCCGCACCTGGCCGAGGACGAGAAGCTGGTGGCGCGCTTCGAGCGCGAGGCGCGCGCCGCCGCCATGATGCGCCACGAGAACATCGTTCAGGTGATCGACTGCGGCGTGTTCGCGGATCAGCCCTACATCGCCATGGAGTTCGTCGAGGGGCTGGATCTCAAAGCCTGGATGGAGCTGCACGGCGCGCCGCCGCTCGAGATGGCGCTGCTCATGTTGCGCGACATCTGTCGCGGCCTCGAGCACGCGCACGGCCACCGGATCGTGCACCGCGACATCAAGCCGGCCAACGTCATGCTGACGCCGGACGGCACCATCAAGATCATGGACTTCGGTCTCGCCCGCCGCGGTGAGGAGACCACCTCCTTCACCGTGGTGGGATCGGTGATGGTACGCCCGCCTACATGTCGCCCGAGCAGGCGACGGGCGCCGCCGTCGACGAGCGCTCGGACCTCTTCTCGACCGGCGTGGTCGCGTACGAGCTGCTCGGAGGGAGGCGTCCCTTCCAGGGCGATTCTTATTCGAGCGTGCTCCACGAGATCCTCAACGTGAACCCGCCGTCGCTCGAAACGCTCAACCCCACCGTGCCCCGCACGGTGGTGGAGATCATCCACAAGATGCTCCAGAAGGACGTGAAGCGCCGCTACCAGCGCATCGCGGAGGTGCGGGGCGATCTCGAGACCGTGATCGAGGAGATGGCGCTCACCCGCGGCAAGGATCTGCTGCACGAGTACGTGCGTGAGCCCGAGCGGGTGCGCGACGTGCTGCTGAGCCGTCGGCTGACCCGCGCGCTCGAGCGCGGCCGCGCGTACGAGAGCCTTGGAACCGAGAAGGTGGGAGAGGCGCTCCACGGATCCCGCTGCGCGCTCTACGTCGATCCGGGCAACGCCGAGGCGAAGGTGCGGGTGAAGCACCTGGAACGGGAGTGGAAGCAGCTTGAGGCCGAGCGCGAGAGATCGCGGCCGGCGGACGCGACCATGATCCTCGATCCGGATCAGGCCGCAGCGATCGACCGGGCGCCCACACCGCCACGCGGCCTGACGCCCGTGCCACGATCACCGCTCCCGCGGGCGGATCGTCCGTCGACGATCTCGACGTCGCTGCCGACGCTGGGTGTGCCGGGGCGGCGATCCGTGCAGCGCACCCGCACGCTGCTCCTGGCCTCGTCGGGCCTGCTGCTGCTCCTGGTGGTCGCGGTGCTCGGCGTGTGGATGTGGTCGCGCTCCAAGGGGGAGACGGCCCGCCGCCCGCCTCGGGCCAGACGGCCACGCCCCCGCCGTCGCCGTCGGCGCCTCCGACGCCCGCGCCGCGCGCGGCCGAGGTGGCGAGCCTCGAGGTGATCAGCCAGCCCCCGGAGCTCGCATCGTGATCGATGGGGTCGCTCAGCCGCAGACCACGAACACGATCGTGCCGGGTCTCGCGCCGGGCCGCCACGAGGTGGAAGTGAGCCGCGACCAGTACGGGCCGCAGCGGCGCGCGGTCGAGGTGCGGGCCGGCGCGGAGAACCGGGTGCGCTTCGCGCTCGCGTCGCAAGCCGAAAAGCCCGAGGCCTCGAACGAGCCCGGCACGCTGATCATCACGGTCAAGCCCTTCGCCTCGTTCTACGTCGACGACGCGCTGCGGGAATCCGACCGCTCCACCGCCACCATCGCAGCTCGCGCCGGGCAAGCACCGGGTGCGCGCGGTGCACCCCAAACTCGGCTCCCTCGAGTGGACCGTGAACATCACGTCGGGCCGGGTGACCACGGTCACCCAGGATCTGCTGGCGACCGCCACGGGGAGTCTTCGCATCAGCATCCCCGTGGGAGGCTGGGCCTACGTCCTTCTCGATGGCAGCAAGCTCGACAAAACCGCCCCCTGCGTGGTGGACGAGGTAAAGGCCGGATCCCACACGGTCGAGCTCCGCCGGAGGGGTTCGCGATCCAGGGCAGCCCCAAGACCGTGACGGTGGCGGCCGGCAAGACCGTGGATCTGAGCTTCAAGGTGTCTCAGGCCCCCTAGGGCGTAGCCCGCGTTTTCTCCTTTCGCGCCGAGCCCGGGCGGAGTAGTTCTCTTGTCCCTCCGTTTCGTGAAGGTCGCGTTTCCAGCGCAATGCCGTGCGGGAGGTATCGCTTGCGAGGTCGTGGCAGGGCAGGCCGGGTCGCTGCAGCGATTCTCGTGGTGTGGATGCAACTCCTCTCGCTGGGTGTGACGCCGGCTGTGGCACAGACGTCGAGCAAGACGCCGGTGGTGCGCGGGCAGGAGTACTACGAGCAGTCGCGCTTCGACGAGGCGATCACCCTGCTGCGCGACCTGGTGGATCGCGGCGCGCTGGCGGGGGACGACCTGCTCAAGGCGCGCGAGATCCTGGCGCGCTCGTACGTGAAGAAGGGCTATCCGGCGCAGGCGAAGGACATGTTCAAGGCGATCCTGCGCACCAACCCCGACTATCGGCCGGATCCGATCCGGGTGCCGCCGGACGAGACGGCGGTGTTCGAACAGGCGCTCAAGGCGAATTCAAGAGCGAGGCGCCGGCCGGGCACAACCCGCGCATGCCGACACGGTGAGGTGGCGCCCCCCGGCGAGCAAGGCGGCGGAGGCGGGAGTCGTGGTGCCCGCCACGACGAGCACGAAAAAGCCTTTGTACAAGCAATGGTGGGTATGGCTCGCGGGTGCCGCGGTGATCGGCGGCGTCGCAGCGGCTGCGGCTGGTGGCGGCGGCGGCGGCGGCGGCGCGCCCGACCTTGCAAGCTTCCCGCCTCCGCCACCCTAGACGACGCTTCACGTTTCCGCGGCTGGTCCAGAGATTCGGCTCCCCGTTCTCGGAGGACAAGTGAGCGTCGACAGAAGAGCCCTCGTGCCGTTGTTCCTGATCCTGGGACTGGCGGTCGCCGGCGTTCGCCAATCCGCCGCCTCAGATCTCTACGAGCAATGGCGAGCCGGTGCTCGTCACGCAGGACCGCTGTCCATCGATCCGCGCAGAGCGGATGCCGCGAGCCTACGGGCGATCGCCGCGGCCGAGACCGATTCGGTGGTGGTCCCGGCGAACGCATACGCGGGTGTCGCGTTCAGTGCGGTCGATCCGAGCGCCGCGGTGGGATCGGTGCTCGACGAGCTCGGTGGAGTCAACAAGCAGCTCTGGCGGCTCGGCCATTTCGAGCCGCTGTCGGGTGGCTACTGGGAGGCGGGTTCCGGACTCTCTACCATCGATCGCGGCCTGGGGTACTGGCTGATCGTCAAGGGAGGAGGGACCATCACCTATGTCGGCACGGCTGCACCGGTCGACTCCTTCGACATCCCTCTGTCCCGCACCTCGACCAACCAGCCGGCCTGGAACCAGGTCGGCAATCCCTTCGGATTTCGGATCAGCGCGGCGAACCTGGCGGTCGTGAAGCGGGACTCGGTCTACGTGCTGCAGCAGGTCGCCAACCCCTTCACCCAGACCCAGGTGAAGGTCTGGAATCCCACCACCGGCGCCTACGCGAACGGCTCGACGCTCACCGCCAACACGGGGTTCTGGACCAAGGTGGTGGACAAGAACTTCGCTGACCAATGGACGCTGTGGCCCGCCTGCCCCAGCTGCGTGAACAACGGCTGGAAACCGATCTCGCTGGCGTCTTCCGGAGACACCACGTGCGTGCTCTTCACGACCGGCGGTTCCGGCGTGGTCGCGGGGCTGGCTCGTTACGCCCCGGCGCGCCCGTGGAGTCTTTTCTTCCTCGACGGAATGAATGGCGACCTCGAGAAGATCTCGCTGCGGCTCGACGCCTCGCGCTACGCGCACGTCGCGTACGCGGGGCAGTACAGCTGGCCGAATGGCGCGTGGACGACGAACGGGCTCGTGTACTGGTACTGGGATGGAGCCAACTATCAAGGGCGAGTCGTCGACAGCACGTACTCCGCGGGCGCCTACACTGCGCTGCGGCTCGACGCCGGCGGGCACGCGCGGATCGCCTACAACGGCAACGACTATTCGTACATGAAGTATGCCTTCGAGAACGGTGGGAACTGGACCACCGAGATCGTCGACACCCGCTGGTCGTACAACCTGGACATGGCGCTCGACCGGACGGGGACGCCTCACGTCACGTACGTGGGCACCGATCCGGTCAACTTCACCCCGGTGCTGCGCTACGGCACCCGCCTGTCCAACGGTACGTGGGCGACGGAAGACGTGGATGCCAACGGGGCCTACTTCGGAAGTCTGGCGATCGCGATGGACGCGGCGGACAAGCCGCACATCTGCTACACGGGGACGGCGGGCGAGGTGCTCTTCGCCACGCGACAGTCGGCGTCGAACTGGACCAGCGAGATCGTCGGTTCCGGAACTTCGGGACGCGAGGTGTCCCTCGTATACGATTCGCTTCCCCACATCGCCTATTGGTCTTCGGTCGACCATCACCTGCGCCATGCCGTCAGGTCGGGGCGCCACCAGCGCCGCCGTGGACGGTCGAGTTGGTCGATCCCAGCGTCGATGCCGGTAGCACCGGGCTCAGCCTCGATCTCGATCGCACCGGTCATCCGAGAATCGGCTACTTCGCCGGCGTCAACCAGGATTCGCTCCGCGTGGCCGACAAGCTCCCGGTACCGTGCGCCTGCGGGTTCCTTACATTGCCATTCCCGCGCCCGCCGGAATCGCGGGATGGACCAAGCCGAGCGGTGCCGACTGGGCGGTCTCCGTGGAGATGGAGCAGGGCGCGAAAGCCAGCGAAGAGCTGCTGGTCGGCGCGGCATCGCTGCGGCAATCAGACCTGGCCCGGCTGCGCTCGTCGAGCGCCCCGCCGCCGCCCGGGGATTACTTGAGCCTCGCGATGAGCTTCCGCGACGAGGCCGGCGCCTCCGACGAGTACGTGAGCGACTCTCGAAGCACCCGCGCGGGAGATGCGCTGGGAGTTCACCGCGCGTGGTCTCACCGCGCCGGGAGAGGCCCGGCTGCGCTTCAGCACCATCGACTTGCCCGCGGGCACTCGCCTGTGGATCACCGACCTCGACCACGGCTGGACGCGCGAGGTCGACGTGACCCGCCCTGAGCCGATCGCGGCGCTGGCCGGGGAGCGGCACTTCGCGCTCGCTGCCACCGCACCGGGAACGATGCCGGCGACCAGCGCCGGTCTGCCGCTCGGCTTCCGCGGCGCCTATCCCAATCCCTTCTCGGGGCCCGTCGGTCTGCGCTTCGGTCTCGCCGCGCCTACGCGCCTCTCGGTCGAGGTGATCGACATCACGGGCCGCGTGGTGCGCCGGATCGAGGATCCGGCGGCGCTCTCGGGCGAGCGGGTCCTGGTGTGGGACGGCCGGGACCAAGCGGGTCGCCCGCTACGCGCCGGAGTCTATCTCGCACGTTATCGCATCGGCTCCGAGCAGGGTGTGAGCCGGTTGGTGAAGCTGCAATGAAAGGGGCCACGATGAACCGAGATGTCGGTCGCCGCTCACCGGCGGGCCATATCGCTGCGACGGTGCTGATGCTGTGGATCCAGATCGGCTCGCTGGGAGTGGTCCCTGCCGTCGCGCAGACGCCGAGCAAGGCCCCGGTGGTGCGCGGGCAGGAGTACTACGAGCAGTCGCGCTTCGACGAGGCGATCACCCTGCTGCGCGATCTGGTGGATCGCGGCGCGCTGGCGGGGACGATCTGCTCAAGGCGCGCGAGATCCTGGCGCGCTCGTACGTGAAGAAGGGCTATCCGGCGCAGGCGAAGGACATGTTCAAGGCGATCCTGCGCACCAACCCGGATTATCGGCCGGATCCGATCCGGGTGCCGCCGGACGAGACGGCGGTGTTCGAGCAGGCGCTCAAGGAATACAAAGAGCGGGGCCCCAGCCACGCAGCCGGCGCCCGCCGACACGGCGAAGGCCGCGCCGCCGCCCGCTCCGGTCAAGATGGCGCCCGAAGCCGCGGTGGTGCCCGCCACGAAGAGCACGAAGAAGCCTCTGTACAAGCAGTGGTGGGTGTGGCTCGCGGGCGCCGCGGTGGTGGGCGGCGTCGCGGCGGCCGCGGCGGGTGGTGGTGGAGGCGGCGGGGCAGCACGGGTCCCACCGGTCTCTCAGGATTCCCGGGGCCGCCCAGATTGAGCCCCGTGATGGAAGTGCGTCGAGATCCTCGCCCGCCACTGTCCGCCATGGGTCGAGGTGCGCAGGCGTTGGTGCTGGCGGTGGTGCTGCTGGCGTTGCCGGCAACCGTGCACGCCGCGCCCGATCCCGTGATCTACGCCAACGCCCAGCTCTCGATCATCCTGAACCGCGGGCCCAACTTCACGGGAACGACGCCCATGGCGGTCGCCTACCACGAAGGCTTCCACACGTACTACGGGGTGCTGGGCGGCAGTCCCACTTACTCGGCCTTCACGTTTGATTCCTCGGGCTCGCTCATGTACGCCACGACCCCGATCAACGTCGACAGTCGGGGCATGTTCTACAACCCCAGCACGGGTGGTATCGAGGTGGTCCCCTACAGCGCGCAGACGGGAGCCTCCGGCGGGCTGATCAACATGGGGCTCAGCAACAGCGGAATCCTGACCGCAACGAACAACCAACAATTGCTCGCTTCGCTGCCCGGACTCCCCGATGTCCAGAGCGCCCCGCGTACGATCCCGCCCGTGATCGGATGTACGCCCGCGGGACCACGAACGTCGTGAACATCGTGAGCCACGCCGACGGGCACGCTCCAGGGCCAGATCGCGCTCGACATGTCTCAAGCAGGCAGCGCATTCATCCCCGGTGAGTGCCTTCGGATACGACAGCGCCTACGAGGTCTTCGTCACGGTCGACACGCTCGGAAATCGCGCCCTGGTCCATCGGCTGGACGGCTCCTACCTGGGCGCATGCAGTCTTCCCAACTGGACGCCTCAACAGCGTTACTGGAACATGGGGTACGCGAACGGCCAGGTGTTCGTGTTCGATGTTCCGACCAACGAGTGGTGGGGTTACCGCATCTTCGGCCCCTCCTCCGTCACGCTCGCCAGCACGTCGGCCCTGACCTATTCGCTCTTCTCGACGTCGGTGATCGCGAACGACGATCTCGCCGGCCGCCTTCGTCAATCCGCAGCTCGGGACTCCGGACTCGACCCAGTGGCGGCTCGGACACTGGATTCCCGATCAGGCGGCCTTCGCGATGGCCGGCCCTTTCTCACGTCGATCGGACGTGAGCTGACATCGATCGACGTGGGGCAGGGGTACTGGCTGGCGACCAAGAGCCCCAAGTCGGTGCTCATGATCGGATTTCCCGTGATGAGCGGTTTCGAGGACGTCCTGCAGAATGGACCGGGCGGAGCCGCAGGCTGGAATCAGCTCGGCAATCCACTCCTCAACGCGGTTGCCGTGTCGGCGCTCCGCGTGCGCAGCGGATCGACCACGATTCCGCTGGTCGACCCGACGAACGGCTTCACCGACCACGCGATCTGGACCTGGAACGGATCCCAGTACACGTCGCTCGGCGCGGGCGCCACGCTGCCCAAAGGCGCAGGCTTCTGGCTGCGCAAGACCGCCTCGGGAGACGTGCGCCTGGTCTTCGAAGGTCCAGGGCCGGCACAACGCCCGCCACCCCCGCGTCTGCCGCGCCGCTGTGGGACGTGACGCTCACGGCCCGGCAGGGAGAGGGCTCGAGCACGCCGCTCACGCTCGGCGTGGCCGACGTCGTGCGCGGCGCCTGGAATCCCCTGGCGAAGGCGCTCCCTCCGTCCCCGCCGGGACGCCATCTCCGCCTCACGGTGACGCAGACCCAATGGGGCGCCATGAACGGAGACTACGCGTCGGCGTACGTGACGCCGGAGGGCCGGTCGCGTGGGACTTCCAGCTCGGCGGCGGCGAAGCGCCCGGGGAGATCGAGCTGCGTCTCGAGGGACGCGACGTGCCTTTGGGGCAGCGGTTCCGCCTGCTCGACGTCACCCAGGGCGGCTCGTGGGATCTCGCTCTCGGAGAAACGATCGCCCTCATCGCCACGTCGAAAGACCGCCCGCTGCGTCTGGTCGCCATCGCGGCCGCGGAAGCATCCGCGGCCGCGTCCGGTCTCGCGATGCGCGCGTACCCGAACCCGTTCACCCAGCGCACCGGTCTGGAGATCCCCATGCCGCGTATGGGAGATCTGCGCGTCGCCATCTACGACGTGCGGGGCCGCAGGGTCCGCACGCTCGAGCGCGATGCCGCGCCGGTGGGGAACGCGGTGATCGTGTGGGACGGCCGCGACCAGACCGGCGCCGACCTGTTCCGCGGGGCTCTACTTCGCCCGCTCCAGCGTGGCGGGGCGTGACCTCGGGATGCGGATCGTCAAGACCCGCTGATTCGCGACGCGGCGCAACCGGCCGCCGAGGCTCCGAATCGCGCCGGCGCCGCTCTCCCGGGTCTTGACGGCATCGCGTGCCGCGCCTACTGTCGCGAGCCCATGTTCACCGAATCCATTGCGCGAAGGGGGCTTCGCGGTGGAACGGCGGTCGCGCTCGCGTTGTCGTGTGCCGTGCTCACGGGTTGCTCCCTCGCTGCCGTTCGTCGGCGGAAAGCCGTCCATCAAGCTGACCCTGGAGGCCGCGCCGCTGGTCAACTCCTGCGGTCGCTCGTCGGGATTGCCGCTCACCGTGCGGGTGCTGCAGGTGAGCGATGCCTCGGCGCTGTCCGGTGCCACCCTCGACCACCTGTGGGATCGCGAAGAAAAGGTGCTGGGAAGCGCGCTGCTCTCCCACGCCGACGTGGTGGTGGATCCCGGCACCCGCAAAGAGACCAGCATCGACCGCGTGGCTCAGGCCAAGACCGCGGTGGTGGTGGGCAACTTCTGCAAGGCGGAAGGCACGTGCTGGTACCTGATCAAGCCGCTCAAGGAAAGAGCACCACCATCAAGCTGGCGCTCGATCCGGCTTGCCTCCACGAGACCTAAGCACTGACACGGGGGCCCGCGCCTCGATGAGCCAGAATCGCCGAGTGGTGTGGGAGCGAGGGCATGCTGCTCGCTCCCCAGCACTTTCAGCAGTGGGACCGCTACGTGCACCACCTGGTGCGCGAGCGGTTCCGCGGCGTGCGCGCGTTCGGTGGGGTTTCCTGCAGCTCGAGGTGGATCAGGAGGCGCTGCGCAACGGTCGTATCGCGCTGGCGGCCGCCAAGGGCGTGATGCCCGACGGCACACCGTTCGCCATGCCCGACGACGACGCGCTGCCTCCGGCGCGCTCGTTCGACGGGCACTCGGACCCAAGATGGACGCGCTCCAGGTCTCGCTCGGCCTGCCGGCGGCGCGACTCGGCCGGCCGCAACTCGGCGAGGTGGATGGCTCGGAGGGACCGTTGCCGCGCTATTCGCCCGAGGTCCAGGAACTGCCCGACGACAACTCGGCGGGCACCGAGCGGCTGGTCACCACCGGGCGCCGCAACTTCGCGCTGCTGTTCCCGGACGACGCGCTGGGCGACTACGACACCCTGCCCGTGGCGCAGGTCACGCGTACCGCGGCCGGCGGCTATGCCCTACGCGAGAGTGACGTGCCCCCGTGTCTCGCGATCGGGGCGTCGAGGCCCTGATGCGTCAGCTGCGCGCCGAGCTGCAGATGCTGGTGGCCAAGAGCCTCGAGATCGGAGATCAGCGCCGCAATCGCGGCGGCGTCGCCGACTTCAGCAACACCGACACGGCGAGCTTCATGATGCTGCACACTGTGAACGGCTTCATCCCGGCGCTCTCGCAGCTTCGTCGGACATCGCCGTGCCCATCCCGAGGAAGTCTATCTCGCCCTGAGCTCGCTGGTGGGGATGCTCACCACGTTCGTGTCCGACATCCATCCCAAGGACCTCCCCGCCTACGAGCATCGCGACCTGGGCGCCACGTTCACCGGCCTCCATCGCGTGCTGGCGCGGCTGGTCGAAGTGGGGTTCCGCGGCAAGGCGGTGCGCATCGATCTGGAGAAGCAGGACGGCTTCATCCACGTGGGTCGCTTCCAGGACCCGCGCCTGCTCGAGCCGCCGGCCACCGTGTATCTCGGTGTGAAGGCCGAGGCCGACGAACAGGTCCTCATCTCCCGAATGGCCGCGCGCCATCAAGATCGCCGCGCTCGACCGCATCGACTTCGTGATCGCGCGCGCCCTGCCCGGCGTGCCGATGATCTTCACCCGCGTTCCCCCGCCCGGATTGCCGGTCAAGTCGCAGTATCTCTACTTCCAGCTCGATGCCGGCTCCGAGCTCTGGGAGGGAATCAAGGGCGCCAAGAACCTGGCGATCTACGCACCCGCCGAGCTGCCGGGTCTGACCCTCGAACTGCTCGCGCTCCGCGAGTAGCGCCGTGTTCGGACGCAGCGATCGACGGCCTCCGCCCGCGCGCCGCTCCGGCGCCGCGTCGTCCGCCGAGCGCGGACGGCGCTCCGTCACCGAGACCGTGGTGGTGGACGTCGGATCGCGGCGCGGCTCGCCCGGCGCGTCCGCCACGCCCCACGAGCGGCTCATCGACAACGCCGCCGAATGGTTCGGGCTCGTGCTCGCCCTGCGCGCGGCTGGGAAGCTCGGCGATCCGGCCGGCGCTCCGCACGCGCGTGCTGGATCTCAAGACGCGCTTCGAGGCGGCGGCGAGCGGCTTCGCCGCGCCCGACACGGAGGCCGCGGTCTACGCGCTGATCGCCTTCACCGACGAGACCGTGCTCAGCACCCAGGGAGCGGCCGTCCAGGTCTGGCAGACCAGGCCCCTCCAGCTCGAGCTGTATGGCCGCACGGTGGCGGGACGGGAATTCTTCGAGCGGCTCGAGCGCCTGCGCCGCGACCGCGAAGCCCGCATCGAGGCGCTCGAGGTCTATCATGCCTGCCTGGCGCTCGGCTTCGCGGGGGCAGTATTCGCTGAGCGGTCCCGAGAAGATTCAGGGGCTGCTCGACGAGACGTGGCGCGACATCGCCGCGGTGCGGAGCGGCGGACATGGCGCGCTCTCGCCGCACGGCATTCGCAAGGCCGACGCGGAAGCGAGCGCCGCGGACGGCATCCCGCTGTGGCTCTCGCTGGGCGCATTCGTCGTGGCCGTGACGCTTGTATGGGTCGTGGTGTTCCTGCTCGCCCGTCACGGGGCCGGCGGCACTGGCGGGCGCGATTCGCGGACTGCTCGGCCACTGATCATGGCGACCCACCCGCTGCTCCGGCCCCCGGTGCTGATCCCCACCGGGCTCGCCGTGTTCGGGGCCACGGCGCTGCTGCTCTTTCACCTGCTCGGCCTCTCGCTGCTGCTGGCAGTGCTGATCGTGCTCACCATCGTCCTGATCGTCGTGATCCTGCTGCTGTTCCGCCAGCTCCGCGCCGCGCGCGCCGCGGAAGAGATCGGAGAAGACCATCACGCGCCAGGCCGACCGCGACATCGAGCGCTCAGTGCCCGGACAGAGCGCCGATGCCGAGACCATGAAGGCGGAGCTGCTCGCCGCGATCCAGGGGCTCAAGGGCTCGCGCCTCGGCAAGCGCCACGGGCAGACCGTGCTCTCCACGCTGCCGTGGTACATGGTGATCGGTCCGGCGGGAGCGGGGAAGAGCGCGCTGGTCGCGCGCTCGGGGCTCCACTTCCCGCTGCTCGACGAGCGTCGCAATCCCAAGGCGGTGCGCGGCGTGGGCGGAACGCGCAGCTTCGTGTGGTGGCTCTCCGAGGAAGCGGTGATCCTCGACATGGCCGGACGCACGCTCGGGACCGCCGCGCGCGATGATTCCGACGACTGGATCGCCTTCCTCGAGGTGCTGAAGCGCCAGCGCAAGCGCGACCCGATCAACGGCGTGCTGGTGGCGCTCTCGGTCGATCAGGTCGCGGGTCCCGAGGCCAAGCTCGACACCATCGCGCGCGGCGCCCGCGAGCGGGTGCGCGAGCTGATCCGCCATCTGGGGGTGGTGTTCCCGGTCTACATCGTGGTCACGCAGAGCGACCGCATCGCGGGCTTCGCCGAGTTCTTCGGCGATCTGCCGGCCGGCGAGCGCCGCCAGGTGTGGGGCGCGACGTTGGCCGTCGATGCGCATGCGGCCGACGAGGCTGATCGCGCGCTCGATGCCGAGTTCGGTCAGCTGGTGGCGGCGCTGTCGGACGTCCGACTCGAGCGGCTGGCCGCCGTTCCCGATCCCGCACAGCGCGCGGGCATTCGCCTTCCCGCTCCAGCTCGAGCGTGTGCGTCCCGGATTGCGCCGCTTCGTGCGGATCCTGTTCGAGCCCGAGCCGGGGAGCGGGAAGCACCGATCTTCCGCGGCTTCTACTTCACCAGCGCCCAGCAGGAGGGCGAGCCGGTGGACCGCGTGCTGCAGCCGGTGGTCGCCGAGCTGGGAGGCGCCGCGGCGCGCGCAGTCGCGCCGCCGCAGGTCGGCAACGGCGCCTTCTTCGTGAGCGAGATGATGACCGAGGTGGTGTTCCCGGATGCCTCGCTGGTCACCGAGTCGACGCGCGCCTCGACCGGCCGCCGGCGGCGCGATCTGCTCGTCCTGGGCGGACTGGGGATCCTGCTGGTCGCCTTCACGATCCTGTTCTCCACGCTCTCGTGTGCCAACGGCCGGCTGATCGATCGCGCCCGTCGCGCCGCGCGCGAGGCGGCAGACCAGGTGCATCCCGGCGGACAGCTGATGCCCAACCTGACCGTGCTCGAGGAGCTGCGTAAGCGAGACGGCGATCCTCGACTCGCTCGCGCGCCACAAGCCGTTCTTGCGCCGCGTGGGCGGCTACGCCGGCGATGCGGTGCGCGACCCGGCCATGCAGCTCTACGTCGAGAAGTCGCTCGAGGCGCTGATCGCGCCGGCCGCCAAGGCGATGGAGGCGGATCTGACGCGGCTCACCAGCACCGGCGAGGGCGCCTTCATCGACTACTATTTCCTGTTCCGCGCCTGGCGGCTGCTCACCGATCCGCGCCAGATCACGGCGGACGACGCGCCGATCCTGACCCGTGAGCTGGTACGCACGCTCGGACCGCAGCTCTATTCCCCGACCCCCGAGGACCGCGAGCGCTTTCCGCAGCTCCTCGCCGCGCAGGTCGGCTTCCTCACGCGGCACGTGGACCTGCTCGCCAAGTGGGCGCCCGCCTACTATGCGATCGGCGACCGCGAGCTGATCGCGCGCGGCTCGGAGCGCATTCGCCGCACCTGGGATTCCTCGCAGTTCTACCGGCGGATGCTGGACGGCATCGGCAACCCGCCCAAGCCCGTGACGCTCGGCGCGATCGTGGGCGGCGCGAGTCTCCCGGGCGGCGGCGGCCAGGTCGGTGGTTTCTACACGCGTGAGGGCTGGGAGAAGGAGGTCAAGCCGAGGATCGAGTGGTATCGGCTCCAGATGCAGCGCGACTGGGTGGTGGGGAGGCGTTCGCGGGACATCCGCCCGACGTCGGCGAGGCGTTGCTCGACGCCTACGCGCGTGACTATGTCGGCGCGTGGAGCCGCCTCCTCGACGCGATCGTGCTGGTGCCGATCCAGGACCTGCAGGGCGCGGAGAAGATGGTGGCGGCTGCCGGCCAGGACGACTCGCCGATCCTCAAGGTGCTGCACGAGGTCGCGACCCAGACCGAGATACCCGCGGATCCGCGGCTCGGCGCTCGCCAGGATCGGCGCCGAGTTCGGAGATCGCTCACGATTTCTTCGCGACTCCCGGCGGCACGGGCAACGCCGCCAAAGTCGGATCGTTCCTCTCCCAATGGCTGCAGCGTCTGCGCGGGCAGTCGCCCAACGTGCTCGACACCAACCGACCGCCGAGCAGCCACTATCTCGATCTGGTGCGCGCCGCAGACAGGGAGGTGGCCAAGGCCGCGCAGCCCGGCGCACCGGCCACGATATCCAGCGCCTCACCAGCTACGGCACCGACATCACGAACCCGGTGAAGGGCCTGCTCGCGTGGGTGGACGGCCTCGCGCAGAACTACCCCGACTCGGGCGCGCGCCGTTCGGTGGCGCGGCTGCTCAAGCTGCCGATCGAGGTGTGCAGGGTGGCGGGAAGTGATGCCATCGTCAAGCTGATCGCGCCCCAGTGGCAGCTGCTGGTGAAGAATCCCTTCCAGCTGACGCTCGCCGGCAAGTACCCGTTCGATGAGAGCGGCCCCGACGCCACGTTGAACGACTTCGTGGGATTCCTTCAGGCCCGGTGGGACGTTCTGGTCGTTCTACAACTCGTTCCTCAAGGATTACATGCTCGAGGACGGTTCTCCGAGCAATCCGGCCACGTCGTCGCCCTTCCCGCCACGGTTCACCGCGTTCGTGCGTCGCGCCTACGAGATTCGCCAGTCGTTCTTCGCCGCCGGCGAGAAGCCGACGCTCAAGTTCTCGGTGCGGGCCCAGCCCGCCAAGTTACGAGGGCCAGGTGCCGCCTCAGCGGATCGCGCTCGAGGTCGGCGGCCACCCCGTCATCTACACCATGGGCGTCCAGCAATGGGCCGAGCCTCGAATGGCCCGGAGCCGAGCCCAACCTCGGCGCCTCGGTCACGGCGGTCACGTCAAAGCCGCCGCAGCCGCCGCCGATCACGGCGCCCGGACCTTGGGGCTCTTCCACGTGCTCGACAAGGGACAGTTCTCTCAGGTCGATTCGCCCACGCCGCTCGTGACCTGGACGATCCCGGGAGCCGCGGGAAAGATCAGCGTCAGCTACGAATCCCAGCCGGGGTCGAGCCAGCACCCGTTCAAGCCCGGCTATCTTCGGGGCGCCGTCCCCGATTCCCTGTGAGCCGGCCTAACCCGATGCTTTTGAGTTGCTTGGCCGCGACGGCGAGGATTATCGTGGAGTGCTGTTGAACAGACTCAAGTTCATTGACTGCCGGGACTTGGGCCGACCGCAGCGGGCAACTGACCGGCAGCACGACGCCTCTCGCCGCCCGCCATCTCGATTCTAGGCCTCTCACCATGACCTTAGGTCCGCGGGCCAGCCGCCCATTACTAATTCCATGTTCCTCGAAGAGTTGCGCGCGCCCATCGCCGCCGACGCCCCGAGTGGTCGTGACATCCGCGACGACGACGAGTTCGACGCGCTCAAGACCGAGATCGGCAAGCAGAGCTCGGTATCGAGCCGCACCGATTTCGACCGCCTCGTGCAGCGCGGCAGCGACCTCATCAAGGGACGCGCGGACAGCAATCGGCGCCACGCCGCTCGTGGAAGAACAGCGCGGCCCAGACTTCAGCCGGGTGATCGGACTCTCGACCAACATCCTCACCCGCAAGTCGAAGCATCTCCAGGTCGCGGGCTATCTGTGCTTCGCGCTGTTCCGCACCGAGCGCTACGCGGGGCTCGCGGACGGGCTCGAGAGGCCTGCGGGCGATGATCGAGGGCTACTGGGATTCGCTGTTCCCCGAGGCACGGCGCATCGAGGGCCGGCGCCAGGCGATCCAGTGGCTCGCCCAGCGGATCGCCGACCTGGTTCCGGTGTGGCCGCCGGAGCCTGACGAGCGTGACGCGGTCGAGCGCGCGATCGCCACGTGTCGCGCGATCGACGCGATGCTGCGCGAGCGTGTCGTCGAGGAGCCGCCCAGCTCTGTCGATGCTCGCGCGTGCAGCTCACCGAGGCGATCGACGTCCTGCCCGCGCCGCGCTGCCGCGGCAGTGGCGCCGGCGCCGACCTCGGCCGGGGCGCCCACCGCGGTGGTGATCACGCCGTCCGCGGCGCCCGCCGAAGATCGCCAGCGAGGACGACGCCGATCTCGCGGTGGCGCGGGCCTCGGACTACTTCCGCGGGTCGCAGGCGACGAATCCGGTCGGCTACCGGTTGCTGCGCGTGCTGCGCTGGGACGGGATCCCCGACCTGCCGAGCCGCGAAGGCAACCGCACGCCGTTCCTACCGCCTTCCGAGAGCTATCGCACCCGTCTCGAGATTGCGCAGGGCTCCGGCGCGTGGAGTGATCTGCTCACCGCGTGCGAAGAGATCTTCTACGAGGTGCCAAACCACTTCTGGCTCGACGTGCAGCGCTTCGCCGACCAGGCGCTCGGTGGGCTCGGTCCCGACCACGCGGCGACCCGCCGTCTGCTCCGCCACGAGGTCGCGCGACTGCTCGAGCGATTGCCCGGCATCGAGGATCTGGCGTTCTCGGACGGGACGGCCTTCGCCGATCCGGCGACTCGCGACTGGCTCGAGCGGGAGATCCGCACGCTGTCCGCGGGCGGCGGCGCGTCCGCTCCGCGCCGGCGGAGGAGGACGACGCGCTGGCGCAGCTGCTGAGCGATGCCGAGGCGCTGGCGGGAGGCGGCGACCTGGCCGGGCGGTCGACGCGCTCGCGGTCCGCAAGAGCGCCGGAGCCGACGCGGCGTGGCAAGTTCCGTTGTCAGCTCCACACCGCGCGTCTCCTGTTCACGCACGGCAAGCCGGAAGCCGCCAAGCCCCTGCTCGAGGAGCTCGACGAGCAGATCGAGCGCTACGGCCTCAAGGACTGGGAGCCCGATCGCTGTCTCACGGTGTGGAGTCTCATGCGCCGCTGCTACGAACAGCTCTCCGGCCAGGCGTCTCCACAAGCGCAGGTGGACTACCTCGCCCGAAGTGAGCGCTGTTTCGATAAGATGTGCCGATTGGACGTGCGTCTGGCCTTACGCGAGGGCCGTCTCTAAACCTGAGAACCGAAACCATGCCTGGCGAGAGCTTCCAGAACGAAATCCCGCCCGCAAGGATCAACATCAAGTTCGTCAAGAAGACGGACGGGGCACAGAAGGAAATCGAGCTGCCGCTGAAGCTGCTGGTGGCGGGTGATTTCTCCGGGCGCGAGGACAGCACGCCGCTGGCCAAGCGCAAGAAGGTCAACATCAACAAGGACAACTTCAAGGCGGTGATGGCCGACCAGAAGCTCGCGCTGCGCCTCGACGTGAAGAACACGCTGGTGGCTGGCAACGAGGATCTGAGTGCCGATCTCCAGTTCAGGCGACCTCGACTCGTTCCACCCCGAGCAGGTGGCGCGGCAGATTCCGCAGCTGCGCGCTCTGCTGGCCGCCCGCAACGCGCTCAAGGAGCTGCGCGGCCGGGTGATCTCGGACGCGGAGTTCCGCAAGACGCTCGACAAGCTCGCCAAGGACGGCACGGCCGTCGCAGACATGCTCAGAGACCTCGATCAGGTCGCCCCGCTCCCGCCGGGGCTGGGACCGCAGTGAGCATGCACCGCATCCACGCGACGCACGTGACGGCGACCGCCGAGAGGAGGAAGTGACGATGCCCGAAGAGGCCAAATCCGCACGAGAGGACGCCAAGGCGAGCGAGTCGGTCGGCGGGCTCGAGGCGCTGCTCGAGAAGGTGGACGTCAAAGTCCCCAAGAGGCCGGTGGACTTCGAGTCACTGGTTCAGGAGGAGAGCGCTGACAAGGCCGACATGCTCACCGTGGCGCTGCGCGTTTTCCTGGGACAGATATCGCGCTCCGGCAAGGCCGAGAAGGTGGACAAGACCCTGATCGACCGCCAAATCGCCGAGATCGACGGACTGCTCTCTGGCCAGCCTCGACGTGATCCTCCACCATGAGGATTTCCAGAAGCTCGAGTCCGCGTGGCGCAGCCTCAAGTTCCTCGTGGACCGCACCGACTTCCGCCGCAACATCAAGGTCGAGGTGCTGCAGGTCAACAAGCAGGGAGCTGCTCGAGGACTTCGAGGATGCTCCCGAGGTGGCGCAGAGCGGGCTCTACAAGCACATGTACAAGGACGAGTACGACACCCCTGGCGGCGAGCCCTATGGCGCCATCGTCGGCAACTTCGAGTTCGGCCGCGGTCCGCAGGACATCGCGCTGCTGCAGAACCTCGCCAAGGTATCGGCCTCGTGCCACGCGCCGTTCCTGTCGTCGGTCGACGCCGGGTTCTTCGGCAGCGACGACCTGCGCAAGCTGCCGCACGTGCCGGACAAGGCGGCGATCTTCGAGAGCGTCCGAGTACATCAAGTGGAACTCGTTCCGGAAGACCGAAGACGCCCGCTACTTGGGTCTGACCTTCCCGCGCTTCCTCACGCGACTGCCGTACGGTCCCGAAACCACGCCGGTCAAATCGTTCAACTACCAGGAGCAGGTCAAGGGCGACGACCACAAGAAGTATCTCTGGGGCATTCGGCGTTCGCCATGGCCACGAACCTGACGCGCTCATTCGCCGACAACGGCTGGTGCGTGCAGATCCGCGGACCCCAGTCGGGCGGTGCGGTGGAGAACCTGCCGATCCATCTCTACGACGCGGGAGGGAACAAGCAGGCCAAGATCCCGGAGCGAGGTGTTGATCACCGACACCGAAGAGCTGGAATACGCGAAGCTCGGGCTCATCCCGCTCTCGTACTACAAGGGCCGCGATTACGCGTGCTTCTTCTCGGCGCAGTCCACGCAGGAGCCGCAGAAGTACAGCACGCCGGAAGCCACGGCCAACAGCCGCATCAGCGCGCGGCTGCCGTACGTGTTCCTGGTGTCACGGCTGGCGCACTACCTCAAGGTGATCCAGCGCGAGAACATCGGCGCGACCAAGGATCGCTCCATGCTCGAGGACGAGCTCAACACCTGGATCAAGCGCCTCGTCACCGAGACCAAGAACCCGACGCCTGACATGATCGCCCGGCATCCGCTGCGGGCCGCCGAGATCCGCGTGCACGAGATCGCGGACAATCCCGGCTTCTACCGGGTGGAGTTGCTGGTGATGCCTCACTTCCAGATCGAAGGAATGGACGTCGGAATCTCGCTCGTCGCCCAGATGCCGCGGGCCAAGTAGGCGATCAGAGGAGGGTATCGAACCATGGCGCTTCCGGTTTCACATCGAGATGAAGAGTGAGAAGCAGGGGCAAGATCAAGGGTGGCTGCAAGCGGAAAGGCTGCGAGGACATGATCGAGGCCACCTGGGTCAGTCACGAGATCAAGATCCCGACCGACGCTCTCACCGGCAAGGCATCCGGCAACCGCGTTCACGGGGCGATCCACTTCCGGGAAGGCGACCGACAGCGCCACTCCGCAGCTTTACGCGGCACTGGTGAGCGCCGAGACCATCACCGAGATGAAGATGCAGCTTCTGGCAGGTCGACGCCAAGGGTGTGGAGAAGGAGTTCTTCACGGTCACCATCAACGACGCTCAGGTCTCCGCGGTGGCGGCGGAGCTTCCGACATCTACGATCATCCCCAGCTCAAGCCGGGCGAGAAGATCGCCATCCGCTAGCAGCAAGATCGAGTGGCTGATCGTGGAAGGGAACGTCATGGCCGCCGATTCCTGGTACGAACCGGTTCGCTGAGGCTGACCCTCAGTGGAAGTGGCGCTGCTCGAAGCCGTGACCGGGCGCTTCATGAACGGCGATCCCGTCGGAGACTTCGGGGCGCCGAGATGCGCGTCCACAGCGTGGTCGACTCGAGTGACGCGGCTGTTCAATACCCGCCGCGGCACGGTGCCTTACCTGACCCCGGCTCGGCGCCGACATCGGCAGGTCTACCAGGGGCTGCCCAACACGGTGCAGGGGTTCAAGCGCGTGCTCACCGAAGCGGTGCGCCGCTACGAACCCCACATCGACGCCGCCGACTGCCGCGTGGAGCAGGTTTCGACCGACGAGTTCCGCCTCCAGGCGACGCTCGCCATCCGGCTCGGTCGACGGTCACTCGGTGCGACTCCGGGCGTCGTTTTCGAGCGCGGGGCGCGCCGAGGTGGCGCCGGCCGTGCGGCGCGGCTGATCCGTGGACCGCTACTACGGGGAAGGCTCCGTTACCTCACGGAGGCGGGAAGAATTCGCCGAGAAGCATCCGGAGCGGGCCGCCTTCCTGAGGCTCGACAGCAAGGATCGCGATCCTACGCTGGAGCCGATTGCTCAGCAGAGGTTCGCGTTCCTCACCGGTCGCATCCGCGAGAAGCTCGACGACGACTATCCGAGAGTTCACCGCGCGGGCTGCTCGAGATCCTGTTCCCTCATTACCTCGCGTCCGGTGCCTTCCATGGCGCTGCTCCAGTTCCACGCCGCGGCGTGGCGCGGTGCAGCAGACGCAGCGCCTGCCGCGCGGCACCCGGTCTACAGCCTGCCGGTCGGACACGAGAGCTATGCTCGCTGTCGCTTCACCACCGCGAGCAGACGTGCGCCTCAACCCGATCGCGGTCGAGGAGGCGAAGCTCGAGCGCACGACGCAGGGCCGCCACGTGATCCGGCTCAAGCTCGCGCGTGGATCGCGGCGTCGATCCACGCACGCTCGAAGCTGGATCCGCTGCCGATCGCGCTCCACGGCGATCCCACGCTCACCTCACGCTGTTCCTCCATCTCACCTGGCATCTGGAGCGCGTGCGGCTGCGCGAGACCGGAGGCAAGGAGGCGACGCTGGTGGACCTGCTCGACCCAGGTGCGGCCGGCGGGCTTCCGGCGGGAAGCGCTCTGCCTTACGCCCTGCGCTCGTTCCCGCGTACGCCGCTGTCTCCAGAATTACTTCGCCTTCCGTGACCGCTTCCTGCGCGGTCGAGCTCCATGGGCTCCGGTCGTCTGCCGCTCTCCGCTACCTCGCGTGGCATCGAGGTCGAGTTCCATCTGCGCGGCGACTATCCGGAGGAGAAGCGCTGCGCCGCGGAGAACTTCAAGCTCACGCTGCACGCCGGTGGTGAACCTGTTCCCGATGGACTTGGAGCCGGTGCGGGTGACCCAGAGTCGGTGGAGTACGCCCTGATCCCCGACGCGCGCTACCCGACCAGCATCGAGGTCTCACGCGGTGGAGGGTGGAAGGCTCCACCGAGCGGCGTGCGCCGGCCCTATGAGCCCTACTTCGCGTTCGAGCACGCCGGCGCGACCGGCCCGCGCGAGATCGGGACCTACGTGGTCCATCAGCGTCTCGGCGCCACGGGTCGCTGGCGCACCACGCTGCGGCTCACGCCGGCGCGGCGGCGGCGCTGGTCGAGGGCAGGACGAGGCGCTCTCGGTCCACGCGCTCTGCACCAGCGGCCCAGCTCCCGCGCGAACTCGGCGAGGGCTCGCTCACCGTGCCGGGCCCCGACTTCCCCGAGTTCGCGCACTTCACCAATCTCACGCGCCCCACGCCCCCGGCTTATCCGCCGCGGGGCCAGGGCTCGAGTGGCGTCTGGTGTCCAACCTGGCGCTCCATCGGGCCTCGCTCGGCTCCGGCGGAGGCGCTGCGCGCCTTGCTGCAGCTCTATGACTGGAGCGGCGCGCCGGCCAATCGCCGCCGTCTCGCCGGGCATCCGCCGCATGACGCTGACCCCCGAGGAACAGGTGCTGCGCGGCGCGCGCCGGTGCGCGGGGCTCACGCCGCGATCGAGGTGGCCGAGGATCATTTCTGTGGATCGCGCCGATGTCTATCTGTTCGGGCTGGTGCTGAGCCGCTTCTTGCGTCTCTACGCCTCGATCAACTCGTTCGTGCGCGTGACGCTCGAGGCGGTTCCCCTCCGGAGATCGGTACGAATGGCAGCCGACGCTGGGCCAGATCGCGACGCTCTGATCGAGCGCTCTCACCGCGGCGGCGAGCCGCTTCGACTTCGTGCAGGCACTGAGCCTGCTCGAGCTGGTGACGCCCGACGCCGCGCCGCCGGGTGAAGCCGGACCGCTCCGAGTCAGAGTCCCTGCGGGCTGCGCTCGCACGGAGGCATGGGTTTTCCGCCGGCCGATCTGCACTCCATCGTGCATCGCCGGCGCCCCCGCGAGCGCTTCGAGGTGGAGCTCAACTTCATGGGGCTCACCGGCGTCTCGTCGCCGCTGCCCAGCTACTTCAGGACCCGATCGTCCACCAGCAGGAGGGCGCGCCGCTGCGTGACTTCCTGGCGATCTTCGAGCATCGGATCTACTCGCTGTTCTGGCGCGCCTGGAAGAAATTCCGTCTCGACCTCGCGGTCGATCGCGTGGCCGACGAGCGGCGCGCGCGCTTCCTGGTCGGTGTCGCCGGCTACTCGTTGCCGGTGCTGCGCGAGGGAGGCGCGGTCGAGCCCCTGCGCTTCGCGTCGTTCGCCGGGCTGCTCTCCGCCGTGCGTCCCAGCGCCGCGGGGCTCACCAACCTGGTGTCGGGCTACTTCGGCGGGCTGCCGGTGCGGGTCATGGGAGTTCGTGCCCCGACGCGTGGTGATCCGGGATCGCGCCGTGCTGGGCGGCGACGGCGGTCCACGCTCGGCGCGGCTCGATCACTCGGCGATCCTGGGCGATTCGGTGGTGGACCGCGCGTCGCTGGTGCGGGTGGTGATCGGACCACTGTCGCTCGCGTGGTTCCTGCAATTGTTGCCCGGCGGCGAGCGCTCGCGCGCGCTGGCGGGCGTGGTGCGGCTCTACCTGCCGCCGCAGTTCGAGTACCAGGTGCAGCTCGTCTTGAGGCACGAAGAAGTGCCACCGTGCCGGCTCGGTGCGTCCAACACGCGTCTGGGCTGGCTGTCATGGCTCGGGCAGCCCGCCCAGGATGGCGGAGCTCGCCCATGTCGGCGTCCGTGTTCGTGGCCGCCTGATTCCGGCGAGGGTTCCATGCTGACCAAGGATCTGCGACGTCTCCTGCTCCGTCTCGACCCGCATATGACGCGCGCGCTCGAGGCCGCGGCGGGCTATTGCATCTCCCGCACCCACTACGAGGTCACGCTGGAGCACCTGCTGGCCAAGCTCGCGGACGACACGACCACCGATCTCCCACGCGTGCTGCAACACTACGAGGTGGACGTCGCGGAGTTCTGGAAGCTGCTGCAAGGCGAGCTGGAGGTGCTGAAGACCGGCAACGCCGGCAAGCCGGCCTTCTCGCCCGAGTTGCTCGAGCTGATCGAGCAGGCCTGGGTGCTGGCCTCGGTGGAGCACGAGCTGCCCTCGATCCGCAGCGGCGTGCTGATCGAGGCGGCGCTGGAGTCGCCGCGGCTCCGTGGCGTGCCGTACCTCGAGCCGCTTCGCAAGATCTCGACCGACGACCTGCGCAAGAACTTCGTGGCGGCGGTGGCCGGATCCAGTGAGGATGCGGTGTACGCGAGCGGCCGCGGCGCCGGGCCTTCGGCAGGGGCGCGCCGCGCAAGCCGGGCGAGAGCGCGCTCGACCTCTACACGCTCGATCTCACCGGACGGGCGCGCGCCGGCAGCATCGATCCCGTGTTCGGGCGCGACAGCGAGATCCGCACTGTGATCGACGTGCTGATGCGGCGCCGCAAGAACAACCCGATCCTGGTGGGCGAGGCCGGCGTCGGGAAGACCGCGATCGTCGAGGGCCTGGCGCTGCGCATCGTCAACGGGCGACGTGCCCGAGACGCTCGCGAACGTCGAGATCCGCGGTCTCGACCTCGGCCTCGCTCCAGGCGGGCGCCGGCGTCAAGGGCGAGTTCGAGAACCGGCTCAAATCAGGTGATCAGCGAAGTGCGCGAGTCGTCCAAGCCGATCATCCTGTTCATCGACGAGGCGCACACGCTGATCGGCGCGGCGGGCGGCCGGCACCGGCGACGCCGCCAATCTGCTCAAGCCGGCGCTGGCGCGCGGCGAGCTGCGCACCGTGGCCGCCACGACGTGGTCGCGAGTACAAGAAGTACATCGAGAAGGATCCGGCGCTCGAGCGGCGCTTCCAGCTCGTCAAGGTCGAGGAGCCCGACGAGGCGGCGCGCGCAGCGACGATGTCCGCGGCCTCAGGGAGAAATACGAGAAGCACCACGGCGTGCACGTCTCCGACCTGGCGGTGATCGCGGCGGTGCGTCTGTCGCAGCGCTTCATCTCGGGCCGTCAGCTCCCCGACAAGGCCGTGGATCTGCTCGACACCACCGCCGCGCGAGGTGAGCTCGGGCTTTCGACCAAGCCCGCGGCGCTCGACGATGTCGAACGGCGGCTCGCCAACGTGGCGGTGGCGCGCAAGGCGATGGCCACCGATGCCAAGCGGGGTGTGCCGGTCGACGTCGAAGCCCAGAAGAAGCTCGAGGAGCGACGCAGCAGCTCGAGACCCGCAAGAGCGATCTCGAGGCGCGCTGGGTCAGGGCGAGAAGGTGCTGGTCGAGAAGATCCACGAGCTGCGCCGCCGTCACGCCGAGGCGGCGGAAGGCAACGGCGCCGGGATCGACGAGATCGAGGCGGCACGCAAGGAGCTGGCAGTGTTACAGGGCGACTCCCCGTTGGTGCACGCCGAGGTGGGACCGGAGGTGGCGGCCCAGGTGGTGGCGGAGTGGACCGGCATTCCCGCGGGCAAGATGGCCCAGGACGACGTCGCCGCGCTCCTCGAACTCGAGAGCCGCATGGCCCAGCGCGTGCTCGGACAGGATCACGCGCTCAAGGAGATCGGCGACACGCATTCGCATCAGCCAAGGCGCGGCATGCGCGACGCGCGCAACCCGATCGGCGTGTTCCTGCTGGTGGGACCGAGCGGCACGGGCAAGACCGAGACGGCGCCTGAGCGCTGGCCGATCTGCTGTTCGGCGGCGAGCGCTTCCTCACCACCATCAACATGTCCGGAGTACCAGGAGCCGCACACCGTCTCGCAGCTCACGGGCTCGCCGCCCGGCTACGTCGGCTACGGCGAGGGCGGCGTGCTCACCGAGGCGGTGCGCCAGCCGGCCCTACTCGGTGGTGCTGCTCGACGAGGTCGAGAAGGCGCACCGCGACGTGTTGAACCTGTTCTACCAGGTATTCGACAAGGGCTTGCATGCGCGACGGCGAGGGCCGCGAGATCGATTTCAAGAACACCGTGATCGTGATGACCTCCAATCTCGCCACCGACGCCATTATGGAAGCATGCACGGGCGAGGGCGAGCGGCCCGCGCCGCACGAGCTGCGCGACGTGATCCGCGAGGATCTGATCCGCCACTTCCAGCCGGCGCTGGTGGCGCGCATGAAATGATCCCTACTACCCGATCGATCCCGAAACGATGGAGCGCATCGTGCGGCTCAAGCTGGATCGGGTCGGTGAGCGGTTGCGCCAGGCCCACCGGATGGAGCTCGTGTACGACGATCGCCTGGTGACCACCATCGCGGCGCGCTGCACCGAGATCGAGACCGGGGCCCGCAACGTCGATGCCATCGTCGAGCGTTCCATCCTGCCCGATCTCTCCGCGGCGCTGGTGCGGCGTCTGACCGAGGAGAAGGCCCCGAAGGGTCTCTCGCTCGAGTTCGATGCCGAGGGCAATTTTCAGCTATCGCTTCATCGAGGCTCGAGGAGGCGCTCGCCGCGCCCGCACCCACCCCGGCGGCCTGACCCACTCGGAAGGAGGAACCTGCACCATGGCAACTCTGGAAGCTTCGACTGCCCGCTTCCTCCTGGAAGGCAGAAGCTCGAGTGGAAGGACCTGATGGTGGCCGACCTGGGTGGGTCGCGAGGCGATCTCCCAGCCGTTCCGCTTCGACCTCCGCCTGGTCTCCACGAATCGCAAGGTCGCGTTCGAGGACGTGCTCAACAAAGCCGGTGACCCTGACGCTGATGCGCGAGGAAGGCGAGGAAAAGGTCCACGGACTCATCGTCGACTTCTCTCAGGGCGGGTTCGCGGACAAGAAGCACGTCTTCTACCAGGCGGTGCTGGTGCCGCGCCTGTGGCTGCTCGGGCTGAGCTATCAGAGCCGGGTCTATCAGAACGTCACCGTGCAGGACATCGTGACCGACGTGCTCAAGCAGGCGGGCTTCGGCTCGACGACACCCGGTGGTCGCTCAGGCGCAAGCTTCCGACCCGGGAGCATGTCGCCCAGTACCGAGAGACCGATCTCGACTTCGTCAGCCGGCTCCTGGAGCACGAGGGCATCTTCCTATTTCTTCGATCACCAGGGCGACAAGGAGGTCCTGGTGATCTTCCGACGACGTCGGACAGTTCCTCGGCGCTGTCCGCGCCCGACGAGGTGCCGTCCCGCGCCGCGAGCGCGCATGGCGGGGGCGACGCCCGAGCACGTGGACGGCTTCGTGCTGCGCGGAGCGTCTCGTCACCGGCAAGGTGCTGCTGCGCGACTACAACTACCGGACCCCGGAGCTCAACCTCCAGGCCGAGTCGCAGCTCAACCGCAACGGCATAGGCGTGTTCTACGAATATGGAGATCATTTCAAGAACGTCGACGAGGGAGGCCAACTCTGCTCGGCTGCGCAACGAGGAGATCGAGTGGCATGCGGGTGGTGGGTCGCGGGGCGCTCCGACGTCCGCGGCTTCCGCGCCGGCGCCCTGCTTCACCCTCGGCGAGCAGCTTTCGCGACGATTGGAACCAGAAGTACCTGCTGATCGAGGTCGAACACCGCGGCAGCCAGTCCGATGCGCTCGGTGTAGGGAGCAGCGCGCGAGCGGGACGTCGAGCTACCAGAACGATTTCACCTGCATCCCGGCAACCGCTCCCTATCGACTTCACCATCACCGCGCAGCCGCGCCTGCCGGGCGTGTGGACGGCGAAGATCCGAATCGCCGGGGGGCCGTACGCCCACCTCGACGACCAAGGGACGCTACCGCGTGCGGATGCCGTTCGATCTCGGCGTGCTCGGGCAAGGGCCTCGGCATCGAAGGCGGTGCGAATGGCCACCCCTACGCCGGCCCCGGCTATGGCTTCCACCAGCGCCGGTGCACGAAGGATGGAGATGGTGATGGCCTGCGTGGACGGCAACGTCGACCGTCCGCTCGGCCTGGGTGTGGCCTCCAATCCGCGGCGCAGATGACCCCTCGGCCAGCGGCAACAAGGCCCAGTCGGTGTTTCTGCAGCGCGAGCGGCAACGAGCTGCGCATGGACGACACCGGCGGGTCGATGGAGATGTTCCTCAACGCCTCGAAGGACATGAAGGTCACCGTCGCCAACGACCAGGCCATCGAGGTGGCCGGCCAACCGCACGATGAAGGTCGGGACGAATCTCGACGAGTCGGTCGGCTCCAACATGACGCTCAAGGTCTCCGGCAACGAGAGCGAAGAGGTGACGGGCAACGTGGAGATCAAAGTGGGCGGCAACGTGACCGAGACGGTGACCGGCAACGTCTCCACGACGATCTCGGGCAGCCGCGACACGACCATCGCGGCCAGCGACAGCGGAAGATCGGCGGCACCAAGGACGTCACGGTCGGCGGCGCCTTCTCGATCAAGTCCGCCGCGATGAGCCTGGCGTGCTCGTCGCTCACGCTCACCTCCGGCGGCGGCATGAACATGGAGGGCTCGGGCTCCGGCAAGGAGAAGATCGGCGGATCGAAGTCGATCACGGTCGGGATGAACTTCAAGGTCGCAGCCGGGGCCAAGGTGAGCTTCGAAGGCGACTCGATCGCGCTGAAGGCCGGCGACAAGGTCCTCGCTCAAGGCCAATCGCGATCGAGATCGAAGCCGCCACCAAGATCACGCCTCGGGCTGCGCCGGATCGACCATCGAGCCGATCCGAGCGCGGGGTCAGCATCAAGTCGGCGGCGATCGTGCAGGATCCAGGGCCCGCTGGTGAAGATCAACTGACGCGGGCCGGGCAGGGCGTCCAGTCGGGCGAGCAGAACACCTTCCAGGTCTCGAGCACTGCCCTGATCGTGCGGCTGGAGCCGACCCGCGCGCCGCGAGCAGCCAGGACGATCGCTACACCCTCTACACCTCCGACGACGACACCGGCTCTACAGCCGCACGCTGACCGTGAAGGACGACTGTGAGGTGGGCGACCCGTTCGTCACCCTGCGGTTCGACGAGCTACCTGCGGATCACACTTATTCGTTGAAAATCGAGCCGGGCGGGCGACGCCGAGCCCTACCACCTGTTCGAGGACGTGCCGCTCGACGAGCCGCTGAGCGAGGATTTCGAGCTCGAAGCGGTCGGGCGCCGCCGAGGACGAGGACGATGCCGAGCGTCCGGAAGGAGCCGAGGAGACGCTGCCGGACACTGGAGGGATGACGTGTCCTGGGACGTGGACGAGGAGGACGGGGATTCCGCGGACGAAGACGACAAAGGAGGAAGACGACGAGGGAGCAAGAGACGGAGGACGGAAGACTCCGCTGAGTCGGGCGAGGAAACGGAACCCGAAGAAGTAGAGGACCCGGAAGAGGAGCCTGAGGAAGAGGACGACGAAGAAGAGGACGAGGAAGAAGAAGAGGAGTGAAGAAGAAGAGGAGGAAGAAGAAGACAAACGAGACGGACGAAGAAGAGACGGGCGACGAAGAGGAAACCGACGACGACGAAGAAGAGGACGGACGACGAAGAGAAGGAATGAAGACGAGGAGCTGAGAGAATGGGCGGTGACGCGATCACCGCGGTGCGGCCCGTCTTCAAGCTCGACAGCGGAGCCGGAGCGTGGTAAGGAGACGCTCATCTCCGACCGCTATCTCAATCCGGTCAAGTCCGGATCGCCGCCGTCGATGGCGGCCGGCGGGGCGTACTACCGCGCGGCAAGGACGGCATGCCCTACACAGAGGACAAGACCAAGCCCAGGACCATTCCTGTCGCGGACTATTACTTCAAGCTCTCCGACCATGTCCTGACCAGCCAGGAGCTGAGAAGCTCACACGGGGTGACGTGCAGGACCTCGTCAGCCTCCAGGCGGTCGCGAGCCAGACCGTGATCCTCACCGCCGCCGTGCCCGACCTGGTGTTCATCATGGGCAAGGACACCGATCCCAAGAAGCAGTTCTACACCTCAGCGTGCCGAACGCTACTTCCTGTGGGAAGTTGGCATTCCGGCGGCGTGGATCACCGCGCCACCGTCGGGTTCACAGATGAGCCCTCGAGGAGGTGGTCGGACGACCTCGCCGCGCGCGAAAGTCGAAGTTCCGTGACGTCGTCATCATCTCTCACGCCAACCTGCACGGCTTGGCTGGGCTTTCCGCTCGAGCGTGGCAAGACCGATCCGGTGGTGTACCAGACGCTGCGCGCCAAGCTTCTCGCAGCCGGCGGCTGGAGCGACGCGTCCAAGACGGTCACCAACAAGGTCGTGATCCGCGGATGCAACATCGGCCAGAGCACGGACATGATGAAGCCTCATGGCGCGTGCCTTCGGCGGCAAGCGCACGTTGTACGCGCCGACGCACAAGCAGAACTACGAGTGGTTCAACGACACCAAGCAGAAACCGCCGAAGAAATGGGCGCTCGAGTACTTCTGGGGCTTCTGGGTGAGCTTACTCCGGTGACGTCACCAAATCGGACGCCGAGCTCGGGAACGACTCTACCTCGAAATATCCGGAGAGCGACGCCGCCCAGCTTCAAGACATGGATCGCGGACCGCAACGTCACCGAGCGATTGCCGATCTCGTCCCATACGGGCGTGGAGCAAGTTCTCGCTGCACCCGCCCACGCTCACGCCCGCGTCGGAGGTGGTGAAGCGGGCGAAGCTGTCCACTGGAAGAGCGACTTTCGGCAACTTCACGCCCACTGGATTCGTGAAGCGCACCAAGAAGGACAAGAGCCATGAGTACATGTTCGAGGGCACGACTCCAGATGGCGAGGGACGATGCCGGATCGAGGTGGAGTTCAACCCCGACGACGCCGAGGTCCTCGAGGACGAGAAGGTCCAGCACCCCGACGTGACGTGGTATGACTGGAAGGTCCAACGCACTACCGGTGGGTGCGGCCGAGGAGCAGGTCCGGACCGACCGCGAAGATGACGGTGTATCGCATCAAGCAGGGTATGAAAGACAGCGCGCGGCCAGTACATCAAGGCGGGAGCCGACGAACACGTGAAGTACTGGGGATCGTCGAGCTGATGCCGGCGCCTGGTGCGGTGGCCGCGGGATCGAATCCGCGCGGGCGGGCGATTCTCGAGCCGAGATAGGAGAGCGCGAGCCTCACTCTCTCCTCGATGGAGAATCTGCGGCGGCTACGCAGTGCTCGGCGGCCTGCCGCGCCACGGCGGGTGAAACCTGGAGCGCCCGCAGCCATGGGACGACTTCGTAGGCCTCCTCGAGCTGCGCCTCCTCGCGCTGTTGCTCCGGGCGGCCCTGCGCGACTGGATCCTGCTTGCGGCGCATGAAATCCACCCCCGAAAGTCCGTTCGGCCTCGTACTTGGTTGTGCGCCCGGCAGCGCAGTCGGAGGTTTTCAACCGAGGCTTGGCCGACCGCGAGCCACCGGGACGACGTGGATCGGAATCCGAGGCGGTCGCGAGCGGCGCAACGGCGACCGTTGTCGCTCACGGAACGTACACTGGCCGTGATCCCGTTGCCAGACGGCGCGCTTGACCTCGTCCGGGACATGGCGCGTGCTGCGAGTGGAGCGTCGTCCAGGCTGGACGCGGCCGATCCGCCTCGGCGAATGTGCGCTTCTCGCCCGCGCGGATGAGCGCATCGAGAGCGCGATCGAACAGGCCGGCGAGGTCGCCTGGACGAATCTGATGGCTGAACAGCGCCTCGGCGTAGTGCAACCTCTCCTTCGTGCTTTGTCGATCGTGAACTGAATGCCGCGAAGCGTCCGGTCCCCAGCGGTGCAAACCTTGCGCCTAAAGGGTGGAGTCCCCGGCCTGTGGCGGGATCAGCTTCGCAACACGCCCCGGGCGTGTTCATCTGTCAGCAGGGACCTGCGAAGGCGATAGGGTCGGGGCTCGATTCGACCGGGAAGCTCCGGCCTGCGGGACCGCTCCGCCAGCAGTTTCGATCCCGCACTTGCTCCGGTGGGTGGCGGCCTCCAGCAGGTCGTGCGCTGTCTCCTCAGTCAAGTGGGGCGCCAGGGAGAATCACCGCACTCATATGCAAGCGGCCGGCGGCCAGTGCCGTGAAGATCTCGGGGAAGGCACGCGCGGTACGAGCCGCATGGATGCGCTTGTAGGCAGCCTCCTCGAGAAGCGCAGCTCCCTGACACAGTAGGCGTACATCGAGGATAACCGGCTGGTGCATAGAGCCTGCAGGGTGTCCATCTCGGCGAGATGGGCCAGGAGTTGAGCTGTCGTGAGGGCGATCGCGAGCGAGCGAGGCCGGCGAGGTCGCGCAGCAGGATCCCGTCGCTGAGATGGGAGAGCGTGTAGGAGTTCAAACCAACCTCGACGGGGGCGAGCGCCGAGGGCAATGGCTACGACTCTCTTTGTATCACGCTCGATTCCGACGCTCGTAGATCAGCAGAGAGCTCAGATCGCGGAGAGAGCGCCTGAGTTCCCATCGCGCCGGACGATTGCAGGGGTCTCGCACGGCTGTGATTGCGCTCGGGAGGTCTTGCTCATGCTCGCCGCGGTGGCGAGAGCACAGGGCCACCGCGCGTTAGGTGCCGTCAAGTCGATCTGCGGGTGATCAGCGGCTTGTTAGCGAGAGCCTGTCCTGCCTCTAGGGTGCGGGAGCCTGATCACCAGAGTATCGGAGGGTACGGTCACAATCATGTCTTTGAACTGACTCCCGGCACACGCTTCGACGACTACTTGGCCCGTGGGAACGCTCTTGAGGATGAACCGGCCGAGAGTGTCGGTAGTACGTGCGTGCATCTGGTGTCGAGCACGCGACGACCTGACTGAAACTGACAAGCCACGTCCCGTGGAGTCGTCCACGACGAGGCCCTTCAGCGTCGCTGTCCGCATCGGTCTACCCGGCGACTCGGGCCATGGGATACCACCTGAATCTCGCAGCCATACCTGTGCGTCCCGTCCACATACGCGCGTTGTGAATGCGTCCGACCAGCCCGTAGTAACCCTGAAGGAATCTTTGTACCGAATACCCACTATGCATGACGACGAACCACGCAGAGTTTAGTGGCGAGCACTCTGCCCAGGCGAAACTCAGGCCGAGTCATCATGAACGTGTGGGGAACGGTATCGCCGGGCGCGAGCCGCCATGTGAGGGAATCCCAGTTCCAGTTGGGCCTGTGGCATTCCCTCCAGCCTCGCCGCTCCCAATACTTGAAGGCCACCCTCACGGAGACACTGTCCATTCCCTGACGCATTGGCCGGGCGGGAGTGGCGGCCTTCGCAGATCGGAAAACAACGAGCGCGGCGAGAACAGCGCAGCTGCGAGCAAGGTGAGAGTTCACACTCTACTCCGTCAGCTTCACCCACTTCCGCGTGGTCTTGTACCGAGCGATCTCCACGTCCTTCTCCCTTGTCGCTTCGTGTCAGGAATGCGCGGCTCGTTCACGTACTGGGCGTCCTCGCTCACCGGGGTGATCAGGATCTTCCATCATCAAATAGCCCTCGTCGCACACCTGGCGTGGGATCGGCTTCCTCGACCCCGGCCGAGATCCGACTGCTTCACGTCGCGCTTGTCCGCCAGCATCGTCTCCAGCTCCTTGAGCAGCGCCGTGCGCGATTGGGACTCGATCTCGGCGAGGAGCCGCGCCTCCCAACACGTAGTCCTCGGCTTGTCGCGGTGGATCGAGCTGAGCACGGTGGGGAAGGCCACGCTCCCGAGGTTCATGATCACCGCCGCGGCTTTCGTGAATCGTCGCGCTTCTCCGAGCGCAGCAGTCCCAGCAGCTCACCGAGCGTCGCGTCGGCACTGGGCCGAGATCGCCGCGGCCATGCGCTCTGAAGCCCGGCCAGTCGTCGCTGGTCCCTACTGGCCCGCAGGGCGGGACTCACGCCTTGATCGCCCATGCTTGCCTCGCCTCCCCGTGGTGGATGCCGGCGTTGTCAGGACGCAGCAGGCCAGCGAAGGCCGGCCGCGACCAGATTCTGAATGGTCGTGGATGGCGCGGTCGAGCAGCCATCGAGGAAACCTCCTCGGGACGTGTCAGTAGATGAGGTAGCCCAGGCGTTCCCGCCTGAGCGCCGCTGTTGGCCTTGTCCACGGCGTACTTGAGGCTCCCACCACGAGGAGTCGTCGATCTCGAGGTTGCAGGTGAGCCAGTGGTAGAGCCATTCAGGATCGTGCCGCGGCTGTTGGACGTCGCGGTCGTGAAACAGGCGAACTGGATCGGTGGCGGATCGGCGCGCTGCCACCCTTGTAAACCCGCGCCGCGCAGGATCTCGCGAGAATGAAGCCGTGAGCTGCAACCGAAATGGCAAAAGCATCGGCAACGCATCTCGGTGGCGCTGAGGTCGAGTGGATCGCGCGGCGCCTCGCTCCAGCCCGCGTGGAACAGCAGATTGACCTTGCCGCTGGTGTAGCCCCAGTACTGATCTCGATTCCGACTGGTAAGCGGGCATCACCAGCTCGCGGAAGTCCTCGGGCAACGATGCGCGACAGGGCCACGGCGTGCGTCGGGGTGCCGCTCGTCGTTGGGTGGTGATCCTCGTCGGCCGGGATGGGCGCGAAGTGGTAGCGATGGTGCTCCACGTCGTCCAACTCCACCGGAACGTACGGGTAGCCGAGCCGGAAGATGCCGTCCACCGGCACAGATACGGATTGTCGGGATCGTCCGTCCCATTCTCCCACGAGTCTCCGGGATCGGAGCTGTGGTCGCGTGCAGCTATCGCGCCCCGCCCAGAGCGGCGTGCCCCATGTACACGACGCACAGGCCCGACGTCTCGAGCGCGTCCTGTACTCCTGGCGGCTGAACACGCGCGTGATCTCGTAGTCCACGTTGAGGTGGTCATTGGATAGGTGGCCACGTCCCCGCCGACCTCGAACCCCTCGCCGATCATCTGGTTTCGAGCGGATCGAACATCGTGGTCCGGCTCCGCCTCGATCCTGAGCGCCAGCGTGATCTGCCTCGTCTCGCGGTCGATGGCGTAGGGATTGTCGCCGCCCGAGGACCCGGTGAAGTCGTCGTCTCGGCTCATGCCGGCAGCGCCGCGAAGCTCGGGGTGATCTCGACCAGCACGCGCTGCTTCTGGCCGGCGGCTCGGGGCTCGGTGGTGAGCGTGAGCGTGAAGAGCAGCCCCGCCCGCCACGCCAGCAGCTGATCCTGCGCGACCGTGCCGTTCCTGATCGGTCTCTGCGCCGGAACCGGATGCGGAACGCCGGCGCGCCATCTTGCGCCTCGATCTCCTCGCCCGATTCGAGCTCGAAGCCCGGCACCTTGCCGCGCATGGCGTCGATCCCGGCGGCGCTGATCGCCGCGGTCGAGGCGGCGCCTCGGGATCCCCTCGCGCGTCACGATCAGGCGTGCGGCAGAAGCGGCTGGTGTCGCTCTGGCCGAGCGCGTAGAGGATGGTCTCGTCGCTCCAGCCGGGAGCGAGCGAGAGGCTGAACGATGGCGCGACGAAGGGCGTGGCGCCCTCGGTCTGTGGGCCACGCCCCGGCGGCACGTGCGAGCGGGCGGAAGGTCGACAGCATGCGATCGATCGCGGGACCGTGCGTGAGCCGCGACTTCTTGCTGCGCTGCACCGCGAGCGTGAACCCCACGTCCCGCGCGAGTACGTAGAGCAGCCGCTGGTACAGCCTGAGACCGTCGTGCTGGGAACCACCGCAGCTCCGCGCGCCACGCGCCGAGGCCGCGCGCCAGCTCGAGCGCTCTGGACCAGCACCTGGGTGCCCGGCAGTGACTTGACCGCGATGTCGATGCGCCGGCGCGCATAGTCCTCGACCGACGGTGCGCGCGAGCCGGATCGGGCACCACCGCCAACACGTGCTGATGATCACCCTCGACCGGTCCCCTGAAGGTGTAGACCGAGCGGTCCACCCAGTCGTCGGGGATCGCCACCCGGAATCCGCTGGCGGTGAAGGTCCACACTAGGGGCGATTCCTTCTTGGCGAAGCGCGGGAACTCCACGCGGAAGGTGCCGGGTGGCACGTCCTTCTCCTTCGCCTGGCCCTGGTCGGTCAGAGCTTCCCGCGGCGCTCGCTGCCGTCGGGCATGTGCAGCGCATGTATTCTCCTGAGCGCCCGGCCGGCCTCCGACCGCTAGCGAGATCGCGACCCAGTCCTGGAACGCGAGCAGCCCCGAGTCCGCGGTCACCCCGCCCACGTCGGCGCGGAAGAAGTACTCGCGGGCGGGCTGTAGCCCTTCTCGGTCCTCGTCGTGCAGGGGATCTCGTCGGTGTCCTCGTGGTACTCGTATTCCCCACTCCGCCTCGACTCTGATTCCCTGCCACCAGTGCCGGTCAGCTCCGGTGATCAGGTCGCTGCGCGCCATCGTCGTCGTGCTCGTGATGGTGAGCTCGACCCGATTCGCCCTCGCGCAGGCCTCTTGGTGTCGGCCGATGCCAGCTTGACCACGTCGCCGCGCCGCGCTTCCTCCCGATCCTGCGCGCGTTCGTCGACGACCGATCGAGCTTCCACGCGCAGCCGGGTTCTGATTTGGCCTGAGCTTGTGCTTCGGCAGCTCCGCCGTCGAAGGAGATCTCGCCGTCCGTTCCTTCCGGCACCTCGAACGTGCTCTCGAAACGGCCGCCGCCCACCGCGCCTTCCACCGTGCCGAGCTTCTTGCCGCCCTTCTTCACCTCGATCTCGATGGCCGCGCCGTCGCCGACCCAGAGCGTCACCACCTCGAAGCGGGCCGTGGCTCCGGCCGCGACCACCGGCACCAGCCAGCGCGCGCGCTGGATCTCGGACTCGAAGCTTGATCTTGTGCGCCGCGTCGGTGCCGCCCTTAGTGCTCGCTCATGCGGTCACCAGCTGCGCGTGGGGGAAGCGCGCGCGATCTCGATGCGCGCGCGGCCGGGGGAACATCCTCGATCCGCGCGTGACCGTTGCGGTCGAGCGTGCCGCTTGCGCAGCTTCGCCGCTCGGGAGCACGAGGCGATACTCCTCGTTCGCGATGGGCTGGTCCTGCGCATCCTTGAGATCGATCTCGAGCCAGTCCTTTGAAGAACAGCATGCCGGACGTGCCCGAGCAGTCCTCGACCTGCACCGTGAAGAAGTATTCGGGCCGGGAGAAGCCCGCCGAAGCAGCCGGGGTCGCCGCTCTTCTCGTCGTTGTCCTGGGACGGGTATTTCCAGTCGATCTCGACTTTGCCGCCTCTGACCTTCGCGTCGCGCGTCTCAACGACCGCGTCGGCGCCGCTCAGGTCGCGCTCCTTGATGGTGATCTTGGCGGCGGCAATCCGTCGGCGAAGCCTTCGGCCTTGGCGCTGAGCGTGACGGTGTCGCCGGTGCGCGCCTCGTCTTTCGACCACGCGGCGTCGGAGAGCGAGAACAGCCGCACCGTGCAGTTGCCGCTGGGAATCCTCTCGTGGCGCACGAGCCCGGCGCTCTGCACCACGCCGCGCTCCTTGGCGCCGTCGCTGCCCTCGAACTCGAAGCTGCGCGCCGCCCACGGGCAATCCCGCCTTGTCGACGAACTGGAACTCCACCCAGTGCCCCGCGGCCGGCCCCCTCACTCGGCTCGCCGCCGCCAGCGGACATCTTCATGCCGAATGCCGACGCGGCGCTGCTGGTGTCGGTCTCGAAGCGGAAGGTGGTGGCCGCCACCTTCGCCGCGCGCAGAGCGCGCGCCAGCGCGCCCCTGCCCTGCTTCGATTGACCGCCCTTGCCTTGTCCTTCGTCGCCGGACTCGCCGCCGCTGCCGGCGCCGCCCCTCCGCCGCTGCCGGCTTCGCCGATCAGCACCGTGGGGCATCCGGCCATGATCGTGTCGGGCGGGCCGGCGCAAACCAGCATGTCGCCCATGCGTGCGGCGGGAGTGCCGCCGATCAGCACGGTCGGCGCACCGAGTGTGATCGGACCGCCGACATGGGAGGCGGCGGCAGGCCCGGGTTGGGCATGGGACGAACGTGCATGTCCCCGATGCGTGCCGCCGGCTGCCCGCCAATCAGCACCATGGGAAGCCGACGACGATGCTGCCGCCGTGGGCGGTCATGTCGCCGAGACGGGCGGCGGGTTTACCCATGGTGCGGGCTCATTCGGCGATGTCCATGCGGGCGAGGATACGCCCGGCGTGAGGTGGATAGGTGTACCACTCCGCGTCCGGCGCCTTGTCGTAGACGCCGTCCGCGATCACCACGCCGAACTGCGGGTCGCCCTCCACGGCTTCGAACTCGAACGTGGTCGGGCTCACGTGCAAGGGCCACGTGCAAAGGTGCCCGCGACCTTCCGGAGAGCCGGCGCTGCGGAAGCGCGCGTAGTTGTCGAAGGCGGCGGTCTGGAAATCGCGCACGCACGATGCGCTCTCGGGGCTCTTCCAGGAGGAGGAGCTGCGAGCCCAGATGTTCCTCCCACAGTCGCTGGCGGAACGCCTGCAGCTGCGCTCACGCAGGTTTCCTCGTTCTGGTTGCTCGACGGCCACAACGTCATTGCGATCTCGGTGTCGCGGCCGCCGGCCAGACTCCGCTCGTTCAGGTTGGCGCTGCCGACGATGGCGTAGCGATCGTCCACGATCATGGCCTTGGAGTGTACGTAGATCATGTAGCGCTTGTTGTGCTTCACGCGGGTCTTGCGATCGCCCTTGGCCAGTAGCGCGCCGCCGTCCAGCTGGGACTTGTCGGTCCAGCGCGCGGGGAACGCGAAGGTGATGTAGTCGGACCAGCGCTCGGCGACCTTGGCCTGCAGCGCCAGGATCATGTAGTTGATCGTGTTCCACTGGAACATGCGCTGCGCCACGTTTCCCGCCGAGGTCGGGTCGCCCTCGGGGAACATCGGGACGACGATGTAGGTGTGGAAGGGGAGACCCTTCTCGATGCGGTCGAGGGTGCGCGCCACGATCGTCTCGGGCACGCGGTTCTTCACGCCCGAGCGGTCCCACTTGGAGCCGGAGCCGATGAAGTACTGGGTCTCGATGTAGACGAAGCGCTCGGCCTGGCTGATCGCCTGCACGTAGGCGGCCTGGATGCTCGACTCGACGTCGCCCTTGAGCGGCCACCGGAACTCGCGCTTGCGGAGCCACTCGGGCGCCTCCTTCCAGAGATCCGAGGCGCCCCAGTGCTCGTGCACGATCGAGCGCACGAGCTGTGCCGACCAAGGGCCCTCGTCCGGATCGGATTGCTGGACGAACTTCGTGGCGTCGAACAGCGAGACGAACTTGCGCTGCACGGCACGCACGTCGTCCTTGCTGTCGTCCCCCATGGCGTCCGCCCACGAGGGTCCAGGTTCCAGCGCCCGACGAACTCGCGCACCACGTCGAACGCGGACGCCCCCTCGATCCGGCAGTAGACGTCGTGCCACGGCTCGCGTGGCATGTCGCGATCGTGGTCGTCGCCTTCGCCGAACTCACCGCTGTACCAGTCGTCGTAGTCGGCCGTCTTGTCGCGGCCGATACGAGGACGCATGGCGCGGATCTGCTCGCGGAAATGGGCGGCGTGCGGATCGGCGGGAAGGATGACGTGCTCTCTCCAGTCGAAGCGTCCCTTGGTGAGGTCGAGCCCGCCCAGGAACGCCTTGACCTGGCGCTTGCCGCTCGGATGCGGAGCGTCGAGCACCACGAACTTCTGGTGATGCGACCAGCCAAACCCCGGGCCGCCGCCTTCGCCGGTGCGCGAGCTGGCGCGCCACCGCAGGTTCTTGGGTCGCGAGCTACCCGCGATCGAGGCGAGCAGCTTCCTCGCCCCAGTCGTTCTGCGGATCGGGCATCGCCTTGTTGACGTGGTCCCACGTATGGATCGCGATGAGGAGATTCGGATTGGCCTGGGCGCGGCGCACGAGCTTGGCGCCGAGCGTCTGGTCCAGCGCGGCCTTGGCGCCGCGCGTGAGCCGCAGATAGGGATGGAACGACCAGTCGGCCATGAAGATGAAGTTTTCCGCCTGGTCGATCGCGGCGTGGATATCCGCATAGGCGCCCTTCGTTCCGGTCTCGTCCTCGCTCGCGTCGGCATAGAGCTGAACCTGGTGGCCGCTGTGCCAGTGATAGGTGGCCTGCGGATTGTCGACGCCCGTGCTCACCGCGCGGCGCACGCGTGCCACCGGCAACACGGAGGAGCGAAGGACCGGTTTCGCGACGCGCGCCTGGATCTCCCACCAGTCGCCTTCGTGCTGCCCGGCGCGATCCCCGGGTAGCGCGAAGGTGCAGAGCACGTCGGGATCGCCCGGGAACACGATGCCGATCCGTGCGGCCCCGTTCGGGGCGGTGGGCTGGAGCTGCTCGGCTTCAGGGTGAGCAGCGGCCCAGCCGGCGTGTGATCGCCCAGGCGCTGCACCTTGCCCTTCACCGAGCCCAGCTTCTGCTCGCCTCCATGCCGACCGGCCTTCGGATTCTTGTCGACTTCCCAGATCTCGACCTCGATCTCACGCCCGATCGGCACCCCGCGCAGCGTGACCCTGAACGTGGCCTGAGTGCCATCGCGCGGGAGCAGCTCGGGACGCAGCAGGATCTGGGGCATGGGGCCTAGGCCTCGCGCTCGCCGGCGGCGAACTCCACGTCGCCGTCGAAATCGAAGTAAGGGCGCCCGATGGGGAGGACCACCGGATACGGCTCTTCCGCGTCGTCGACCGTGGTGACCAGCAGCGGTGGCTGACGCTCCACCTGGCAGACGTAGTGGCCCGCATCGACGGCGAAATCCAGCCGCGCGACCCCGTTCGCGTCGGTCGTCAGCTCGCCGCCCACCGGATCGCCGGCCTCGTCGTCGTCGGTGGCCTTGGCGAACGACACTTTGGCTCCTTCGATCGGATCCGCATGGAAGAAGACCTGCACGGCCAGATGGCCGAGCGCCCTCAGCACGATGGTCGCGCTGCGGCGCGACGAGGGAGCTTTGGGATCGACGCGCAGCGCCTGGACTTTGAGCTCGATCATGCGTCGCTCTCGTGACCAGCGCTCAGCTGCGCGCGCGTCGCGTCGTCGAGATCTCCCGTCGGATCCAGGCCCCGGGAGGCCTGGAACGCGGCGAGCGCAGCCCTGGTCTTGGGGCCGATCTTGCCGTCGACCGCACCGCACCAGAACCCGAGGTTGTTGAGGCGTGACTGGACTCCGGTCGCTTCATCGATCGGATCCAGTCCACCGGATTCGAGCTCGATCTCGACGTCGAGGTCGGTCAGCGTGAGCTTCGCCGACTCGAGTGTGGCGGGCACCGGCTCCTCGATCACGCCCGCGTCGTTGGTGCGCCCCGAGCGGACCTGATCGCCGAAGCGCAGCTCGTAGGGCGTGTCGGCGCAGGGCTGATCGTCGGTCTCGAGGATCGCCACACGCGCGAGCGCGCACGCGCGGAATACTGAATCGATGCGCCTCGCCGGTCGCGCACTCATGGGGCGCGGCGGCCTCGTCCGGGATCACGATCTCGTCGCCGGGAAAGAGCACGTCCGGATTCGGGCGCTTGCGCCGGAACGCCTCGTTGTCCGGCGTGCTCGTAGATCGTGCGGTAGTCCGAGAAGCCGTTGGCGCTCGCGATGCTCGAGAGGCACTCCCCTGGCGGACGACGTACGTTGTGGACAACTCGACCCTCCTGACCGGAGCGACGGCGCGTCCTGCGGAGCGCCATCGTGCCCTCTCAGGGTGTGTGCTTCAAATATCCGAACTCGTCGAGATTTGTTCTCACCCAGGTCCTTCGACTCGTAGAACTTGCGAAACTTGCTGCCCGGCTGCCAGGTGCGCGGGACAAAGCCCTGCTTGCGCGCGCCGATCCTGCTGCGCAGGCGCGAGGGAATGGTCGTGAGCAGGTTGTAGTCGGTCAGGTCGGCGCCGAAGCCGGGCGGCCCACCGAAGGCGGGCCGCTTCGTGAATTGCGCCAGCTGCATCATGAAGGAGTTCTGGATCTGCTTCTTGAGCAGCTTCGCGACCTCCGCGGGCGCGAGGTCGATCTCGAAGTGGCCCGGTCGAGGTCTCGGTCGTCTCCTTGAAATTCGCCTTCGAGCCGCTCACGAGGTGCTGGACCATGTGCAGAAAGACGGTGGTCGCGAAGCAGCCCCAGACGTGCGAGCTGGCGTCGGCGGCGAACGCCTTGGGCATCTCGCTCCAGGTGTCCACGTTGGGGGTGACGAAGTCCTGCGACGTCCGCATGTCGAGATCGTGCGGATCGCGCTCCGCTTTCTGGCGCTTTGGGTCCGTGAGCCGGTGTCGAAGAGGATGGGGCCGCCCTGCCACGAATGGCTGAAGACGCTGAACTCGACTATGGTGCCGGGCCGTTTCACGCCCACCTCGCCCAGGTACCCATAGATGTCGGTCGCGCTGAGGTACTTGAGCGGATCGTCAGTCTCGTCCTCGATCTTCTCCCGCCAATCCTGAAATGCCTTCAGCGTGGTCCACTTGACCGGCTTCTTCCACGAAGAAGGGGTCGAGCGCGGACTGACGTCGCCACGGACTCCTGGATCCATTTCCGAGCCTCATCCACACGTCCGCGCGCCCGCGCTGACAATCGAACACGGTCAGAGGGAGCCGGAGTTGAGGAGTCCGTTCAGGAACAGGTGGTCGGCGAATGTGATGGTGCCGCGATCGAAGTCGAGGCTCGCCTGGCGTCCGTGCGGATGCCGCGGGCTCACCCCTTCCCAGTAGTCCGTGCCGACCACGGCCACGTACTCGCGCGTGGGGAATAGCTTCACCGTGAGCGCGAAGACGAGCGGCGACTTCTTGTCCCCAGCGCCTCCGCCGACGGCATGGAGCGACATGCATTCGAGCAGGTAGCCCTTCCGCTTCAGCTTCGCGTCCGGATCGTCGTCGGTGCCCGGCCAGAACGGCTTGAGCGAAGGCGTCTCGACCTGTGCCTCAGCCTCGAACGATTGGCGCAGGGCGCGAACCCCTGAAGGCGATCTCGAGCGGCAGGTCGCTCTTGCCCTTGATCTCGAGCACGAACCCATGGGTCGCGTCGTGCGCGAGCGCGGTTCCCGAGATCCGCACCTCGTCGTGGGCGCCTGGAACGCGCTCTTTGTCGTTCTCGTCGACGACCTTGATGTGCAGGAACGCGTCGCGAGCCATGGCGAACCGGGCTACTCCTCGAACAGGTCGGAGAGGAGGTGGTAGGGAAGCTCGAATCCGTTCGAGCCTCTTCCTTCGTCGCCGTCATCCGGAGCGTCTTCGGGCGCGGCTGCCTCCTCGGTCGCTTCCGGGCGGCGCCGTCACCGAAGCGAACACCGGTGCGCGCGGCCCAGGCTCGTCGGGTGACGCCATGAAAGTGGCCGATCCTTGCGCCTTCGAACAGTGTGATTTTCCCGCCGTCCCAGGTGAGGTCGCCGCGAAGTCGTCGTCGTGCCGCTCCGCCGGGATGCTCGTCGAAACGGAAGTGGCAGAAGTCCCCCGCGCGTGTGCCTTCCGACACCTTGACCGCGCGCTCGTATCCACCGCTCGAGCGCAGCGTCACCGTCGCCGCTCGAGGGCGGGTATTCCTCACCCTCGTCAATGGCAGGAATCACGGGAAGCGCCATCTCGAAGAAGCACGCGGCATCCTCCTTCGTCGCGGCACCCTCTCGCTGCGCGCCAGCGCTGTCGCTCGCGCCGTCGGATCCCGCGGCTTCCGGCTCCGCCGCCGCCCGCCCCCACGGCAGCCGCCGTCGCCGAGCCCGCCGGGGCGAGGGCGCAGTGGAACTCGACGAAGCCGTGCCGCTCGACTCGGTCGCGTCGAGATCGGGGAAGAAGACTCTTGCACTTGCCTTCGGGGATGTTCTCGATGCGAGCTTTGCCTTCGCCGTCGAGCCTCGCCCTGGCGCGTGGAGCCATCGGGCAGCTCGAGGCGGTAGAACTCGTCTTCGTAGGGCGCGCCTCGTCATCCACCAGCTCGATCGCGATCCATCCCGTGGCGCGCCGCGGTGCCGCCGCGGGCTGGTAGGGCACGAACTCTTCCCGAGCCACCGGGCGCGGCTTGGCCTTGGCCGCGCCCGACGCGCCCGAGGTGGATGGGGCGATGAGCGCGACCAGATCGCCCACCAACAGGTCGAACGCCGCCCACTGCGCCAGCTCACGGGGCTCGACGCGCGACAGGGCATGGATTCCGGAGGATCTGCCAGCGCGGCGCGGAGCGCCGCCATCATGCACGGCTCGTCGGGAAGGCGTCGGAGCGCGCGTGCCGCAGATCTCAGGTCGTCGAGCTCGAAGTCACCCGCGGCGCTCGCGAAGGGAGGCAGCACGTCGAGGCCGGCGCGCTGGTCGGGATGAGCATGCCGAATGGACGTGCGCCCCTTTGGCTCGACGGTCATTCGCGGAGCCTCCTCGGCATCATTCCTCGATGTCCTCCACCAACTTGGACCACACGCCCCGCTTGCGCGCGTTCTCGATCTCCCTGGTCGCGCTCCTTCTCGTCGAGCGCCAGGAAGGCCCGCGAGTTCATGGTGTAGCCGAGCGGGCGCTCCTGCGGATTGAGCATGCGTCGCAGCAGGAGATAAGTCTCGTCGCAGACGCGGCGCGGCATCGGCGGCTCCTCGGCGCCGCCCGGCAGCGGCGGCATCGGCACGGCCGTACGGTCGTCGAAGCCCGGCTCGAGTCGACGCGCCGTCCTTTCCCGGAGCTGCATCTCCGCCTCGACCGCGGTGCGCACCCGCCATACTCGGCCTTCCACGCCCAGGGCGTCGCGCGCGTCGAGTAGCGGGGCGAGCGGCAGCCTCGCATTGCGCCAGCACGGCGCGCGCGTTGGCGGAGAGCTTCTCGTCCGATCCCGCCCAGGCGCGGATCAGCGTGCGAATCAGCTCGCGCGACTGGTTGCGCACCGCCACGCTCAGTCGCTCCAGCTCGTCACCCTGTTCGGGATCGAGTTGCTTCAGCAGGTCCAGCAGCTGGTCGCTCGTCATCGCTCGCGCTCCTGCGGGATCAGGCGCCGACCACCTTTGAATTGCGCCCGGCCGCGATCAGGTCCTGGTTGGTCTTGCCGCGCACGTACTCCAGCAGTTCCTTGAGTGGCTGGTTGGCGCTGAACTTGTTGTACGTTAAGAGGTGGTAGATCCAGCTCGGCGCGATGTCCATACACGCCGCCTCGGTGGTGAAGAAGCCGAAGCCGTCGTCGTCGTTCTGCGCCCACTGCTTCCGATCGCGCAGGACCTTGGCGAAGTGCATCTGAGTGCTGCACGCGAAGACGCACAGCACCTTGCACTGGATGTCGGTGGCGCCGAGGTCCATCGGCTTGGTCTGCGTGTCGTCCCAGCCGGCGAAGAGGACGGCGTGCCGCTCGTTGACCCTGCGACCGAGACCATGTCGACGCCCCAGAACTTCTGAAGAGCTGGTCGGGATCCTCGACGTGCCAGCGCGGACGCCGGTGACCCTTGTCGAGCTTGACTCCAGCTCGCTGATGGTGAACTCCTTCATCTTTCCGTAGGACGCCTGCAGCATGGGATGGCAGTTCGCCTTGTCGATCGAAACGTCCGATGGCACCGCGAACGCGGTGTAGCCGTGGTCGGCGACATCGCTGACCGGCACCGGCACGAATGGGTAGCCCATGCGGAACAGGCCAGTCCCATCCTCCCCGCCGTTCTCCCATTGCTCGCCCGGTTCAGCTTGAACACGTCGTCGGGGCCGGAAACACGGGCCACGACCGATGCGCGAGTGTCCGCTGTAGATCACGTGGAGGTCCGGCGTCTCGAGTGCCTTCTTGAAGTCGGCCTTGTCGTAGATGAGCTGGGCGTTGTAGAGCACGCCCTGCTCCTGACTGTAGTACGCGAAGGTGGTGCCGCTCGTCTCCAGCAGCTCGAGCTTGCGCTTCTTGAGTCGCTCCGCGACCGCGTTGGGCACGAGCAGGTCGTTCGCCCCGTTCTTCCGGAACTGGGCGTTGGTGAAGTCGAGCCCCTGCACGATCGCGAGCGTGCGTATCTCGAACGGTGGCGCGACCGGAATGGAGAAGATCATCGGGATTCCTCAACCAGCCCGACAGCTCGAGCGCCTTGCCGAAGAACGTCTGGTATTCGGTGTCGGTGGGATCGCGGTCCTCGCCGCCAAAGATGCTCCACTGGTGCGCGCGCCATGCGTTGTCGTTCGGCGCCGTGCCGGTGCGGAAGAACCATTCGTAGGCCTTCGCCCAGCGGGGATGGCAGCCTTTTTCGTCGCGGCTGTAGTAGCCTGGTCCCGTAGGGCTGATTTGCTGCCCGGCTTCGTTTGAAGCATGCCCGCGGGCATCCAGGTGAAGTGGTCGGGCGCCTTCTTGATCCCGGCGGCAGCGCCGAGCGGACCTGGTTCAGGATCCCGTTGAAGAACACGCCGGAGACGAGGCGCAGCCGCCGCGCGCTCAGGCTTGGCGTTGAACCATCCCGACGCCGTGTTGACCTTGGTGTTGGGCTCCGAACAGCCAGACCTCGTCGTGATCCTTGTCGATGTAGCCCATCACCGTCTGACCCCCAGGCTGAACCCGCCGATGCCGAAGCGTGACAGGGACACGTGATCGTCCTGGTCCTTGGCGATTCGGTTCTGTCCCCAGAGGAGCCGGATCGCCGCCGCGGCGCGGCGCGCGTGACTTTGGGCCACATCCCCCACGACACGATCAGCACCATCGGCTTGTTCACGCGCGACACCTGCCCGATGAGCTGGCAGTTGGGATCGACACCGGCCGCGCGTCCTCATAGGTCGGACCGAAATAAGGACGGACCTGCAGGTTCCCGAAGTCGCCGGGATACGAAGGCCCGGTGGAGGGCGCGAGCGCGCGGACGTAGCGCGCGACGCCGAGCAGATAATTGAAGATGGCCGACACACCCGGAGGACTCTTGCCGGGGCCCGGGCGCGGGAGAGTGGGGTCCTTCAGGAAGTCCGGAACGGTGCGCTTGGGCCCGTGGAACACGAACACGCCGATGGTGCTCGAGCCCTGCATGGCCGCAGCCGGATAGACCGCCACGAGCGGGATCATCTTCTTGGTCTTGGTGAGCTGCCCGAGGATGCGAATTTCGCATTGTTCGTGCTGGCGAGGATTCCCGACGGTGGCGTGCAGTGTCCACGGAGCCCAGTTTCCGGGGCCACCCATGAAGCCGCGATCGTTCGGATCCTGCGAGGCGCGCAGCACGTCCGCGTCGTAGAGCGCTTCCTCCATCCACAGCACGTGGTCGGTGAGATCGATCATCGTGGCGTGCACGGTGGCGTTCACGGTCACCACGCCCGCGGCGACCGTCGCGACGGGACTCAGCAGCGGCTGGGCGGCCGGGCCGAAGCTGCGGGGCCACGCATCTTGTGGGTGATCGACCAGCGCCCCCTTGTCGTCGAGGCGGTAGCTCTGCATCACCCAGAAGGTCGGCTTGCCGCCATCGACCGCGTAGAAGATCACCTCGATCGTGAAGCGATCGAAGCCGTCGGCATCGAGCAGGCCGTCGACCTCCCAGGCGACCTTCTTGGCGGTGTTCACGGTGGGATCGGGACGCTGCACCTGGCCCTGGCGCTCGAACGCGAGGCCGATCTTGCGATGCGAGAGCCACGGATGATCGCCGTTGGGGATCGCGATGTTCACCCTGACCTTCATGCCTGGGCTCCCGAGATCGGCTGCGGCTCCTGGGTTTCGTCGGGCGGCGGAGGCTCCGGCCAACTCTCGCCTTCGCCGGTGCCGTCCATGATCTCTTCGTCCTCGTCGGTCTCGGGCAGATCGACCTCGAGCGGCTCACCTGCCGCGAGCGCGTCGAAAGTCCAGCGTCGCCACTTCATGAACCGTGTCGTCCTCGTCCTTCCAGCGAACGCGGAGCTTCCTGCCGTCGCCGCTCGGCTGAGCCGTGACGGCGACGTAGCGCGGTGTGCACGTCACCCCGTCGGTGATCTCGGCATCGTCGCCGTCCACGACCTGCCACGTGCCGTTCTCCATCAGGTGGCGGCGGATCGTGACCGTGACGGGCGAATCCTGTGGCTGGGGATCGTCCTGGGGATCGCGCAACGGGGAGGCTCGGGCTCGTCGCCGCCCTCGAGGCGTCTCGCCGCGTTCCTTGATCTGGTCCGGATCCTCGAACCACGAGACCAGCAGCGAGTCCTCGCCGGAGTCCACGCCGTAGTGCTCACGAAAGGCGTCGAGGTTCTCGGTGGCGTCCGTGCTCTCGTCGTAGCCCAGGTTGTGCAGGCGCCGCTTGCGCGCCTCGTCGTCCTCGATGTCCTCGAATTGGAGATAGACCTCGCGCGAGAAACGGTAGCTCCCCGGATCGTCGGCTGAGCCCCATTCGACCGTGGCCTGCTCGGGCACTTCCTCGGTCTCGACCTCGACCCAGCCGTCGTCGGTCTTGTCCTCGACGGTCTGGTCGCCGACTTTGATCCGGTAGGGGACGTCGCTCATCGCGTTCGTGAAGGGATCGAAGAGGCGAAAGCGGATGGTGTGGGAGTCACCGTCGCCCATGACGAGCGTGTTGGCGTTGTCCGGAGTCGTCGTCGCTGGTGGCGACCATGGCGGAATCATCATCGTCCGCGTCGTCATCGTCCGCGTCGTCATCGTCCGCGTCGTCATCGTCCGTCATCGTCCGCGTCGTCATCGTCCGTCGTCGTCATCGTCCGCGTCGTCATCGTCCAGTCGTCGCATCGCAGTCATCGTCCGCATCGGTCGTCGGCATCATCTGAGTCGTCGGCATCGTCCGAGTCGTCGTCCGTGTCGTCGCTGCCCTGGTCCGTTTCCTCGTCTGCGTCTTCACTGCCGTCACTGTCGCCCTCTTCCTGGCTTGGAGCCGCTGGCGTCGTCAGCCGCCTCGCCCTCGCCCTCGCTCCTCCCTCGCCCTCGCCCTCGCCTCCATCTTCTTGGTGCGTCTGCTCCGGGCCCGATTCTGGCGTATTCCTCCGAGTCGGCGGAGTCGTCGGAGGCGGGCTCAACCGATTTGGACGTCTCGTCCTCAGGGCTCTCGTCAGCGTCGAAATCCATTTGTTGAATAGATAGAGAAGCAGCGCGTTGTCCACGACCCAGGAGACCACCCGGAAGGCCTTGGCGTTGTCGGGGTCGTCCGGATAGAAGTTCTGCCACACGACGACGAACTTGTCGCCATGATCGTGCTCGATGATCGAACCTTCCGAGTAGACCCAGTCCCCCACCTTGCGGTCCGCGTAGCCCAGCTTGTTGTGCGTGACCTTGAAGCTCAAACCTGGCGTGCGGGTGATGTACACCTCGGGAACGTCCGCAGCCGCCTTCATGAGCTTTGAGCATTCCGTCGCTTCCCTCGGGTCCAGCGAGCTTGCGATCGGCGATCAGGGTGATGAGCTTAACCGCCTTCGAGACCGTGAGCGCCTGGGCCACGCCCTTGTCGTTCACGGAATCGATGCGGAAATAAGGCCAGTGCTCGACGACGCTCTCAGAGACCTCTCGAGGGGCGTAGTCACCGGCCAACCAGATGCCGCTCTTCTTGCCGTCGAAGAATCCGGCGGATGTGAGCGCTCCGTTCAGGTACCCGTAGCCCAGCCGATGAACGCACCTCGGCAGATTCCGTGTCGTCACTGAGGCTGATCATCTGGAGGAGGCTGTTGTCGTATTCGGAGTTGAAGGTGAGGCCGAGGACCCCGTTCGGGTCCGGAGTGGCGTCGTAGTTGATGGAGAACCCCGGAAACATGTGAGCTTCGCTCAGGCCCTTGAGCAGGGGATCTTCTTGACCGCCTCCCGGATCAAGGGGCCTGAAGTGGGCTGCCGCGGCGTTCAGGAAAGCGGTCTTCGGCGCCTTGCCGTATTCCTGAGAGAGCTGATTCATGGTTCGCGGCAGCTCGAAGGCCCCATACATCGCCGCGATCTTAACGAAGCTCGCCGAGGAGTGCATCTCGTCCGGGCGAAACGCGGCCATCGGTCGATGTGCCGATACAGCTCTTCAGCGCCACGATGGCGACCGCGGTCACCCATGCTCGTCCGGGACCCTTGTCGATCGCATCCAGGAGCGCCTTGTCGAGCTTGTGGTCCTGCGTGAAGAAATCGGGATAGGCGGACGGGAAGGCGGATGTCGTCAGCTTCCGGGGCGCCAGCGCACCGTCAGGATCTAGCTGCGAGCTTGGGCAGTTGTCATGATCCTCTCACGAGCTCACAGCTCTCGTGAAAGTCCTCCCCGGGTTCGTCCTGATCAAGAGCCATGGACTTCCTTGAGCTTGGACTTGGTCGGGTCGTCGGCGTCGCCGCTCACCGCCAGACCGTGGTTCTTTTCTGGAAGGACTTCAGTGCTGCTTTCGTCTTCTCGTCGATCGTGCCGCTGGTTGGACAGTCGTGATCCCAGGTTCTTGAGGCGCGCCTCGCGCCGGTCACGAGCTCCACGGGGTCGAGGTGACCGACCTTGAGCTTGAGCGAGCGCGGCTTCTGGGCGGATCGCCGTCCACCCACACCTTGAGCGAGACCTCGTCCACGTCCTCGGGAATGTTGCGCTCGATCACGCCGCCGCCGTCCGTCGTGCCCTCGAACTTCTTCTCGCCGGCCGTCAGCTCGTACTTCTTTCCGGCGTACGGCTTCTGCGCGGCGTCGAGCACCGCGGTGCGGAACAGGGTCACGCGAGTCTTGAGCTTGAACTCGTGCGTCTGTCCGGTCGCGCCCTTCACTTCCTTGGTGGTCTTGTCGGGAATCACGATCTGATCGCCGGGCGCGATCACGTGCGGATCGGGACGCTTCTTGCGGAAGTCGGCGTTCTGGTCATGGTTGTAGATCGTGGCCCAGTCGTAGAAGCCGTACTGCTTCGCGATCCGCGGAAGCGTGTCACCCTGCTTGACCGTGTGCGCCTTCGCCATGCGTAACCTCTGATCAGGCGGTCGAGTTGGGACCCGGAGCCATGAGGAGTCTCTCCTTCGGAGAACGCGCTAGCTCTTCAACTCACAACTCTCGTGCAGCTCGTGGAGCTTTGCCTTGGTCGGCTCGTCGAGCTCTCCAGTCGCCTGGAGACCATAGTCGCGCTGGAAGCCGAGAACATTCTCCCGCTCGTCGCCCTCCCTGCGGATAGCCGAGGTGGTGTAGCATCCAGGTGTCCTCCTCGTTCTCCGCCGCGGCGATACGTACGTCCATGGCGTATGCGTACTCCTCGTCCTCCGGATGACCCCACTCCAGGCGGCAAGTCTCGGCGCCATTGCTTTCGATCTCCTCGGTCCAACCATCGCCGTCGGCCTGCTTCTCGACGGTCTGGTTGCCGATCGTCACCTTGTAGCGACCCGATGCAATGGGGTTCGCGAACGGGTCGTGTAGCCTCAAGCGAAACGTCGCCGCCGTCTCCGCGTCGGAATCGGACATCGGGGAGGAACGGTCTTGTCGCCGTCCTGAGGCGTCTCGCGCCCATCCCCCCAGTCGCCCGAGTCGAGATCGGGGAATGAGATCGTACACGTCCCCGCCGCGATGCCATCGATGCGCGCGAGTCCGCGGTCGTCGAGCTTGCCCTCGCGGGCGTTGCCGTCCGGGAGCGTGATCCTGTAGCGGAGCCCGCGCACCGGATCGCCGAGTGCGTCCACCATGTGTATCGCGATCCAACTCGTCGCTGTCGTCGGCGCGGCATCGCCGTCGGTCGCCACGACGGCCGTGGCTTGGTCTTCGTCGCCGGTCTGGATCGGCTCCGCGCCGCCGTAGAGCGATTCGACGACGATGGCGAAACGGGAAACGACCTTGAGCTCGCCTCGCAAGGCACTATCTCCGGATCGAAATCGTGAGTGACGAGAGGCCGCGTCAGCCGGCGGGGCGATAGTCTCGACGAGGTGCGCGCGCTTTTCAAGAGCCCGAAAGGGCCGGGCGGCGCCCGGGGCCGGGGTCAGCTCTGCGGCGAAGGCGCCTGGACGGGTGCCTGGGCGCGGCGCGCGAGCAGCACCGCGCCGACCACGACCAGCACCAGGCTCGCGATCTGCGCCACCGTGAGCCCGAAGAGCACGCGGGGATTGACCCGGATGAACTCGACCAGGAACCGCGCGAATCCGGCGAGCGCCAGGTAGGCGCCGAACACGCGGCCGTCGCCGCGTCGATCCTTCCTCATCCGCACCAGGACCAGGAACACCGCGAGGTAGGCGAGCGCCTCGTAGATCGGCGTGGGGTGAACCCGTACGCCGGGCGTCTTGTTCCAGCCCACCACGGCGTACGGGTAGGCCATGCCCCAGGGAAGATGGGTCTCCGTGCCCCAGTCGCCGTCGCCCGACACCTGGCAGCCCAGGCGACCGACGGCGTGGCCGAGCGCGATCGCCGGCGCGAACATGTCGGCGCCCAAGAACCACGGAATGCGCTGGCGCCTGAACCACAGCGTGACCGCCAGCGTTCCACCGAGGAAGCCGCCGTACCACGCCAGGCCGCTTCCCGAGAACAGGAAGCGCGCCGGCTCGTCGAGGAACGCCGGCCAGGTCTCGAACACCATCCACAGGCGCGCGCCGATGATTCCACCCAGGGCGGCCCACAGCACCGCATCCCACGCCTGCGAGCGGATCGAGTCCCTGGCGCGCGAGCTCGCGGCCGAAGCGCCCAGCCGCCCGCGACGATCGCGAGCGCCAGGAAGATCCCGAACCAGTGGATCGGGACCGGGCCGATGTGGAGGGTATCGGGCAGCATGCTGCGATCTCTACCATCCCATGCGCAGTTCGGCCAGCAGGCTGCGGGTCGCCGCGGGGTGAACTGGGGCACCAGTGTTGACGCCCGAAGCGTCGTAGTCCATGTAGCCGCTGGTGGCGTAGCGGCGATCCAGCAGGTTGAGCACGCGCAGGCGCAGCTCGGCGCGGCTGCCGCCGAGCGCGTGCGCATACGCGCCGCGGTCAGGTCGAGCACCGTGTGCTCGGGAATGCTCGCGTCCTTGCTCTCGGTGTTGTCGACGTAGATGCGTCCGATCACCTGGGCTTCGAGGCCCGCGCTGACGCCGCGCGTGCCGAGGCGCGCGCCCACGTGGCCCATGGCGGCGGGGAAGAAGCCGATCGCCTTGCCGTCGTAGCTCACGTCGTCGGCGGGGGTCGGCCCATAGTGCTCGGTGTAGCTCACGAAGTGGTTGTCGCCGAGCGTGGCATTGGCGTCGAGCGCCAGGTCGAGCCGCTCGCCGGCCCCGAACGCGCCACTGCCGCCCCACCGCTGAGATCCCGACAGCTCGACGCCCTGGTGGACCGAGCGCGCCGCGTTACCGATGATCGGATAACCCAGGTCGGTGTTGAACTGCCCCGCGTAGACCAGCTCGTCCGAGAAGTCCATGCGGAACAGCGTCGCCGTGGAGCAGCGCGCCTGCGGGCCGCCACTGAGTCCGAGCTCGTAGTCGTTCACGCGCTCGGGCTTGATGAGCGGATCCCCGTTCGCGTCGAGCAGCGGCGCGCGTTGCCCACGCCCTCCCCGTCGTAGAGGTCGCGCAGCGCCGGCTCGCGCCTGCCGCTGGCCGGCGGCGGCGAACACCGCGCCTTGCGACAGGTCGTAGCGGAGGCCGAGTCGCGGCAGGAGGAAATCGTAGCTCTGGTCGAAGCGGACGCCGTCGAACCGGTCGTCGCGCATGTGAGTAGCCCTGGTGACGCCACGCCAGGTCCGCGGTCCACGCCAGCGCCCGGGTCTGCCGCCACTCCTCGCGCACGTAGAGGCCGGCGGAGAGCGTGCGCGGATGGTAGTCGTAGTACGGCTGATCGGGCGGCGTCGCGGGCGGCAGGCCGTTGCCGGAGCATCACCGAGCCGATGTGGTGGCCGTCGTGCGCGCGGATCTCGCCGCCGAACGTCACCGTGTGGCGATCGGACGCGAAGCGCATCCGCGGCACCCAGCCGTAGTGCTGATCCTTGATGAACCGCTTGCGCACCACGTCGAAGCGCTCGACGGTGAAGCGGCCTTGCGCATCCTGGGTGAGCGCGCCGGTCGCGTCCTGTCGCGTAATAGCTGCGCGGGAACAACGTCGAGTCCACCGTGGCCCACGGTGCCAGCCGGTAATCCCCGAGGTTCTGGCCGAAGCGCTGCTCGTCGTAGAAGCCGTCGCCGTTGAAGTAGAAGAGCGTCTGCGAGAACGTCGTGCGCTCGCTCGGCGCCCACGAGTGGATCACCTCGTAGTGGGGCTCGAAGAAGTGGTCGCGCTCGCCGGAGTAGGTGAGCGGGTTGAAGCGCCGGTCACGGTCGGCGTCGCCGGTGACGCCTCCGTCGAGAGTGGCTTGAGGGATCCCGAGGTAGGCGAGGTGCGTCTCCTCGGGACCTCCGAAGAGATCGAGCCTGAGCCAATGTTTGCCGGCGCTCGCGCTCGACCGAGAGCGCGTACGACCACAGGTGCGTGTCGGACTGGTCGCGGTAGCCGTCGGTCTCGATGCGCGAGTAGCGGCCGTACAGCAGCCAGCCGCCCGCGATCGGGCCCGAGTTGCCTTCGGCCATGCAGCGCGCCGCGTGTCGAAGGTGCCGAAGCCGGTGGCGAAGCCGAAATGCGGCGCGCTCTGGCTCGGCACCGTCTCGATGTCGACGCTCCCGCCCAGCGATGCCGCGCCGTAGAGGGCCGAGCCCACGCCGCGCTGCACCTGCGCCTCGGCGGTCGAGGCGAGCAGGTCGGGATGATCGATCCAGTAGACCTCGTGCGATTCCGGATCGTTGAGCGGGACACCGTTGATCGAGCACGCTGATCCGCCGCTGCGGGAAGCCGCGGATCGAGAGGTAGGAGTAGCCGATGCCGTTGCCGGCGTCGGAGTAGGCGTAGACGCCGGGCAGCGTGGCGAGCGCCATGGGGGTGTCCTGTCCCCAGTTGGTCCGCTCGATCGCCTCCCGCCCGACGGTCGATTGCGCGTAGGTGCCGCGGCTCGTCGAGCCGCGTGGTGCTCACCACCACTTCCGGAAAGGCGACCACGCGGCTCAGCGTGTCACCCGTCGCCCGAGTGGCCGTGGAGTCCTGCGCCACGGCGCGTGATGCGGTGAGCGCCAGCGCCGTGAGCACGATGAGTGTTCTCATGAGATCCGCTCTCTTCGAGCGGCGCCGCGGCCAGCGTGGCCCGGCGCCGCGACGAGTGGACTGCCCATCCCGCCCCGTACAGCAACAACGAAGACGCGAGCCCGCAGTAGATCGGCTCGATCGACCAGGGATAACGCGCAACGCCGTCCGAGCCCGTTGTTCTGGCGAGCACCCAGCCGAGCGCCACCGCGAACGGCACGAGCATCGCCACGACCGTCCAGCGCGCGCCGAGCCGGCCGCGCTGGAGCAGCGCGGTGCCGACCGGCAGCAGCAGCATGGGCGTGGTGATCGAGCCCAGGTCGTGCCACAGCCCGATCGACGCTCGGACGCGCCGAGCGCCAGCACCGAGGCGAACGCCGCAGGCGATCCAGAGGCCGAGCTTGAGTAGCGCGGCAACTGCTTTCCTCGCTCGCCTCGCCGCGCAGTCGCCAGATGACGTCGCGGCCGATCGTGGTCGCGGCGATGAAGCCGTAGGAGTCGATCGGTGCTCATCACGGTGGCGATCATGCGCGAGATAGAAGAGCCCGAGCGCCACGGGCGGCAGCGTCGCGCGCGCCAGCTCGGGATACGCGAACACCGGCTCGCGCCAGGTCCGGCAGCAGCGCGCGCGCGTACATCCCGGTGGCTGTGGTCATGAAGTCGAACAGGATCCAGAACACGACCGACCACAGCACGCGCGCGGCGCGCCACCTGCGGGATCGCGCGCGGCGTAGGCGCGCTGCCAGAACCCGGGATCGACCAGCGTCGAGAGCGCGATGAAGTACCAGACCAGCACCGCCGCCGCGCGGATTGCCGCCGTTCCAGGTGAAGTGAGTGGGCGGCAGCGTGCGGCACGCAGGAAGCCGAGCCCGCCGTGCTCCGCGACGAGGAACGCCAGCATCACCGCCGAAGCCCAGGTACATGAGCACGAACTGCACCTGGTCGCTGAGCACCACCGCGCGCAGGCCGCCGCGGTCGATGTAGAAGAGCGAGAACACCGCGGCCGCGATCACGCACGGCACGAGCGGCAGCGTGGACCATCGCGGCGAACAGCGTGCCGAGCATGAGCACGTAGGCGGCCGGCGCCGCGATCACGAACACCGCGAGCGCGCCCACCATGCGCCGGGCCGCGGCCGTAGTGCGCGATCGAGCAGGTCGGGGATGGTGTAGAGCGCGGCCGTCGCGCGCGCGGCGCGCGAACATCCACGCGAACAGCAGCGCGCCGACGTAGTAGGGCACGCCGAACACCAGCCAGTTCGACGACGCCGTAGCGATACGAAGTACTCGCCGACGCCGAGGATGCCGCCGTACCACGTGGCGACGAGCGTCGCGACCAGCGCCGGCAGCGTGACGCGGCGCCCGCCGACCAGGTAGTCGGCAGCGTCGCTCGGCGCCGCGCCGATCAGGCGCAGCCACACCGCGACCAGGAAGCCGAAGTAGAGGACGACCAGCCCCCAGTCGAGCGGACTGGTGGCTGAACATCGCGATCCCCGCGACGGCGTTCGTCTCGCGCCCGAGGCGGGCGGGAAACGAAAAAGCCGCCCGCGAAGGGACGGCTGGAGCAACCGGAGAGCTCGCTTGTCTTCGCCGTTTCCCTACGCTGGAATGACCCAGTTCAGGTTCGAAGGGTGTGCTCTCAGGCCGGCGATGCTCCGCCGACCACCCTAACGACGTGCCCGCGTGTTGCGGACCGGGGAAGATGCGCCCGGCGCGCGTGGAATGCAAGCGCGACCGGCGCCTGGTACTCGGGCCAATGCGGCATGGCGGGCGTAGCCTCTGGCGCTCTCGCAGCCTCAGGAGGTACACCGTGAGACCGCCACGAATGGTTGCCGGTCACGCCGCTTGCCCTGGCTTTCTGCTTCTACCTCTCTCGACGGCTGCTCAGCGCAGCTCGCCCGCCTCGATGGATATCGATCCCTCGATTCGCGCAGCCGGCATGGGGCGCCTCGGGCGCCGTGTTCTGGGACGCGACCAACGCTTGGGCGAATCCCGCCCTGCTCGGATACCAGCGCGGGATTAGCTATGAGTATGGGAGCACCCGACGTCCTCTGGGCCCGGAAGGATCACTAGAAGTGGACGACGTTCAGTAGAGCCAGGCCTGGAGGTTCGGAACGCTCATGCGGGCTAGGAGCTCAGTTCGTCAGGCAATCCGATTGGACGCGCGTCGAGCTGGGCTACGGGTCATACGGTGCGCAAGAACTCGAGTCCTGGGGCCTTGGCGTCAGCGCTATGGATCTGACCAAGAATGTCGTGAGCTGGTTCGGAGGCGAAGCGCCGCGCCGGTCACGGTTCGCCGACGTCTCGGTCGGGATGAACTCGAAGGCATACGGGCAGCATTGACGCCCATGACTTTGCGGTATCCTCGCACGGGTCACGCCGATCGATCGTCCCACCGAGTGGCGACCGACTACCGCTGCGCGCTCGACCTCGCTTATGGATACTCGGCGCTGAGACGACGACGCGACGTTCAATGGGGTTACCCTCCGCGAAAGCGCCGGTGCGCAGCCACTACATCAACTCCGTCGCCGCACGCACAACGGTGGATTGGCCCGATGCCATCGAGTCCTCGCGAGGAGTGCTCGGCTGGTTGCATGACGGGGCTCGCGCCGCTGGCGTCGATCGGCCTCGCTCTACGACCATCGCCTCGATGCCGGGCTGGATCAATTTCTCGGTGACTCGCCATCCGTGACGTGGGGTGGAGGAGCGGAGTGGTTCTCAACTGCGTGACACTAGCGTGCCGGCGCGACCTCGTTCAGGAAGGGAGATATCAGAGGCGAAACACTGGGCTAGGGCCTCTCGCCTGCGCCGCTCAGACGAGGAGGCAGGGAATCCAGTCTACGACTGGGCCTCGTATCCCGACGCGAGAGGCTGCCCTCCCGAGCTCTCCACCGCGAAGGATCTTCACCGCCTGGCTGAACGATGCTCGAGATGTCGAAGTGGCGGGGCGGCGACTGAACACGCCCCGGGGCGTGTTGGAGATGCCCGCCGGCGACTGGCCCCGGGGCCAGTTGGTTCCCGGCGCAACTTATCCCCCGGGGATAGTCGCCCGCGTCCCTACCGACCTACGGAGATCGCGAGTCGCGCGGTGGTGTCGCTCGTCCTGGATGCCGTAGAGCGACTGGAACACCGGGATCTGCACCGCGGCGTCCAGCGCGAGGCCCCGCCAACCCTGCCAGCGCGCGCCCGGCGCGAGATAGAGCACGGTGCCGCCGGTGTTCTCGTCGAGCGTGCCTTCCTCGGTCTGGTGCGCGAGCGGCGCTGCGGCCGTTCATCTGGAGCAGGAGCTGCCAGCCCGAGGCGTCGCGGCTCGCCCATCCAGTGTTGTAGAGCAGCGTGTTGCCGTAGTGATAGCCGTGGACGTTGGTGCCGTTGATTCGCCCCAGCACGCTCGCATCAGAAGATGCCCGCGGAGAGCCGCGTTGCCGCGTGAAGCCGCCCGTGCCGCTCCATGCGCCCGCGCCAGGCTGGAGGTGCGCGTCGACCCGCTCACCGGTGTCGTCCTTCAGCTCGTTCGATCCGGTCGGCGCGGTGAAGCCCGCCACGGCGCCGAGCCGGGCCTCGCGCCCGCTCGAGCTGCGTGCGCCAGCTCCATCAGCACCTGTGCTTCGGCGTCGCCGATCCCGTGCTCGGTCTGTGACGTCTCGATCTCGCCGAGCGGACGCGCGGTCAGCTCCTTCACCGCGTAGGGAAGCCGTCCGAGCAGAGCGAAGCGGTCGTTCGGGCGCCACAGCGCGAAGGCCGCGATGCGATCGCTCCTGCTCGCAGCTCGTCGCCCGGTCCTCGTCGAGCGCGTTCGACTTGGAGAGGTAGCGGTCCTCGAACCCGTAGCGGATCTGCATGGGCACGGTCCCGCCCAGCACATCAGAGGGAAAGGGCGCGCCGCACATACACTGGCTGCAGGCGTGGGACGCCGGCGCGGCGAACGTCAGGGAGCAAGGCGACGAGCGCGCCCGCCAGCACCCGAGCATGTCTTCCTGCGGGATCGAAATGTCTCAGCGGATCCTCCCGTGGGGTGCGGGACGACGACGCTAGAGCGTCGCCCCCAGGTCGAATAGACTCTGGCCCCTCACGAGTTCGTGAAGGCCCTCGTCCCCAGGAGCAGCTCCGTGATGCGGGTGGATTCCATCTTCGGCGGTCCGCCGGGTGGGGAAGAGGGACGAGGAGGAGTCGGTCGGCGCGGCGGCAGCCGTGCTGTCGAGGCCGCACCGGAGGCCGCGACCTGGATCGCGGTCCGCATGACCGACAACAGCGGCGATCCGGTGAAGTCGCTCCGCTACGAGGTCAAGCTGCCCAACGGCGACGTGCGCAGGGCACGCTCGACGACAAACGGCCTGGCTCGCATCGAGAGCCCCACCTCCGGAGAGTGCACGGTCTCGTTCCCCGATCTCGACGCGAGCGACTGGGACGCGGGCGCCGCGGTCGCGGCGACGGCTGCCACCACGACCCCACCAGGACGCCGCGAAGCGCGCGTACTTCGGCGCTCTCCAGGGGCCGTCAGGGGCCCCTCGCCCAGTGGCCGTTCACGCTCGAGCGCGCGGGGCAGGCGCTCGAGCGTCGCGGACGCTCGACGGCGGCCGCTCGTCCAACGAGTATCGCGACGGGTTCTGGTTCAGCGGCGCCCAGGGCGAGTTCCGCTTCGACGATCTGCCCGAGGGCGACTACACGATCGAAGTGCTGGGAGTCGACGGCGAGCTGGTGCCCAATGATGCCCCCGCACCCGAGGGCGTCGGCGAGAGCGGTCATCGCGCGCCGCTGCCGGAGCCGCTCGATCCACTGGCATTCTCCGAGGACCCGCAAGAGCTGGTCCCCGAAGACGAGGTGACGCGATGGCCTACGTCTATCCGCTCGACGTCGAGGATCTGGTCTCGCGCGTGAAGCAGCGTGGCGCCGACTTCACTACGTACCTCGGCCTCGAGGAGGAATGCGCGAGGACGAGGTGCTCACCGCACTCGCCTGGAATCTCTCCACCGCGGGGTTCCCGCTCGATGCCAAGGGCGAATGGCACGGCCGCGTCGACCTGGGGCTACCGGACCTCGGCAGAGCAGACTCTGGCGGGCGCGGAGGTGCGCGCCGTGGCAGATGGCGAGGTGGTGTTCGTCGACGACTCGGTGCGCTCCGAGCAGGACTTCGATCTGGGTCGCGTGATCATCCGGCACGCGTCGCCCGACGGCGATGACTTCTTCGCGCTCTACTACCACCTGGACGAGTGCGTGTGATCGCGTCCCAGAAGGTGACGAGCGGCGGGGATCGGCACCATCGGGTGGCACGGTGACTTCCGCACCTCTCGTTCGGCGCGGCGTCGCTCGCGCCGGATCGGCGGCGACGACGAGCTGGTGCCGGAGCACGCGAGGACGACCTGCCGAGCGGGGATGCCGCGGCGAACACGCTGCGCATCAAGGTCGACGCCCTCGACGCCATCGAATGGCCCATCGAGGACCTGCGCGACCAGGAAGGCTACGTGTTCAATCCGGATCGAGCTGGTGCGCTTCTGCCGCGCGGAGCCCTACCTCCACGACATCGGGCCGGGATCGCGCCACCAAAGTGAAGCCAGCGCCCAAGGGCGAGAAGCAGAAGCTCGCGCCCGACGCCGAGCACACGATCGAGGTGTCACTTCTCAAGTCAGAGCCGCTCAAGGGCAACGCCAAGCTCGTGGGGCTCGCGCACGACCGGAAGTTCGAGCCGCTCACGCAGCAGGAGTCCGACCAGGACGCGGTGAAGGCGATCCAGACGGCGCTCAAGGATTGCCAGTACGACCTCGGCCGCTTCGGGCCCGAGCACGACGGCGTCGACGGCGATTTCGGCGCCACCACCGAGCGCGTGATCAAGCGCTTCCAGGACGTCAGCTGCGCCTGATGCTGAAGCAGGCGGGCGAGCAGGGCATCCTCGGGCTCAAGGAGGCGGACCTGCGCACCGACGGTAAGCTCGACTGGCTCACGCTGATCGGTCTCGACATGGCCGCGGCGGCACACGCGAGCGCTCCGCCGCCGCCGCGTCCCAAGCCGACACAGGCCCCGCCGCCGCCGCGTCCCGTGCCGACGCCGGTGACGACCCCGGCCGCGCCTTCACCCGCGCCTGTGCCCTATCCGAATGTGACATCGCCGCCCGCCACGCCGGCGCCCGCGCCGGCGCCCGCGGGCAGCGCTAGCGGATGGGTGTTCGACCGCATGGGACAGAAGTTCTCGCTGCGCCTCGGCATGAAGATGTACAAGGCGCTGCTCACCTGGGAGTCGGACGGCACCAAGGGCGTGGGCTACTCGACGTGCACCCCTAAGCACTACAGCACCGTGATCCCCAAGGGTCTCTGTCCCGAGTGGCCGGGAAGCGGGCTCACGCAGGACGCCACCAAGGACGTGGATGGGAAGTCCTATCCGCTCTACTCGTGTTTCCGCGTGACGTGGGTCGGCTCCAACTTCACCAACTGCTGCAGTCCGCAGATGGCCGCCCTGGCGCACGCGCTCGGCGGCGGCACGTTCGGCGTGAAGCGCGCCGACGGGACGACCGTGACCTACGACGTGCGCACGCCCAAGGACAAGAAGCAGGAGGTGTGGGTCAAGGTCAAAGCCAAGAAGGGCGGACCCGCGGTGGCGCGCAGCGCGGTCGCGGTCTTCGAGCAGACCTGGGTCAACGGGATGCTGTTCTACGACGAGAACGATAGCCCGATCTACGGCGAGAAATACGGCGGGATGATGTACGCCATTCACTACCTGGGCATGGGCGATGGGATCTTCACCTTCACCACCAAGCAGGAGGAGCTCAGGAAGATGCGGCTCGGCGACCTGGCCTCCTATTCGGGCCACGCCTGGCTCGTTGGCGACGTGCGCTACCGGGTCTCGTGGGAGAAGGGCGGAGACAAGGAGGACTGCATCCTCGACCAGTCCTCGTTCATCGACGGCGCCAGCGGCACGCTCGTCAAGCTGGGAGGGAAGAAGACGCTCGGCGTAGACGGCCGGCGCCCCGTCAAGCGCGGCGGACTGCGACTGGGTGATCGCCAACGAGGCGGAGTTCGAGCGCCGCGTCGCGACCTTCCTCGCCGCGACCAAGCTCACCGGCCCCGATCAAGTCGAGCGCGACGTGAAGAAGATCGAGGTGGCCCACTGGCGGGTCTTCTCGGCCAACGGGAACCGGAAGACCGCGCATTCCAAGCAGTACGAGCCCGACGGCGACGGCTTCAAGGTCGACGAGAAGGCCACCGCCTGGCTCGCCAAGGTGAACGGCATCACCCGGCCCTGGTGCCCCAAGCTCCAGAACATCACGATCGGCCGTTTCTATGCGCAGGTGTGATCGGTGACGTTGCTCGTCGTCCTGGCCTCCGCAGCCTTGCTCCACGACTGGTCGGCGATCGCGCTGCGCGGCTGGACCCGCGACGGCGCGGCGGTGGCTTGGGAAGCCACGATGCAGAGCCGGGAGAAGCCCGACGGAGTGGTTCCCTGCTCGCGGGTCTTCCTGGTGGTGACCGATCCCGAGGGCCGCGCGCTGGGTGTCTATCGCCTGCGCAGCCAGGTTCCGATGGAAGAGGTCACCTGGATCGACGAGGCGACGGACTCGCTGTGGAAGGCTTCCGGAGACGAGGGGGCCGCACAGTCCTGGCTTCTCTCGCACCCGCTCCTGGCCGTCTCCCCTCCGCACTCCCTGCGGAACGGGTTCGTGCTCGAGGGCGGACACGAGAAGCTGCGGGTCATCGCCAAGATGGATTCGCCGCATTCGTGCCCGACCGCGCGTCTGCGCGTGACGCTGGGAAGCGCCCAGGCCGACATGGCCGCCGACGCCTGCCGGGTGGACGACGCTGCCGGAAAGGGATTCACGAGTACCGTGCAGGCGGCATGGGCACCTGACGGGCGCCACGCCGCCCTCGCCTGGAACACGACCCGGCCGGCGCGCCACGACGAAGCAACTCGTGGGCACATCGTGGTGGTTTCGCCCGCAGCCCTCGGTCACGACCGCCATTGAGGGGTGGATCGAACCTTCCGCACCGCGCGCGATGGCAGGGTTCATTGGCGTGCTGCGCCACTCCTTGACGCGAAGCGCCGTCGGTCGCCCGCGCCACGCGCGTGCCGTATGCTCCCCCGCCATGCGCCAGACCCAGGGCTCGATGATCTGCCCGAGCTGCGGCAAGCTCATCTCCGTCAGCGAGGAGAAGTGCCCGTTCTGCGGCGCGTGGAATCCGAGCCTCTACGGGTTCGGACCGGGACTGCAGCGCTGGATCGGCCGCCGGCTCGACCTGATCGGCGTGATCGTCACCGCGTGCGTGGTGCTCTACATCGCGGCGTTGGCGCTCCAGCCCGAAGCGATCCTGCACTTCAACGGGTTCTTCGGCATCCTTTCGCCCGGCGGCCGCGCGCTCTACCAGCTCGGCATGACCGGCGGCGTGGCGTGGGAGCAGCGCTGGTGGTGGACGCTGCTCACCGCCATCTACCTGCACGGCTCGCTGCTCCACATCTTCTTCAACGTGATGTGGATTCGCCAGCTCGGTCCGGGCGTGGAAGAGGTCTTCGGCCCGGCGCGCGCGTTCGTGATCTTCAATGTCGCGGGCGCGATCGGCTTCCTCGTTTCGAATCTCGTCACGGGCGCACAATCGATCGGCGCATCGGGAGCGATCTTCGGCCTGCTCGCCGCGATCATCGTCTACAGCCGGCGCGTGAACCACTCGGCGCTGAGCGGTCAGATGTGGCAGCTCGCGCTGGTGATGTTCGTGATGGGCTTCATCATGCCATCCGTCAACAACTGGGCGCACGCCGGCGGCTTCGCCGGCGGCTGGTTGACCGCTCAGGTCATGCCGATCGAGGCGCAGAAGCGCGAGGGCCGGCTGGTGATGATCGTGGCGCTGCTGCTCGCGGTGGTGACGCTGGCGGGGGTGGGGCTCTCGTTCGTCGAGGTGACGGGCGTCCTGCTGCGCTCGCGGGGGTAGAGCTCGGGATGACGAAGTCCTCCTTTCTCGAACGGCTCTTCGGCCAGCCACTCCCTGAGTTCTCGCGGCTCGCGCCCGAGCCGCGCGCGGCGCTCGCGCGCGAGCGGATCCCGGATCTCCACTTCTTCTTCGACGAGGACCGTCCGCTTGCCGAGCGGCGCGCGCCGCGCCGCACGCTCGAGCTGGCGCGCGCGCTGCTCGCGGCACTCGCGCCGCCGGAAAACGGCGCGGCTGCGCGCGCCATCGAGCTCCGCATCGTCACCGATCTCCTGCTGCGCGAAGAGGCGGACCGCGACCAGAACGTCTACCTCGGCAAGCTCTTCACCCGCCGCCTCACCCACGCAGTGCCCGACGTCATCTTCCAGCCGATCTCGACCGCCGAGTGCGCCGCCGCGCTCGAGTGGGCCCGCGAGCGCCAGGTGCCGGTCACGCTGCGCGGCGCCGCCTCGACCGCGATGGGCGGCGCGGTGCCGAGCGACGCGGGCCTCACGCTCGACCTCTCGCGGCTCGATGCCATCGAGATCGACGAGCGCGAGCGCGTGGCGATGATCGGCGCGGGCGCGCGGCTGCGCACCATCCATCAGCGGCTCGCGGAGCAGCGAGCTGGCGCTCCGTTCCTATCCCTCGAACCTGGGCGGCACGCTGGTCGGCTGGTTCGTGACCGGTGGCATCGGGCTCAACGCCTTCGGTCGCGGCCGCGCCATCGATTCGGTGAAGGCGGCCGACCTGCTGCTCCCGAACGGCATGCACCTGCGGCTCCACGATGACGGACGGCTCGATGTGCCCGATGGCCGCCACCGCCGCACGCTGCCGGCGGTGGACAAGCCGGCGTGGTTCGAGTCGCACGGACTGGCGCCGCTCGGGCTCGCGGATCTGGCCGGCAGCGAGGGCACCTTCGGCATCGTCCTGCAGCTCACCGTCGCCCTCGAGCCGCGCCCGGAGATCGGCGCGTTCCTCCTGTCGTTCGCCTCGATGGACGACGCGCTCGCGGCGGCGGCGTGGGTGCGCGGCGAGGCCGGCGCGCGCTTCGCGCCCCCGCCAACCTCAAGCTCCTCTCGGGCTCGCATCTCCACCACGTCCGCGACGTGTGGCGCGACGAGGACGCGCGCGCGTGGAAGCGGCAGCCGAGCGCGCTGTCCTCGGACGCGATGCTGCCGTGGACGCGGATCGCGGGACCGACCGAGCTGAGCGCCGCGCCGCGCGACGACGACGCGCACGCCGGCGCCTATCTGTTCGTCGACTTCCTCGGCACGGACGGGGCGCTCGCCTTCGCGCGTGCGCTCGAGCGCTGCCCGGGGACGCCGCGCGTGCTCGACGCCGAGAGCGGTCGCTTCGCCGCGGAGCGCTTCAAGCCTCAGCAGATCAAGCGGCTCGGCCCGGGGCTGCTCGCCGCCGAGATCGTGATGCCCGCCGACCAGGTGCCGGGCTTCCTGCCGGCCGCGGCGACGCTGGCGAACCAGGCGGAGCAGGAGATCGACGCCGAGGTCTATTACCTCGCCGACGGCTCGGCGCTCGTGATCGCCGGCTACCTCACCGATCACCGGCGCGGCGAGTTCGCGCTCGACCTGATGCTGGCGCCCATGCTGCTCGATCTCGCGATGGCGCATCACCGCGGCCAGCCCTACGTGCTCGGCCGCTGGCAGGCAGCGTACTTCGGACGCGCGGTGGGCGACGACGCTCCGCGGCTACGCGCGCTGCGCCGCCGCCTCGATCCGCGCGAGCTGGTGAATCGCGGGGTGCGCTATCGCCCCGGCTTCCAGGGCGTGCTCGAGCGCTCGCCGCGGCGACCATGGCCCCGGTGTGTCGCTGCTTCGCGTGGCACTCGGCGCGGGGTGGGGCGGCGCGTTGCGCCGTGCCGCGTCGCGGCTCAAAGGACCGGCGTGGGGCCGCGGCGAACCGCTCGCGCCAGGGACGATGCCGGCGCCCGAGTCGCGCGCGCTCCACTGCGTCAACTGCGGCGAGTGCAACAGCGTGTGCCCGATCTTCCACGACGCCAAGATCCGCCTGCCGCAGATGCTCACGCATCTCGGCGAGGCGTCGTTCGCGGGCGCGACGACCGAGCGCGAGCGGGGGTGCTGCTCGACCTCTGCATGCGCTGCGGCAACTGCGAGGAGGTGTGCCAGGCCGGGATCCCGCACCTGCCGCTCTACGAGCACCTGCAGCGCCTCACCGACGCCGCGCGGCCGCACGATCGGGAGCGCCACGTCGCGGTGCTCGCCGCGGTGCGCGGCTCGGAGCGCTACACGCGTGACTTCCTCGACCTTCGTGCCGGGGATATTCCAAGCGCACGCCGGCCGCGCTCCCGGGCGTCACCCGCTACCTGCTCGCCCGCGCCGAGAACGACGCGGGTCCGGCCGCGACCTGCATTCACTGCGGGGCGTGCGTGCCGGTCTGCCCGACCGAGGCCAACCACGAGTTCCAGGGCGAGGAGGCGCGGCTCATCACCACCGACCAGCAGCGCTGCATCGGCTGCGGCACCTGCGTCGAAGTCTGTCCCGCCAACCACCTGAATGGCGGCCAGACCCTGCGCGTCATGGAAGCGCCGACCCAGGATTGGTTCGTCGCCATCGACGAGCTCGAGCGCACCCGCGGGACCGCTCCCGCGATTGGAAAGGAGGATCCGGGCCCAAGGCTGGTATCATTGGATCCACGCACCTGATCACAGGGCATCCGCGCGGGCCGGCCGGCTCTCGCGGGTCCCGTCTCCGACTCGGTCTTCCGGGGCACGCTCCGGGCGGCCGTCACACAGAGGAGCAGGCACCATGACCACGCTGTCCCGCCGCACGGCGCGACTCGGCGCATATCAGCGCCAGCCGCGCGCCTTCGATCCGCCTCGCCAGGCCGATGGCCACCGCGCTCCCGTGAGCGCGTACTTCGGCGACCACGTCCTCGACCTCATCAAGCTGCGCGAGCGCCTGCCGCGCGAGGCCACCAACGCCTTGCTCGCCACGCTCAAGTCCGGCGCCCCGCTCACGCGCGAGACCGCCGAGACCATCGCCTCGGTGGCCCGCGAGTGGGCCACGTCCCACGGCGCGACTCACTTCACCCACTGGTTCCAGCCGATGACCGGGCTCACGGCGGAGAAGCACGACAGCTTCATCGACCTGAACGTGAGCATGCCCGGCGAGCTCAAGGTCCTCGAGCGGTTCTCGGGATCGCAGCTCATCCAGGGCGAGCCCGACGCCAGCTCGTTCCCTCCGGCGGCGTACGCACCACGTTCGAGGCGCGCGGCTACACCGCGTGGGATCCCAGCTCGCCGATGTTCCTGGTCGAGAGCGTCAACGGGCGCACGCTGTGCGTGCCGTCGGTGTTCATCAGCTACCACGGTGAGAGCCTCGACCACAAGACGCCGCTGCTGCGTGCGCTCGAGGCGCTCAACCAGCGCGCCGTCGGCTTCCTCAAGCTGCTCGGCGACGTCGACGTGCGCGCCGTGCACGCCACGCTCGGCGTCGAGCAGGAGTATTTCCTGATCGATCGCGACCACCACTCGGCGCGACCCGACCTGCTGATGTGCGAGCGCACGCTGCTGGGCGCCCTCGTCGGCGCGCGGCCAGCAGTTCGAGGACCACTATTTCGGCTCGATCCGCCGCGCGTGCTGGCCTTCATGGAGGAGCTGGAGTTCGAGCTGCACCGGCTCGGTATCCCGATCAAGACGCGCCACAACGAGGTCGCGCCGATGCAGTTCGAGATGGCGCCGATCTTCGAGGAATGCAACATGGCGAACGACCACAACGCGCTCGCGCATGGACGTGGCGCGCAAGGTGGCGCTGCGCCACAACCTGGTGTGCCTGTTCCACGAGAAGCCGTTCGACGGCCTGAACGGCAGCGGCAAGCACTCCAACTGGAGCCTGGTCACCGACCGCGGCGAGAATCTCTTCGATCCCGGTCGTACGCCGCACCAGAACCTGCGCTTCCTCGCTTTCATGGCCACCTGCCTCAAGGCGCTGCACGACCACGCCGACGTGCTGCGCACCTCGATCGCCTACGCGAACAACGATCTGCGGCTCGGCGCCAACGAGGCCCCGCCCGCGATCGTGAGCGTGTTCGTCGGCGACCTGATGACGAAGATCATCGAGCGCATCGTCGAGGGCGCAGCCCGGCACCGATCCCGAGCACTTCATGGTCGACATCGGCGTGGGCAAGCTGCCGCAGCTCGCGCGCGATTACACCGACCGCAACCGCACCTCGCCGTTCGCCTTCACCGGGAACAAGTTCGAGTTCCGCGCGGTGGGCAGCTCGCAGAACGTCGCCGCGCCCATGGCGGTGCTGGTGGCGGCCATGGCCGACGCACTCGAGCAGATGGCGGGCCGGCTCAAGGCCAAGCTGGAGAAGAACGGCGGTCGCGACGCCGCGCTGCTCGAGCTCCTGCGCGAGGTGTTCACGGAGACCACGCCGGTGCGGTTCGAGGGCAACAACTACAGCGAGGAGTGGAAGCTCGAGGCGGGACGCCGCGGGCTGCCGAACCACCCGACACGCCGGCGGCGCTCACGATGCTGCGCGACGCCAGGCGCACCGCCTTCCTGCGCGAGACCGGGGTGCTCTCCGAGCGCGAGCTCGAGAGCCGCTGCAACATCGCGCTCGAGCGCTACGTCAAGCACGTGACGCTCGAGGCGGAGACGCTGCTCGAGATGCTGCGCACCTACGTGGTGCCCGCCGGCGAGCGCCAGCTCGTGACCTCGGCGGAGGCGGCGGCGGCGGCCGAGAGCGTGCCGGCTGCAGGCCCAGGCGCTGGGCGCGCGGGTCAAGGAGATCGGCAAGGCGGTCGGCGACGTGCTGGCCGGCGCCGCCAACCTGGAGGCGCTGCTCGCCGCGAGCGAGACGATGCACGACGAAGCGCGCGCGTGCGCGCGCAAGCTGGCGGACGAGGTGCGGCCGGCAATGGCCGAGGCGCGTCGCTCCGCGGATCGGTCTCGAGCTGACTCGTCGAGGACGAGCTGTGGAGCCCGCCCAAGTACCGCGAGATGCTGTTCATCAAGTGATCGCTTCCATGACGCACGAGCGCGACGGGCTCGTGGGTGAGGCCAACGGGCGGGGGCGGATGGCTCGCCCCCGCGCCGAACGGCCGGGGCGAGCGGCTCCGGTTGTGGGAAGACCTGCTGACCCTGGTGGTCGACAAGGGCAGCGAACGGCTGAGCGACGAGGCGCGCGCGCGCGCGCGCTGTCGTTCCTGCTCGAGCGCGCCGGGATCGATGAGCCCAGCGTTCTGGCGGCTCGGTCGCGCGCAGCGGGGCCGGCTGTTCCTGTCGCGCTACTCGCGGGTGTCGCGCGACCTCCCGCAGCTCGAGATCACCGCCTTCGATCTCGACAAGCTGCTCAAGGAGCGCTTCCGCCGCGAGCCGCTCACCGTGGGAGCGGCGTGGCATCACGGTTACTGGCGCTCGTACTTCTCGCACGCCGCCATCACCCATCCCGCCAACGACGGTCTGCGCGAGGAGTTCTCGACCGCCTGGGACATCGTGCGCAAGCAGCCCGCGGTGATCTTCCGCACCGGCGAGGGCGAGCGGCTCGAGCCGCTCGACGCCGGTGCGCCTCGACCTGCCGATGATCGTCGGGCCGCTGCCGTACGGCGACGGTGAGACGCTCGAGCTCGCCTACCTCGAGGCGATCGCCGCCGCCGATCCGCGCCACGATCTGCTGACGCGCTCGCTGGTGGTGGTCGAGGGGCGTCGTTCGTCGAGCACGCTCGCGGCGTTGCTCCCGCACGCATCGAACCTCATGCTGCGGCTGCGGGCCGCGCGGACATCGCAGCGGCTCGCCGCCGAGGACACGAGCGGCTCGCGCCGCTGCGCGCGGCGCTCGAGCGCGGGCCGCATCGCCGAGCTCGAGGAAGGCCCCGAGCTGGCCGCGCACGCCGCGGCGGTGCACGCCGTGAACCCGAAGCTCCTGCTCTCGGTGCACCTGCGCTACGGCGAGCGGTTCTGGGAGGCGCTCGAGCGGGCGGTGCGGCTCGAGCGCGGTGGCGATGATCCACTACCACGCCGGCGCCGAGAAGTCGTACCGGCTCACCCCCGGATCGACGCCTTCCTCAAGGCGCGCCTGATCCGCGCGCGCGTGCAGCTGGTCTCGGCGGGCGGCGACACCGACACGCAGGCATCGGCCGCCACCGTGTACGAGTCGGTGCTGCTCGGCGCCAACGGCGGCGCGATGACCGCACGTCGCCGTCGCTCGCCCTGGCTGCCCGAGCTGATCGACGTCTACCACGGCGCCCCCGCCGATCCGGTGGTGGCCTCGCTCGCGGGAACGCGACCGTGACGGAGCTGCGCCGCCAGGCGAGTCAACACGCTCACCTGCTGGCAGCACAGCATCCTCGACTTCCTGTCGTGCATGGGGATCGACGACATCCAGAAGACCTCGGGCAACACCATGGCGATCACCATGACCGAGGATTGGATGCGCGAGGTCGACCGGCTCGCCACCGCCGAGTTCGGCGCGCTCAACTCGGCAGCTCAACCGCGCGGCGCGTGGCGGCCGAGCCGGTGCCGCCCGCGGTGCGCGACACGTTCCGCGTCTCAGCGCTGCTCGCGGCAGCGACGGCCCGATCTGCCGCTGGTCGCACGCCGCGCGCATCCTGGCGCACGAGAACGTCAACTTCCATCTCGACCAATCCCAACCGCAGCCTGAACGCCGACTTCCTCGAGGTGATCTACCGGATGGCGGCGGGGAGATGCCGCGCGCCGCGGACTTCTTCATCGCCGGCGACATGGGGCCGCGGCTCGCTCGACGGCATCGGCCTGCAGGCTCTCGCGCGGACGTCGCTGGCGTGGTCGCTCGGAGCGGCTCGAGCGCGACCCGGCGCTCGCTCGACTACGTCTCGCTCGCGGTGCCGCGCGGCTTCGCGCGGCCCGGCGCGCGCGCCGGCCGGCGCCGACGGTGACGCTCGCGACCGCGGCGGGAACGCGCCGCTCGCGTCGTGCGTGGCCGACGCCTGCGGCGGCTTCGAGCTCGAGCTGCCCGCCGGACATCCGGTCGAGGCTGCGCTCGCGCGGGGCGCGCCGCTCGCGCTCACGTGTCACGTGCGGCGACGGCCCGGCGCGCGACCAGCTGTCGAGCTGGTCGCGGACGGTCACGGCGGACGCGGGCGACGCGTGGTGCGCGCAGCGCGCGACGGCACGGTGACGCTGCGGCGCGCGCCGAGCCGCGCCGGGGGCCACGTGGTCTGATCGGCCAGGGCTTCCGCGAGCCGATCTGGCACGGACCGGTGAGCCACGCCAGCATCTCGCTCGGGCGCCGCCTCGGAGGACTTCCTCACCGCGCGCATCGAGGGCAACGCCGGACTGGCGATGACCTCCTCCGGCGAGGGCGGGCCGATCCGCCTGCCGCGCGACCAGGACATGGCGTGGGAGAGCATGCAGGCCGCGAGCGGACACTTCGGCATCCACGCCGCCGACCTGCGGCGCGTGCGCGACGTGGAGATCAAGATCAACCAGGGCGCCAAGCCCGGCAAGGGCGGGCGGCTCTCCGGCGCCAAGGTCACGCCGCACGGTGAGCAAGGCGCGCAACATCCCGGTCGGCACCGACGCGCTCTCGCCCGATCCCAAGCACGACATCTATTCGATCGAGGACATGCCGGCCGAGGTGTGGCTGTGGCTGCTCTATCACAACCACTGCGGGATCAAGATCACCGGCTCCAACTACACCAAGCACGTGGCCGCCGGCATGTGGTCCAACTTCGTGGTCGACTACCTGCTGGTCGATTCCGGGCTGGGCGGCTCCGGGAACTATCACGCCGATTCGCTCGCACGTCGGCTGGCCCGACATCTTCCGCACCATCCTCCACACCCACCACGCGCTGGTGAACGAGAAGGTCGACCTCGACCGCTCGGGCGTCCTGCGGCCGATCCGCGACCTCAACGGCGTGCCGCTTCGGCGCCGGGCGGCGGCACGCGGCTGTTCGCCTCGGGCGGGCTGCGCGGCGAGCTCGACATGATCAAGGTGCTGATCGCGGGCGCCGACGGCCTGGTCGAGGCCAGCATCGGCAAGGCGGTGGCGTTCGGCTGCAACCAGTGCGGCAACTGCCACCTCGACTGCCCGCGCGGCGGCATCACCACCAAGCCCGAGCTGACGATCCAGAACGAGCGCGCGCCAGATGCGTGCAGCGCTTCCGCAACTGGACGGTGCTCAACATGGTCAAGCTCGCGCGTGCTGATCGACGCGCTCAACCGCGAGCAGGGCGCGCTCGACGCGACCGGGCGCGTGGTCGCGCCCGAGCAGCTGATCGACGACATCCGCGCAGCTGCGCGGTCGCACCGACCTGCTCGAGCATGCCGCGTCATCCGCGCAGCCGGCGCGCGTCGCCGCGTCCGGAAGCCGACCACGACTCCTGCCGCGTCGGCTCGCTGGCCGTCTCCGAGCCGGTCACCGTGCACGCGATCTGGGAGGCGGCGTGCCGCTCCTACAACGGTGGCAACAACCGCGGCGGCGGGATCGACTTCGCGGGCTTCGCGCCGGCCGCCGTGGCCGATAAGACCTGTCTGATCTTCAACACGATCGGGCCCGACCGCGCCGACGACCATCCGCGAGATGATCGGGCACCTCGCAGGGCTGCCGCTTCTTCGACGCCGCCGGGATCGAGCACTCGATGGACGGCGTGTCAGCGCACGCTCCGGAAGTTCAAGGTGCCGGTCCGCGCGCGCTACGCGGCCGACGACGGATGGCGCGCCGCCGACCTCCGCGAGAACCCGGGCGACTTCCATCTGTTCTTCGTCGAGCTCAAGCGCGACGTGCTCGATGCGCTACGGCCGGGTCCTCCTCCAGAGCTCGCACTGGCTCCAGCGCCGCACCAAGTACGAGCGACCTCGAAGGACGAGCGTGCTGCTGCCGGCGCTCGAGAGCGTGAAGGCGTGCGATGGAGAGCGGCGCCACGTACGCCGCGTCTGCTGCCGGGCGGCGCCGCGCTCGCCTGCGCGGCTCGCGAGACTTCGTGGCCGACGTGAAGCGAGGAATACTTCTCGGCGCTCGCGCACCTGCTCGATTCGCGCTACTACCGCACGCACGGCCGAACCGCGCTGCCCAGGCAATACGCGGCCAAGCGCCGCGGCTTCGTGGTGTCGATGGGCGAGGACCTCGGCGCGCATCAAGATCTCGGGCTGGACGCACACGATCCCCGAGTACTTCGACTTCGATCGCTTCTGGGCCGGATATCCCGGCGCGCGTGACGCCGAAGGCGGACCGCGGCGTCGACTACGCGCTGGCGGGTGCCAAGCGGCGCACCGTCGAGCTGCGCGCCCAGGTGTGGGGCATGCACCATCGCTATCCCACCAACTCGCCGGCGATCGACGCCGAAGGCCGCGGCAACCCGGCGCGGCGCGCATCCGTTCAAGGCCTACAACGTGCTGCTCATGCACAACGGCGAGCAGGTGGGCGTGGACTCGACCTCGCCGTTCCTGAACGAGTTCGGCTACGTGCACGCCGACCACTCGATGGGTCGACGGCGCCGAGCTCTACCACGGCGATTCGGTCTACGAGCGCAAGTACCTCACCGACACCGAGTACGCCGCGTACCTCGTGGACTTCACCCGCCGCGTGCTGGGGCTCACCACCGAGGAGGCGACCCAGATCATCTCGCCCATCACCGGGCTCGACCTCGAGGGCATGGAGCCACGCGCACCGCGAGAAGCTGCGGCTCCTGATGACCAACTACGTGCAGCTCACGCCCACCGGCCCTACAAGTTCACGATCGTCGAGTCGCGGCGCGTCGCGGCGAGCCGCCGTGTCGGCTTCCGCGAGAACATGGACATCAAGTTCCTCCGGCCCGCACGAGATCATCGTCTCGCGCGACGACGCGCCGGGCGGCGTGCACGCGGTGGCCAACGGCAGCGAGGCCAAGATCGCCGACAGCCATGCTGCGCGTGCTGCACGCGCAGGGGGTGATCGGCGACGCGGCCGCCGACCTGCGCTTCAACATGCGACCGGGCGTCATCCGGGTCGCCGCGACTTCGGCGGCGTGTTCGAGGCGTTCGTGGGCGGCCACGGGCGTCGAGCTGCGCGAATCGCTTCGGCGAGCCGGTGCCGGTCGAGCGTGGCGGCCGCAAGGTGGATCTCGCTCACGCCGCTCGAGGCGGCGGTGGCGCGTGCGGCACCCGAGTGGAAGCGCCACGTCGACGAGCGGCTCGCGCAGCTCGCCGCGGCGCTCGGAGCGCGAGACGCCCGGCGACGGTCGGAGCGTTCGGCCCCGACGATCCGCTGCCGGCGCCGGCGCAGCGAGCTGATCGAGAGCGCGCTGGAGCGCGCGGCCGCGCTGTCGTTCGACGACTGGCGCTACCTGTGCGAAGCAGCGTGGCCCGCGTTCGCCGCGCGTGGCGGTCCGGCGCGCGCCGCGGCGCTGCGCATGCTCACCGCAGCTCCGCAAGCGCGTCGCGCTCCAGGATCTGGGAGGCAAGTCGCTCGCCAGCATGGAGTACGTGAGCCGACGGCGGGCGCGTGGCGGCGCAGACGCTGCCGGATCTGGCGCCCCGCACCGAGGGTGGGATCTACCGCCTGCTGGACGAGGTGCCGCCGCTGCACGAAGCGCTCGCGGACGACGCGGCGCGCGCACGGCACTCCATGGCCGACCTCACCGAGGCGACCCGCGACGACCTTGCGTCCCCGCGCGATCCCGCGCGCGACGTGCTGATCATCGACTTCGCGGGCTTCGTGGGCGAGTCGTTCGAGCTCTGACTCGGCGTCGCGCATCGTCACCGAGGCGGTGCGGATCGGATGGCGGAACCTGATCGGCTACGGCTTCGTCGGCGGCCCGCGCTACGTGGGCACCAACCTGGCAGAGCTCGAGCGGCGTGGCGGCGCGCGGGTGACGATCGAGCTCTACGGCCGCGAGTTCGGCGACTTCTACGGCGCGTTGCTCGAGGGCGCCGACCTGCGCGTCTACGGCCAGGGCCAGAGCCACTGGGGCATGAAGGCCGACTCGGGCTACGTGTTCGTGCTGCAGGACGCCCTCAACACGGTCGCCTACGCCGCGCACGGCGGCACGATCAGCCTGTGGGATTCGGGCCTCGCGCTTCGCGGTGGCAGGGCAGAACAAGGTGACGCTCGCCGACGGCCGGGCGCCGGCGCCGGGACTCAAGTCGATCCACTTCGGCTCACCCAACGAGTACGCATTCGAGTACCTGATGTCGGGCGGCGAGAACTCGCTGCACGTGGTGATGGGGCTGGCCAAGCCCGATGGGCGCGGACGCGCTGTCGCTCAGGCCCAAACCGTACTCGGGCAAGTTCCTGATGTCGGGCGCCGCGGCGGGCCGGCGTGTTCGTGTTCGATCCTCTTGCGCGGCTCGACCCCGCGCAGTACCACGGCAACGTGCTCTCGAGCATCACGCCCGAGGAGTGGTCGCGCGATCTCGCGCCGCTGGTCGCGACCGAGTCGCGGCGGCGCGGGCTGCCGATCCGGATCGAGGGCGAGCACATCACGGTGAAGCTCGAGGGCGAGTGGCGGCGGTGGCGCTACGACGAGGCGTTCGCCAAGATCATTCCGGTCAAGGTGGCGAAGGCGGCGCAGCAGATGGGCGTGGTGCCGCCCGCGCTCACCCAGATCGTGGCGGAATAGCCCGAACCCCGAGCGGGTTGTCACCGCCGTCGCGGCAATCACCCCAGCCCAGGGTCCGCTCCTACCGGTCCCTGTGCGGTTTCCGGCAAACCACTCGTTCATGGGTAGCGCACGGCCCAAGTGCGACCTGGTCACCAAACGAGGGGGTGGAAGATGAACGCGCAGCGATCACCATCGAAGAGGGGGCTCGTGGTCCTGCCCCCGGCGTGTATCCATCGCGGGCGCCCCCGAGTCCCACCGACCCCCGAGGCTCCCATGCGACTCACGCTCCTGCTCTCCACCTGCGCGTTCGGGTTCTCGTTGCTGTCGGCCGGCTCCAGCGCACGAGCCGAAACGCCGGCGGCCAAGCCGCCCGAGGTTCGCACCATTCAGCCGTCGCAACTTTCGACACCGCTCTCGGCGGCTCAGTTGGCCAAGCAAGCCAGGCTGCAAACGGTCGCCGCATCGGCGGCCGCCCCCACAGGTAGCGGGCACCAAGCCCGCGCCGGTCTTCACCGCGCTCGCGCCCGATCTGAGGCTCGCCGGCGTGCATGCGCAGGCAAACGCCGCCACAAACTGAAGGGCGCCCTGCTGCCGGGTGACGTCGCGCGCTCGCCGTTCGCCGGCTCCTGGCAGCCGGCGATCGCGACGCCCGGTGCCAAGCCCGCCAACTTGGTGACCGCGACCCCCGCCGATCCGGCGCAGGCCGGCGCCCACGCGGCGGCCCTCGCGAACAAGCTCGCACACACCAGCGCCCGCACGGCCACGCCCGCCGGTCGCAAGCCGGCCTCCATGCAAACGGAAGGCCCGGCACCCGCGACGTTGTCGCCCGCCCAGCTCGCCAAGCGCGCGCAGGCGACGGCGGACACGAGGGGGCCGCAATGAACCCGCGCGTCCTGCTGCTTCGCACCGCGCTGCTCCCGGCGCTCGCGCTGCTGCTCGCGACCGGATCCTCCGCGCCGTGTGCGTCTATAACACGCTCACGGGAGATGTCACGCAGACGGCCACGACCGATCCGACGCTGTACCAGTTCACCCAGGCCCAGGTCTACTGGAGCGCGGTCGCGGTGCGGCCGCACACCGGTGACGATTGGGACATCACCGTGTTCTCGGCTACCGCGGCCGATCCGACGTGCGTCACCAATGCGCTCGCCTCGTCGACGGCGGGCGGCAGCACGCCTCGACTTCGTGATCGGTGACTTCAACCACGACCCCACCGGCACCTACTACCCGAAGGTCGCGCACTTCGCCGGCACGCAGAGCGCCACTGTGCAGTGGGACGACGACCCCGACCTGATCAACGTCAACGGCACCGCGGTGAGTCAGTCCCTGGCGTCGTCGGATCTGATCCGGGTGTTCGACGTGTCGCTGTCCGCTGGCACGACGTATACGTTCGACTTCTTCCCGCAGGGTGGCAGTGGGGCGCACATGCCGCTGTTCCGCAACACCGGTGGCGGCGTGTACTGGGTAGGGCGCGCCGCGGCCCAGTTCGACGTCACCGGCCCCACGACGTTCGTCGCGCCCACGAGCGGCTACTACGGTGTGGTGGTGACCAACGATGCTGCCACCTCATTCACCTACGCGCTCGGGATCACCTCGTCGGCGTGCGGCATCCCCACGGCGCTCGGGCCGGGGCGTCGGTCAACATCGCCCCGACCTCGGGGCACATGGCGTTCGACGCCGAGTCGAACTTCTGGATGGGTCTCGGCGGTGCGCCCCAACGCCGGGGACTGGGACGTGCAGACCTATGGCCTTCCCAGCGGCGCCGCGGCGCCGGTCTGTTTCTCGACCCTGCTTGCCAACTCTGCATTGGGAGGCGGCGTGGTGGATATCACGATCGGAGACTTCAACACCACCCCGTTCGGCTGGTACTTCGGTTACTCCGACCATGTTCAGCGGCGGGGCGGGCTGCCAGGTGCAGTTCACGGGCACGAGCGGCGTCGTGGACGTGAACGACGATCCCTCAGCAGGTCGATGGTGGCCACCGATGTCGCCCAGACGTTCGACGTCTTCCTTCAGGGCGGACGCACGTATGCACTCACCTTCGTCCCGACCGCGGGGATGTCGATGCTGATGTTCGCCAACACCGGCGGCGGATCCTACATCGCCGGCCGCGGAGCGGCGGTGGTGTCGAGCAACACCTCGACCACCTACACGGCGCCGGTTTCAGGCTGGTATGGCATCGCGATAGTCAATGACGGCGCGGTCGCCGGGTCCTACCACTCGGCGTGGGGGACTGCGGGCTGGTGACCGCTCTGGCGAACGACGTCCCGCTGAGCACGGGCTCGGTTGGGAACGCCTACTACTCGTTCAATCAGACCGACCTGTACTGGACCGCGGTCGCCGTGCGCAACACCGCCGTCGACTGGGACATCTTCGCGAGCCAGGACAACGTGGTGTCCCCGGCGCCGGCTTGCGCCACGTTGCCACTGACGAGCTCGGGGTGGTGCCACCGCTGCAGGACTTCATCGTCGGGGACTTCAACCACAACGCGTTCGGCACCTATTACATTCGTGCCCACCAGTTCACCCCCGGAGGGATCAATCCCGCGCAGGTCGAATGGGATTCGGGCCTGGACCAGATCTACCCGAACGACAACAACCTCGCTAGCCGCGCGACGGGGCCGAACGACATCATCGGCTGCTGGGACGTGCAACTGGTGGCTGGCCAGTCGTACGAGATTCGACCTGAATCACGTCGGCGGCGCGGACCTCAAACTGTTGCTGTTCCGCAACACCGGAGGTGGGACCTACTGGGCTCCCGCGCCGCGGCCCAGTTCTCGACGACCACCACGCAGGTGTACAACGCACCGAGCTCCGGCTTCTACGGCATCGTGGTGGTGAACGACAACGGTGTCGCCGAAAAATTACAACGTCGCGGTCAAGACCTGCGACCCGATCGTCGCGCTGGCGCCGCCCCCGGCCGTGAACTTCACCAACGGGACCGGGGTATCCCTGGCGTCGTTCAATCAGCCGAACGTCTTTTGGACGCCGGTCGCCGTGCGAGCGACGACCCCCGCCGAGGACTGGGACGCGGATGTCTTCTCGCTGCCCGCGGGTGGGACGATCGGGATCTGCTTGAACAATTTCCTGGCGAACTCGGCCAACGGCGTCGGATCCACCGACTTCGTGGTCGGCGACTTCAACTTCGTGCCGACCGGGACGTACTACCTGCGGGCGAGCCGATTCTCCGGGATCAACAATGGGACCATGGAGCACTTCCCAGGCAGCCAGACTCTCACCCTCAATGCCCCGGCCCAGATCCGCACCAAGCCCTCGAGCTTCCTGGTCGAGTCCTGGGACGTCCTGCTCACCGCGGGTCAGACGTATTCGGTGATCTTCGGGCACGACGGCGGGTTCAACGTGAAGGCGGACGTGTTCAAGTCCACGGGAGGCGTGTTCTGGGGCGGACGCGCTAGTGCGACGTTCGAGACCGATCGCAGCATGTCGTTCGTCGCGCCCACGTCGGGCTGGTACGGCGTGGTGGTGGTGAACGACGGCGGCTCGGGGCGTTCCACATCGGCATGAACACCGGCACCACTGCCGTGGACGGGGCGGCGCCTCCCAGCCGTGACGAGCTGCGTTCGATCTCACCCAACCCGGGCCGCGCCGGGATGCGGTTCGATTATGCGCTGCACGACGGCGGCGAGGTCGCCTTCGACGTGATCGACATGGCGGGCCGCCGGGTGTCGCGGTTCGAGCCGGGGCAGAAGACCGCCGGGAGTGGACGGATGCCTGGCCGGCGACCGACGCGAGTGGCCGGCCGCTGCGACCGGGCATGTACTTCATCCGGATGCGGACCGGCGACCACATCGTGGGCACGCGGAAGGGTGACGCTGCTCGAGTAGGCACGGGGTCGTGTTGGCGCGGCGGGCCGGGGTCCGGAGGAGTCCGGCCCGCTCGGTAGCTCGAACCCCACAAGTCCTCCCCGCCTCGACCTATCAATCGACCTCTCGTCGCACCCGCGCTGGACAGAGCCCCCGGTTGGGGCCAACCTCGCAATCGAGCCGGTCGACTCCCCTGGCCGCCCTCTCCGGATCCGGGCTCTGCTGTCAGGCCGCTGGACCATGCCGGAAAAAGATTCCCCACCTGTCGATCTCGCGGGCCCTCGTTCGTCGCATGGGTGAGGCGGGACACGGAGCCCGGCAGGAGCGAACCCGAACGCGAGGAGAGAGTCATGCGTTTCATGATGATCGTGAAGGGGAACAAGGACTCGGAAGCGGGCGTGATGCCGAGCGAGAAGCTGCTGTCCGCGATGGGCAAGTTCAACGAAGAGCTGCAGAAGGCCGGCGTGCTGCTCGATCTGTCGGGCCTCCAGCCGAGCACGAAGGGCGCGCGCGTCAAGTTCTCGGGAGGCAAGCGCACGGTGGTCGACGGTCCGTTCGCGGAGGCCAAGGAGCTGGTGGCCGGCTACTGGCTGATCCAGGCCAAGTCACGCGAAGAGGCGATCGAATGGGCGAAGCGCGCGCCGATGGACGCGGATCCCACCGCCGGCGGGGCGAGGCCGAGATCGAGATCCGGCAGCTCTTCGAGCTCGACGACTTCGCGCCGAGCGAGGCGATCGATCGCATGCGCGCCACCGAGAAGGATCTTTCCAACCGCACCTAGGCCGAATCAACCAGGCCGACACGAACGAGGATGCCATGCGATACCTCGCGATCTACAGACACGCCGAGACCGGCGTTCCGCCGACCACCGAAGACATGGCTGCGATGGGCAACCTGATCGAGGAGATGACCGACAAGGGCGTGCTGCTCTCGACCGAGGGTTGCCTTCCGACCGCCAAAGGCGCGCGCGTGCGCCGCGCGAACGGTAAGATCACCGTGACCGATGGACCGTTCACCGAGGCCAAGGAAGTGATCGGCGGCTTCGCCCTGTTCCAGGTGAAGTCGAAGGCCGAGGCCATCGAGTGGACCAAGCGCTTCCCTCGAGGTCGCGGGCGACGGCGAGGCGAGATCCGTCAGATCGCCGAGATGGATGATTTCGGCGGCGACATGACGCCCGAGCTGCGCGAGCAGGAGGAGCGCAACCGCGCCAAGCTGGTGAAACGGTAGTCCGGACCGTCATCGGCCGCGGAGGGACGTTCCGACTGGACGTCCGCTCCGCGGCCCACGACCATCGGAGCCGCATGATCGTTCACCTGATCGATGGCACGTACGAGCTGTTCCGCCATTTCTTCGGGCTGCGCCGCGCCGGCGGCGCGGGCAAGCCGCTGGGCGCCGCGGCCGGGTGCTCCACACCGTGCTCTCGATGTTCGAGGCAGGCGCGACCCACCTGGGCGTCGCCACCGACCACGTCATCGAGTCGTTCCGCAATGACAAGTGGCCCGGCTACAAGACCGGCGAAGGCGTCGATCCGGCGCTGCTCGCGCAGTTCCATCCGCTCGAGGTGGCGCTCGACGCCATGGGGAGTGGCGGTGTGGCCCATGATCGAGCTCGAGGCCGACGACGCGCTCGCGTCCGCCGCGCGCGCGCGCCGAGGCCGATCCGCGCGTCGCGAAGGTCGTGATCTGGACACCCGACAAGGACCTGGCGCAGTGCGTGCGCGGCGACGCGGGTGGTGCAGATGGACCGGCGCGCCAGCGACGATCCGCGACGAAGCAGGGTGTGCGCGCCAAGTTCGGCGTCGATCCGCATCCACATTCCCGACTACCTGGCACTGGTCGGGGACTCCGCCGACGGCTTCCGGGCGTGCGCGGGATCGGACCCAAGAATGCCGCCCGCCTCATCGCCGCGCATGGCGCTCTGAGTCGTTCCGCCGGGGGTGCTGGGCGCCGAGCGGGAGGAGGCGCTCCTCTTCAAGGACCTGGCGACGCTTCGGGCCGACGCCCCTTTGTTCGAGGATGTCGAGGAGCTGCGCTGGCGCGGACCCAAGCCGGCGTTCCAGGAATGGACCGAGCGGCTCCAGGACCCCCGCCTCATGGAGCGCGCGGCCCGCGCGCTCGAGAAATCGCGCAAGGCGACGGTCCCCAAGGGGCGGTAGGGACTGGCCCCGGGGCCAGTCAGCCGCAGCAACTTGCCCCGGGGCAAGTCCAAGCACCGGCCGCGCGGCCAGTCCCACCCGCGGAACACGCCCGGGGCATGTTGCCCCGCCCGTGCGGCCTGAATCGGTCGATCCGGCGCGCCCTCGTTCGTCGTGTAGGTGGAGCAGGGAGGCCGGACGGAGGGCCCGCCCGGGATCCTGAACTCCCTCGAAACCCGAAGGAGACATGACGATGACCTCCCACGCGAGAATCGCAGCCGGCCGTCCGCGGCGTTCCCGGAGCGGCTCGATCCTGTGGACCGTTCAAGCGCTTGCTGGCCGCGCTGTTCCTCTTCGCCGGCGTGATGAAGCTCGTGATGCCTGCCCAGGTGCTGACTGCGCAGTCCCATCTCTCCGCCGCGTTCCTGCGCTTCATCGGCGTGTGCGAGACGCTCGGCGCGGTGGGCCTGATCCTCCCCGGGCTGCTGAAGATCCGCACGGGCTTGACGCCGCTTCGCCGCAGTCGGGCTCGTGATCATCATGATCGGTGCGACGACCGTGACCGTCGCGAGCATGGGTGTCGCTCCCGCGTTGTTCCCGCTGGTGGTGGGCGCGCTCGCGGCGTCGGTGGGCTACGGCCGGTGGCGCCGGGTCCCGCTCGCGGGCACGCGTCACGCCCGCGAGCTCGCCAGCGCGGCGTGAGACCTGTGCGCGGAGCCGGCTTGCGCGGTCCGAACCGGAGATGGTGTGATGCGCGTTCGTGGAAAACTCCGACGCCCATCGCACCATCGACGCGATCTGGCGGATCGAGTCGCCGCGGCTCATCGCGAGCCTCGCGCGCATGGTGCGCGATGTGGGCGCGGCCGAGGACCTCGCCCAGGATGCGCTGATCAAGGCGCTCGAGCACTGGCCAAGGGCCGGCGTGCCCGATCGGCCCGGCGCATGGCTGATGGCCACCGCCAAGCGCCGCGCGATCGACCTGCTGCGACGCAAGAAGCTCCTCGAGCGCAAGCACCAGGAGCTGACCCATGAGATCGAGACCTCGCGCCCCGAGCCGGACTTGGACGAGGCGCTCGACGACGAGGTCGGCGACGATCTCGCTGCGCCTGATCTTCACCGCCTGCCATCCGGTGCTCGCGACCGAGGCGCGCGTGGCGCTCACGCTCCGCCTGATCGGCGGGCTCGACCACCGAGGAGATCGCGCGCGCCTTCCTGGCGCCGGAGCCGACGATCGCGCAGCGCATCGTGCGCGCCAAGCGCACGCTCGCCGAGGCGCACGTGCCCTACGAGGTGCCGCGCGGCGCCGAGCTCGCGGCGCGGCTGGCCTCGGTGCTCGAGGTGATCTACCTGATCTTCAACGAGGGCTACACCGCGACCGCCGGCGAGGACTGGCTGCGGCCGGCGCTGTGCGAGGACGCGCTGCGCCTCGGGCGCATCCTCGCGGGGCTGATGCCGCAGCGAGCCCGAGGTGCTACGGGCTCGTCGCGCTGATGGAGATCCAGGCGTCGCGCACCCACGCGCGCGTCGGGGCCGGGCGGCGAGCCGATCACTGCTGCTCGATCAGGATCGCTCGCGCTGGGACCAGCTCCTGATCCGTCGCGGGCTCGCGGCGCTCGAGACGGCGCCGAATCCCTGGGCGGCGCCGATCGGCCGTATTCGATCCAGGCCGCGATCGCCGCTTGCCACGCGCGGGCCCGTGCGGCGGAGGAGACCGACTGGGGGCGCATCGTCGCGCTCTACGAGCGTCTCGCCCGGGTCACGCCGTCGCCGATCGTGGAGCTGAACCGTGCGGTGGCGGTGGGCATGGCGCGCGGTCCGGCGGCGGGACTCGAGTTGGTGGACGCATTGCGCTCGAGCCGGCGCTGGCCGAATACCACCACCTGCCGAGCGTGCGCGGCGACCTGCTCATGAAGCTCGGACGTCTCTCGACGAGGCGCGCGCCGAGCTCGAGCGCGCCGCAGTCGCTCACCCGCAACGAGCGCGAGCGCGCCGTGCTCCTGGGCGCGCCGCGGCGTGCGCGCAGGCCGCCCAGCCCTTGCCCGGCTCGCGCGCTGGACGGTAGTCTCGCCTTCATGACCCCACGAACCCGCGAGCCCGTGATCGAGCTCACGCGCCTGCGGCTGGCCCTCCAGCGACCCGCTCATGATCCGCTACCACGACGAGGAGTGGGGCGTGCCGCTCCACGTGGACCGGCAAGCACTACGAGTTCCTGGTGCTCGACGGCGCGCAGGCGGGGCTCTCGTGGCGCACGGTGCTGCACGCAAGCGCGAGGGCCTATCGCCGGGCGTTCGCGAACTTCGATCCGGCCAAGGTGGCGCGCTTCGATGGCCGCAAGGTGCGATCGCTGCTCGCCGACCCGGGCATCATCCGCAACCGGCTCAAGGTGGAGGGCGCGATCAGAACGCCGCGCGTTCCTCGCGGTGCAGAAGGAGTTCGGTCGTTTCGACGACTACGTGTGGCGCTTCGTCGACGGGACGACGCGGCGCAACACCCTGGAAGACGATGAAGCAGATCCCGGCGCGCACCGCGCAATCGGACGCGATGAGCAAGGACCTCAAGCAGCGCGGGTTCACGTTCGTCGGCTCCACCATCTGCTACGCGTACATGCAGGCGGCGGGCATGGTGAACGACCACGTGATCGAGTGCTTCCGGCACCAGGAGCTCGGTCCCTAGCTCCATGTCATCACCGGCCCGCGATCTGAGACCGCTCGGCCTGGTGCTGGCGGACTGCGTCGCCGGGCATGGCGGGCCTGATCGCCGCAACCCGCGCGCTCGAAGGCGGCAGCTTCACCTACCCGCTCGACGACACCTACATCCACCTGGCGATGGCGAAGCACCTCGCCCTGGACCACCAGTGGGGGATCTCCGCGCGCTTCGCCTCGTGCTCTTCGTCGCCGCTCTGGACCGTGCTGCTCGCCGCGTGGGTCGGCACGTTCGGGCACGACACGGTCGCGCACGCTCGCGCTCGCCACGCTGTTCGGGATCACTCACCATCGCCCCTCGGGTGGCAGGTGCTCCGCCGCCACTTCGCGCAGCCGCTCGTGCTCGGGCTGGTGCTGCTGCTGGCGGTGGCCGCCGCGCCGCTGCCCGTGATGACCCTCACCGGCCTCGAGCACGTGCTCCACACGGGTCTGAGCCTGGCGTTCGCCGCGACCGCGGCCGAGGTGTTGACCCGCGATCCCGATGCGCGCCCGCCGTCGCGCGCTCCCTGCTCGTGCTCGCCGCGCTGCTCGCCGCCACCCGCTACGAAGGATTGTTCCTGGTGCTCTGGGCGTGCATCGCGTTCGCGCTGCGCAGGCGGCTCGGCTTCGCGGTGGCGCTCGGGCTCGTGGGGCTGGCGCCGATGGTGGGCAACGGACTGTGGGCGGTGTCGCACGGCTGGCTCTTCTTCCCCAGCTCGATCCTGCTCAAGGCCAACCTGCCAGAGCTCGCGGGCGGGCATGTTCACGCACAACAGCCTGCTCACCGCGGCGCGCAACGCGCCGCACCTCATGGTCCTGGTGCTCGCGGCGCTGGCCGGTCTGATCCCTGACCCTGCGCGGGGGACTCCGCTGGTCGCGCGGACAGGTGTTCGCGGGGCTCTTCGTCGGCGCCGCGGCCCTGCACATCGGGTTCGCGCGCGTCGGCTGGCTCTACCGTTACGAGGCGTACCTGGTGTTCCTGGGCGTGATCGCGACCGCGATCGTCGCGAACGAGACCGCGCCTACGCGTGGCCGCGTCAAGCGTCCGCAGCGTGGAAAGCGGCGACGGCGATGGTGCTGCTCGGAATCCTGCTGCTCGGGCTTCGGCCGCTCGTGCAGCGCGCCTGGAGTCGCCGATTCGCGCCGTGCGCGCTACCAAAAACATTCACGACCAGCAGGTGCAGGTGGCGCGCTTCCTCGCGCGCTGCTACGACGGCGCGCCGGTCGCTGCGACCGACGTGGGCGCGATCTCGTACCTCGCCAACGTGAAGCTGCTCGATCTCAACGGCCTCGTCAGCATCGAGGTCGCGCGGCTGCGGCTCGCGGGTCATTACGGCAGCTCCCAGATCCAGGAGCTCGCCGCCGATCGAGGGATCGTGGTCGCGGTCGGATACGAGGAGTGGTACGCGAGGGATGGGCGGCGTGCCGGCGCATTGGGTCCGCGTGGGCGCCTGGCGCATCGCGAACAACGTGGTGTGCAGAGAGCGACCGGGTCACCTGGTTCGCGACCGATTCCGCGCAGGACGCCACAGCTCGCCGCCAACCTGAGGGTCGTTCGCGAGCGAGCTGCCGCGCGACGTCACCCAGTCGGGCGACTACCTCGATCGTTGAGTCGCTCCGCACGACCTAGGGCGCGGCGCGTGCCATAATGGTCGGCCGAGTCATTAAGGGGGCCGCTCTGGTCCTTGACGGTCCCCGCCCAGGGTCGTAGCGTCTCAGAACCCCGCTCCTGAGCCCGGCGGCCGCGACTGGCTCCCTCTCGCTAGGAGGAACAGCATGGCGCGCGATCCACGACCATCCAAGGTCCCACCGGGTCCGCCGGCCCGCATGGTTCCGCATGACGACCAGTGCCGCTGCAGCTGCGGCTCGCTGCTGGCGCGCGTGGTCGCCGAAGGACTGGAGCTCAAGTGCCGGAAGTGCAAGAGCCTCGTCCTCATCACGCACGACGAGCTGGTGCGGATGTATCAGCAGCTCGAGTTCGCGCCAGCGCCTGCGGTTGCCCACGGACCTGATCCGCCCGCTCTGGTCGGACTCCGCCGCGTTGCCGCTCCTCTGGCCGGACCACCTGCTGTTCGTGGTGCTGGCCGTGCTGTTCCCGATCCGCGCATCGACCTTCGGCTATCGGCGCCTCACCACCGCGCCGGCCGACCGCGCGTCACCAACGTGCGCCGCTCGCTCTACCGTCAGGCGGTGCTCATCCAGTGGGCGCTCTCCGCGTGGGTCATCGCGATGGTGGTGGAGGGAAGAAGCTGGACGGCGCTCGGCCTCGCGCCCCGCGGATGGTTGGGCCCGCTGGTGGGCCTGGCCGCGGTCCTGGTCATCGCCGTGGCGCTCGCCACGGTGCGGGGAGCAGGTGCGCCGCAACCCCGAAACGCTCGCGCGCTACCACGAGAAGCTCCGGCATCTCGAACGGATGCTCCCGCACACGCCTGGCGAGCTCTTGTCCTTCCACGGTGTCTCGTGGACCGCCGGGATCTGCGAGGAGCTGCTCTACCGCGGCTACCTGCTGGTGGTACCTCGGCCACTGGATGGGAATGCCAGCGGTCGCGGTCTCGTCCGCTGCTGTTCGGGATCGGACACTCGTACCAGGGATGGAAGGGCGTGCTGACCACCACGCTGGTCGGCGTGGTCATGGCGTTGATCTACCTCGGTGCCGGTTCGCTCTGGCCGGCGATGGCGCTCCACGCGCTAATCGACATCCATTCGGGATCGCTCGCGTACGCGGCCTTGACCGCGTCCGCGGAGACTCCCGGCCTGAGGCGAGAAAGAATCGCGGGATTCCAGGGTGGCGGGGTTTTTTGCAGGCAGGCGACTGGGATCCGGGACCGGTTGTTTCTAGTAATGGGCGGTCTATGAGCGCCGGACGAGTCGAGAACCTGTTGAAGGAATGGGCGCGGCGCGACGTCGCGGCGTGCGCGGCGTCCCGGTGATCCGCTCCGCCGTGGAGTGGTGAGGGAGGACGCATGCGCGCGGCCGCCGCGGCAGCCCTGATTCTCTCGGCCACCCTCGCGCTTTCGTGCGCGGGTCCCCGGCAGCTCGCTCGCCAGAGCGAGAAGGAGCTCGACGCCGGAAATGTGGAGCGCGCGTACGAGCTCGCGCGTCGCGCCGTCGAAAGGACGCTTCCTCCGCCGCGGCGCGGCGCGCCTGACCGCCGCCGGCATCGAGCTCGTGGATCGCGGCAAGGCCGAGGTGCTCGATGCGGCGGGCGCGGACACCCTCGCCGGCGCGCATCGGGCGCTCGAGCTGCGTGCGCTGCGCGCCGACCTCGCGCGCTATCAGGTCGAGATCCCGGACGATCCGGGTTCCTCGAGCGCGAGGGAGGATCGTGGACGGCGCCGCCGCGATCGAGTACGAGCTGGGCGATCAGTGTCTCGCCGGGCAGCGGCCGGGAGGCCTACCGGCACTACCAGGCGGTCGAGGTCTTCAATGCCTCGTATCGTGACGTCCAGGAGAAGCAGCGCCTCGCGCACCAGCAGGCCATGACGCGCGTGGCGATCGCTGCCGTTCGAGAACGATGTGGAGATCGACGGGCTCTCCGCGCGCCGCTCGCCGACGAGATATGGCACGAGGTGTCGTCGCGGCTCGCCGCGAAGGACTCGAGTTCACCGAGCTCGTCCCGCTCGAGGACGTGTACGCGAGCATGACCGTGAAAGAGGCTGGATCGGCTCACGCCCGAAGCGGTCTGGCGTGTCGCCCATGGCATCGAGGCGCGGCGCGTCGTGGTCGGGCGTCTCCACGGGCTGCGGTCGAGCACGAGACCAGTGGACGTTCGCCTCGCCGATCTACCACCGCGTGACCGTGCGCGACAGCTCCGGGTCACACGAGCGCTGGGTCGGGACACGCCCTTCCTCGCCACCGCGCGCGAGCGAGAGTGGTCGACGCGCGCTGGGAGCTGACGGTCGTGGACGTGGCGAGCCATGCCGAGCTGGTACGCCAGGGTGACGCCGTTCAGACGCTTCGCGCGCTCCGGCGTGGACCGACTTCCGCGCGGACGGAACTGCAACGACTACCGCCTCGTGCCGCCGGACCAGAGCGACGAGCACGGCCGGAGCACGGGAGTGCGCTGGGGCGAATCGTTCGGGTCGTGGAGCCTGCCGGACATGCTGCGGCGCGCGCGCGAGGACCGCCGCCGCGCGCTCTGCGCCTCGAGCTACCCGCGACGAATACCGCCGCGACTCCGCAAGCACCCGGTGCTGTGCGGCGAGCCTGCCGAGCGAGGAGGACGCCATGGCGTACCTGGCGTTCGAGGACGTGTGGCGTCCGGTGCTGGCGGTGCTCAAGGACCTGGACGCGAAGGACTGAGCGGCACAGTATCGAGCCTGCTCCCGTTGCTCGGCTGGAAATCCCACGATGCGACGCATCCGATCCGTGGTTCCTGGCCGCCGCGCTCGCCCAAGCCGTGGCGGTCGCCCCCGCCCGTGCCGAAGAAGGCCTTTCCACGTTGATGGACCACGGCCGCCTCCGTCAGGCGGCGACCGTCGCCGAGACCCGGCTTCGGACCGGACCCGACGACGTCGAGGCGCTGCGCGTGCTGGCCTTGATCCGCGCGACCGAACGACGTTTCGACGAGGCCAGGAAGCTGGGGGAGAAGGCGGTGGCGGCGGCGCCCCAGGACCCCGACGCCCGTTACGCGCTCGCCCTGGCGTGCGGCAGGGAAGTGCAGAGCGCCAGCACGCTGGGAAGCCGGGCCTGGCGAGGCCGATTCAGAGAAGGAAGCCGAAGCCGCGCTCGCCTCGGTCCCGATCACGAGAAAGCGACCGAGGGGATGATCGAGTTCTACCAGGGGCGCCGGGGTTCATGGGCGGCGACAAGAAGAAGGCGTACACGCCTGGCCGACCGCCTGATCCAGACGCATCCACGAGCGGATGGCTCGCGAAGGCAGACCTGGCGGCGACGGACAAGGACACCGTGCTGGCCGAGGCCTACCTGCGCAAGGCGGTCGAAGCCGCCATGAGCCGCGCGCCAAAACGGAGCTGGCCGGATGGCTGCGCGCTGCCGTGGCGCAAGCCGGACGAAGCGGAGCGACTGGCGCGCGGGCGCTCGACGCCGAGCCGTGGCGTGTGGGGTTGCCTGGGCCGTGGTGGGAGCGTGCCAGGCTCTGCAGAAGCGCTGGACCGATCTCGAGGCCACGCTCGCCGCCGCCGAGAGCGCGGTGCCGGGCAACCTCGGTCCGCATTATCAGGCCGCGCGCGCGATCCTCTGCGGCGAAGAACGATCCGGCGCGCGCCGAGGCGCTGCTGCGCCGCTATCCGGCCATCGAGCCCGAGATCGGACAGCCTTCACGCGGGCGCCCACTGGCGCGCCGGACAGGCGCTCGAGCTCGAAGGAAGAAGGCCGAGGCGATCGCGCCGAGCTACAGACGGCGCTCAAGCTCGATCAATCACTCGCAGGCGCGAAGAAGGACTTGAAGCGCCTGAAGGGCTGAACCCCCAGGCGCCGTCACGGGCTCCTGGCGATCACGCGCCGCTCGGTGTCGCTCATCGCGCGTCGTCTGCGCGGCCACGCCGGCGGGCAGAACTCGCGCACGATCCGGTCCCGTCAGCTCGATCAGGGTGCGAACGATGTACTCCACGGCGCGCGGATCGGGGTAGTGGCCCAGCGCGACCGCGGAGCGGATATCGCCTTCGTCGGTGAAAGCCGCGACGATGCGCGCGCCCCAGCGCATGTCGCGCTCGGTGCGCTCGTCGTAGGCGCGGGATTGGAGAGGAAGGGGCGCCAGTCACGCGGGTGGAACTGCGACGACTCGAAGAATCCGACCGCCGGCAGCAGGGGATCGCGAGTGGACTCCCAGGAAAAAGCGGTGCAGAGCCGAGCGTCAGGACGGACGTGAGCATGGTGCCGTAGTCGACGAAGTACTCGTCCCCGGCGGAATAGAGCTGGCGGTTCACCGAACCGGATCCCAGGCAGCCGGAGAAGTCGATCAGGTAGTGACGCACGAACGAGCGGCCGCCGTCGTGCCCACCCACATGTCGAGCGTGTTGCGCGCTGCCGTCCGGTCGTGGTTCACCCACGCCGCGATCGGGTAGAGCCGCGGATCTCACGGCGGTGCTGATGCGGGATCAGGTCCTCGGGATCGTCGCCGCGGCGTCCGCGATACTCCCATTCGCCGAGTGGCGTGCCCCGAGGTAGCGACTCGCGACCGCGCGGTAGGTGCTGTCCGCGTTCCGCGGCAACTTACGGCGAGGATCCGTCGATCGTCGCCATGGTGATCGGGCGCTTGTGTCCCAGGATGTCGTTGTAGGTGGCGCCCGCGGCCGGCTCGAGGTCGTCGCGGGTGAAGCCCACGATCGCGTTGTCCGGTGTGTTGTATCCCGCCGCCCAGATCAGGTGACTGACCACGACGTCGGCGCCGGTCGCCATCTCCGGCCAGTGCAGCGGATCGAACTTGAGCTGGAAGGTCTCGCCCGCGGAGTCCTTGATGCGGATGCCCAGCGATACGCCCTGAGACTTGACCCCGGTCACACGCCACTTGCGATGCGCGCTGTGGCCCCGTGCCGGGGCCGGGACCGAGCCGCATCTGCTCGGCGGTGACGGATCGGTATCCGAGTCGTGGCTGCCACCACGTGCTGGGCAGCCGCACCTGGTCCAAGTCGTCGAGGTTGGCCGCCTCGCGTCGGTTTCCGGCCACCTTCCTCAGTCCGAGCGCCAGGTCGGTGGTGCGCGTGATGGGGCGCACGATGCCCTGGTCGAAGGCGTCGTAGTAGTAGGAGATCCGCGTGGGCTTGGGCGGCCGTGGCGCCGCGGCCGCCGGCGCTCTCTACCGCGAGCGCCACCAGGCCGAGCGCGACGACGACGGCGATCAGTTCTCATTCGACGCCATCCCAGCGAATAGCGGAGGCGGACCGTGTCGGTGCTCACTCCACGCCGACCGCTCCCATGATGAAGTGGTCGGCGCGCGGCCGCGCGCGATGCCGTAGGAGGACCGGAGACCGTTCAGCTTGGCGTCGCGCCACACGTCGCCACTAGGCGCTGCCGAGCTCGGCGTGGACGTCGAGCCTCGAAGCGCGTGGCGAGCGGAAAGAGATAGACGAGACGGCCGAGCGCCAGATCGGCGCCGTGGAAACGGCCGGGCTCGAATCCGTTGAGCCCGCGGCTGCCGCCCAGCGAGGCGAGATCGGCGGGCAGGAGGATGCCGGAGCGTCGGGCCGGTTGTCGACGACGCGCACCGCCAGGCGGGAACGATGCGGGGATCGCGCCAGAAGGAGACGCCGCCCTCGGCGTCGAGGGTGAGACGCTGGAAGGTGAACGGCACGTCGCCGTTGCCGAGCGCCAGGAACCCGAGCGGGTTGTCGAAGCGACTCGTACTCGGCCCCGAGCTGGCCGCCGTGCGCCCAGCGCGGCGCCGCGCCGCGGCGCGTGTCGAACGCGTGCGTGCGCCGTAGACCAGGTGCTCAGCAGCGCTGGTTCACATGATCGGCAGGAAAACCGGGAACTGCTCCTCGATCGAGGGACGAGCGCTCTCGCGGCCGCTGCGCGTGATCATCTGGCGTGGTCCCACCCAGGCGGCCAGCTCGGTGCGCCATGGACGTCGCGGCACGGTCCAATGGAAGTCGAGACCCAGGCGGACCACTGCTGGCTCTGCGCCGCATACGTGGAGTGTGTCTTCGATCGAGCTGGCGGGTCCCAGGCCGTAGAAGCGCTCCTCCGGGCGCCATTCGTAGATGTAGTCGACCCGCGCCACGCCGTACCGCGCGGTCACACGCGTCCATGTTATAGTCGAGCGTGCTTCCGTTCCAGTCGGCGCTGAGGTTGTTGCGCAGCCCGGGCGGCCGGAACGCGACTCCGAATCCGAACCCGGTCCGATCGCCCAGGGATGCGGGCGTCACCGTCAGGCCGACCTGTGGGCCGACGGCGATCAGGTAGCCGACCCGGGAATCCAGTTGGCGTCCTCGACGGAGATCATCATGCGCTTGGTGATCAGGCCGAGTTCCGTGAGCGGCAGCGACACGATCCGCATCGGAGCTGCAGCGCCGTCTCCCATCCCGACCGTGCCGGCACCGGCTGCGCCGGCGCCCAGGGCCGGAGCGGTCGAGGCGGCGAGGGTTCGCGCCTCCGAGCGTGTCGCGCTCCGCGACGGCGTCCGCGAGCGCCTGCGGTGCGCGCATCGCGACGCCCATGAGCGCGGCGCACAGCGCCGCCTGGATCCGCTTCGATGTCCGCCTGGGCATGGGAGAGCGGACACTATGAGAGTGGCCTGCGGAGCGTCAACCCATTCGACGCGCGTCCTCGTGGCCCGCGGGCGCCGCGGAAGCCCGCGTCGTGCTGAAATCCCTGGCCTTGCGGCTCGACCTCGAGGTCGGCGAGCTGAGGCGCGCGCTGGGGCTCGGGTCGATCCTCGCCGGCATCATCGGCTCCGCTACGCTGGCGCGCACCGTTCGCGACGCTGAATTCCTGTCGCGGCTCCCGGTGAGCCTGCTCCCGTACGGTGCTGATCGGGGTCGGCGGCGTAGAGTGTCCTGGGCTCGTGGCTGTTCGCGCGCGCGACGCCGCCGGGTCTCGACCTGGGAGTCGCTGGTCGGCACCGCGCTGGTGGCGGCGGTGTCGCTCGTCGCCTTCGGCCAGCTCTTCCGTCTCGGTGCTCCCTGGGTCCCGATCGCCTTCTACCTCTGGAGCAATCTCTACGGAGCCATCCTCGGATCCCAGTTCTGGCTGTTCGCGGACAGCGCCTCCACACCCGCGCGAAGCGCGCCGCACGTTCAGCCTGATCGGGATCGGAGGAATCCTCGGAGGACTGGCCGGCGGCGCGCTCGCCGCTTCCGCTCGCGCATCTGTGGGAGCTCCGTCGCTGCTCAACGCCGCGGCGTTGATGCTGGCGCTGGCCGTGCTGCTGGTGCGCGTGAGGATCGACGCCTCCACCGCGGAGCCGGAGGTCGAGCCCGAAGCGCGTGTGAACCCTGAACCCGCTACGCCATCCCTACGTGCGCTGGATGGCGCTCGCCGCGCTGTGCTCCGTGGTGGTGTCGGGAGTGCTCGACTACCAATTCAAAGTCGAGATGCAGCGACACTTCGGGAGCGCCAGGATCTCGCTTCCTTCCTTGGCCTCTTCTACGTCGTCACCGGGCTGGCGGCGCTGCTGGTGCAGGCCTCTGCGACGCGCTGGATGATCCAGAAGCTCGGCGCGTCCTGGGGCGCGGCGCTGCTCCCGCCGGGCTCGGCGTGACCACGGCGCTCACGCTGGTGGCGCCCGGGCTTGCTCCGGTCACGGCGGGCCGCGTATGGGACTACGTGACGCGCATCTCGATCGGGCGCTCCGCCGGCGAGCTGTTCTACTTCCCCTCTCGAGCCGGGGCTCCGCCGCCGCGCAAATCGCTCATCGACGCCGGGCTCGAGCGCTTCGGCGACGGGCTCTGCGGGGGTGGTGATCCTGCTGACCGCGCTCGTGCTCGGCGGCACGGTGCGCCAGCTCGCCATCCCGATGGCGTTGCTGGTGGTGGTGTGGGCGCTCGCCTGGTGGCGCGTCCGGCGTGGATACGTCAAGGAGCTGGGCCGCAATCTGCGCCGCATGAACCTGATACCGCATCGGGAAGCCGGGTCCGCTGCGCGAGGCCAGCCTGCTGCGCGAGATACGGAGCGTCTGCTCGACAGTCCTTATGAGCGTGCGGTGCTGCAGGGGATCGACATGCTCGAGGAGAACGACCCGGGCACGCTCTCCCCGCGACTCGAAGGGCTGCTCGCGCACGGCTCGGGCCGGGTGCGCGCGCAAGCGTTGCGCTACGTGCGCCACCACCGCATCGATGGCTTCACCGAGCGCATCGAGCAAATGATCCACGACGACGACCCTGAGGTGCAGGTCCAGGCGCTGGCCCTTCTCGAGCTTTCGCGCACCGAGCGGTTCGGGTCGATCCACGACTATCTCGACTCGCCCGATCCCCGCGTGCGCAAGGCCGCCATCCTGTGCGTGGCCGAGCAGTCGGCCGCGAGCGACGCCGAGGTGGTGGCGACGCCTCGCCGGCCTGCTCGAGTCTCCGGAGCTCGAGACCCGCGCCGCGGTAGCCGAGGCGATCGGACGGCGCCCCGCGTCGAGCGCCGCGCACGACCTGCTCACGCCGCTGCTGTCCGATCCCAGCACGATCGTGCGGAACGCCGCGCTGCGCAGCGCCGGATCGTCGGGACGGCGCCAGCGACGTCCCCACGCTGATCGCAGCACTCGGCACCCGGGCCACCGAAGACGCGGGGCGCGCCGCGCTCGTGGCCCTGGGCGATCGCATCGTCGGCACGCTGGGTGATTACCTGGCGGACGGGACCGTTCCGATCGAAGCTGCGCTACACGATCCCGCGCGCGCTGGGCGACATCCACACGCCAGGACTCGGTGAACGCGCTGTTCCGGCGCCGGCGAGGGCGAAGACCTCAAGCTCGCCTATCGTGGCGCTCAAGGCGGCGAATCATCTGCGCGCCTGGGGCGGCTCGCTCGCCTTCCCTGGAAGCTCGTGACCGAGGAGATCACGCACGATGCGCGCGCGCACCTGTTCGCGTTGATCCATGGCGCGCGGGGCGCCGAGCGAGCGCGACGGCCGTGCCGAGCACTCTGCTCGCCATCGCGCTCGAAGAGCGCCAGACCCAGGCGCTCAACCGCGTGTTCCGCCGGCTCGCGCTGCTCTATTCGCCCCAGGACATGCTGGCCGCCTACCACGGCGTCACCGCGGCGACGCCGCGACGCCGGGGCAATGCGATCGAGTACCTCGAGAACGCCCTCACGACCGAGCACCGCGGTCTGGTGCTTCCGCTGGTGGACGACACGGGTGACGAAGGACGGGCTCGGATCGCCGAGCACCACGGCATTCCGCTTCGTGAGCCTCGAGCGCACGCTCGAGGAGATCCTCAAGTCCGACGACTGGTGGCTCCGTGCCTGCGCCTTGTACGTCGCGGGGCGCGGCGCGAGCGCACGCTGCTGCTGCCGCTCGTCGAGTCGAATCTTCAGACCCTCAACACGCTGGTGCGCGAGACCGCCTCGTGGGCGCGCCTCGCCATCGCTTCGAGCTGAGACCATGCCCGAGATGCTGACGCTGATCGAGAAGACCGCATTCCTCAAGGCCACCGAGCTGTTCGCCAAGATTCCCACCGAGGTGGTGGCGCAGATGGCGACGCGCACCAGCGAGCTCCACGTCGAAGCCGGGCAGGCGGTGTTCCGTGAGAGGCGAGATGAACAGCGGCGCGTACATGGTGGTGGAGGGCTGATCGAGATCCGCCAGGGCCGCGTCCTCGACCGCGTGCGCGGGCCGGGGAGGGCTTCGGCGAGCTGGGGCTGGACGAGGAGAGCCTCACCACTTCAGCGCGATCGCCAGCCAGCCTTCGTACCTGCTCAACGTGTCCAACGAGATGTTCTTCGACGGCATGCTCGACTACCCCGAGCTCGCCGTCGCCATGGTCCGTCTGATGTCGCAGCGCGTCACCGAGCTGATCCGGCGCACCCACGACCTCGAGGGGCAGATCGCCCATCTGAACGCCACGATTGCAGAAAGCAGGCGTGGAGGTCCCGCGCTATACGAGCGGCGCCTACACGCGCCCGCAGAAGACTTGACCGAGCTCCCTGGAGCGCCCGAGCCCGACGACCCCGCGGGAGTCCGCGGCGCTCGCGGGAGTCACCCGGCCGATCCCCGCCGCGCTCTTCCGGCTGGCGCTTCCGGTGCTGGCGTCACAGGCTGCTGCGCCTCGCCTACCAGTGGGTCGACGCGTTGTGGGTGCGTCCGCTCGGCGTCGAGGCGCACCGCGACCGTCACCACCGCGATCTTCGTGATGTGGTGGGTGTACGCGCTCAACGACGTCATCGCGATTGGCGTCACCGCGTACGTCAGCCAGCTGCTCGGCGCGGGCGAGCGCGCGCGCGCCGGTGCCGTGGCGGCGCAGGGCCTGCGCGGCTCGGCGCTGCTCGGACTCTGCCGGCACGGCGCTCGGGCTCCTCGGGCGCGACCTGGTGTTCTCGGTGATGAGCCCCGATCCCGCGCTGATCGCGACCGGCGGACGCTACCTGGCGGTGATGCTGGCGTTCGCGCCGCTGCCGATGATGGGCTTCACCTGCGAGAGCATCATGCGCGCCTGCCGGCGACACGCGCACGCCGTTCTGATCGATCTGTGCGCGGTGGCGCTCAACGCGCTGCTCGACCCGTTCCTGATCTACGGCTGGGGTCCGTTCCCGGCGGCTCGGCGTCCAGGGCGCGGCCTGGGCCACGGTGATCGCGCAGGCCGCCATGGTCGCGCGGCTATCTGCTGCATGGCGCGCGCGCAGGCATCGCGCCTTCCCGCTCGCGCGCTGCGCGCGGCGGGAGCCTCCGATCCGCTTGCGGTGCGATCGTGAAGGTCGGCATTCCGGCGGCGGTCATCGGCATGATGTTCTCGGTGGTCTACATCGTCTTCGCGCGCGCGGCCTCGCACTTACGGTCCGGCGGCGATGGCGGTGGTCGGGCATCGTGAACCGCATCGAGGCGATGCAGTTCATCACCTCAGCTGGCGATCGGCACCGCCGGCGCGGCGCTGGTGGGGCAGAACCTCGGGCGCGGGACGCGCCGATCGTGCCGGTACAGGTGATCCGCACCGGGATCGGCTGGAACCTGTGGATCGCCGGGACGCTCACGGTGCTGCTGGCGGCGTTCCCTCAGGTGTTCCTGCACCTCTTCACGCGCGATGCCGAAGCGGTGCGCCTCGGCGTGCCCTACCTGCGCGTCCTGAGCCTGTGTCTGGTGGTCAACGGCATGGAGATCGTGGCCTCCGAAGCGGTGCTCGGCTCGGGCCACACGCGCGTCGTCTCCTGGATCTTCACCAGCTTCTCGCTGCTGCGCATTCCGCTCGCGCTCGTGGTCGCCGGCCTGGGGTCTCGGCGTGCTCGGCATCGCCTGGATCATCACCGGAACCTGCATCGTGCGCGGGCTCCTGATCGTGGCCTGGGTGGCGCGCGGCACCTGGAAGCGCGGCCTCAGCCGGAGCTGCGCGGCGAAGAGGCGGTGCCGGAGACGGAGGGCGGACCGACTGGCGTGATAATCTCCGCGCCATGCAGGTTCCGTACGATCATCGTCGGCGGAGGACTGGCGCGGCGCCTCGGCGATCGAAGGGATCCGCGCCCACGATCACGATAGTCCGATCCTGCTGCTCTCGCGCGAGAACCATCCCCCTACCACCGCCCGCCGCTCTCCAAGGATCTGTGGTTCGGCAAGAGCACGATGGACAAGCTCCCGGTCCACGACGAGGCTTCTATCGCGAGAACAAGGTCGAGGTGGCGCTGCGGCGCGAGGCGGTCGAGCTCGACCGCGAGCGGCGCCGGCTGTGGGACGACCATGGAACGATGTACGAATACGGGCGAGTTGCTGATCGCGACCGGCGGATTTCCGCGCCGCTTCAGCGTGCCCGGCTCCGACCACGCCTCCGATCGCGCTACTACCGCTACCTCGAGGACTACCTCGCGCTCCAGGAGCGGCTCGACGCGTCTGCAGCCACGCGCTGGTGATCGGCGGCGGCTTCATCGGCATGGAGATCGCCGCCGCGCTGCGCCACGCCGGCAAGGAGGTCACGCTGCTCTACCCGGAGCCACTGGCCGCTGCAGACGCGTGCTGCCGCGCGATCTCGGCGCTGTTCGTCGCCGACTACTACCGCGAGCAGGGGGTCGAGGCGGTCTCCGAGGAGAGGTGGTGCGCTTCGAGGATCACGGCAGCGAGATCACCGCCCACACCGCCGAGCGGCAACATGGTCACCACCGAGCTCGTGATGGCCGGGATCGGCATCCGCCCGCCGTCGACCTGGCCGAGGCCGCCGGGCTCGAGGTCGGCAACGGCATCGAGGTCGACGAGTACGCGCGCACCAGCGACCCCTACATCTATGCCGCCGGTGACGTCGCCGAGTTCCCGTACCTGGCGCTCGATCGCCGCATGCGGATCGAGCACTGGGATCACGCCATCCAGCACGGCAAGGCGGCCGGCGCCAACATGGCCGGCGCCAACCAGCCCGTACACGCACCTGCCGTTCTTCTACTCCGATCTGTTCGACCTGGGGTGGGAGGCGGTGGGCGAGGTGGACTCCGAGCTGGAGATCGCACGCGGTGTGGAAGCAGGAGCATCGCGAGGGCGTGGTCTTCTATCTGCGTGACGAGGTGGTGCGCGGCGCGCTGCTGTGGAACGTGTGGAACGCGGTGGACTGGGCCCGCGGGCTCATCCAGCAGGCCAAGCCGATGACGCGCGAGGAGCGCGAGGCGGCGGTGCCGGCCTGACGCATGGCTAAGACCCGCCGCGCGCGCGATCCGCTATTTCCGGGCGCAAGCCCTATCGCACATGGGCGGCTCAGGGTCTCGAAGCTCCATACGCTCCACTACGAGGAGTACGGCAACCCGCGCGGAACGCCACTCGTCTTCCTGCATGGCGGGCCGGGCGCGTGAGTCCGCCCCAAGCACCGGCGCTACTTCGACCCGCGGCGGTGGCGCGTCGTGCTGTTCGATCAGCGCGGATGCGGCCGCAGCACGCCTACGCCGAGCTGCGCGAGAACACCACCTGGGATCTGGTGGAAGACATCGAGAAGCTGCGCAAGCACCTCGAGATCGAGCGCTGGGTGGTGTTCGGCGGGAGCTGGGGAGCACGCTGGCGCTCGCGTATGCCGAGACGCATCCCGCGCCGTGCCGCGCGCTGATCCTGCGCGGGATCTTCCTGCTGCGCCGCAGCGAGCTCGAATGGTTCTACCAGGAGGGCGCGAGCACGCTGTTCCCCGACGCCTGGGAGCGCTACCTCGAGCCCATCCCGCCGCGCGAGCGGGCGACCTGATGCGTGCCTACTACCGGCGCCTCACCGGCCGCGACCGCCGGGCGCGCCTGGCCGCGCGCGCGCGCCTGGTCGATCTGGGAGGGGAGCACCAGCACCTTGCTGCCCGATCCTAACGCGGTGAAGGACATGGGGAGCCCGCGCTTCGCCGTGGCCTTCGCGCGCATCGAGGCCCACTACTTCGTGAACGGCGGATTCCTGCGTCGCGACGACCAGCTGCTGCGCGACGTGCGCCGCATCCGTCACATCCCGGGCGTGATCGTGCAGGGTCGCTACGACGTGGTGTGTCCCATGCGCTCCGCCTGGGATCTCCATCGCGCCTGGCCCGAAGCGAAGCTGGTGGTGGTGCCCGACGCGGGGCACTCCATGCACGAGATCGGCATTCGCCGCGCCCTGATGCGCGAGACCGCGCGCTTCGCGCGGCTCTAGGGCTCGGCTTCCCCGCGAGGGAGGCGGACATGCGGCCCGTCCGCCTCCCTTCATGCGAGGAGATTCGTCTATGCGGTGGTCTCGACTCTCTGGCGAGAGCGGATCACCCAGAACCCGCTACCCAGCAGGCCGAGCGCGAGCAGGAACAAGCCGATAGGCGAGTAGCCCGGGATCGCGGTATCTCGCTCCATCGAGCGCGGGTCGGCAAACGCAACCACCACCGCCGTGTTGGCGCTGGGAACCGACACCGTCTTGGTGATGGTGCCTGTGTTGACGCCGTCTGTGCTCGGACGCGAGACGTACGAGTTTGAAGGGCCGTCCCCCGCCTGGAAGTTCCAATCGGTGTTCGTGAACCCACCTCGGGTGAGGCGCTGCGGAGGGACGTTCTGCGGCACCCCATCTATCGAACCGGCTTCGAGAATGACCTCGCCAAAGAACACGCTGCCAAATCCACCACGCGATGGGTCCGCCGCCGCCGTGGCCTGGTCCGGGTAGGCGATCACGCGATAGGTCGAGATCAGACCCTGGTTGGGGCCGATGCCGTGGATCATCAGGCCGCCTCCCGAGATCGACATGGTGATCTGACCGGAGACGGTGCGGTTGGTCTGGACGTAGATCCCTACAGCTGTCGCAGGTCTCCGAGTTGGTCCCGCCTCCCGGCGGATACAGGCCGACGGACGCGATCACCGAGTCCGGCAGAGCCGAGGTGCCGAGACCACCACCGGCTGTGGCGTTCCCTTGTGGTGTACACCAGCTTCCACCATGCGCCCCGCGCCGAAGTCGTAGCCCCCTGCGCGACGCCCGACCGGCCGGCGGGGCCGACGCGGTGATTCGCGAACAAGTTGGGGTTCACGTTTGTCAGGGTCTGGACCGCGGGTGGGCCCCCGATTGGGACATAACAGGAGCTGGGCTGGCGTCCGGCGATTGTGACGAAGCTCGAGCCCGTGACGCTCCCGCCGCCGAGCCCGTCGCGGCCGTCGAGGACGATCACATCGGCGCGAGCGACGCTGGTGAGCAGGAGCGCCGTCCCTCCTGCGATGACGAGAGCGGCCATTGCGATGATGCTGGTCAGCCTTTTCATGGGTCTCCTCCGTACCGGTCGAGCCAGACGCACAGCTTGGGGATTCACCGTGCGTCGCATCGGTTGTGCCGATGGCGGCCCGGAGCCTGCGCGCTGCCCACGAGGAGGAGCCGCAATGATTTGGAGCTGACCTCGGGGTCGAGACCGCGGTGACGAGCGCCGCGAGCAGCGGCGCGTCCCGCAGCAGGTGCGGCATCTTGCCGCGCTTCGCCGTGGCCTTCGCGCGGATCGAGGCCCACTACTTCGTGAACGGCGGATTCCTGCGTCGCGATGATCAGCTGCTGCGCGACGTGCGCCGCATCCGTCACATCCCGGGCGTGATCGTGCAGGGTCGCTACGACGTGGTGTGCCCCATGCGCTCCGCGTGGGATCTCCATCGCGCCTGGCCCGAAGCCAAGCTGGTGGTGGTGCCCGACGCGGGGCACTCCATGCACGAGCCCGGGATCCAGCGCGCGCTGATTCGCGAGACCGGCTTCGCGAGGCTCTGATCGGCCCGGGTCAGCGATCGCTGCCAGGCAGCGACCTCGAGGCAAGACCTCGCTCCCGGCCCGGGAGGCGGGCACGCGGCCCGTCCGCCTCCCGGCAACCAGGGAATTCGTCTAAGCGGTCTCGACTCTCTGACGGGAGCGGATCACCCAGAACCCGCTACCCAGCAGGCCAAGCGCGAGCAGGAACAAGCCGATAGGCGAGTAGCCCGGGATCGCGGTATTTCGCTGCATCGAGGCCGGGTCGGCAAACGTAACCACCACCGCCGTGGTGGCGTTGGGAACCGACACCGTCTTGGTGATGGTGCCGGTGTTGACGCCGTCAGTGCTCGGACGCGAGACGTACGAGTTTGAAGGGCCGTCCCCCGCCTGGAAGTTCCAATCGGTGTTCGTGAACCCGCCTCGGGTGAGGCGCTGCGGAGGGACGTTCTGCGGCACCCCATCTATCGAACCGGCTTCGAGAACGACCTCGCCAAAGAACACGCTGCCAAATCCACCACGCCCTTGGTCCGCGTTCGCCGTGGCCTGGTCCGGGTAGGCGATCACGCGATAGGTCGAGATCAGACCCTGGTTGGGGCCGATGCCGTGGATCATCAGGCCGCCTCCCGAGATCGACATGGTGATCTGACCGGAGACGCTGCGGTTGGTCTGGACGTAGATCCTGCAGCTGTCGCAGGTCTCCGAGTTGTGCCCGCCTCCCGGCGGATACAGGCCGACGGACGCGATTACCGAGTCCGGCAGAGCCGAGGTGCCGAGACCACCACCGGCTCTGGCGTTGCCGACCGTGTACACCAGCTGCCACTCGCCCTTCCCCCGGCGAAGTCGTAGCCCCCTGCGCGACGCCCGTGCCGTTGGGGCCGACGCAGTATTCGCAAACAAGCTGGTCGGGCCCCGGAAAACAGGCTCGTGGGTCCTTGTTGACAGGAGTTGCCGGTGGGCTTGACGATGCTCAGGCCCGTGACGTTAGGTGTTGGTAGCGTGCCGTCGGCGGTGATGGTCACATCGGCGCGAGCGACGCTGGTGAGCAGGAGCGCCGTCCCTCCTGCGATGACGAGAGCGGCCATTGCGATGATTAGGGTCAGCCTTTTCATGGGTCTCCTCCGTACGGGTCGAGCCAGACGCACAGCTTGGGAATTCACCGTGCATCGCATCGGTTGTGCCGATGGCGGCCCGGAGCCTGCGCGCTGCCCACGAGGAGGAGCCGCAATGATTTGGAGCTGACCTCGGGCGTCGAGACCGCGGTGACGAGCGCCGCGAGCAGCGGCGCGTCCTGCAGCAGGTGCGGCATCTTGCCGCAGGTGTCGGGTCGTCAGCGTCCCGCCATCAATTCGCCGAGGGTTCGTCCCTGGATGCCGATGGGCTCGGAGCGACCCAGCAGGAGAACCCATACCGCGAGCGGTCCGACCCATGTGAGCGTTCCCATGATCCTCGTCCACGTGAGGATCGTGCCGAATCCCAGCTCGCCGTGGGCGCCGGCCCGGAGCATCGAGACGATGCACCACGACAGCATCACCAGCTCTCCCACCACCAGCAGGCCCATTCCCGCGAGTAGAGATCGGAGCCTCGCCGGGAGCGGCACTCGGATGCTCGCCAGGCACATGGCGGCAAAGAGCGCGAGATCGACGGGTGACTGACACGTGGTCCGGATCCAGTACCTGTAGTCGTCGAACACCAGAGCGTCGTTGGGTATTCCAACGCCCACCTCGGCCAGCCGCATGGGATGGCCGGCCGAGGTGAAGATCCAGGCGAGGACATTGCCGATCATGGAGCGATAGCCGCGCGTCACGAGAACGCAGGGGATGGTCAGCAGCAGGCCCCAGCCGATGAACCCGACGAACCAGGGAATTCTGATCTTCGAACTCATGCCGGCCGGGGCGCCATCACCGGCGCATTGCTCCGGAGCCAGAGAATGAAGGAGACGGCGACCACGGCGAGCGTGGTGGTCTGCCACACGTAGACGTGCACGGCTTCGAAGACGGTCGGCCACAACGCCATCACGCCCAGGAGGGCAAGGATCCGAACCAGGTTGTAGATCCAGAGCCCGACCGCGCCGACGGCCAGTCCTAGCACGCGACGTCTCCACGGCGCGGGGAAGGCGAGGATCGCCGACCACAGGATCAGCGTCGGCATCAGCGACGTGCATTCGGTGACGATCTGGAAGGGGACCGACCCCACGAAGATGCCATCGGCACCGTTTCCGCCGCCCCGCAAAGGCGTGACGGCGAGAATGGGGCGAAGCGTCCACAGCGTCGCATTGACAGTTTGCGTCTCGATCCGCGGGAGGAATCCCAGAAGCATCGTGAACCCGAGCCAGCACGCCAGGAACTTGAGGACGAAGAACAAGGCGGGACGGCGATCGCCGCCGCTCGCCTGGCTTCGTCCCGATCTGGAAGGCTTGGTTGGCTTCACGTGGATCTCTTGTCGCGGTCGACGGCGGCGAGCTTGCGAGCCAGCGTCCCGCGGTCGATCCCCAGGATGCGAGCCGCATGACTCTGATTGCCGCTGACGCTGTCGAGCGTCTCGAGGATGTGCTGGAGCTCGCGCGAGCGCAGGGAGCCCGGGCCACGGCACTCCGTTCCCGGCATGGGGGACCGCAGCGCCAGCGGGAGATGTTCCGTTCCAACCGTCTCGCAGGTCGCGAGGACCGCGGCGGAGCGCAAGACATTGCGGAGCTCGCGCACGTTCCCCGGCCACGAATGGGCGAGCAGCCGGTCCATCGCCGCGGGCTCGAGCCGAAGCTTCACCCCCGACTCCGCGGCCAGCTCGCCCAGGAAGTGGGAGACCAGCCTGGGGATGTCGCCGCGGCGCTCGCGGAGCGGCGGGAGCGCGACCTCGAGCTGCTTGAGCCGGTAGTAGAGATCCGCGCGGAAGGCGCCGGCGGCGACCAACGTCGACAGCTCGGAGGAGCTGGCGGCGACCACCCGCACGTTCAAGGCGCGGCTGATCCGGGAGCCGATTCGCTGAACGCTTCCGCTCTCGAGGACTCGAAGCAGCTTCGCCTGCAGGGGAAGGGGAAGCTGTCCACCTCGTCGAGGAAGAGCGTACCGCCGTCGGCCTGCTCGAAGAGCCCGGGATGGTCGGAGGTGGCGCCGCTGAACGACCCGCGCACGTGGCCGAAGAAGATCGACTCGGCGAGATCGTGGGGGTGGCCGCCATGTTGTGGGCGACGAACGGGGCATCCCGGCGCGAACTCTGATCGTGCAGTGCTAGCGCCAGCAGCTCTTTCCCGTTCCGGTCTCGCCGATGATCAGCACCGTCTCACGACTCTGCGCGAGGGCGGGGATCAGCCTGCGCACCAGCTTGATCGGCGCCGCGTCGCCGATCAGCCCATAGTCGCATCCGGACGCTTCGCAGGGAGCGGAGGGTGGGACCGCATCCTGCTTGTCGCCGTACTGGATCGAAGCGACCGCGCGCGCGATCTCGTCGCGATTGGCCGGCTTCACCAGGAAGTCGCGGGCGCCGAGGCGCAAGGCGTTGACCGCGGCGCGCGCGCTGTCCATGGCGGTCAGCACGATCACGGGTACCGGCGGATCGAGCGCCTGTGCGGCGCGCAGGACGTCGAGGCCGTCGGGAGCGGGCATCCGCAGGTCGGTGAGGACGATCTCGAACGCCATCTCCCGCAAGCGAGCGATCGCGGCGCCGCCATCCGTGCAAGCCGTGACCTGGTGACCTCGCGCATCACCGCCGAGAGGTAGGCGAGCGCGTCCGGATCGTCATCGACCAGCAGGACCTTCACGATGCCCCCACGGTTTCCGGCCCGACGCAACTGGCACGGGGCAATCTCGACCCGACAGCGGGTCCCGCAGGGCTTCGTCGACGCGAGCACGAGGCGTCCCTCACATTCCTCGACGAACCGTCTCGCAGCCATGAGACCGAAACCCGATCCGGTGCTCGACGGCAAGCGGTCCCGAGCGGCCGCGAATCCGGCGGGCAGGCCGGGGCCACTGTCCTCGATCTCGACGACCACCCAGCCCTCGGGGCCCTCCACGTTCACGCGGACCGCGGCTCCCGGAGGATTGTTCCGCAGCGCGTTGTCGAGGAGGTTGAAGACCGCGTGAACCAAGGCGCCGCGGCGCGCCTCGACCCATAGGGGCGCCGCCGGAGCCGAAACCCGGATCGACGGCTGGCCAAGGAGCAGGATGGCCGACCTCAGGACCTCCTGGATCGAGATCCTCTCGCGCGGCCGCCCTGAGGCACCGGCCATCGTGAGCACGTCCTCGGCAAGCGACCCCAGGCTATGCAGCGCGGTCAGGCCAGGGTCGCCGGTCTCACCGCCATCTGGCGCCGCCGGGTCGCGTCGGCCGGCCAGACCCTGCAGCGCGTGCATGGAGTTCTTGATCTGGTGAGCGAAACACGCCGCGGACTCGCCCAGGCGACGCACCGGATCATCCGCAACTCCGCCTGGCCTCATGTCGAGCAGCAAGCTGCGTCCGTGGGCCGTCGCGGCTCGTCACCGTCCACTATCGTGGCGCGGCCGGTGAGCATCGATGAAGGCCGTGGCGACAGGACCATGGTCACCCGCGCTGCGGGTCGCCGGAATCCAGAGCCTCGGAGAGTCGCGCGCACGAAGCCCGGTCCGGGTTGAGCAGCTTCCTGCCAGGGTTTCCCGGTCGCCGCTCCTGGATCCACTCCCAACAGCGCGATGCCGGAAGGGTTGATGCTCGCGATCCGTCCCGCCCCGTCGATCGTCACCAGGGCGTCGTCCAGGGAATCTCCCAGTCGCTGCAGCTCGTCGGCCAGGGCATCGCCCCGCGAGGTCAGCGCCACCTTCGAGGCCTCGTTACCGGTGCGCTGACGCTCGAGCATCGCGACGACGCGCCAGCTGATGAGGGCGCACACCGCGACGAGCGCGAGCAGCAGCGCCGCTGGAGCGATTCGAAGCGGGCGTCCGATCGTGCACGCGTAGCCGAGATAGAAGGCCAGCGACGCCAGGGCGGCGCCGATCACTCCGCGTCGCGAGAGCAACGCCCCCGACAGCGGCATCTCGAGCAGGTAGCCGAGCGCCAGCGGTGAGCCCTGCCCACCTGTGGCGTAGATCAGGACCGTCCATGGCGCGGCATGCGCCAGAGCGAACACACCGGCGCCGCGCCGCATCCTCGGCGCCAGCACGTGCTGGAGCAGCGCGACGGCCACCGCCGTCACGATTCCGATGACGAGCCAAAGCAGATCGACTCGACCGTTCGGCAGAAATGCCGCGGCTCCTGTGATCGCTGCCAGTACGAGGAAGCGAAGCCCCAGTACCAACTCCGAGAGCGATCGTGCTTCGTCGGACCGCGGGATGTGAAAGTCCCGCATGCCCACCTCCGCCTCTTCGATCACCACGCCTCGGGCTAACGAAGCGCTCTGATCGAGCTCCGTTCGCTAGTGCGACCGAGGAGCGAGCATCGGCCTGAGAGGTCGCAGATCGGGGCGACGGTCGAGAGGTGGGGCGAGATGCGCCGTCGGTATTCTTGCGACCCAGTGACTGCCGGCGCCCGAACCCTGGAGCTGCGCGATCGAGGCGGATCGGCCGTCTGATTGACAAGAAGGTAACAGCCACGATCGTGGCTGCCAACGGAAAATCGGCAACCTATCGCATCTCGTGTAAGGTGACGCGCGGATTCCAGAAACTGGACGAGCCGTCCGCGGAGGCATCGATCCTGGTCATGAGCGACTTCGACGCGATCGACCGGCACCTCGAGGAGCGCCTCGAGTCGAGCCTCGCCGAGCTGTCGCGCCTGGTGGCACAGCCGAGCGTGGCGGCCCAGAACCTCGGCATGGACGCGTGCGCCGAGCTGGTGGCGGAGATGCTGCGCGCCAGAGGATTCACCACCGAGCTGATGGCGAGCGGGGCCCGCCCGTGGTGATGGCCGAGCGCGACGGAACGAGCGAGCGCACGCTGCTGATCTACAACCACTACGACGTGCAGCCCGCCGAGCCGCTCGGGCTGTGGACCAGTCCGCCGTTCCAAGCCACGCGCCGCGACGGCAAGCTCTATGGCCGTGGGGTGAGCGACGACAAGGGACACATCACGGCGCGGCTCCATGCCATCGACGCGCTGCTCGCGGCGCGCAGCGAGCTGCCGTGCCGCGTCAAGTTCGTCATCGAAGGCGAAGAAGAGGTCAGCAGCGTCCACCTGCCCGAGTTCGTGAAGCGCCACGCGCAGCGGCTCTCCGCCGACGCCTGCCTGTGGGAATCTGGCGGCGTGGATCACCGCGGCGTGCCGCTCCAGTACGCGGGTCTGCGCGGCATCTGCTACGTGGAGCTGTCCGTCGAGACCGCGGCGACCGACGCGCACTCCGGCATCGGCGGCTCGATCTTCCCCAACGCCGCGTGGCGATTGACCTGGGCGCTCGGCACCCTCAAGAGCAAGGACGAGCGAATCCGCCTGCCCGGCTTCTACGACGCGGTGCGGCCGCCAAGCGCGCGCGATCGCGAGCTGATGGCGGCGCTGCCCGAGATCGCCGGCGAGTATCGAGAGCGCTACGGCGTGAAGGAGATTCCTCAAGGGCCTGTCGGGCGGGGTCGAGCTCCGGATCGCGGAGGTCTTCGAGCCGACCTGCACGATCTGTGGATTGAATTCGGGATATCAAGGACCGGGATCGAAGACCGTGCTGCCGGCGCGCGCATCGGCCAAGGTGGACTTCCGCCTGGTGCCCGATCAGACACCGGAGCAGGTGGTGAGGCAACTTCGCGCGCATCTCGACGGCGAAGGGTTCGAAGATGTGAAGGTCGAGTTCCTCGGGGGCGAGTCACCCGGACGCACCGATCCCGACGATCCGTTCCTGCGGCTGGTCGCCGAGACCGCGACTCCGGTCTACGGCATGCCGATGCAGATCGTGCCGATGATCGGTGGCTCGGGCCCCAATCACGTCTTTCTCCACGAGCTGAAGGTGCCCGTGGCCACCGCGGGCTGCGGTTATCCCGACACGCGCGCTCACGCGCCGGACGAGAACATCCGCATCGACCTCTACCTGCAGCACGCGCGGCACGTGGCGCGCCTGCTCGAGGCGTTCGGAGCGCACGGCGGCTGAGGCGACTGGCCGCGCGGCCAGTGCGGATGCCCAAGTCTGGTCGAGCTCAGGCGAGCTCGCGACTCATCCGCGGCATCCGCTTCATGTGGTCGATGCGAGCCGCGACCGGCCCCCAGGGCACGGTCACGCGGCGTCTCCACAGCAGTTCGTGCCGCACGGACCGTGAGCGTCCAGGGAGGGCGCGGACGAGCGTACGACTCTCTGGCGTCCCGCCCGACATCGTGGGACGCGGCAACACCTCGAGCCGCACACGGGCCACTCCGCTGGCGATCAATCGGAGCCGGCGCGCCGCGCCATGGGAGAGATCGATCAGGCGGTTCGCCACGAACGGTCCGCGATCACTGATCCGCACGATCACCGAGCGACCGTTCCGCAGGTTGGTGACGCGCACGCGCGTGCCGAAGGGAAGGGTACGATGCGCCGCGGTCATGGCGCGCGCGTCGAAGCGGTCACCGCTGGCGGTCCGAGATCCCACTTCATTTCCGTAGTACGAGGCCACGCCGATTTCGGAGTGTCGCCAGCCCGGGGCGGGACGATCGAATCCCTCGAGCTGCCAGGGCGAGAGCGAGTACGAGCGCGACGCGCGCGGTGAACGCGCTGAATCGCCGCATGGATCCATCCTTCCCGCGGCCCGGTTCACAACCCGAGATTCGCAAGTCTGCGACGGGACCTCGACTCGAGCGTCAGGGTCCCCGTCAGCGAACCGCCAGGAGTTCGCAAGGAACCGAGCGGATTGCCGTCACAGAACGTCGAGCCGCACCCGCGCCGTTCCCGCCCGACCATGTGCAGCTCGCGGGCGGCATCGTAGGAGACGTCCACGACCCGGCCTCTTTCCAAGGCCCGCGGTCGTTGATCCCGCACCACCACCGAGCGTCCATTCTCGAGGTTGGTGGACGACGCACGCGCGTGCCGAAGGGAAGCGGGTGCGATGCGCGGCCGTCATTTCGTGCATGTCGAACCGCTCGCCGCTCGCGGTCCGGCGGCCATGGTGCGGATGCCCGTAGTACGAGGCGACGCCGAACTCCGGCTGCGGCCCTCGGTCAGTGGGCGCACCGTGGCGCACCCGCTGGCCCCGGATCACCAGGAGCAGACCGAAGGCAGGCATCCACGGGCGGAGCACGCCGGTGGAGGGTCGGCGAATCATGCTCCTGATATCGGCCGCTGCGAGCCCGACGATGAATCCCGAGCGCATCGCCACAGGAGCATGCCGCTTCACGCCGGTCGCTGTAAACGCCGCCCTCCCGTCACGGCACGCGGCGATGGTACGCTGCGCAGGCTGGAGCACCGCACGCGATCGAATCCCCGGCCTTGACGGTCGACCACAGAAGAGGGTTGCAGATGCCGAACAACATCCGAGGAAGATTCCTCTGGCACGAGCTCATGACTTCGAATCCCAAGGCGGCCAGCGCCTTCTACAAGAAGGTGGTCGGGTGGAAGACGGAGGGCTGGCCCGCAGATCCGTCGTACAACATGTTCGTCGCGCCGTCCGGCCCGGTGGCTGGCTACATGCTGCTTCCCGAGGAAGCCAAGGCGATGGGCGCTCCGCCCAACTGGCTGACCTACATCGGTGTGCCCGACGTCGACGAGACCGCGAGCCACGCGGAAGAGCTCGGCGGAGAGATCCTGAAACAGCCCGAGGACATTCCCGACGTGGGCCGCTTCGCCGTGCTCCGCGATCCGCAGGAGGCGGTGTTCGCCATCTTCAGGCCGTCGATGGAAGGCGAGCCGAAGGATACGCCGGAGATGCGCGAGTTCTCCTGGCACGAGCTGGCCACGACCGATCCTGCGGGAGCCCTCGAGTTCTACCGGACGTTGTTCGCCTGGGAGAAGACCGAGGCGATGGAGATAGGCCCGAGCTCGGCACCTATCAGATGTTCGGCATCGGCGGCATCACCATGGGAGGCATCTACCGCAAGATGTCGAACATGCAGGCGCCGTCGCACTGGCTTCCGTACGCGATGGTGGCCGACTCGAAGAAGGCCGCCGGCACGGTGAAGAATCTCGGTGGCCAGGTCCTCAACGGACCCATGGAGGTCCCGGGCGGGGACTGGATCGTGGTGTGCATGGATCCTCAGGGGGGCGGCGTTCGCGTTGCACTCGAAGAAGCAGGTCGCGGAGGCCACGCCGCAGCGCGTCCTGGAGAAGGCGGTGGTGAAGGCGACTGCGCGCAAGGTCGCGGCGAAGAAGGCCGCGAAGGCCGCGGCTGAAGTCCGCGGCGAAGAAGACAGCCGGGAAGAAGGCGGCCGGGAAGAAGGCGGCCGGGAAGAAGGCGGCGCGAAAGGCCGGCTCCCGGAAGACCGCCGGCAGCAGGCGGCGCGCAAGAGCGCCACGCGGAGGGGCGCTCTGCGGAAGGCCGTGAGACGAGCGACACGCAAGCGCGCGGCACGATCGCCCGCGCGCGCGGCGGCGCGAGGAAGCGCAAGTAGCGCGAAACACGCGAATGCCGCTCGCTCCCGGAGTCCGCCTCGGTCCTTACCGAGATCCTCAGCAGCTTGGGTGCTGGAGGCATGGGCGAGGTGTATCGGGCGCGCGACACGCGCCTCGGCCGGGACGTGGCGATCAAGTCGCTGCCCACCGGCCTCGCGGCGGAGCCGGAGCGGCTGTCGCGCTTCCGCCGCGAGGCCCAGACGCTGGCCTCGCTCAACCACGCCAACATCGGCGCGATCTATGGTCTCGAGGAGGCGCACGGCGCCCCGTACCTGGTGCTCGAGCTGGTGGAGGGGGAATCGCTGGCGGTGCGGCTCTCGCGCGGATCCTTGCCGCCGCGCGAGGCGCTCGGGCTCGGCATCCAGATCGCGTGCGCGATCGAGGCCGCTCATGAGCGCGGGATCGTCCATCGCGACCTGAAGCCGGGTAACGTCATGATCACGCCGGCCGGCGCGGCCAAGGTGCTGGACTTCGGACTCGCCAAGAGCGATCCGGGGATCGCGGTGCACGGCGAGCTCACGCAGTCGCCCACCATCACCGTGCAGGCAGGTAGGACGATGGCCGGCGCGATCGTGGGCACCGTGGCCTACATGAGCCCCGAGCAAGCACGCGGCAAGCCGGTGGACCGCCGCAGCGACGTATGGTCGTTCGGCTGCGTGCTGTTCGAATGCTTCGCCGGACGTCCGGCCTTCACGGGCGAGACCGCGTTCGGACCTGATCGCGCGCATCCTGGAGCGCGAGCCCGACTGGAGCGCGCTCCCCGAGCCCACGCCCGCGCGGGTCCGGGAGATCCTGCGCCGCTGCCTGCGCAAGGACGCCGACGGCGCGGCCGCGCGACATCCGCGACGTGCGGCTGGAGCTGGCCGAGATCGCATCGGGCGGAGCGAAGGGCGACGGCGGGCGCGAAAAGTCGATCGCGGTGATGCCTTTCGAGAACCTGAGCGGGGCGGACGACGAGTACTTCGCCGACGGCGTCACCGACGAGATCCTCAACGCGCTGGCTCAGGTCGAAGGGCTGCGGGTCGCGGCGCGCGCGTCGTGCTTCGCCTTCAAAGGGCGGCGCGAGGACCTGCGCACCATCGGCGAGAAGCTCGACGTGACGACCGTGCTGGAAGGGACCGTGCGCCGCTCCGGACCGAGGCTGCGCATCACCGTTCAACTCGCCAACGCCGCGGACGGCTACCAGCTCTGGTCGGAGCGCTACGACCGGGAGATGACCGACGTCTTCGCGGTGCAGGACGAGATCGCCGGCGCCATCGCGACGCGGCTGCGTGGCTCAATGCACGCCGAAACCGGATCGGAGCCGGGCGCGCGGGGGCACCAAGAGCCTCGAAGCCTACGAGCTGTTGCTCAAGGGCCGCGCGCTCCAGAGCAAGCGCGGCCGCTTCCTGCCGCAGGCGGTCGCATGCTTCGAGCGGGCCATTGCGCTGGATCCCGACTACGCCGAGGCGATGGCGTGGCTGGCGGATTCGTATCGGCTGATCGGCACGTTCGGCTGGGGCCCTCCCCAGGAGGCCATGTCGAAGGCCAAGGCCCTGGCCGAGCGGGCCCTGGCCGTCGATCCCGGTCTGGCGGAGGCCTGGTCGACGCTGGCAGCGGTCGAGGAGCAGTACGAGCGCAATTTCGCGCGTTCCGACGCGCTGTACCAGCGCGCGCTCGAGATCGATCCGCGCCACTCGCGCGCCCGCGCTCAACGTGCGTTGTGGCGAGTGATCCGCGACGCGATCCCGATGCCCGAGGCGTTGGCCGAGGTGCGCCGCGCCGTCCAGGACGATCCGCTGAACGCCTCGGGTGGGTGGCATGCACTCCTACCTGCTGGGGATCGCCGGCATGCATGACGAATCGATCGCCGAGGCGGAGCGCTCGTTCCGCCTGGACGAGGATTCGTTCTTCGCCCATTGGGACCTGATGCGCGCGCACGCCTGGGGCGGGCATTACGATCGCGCCCTCGAGGTGGCGCCGGGTCTGCTTCGGGACTCCGGTCGCAACCACTGGGCTCTGGGGCTACTGGCCTGGACGCATGCCCAGGCTGGTCATGCCGACCAGGCGCGCGCGGTCTACGACGAGATGGAGGGACGGTCGCGCCACGAGTTCGTGTCGCGATCCTGGCTGGCGGTCGCGGCCAGTTCCGCCCGACTCGAGGAGCAGGCGATTCGATGGTCGGAGCGCGCGGTGGCCGAGCGCGATCCGCTCGTGTTGTGGGCGCGCAACTCCCCATTCTGGAGCTCCATTCGCGCCGATCCGAGGTTCAAGGAAATCATGCGGGAGTGTGGGAGTGACGCTCGCCGCTGGCACGAAGCTCGGGCCCTACGAGATCGCGGCGCCGCTCGGCGCGGGCGGGATGGGCGAGGTGTACCGCGCGCGCGATACGCGGCTCGGTCGCGACGTGGCGGTCAAGGTGCTGCCCCAGCACCTGTCGGCGAACCCCGAGGTGCGCTCGCGGTTCGAGCGCGAGGCGCGCACGGTGTCGTCGCTCAACCACCCGCACATCTGCGTGCTCCACGACGTGGGGCGCGAGGCGGACACCGACTACCTGGTGATGGAGCTGGTGGAGGGGAGACGCTGGCGCAGAGGCTCACGCGGGGAGCGTTGCCGGCGCCCGAAGCTGCTGCGGCTGGGTGTCCAGATCGCCGACGCGCTCGAGGCGCGCCCACCGCGCGGGGGTGGTGCACCGGGATCTCAAGCCGGGGAACGTGATGCTGACGCGGGCCGGGGCAAAGCTGATGGACTTCGGCCTCGCTCGGGCGAACGCCCCGCTCGGGCCCGGGGCAGCGGCGCGTCGCTGGCGATGACGCAGTCGCCGACGGCGGCGCAGCCGCTCACGGCCGAAGGGACGATCGTCGGGACGTTCCAGTACATGGCGCCGGAGCAGCTGGAGGGTAAGGAGGCGGACGCCCGCAGCGACCTGTGGGCGCTGGGGTGCGTGTTGTACGAGATGGCGACCGGCAAACGCGCGTTCGAGGGTAAGAGCCAGGCGAGCCTGATCGGGGCGATCATGAACACCGAGCCGCCGGCCGCGTCGCAGGTCGCGCCCATGACGCCCCCGGCGCTCGATCAGCTCGTGCGAGCTTGTCTCGCCAAGGATCCCGAGGAGCGCATCCAGACCGCGCACGACGTGAAGCTCCAGCTCCAGTGGATCGCCGAGGGTGGTTCGCGGGCGGGCCTCCCCGCGCCGATGGTCGCGCGCCGCCGCTCGACCGAACGCCTCGCCTGGATCGCGGCGGGGATTCTGCTGGTCGCCACGGTCGGACTCGGACTCGCGGCCTTCCAGATCCCGCGGCAGACCGCGGGCGTGCGGCGCGTCGCCATCCTTCCGCCCGAGAACGCGAATATCAACGACGACGAGATGCTCACTGCGGTGTCCCCGGACGGCGCCAAGGTCACGTTCGTCGCCACCGATTCGACGGGCGTCTCGCAGCTCTGGGTGCGGGAGCTCGCGGCCTCGGAGGCACGTCCCATCCCCGGCACGCAGCAGGCCACCCTTCCCTTCTGGTCGCCGGATAGCCGCTTCATCGGGTTCTTCGCCGAGCGCCAGCTGAAGAAGGTCGACGTGTCTGGCAAGAGCGTAGACATCCTCTGTGATGCTCGGACGGGCGCGGCGCCGCATGGAGCCGGCGCGGCGTGATCGTGTTCGCTCCTGTCTCCACCGGCGGCCTGGTGCGGGTCGCGGAAGGTGGAGGTCCGGTGGCGCCGGTCACGACCCTCGATTCCACGCGCGGCGAGAAAACACACCGGTTCCCCAGCTTCCTCCCCGATGGCGTGCACTTCCTCTATGCCGCACTCGGAGGAGGGGATTCCATTGCCGTGCGGATGGGATCCTTCGACAATCGGGCGACGCGCTGGGTGATGAACGCAGATGGGGCGGCACGCTACGCCGCGCCGGGTCACGTGCTGTTCGCGCGCAACGGGACGCTGATGGTTCAGGCATTCCGCGGCGACCGCGTGATCGGTCAGCCCCACGTGCTCGGACCCGGTCCGAACCTCAGCACCTACGCGGGCAGTCCGCCCGCTTCGACCTCCGCGAATGGAGTCGTCGTTCAGCGCCATCGTTCGCGCCCCTCCATCGCGCTCGCGTGGCTGAACCGCGACGGGCGCCGGATCGGCGCCGTGCCCACTGCTGCCGGACCGTACACCGACATGGCGCTGTCGCCCGACGACGATCACGCCGCCGTGGCCGTGGCGGAGCCACAGGGCGGAGGCGACATCTGGACGATCGAGCTCGCGCGCGGACTGTCGAGCCGGTTGTCGTTCGATCTCCCCTACGCCGAGAAACCGCTGTGGTCGCCGGACGGCAAGTGGGTGCTGTTTTCTTCGCTCGGCGCAGGGACGCGCTCCTCTATCGGAAGCTCGCGAACGGCGCGGGCGAGGCGGAGCTGGTCCTGCAAGGCCGGACGCCCTTCACCGATCCCGCGGAGTGGTCGCAGGACGGGCGCTATTTCTTAATCCGCGACCTCGATCCCAAGACCGGCGAGGACATCTGGATGATTCCCCAGGAAGGACAGCGCAAGGCCGAACCTTTGCTGCACAGCCGCTACCACGAAGAAGACCCCAGCCTGTCGCCGGACGGGCATTGGCTGGCCTATCGCTCCAATGAATCCGGGCGGGCCGAGCTCTACATTCAATCCTTTCCCACTCCAGAGGCGAAATACCGGGTATCGCCGGACGGCGCCGGAACCGGATCGCGCTCGAACTTCGGCCGGGCGTTCTGGCGGAAGGACGGACGCGAGCTGATCTACGTGGGCGGTGACGGGGTCACGATGCTGTCATTGTCGATCGACACGAAGCACGGACTCCACGTGGGGACCCCCACCCGCCTGTTCGGCATCCCGCCGGCCTGCTACGGAATGGCGGCGACCTCGGACCTCTCTCGCTTCCTGGTGCTCGAGCAGCAGAGCACCAAGGGAGAGCGCGTCGCTCCAGATGATCGTCGACTGGCCCGCCGACTTGAGCGAGCGCTGAGACCGATGGCGACCCGAGCCGTGCGGCGCGCGCGACCCCGTGACGCCCGCGGTGATCCGCCGCGTCGAGGCCGTGGCGGTGCGCGGCACGGAGCGCCACTGGAAGCTGATCCCGCCCGAGCTCGCGACCCGGCTGCGGCCGATCGTGGAGCGCGTGGGCGACGGACTCCTCACGCTGCTGCCGAAGAGCAATCCGCTGCGCATGAATCGCGTGATCGGGCTGGGCCACCGTGGCCTCGCCAGACGCGCGATGATCGACGAGATCATCGCGCGCTACCGCGGGGCGGGACTCCGTCGCTTCAGTTTCCTCCTCAGTCCCGGACCGCAGGCGGCGGAGATCACGGCGTGGCTGCGGGAGCGCGACTTCGAGCCGCATGGCGGGTACACGCTGCTGATCCGCGACGCTCGGATTCCCGTGGGCCGGCCGAAGCGCGTTGCGCGTCTGCGTATCGCACGGGCGCGGCGCGGCGACCGTCTGTCGGTCGTGCGCATCATCGAGGAATGCTTCGCCACGCCGCGCAGCCGCCGGAGCTGGTCGCTGGCGGCGGTCGGCACACCCGGCTACGAGCACTACCTCGCCTACGTGGGCCGTACATCGGTGGCGGTCGGCACCCTGCAGGTGGAGGGTGCCCTGGCGTGGCTCGGCGGGGCGCGACGCTTCCGCGCTGGCGACGGATCGGCGCGCACGGGCCGCGCGTCTCGGGAGCCGGTTGGGTCTGGGTCCAGACCAACCTGCCGAAGTCGCGGACAACGCGATGCCTCACGGCGCAATCTCGTGCGTCTGGGATTCGAGCAGGCCAGCCTCAAGCCGAGCTTCGTCTGGAAGGCGCGCTGAGCGCGCGCCGCCGCCGCTCGCTCCACGCAACGGAGTGCTATCTTCCCGCCCGCATGTTGACTCCAGGCACCAGGCTCGGGCCCTACGAGATCGCGACGCCGCTCGGCGCGGGCGGGATGGGCGAGGTGTACCGCGCGCACGACACGCGGCTGGGTCGCGACGTGGCGGTCAAGGTGTTGCCCCAGCACCTGTCGGCGAACCCCGAGGTGCGCTCGCGGTTCGAGCGCGGAGGCGCGCACGGTGTCGTCGCTCAACCACCCGCACATCTGCGTGCTCCACGACGTGGGCGCGAGGCGGACACCGACTACCTGGTGATGGAGCTGGTCGAAGGGGAGACGCTGGCGCAGCGATTGGCGCGGGGCCGCTCCCACGCCCGAGGTACTGAAGCTCGGGGCGCAGATCGCCGACGCTCTGGATCAGGCCCACCGGGCAGGAGTGACCCACCGGGACTTGAAGCCCGGGAACGTGATGCTGACCAGGAGCGGGGCGAAGTTGATGGACTTCAGGCTGGCGCGCGCCACGGGCTGGCCGGACCGTCGAGCAGCGGCGTGAGCATGGCGGCGCTGACGCAGTCGCCGACGGTGGCGCAGCCGCTCACCGCCGAAGGGACGATCGTCGGGACGTTCCAGTACATGGCGCCGGAGCAAGCTCGAGGGGAAGTGAAGCGGACGCGCGCAGCGACCTGTGGGCGCTGGGTGCGTGCTGTACGAGATGGCGACCGGCAAGGCGGCGCGTTCGAGGGCAAAGAGCCGGGCGTCGCTGATCACGCGCGATCATGGGCAGCGGAGCCGCCGTCGCTGACGCAGATCTCGCCGATGAGTCCGGCGGTGCTGGAGCGTCTGGTGATGCAGTGTCTCGGCGAAGGACCCGGATGAGCGATGGCAGTCGGCGGGGATGTGCGGCGGGAGCTGGGTGGATCCGGGGCTCGTCGTCGCAGAGCGCGGCGCCGGCGGTGTCGGCGCGCAGGTCCATGCGCATGCCGGCCTGGACGGGCTATGGCAGCCGGCGCGGTCGTGGCAGCGGCCGCGTTGACGTACGCGTTCGGACCCTGGGGTGCGCGCGGCGCGAGCATTCCGCTCACGCGCTTCGCTCTCACTTCTCCACCGGGGATGCTGCTCAACCAGCCAGCGAAGTCGAGATCTCTCCGATGGGCGCGCCATCGTGTTCATCGCGAGCGACAGCGGCGGCACCAGCCATCTCTTCCTTCGCCCGTTCGCGAGCCCCGATGCGCGCGAGCTCCCGGGGACCGATCAGGCGGCGCTGCCGTTCTGGTCGCCGGACGGACATCAGATCGGGTTCTTCGCGGGTGGGAAGCTCAAGAAGGTCGCGCTCGACGGCAGCGCGCCCGTGGTCTTGTGCGACGCTCCCGATGGGCGTGGCGCCGCCTGGTCGCCGCAGGACGTGATCGTCTTCGCGCCCAACAACCAGGGACCGCTGTCGCGCGCGTCTCGTCGAGCGGCGGCGCTCCGACGACCCTCACGGAGCTCGACGCGGCCCGCAAGGAGCGCGGCCACCGCTACCCCCAATGGCTTCCGGATGGTCGCCACTTCCTCTACGTGGCGATCGCCTCGACGGAGGAGGTCTCCACCTTCGCGGCGTCGCTGGAGGGAGGCAAGCCGGTCGAGGTGTGTCGCGGCGGTTCGATGGGGCGCTTCGCGCCGCCGGGCAACCTCTTGTTCCTCGACACGGGTGTCAATTCGCCCGTGCGACGCGTGCTGGCGCGGAGCTTCGATCCCTTCGAGCCTGCGGACCAGCGGCGACGCTCGACTGGTTCTGGACAAGGTCAACGCCACCAACTTCGGCTATCCCAATCTGGCCGCCGACGCGCGGGGCACGCTGGTGGCGCAGCGCTGGAGCGACCCGCACTTGCGGATGGTGTGGCGCGACCGTCGGGGCGCGTTGCTCGGCGTGGCGATCGAAGACTTCGACGCGACCAACAGCACCCTGAGCCCGGACGGCCGCCGGCTCGCCTACTCGAATCCCAACCCGGCGGATCTCTACGTGCGCGACATGACCACCGGGATCTCGAGACGGCTCACGTTCGAGAATCAGGCGGTCCGGAGCGCGGTGTGGTCGTTCGACGGGCGGTCCGTCGCGTTCTCGAGGCTGTTCGGCACCCGTGGTTGGGAGGTGCGCGTCAAGACTGTCGACGGCGGCCCCGATTCGGCCGCGTTCCTGGCCAGGGGCTGTTCAACTATCCGGCCGCCTGGAGTCGCGACGGCCGCTGGCTGGTGGTCCTGAGCACCGATTCCTCAGGAGCCATCGATCTCTGGAAGGTCCCGATGTTAGGGGTGGGGCTCCCGAGATCTATCAGCGCACCCGCGGCGAGGAGGTGAGGCGCGACGCTCTCCCCGGACGGGAAGTGGATCGCGTACACGATGGTCGAGGACGACCACCGCGGACTCTACGTCCAGTCGTTCCCGGTCCCCGGGGACAAGTACCAGGTCACGATCGACGATCCGGTCGGGGCGGTGTGGGGCGACCGGGGCGACGAGATCGTGGTGCTCAACGACAAGAACACGCTGTACTCGATCAAGGTCTCGACCGCGGGTGGTTTCCAGCAGGGCGCCACCACCCGGCTGTTCACGACCGCGCGGGAGGACTTCTTCGCGGACGTCGAGGCGCGGCGAGCAGCGCTTTCTAGTCGGGACGCTCAAGGATGTCCGCCACGACGGAGCTCGATGTCGTGCTGGGCTGGCCGGGATTGCTGGAGAGGAAGTGACGCTCGCGTCCGGCACGAGGCCCGGCCCCCTACGAAGTGACGGGCAGCCGATGATCCGGTGAAACGAAGAAAGCGAAGCCGAACCGGTCCGTCTTTCGGAAGACCCACTCGTCTTTCCTGGATGGTCGCCGCAGCGGCGCTCCTGATCGCTGCGACCCTCGCTCTTGCCGCGCCGTATCCCTACCCGTTCCGTGGCCGGCTACGCGTCGACGTGGATCTCTGCACGATCGAGGCTCCGGCCGGCGCCGAAGCGGCGCTGCGCGAGGCTCGCACCACGCGCGCCGGCGATTCTGGAGCGGGTCGAGTCGGATCTCGGCTGCCGGCCCGCCGCGCGGTATCGGTTCGTGCTGATTCCGCCCGGAGGCTCGCCGGATCCGGAGCTGCGTGCGCTCGACGCGTCGGCCCCGCCGTGGGCGGCGGGCTTTGTGGTGCGCGGCGCACGCCTCGGGGCGATTCGCGTCGCCGAGGCGGCGCGCTATCCCTACGGGACGCTCGAGTCGGTGCTGGCGCATGAATCCTGTCACGTGCTGCTCCAGGACGCCGTGCCGGCCGGCCTTCCCCGTGGTTCGAGGAAGGCGTCGCGACGCGCGAAGGCCGGCGCTGGAGCATGGAGGAGCGTGCTCGCCTATTCGGGCGCCGTGCTCGCCGACGACCTGCCGAGCCTCGACGAGCTCTCCGCCGACTTCCACGCGCTGAGCGAGGAGCGGGTGCGCCGCGCCTACGCCGCGTCGTTCGCGTTCGTGGGCTGGGCGTCTCGCGATCGCGAATCGCTGGTCCGCGACGTGGTGCGGGCCGCGCGCACCCGGCCCTTCGCCGCGGCGTGGCTCAGCGCGAGCGGCACGTCGCTCGCCGATGCCGAGGCCCGCTGGCGTCGCGAGGCCTTGATCCGCTACCGGTGGATCGCGGCGCTCACCGCTTCGAGCACCCTGTGGATCGCGCTCTCACTGCTGGCGATGGTCGCGGGGATCGTGCGGTCGCCGGCGCGCCCGTGCCGCGCGGGCGGAGTGGGAGCGTCGCGAGCGTGAGCAACCGCTCGAGGACGACCCCGGGCTCGGGGACGAGTGAGAACTCAGCTCACGTCACGGCGGTCCTGAGGGTCGAGCGCGTCGCGCAACCCGTCGCCAAGGAAGTTGAAGCAGAGGAGCGTGAGCGAGAGCGCGAGCCCCGGGAACGACCACCAGCCACGGGAACAACGCCAGCAGTCGAGCGCCTTCCGAGACCAGCGTGCCCCACGAGGCGTCGGGCGGCTGCACGCCCAGTCCGAGGAAGCTGAGAAAGGCCTCCTGCAGGATGATCGGCCGGCACGGTGAGCGTGGTGTAGACGATGACGGGTCCCAGCGTGTTCGGCACCAGGTGCTGGAAGATGACGCGCGCGTCCCCGGCACCCAGCGCGCGTGCCGCCTCGACGAAGTTCTGCTGCTTGAGCGACAGCACCTGGCCGCGGACGATGCGCGCCATGGTGAGCCACTGCACCAGGCCGAGCGCCACGAACAGCATCAGGATGCTGCGGCTGAAGAACACCAGCAGCAGGATCACCAGGAAGATGTAGGGCAGTGAGTAGAGCACGTCGACCACCCGCATCATGACCTCGTCGATGGCGTCCGCCGCGGTAGCCGGCGATCGCGCCGTAGCTCACCCCGATCAGCAGGCTCACCAGCGTGTCCGACCAGACCGATCAGGAGCGAGATCCGGCCGCCGTAGACCACGCGCGCGAACGCGTCGCGCCCGAGCTCGTCGGTGCCGAACCAGTGGTGCGGCCGAGGGCGGCGAGGCCCCGAGCCACCAGGTTCTGGGCCGTCGGATCCCGGAGCCCCGGAAGCCAGGGCGCCGCCGCGGCGGTGCCGCCGATCCAGAGCAGGAACAGTCCGGCGAAGCATGGCGGGACGGTTGCGGGCGAGCCTGCTGCCACGCGTCGCCCACGGATGCGATCCGCTCGGCCTCGCGTGTCTCTCCCAGGAGCGGCGGATCCGGCGCGAGCGGCGGGAGCGCCTCGACGCGTCACGAGAGCTCCACGCGCGGATCGAGCCGCGTGTAGGCCACGTCCACGATCAGGTTGAGGACCATGAGGAACGACGGCGTAGAAGAGCACCACCCCGAGCACCAGCGTGTAGTCGCGGTTGAAGGCCGCCGTTGACCAGGTGACGACCGAGCCCAGGCACGGCGAATACGCTCTCGACCACGATCGATCCCATGATGATGCGTGCGGTCGCCGGGCCCGAGGTACGAGACCACGGGCAGGATGCCGAGCTTGAGCGCGTGCTTGAGCACCACCGCGCCCTCCGACAACCCTTTGGCGCGCGCGGTGCGGATGTAGTCCTGCCGCAGCACCTCGAGCATGCCGCCGCGGGTGAGCCGCGCGATGTAGGCGATGTACGCGGTCGACAGCGTGAGCACCGGCAGCACGCGGCTCTGGGGCCCTTGCCACAGCGCGGGCGGCAGCAGGAACCAGGGTGAGCGACAGCCACGAGCACCAGCAGCGGACCGAGCACGAAGTTCGGGATCGAGACGCCGGCGAGCGCCGCCGCCATCGCCGCGTGATCGGCGCCCGTGTTCTGCCGCAGCGCGGCGATCACGCCGATCGGAACGCCGATCATCACCGCGAGCAGCAGTGCCCACGCTCCCAGCTCGAGCGACACCGGGAACGCCTCGAAGATGATCTCCCGGACCTGACGCGCCGGATACTTGTACGAAGGTCCGAAGTCGAGGCGCACGGCGTTGCGCGAGGAACGTGAGGTACTGCTCGCCGAGCGGCCGGTCGAGGCCGTACGACTGCTCGAGCTGCGCCGATGGCGGCCGCGGGAATGTCGCGCTCGGACAGGAACGGACCGCCCGGCGCGAGCCGCATCATGAAGAACGTGAGGGTCGCGATCACCCACAGCGTGGGGATCATCAGCAGCACGCGACGAACGACGAAGGCGGCCACGTCAGCGCGCCGCGGTCAACGCGCCGATTCCAGCCGCGGTCGATCCACACGTACTTGAGCGGGTGGACGTCGAGGGGCGTGGGCTCGATGCCGCGAACGTAGGGCTTGACCATCTCGCTGGTCGCGAAGTGGTAGATCGGGATCACCGGCGCCTGATCGAGCAGCAGCGCCTCGGCCTGGGCGAGCATCCGCATCCGCGCCGCGGGATCGAGCTCGACGACCGCGGCGCGGCAGCAGCCGCGTCGTAGCGGGATCGCTCCAGCCTGTGCGGTTGTTGCCGTCGCCGCTCACCATCGTGCCGAGGAACGTGGTGGGATCGAGGTAGTCGCCGACCCATGAGCGCCGCGCCACGTCGTACTGGAGCGCCACGGTCGACTGGAGGTACGAGCCCCACTCCTGGTTCAGAACCTGCACGCGGATCCCCAGCGTCCGGCTCCACATCGCCTGGACCGCCTCGGCGATGCGCCTGCCGTCCTCGCTGGTGTTGAACAGGATCGAGATGGTTGGAAAGCCGCGGCCGCCCGGAAGCCGGCGCGCGCCAGACACGCGCGCGCACGCGCCGGGTCGTAGGTCTGGCCCGGCGGCCGTGAGATACTGGGGATATCCGAGAGGCACGAAATTACCCCCACGGCATGCGGCTCCCCTTGAGGAGTCCCGGCGCGATCGCGTCGCGATCCATCGCGTAGGCGAGCGCCCGCCGCACCCACACGTCGTCGAACGGCTTGCGGGTGACGTTGATCGAGTAATAGGCGACCGCCTGATAGATGCCACCCCGATAGTCCGAGTATTCCGCAGGTGGGGATGAACTGGGACGGGACGTATCCGCTCGGGTTCCAGTCCACGACGCCGGCCTTGTACAGGTTGACGCAGGTGTTCAGGTCGTCCAGCGAGAGCGCGACCACCCGGTCGAGCCTCACGTGCGCCGCGTCCCAGTAATGCGGATTCTTCTCGAACACCAGGCGGTCGCCCTGCCGCCAGCTCCGGAGCACGAAGCGGCCGTTGCCCACGATGTGCTCGGGCCGGGTCCAGCGCACCCCGTGCCGCTCGATCACCGGGCGCAGCACCGGAAGCAGCGTGTAGTACTCGGTGAGGAACAGGAAATAAGGCGTGGGCGCCGCGAGCGTGACCACGAACGTGCTGTCGTCGGACGCCGACAAGCCCACCTGACGCTCGTCGCGGATCTCCCCCTTGTTGAAGTCCTCGGCGCCGCGCACCGGGATAGCAGGAAGCTGGCGTAGCGGGAGGCGGTCTCGGGGCGCAGCACCCGATCCACGACCAGCGGAAATCCTCGGCGATCAGCGGGGCGCCGTCGCTCCACTTCAGTCCCGGGCGCGGGTGGAAGGTGTAGGTCAGGCCGTCCGCGCTGGTCTCCCAGCGGTAGGCCTGGCCGGGCTCGAGGCTCGAGGGTGCGAGGGTTGGGTGTGGTCAGCCCCTCGAAGATCGCCCGCGCAACCCGGCCGTCGGGCTGGCCGGAGATGACCCCGGGTCGATGCCTTCGGCTCCGCCCCGTTGTTGTAGGTGAGAGTGTTGTCGGCGGGCGGGGTCACGTCGCCGAACCAGCGGGGTCCGGCGGCGGCGTTCTCGAACCGGTTCGACCGCGGCATGGCGCAGCCCGGAGGCGGCGAGCGCGAGCGCCGAAGAAGGACCGGGCATCGGCGCCAGTATAGCCAACCGTCATCTGCAGTATGCCCGTAAGGCCGGGACGACAGATTCTCCAGATCCGGCTCGCGGCGAAGCCGTCGTGCGCGAAGCCGAGCGCGGCGCAGAGCGATGAGCCTGCAAGCGGAAGCGGGATCGCCCCTCGCTCGGGCGCGGGGATTGCGACAGACCGGGGCACCAGGCCCCCGGGGCCAGAGCTCCTCGTTTCCAGGCCACCCTTTCTGCGGCCCCGGCGTCATGGTGCGGAGGAGAGGCGGTTGAATCAGAACGTAGTCACTTGCGCCCTGTGCGGGCATCTGTTCTCGAGCGCTTCGTGCGCGAGCGCCGCTCGGTGACCTGCGTCTGTGGGATGCGGATCGACGTGGCGGTGCTGCCGCGCCAGCGCCACCATCTGCGCAACCTCTTCTGCCTGCTGGTCGCCGTGACGCTCATCGTCCTGGCGGCGAGCATCGGCCGGCATTTCTGGGCTGAAGCGGGCTCAATCCAAGCCGCTCCCCGATCTGCCGATAAAGAGTCCGAGCGCGGCGATCCGCGCCGCGCGCAGTCAACTGGGAAAGGGAATCCTCGTGTCCACGACACCCGGCCCTACGATCGAGGAGATTCGCTCGGTTCTCGCCGACCTGGCGTTGCGCGGCGACCGACGAAGATCCCACGCTCGACCCCGTGATCCGCGCCGGTTGTGCGTCGCGCCGTGGACGAGCTCGGAGCGGTTCATCCCGGGGTTCGACACGCCTCCCGATCCCGAAGGTGCCGCGTCACATGGTGTCGGCCGCCGGCAATGCCCTGCTGGCCGGACGCCCGCGCATCGCGCTGCGCGCGCGCTGCGCGGCATGTCGTACTCGCCACATCATCCCGAGCTGCACTATCTCGCCGCCTCGGCGTGCTTCGGCTCGCCGCGACCCGCGAGGCGATCGCGCTGCTCGCGCACACCTTGCGGATCCATCCCGGACACGACAAGGCGCGCCGAGCTCGAAGCGCTGAGCGCCTCTCGACGGCGGCGACGATTTTCCTTCGCCCCGACGATGCGTCGGGACGAGGAGCCCGGCGACCTGGACCGCGCCGCGTAGCCGAACTCGCCGTCCGCGCCCGCGGTGTGCGAGACTGCGCGTGCGCTGGTCCATCCACATCGGCACGATCGCGGGCATCCGGCCGAGCTGCACGTCACCTTCCTGCTGTTCAAGGTCGGCGTCATCGCGATCCAACGCGAGCCCCGTGGCGCGGCGATCCGCTCCAGCGCTCCGGAAGTCGTCCTGCCGCTGAGCATCCTACCTGCGTGCTGCTGCACGAGCTGGGGCACGCGCTCGCGGCGCGGCGCTACGGCATCGCGCACGCGCGAGATCGTGCTGCTGCCTGATCGGCGGCGTGGCGCAGCCTGCAGCGCATGCCGGAGAAGCCCGGCCAGGAGCTGGTGGTGGCGCTCGCCGGTCCCGGCGGTGAACCTGATCGCTGATCGCGGTGCTGGGCCTGTGGCGTGCACGTCCGAGCAGGCGTCACCGCGCGCGCCGAGCAGCGTGCCTGCCCGAGTTCCTGCTGCTGGGCGAACGTGGTCATGCTGCGTGTTCAACCTGATCCCGGCGTTCCCCATGGACGGCGGACGCGTGCTGCGTGCGCTGCTGGCGCTGCGCCTTGCCGTACGCGCGCGCCACGCGCGTGGCGGCACGGGCGTGGGCCAGGGATCGCGCTGCTCCTGCGACTGGCGGTGGTGCTTCACGCTGCAGCAGCCCGCTGCTCGATGTTCGTGGCGCTGTTCGTGTTCCTGGCGGCGGGCGAGTGAGCGCGCGCTCGTGCAGGCGCGCGCCACGATGAGCGGCTTCCCGCGCGCGGCCATGATCAGCGACCCGGAGCTGCTCGACGTCGGCGATCCGCTACAGCGTGCCATCGACCTGCTGATGTCCGGCTCGCAGCAGGACTTCTCGGTGCTGGAGGCCGGAGCGCCGGTCGGCATGCTCTCGCGCTCTGACCTGATCCTCGCGCTGCAGCGTCGCGGCGGCGGAGGTGGCGGTGGGGGTGAGGTGGTGAGGCGCGACGGCCAGACCGCCGAAGCCGGCGAGCCGCTCGAGGAGTGGCTGCAGCGCATGCGTGAGCATCAGCACAACGCTCCTGCCGGTGGTGAGCGCGGGTCGGGCGGTGGGGCTGGTCACCACCGAGAACGTGACCGAGCTGCTGCTGGTCCAGGACGCGCTGCGGCGGCGGGCCGGCCTGCCGGAGCTCAAGCGCCCGGCCGCTACATTCCGGTAGGACGCATCGCCGCGCGCCGTGGCGCTGGGAGTCGGGATCTGGGTGCTCCTGCGCGGCATCACGCCGCCGCACTGCGAAGACGCTCAGCGCCCGGCGTCGAGTTCGCGCTGGTGCGCGGCGAGCCTTACTGCCGGCGCGGCCTCGCCGACGTCGCGTTGCTGCGCGTCGACCCCGCGCGCGCCGATTTCAGGGTGTTCCATTACACCCGCACGGGGAGAAGCGGCCGCCCAACGTGCTCGAGTGGCAGCGACGGCTCGACGCGCTCCGCGGTGTTCAACGCCGGCCAGTATTACCCGGACTTCTCGTACATGGGACTGCTCGTGAGCGCAGGCGCTGTCGTGTCGGAGCGCGTGCACCCCGGCTTTCATGCCGCGCTGGTGGCGGCGCCCGCGCGGGGTCAGCCCACCGCGCGGGTGCTGGACTGGAGCACGAGCCGCTCGACGGCATGGTGGGGCAATGGCGCGAGATCGCGCAGTCGTTCATGCTCTTCGACGAGCGCGATTGCGCGCGCGTGCGCAAGTCCGATCAGGTCGCCAACCGCACGGTCGTGGCGCAGGACCGCCGCGGGCGGCTGGTGGTCGCGACCACCGAGGGCGGCTACACTCTGGGAGTCGCGCCGAGCTGTCCCAGTCGCGCGCCGCTCGGGCTCACGCACGCCATGTCGATGGGACGGCGGCCGCGAGGCGGAGCTGTGCATCCGTCCCCGGGCGGTTCCGCTGCGTCGGACACCTCGGACACTGGAGCGGAACCCTCGACGCTGACGCGTGCGTGCCGCTGCGGCGGTCGGTCGCGGTGATGAAGCGATGAGCTTCGCGCCGTCCACGCGCTGCGGTCGCCCGCTCACGCGCGCGCCCCGAGCCGGCGCGGGCACGGCGCTGCAGATCCGCTGCCCGCACTGCCGCTATCGCATGTCTCGATTACCCGCGGCCTTCGCGCGGGCATGGTGGTCCTGAAGCAGAGCCGCGTGCTGATGCCGCGCCGCGGCCACGCCACGCGGCGCGGCTGGCTCGATTTTCCGGTGGATTCCTCGAGGCCGGCGGACCCCGAGCACGCGGCAGCGCCGCGGGCTGCTCGAAGAGACCGGGCTCGAGGTGGGGCCCGCGCGCTGGCTGGGACTCTACTGGGACCGCTACTTCCTGCGCGGCTTCGGGTGCTTCCACCATGAACTTCTACTACGTCGCGCGCTGGCGCCGCGGCGAGCCGCACGCCGCCGAATGACGCGGCCGCGGCCGAATGGATCGCGCGTGCCGAGCTTCCACGGCGGGCGCCGCGCTTCGCCTGGCCGGCACATGGCGCTCGTGACGCGCACCTGGTGCGCCGCCCGGCGCGAGGGCGCCGTGAGCACCGACCGGCTCTCGGGGCACACGCAGGTCTGCGACCGGCCGCTACGTGATGTACTCGCGCGGCATGGAGTGCGGAGAAGAGCGCTGGACCATCGACCGGCGCCCCGATGGGGTGGTGGCCACCGGCGAGCAGGAATGGTGGCGCCTCATCCGTTCCCGAGCCGACACGAATACCGGATCACGCTCGCTCCTGAACGGCCGGCTCAGCGGGCTCGAGATCCGCTGGACGGTTGGGCCGCGGATCCTGCTCGCCACCCATCGCGCCGACGGGGAGGTGTGGCGCGTGCGGATCGAGGTCGGTGATCAGGTGCGCGAGCAGCCACGGCGACTATCCCGAAGCCGCCGAGATCGACTACGGCACGCACCTCTTGAGCGCGTTCCTGCTGTGGCGGCGGGATTTTGCGATCGGCGGTGAGCACGAGTTCCCGGCACTGCGGATCGGACCGCCGTTCATGGCCGTGAGCCCCGAGCCCATGCGGATCACCTGCGTCGAGACCGGGACGCGCGAGACGCCGTGGGGCCCGCGCCTCGCCAAACGCTACGTCGTCGACCTTCCCAGGCGCCCCACGCACGAGCGCTACACCTTCTGGGCCGACGAGGATGGGTTCGTCCTCGAGTCCTACGACGACCTCGAGCAGATCCACCCGTGGATGCGGCTGGTGGAGCTGACCCTCGGCTGAGGCGCGGCGGTCATCGTCTGCTATTCTGCCGGGTCGCCGTGAGCGTTCGCGGCGCATGGAAGTGCCATGAGCGTCAACCGACCCACTGCGGAGACGCCCGAGCTGACCTCGGCCGACGTCCGAGCCAAGCACCGCGAGTATCTCTTCCCGGCGGTGTCGACCTACCACTACCGCGAGGCGATCGTTCCCGTGGAGGCCAAGGGGCTCCGCGTCCGTGATCTCGACGGACGCGAATACCTCGATTTCTTCGGTGGGATCCTCACCGTCTCGGTGGGGCACGGCAACGAGCAGGTGAACGCGGCGATCCACGCCCAGGTCGATCGGCTCGCCCACGTCGTCGTCGCTCTATCCGACGCTGCCGGTGGTGACGCTCGCCGAGAAGCTGGCGGCGCTGACGCCCGGGCGCGCTCAAGAGTGCTACTTCACCGCGAGCGGCACCGAGGCCGACGAGACCGCAGTGATGATGGCGCAGGTGTTCACCGGCCGCACCGAGATCATCGCGCTGCGACACGGCTACTCGGGCCGCTCCTGCTCGCCCAGTCGCTCACCGGGCACGCGCCGTGGCGTGCGGTGCCGAGCCAGGTCGCCGCGGTCAAGCACGCGGTGTCGCCCTACTGCTATCGCTGTCCGCTCGGGCTGACGTATCCGTCGTGCGGCGTCCAGTGCGCCCAGCGATCTCGAGGAGCTGATCCGCACCACCACGACCGGACGCATCGCCGGGTTCCTCGGCGGAGCCGATCCAGGGCGTGGGCGGGTCATCACGCCGCCGCGCGAGTACTTCCAGATCGCGGTCGAGCATCGTGCGCAAGTACGGCGGACTGTTCATCTGCGACGAGGTGCAGACCGGATTCGGGCGCACCGGCAGCAGTGGTGGGGCATGCCAGCAGTACGGCGTGGAGCCCGAGGTCCTGACCATGGCCAAGGGCATCGCCAACGGGCTGCCGCTCTCGGCCACGATCTGCACGCCCGCGGTCGCCGATCTCGCTCCAGAGCCTGACCATCTCGACCTTCGGCGGCAATCCCGTGTCGGTCGCCGCAGCCAACGCCACCCTCGCGTACATGGAGGAGCACGATCTGCCAGGCAATGCGAGCGCGCCAGGGCGCCAAGCTGGCGGAGGGCTTGACGCTTCTCAAGCGGAAGTACCCGCGCGTGATCGGCGACGTGCGCGGCATGGGACTCATGCAGGGCGTCGAGCTGGTGAAGGACGAGAGCGCCGGCGACCGCACGCCCGCTCCGGACGCGACCGGGCGTTTGCTCGAAGCCACGCGGGAGCGCGGTCTGCTCATCGGCAAGGGTGGACTCAACGGCAACGTGCTCCGCATCTCGCCTCCGCTCACGGTGACCGCCGCCGAGATCGACGAAGCGCTCGAGAAGCTCGACGGCGGCTTCGCGGCCCTGTCGGCATGAGCGGGGCACGGCGATGAAGGGGCTCGTGGGGCTGGTGATCACGCTGCTCGTGATCGCGGTGCTGGTCGAGGGCTTCGCGATGGGGGCGCATGGCTCTTCCATCGCCAGGGCAAGTTCGACCAGGAAATCCACTGGCTCGAGTCGATGCGGCCTGTGCTGTCGTGGGACAAGAGTTACGAGCGACAGATCGACCGCCTCTATCGCGACCGGATCCGGCGCGAGCTCGACGCCGACCACCTCGACAAGGCGGTGCATGCGCTGCGGCTCGCGCGCGCACGCGCCAGGTCGCAGGGCAGCCCGTTCGACTCCGACCTCGTGTCGCTCGGCATCGAGGCCTTCACGCGCGCGGCCGACCGGCTGGAGTCGCACGGCCGCTTGGTGCTCGCCGCGGATTGGGACGACAGCTTGTTCGTGTTCGCGGTGCGGGCGCCGCAGCCGCACCACCGCTTCGCCGCGGTCGCGGCCTTGCGTCGAGGTCTGGACCTGCGCTCGCGCGCGGGGACCCATGCGCGGCGCTCGCGCACGTGGAGTGGGCGAAGAAGGGTTTGGGTGGAGAGATCCCGGCTTCCAGCCGAGCGTCGAGGAAGATCTCCAAATCCAGTGCCTGCGTTCTCGCCGAAATCAGCGACGGTGAGGTTCGACCGGCGTCACGGGCTAGCGTTTAGGCACTGAGCCTCGCATCGTGGCTCGCGGATTGTCACGAGTGACCCCGCGCGGATCGACTCCCGCACCTGGCTCGATCGCGGCGGCGGGACGACGGGCGCGAGTGCGCTCGACGCGCGGCCGCAGCGGTCCGAGCGACACTTTCCTGTTGAGGCGAGGACGAGTGGTTCACTACTCTTGGTGCGCGGGGAGCGACTCGCGGAGATTACCGCGTGAGCACAAAGCGAAGCGGAAATCACGCACACCGCTTGGCGCTTCCCTGGAACTCGAAGGGCGGAGGCCTCGAGCCTCCGCCCTTCGTGTTGGGGTGCCGTGCTCGCCGACCTCAGCGCAGCACGACCAGCGTCTTCGCCTCCTTCAAACCGCCCGCCGTGGACGCGCGCACCAGATAGACGCCGCTCGCGACCTTCCGACCGCTCTCGTCCTTCCCATCCCACGCGAGCGCGTGCGGACCGGCTTCGAGTCGCTGGTCGGCGATCACCCTCACGACTCGGCCGGCGATGTCGTGGACGACGACTCGCACGCGATCGGGAGCCGACAATGCCAGATCGATCGAGCACGCTCCGCGCGTGAGCGGATTGTTGCGCAAGCCGAGGAACGCCGACGCCCGCCGCGGTTCATCGGGCACGCCAATATGGACATCGCTGCATCCGACCAGGAAGGGCATGAGCTCCGTCAAAGCGGAATGGACGTAATCCTGCCGTCCATGGGTGCTGACATTCCGACGCTCCCCAGATCAGATAGGTCGAAACCGTCCAGCAGAGTAACGAATGGCTGCGGTCCCGCCTGCGGTCCGTACACGCTCGCCACGTATGGCCCCTGCGATCCAACGTTCTCGTAGTAGGCGTACGTCTGCCCGGGCGGAGAGGCGACGTTGACGTTGAAGACGTCGAGGGACCGGGGGAAGACCCGTACTGCTTGGGAGTGGGGATGACCGTGGTCAGCGGGATGCTTGCGCCTGGATTGCCGGAGAACGAGGAATAGTCCCCGCTGCGCAGCGACGCGCCAGGTAGAGATTGAGGAGTGAGGGATGGCCGGTGTCTTCGGACTCTCCGAATCCATTGCCCATCACCCACAAGCCGCGGGGCTGGGACGTGCCATTCGCGATGAGCAGATAGTCTTGGAGAGCGCTCCAGTCGTCCTGGCCGCGATCCGCACCGGATCCGAGGATGGCCACGCGACGCCCGCCCGAGAGGAGCAGCACCACACGGTACATGCGGAACCTGCCCCGGTGGGGCCCTGTCTCGATTCGCGTCCAGCCGATGGGCAGCTGGTGCACCGTGGAGCCAGACGTCCTCCGAGCGCCCCGGCGTTCCCGGTCAACGTATCCCGGCTTCCGCGCACGCTGTAGAAGTCCCAGCACGTGCCGGGCTGCCCGTAATGAGAGCGTACGAAGTACGCGGGATCGTTGACGTCCGCGCCGGGCGGCGCGTGCCTCCACCCGTTGTTGGCTCCGCGCTTGAAGGAACTGGTGAGTCCGATCGAGTCCGCGACGCTCACCCACGCGCATTCGTCGCCGTGGCCGTCATCGAGATCGACCACCAGCATCTCGGCCATGCCGCTTCCTCCGAACGCCGCTTCCTTCCAGCGATCGGGCAGCACGCCGAAATGGGCCCAGCGGTAGCAGTCGGCCACACACCCGGGCTGAGGAAGCACGAAGTTGGTGTCCGGGTTCATGCCAAGCGGTGTGAGCGGCGCGCTCGCGTCCGAAGTGCGCAGGAAGTACTCGACGTGCGCGCCGGGTGTGAGCTGGCCGTCGGGGATGATCTGGCTGAACTCGCGTGTGATCCCAGGCCCGAGACCGCCCTCGCTCGGCGAAAGCCCCGCGCCCGCGGCCCATGGCGGTGGATAAGTCCCGGACCCGCAGGTGATGTTGGTGCTGTTGAGCGCCCCGGCCGGGTTGATGAGGAAGCAGCGCGCTTTCGGCACGCCCAGCGTCGTGTACTTCGGGTCGGCCTCGTTGTACATCGAGGCGTAGCGCCCCGGCTGGATCCCCGGCAGGTTGCCGCGCGCCGCCACCGGGAAAAGATTGCTCTCCCGCGGTGTCGCAGCGCGCGCTGTTCCAGACGTTGGGATCCCACACTCCACCAGGATGGCCGGGGCCGCTCAGGCCGTTTCCTCCGGTGCCGACCGCGCCGTTGTCGGCGAGGAATGACTCCCAGAAGTTGGCGCTCGCCGCGTTGGGGACCGCCGCGGTCGTCGCCGGTCGGGACGCGGCGGAGGCCGCTCACGCGGTTGCCGATCGTCACGTAGTTGCCGACTCCCGGCAGGATGCGGAACACCAGATCGAGCCGCAGGTTCGATCCGGCGGCCTCGCATACCACCGTGTCACCCGGAAGATCCTGGCGGCTCGTGCCTCCGGTGAACTGCGCCGGGTTGAGGCCGGTGCGGATCCACGCGGAGGTGGTGTCGTATGGCTGCGGCAAGTCCGACGTGATGCTCTCGTTCGACGTGAACGTGTCCTGGAACCAGTTCTTGTTCTCGACCGTCATCGACGATGTCGCGAAACTCCCGATCGCGCACGCGGGCGCGGAATCACCATCGTCGTTATGGGCGACGACGCAATAGGTATGCGCGTTGCCCGGAGGGCGACGTCGAGGTACGCGGTGGCATCCGCGGGAAGGAACGCGATCGGATTGGAGATCCGTCCCGGTACACGAGGTAAGCGGTCTCGCCCGCGACGTCTTGCCAGCCCAGCGACATGTTGCTGCACGCCACCGGCGCCGCGCCGAACCCGCCCGGCGTCGGCGGCGGGATGGCTACAGCCGGCGCGGCGGCGAGGAGCAGACTCAGAGCCAAGCCCGAAGACAGGAAGAGAGCGCGTGACATGAAGCACCTCCACGACCCGGTCGCTGCAGACTTGAAACGACGCGCCTGGGGAGGAATCGGACTCCGGCCTGGGGAAGGGCCCCGATGAGAATTAGACGCGGCTGAAGGGAGATTTTCCTCCCGCGCCAAGGAATCGTCAACGATTTGATGAGGGCAGGAGCGAGACCAGGTGGAAGCTGCAGGTAAGTCACGGTCTGGATTCCGGGGCCGTTGGTGTAGAAGCGGTACTTCGACAACCGATCCCGCTCGATGAGCCGCCGGGCCACGAGGTAGGCGTCGGTCAGGTAGGCGGCATTTGCCTCGGACAGATCCGCCACGCTCCTGATGTCCTTCTTGGGAATGATGACGTAGTGGACGCCGCGGGAGCTGGGGAGCTTGATGGCCACCGTCTTGTCCGTCTCGAGCTCCGCGAACGGAATCGGGCCCGGAACTTCTGAATGCCGACCGATCCGAGCAGGCCGGCCAGGTCGGCGGCGCTCAGGCAGCTCTCGCAGCGGGTGAGCGCGATGAAGGAGCGCGGCTGGGTCTTGGAGAAGAGGTTGCCGCCGATCACCACGCCGAGCGCCAGGAGGCGACCGCGACCCACACCACTCGGGAACGGCTCATCGGAGGCCCGAACTACGCCGCGGCCTTCAGTTCCTCGACCAGCTTGCTCAGCACGCTCTTGGCGTCTCCGAACAGCATCATGGTCTTGGGATCGTAGTAGAGGTCGTTGTCGATCCCCGCGAAGCCGGGCTTGAGGCTGCGCTTGATGATGACGACGTGCCGCGCCTTGTCCACGTCGAGGATCGGCATGCCGTAGATCGAGGCTCGGTCTTGTCGTGGCGTGCCGCCGGGTTCACCACGTCGTTGGCGCCGACCACCAGCACCACGTCGGTGCGCTCGAGCTCGGGATTGATCTGCTCGAGATCGAAGAGCTGCTCGTAAGGCACGTTGGCCTCGGCGAGCAGCACGTTCATGTGGCCGGGCATCCGACCGGCGACCGGGTGGATCGCGTACTTCACGTCGACGCCGCGCTTGGCGAGCATGTCGGCCAGCTCGCGCGCGGCGTGCTGGGCCTGCGCCACCGCCATGCCGTAGCCGGGGACGATCACCACCGACTCGACGTTGGCGAGCAGCACGCCCGTATCCTCGATGCTGATCTCGCGCACGAGCTTGGCCGGGCCGCCCGCCGCGCCACCGCCGGCCGCGGCCGGGCGCCGCCGCCCACGCCCGCGAAGAGCACGTTGGTGATGGAGCGATTCATCGCCTTGCACATGAGCAGCGTGAGCAGGGTGCCCGACGCGCCGACCAGCGTGCCGCTGATGATCAGCGCCGGCTCGCGCAGCGCGAAGCCGGTGGCCGCGACCGCGAGACCGGTGAAGGAGTTGAGCAGCGAGATCACCACCGGCATGTCGGCGCCGCCGATCGGGACCACCATCAGGATGCCGAAGAAGAGGCGAGAGCCCGAGGAGCAGGTGAAAGCGTTCATGCCGCCGCCCATCGCGATCCAGGCGATGCGTGCCGATGAGCCCGAGGAAGAGCGCGGCGTTGAAAGCCTTCTGGAGCGGCGAGGTGATGGCCTTCTCCATGAAACCCGACAGCTTGCCGAAGGCGATCAGCGAGCCCCAGAAGGACAGCGAGCCGATCACCGCGCCGAACAGCGTCGCGCCGAAGCTCAGCGCATCGAGGCTGCACGCCGTGCATGAAGCGCCCGAACTCCACGGTCGAGACCAGCGCCGCGGCACCGCCGCCGCAGCCGTTCAGGAGCGCCACCATCTGCGGCATCTCGGTGATCGCCACCCTGCGCGCCCCGATCGTGCCGGCAATGCCGCCGATCAGGATGGCGACGATGATCAGCAGGCCGGCGTTGGATCCTCCGCCAGCCGGTGTCCGCCCCAGATGTAGATGAACGAGGCGACCACCGCGAACGCCATTCCGATCGCGGCGAGCTGGTTGCCGCGGCGCGCGCGCCGGGGATGGCTCAGGAACTTGAGGCCGACGATGAACAGGATCGCCGAGGTCAGGTAGGCGACGTCGGAGAGGAGCTTGGGGCTCATGACTTCTTCCCCTCGGACTTCTTGCTCTTGAACATCTCGAGCATGCGGTCCGTCACTACGAAGCCTCCGAACAGATTCGCGGCGCCCAGCACCACGGCCGCGAAGCCAATCCACTGGAGCGCCGGCTCGCGGGCCTCGGCGAGCACCAGCATGCCGCCCAGCATCACGATGCCGTGGATCGCGTTGGTTCCCGACATGAGCGGGGTGTGGAGCTGGACCGGCAGCTTCGAGATCACCTCGAAGCCGACGAATACGGCCAGCACGAAGATGTAGATCGCGTACAGGATCAGCGTGCCTTCGTTCATGAAGTCCTCCCGGCCGCGACCGTCGACGGAACCGGGCTCGGGGGCCGATGGATGCAGGTGTCGCGGATGATGTCGTCCTCCCAGTCGAGCTTGAGCTGCCCCTCCTTCGTGGTGCATGAGCTGGAGCAGCGCGAACACGTTGCGCGAGAAGAGCTGGCTGGCGTGGAACGGCATCGCCGCCGCCACGTTCACCGCGCCGTGGATCTTCACGCCGTGGTGGTCGACGACTTCGCCGGGGCGCGTCAATTCGCAGTTGCCACCGGTCTCGGCCGCGAGGTCGATGATCACCGACCCCGGCTTCATCGCCTCCACCATCGCCTTCGTGATCAGGAGCGGCGCGCGCTTGCCGGGGATCGCGGCGGTGGTGATCGCCACGTCCGCGGCCTGGAGCCGCTGCGCGATCAGCTCCTGCTCCTTCTTGTGATGCTCCTCCGAGAGCTCCTTGGCGTAGCCGCCGGTGCCGACTCCTTCGCCGCTCGCGAGCTCGAGACCCACGAACGTGGCGCCCAGGCTCTGCAGCTTCCTCTTTCACCGCCGGCCGCACGTCGAAGGCCTCGACCTGCCGCGCCGAGGCGCCGGCAGGTGGCGATGGCCTGGAGGCCCGCCACGCCCGCGCCGAGGATGAAGGCGCGTGCAGGAGGAATGGTGCCCGCCGCCGTCATGAGCAAGGGAAGTACTTCGGCAGGGCGTTGGCGGCGATGAGCGCGGCCTTGTAGCCGGCGATGTTGGCCATGGAGGACAGCGCGTCCATCTTCTGCGCGCGCGAGGTGCGGGGAATCATCTCCATCGAGGAAGGCGGTGACGTTCCGCGCGGCGAGCTTCTGCACGGCGGCCGACTGCGGGTCTCGTCCGAGGAAACTCACGTACACCGCGCCCTGCGGAACCAGGTCGGCCTCGTGGACGCCGAGCGTGGGATGCGCGATCGGCTCGCGCACCTTCCACCACCATCTCGGCGGCGGCATAGAGATCGCGCGTTTCTCGCGTGATCGCGGCGCCGGCCTGCGGAATAGCTCTCGTCCGGATAGGAGGCGGCGAGCCCAGCGCCGCTCTCGACGAGCCACGTGGAAGCCGGATTTCACCAGCTTGGCCACGGTTTCCGGGACGAGGCTCACGCGGGTTTCACCGGGCGTGATCTCACGCGGGATGACGAGACGCATGGGAGTTTTCCTCGGAGTGGAGCGCCGGCCTTCGGCCATGGGGTGGTGCGGCCGGAGAATATGCAGCAAATGTGCCGCCCGGCTCAATGCGCCCTCGGGCGAGCACGTATTCATCGGTGCTCGGTGCGTGGCGCACCTTTCTCCTCGACGGCAGATGGCAGCGCGTTTTCGATGCCAGCCTGTCATGGGCCGGGCGGCACTGTCATGTCGACCCCATCAAGCGGGAATCGCATCGGGGACGATAACGTCCGGAAGCCCTCGCGACCGATACTACGAGCTGCTACGTCGTCGATCCCCAAGCTGCTCGGCATATTCAGTGCTCGGCGCCGTCGATGGTCGCCGCCGTCGTGGTTCTGCACGACTGCTGCCGGTGCTGGACGCGCCATTCTGGGGCTGGATCGGTGTCGTCTTCTTCGGCGGCTGCATGGTCATCATGGTGACACGGCTATTCATGCGTGGACCGATCGTCGTTCTGGATCACGTCGGGATCCTCGATCGTCGCGTGTCGCCCGACGTGATCCTGTGGTCGGACATCCGGTGCGTGCGCATCGTCACGTACCGGAAGCAGCTGATGGCTGGGCGTGGAGATGAAGGACCCTGCTTCCTTCAAGTCCCGGCTCCCGAAGGCCGGCCGCTGGCTGGCGCGGGCCAACGAGCACCTGGGCTTCACGGTGTTCAACGTGGGCTTCAGCGGAATCTCTCCCGGCATGGACGAGGTTTGGAGCTACGTCCAGCAACACCACCCAGAAAATGGGCTGACGGCGCTTGTTCCGCGCGCCGGACCCGCACGGCTCCGGACCGGTTGGCTCCGCTCACTCGAATCGCCCGGAGCTTCCGGCGTATTTTCCCTCGACCGCGGGCGACCGGGTGACTTCGATGCCGCCCGGTCACGCGCGGGATGTGACGTCGGTCGAAAGTCGGCGGACTCCTTGAGGTGCCTCACACCATGAACCTGCGCGTCACCCGTCGCACGCTCGGTCTGTGGATCCTCACGACGGCGTGGCCGGCGCTGACCCTCGCCGCCAAGACGGACGTCATCATCCTCAAGAACGCCGATCACATCACCGGCGAGGTGAAGGGGCTCTCGCGAGGCAAGCTCGACTACAGCACGGACGACATGGGCCGCCCCGCGGTCGAATGGGTCAAGGTGGCGCGTGTCACCAGCCCGAATTCGTTCGAGATCGAGGTGGGATCCGGCGCCAAGTATTTCGGAAAGCTCGCGGCCGGAGATCGCGCGGGAACACTCTCGTGGTCGCCGGTTCCACGTCCGACACGCTCGCGATTCCAAGCGTGGTCCGAATCAGCCGCCTCGACGCCGGTTTCCTGCAACGCGTGCGCGCGTACCTCGACCTCGGATTCACCTTACGCCAAGGCCAATCAGGCGACCACGTTCAACACCATCGGGCGAGGGGGCCTATCGGGGAGAGCAGGTCGGGAGCAAGCTGTCGTTCGACTCCTACGCCCAGGGACAGGAAACCGTGCCGACTACGACCCGCAACAGCGCGGCCCTGCAGGGGACCTACTACCTGCCCCGGCGCTGGTCGACGATGGCTGTGCTGACGACGGAGCAGAACGACGAGCTCAACCTCGAGCTGCGACTCACCGGCGCCGGGATGTTGGGGCGGGCGCTGATCCAATCGAACTCGATGGAGCTGGGGCTGGCAGGCGGGCTCGCCGTCGCGCGCGAGCGGTTCTCGCCGGCCGCGGTCAATATGGCGAGCGAGAACAACACCAGCTTCGAAGCCGTGCTGGCTGGGCAGTGGGACGCCTTTCGATTCGACAGCCCTAAGCTCGATTTCAGTACGTCGTTCTCCCTGTATCCGAGCCTATCCACGGCGGGCAGAGTCCGTGGCGAATCGACCACGCGCTTGAAATACGAGCTGTTCCCCGATTTCAACGTGGGCGTCACGATCACCGACACCTTCGACAGCAAGCCTCCCGAGGAGGACGCGACCAAGAACGACTTCGTCTCGACTTTCACGATCGGCTGGTCCTACCGGCGGTGACGGTGACGTGATAGCCTCGCTTGCCCGCTCAACACCCTACGGAGGACGGATGTCCAGTCCCAGGATCGTCGCCAGAACCCGATCGTCGAGATGAACGGCGACGAGATGACCCGCATCATCTGGACCCTGGTCAAGGAAAGGCTCCTCGAGCCCTTCGTCGAGCTCAAGCTCGAGCCTTACGACCTCTTTCTGCCCGAGCGGGATCGCACCGACGATCGCGTGACCATTCGAGGCCGCCGGAGGCCATCCAGGAAGCATGGGGTCGGGGTGAAGTGCGCGACCATCACGCCCGACGCCGCGCGCGTGCAGGAGTACCAGCTCAAGAAGGCCTGGCCGAGTCCCAACGGCACGATCCGCGCGATCCTCGACGGCACCGTGTTCCGCAAGCCCATCATCGTGAGGAACGTCCGCCCATGGTGCGCTCGTGGAAGAAGCCGATCGTGATCGGGCGCCACGCGTACGGCGATGTCTATCGCGACGTCGAGATCGAGGTGAGCGGTCCGGGGATCGTCGAGCTGGTGTACCGCCCCGCCGACGGCTCGCCCGAGCAGACCGTGCTGGTCCACGATTTCAAGGGGCCGGGCGTGGTCAAGGGCGAGCACAACACGGAGCGCTCGATCCGCTCCTTCGCGGTGGCCTGCATCTCGTACGCGGCTCAGCGAGAAGATGGACCTCTGGTTTGCCGCCAAGGACACGATCAGCAAGACCTACCATGCGGCGTTCAAGAACATCTTCCGCGAGGAGGTCGAGGCACGGCGCGGCGACTTCGAGAAGGCAGGGATCACCTACCAGTACATGCTGATCGACGACGCGGTGGCGCGGGTCGTGCGGCACGAGGGCGGGTTCCTGTGGGCCTGCCGCAACTACGACGGCGACCTCTTCAGCGACATGCTGGCATCGGGATTCGGCAGCCTCGGCCTCGATGACCTCGGTGCTGGTCTCACCCGACGGGTGCTTCGAGTACGAAGCCGCTCACGGCACCGTGCAGCGCCACTACTACCTCGCACCAGCGCGGCGAGCCCACGTCCACCAATTCGACCGCCACGATCTTCGCCTGGACCGGCGCGATCGCCAAGCGTGGCGAGCTCGACGGCACGCCGGGCTCTCACCGCCTTTGCGCACGCGGTGGAGTCCGCGGTGATCGAGACCATCGAGTCGGGCACCGTGACCAAGGATCTCGCCGCGATCGCCGAGCCGAGACCCGGCGGCCACGTCAGGACCGAGGGCTTCATCGACGCGGTGGCCGAGCGCCTGCGCGCCAGGATCGGAAGTCCGCCGGCGTCGGATAGCCCGGAGCTCCTGGCGCCGCCCCAAATGGAAGCGCGCCGCGGGCTCGGGTGGGAACTGAGCCAGCGCGGCGCCCGAATCGGGGAGCGGATCCGCCTGGGACCGGGCCGCACGGTCGTTGTTGGCGGGCGCTCCCCGTCACGCGAGCCGTGACGGTAATGCGTGATGTCGAATCGTGGGGGCAACCGACCCCGGCCTCGATAACCTGTTCGGGTCGGTCAGCTGCAATTGCCTCCAGGCTGCAAGGAGCAATCGACCCGACGCGAGGCATCATGCCGGGATTCGCCTCGAGGCCACCACCGTCTGTCATCTTGAAATGTTCACGACTTTGGTTGGGAATCACCCTAACCCTGGTGGGTATCCAGTCATATCTCCTGGGAGTGATGAGGCCCTGTTTTACCGCCCAGAGAGCGGCCTGGGTGCGGTCCTTCACGCCCAGCTTGCCGAAGATGACGCTGACGTAGCCCTTCACCGTGCCCTCGGAGAAAGAGCTCGGCGGCGATCACCCGGTTCGAGCGACCCTGCGCGATGCGGATGAGGACGTCGCGCTCTCGCGCGGTCAGCTGCTCGAGTGCTTGAGCCGCCGGGGTCGGGAGAAACGCTGGCGTATCAGGCGTCGCTGCTGGCCTCGGGATGCAGCCAGGGGCGCCCCTCGTGGACGCTGCGGATCGCGTCGGGGAGTCCTGCCGCAGCACGTCGCTTGAGGACGTAGCCGAGTGGCGCCGGCGCCCGAGAGCATCCTGGACTTGGCGGTCTCCGGCGAAGCTGGTGAGCACCGGGATCCGCGTCCGCGGCGAGATCTCGCGCATCCGCCGAGTGGCCTCGATGCCATCCACCACGGGCATGACCAGGTCCATGAAGCGCCACGTCGGGCCGGCACCGCGCGGCGGCTCGCAGCGGCGCTTCCTCGCCGTCGCGTGCTTCCGCAACGATCTTGAGCCCGGGCTCGCCGCTGAACAGGTTGCGCAGCCCCTCGCGATACGATCTCGTGGTCATCGGCGATCAAGATTCGGATGGGACTCGCGCTCTCACGGGAGGCTGCACTTCCGGCGCCACCGCCTCGATCGTCGTGCCCTGGCCGGGGGCGCGATTCCACGCACGGACGCGTCCCGGTCAGCGCCATCACTGCGCTCGCTCATGGTGTGAAGGCCGATGCCGGGCGCTCCGTTCGCGCGTGCGCCCCGGACGGAAACCGACCGCCGTTGTCGGGGACTTACAACGCACGCACAGCCATCGACGCGCTCCGAGGGCACGCGCACCCAGCTCGCCGGGCGGTAGCTTGATCTCACGTTGTTGGAGCGCTTCCTGGAGAGACCCAGAACAGCGCACTGCTTCGATCTCAGGCGGCTGCGGTCGGTACGCCGGACGAGCTCGAGCTCGGCCGAGAGCCCGCCGTCACCGGCGCGATCGGTCCCGGCGCGGATGCATGGCGGTCAGCCCGAGCCGTCCGCAGGTTCTCGAGCGCGGGAAGATCCGCGCCGCGGAGCGCAGCCTTGCCCTGCTCGCCGCCGAGGTCGCAGCTCGAGCAGCAGGAGCTGCGCAGCTCGATGAGGGCGCGGCGGGTCGGGTCCACGACGCGCTCGGAGAGACGTTCGCCTTCGGTCGGGTTCTTGCGCCAGGCCGGGACGATCGGTGCGCCATCAGCGAAGCACTGAAGACCAGCTGGGTGATCGAGTCGTGGAGGTCACGCGAGGCGCCGCCGCTCTTCGGTGGCCGCCCATCCCTGGACGTCCGAGAACTGGCGCGCGTTGCGGATCGCCACCGCGAGATAGTCGGCGATGGTCAGGACACGGCGGTGGCGTCCTCCTCATTGAACGGTGATGCGCTCTCGAGGATTGAGAACCCCGAGCACCTCCTCGCCGTGGATGATCGGCACCGCGAGCTCGGCGCGAATATCCCTGCGGCTTGGGCGGCGCGAGGTAACGCGGATCGCGCCACACGTCTGGACCATCTGGACCCGTCGTTCGCGCGCCGCCGCACCCATGATGCCCTGAGTGATGGAGATGCGGCGCTCGTAGGGGAGCGGACGCCGGAAGCCGCCGCCCAGGTGCCGGATCACGATCGTCTCCGGGTCGCGAGGATCGATCAGTCCCAGCCCCACGTTGGGAAAGCCCATGGACTCATGGATCATCTCGACCGCGTTGGCGCAGAGGACGTCGGGTCAGGTCCGTCGCGAACGACCGTCCCATCCGCGCCAGCAGCTCGAGCCGCTGGATGCGATCGGCCTCGCGCTTGTAGTTCCGAGCGTTCTGGATCGCCACCGCGGCATGGCGGGCGTACAGCGACAGGATCTCGACGTCCTCCGAGTCGAAGCGCCGCGGCTAGGGCGCGGCGAGACCGGAAGATCCGCGATCAGGTCGTCGCCCCAGAGGATCGGTACTCCCAGCACGGCATGCGAGTGGAACGCCGGGTTGACCATGTGCGAGACCTCGATCATGGCGCTCGTGCACCACCGGGCGGCGGGTCTCGAGCACCATCCCAGCCAACCCGTGGCCGGCGGACATCTCGGTGCCGATATTGTCGTCCTGCATGTTGAAATCGGCCTCGATGCGCATGACGCCGCGCTCGCGGTCGTAGAGACCGATGCTGCCGTTGTCGGCATCCAGCAGCTCGCATGCGTGGCGGATGATCCGCGTGAGCAACGGGCGCAGCTCGAGCTCGCTGCTGATCGACTGCGATCACCTCGGAGAGGCTCACCCGCTGACGTAACAGGCGCTCGACCTCGCGCCGGCTCGCCACGGTTTCCCGGTCGCTCAAGGCCATGGCCGCAGAGCCTATCACTCGGACGCGCGGTGCGGCCCGGCCAATGGTTCACCGGGCTAGGCCGTTGCGATGCATCGTCTTGATGGGGTGGAGCCTGACGGCCCGGGCTCAATGTTGATGATTTCGTTGCAATCCATTACATTACGAACGAAATCAAACCTATGCGTAAGGGTCATAGAACATGGCGATCAGCGGCGGCAACGGCAACGACGAAAGCCTGATCCGGATCGGGGATCTTGCCCGGCTGACAGGCAAGACGGTGCGGGCGATCCATCTGTACGAGGAGCTGGGACTCCTCAAGCCCGCGACCCGCTCGAGCGGCGGATTCCGGCTCTACGAATCGCGGGCCGTCGATCGCGTGCGTTGGATCGAGCTCCTTCACGGCATGGGCTTCTCGCTCCATGAGATGAAAGAGGTGCTCGAGGCGTGGTGGAAGGCCGAGCTGGGACCGGACGCCATGAGCCGCCTGCGCGGACTGTTCCAGACCAAGCTCCGCGAGACGCGCGAGGCGGTCGAGCGACACAAGCAGATCGAGCGCGAGCTTCTCGAAGGGTTGGCGTACCTCGAGACATGCAAGGTGTGCGCGACGCTCACGAATCCTCGAGTGGGTGTGTCGGCTGTACGCAGGATCACGGGATGGAGGCAGAGCCGGCCTTGCTGGCAGGCATCACGCAAGGGAGGGCGAAGCGGCCGCGGAGCCCGCGGTTGCGGGCCTGGTGAGGTTGGAAGAGATCGAGGCGGCCGGCCGCAAGCTCCACGGGCCGGGCGCGTGAATGAGTCGTCGGAAAGGAGCATGACCGGGATGATCCAGTTCACTTCCATCGCCGCGCAGAAGGTCAAAGACCTGCTCACGCAGCGCGGGACTCCGGACATCGGATTGCGGCTCGGTGTCAGAGGCGGAGGTTGCTCGGGGAACTCGTACTTCATGGAGTTCTGCGACGCCGAGTCACCGGGTGACGAGATCTTCGAGACGCATGGGATCCGGCTCTACATCGACCTCAAGAGCGCGGTGCTGCTGGGCGGCACGGAGGTGGATTACGTCGAGGGCTGATGGGCGCGGGCTTCAAGTTCAACAATCCGAACGTCCACCACAGCTGCGCGTGCGGCGAGAGCTTCTCGGTCTAGCGCATTCCTTCGACGGAGCACGCGCCGAGCAGCGCGCACTCCGATGAACGCCGGCTCGAACGGGCCCTAGCGGAAGCGAGCAAACACGACATGAGCCAGACGCCGGAACTCGTCATTCAGGACCTCCACGTGGCGGTGGAGGGCAAGGGAGATCCTCAAGGGCGTGACCCTCGCGGTCCGCAGGGGCGAGATCCACGCGCTGATGGGCCCGAACGGTTCGGGCAAGAGCACGCTCGGCCAACACGCTGCTCGGCCATCCCCGCTACGAGGTGACCGCAGGCGACATCCGCTTCAAGGGCGAGAGCGTGCTCGAGATGGAGCCCGACGAGCGCTCGCGGCTCGGGATGTTCCTCGCCTTCCAGTATCCGGTCGGCATCCCCGGCGTGTCGGTGGCGAACTTCCTGCGCACCGGCGCTGAACGCCGCGGCTCGCGCCCGCGGAGAGGAACGGCAACGGTGCCCGGCCCAGGCGCGGCATCCCGCCCAGGAATTCCGCGCGTTGCTCCAGGAGAAGATGGCGCTGCTGCGAGATGGACGAGTCGTTCGCCGGCCGCTACCTCAACGACGGATTCTCGGGCGGCGAGAAGAAGCGCGCCGAGATTCTCCAGATGGCGATCCTCGAAGCCCGAGATCGCGGTGATGGACGAGACCGACTCGGGACTCGATATCGACGCGCTGCGCATCGTGTCGGAGGGCGTGAACGCGCTCGCCGGTCCGGAGATGGGCGTGCTGCTGATCACCGCACTACCAGCGGATCCTGAACTACATCAAACCCCACTTCGTCCACGTGATGGTGGACGGGCGCATCGTGCTCTCGGGTGGAGCGGACGCTGGCGCACGAGCTCGAGATCAAGGGGTACGACTGGATGCGCGAGAAGCAGGAGGTGGAGCACCGTGAGCACGACTCCTTCACTCGATCTACGCGAACAGTACGCCGAGAAGTACGGCTTCCACGACGCGGACCAGTTCGTCTTCAAGAGCGCGCAAGGGGCTCGACGCCGGGATCGTCGCCGAGATCTCGGAGATGAAGGGCGAGCCCGCGTGGATGCGTGACTACCGGCTCAAGGCGCTCGAGATCTTCTGGAAGAAGCCGATGCCGAGCTGGGGCGGCGATCTCTCGCAGATCGACTTCCAGGACATCTACTACTACGTCAAGCCGACCTCCGAGGAGGCGAAGTCCTGGGAGGACGTGCCGGCCGACATGAAGCGCACCTTCGACAAGCTCGGCATCCCCGAGGCCGAGCAGAAGTTCCTGTCCGGCGTGGGCGCGCAGTACGACTCCGAGGTCGTCTATCACAAGATCCAGGAGAAGCTCGAGAAGCTGGGCGTGATCTTCCTGTCTTGCGACCACGGCCTGCGGGATCACGAGGAGCTGTTCCAGCGAGTACTTCGGCACGGTGATTCCGTCCGCCGACAACAAGTTCGCGGCGCTCAACTCGGCGGTGTGGTCGGGGGCTCGTTCATCTACGTGCCGAAGGGCGTGCACGTGGACGTGCCGCTGCAGGCCTACTTCCGGATCAACACCAAGGACATGGGCCAGTTCGAGCGCACGCTCATCATCGTCGACGAGGGCGCGTACGTTCACTACGTCGAGGGCTGCACCGCGCCGATCTACTCGAGCGACTCGCTGCACTCGGCCGTGGTCGAGATCATCGTCAGGCCCGGCGCGCGCTGCCGCTACACCACGATCCAGAACTGGTCGAACAACGTCTACAACCTGGTCACCAAGCGCGCGGTCGCCTATCGCGACGCCACCATGGAGTGGGTCGACGGGAACCTGGGCTCGAAGCTCACCATGAAGTACCCGGCGGTGTATCATGATGGAGCCGGGTGCGCACGGCGAGATGCTGTCGATCGCGTTCGCCGGCAAGGGCCAGCACCAGGACGCGGGCGGCAAGGTGATCGCACTGCCGCGCCGAACACCACCAGCAAGATCGTCTCGAAGTCGATCAGCAAGGACGGCGGGCGCGCCGGCTACCGCGGACTGGTCAAGGTGGTGAAGGGCGCCGTGGACTGCCAGAGCACCGTCAACTGCGACGCGCTGATCCTCGACGAGGACTCGCGTTCGGACACCTACCCGTACCATGGAGATCGAGGAGGACCGTGTCGACATCGGTCACGAGGCCACGGTCTCCAAGATCGGCGACGAGCAGCTCTTCTACCTGCAGAGCCGCGGCATCAACAAGGACGAGGCGGCTGCGATGATCGTCTCGGGCTTCATCGAGCCGGTCGTCAAGGAGCTGCCGATGGAGTACGCCGTCGAGATGAATCGACTGATCCAGCTGCAGATGGAAGGCTCGGTCGGATGATCACGACGGCGGCAGCGGTCAAGGGATTCGACGTGGACTTCGGCCTGCGCGCGCCGAGCGCCGCGCCGCGGAGCGCGGGAGCCGCTCTGGGCGCTCGACGGCGGCGCGCCGCGGCGGCGGTGATGAAGACGCTCGCCTATCCCGACCGGCTCGACGAGCTGTGGAGGCGCACGGACTTCCGCACGCTCGAGGCGGCGCTGCCCGATACTGAACCCGGTGGCGCCCGGGCGCCAGCGCGCAATCTCGACGACCTGCCGGCGCCCGTGATCACGGCGCTGGCCGGCGCCACGTCGGCGTACGCGCTGCTGATCCAGCGCGACGCGGACGTGGTGCTCGAGCAGACCCATCCGACGCTGGAGCGCCAGGGGTGGTGGTGAGTTCGTTGGCGCGTGCGCTACGCGAGCGCGAGGCCTTGGTGCGCGAGCGTCTGGGTGCGCTGCTCCACGACGATTACGACTGGTACACCGCGCTTCGGCGCCGCGCTCCGCACCGGCGGAGCATTCGTCACTACGTGCCCGCCGGAGTCGAGGCCGCGATCCCGATCCGCGTGTTCCACTGGCTCGACGGCGCGCGTCGCGTGGTCGCGCCCCGCACGGTGATCGTGCTGGAGCGCGGCGCGAAGGCGACCGTGATCGAGGAGCAGCTCTCGGAGACCGCCGAAGGCCCGCCGCGCACGTGGGCGGCACCGAGGCGTTCGTGGGCGAGGGCGCACGGCTCGTGTACGCCACCCTCCAGGACTGGGGGCGGAACGTCTATCACTACTCCAACCAGCGCGCCCGTGTGGAGCGCGACGGCGAGCTGCAGTGGATCCAGACACTGCTCGGCGGCCGGATGACCAAGACCAATTCTATTTCGATCTCGCCGGACCCGGAGCGCGGGCCTTCGTTCACGGCTTCATGTTCGGCGATGATCGTCAGCACTTCCACCTACACACCCTGCAGCGCCATCGTTGCCGACCACGGCACCAGCGATCTGCTGATCAAGACCTGCCTCAAGGACCGCGCGCGCAGCGTCTACCAGGGCCTGATCCAGGTGAGCGAGGGCGCGCAGCGCACCGACGCGTATCAGGCCAATCGCAACCTGCTCCTGTCCGACACCGCCCGAGCCGACAGCATCCCGGGCTCGAGATCCTGGCGAACGACGTGCGCTGCACGCACGGCGCCACCATCGGTCAGGTGGACGAGGAGCAGATGTTCTATCTCATGGCGCGCGGACTGCCGCGGGCCAGGCGCGCAGCGCCTGATCGTCGAAGGCTTCTTCGCGCCCGTGCTCGATCGTATTCCGCTCATGCCCGTGCGGGAGCAGCTGCGGGGGCGCCATCAGAGCGGAAGCTCGGGAGCGCCGGATGAAGTCGACGTCCCAGGCGCGGGAAGGGACCGCGGCGGCCTGGGCGGAGCCGTCGATCGCCGCCGCGGCCGGCCGGAGCTTCGACCCGGCCATCGTGCGCGCCGACTTCCCGATCTTCCGCACGCCGCGCGAGCAGCCGCTGCGCTACCTCGACAGCGCCGCGACCTCGCAGAAGCCCGATGCGGTGCTCGCGGCCATGGATCACTACTACGCCATCACAACGCGAACATCCATCGCGGCATCTACGCGATCGCGGAGCAGGCCACGGCGGCCTACGAGGACACGCGCGCGCAAGCTCGCGGGGTTCATCCACGCTCATTCGCCGCGCGAGATCGTCTTCACCCGCAACAGCACCGAAGCGATCAACCTGGTGGCTCACTCCTGGGGACGCTTCCGCATCCATGCCGGTGACGCGATCCTGCTCACCGAGATGGAGCATCACTCGAACCTCGTGCCGTGGCAGATCCTCGCCCAGGAGCGGCAGATCGAGCTGCGCTTCATCCCGGTCACCTCCGGCGGCGAGCTCGATCTCGAGCGGTTGCCGGGGCTGCTCGCGGACGGCAAGGTCAAGCTGGTCGGCGTGGTCCACATCTCCAACGTGCTCGGCACCATCAACCCGATCGCCGAGATCGCGCGTGCCGCGCACGAGGCCGGCGCGTTGATGCTGGTCGACGCCTCGCAGAGCGTGCCGCACTGTCCGGTCGACGTGCGCGCGCTGGGCGCCGACTTCCTCGCCTTCACCTCGCACAAGATGCTCGGCCCGACCGGCATCGGCGCGCTGTGGGCCGGCCGCGAGCTGCTCGAGGCGATGCCGCCGCTTCCTCGGCGGCGGTGAGATGATCCGCGAGGTGAAGCTCACGGGCTCCAAGTGGAACGATCTGCCCTGGAAGTTCGAGGCCGGCACCATGCCGATCGCCGAGGCCATCGGGCTGGGCGCGGCCGTCGACTACCTGGAGGATCTCGGCATGGAGGCCGTGTTCGCTCACGACCGCGCGCTCGCCGCCTACGCGCGATGGAGCGCCTCGTCGGAGGTGCCGGATCTGACCCTGCTGGGACCGCCCGCCGCGCGCCGCGGCGGCGTAGTCGCGTTCACGCTCGGCGATCTCCATCCGCACGACGTCGCCACCGTGCTGGACGACGAAGGAATCTGCGTGCGCGCCGGGCATCATTGCGCCATGCCGCTCCACGAGCGGCTCGGTATCCCCGCCAGCGCCCGTGCCTCGCTTCCACTGCTATTCGCTGCGCGAGGAGGTCGACGCCCTGGTGCAGGGCTGCATCGCGCGCGCCAGGTGTTCGCGAAATGAGCGGCATGGACGATCTCTACCGCGAGAACATCCTCGACCACTACCGGCATCCGCGGCATCAGGGCACGCTCGAGCGGCCGGACATCACCTACGAGGACGCGAATCCACTGTGCGGGACAAGATCCGTATGGATCTCCGGGTCGCCGACGATCGGATCGCCGACATCCGCTTCTCGGGCCACGGCTGCTCGATCAGCCAGGCCGCGGCGTCGATGTTGTGCGAGGCGGTGCAGGGCAAGACGCTCGAGGAGGTGAAGCGGCTGGGTCGCGACGACGTGCTGGAGATGCTCGGAATCGAGCTGGGGCCGGTGCGACTCAAGTGCGGTCTGCTGGCGCTCAAGACGCTGAAGGCCGGAGTCTACGGCATCCATCAGTGGCCGGGCGAGGACGACGACGGCGAGAACGTGGAGGGGGGATCATGAGCGCGAGTCGCACCGGATTCGTGACCGTGGCTCGCGTCGGCGAGATCCCGGAAGGCGGCGTCAAGATCGTGAGGATCGAGGATCAGGAGCTGGCGATCTTCCACGTGGACGGCGCGTACCACGCCATCGAGGACGTCTGCACGCACGACGGCGGACCGCTCGCGGAAGGAACGCTCGAGGGCCGCGTCATCGAGTGTCCGCGTCACGGCGCGCGCTTCGACGTGACCACCGGCGCGGTGCTCTCGCCGCCCGCGGTGGCGCCGGTTCCGCGCTACGACGTGAGCGTGAGCGGCGAGCAGATCCAGGTGGCATGGCCCACGAGTGCCAAGGAGCCCGCCGCCATGGCGCCGATTCGAGCCGGCACCAGGGCCGCGACATCGGCCCCGACGACGCCGACCGCCTCGACCGCCTCCGCGCCGGGTCCGCCGAGTGCCGCCGCTGCGACGGTTCCGGGACCGAGCCAGCAGGAGCTGGCCGTGCGCTCCGCGCTCGAGACCGTGATGGACCCCGAGATCGGGCTCTCGGTGATCGACCTGGGCCTGATCCGCGAGGTGGCGGTCGGCCCGGACAAGACCATCGTGCGCATGCTGCTCACGACGCCGTTCTGTCCCTACGCGCCGCAGATGATCGCCGACGTGAAGTCGGCGACCCAGAGCGTGCTGCCGCAGGAGTGCGAGGTCGAGGTGCTGCCCGACCCTGGAGTCCCGAGCTGATGCCGGATCCCAGCCTCCTCGGATTCTCCTACTAGCCCAGTCAGGAAACGTGCAGCGCTTCGACGCCAAGGTCGTGCTGGTCACCGGAGCCTCGAGCGGCATCGGCCGCGCCACCGCGCTCGCGCTCGGCCGCGAAGGCGCGCGGGTCGTGGCCGGGGCCGTCGCCGCGACCGACTCGATCGGGTCGCGCAGGGCGGTGCGCGACGCGGGCGGCGTGTGCGAGCCGTGTGCTCGGCGACGTGCGCGAGGAGTCGGTGTGCGCCGCTTACGTCGCGACCGCGGTCGAGCGCTCACGGCGGTCTCGACGGACTGGTGAACGCGGCGGGCGTGATCGGCTCCGGAGGCCTGCTCGAGTCCACGAGCCAGGAGTGGGATCGCGCGTCATGGACTCGAACCTGCGGTCGATGTTCCTCATGACGAAGGCGGCGGCGCCAGCGTTGATCGAGAGGAAGGGCGCCGTGGTCAATCTCTCCTCGGTGGCGGGTCCGCGGCCGTACCCCGGCCTGCTGGCGTACTGCGTGAGCAAAGGCCGCGGTGGATCAGCTCACGCGCTGCATGGCGCTCGACCTGGCACCGCGCGGCGTGCGCGTCAACGCGCCGTCAATCCCGGCGTGGTGGTGACCGAGCTCCACACCGTGACGAATGCCGTTCCCGACTATCCCGGGTTCCTCGAGCGCTCGAAGACCACGCATCCGCTTGGTCGCGTGGGACAGCCCGAGGAGATCGCGAGCCTGATCCTGTTCCTGCTGGGAGGGGAGGCGGGATGGATCACCGGGGTCACGTATGGAATCGACGGGGCCGCGCCCTCGCCAGCGCCCGCTGATCGGCGCCGGCACGCCATCGCGATCCTGCGCGGCCGCGGGGCTGATCCTCGGGCTCGGCTGGCTGCTGCTCGTGCCGCCGCGGCTCGACGTGTCCTCGCACTCCGATCCCGCGCGCGATCACGCCCAGGCGGTGCGTCGCATCGCGGCGCTCGAGGCGGTCGACGGCCCGGGCGTGAATCCGGCCTGCCACACGCTCTTCATGGACCACGGCCATCGCACCGGTCGGGCGGTGGTGCTGTTCCATGGGCTCACCAACTGTCCTCAGCAGTTCGTAGCGCTCGGCTGGGCGCTGCACGCGGGCGGCGCCAACGTGCTGATCGCGCGATTGCCGCATCACGGCCTGAGCGATCGGATGACCTCCGACCTCGCGCGGCTCGACGCCGACGAACTGATGCGCTTCGGCGACCGCCTGGCCGACATCGGGTGCGGACTGGGAGACAGTGTGACGGTGGCCGGCCTGTCCCTCGGCGCGGTGGTGGCGGCCTGGCTCGCGCAGGAACGCGGTGACGTGGAGCGCGCGCTCCTGATCGCGCCCGTACTCGGGGTCCTCAGGTATGGCAGCCGCTCACCCCCGGCCTGACGCGCTTCCTCCTCTGGTTCCCCAACCAGTTCCCGTGGTGGGACGACCAGCGCCGGGAGACGCTCCTGGGTCCGACCTACGTCTATCCGCGCTTCTCGACGCGCGCGCTGGGGAGACGCTGAGGCTGGGACTCGCGGTGGTCGAGCGTGCGGCGCACCGCGCCCCGCGCGCCCATTCCGTGGTGTTCGTCACCGTGGGCGGGGATCACGCCATCAGCAACGCCGCGGTGCGCGAGCTCGAGCGTCGCTGGAGCCGTGGGTCCGAGGCCCGCATCTCGAGCTACCAATCCCTTCGGCGCTCCAGCTTGAACCACGACCTGATCGATCCGCTCCAGCCCGACCAGCGGGTCGGCGAGACCTATCCGGTCCTGATCGATCTCCTCGAAGGGGGCCAGCCGCGACCGTGACCCTGGGTGCGCGGCTCAGAACTCGTAGCTCAGTCCCCAATTGAATTTGAGCTGCTCGTGTTGGGTCACGTAGTGGTACTCGAGCTCGATCATGTTGCCGAGCTTTCCGGCGAGGCCGAACTTGGCGCCGCCGAGGAATACCAGCCCGCCCTTGGTCACCCGCGTCCGAACGGTCGTTGAGCCCGAGCGAGGGCGCGTTCACCTCGGCGGAGAGAAAATGGATGGCGACGCCGGCGCCGACGTAGGGCTGCCATCCCGGGTGCGCGAAATCGTAGCGGGCGAGCGCCGGAGCGTGGCGTCCTTGCGATGGGTCTCGATGCCGAAGTCGGGCAGGTCGGTCTTGTTGTGCCAGTACTCGATCGCGGGCATCACCGTGAAGCCCGGGATCAGCTGCGGGATCTGGACGCGCATCCGCACGCCGATCCCGGAGAACGAGCTCTGCTTCTGCTGGAAGATGGTGGAGGTCACCGCCTCGACTGCTCGATTCAGGGTCGGCGGAGGGGGTGGCCGGCGCGAGCCTCGGCGGCGCGGGCGCGAGCGGGGAGGGATGCGAGAGTCAACAACACAGCGATCGCGGCCAACGGCATCCATGCAGTCTGGCGCATGAGAGAATCCTTTCTCGTATCGGCCATGCCCTGGGAGTCCACGGCATCCTAGCCCACCGGCTCCGTCCGACACCAGTGGGACTTGTGGATCCATCGATCAGAACTTGGTGCGTCGCTCGCTCCGGCCCACGGAGAACCACACCGGATCCGGCACGCGACCGGGCTCGACGGTGACGAACACCCGGCTCGCGTAGACCACGGTGACGTTGGACGGCAGCGATCGCTCCTCGACGGCGACCAGATGGATGCCGGGCGCGACGCGATCGAAGCGCACCACGCCGTCGGCGTCGGTGAAGCCCAGGTCCTTTCCGTCGAGCGAGATCAGCACGTCCGATACCCCCGTGGCATTACCGGTGCGCACCACGTGCACCACCACGCGCCCCGTGTCTCGGCCCGCGAACCAGCCCGATCCGGGCGTCTCGTATCGCGCGACCTCGGCATCGTAGGAGACGTCGTACGCCATCACCGGACGACCGTCCTGGTCGGTGCCGCCGCACTCGAGATCCGCGCGGTCGCGCAGTCGTGGCGCCAACGCCATCGAGAGCGCGGCCTCGCGCACCCGCGCCGCGGAAGCGGTCGTCGCGCAGCGCGCCCGCGGTGAGCGACGCGGTGAGGCGCGTGGCGACGCCAGCCGCACGGGATCGAGTAACGCGCGGTCAGCTCGCCCTGACGGAACTGCCCCGCGTCCCAGCCGAGTCGCGGCTCGAGTCCTAGCCGCGCGCCGCGCGCCAGCACCAGCGAGGCCTCGCGCGGTGGCGGTCACGATCTCCGCTCCGAGCGCGCGTTGAGCTCGAGACGGCCGAGCAGCGCGTGGCCATGGGCCAGCGCCCCGCCCGCGTAGAGCGCGAACCGCTGCTCCGCGGACAGACCGATCGCCCGCCGGTCCCACACCGCGTCCCCGCCTCCGTACCATGGCGATCGCCCGAGAGTTGCCCGATCCTCCGAGCTGCACCGTGCGCGCCGCCAGAGAGGATCGCCCCCTCTCGCGAATCACCCCCGTGAAGTGCGCCTCCCGACCGTCCGCTCAGGAAGCGGCTCTGGAGGTTCCAGCGGTCCTCGCGCCGCGCCGCGGCGGAGAGGCGCTCGGTGCCCAGCACCCGCGCGCGTCTGGTCGCGCGCTCGTCGCTGAGTGACGCCACCAGGGCCGCCGACTGATACGTCCACTCGAGCGCGTGCTGGGCGGCGAGCGCACGCGGGCCGTCCAGGCTGTGGAGCTGCGCACCGAGTCGTCCCGCGAGCGTGCCGCCGGCCATCGGCGCGCGCCACTCGAGCGTGCCGATCGCGCCGCGCCCCGGCAATGTGTCCGAGCCCGGGCTCTGGATCAGGGCCGCGAGGCGGCGCCCCACGCCAGAATCCGAACGCGCTCGGCGCGATCTCGGCCTCGTCGTAGCGGACGTGCTCGGTCGCGGCTCCACCGAACGCCTGGCGCGGCGTCGGCGCCCCCGGCACCGGCGTGGGCACGCCGCCCAGCGCCAGCCAGCGACCCTCGCGAGGATCGGTGAAGCGCAACACACCGCCGCGCAAGTGATCGAAGGACTATCCGCGCCACAGCGAGATCGGCTCCGCATCGATCACGCTCGCTTCGAGGCGCTGGCGTCGACCGGCCCACACGCAGCGCCCGCAACTTCGAGGTTCCGTACCGGTGCTCGCCCACCGCCGCCACGCCCAGGGCGTCGCCGTTCTGGTACTGCTCGCCGCCTTCGAGCTGCCACTGCATCGCGTCCGCGCGCCCAGTCCCATTGCCTGGTGCGAGAGCTGCGCGCGGAAACCGATCGAGCGCGCGCAGGCTTCCGCGCGAGCCGGGCCCGATCGGCGGAGCGCCCATGACCGGCGGGCGGTAGTGCGGATTGGCCACGCGCCGCAGCGTGAACGGTCGTGGCCCCCGCCGCGGCGTCGCCGACCTGCGCCGCCCACGGCGCGAGGGAATCCGCCGCGACCACGTCGTTCGCCTCGAAAGCGGGGCCGCGCCGGGGATCGTGGCGAGATCTCCGGCGCGGCTCGGGTGGGCCAGCAGCAGCCGCGACCAGCGCGGCTAGCGCTCGTCGGTGGCCGCCACCGGCAGGACGGCGGGTCGCGGAATCGGCCAGCGGACCTCGGTCTCCCCGACGAGCAGCTTCGGGTTCTCCAGTAGTCCAGCGTAGCCGTAACCGTGTAGCGACCGGCGCCCAGCGGGTGGAGCACGTCCATGTGAATATCCGCAGCGCGCCGGGGAGCACCACCCCGGTGCCGAGGCTTCCCTGGCGACGACGGCTCCCGTGGAATCCGCGATCGCGATTTCCCGGACGAGTAGAAGTGCCGCTCGCCTGGATTGTGAACCCGCACCGTCACGGCCATCGCGGTGTCGCTCGCTGCTGTGCACGTCCAGCCCGGTGAGCTCGGCGTGCGTCGTCTGCGGCGGGATGCGGGAGAGATAGAGCGTCGTGCCGAGCTCCGCGATGGCGCGCGGGCCGAGATGATTGGCGGGCCACGCCGTCGGCCGCACCTCGCTCAGCAGCACGCCATAGCGGGTGGCGGGTCCGTCCGCCGGCAGCCGCAGGGTCAGATGGATGACGCCGGTTTCACCCGGCTGCAGCGCGAACTGGTCGGGAGCGAAGGTGACGAGCCCAGCCAGCGAGGCCGCGCTGGATCCGAGCGCGGAAGGAAATCGAGATCCCCGGTCGGATCCATCCGCCAGTCGGACAACCGCACGCGCACTACCACGGGCGCGTCCCCCATGTTGTGCACGGCGACGTCACGGGCGACCGGCTCTCCGGCTCGCACCGTGAGGTTGTGCTGATGGGCACGGCCTCGCGCGAACACTCCCGCCGAGGCCGCGCGAGACCGTCGCCACGAGGGCGACGGCCCACAGCAGATGCAAGCGTTGCTTCATGACTTCCGGGATTCTCGGGTTATTGCGCGACGACCGTGTAGGTGAGCGTGTTGCTGTAGCTCGTGGTGCCGCCGCCGACCGCATCGTTGTAGTTGAAGAGGTTCTGCACGCGCACGTCGGTGGTCACCGTCGCCCACGCTCCCTGGGACGTCCCCGTGCTCCACAGGTTCTGATCCACGCCGGTGATGGCGGTGTAGCTCGCCATCGTGCTTGCCGCCCGTGCCGGCCGCGGTCTGCGTCCGCACGACCAGGTCGGCGAGATGCGATCTGCGAGGGTGGCGTCGGGGCAGCGGATCTTGAGGATCATTCCGGTCGTGGAGTTGGCCTTGACCCGCACCCGCAGGCCAGAGGCGCCCGTGACTTCGACGTAGTCGTTGCTGTAGTCGGTGGCGTTCGGCACCGGGGTGATCACCGGGTCGAGCACCTGGACCACCGCGTTGGCGCTCGCGGCCAGCGTGACGGTGGCGTTGTCCGACGTGGCGGCGTGGGCCGAGGCGCCACCAGCGCCAGCGTGCCCAGGACAGAGCAGGACTCAAGGAAGCGCTTCATGAGTAACCTCTCGGGTGAGGAACGAACGTCACGGGTGGTTCCGGCGCGAAGGCCGGGATCGATCAAAGTGGTCGGAGATCGGCTCACTGCGGCGCTCAGGGACTCCTTTCCCGAAACGTGGAACGCGTCCGGGCAGGGATCGGACAGTCGGGTCAGTTATCGGCCGCTCGGGCGAGATTCTGTAGGGGCCCTGCAGGATGGGACGGCGTCAGTGCCCGGCCGCCACGAATCCCAGGATCCGCCGCGCCACCGCGCGATCGCCACGTAGCCGAGCCCCGCGGCGTCCGCTACGGCGCGCGTGTGGTCGGCGGGGCCGAACGTCCAGACCCTTCCGTGGCGCACGCTCCAGGCCGCGATCGAGTCGCGCGGAACGATCGCCGTGGCCAGGCTCGTGGAGTCCTCGAAGCCCGCTCGCGCGGGACCTCGAGCAGCGGCACCGTGTGCCGCAGATAGAAGGAGGCCGGCGTTGAAGTGTCCGATCTCCACCACCGGCTCGCCCCGGGCGCGCTGCTCTGCGAGCAGGGCCGCGATGCGGCGCGGCGATCCCAGCGTCGATTCGAACGGGCTCACGGCCAGACAAATCGTGACCAGCGCCACCGAGATCAGGAACCCGGTCCAGGCGACCTCGCCGCGCGCGGCGGCGAGCCCGGCGAGCCCCACCATCACGCACGACACGACGGCGAGGGTGGCAGGCTCTGATCGCTCCGCGGGCCTCCGGCCCGGCCAGCTGCCGTGCGCCGGCAAGCAGCCCGACGATCGCGAGGGCCAGGAGCGCGAGTGCCGTGACCGCGCGCGCGGCGCGCGATTCGACGCCGCGCACCGCGAGCAGCGCGGCCGCCGGCAGGCACGGCAGGAGGTAGGCCGGAAGCTTGGACCCGAGAAGGAGAGGGAAGACCACCGGCACGATCAGCCACGCGATCAGCAGCCGGGACTCGAGCGTTCGCTCGCGCCAGCGTGCGCACCAGGCCCGCGATCATCGCTCCGGTCCAGGGCAGCGCGCCGCCGAGCAGCACCGCGAGGAAGTACCAGGGAGGCTCGGCGCGGCGATGCACGGTGGTGGCGTAGCGGCTCCCAGAGCTGGTCGCCGAGGAAGTAGCCGAGCAATCCGCGGTGAGTGGCCACGACCATCAGGTACCAGGGCAGAGCGATCGCGGCGAACAGCCACCAGCCACGACGCGGCCCGAGCCAGCGGAGGACTCGCGTGTCGCGCGACAGGAGTGCCGTGATCAGGACCGGCAGCGCCAGTGTGCACGAACACCACGGGGCCCTTCGCCAGGAAGCCGATTCCCAGAGCGGCCAGCGCCCACCCCGAAGGTGCGAGCGCCCAGTAGAGCGCCACCGCGGCCGCGAGGAACGGATCGGCGGCGAGCGCGCGACCCACCACGGCGAACAGCAGCATGGAGCCGAGCACCCATACCGCACGTCCGCCGCCGATCTCGAGCGCCACGAAGCGCCGCGTCGCCGTCCATGCGGTCGCGGCGAGCGCGTCACGATGGACGCCAGCACCACGCCGAGGCGCGCGCCGAAGGCGTCGACGCCGAACAGGGCCATGCCGCCGGCCGCCGACCAGTAGGCGAGCGGCGGCTTGTGGAAATGGTGGATCCCGTCGAGCCGCGGCGCCAGCCAGTCACCCGATGCGAGCATCTCGCGTGCGATCTCGCCGTAGCGTGTCTCGGTGGGCTCGAGGAGACCGAGCGCCCCGGCGGTGACGAGCCAGCCCGCCGCGACCAGCGCGATCGCCAGCGCCGGATGCTCGAGCGCCGGGGCTCGCCGGCCGTCCGGCGGGGCACTCATGCGGTCTGCGCGTGGGAGCCGCGGCGGCCGAGGGCCAGATTGCGGGCGTAGATCAGCAGTCCCGCGCCTTGGCCGATCGCGAAAACCGGGTCCTTGCGGTGGATGGAATAGGCGAGCAGCGCGATGCCGCCGATCGAAGCTCAGGTACCAGAATGTGATCGGCACCACCACGCGGCCGTGGCGCTCGGATGCCACCCACTGAACGAAGAAACGGGAGCCGAACAGCACCTGCCCCACGAATCCCAGGGCATACCAGCCAGCGGGGAGTGGAACCAACCGTTCATCGCGTCACCTCGCGGATTCGATAGCGCAGCAGGCGAGACTTGAGCCAGCGCACGCCCGACCAGGTCGTAGAGGCCGCGCCAGAGCCGGTTCGAGACCCCGTACTTCGACTGGCCGTGGCGCCGCGGTCGGTGGGAGAGCGGGACCTCGGCAAAGCGCGCGCCGCGGAAGACGCAGAGCGCGGGCAGGAAGCGGTGGGCGCCGACGAACATCGGCAGCCCCTCCAGCGCCTCGCGGCGGTAGGCCTTGAACGAGCACCCGATGTCGGTGACCGGATCGCCCAGCACGGCGCGCCGCGTGCGCGTTGGCGATGCGCGACGAAGCCAGCCGCACCCAGCCGTCCTGACGCGCCTGCCGCACGCCCGAGACCACGTCGGCGTTCTCGAGCGCCGCCAGCAGCCGCGGCAGGTCGGCGGGATCGTTCTGCAGGTCGGCGTCGAGCGTCACCACGATCGCCCCGCGCGCGCGGGAAGCCCGGCCGCCAGCGCTCCGCTCTGGCCGACGTTGCGCTCGAGGAGGAGCGGCACGATGCGGGGATCGCTGCGTGGCGGCGGCACGCATCCATTCGCCGCTCCCGTCGGTGCTGCCGTCGTCGACGAGCAACGACCTCCCAGCGGCTGCCGGTGGCGTCGAGCGCGAGGCGCAGCTCTTCGAGCAGCACCGGCAGATTCTCGCGCTCGTTGTACGCCGGGATCACCGCGGAGATCTGGGGGAGCGTCCTGGCTCATGCGGGGCCGAAGTGTGCTCCCGCCTCGAACGGTTGTCCAACGCCGCGCAGCCATGATAGAAAACGCATCGGCATGGCACGACGCCGACGCCCGCCCCGACCGTTCGAGCAGCTGGCCATGGATCTCGGCCCGCAGCGCCCGCCGCTGGCGTTTCTCGCGGCTGGTGCTCGCCTGCACGCCATTTCGCCCGCATTCGCGAGAAGCTCGAGTACGTTCGGCGATTCTTTCCCGAGATGGACGACGCCACGATCCGCGTGGGGCTCGCGCGCAAGCCCGGCGTGCTCGGCTGGGGATCACTCGATCCGGACGATCCCGGGGTCTGGGTCCGGCCGCGGCGACTCGACGCGTTCACGATCGCGCACGAGTTCACCCACCTGCTCCAGGCGCGCGGACTGGTGCCCCGCGGTGAGCGCGCCTGCGACCTGTTCGCGCTCGCCCGCTCGCCGCTCCTGATCGACCAGCCTCCCGGCTACCTCCGAGTGCCGCGGGCGGTGCGCTATCTCAAGCGGCTCGACGGCGCGCAGTCCAGGGTTCTCTACGAGGCGGCGCGCCGCGCCTCGCGGCGCGCGCGGAGCGGCGACCGGCGCTACCTGCGGCGCTTCGAGCGCGACGTGGCGGCGAGGTGGCCCGCAGCGCCGCGCGGCGCCCGGCTCATCGGCGAAGAAGCGCCCTCGCCGGCATCCGTGTGATCGTGGCCGCCGCTGTCGGGCGGGTCGCGGGCGTCGCTCGCGCGGGCTGAGTGGAAGCGCCGCTGCGTGAAACCGAAGATGTCCTGGAGCACGAAGTCGGAGAGCTCCACCACCTGAGCGCGCTGGAAGAACCACAGCGGGAATCCGCAGAACACCATCTGCGGCGACTGGAAGCCATGGTAGTAGGTCATGACCGGCAGCACGCCGGGGACCGATCCCGCCGGCGGCCATATAGAGTGTGTCCAGCGTCGATTGCTCGTCGGGGTGGTCGGGATCAGGTGCTGGCGTTCTCGCGGATGAAGTTCGGCACCGAGCCGAACTGCGGATTGCGTCCGATGTATTCCGCGTCGTAGCTGCTCAGCAGGTAGAACGAGTTGAGGCATGATCGGAGCGGCGACGGCGGATCGGTGGCGCAGGTCTTGCCCCTCAGCACCTGCATGAGCGGGTTGTTCATGAGCCGCGCGTAATTGGGCTGGCTGAGATCGCGATTCAGGCCCTGACCCGACCAGTCGCGACCCATCGCCGCGTTTTCCCACGGCGCGAGTTCGGGAATGTTGACCAGCGCTTGCCGTGCTCCAGGCCGCACAGCCACCGCCGACTGCCAGTGCGGGAAGTCGTACATGAAGCGTCCCGGGATCAGCTCGAGATTCGCGTTGGTCCAGTCGTCCACCGGCGTGTTGCGCTGCCCCCAGCTGACCAGCGTGGCGTAGGCGGCGGCGCCGCCGAACATCCACACCCTGCCCCCTGCTTCATGTAGGTCGATATGGTGGAGGGTTGCCCCGGCTGACTCATGTAACGCAGCGAGGTGACGGGCTGGAGGAGCGACGAAGGCGGGCCGGTGTAGGTGGCCCCGGCACCATCGGTGTACCACACCACGAGCTTGTACTTGCCGAGGCGCGCCAGCGGCACGATCCCGCTGATGATGCCGCGCGACCCGAGCGTGTCGGGGGCAATACGTCCGTACGGAAAGGATAGCCGTCGAAGATGCCGCGCGGGCTCAGGGAGCCGGCGGGATAGTCCCTGCCATGCGTAGCCACCCCTTGGCGAAGAAGAAGGTGTCGAGCTCCGCGGCCGAGGGCCAGGTGCCGCTCGGTTTCGCGACCCTGGGCGGGTTGGTCCCGAACTCGATCTTGGTCGGGTGTGAGGCGGGTGTCGTCGACGAACAGGATGTCGCGCTCGAACGTCGCCGCGACCACCGTGAAATGGATGATCCCCGAGACTCCGGAGCCCGTTGTTGTCCTCGGCCTCGATGAAGAACAAATGGTCTCTCCCCGTTGTTGAAGAACGGCCCGATTGTCGCGGTGATGTTCTGAAGGCTGGAGGTGCTCCAGTGACCCCAGTCGGTCTGCTCGTTGGTGCGCGGCGTCTCGTCGGCCAGGTCCTGCAGGTCGAGCACCCAGCGGTAGCGCCGCATGTCCCGCTCCGGGCGGCGGAATGGCGATCCAGAAGAACGTCACCGGCTGTCCCGCCGGCACCTCGAGGTTGAAGTAGCGCGTCGGATCGTTGGCGTAGCCGCCACTCCTGGTAGCAGAAGTTGAAGAAGTCGTTGAACATGCAGATCTGCGGCCCGCGCGTGCCGGCGTAGGTGACGGTAGAACTTCAGCATGTTCGAGCTCGGCGAGAAGATCGGGTCGTAGGCGCCGGCTTCGTCGAAGCCCGTCACCGCGAACACGTAGTACTGGCTGGGAATCAGGTTGGTGTACTGGACCTCCGGTGGTTTCGGCGCTGCTGGAATCCCACGCCGTGCAGGTCGGGCACAGATCCGAAGGCCCGAACGTCGGCGCGTAGACGTTCCGGATGAAGTCGGATTCGAAATCAAGAACGAGACGAAATCGAGGATCCCCGGGAAGTCCGGGTTGTGCTGCGCGAACAGCCGGAACCTGTACTTCACCGGCTTGGTCGTGAACTGCCCGTCGGGATCGATCCCACGCCAGTGGATACGCACCGTTGGTGCTGAGCGATTGGCGTGAAGACGGAGTTGGGCGTCGGGCGTCGATGAACACGGTCGGTGCCTGGGTGTAGGAGAAGAACGTCCGCCAGCACCGGTTTCGACACCGCACCCTGGTTGTCCACCGCCGCGATCGCGAAGGTGTGGTACTCGTTGGCGCGCGCGAACCCTGACGACGAATCCGGGTTCTGGGCTTTGAAAGAAGATGATCTGCTCGTTCTTGATCGTGCTGGTCAGGCGCGAGGACCCGACCGCGCGACCGAGTCGGGGCGGTCGGATCGACGGCGATCAGGTAGTGGTCGACGCGCCCGTCGGGGTCGTAGCCCACCCAGTTCATGCGATAGGCGTAGAAGTACTGGTCTGGGTGCTGACCGGGGCCTGGGTGAGCCGGACCTCGGGAATCATGTTGTCCCGAAAGACCGTGTCGATCTTGTGGCTGCAGCCTCCGGCGAACAGCAAGGGGATCCCCAACGCCGCAGCGCGGGCGGTCCTCGCCAACTGGGTTCTCATTCTTCGCTCCTATATGCCAAGCACAGCGAACCCGGTCGGCCAAGCTCGGGAGGCCTTCCCGCTCCGATCGTGACACGGTAAAGCCGATTTCGGGCCGGGACTCAATCGAGAGGCGAACGCCGTTTCTTGAAGCAGCGCCGGCACCCTGCCATGCTCGCCGCCATTCGCGCGGCGGTGAACCAGGAGACGACATGCAGCGCTCGATCCACGAATCCGGACCCCACCCACCCGCCGGCCCGACGGAACGGGTGCGGGTCGCCGCCGCCGTGGTGTGGCGGGGCGGGCGTCTGCTCCTCGCCCAGCGTCCTCCAGGCCTCTGGGGCTCCAGTGGGAGTTTCCCGGCGGCAAGATCGAGCCGGGCGAGAGTCCCGAGCAAGCCCTGGTACGCGAGATCCACGAAGAGCTCGGCGTCCACGCGCGGGCCGGCGAGATCCTGAGCGTGGAGACGCACGATTATCCGCACGGGCTCGAGGTCGAGATCGCATTCGTTCGTTGCGAGCTCGATTCAGGAGGATCTCGAGCCGGGCGCGGGAATCCACGACCTGCGCTGGTGGGAGCCCGAGGCCATCGACACCTCTCAGGTGCTGGCTGGCGATCGCCGGTTCCTCGCCACGCTCATGGCCGCAGCCCGGACGAAGGCCTGGGGCTTGGGCAGCATGTGGCTGCTCGACGCCGCCGGCACCGTTCTCCCGGAAGGGATACGGTTCTTCACCATCGGGTGGTGGGTGATCCACCTGATCGCGGTCGTGCTGGTGTTCGCCTGGGGGTACCGCAAGAGTCGTAAGGACGAGCGCCGCGAGCAGCGCCCTGCACCGGGTGCCGAAGCGACCCCGGTAAGCTCGTGACGGTGGGCCCCGGCCCTCAGGAAGCGCGCACGACTCGCCGATAACCGCGGGGTTATGGGACCCCTGCTCCAGCCGACTCCGATGCAGGCTGCGCGATGGCCGCGACCCTGGTCGTGGCGGGCGCGCTCGATCTTTCGGCGCCGGTCTGAGGGCGCTGCGCCATCCGCCGCCGGCTGCGGCGACTGGCCAAACCCGAGCTCACGCTCGACGCCGCGGGATTCGGCGCAGGTGCAGGGTCGCGTCGCGCTCGAGAGTCCCCTGGTGGGTCCGCTGTCAGCCCAGCCGTGCGCCGGATTCGTCCTCGAGGTCCTGACCGACTCGCGGCGTCGGATCGCGACCCTCGAGGAGCCGTCGGGCCTTCCGTCTGATCGGAGACGGCATGTCCGCGCGTGTTGTCGGCGCGGAGTCCGTAGCGTGGGATCTCGGTGTCACTGCCGAACGCGTGGTGCGCCCCGGCGATTCGATCTCGCAGAACCTCACCGCGCTGCTCACCGGCTCCGCGGAGGTGGCGTGGGTGCGCCGCAGCGGCGGAACGGTGACGCTGATCGAGCGGGCGCTGCTCGCGGGTCAGGGCGCTCACGTCATCGGCCGCGTGCGCGCCGCGCATCCGCACGAGATTCCGGAAACGGTCGCCTTCGTCCGCACCGGCACCGACGACGTCCCGCTCTCCCTCCCGCGCGGCAGCGGCGGCCACGACGCCGATCTCTGGATCGAGCCGGAGGATCCGCTCGATTACCTGCGCGTTTTCGACCATCTCCCCACGAGCACCGAGCTCGCGATCCCGGTGTGGCGCGTGCTGGGCGTGGCGTTGGGACCGACGCTGGCGCTCGCGGGCCTCCTCTACCTGGCGCGCGCGGCGGATCGCCTGCGCGGCGGCTTCTGACCATGACCGACTTCCGGCTCCCGATCACCGCGGGCGTGGCGCTGGTCACGGGACCGTGGGTGTTCTGGCGCGGCTTCCGGGCGCTCCGGACCTGTCAGCTCATCGAGAACACTCCCACCGCGCACATCCGCTCGGCGGCCATGGGACTCGTCGAGCTCCGCGCCAAGATCCGCGAGCGCAGCCAGACGTTCGCACCTTTCTCCGGGTCGCGCCTGTGCCTACTGGGAGGTCGACATCGCGGTGCGCGGACGGAATCGCGGGAGCTGGTCGACCATCCATCGCAACGCTTCGGGCAATCCGTTCTTCATCAGGACGAGTCGGGGGTGGCGCTGGTGTATCCGCACGGCGCGGATTGCAAAGGTGCGCTTCGGCACGGACGAAGAGTGTTCCGGCCTCAACCTGCCCGAAGTGTACGCCGCTTATCTGGAAGGAGCATTCCTCGCTAGGGGATCACCTTCGGGCGGCTGTCGTGGATGCGCTTTCGCGAGCGCACGCTCGAAGAGGACATGCAGGTGTTCGTGCTCGGCACCGCGATGCCGCGGAGCCGCGCGGTCTCCGTGAACGAGGACGCCGAGGCGCTCGCGGCCACGGGCACGGACGGACTCGGCGATCGCCGCCGGCACGAGCTGGACGAGGAGACCGCAGCGGTCATCCGCCGCGGCGAGAACGAGCGCGCGTTCATCATCAGCCAGGAGTCCGAGCGTGATCTGGTCTTCGGGTTGAAGATCAAGGCCGCCGCCATGATCTGGGGCGGTCCGCTGCTGGCGTTGTTCGGTCTGGGCTACTGGCTCATGGCCATCGGGTCGCACCGCACCCTCGGGTAGCGGCGGCGGCAGCAACCTGTCCGCGAGGGCGGGAGGGACGGAGGCGACATGTTCGTGGGTGAGATCTTCTGGACCGCGGTGATCGGCTTCGCGCTGATCGGCGGCGTGGGGTACTTCCTCTCGATCTACAACGGCCTGGTGGCGCTGCGCAACAACATCGAGCGCTCGTGGTCGAACATCGACGTGCTGCTCAAGCAGCGGCACGACGAGCTGCCCAAGCTCATCAAGACCTGCGAGGGCTACATGCAGCACGAGCGCGCAGGTGTTCGACAAGCTGTGCGAGGCACGCGGCGCGCTGGCCGCGGCGCGGTCGATCGCCGAGCGCGCCGAGGCCGAGGGCATGCTCACGCAGGCGCTGGGCGCGATCTTCGCGGTCGCCGAGGGCGTATCCGGACCTCAAGGCGAATCAGTCGTTCATCCAGCTGCAGAGCCGGATCAGCGATCTCGAGAACCAGATCGCCGATCGCCGCGAGTACTACAACGACACCGTGACGACCTTCAACACCCGCATCCAGCAGATCCCCGACCAGTTCGTGGCCGGCATGCTGGGTTGCGTTCCGGCCGAGGTCTTCCAGGTGGACGCCGAAGATCGCCGCGACGTCGAGGTCAAGTTCGCCGCGTAGGAGCGCGCACGCTCAGTGACTCCGGGTCCTGCGCCACGTCTCGTAGACGGGCTGCAGGACCTGGTCGCGATGGTCGAGCAGTTGCTTCAGGATCTCGATCGGCCGCTCTTCGGAGATCGGCAGGAATCCCACGACGGCGTCGTCGCCCCGCGGGCGTGGGTCCCACTCGTGGAGATAGCCGCGGGCGGCGACGGCGTAGACCACGCGGCCGCCGCCCTGCGGCCGCGCGGCCGCGAACGCGAGCTCGACACGGTCCGGCGGGAGCAGGACGGCGCGGCGCTCGTCGTCGGCGCCGAGCGCATCCCGGAAGTCTTCGCCCGCAGGGCCGGCAGCCGAGAGCATGTCGAGCGATTGCATCGGAAGCGGCCGCGAGTCGCCCCAATCGGCCGACAGGGCATCGATCCTCACACGTCCGCCATGCTCCGCAGGCGCACCTTCACGGTGTCCCCGCTCCGGGCGGGATGGCGATCCTGAGCGCTCGGCTGAAGCGTCACCGCGCTCGCCTCGGGCTGCAACACGCCGGCGACTTCCCAGTCGCGGCCGTTCCACAAACGCACCTCGAGCGACGCGTCGCGGAGGTAGCGCCGCAGCTGTGCGATCAGCTCGGGTCGGTCTCGATCGCATGCGCCAGCAGGGCCGCCTGGCCGCCGACCACCCGGCACAGGGAGGTGTAGACCGCGCTCGACAGGGCGGTGTTGATCCCGGTGAGAACCAGGAGGCCAGAAGCCGTCTCGCGTGGTCGCACGAACTCGAGCTCGAGGACGTCTTCGTAGCCGGAAGTCGGCGTCAGGCGCGAGAGGTCACACTCCCACAGGCGCCCATCCACCGCGGGTCACCTCGGGGAGCAGGTCGTGCTCCGCGGCGTCGTGCGTGCCGCGAGCCGGCGCCACGGGGTGCTGCAGCGGCCACGCCCGCCCCTGGTCGTCGAGCACGGCGCCCGCCGCCTGGCCGAGCTCGATGGCGAGAAGGTGGATCGAGTCGACGTAGTGGGTCTCCTGGCGCTCGTTGGTCAATCGCAGGCGGACGACGCCGTGCTCCGCCCGTGCCGCCGGCAGCAGGTGCGCCGTGGTCAGCTCCAGCGCCCTGCCCCAGGCGACCCCGAACGGTTCCGCCTGCAGCTCGTATCGCGAGCCATTCCACGCATAGACGTACGGACAGCTCGTGCCGCCCACACGCCGCCGGAGCTCGAAATCACCACGGCGTGTCCGGCCAGCCCGTTTTTCGAGCCGTTCGCCTCGGCGACGTAGGCGACGAACAACGCGGTGACGCCCACCACGGCGAGTCCCTTCATGAAGCTCGAGGAGTTCGTCTTGACGGCGATCACCTGATCGAACGGAATGGAGCCCTGAAAGGGAGAGGTTTGACCGCGCTGGGAGAGCGTCCCCGATCCCCGGATGGCCGAATCCCCGAGCGCATGCTCGCGAAGGTCGAACACGCGATCCTCCTGGGCGTAGACCGTGATCCGTTGCTCAGCCTTCAGGTTGGAGAACTCATCCCGCGTCGTGAGCTTGCGCGAGGTCAGCGCAACCGGTCAGAGCGCCGAGCAGAGCGATCCCTGCCGCGACCGCGACGATTCGTGACATGGACGAAGCTCCTTCCATCGAGCCGACTCCTCAGAAGAAGAGCGTGAACGACCCGCCGAACGCCACCCCGCTCAGGTTCAGCGTGACCTTGCCTCCCGGCGTGTCCGTCGACTCGTCGCCCACGCCGATGTACTGAAGATTCCCCTGGACCGCGCCGTGCGGTCCGGTGCGAACGGTCAGACCACCGGCGGTCGTCCAGTACGAGGCCGCCGCCGTCGAAGCTGAGGGTTTGCAGCACGGTGCTGTTGGGCCCGGCCGCGTCGTACCTGCGACTGAAGTTGAAGCCGTACTTGCCTCCGCCGAGCCCCAGGGAGAGCGACACGCTCCTGGCCGACCGCAACGTGTAGTGGCCCGACACCAATCCTCCGAGCAGTGTCAGCTCGTCGTCCGAGTGGTTCGTCTTCGCGGCCTGGCAGGTGACGTCGAGCGACCGGTTGATCCACAAGGTGAACGCCGACGTCACCATGGCCCCGGGAGCGATGTCTCCAGCCGTGGTGATCGCGAATCCCTGGGCGATCATCGCTTCTTCCATGGTGCGGAACGCCTGCTCGACCTGCCCGAAGTCCGCGACGTACCCGGCCATCCCGATCGAGACGCTGACCCGGGGATAGGCGGTGGGAAGCTCGTTCTGGGCGAAAGGCAGGAGATTGCGGGACTCGGCGGGAGGAGCGGTGACGGTCGGGGTGGCGGAGGTCGCCGGAGGATTCGTGGGCTTCGCAGGGGAGGTCGCGCTCAGCGGAGTCGGCGCCCTCGGCTTGTGCCGCCGGCGGATAGGCGAGCGCGAGCCAGGCGACCAGTGCCGTGAGGGGCGCCCGCCACCCGCGTGGGCTGCGGCGACCGATCGGCATGCGGCAACGGACGACCATGATTTCGCGCCCCAGCGGCCTTGATGCACTCGAACGACGGAGAGGTCGAGGTGCGGGGGCCACCGGGTGAATCGCGGGTCGGCTCGGAACGAGCGGCCGCGCTCTCGTTGCGTCCGCCCCCAGAATAGGTCGCCCGAGCCCCATGAGGACAGCCATTTCGCTCTGGTCTCAGGGGCCTCCGCTCTCCAGGCACGGAGCGCAGGCCGTGGGCCCGGCGCCAAGGCGCGACGTGGACGCTCCGAACACCCCCGTGTAGACTCGCGCGCGCTTCCGGCACGAAGGAAGTTCGGGAGCGCTCGCACTTCCCCCAGAGAGCCATTCCATCGCCATGAACGTGCTGGTCACCGGGGCGTCCGGCTTCATCGGACAGCCCCTCGTGCGACGACCTGCTCGCGCACGGTCACTGGGTGCGCGCCCTGGTCCGCCGCGCCGGGGAGGCGACGCTGCTCCCGGGCGCCGACGTCGAGGTCGGGGACCTGCGCGACAGCGGCGCGGTGGAGCGCGCCACACGCGGCATGGACGCGATCGTCCACCTGGCGTGGGCCACGGGCGTCGCACGCGAGTCCTCGGCACGCGTGGTGAACGTGGACGGCACGCGCCGGCTGGTGGATGCGGCACGCGTTCATGGAGCGCGCCGCTTCGTGTTCGTCTCCTCGATTTCGGCGGCGCGGGAGCGCATGGGCCCGTATGGCCGCACCAAGCTCGAGGCCGAGCGTCTGGTGGCCGGCTCGGGACTCGAATGGGTGATCCTCCGGCCTTCGCTGGTCTACGGTCCGGGGCCTCTGGGGCTGTTCGCCCGGCTCGAGCGCTCACTGCGCGGCCCGGTCGTGCCGATCGTGGGCGACGGCTCGATCGAGCTCGATCCCATCCATGTGGAGGACGTGTGCGCGGTCATCGAGCAATGCCTGGTCCGTGCCGATAGCATGGGGAAGCGCTACGACCTGCTCGGCCCGGAGCGCGTGACGTTCCGCGAGCTCCTGGTACGGCTGGCGGCGTCGATCGATGCGCGACCACGCTTCGTGGCGATTCCCGCGGGGCTCGCCCTGTCGCTCGCGCGCTTGCTCGGCGCGGTGATGGAGCGCCCGCCACTCTCGGAGGACAACGTGCTCGGCATGATCTCACCGGCGTCGGTGGACGGCGGTGTCGCGCGCCGCGAGTTTCCGATCGCATGGACCTCGCTGAGCGAGGGCCTCCGCTCGCTGGGAAAGGCCGTCCAACCCGCATGAACGTCCCGGCCGCGACGCTCACCCGTCTGACCGAGGCGCCCGCCCCGCTGCGACCCACGCGAGTCGCGATGATCGGTCTCGGCAAGATGGGCGTGGCGCACACCGCGGTGCTCGCCTCGATTCCCGACGTCGAGCTGGTGGGCTTGTGCGATCGGCACGCGCCGCTGGGGAGGAGTCTGCAGGGACTCGGCCACCAGGCGCCCTTCTTCGCGAGCGCCGAACGCATGCTCGAGAAGACGCGGCCCGAGGCGGTGTTCGTGTGCGCACAGCAGGACGTGCACCTGCCGCTCGCGAGGCTCGCGCTCGAGGCGGGCGCGGCGGTCTTCGTCGAGAAGCCGCTCGCCCACACGCTGGCCGATGCGGAGGCGCTCGCGCCGCGGCGGCGCAACATGGCAAGCCGGTAGCGTGCGGCTTCAACCTGGCGTTCGTGCCGATCTTCGCGGCGGCGCACCATGCGCTCTCCTCCGGCGTGATCGGCGAGGTGCGACAGGCGCGCTCCGCGATGTACCTGTCCCAGACCTTCGGGCCGCGCAAGGGCTGGATGTACGAGCTCGAGCGCTCCGGCGGCGGCGTGGTCATGAACGTCGCCTCGCACCTGCTCTTCCTGCTGCACTGGATGCTCGGCTCTCCGGTCGAGGTGCGCGCCACCTGGAACCGCTTCTTCGGCGAGGTCGAGGACGAGCTGCACGCCATGATGCGCTTGCCGAGCGGCGCCGAGGTGGGCTTCGACTCCTCGTGGAGCATGCCCGGATATCCGTACTCGGCCGCGGTGATCGAGATCGAGGCGAGCAACGGCAAGCTGCTGGTCTCGAACGACGCGCTCGAGCTCGAGCTGGCCACGGCGCACGGCGGCTGGCCTTCAGGAGTCACACGGATCCAGGAAGCGCACCTGCCGCAGCCGGCGCGCTTCGATGTGAACGGCGAGAGCTATTACCTCGAGGACGCGGCGTTCCTGCATTGGGTGACCGGCGGCAGCGCGCCGCCCAACACCGCCGAAGCCGGACTCGCGGTGCAGCGGATGATCGACGGGGTCTATCGATCGGCGCGCGAGAACGGCGTCGTGGTGAAGGTCGATCCATGAACGCGCCGCCGACGGTGCCGCGCCTGCTGCTCGCCACCGAATCGCTGCTCGGCTTCACCCGGGCGCCGCGCGATCGGCTCCTGCAGATCACCGCGCGCTTCGCGCAGCCGGAGTCGCTGGCGGTGACGTTCGCGCGCGCGCTCAAGATCGGCGCCGACGGCGTGCTCGCCAGCCCGTCGCACGCGCTCGCCGATGCGCTGAACGAGCTCCGCCACACCGTGCCGGTCTACGCGCTCCTGCCCAACGTGCCCGAGTACGTGCGTGACAGCTCGGAGCGGGGGCTGGTGGGGGCGGCGATGAAGCGCGTGAAGCGCGCGGGGCTCGGCGCGCGCCTGCGGCTCGGCTGGACCGCGCTCACGCACGCCTCGGGCGTCCTGCGCAGCGACTTCGCGGCGCTCGTGCCGCTGCTGCTCGAGCTGGAATCCGCGTGGCTCCAGAAGCGCGAAGTACGCGGCATCGTGCTGGCCGCGGCGCTCACCGACCTCGGGCTGGCAGGCCGGCACCGGCGCTTCTTCGAAGGCGTCGTGCGCTTCGTGCACGAGCGCTTCGGCGGGGCGGCCGCGTTCGAGACCCACAACCTCGGCCATCTGCTCGACGCGCTCGACGAGTGGGGCGTGCGGCCTGATTTCGTGGTCGGCCCGGTCAACCCGCTCGGTCTGATGATGAAGCCGACGCCGTCTCACGTGCTCGAGGCGATGCGCCGCTCGCCGATTCCGGTGATCGCCAGGGAGCTGAGGGCGGGTGGCGCGGTGCCGCTCGCTGCGGGTGCGCGCTATGCGCTCGATCACGGCGCCAAGGGTCTGGCGCCGGACCTGGTCGATGTCGACGATCTCGCCGCGGAGTTCAGCGAGCTGGCGCAGGCGCTCGGCCTCCCGGCGCCCGCCTGACGCCAAGTCTCAGGCCCGCGCGATCCAGAACGAGCCGGGCTCGCGGTGCGGCTCCTCGGCCAGCACCGGACAGCGGGCGGCGAGCGCTTCCCAATGGTCGTGCTTCAGGTGGTTGAGCGCCGCCACCACGCGAAACTCTCGATTGAACGTGAGGAACGCCTCGAGCAGGTACTGCTCGTTCCAGAAGCGCACGCGCTCGTGGATCCAGTCGTCGGGCACGTCGCGCGGGGTGGTGATGTCGTGCACGTGGACCAGCACGCCGGACGCCAGTCGCGGCAGCAGTTCGAGGTATTCAAACACCACGTCGCCCTGCGGCCGGATGACGTGCGAGGAGTCGATGAACAGCACGTCGTTTCGGCCGAGACCCTCGAACCAGGCCGGTGCCGCACGTTCGACCCGTTCCCGCACCACGCTCACGCCGAGGACTCGAGCCACGGCATCTCGTAGGGCTCGATACAGACGTGCTCGGCCGTCCACGACGGATCGTCCTCGCGATTGCGGCGCAGGGCCGCCGCCGCCATGAGGGTCGAGCGTCCGCTGCCGATCTCCACGATCCGCCGCGGGCGAAAGTGGCGGATGATGCTGTACAGGATCTCGGCGTCGCCGGAACCGAAGGACTCGTTGTCGTACCAGTAGCCGGGCGCCGTGGCCGCCGACGCGGAAACGCGCGCAGCTCTTCCTGCCAGTGGAACTGACGGAGTAGCTCGAGCTGGCTCTCGATGGCCAGATCGAGCCCCGGAAGCACGCGAGGCTCGCGCAGCGACCGCCACAGATGCTTCGGCTGGAACAGCGGCTCGTAGTAGTGGTCGCGCACGGGAAACACGCCGACCGCGCGCAGGATGCCGCGCGCCACCGGCATGCGCTGCACGCCCGCGCTCCGCACCCGCTCGAGCCAGGCGGCGGAGAGGAGCGTGAGCGGCGCGAGGACGATGTCGAGGAGGGCGACCAGGAACTCGAGCGCTCGCTTCATCGCGCGGCAGGGTGCCCGGAGGTGCCAAGGAGTGCAAGCCCGACCGACGTGCGGCCGGCACGCAAATGGGTTGATCCGGCGATCCCGTGGCGGCGAACATGCCCCCGGGAAGGTCGGTGCCCAGGAGGAGAGCCGCCTAGTCGTGGAGTTCCCGGACCGCACCACCGCGGGTCGCATGCTGGGCGACGCCGTCGCGCACAGCGTCGGAGAATCGCGCTGCCGCCTCTACGGGCTCGCACGCGGCGGCGTGCTGGTCGCGAAGCCGATGGCCGAGCGGCTGGGCGCGGCGCTCGAGGTGATGATCGCCTGCAAGATCGGGGCTCCGCACCAGCCGGAGTTCGCGGTGGGCGCCCTGGCCGAAGGCGGCGGCGTCTCGTGGGACGAGTCGGCGCTCAGGGCACTCCATCTCGACGCAGCCTGGCAGGCGCGTGCCGCGCGCGACGTTCAGGCCGAGGTCGAGCGGCGCGTGACGCGGTACCGCGGTCGTGCCCTCACCGTCGATCCGGAAGAGGTGGCCATCGTCGTCGACGACGGCATCGCCACCGGCGCCACGGTGCTGGCGGCGCTGCGCGGTCTCGGAGCGCTCGGCGCTCACCATCGCGCCGTGGCGGCGCCGGTGGCGGCGCGTGAAGCGCTCGAGCACCTGCGCGCCGAAACGGATTGGGCGGTGGCGCTCATCGTGCCTGTGGAGTTCCGCGCGGTCGGTCTTCACTACGCGGACTTCGAGCCGGTCGAGGACCGCGAGGTCCTGGCGATCCTGAATCGCCCGGTCTGAGCCGCGGCTCAGCCGTCGTGCGCGCTGCGCGCGGCGACGCTCTCGCCCTCGATCGGGCTGGGTCCGCCCACCGTGTCCGGCGCCTCGCCGGTCTCCGCAGCCTGCCCAATGAGCTCCGTGGGCTGGTCTTCGAGCGCCAGAGCCAATACCTGCTCGATGCGGTCGACCGGTGCGAAGATGAGTTGGCTACGCGCTTCCACGGGGATCTCCTCGAGATCCTTCTGATTCTCGGCGGGGATGATCACCGTCTTGATCCCGGCGCGGTGGGCGGCGAGCGCCTTCTCCTTGAGACCGCCGATCGGCAGCACGCGGCCGAGCAGCGTGATCTCGCCGGTCATTGCGATCCCGGAGCGCATCTTGCGGCCGGTGAGGAGGCTCACCAGTGCCGTGCAGAGCGTGATGCCCGCCGACGGCCCGTCCTTCGCGATCGCGCCCGACGGCAGGTGGATGTGGAGGTCCGTTCCCTCGAAGAAGTTCGGATCGATGCCGAGCGCGGCGGCGTTCGCGCGGATGTACGACAGCGCCGCCTGGGCCGATTCCCTCATCACCTCGCCGAGCTGGCCGGTCAGGATGAGCCCTTTCGATCCTGACATCGCGGTGGCCTCGACGATGAGCACCTCGCCACCGTTCGGCGTCCAGGCCAGGCCGAGCGCCGCGCCCGGACTGTCGATGCGGGTGAACTGCTCCGAGTGGAACGGCTCGGGCCCGAGTAGCTCGCGCACGCGCTCCAGTCCGATCTCGAGCGGCGGGTTCAGCTCCTCGGCGATCTGCTTGGCCGTGCGGCGTTGGAGGTTCGCGAGCTCCCGCGCCAGGTTCCGCAGTCCGGCCTCGCTCGTATACGAGCGGATCAGCTTGAGGATCGCCTCGTCGGTGATGGTGATGCCGAGCGACTCGAGGCCGTTCTCGCCAATGGCCCGCGGCCACAGGTGGATCTTTGCGATCGCGAGCTTCTCGCCATCGGTGTACCCCGCCAGCTCGATCACCTCCATGCGATCGCGCAGCGCCGGCGGGACCGGATCGAGGTAGTTGGCGGTGGTAATGAACATCACCTGCGACAGGTCGAACGGCACGTCGAGATAGTGATCGATGAACGCGTGGTTCTGCTCGGGATCCAGCACCTCGAGCAGCGCGCTCGACGGATCGCCGTGGAAGTCGTTGGCCAGCTTGTCGATCTCGTCCAGCATGAACAGGGGATTGCGCGAGCCCGCGCGCCGGATGCCGCGCAGGATGTTGCCAGGCAAGGCCCCGATGTAGGTGCGGCGGTGGCCGCGGATCTCCGCCTCGTCGCGCACGCCGCCCAGCGACTGGTGCACGAACTTGCGGCCGAGCGCGCGGGCGATGCTCATGCCGAGCGAGGTCTTGCCCGTGCCGGGCGGGCCCGCGAAGCACAGGATGGGCGTGCGCGCATCGGCCTTGAAGCGCCGCACCGCCAGGTACTCGAGGATCCGCTCCTTGATCTTGTCGAGGCCATAGTGGTCCTCGTCGAGCACCTGGCGCGCGTGCTTGAGATCGAGCTGATCCTCGGTCGTGATCGACCATGGCATGTCGCACAGCCACTCGAGGTAGGTGCGGGCCACGGTGTACTCGGCGGACTGGAGCGGAATCCTCGCCAGGCGCTCCACCTCGCGGTCAGCCTCTTTCCGGACGTCTGGAGGCATCTGCGCCTTCTCGATCCGCTCCTTGATCTCGGTGATTTGACGCTGGGCGTCGTCGCCTTCTCCGAGCTCCTTCTGGATGGCCTCCATTTGCTGGCGGAGCACGAACTCGCGCTGTTTCTGGTCGAGGTTCTCGCGCACCGACTCCTGGATCTTTGACCGACCTCCATCACCTGGAGCTGGTGCACGAGGTACGCGTTGATGAGCCGCAGCCGCTCCTTGGCGTCGAGTGTCTCGAGCAGGTGCTGTTTGTCGGCGGGCGGCATCTCCAGCAGCGAGGCCATGAAGTCGGCGAGCCGTCCGGGCGTGGCCTGATTGCGCGCGGCCGCCACCGCCTCCATCGGAAGACCCTGGGACATGGTGACGATGCGCTCGAACTCGCCGAGCAGCGTCTGGGTGAGCGCCTCGGTCTCGAGATCGACCGGCTCCATGTCGGCGAGCGGCGCAGGTCCGCGCCACCAGGAAGGGCTCGCGCGTGACGATGCCGTCGAGGTTCACGCGGCCCGTGCCCTGCACGATGATCGAGACGCGCTCGTCCGGGAGCCGCACCATTCGCAGCACCACCGCGAGCGTGCCGACGCCGAAGAGATCGGATGCGGCGGGGTCCTCGACCTCGGGATCACGCTGCGCGAACACCGCGATGACCCGGTCGCCCGCCATCACCTCGTTGAGCGCCGCCAGGTTCTTCTTGCGGCCGACGCTGAGCGGCAGGATCGCGAATGGGAACAGCACGGTGTGGCGCACCGGGAGCACCGGCACCTCGCGCGGTCCGCTCCCCACCGCGAGCAGCGCCGCCTCGGCCTCGGCGGGCACCAGGGTCTTCGGCTCGCGCTCGGCCGTGGCACGGGCCCGCGGCGCGCGCGCCGCCGCGGAGTCTCGCCGTTGTGCGGGCGCAAGCGCCGCGCCTTCTTGGGTGCGGGGGTCATGGGCGCGGCCTCCCGGAGCCGCCGCCGGTCACGACGCGGACCCCTGGATCGGAACGTCCTTCGGCCCCGCGGGCGCGAGCGCCTGGATCCGGATCTCGAGCATGCCGTCGCGGTAGACGGCCTCGATCCCCTTCTCGTCCGCCTCCCAGGGCAACCTCGAGATCACGCGCTGGAACTCCCCGTAGTAGATCTCCGCACGCTGATAGTAGGCGCCGCGCACCTCCTGCGGCGGCACGCGCCGGCCGCGCACCTCGAGCGTGCGGCCCTTCAGCTGCACTCTTCACCGATTCGCGTGGGACGCTCCGGCCAGCTCGAGGATGACGCGCGCCGAGTCCTGGCTGACCACGACGTCGGAGGGCGGGGTCCAGGGCTGCTCGGCGAAATGGGCCCCGGGATGCCGTTGGTAGACCAGATCACGCCAGAGCCGCTTCGATCTCACGCTGGGCGAGCAAGAGGGGTCGTCACGTCGGGGGCCATCGCGCACTGCTTCCTCCAGGGTCGAGGCAGAGCATAGCGCAGGCCTTCGGAGCCACAAAGACCGCGTCTTCCGGCTGGCTCGGAACCTTCGCGCTACATTCCCTGCGTCCAGATGTGCGAGGTGCGCTCCGTGGTGAGACTCAGCCGCCGATAGGTCTCCTGGAGCGCGGCCGCGTTGGGCCAGGAATGCCGGCCGCAGGAGCAGACCAGCCGGTGGTCCGGTCGCTCGTGGATCCCGCAGGGCTTGCCGTCATGGGCTTTGCAGATGGGACACATGCGTCCTCCGAGCCGCGCAGCCTAAGCGCAGCGCGGCGAGCAGCTCTAGTCGCCGGTGGCCGCGCGCCATGTGTCCGCATCGATCGCGTTCGAGGCGGCGATGCGCGCGTAGAGCTCGGCGCTGCGAGTCCGCGTCCGCCGCCGCTCGGGATCGGAGAAGTCGACCTGATAGAGCCCGAAGCGCCCGCGGTAGCCGTCCGCCCACTCGAAGTTGTCGATCAGCGACCAGTGGAAGTAGCCGTCGACCTTGCGCGCCGCGCTGCATAGCGCCGCGCCAGGTGGAGCAGCGGACTCGCACCAGAGCCCGCGGTCGCAGCGCGGTCCGTGGCGTCCGCCACGCCGTTCTCGGTGACCACGACCGGGACGCCGAGCGTCGCGCGAGCCTCTCGACCGCCACCTCGAGTCCGCGCGGATAGATCTCCCACTCGAGGTCGTTGACGATGGCGCCGCAGCGGCGCCGACGTGCGGATCGGGCGCGAACATCTTCACCTGCCAGCGCGTGTAGTAGTTGAGCCCGATGTAGTCGAGGCTGCTTCGCCAGCTCGGCGACGCGACGCTCGCACGCGCGCGAGCGCCCGGGATCGAGAGATCGATGGTGCCGGTCGCGCGGCGCCTCGAGCACCGCCTGGTTGAAGACGCGGCTGCTCGAAGCCAGGCGCGCAGCACGTCGAGCGGGAACCAGGGGCGATCGAGGCTCGAGCAGCGGATAGTTCTTGGCGAATCCGACCGCGCGCGGCGCGTCCGTCGCCGTCGGCGTCGCCGCGGTCCTCCTCGTGGAGTGACGCGATAGGCGCGGCCGTGCGCTTCGAGCAGGTTGGCCATCACCGACCAGCGCCGCGCTGTCGTCCCGGCTTGCGCGGCGGCCAGAGGCCCTCGGAGTAGCCGCGGAAGGCGTAGACATCCGGCTCGTTCACCGTGCACCACCAGTCCACCTCGCCGCCGTACTCGCGCGCGCAGAAGCGCGCGAATCCGACGGAAGCGCTCGATGGTGTCGCGGTTCTCCCAGCCGCCGCGGTCGGCGATCCAGAGCGGATTGGTGAAGTGGTGAAGCGTGACCATCGGCGTGAGGCCGTGGCGTCGCAGCGAGTCGAGCACCGCGTGGTAGTGCGCGACCTCGCGCGGCGTCGATGCGGCCGCGCTCGGGCTCGATGCGGCTCCACTCGATCGAGAGCCGATGCGCGTTGTGGTGGTCGGCGGCGGCGAGCGCGAAGTCTGATCGAAGCGCTCGTAGTGGCGGCAGGCGATCGCCGCTGACGCTGCCGTCGGCGATCTTGCCGGGCTGCTGCTCGAACCGCCACCAGTCGTTGAGGCGATTGTCGCCTTCCACCTGGTGCGCCGAGCTGGCGGCGCCCACAGGAAGCCGAGGGGAACTGGATGGGCCGATGGCTCACGATGGCGGAAGCACGTCCTCGATCGCCGCGCGGATCGCCATGGCCGACAGGAAGCCGAGCGTCGTGATCGCCAGCACCGCGACATGGCGTAGCTCTTCGGGCGTGGCGCCGGCCTCGAGCGCGCGCCGACCGTGCGAGATGAATCGCGCCTCGGATCCGCGCTCCGGCCGCGAGTGCGAGCTTCACCAGCTCGGTCTCGCGGGCCGAGAGCGGGCCCGCAACGCGGGCCGCGTCGCCGAGCGCCTCGTAGCGCGCGGACGACGTCGGGGTGGGCGTCGCGAAAGGCGGAATAGAAGGAGGAAGCTTGGCCATGGGACCTCCGGTGTGGACAGCCGGCAGCGCGACCGGGGCAGCTTAACAAGAGCCCACGGCACGGAGCTACGGTCCGAGGGTGATGACGCACGCACGTGGGGGCGCGATTCCCCGAAGGATGGCGCGCGCTGGTCCCTCCCGAATGGATCGAGGACCTGGCGGCCCGAGCCGCTCGAAATCGACGGCGGGCTCACCGAGGTCGTGACCATGGGCAGCGGACCGCCGTTGCTCTTGCTTGCCGCCGCTTCCCGGCTACAAGGAGGCCTTCGTGGGGCTGGCGTGGCGCCTGGCCGCGTCGTATCGCGTGGTGACCTTCGACCTGCGCGCGCGCTTCGTCGGCACTCCGACCTGGGAGGTGCTCGAGCGCGATCTCGCGCGCGTGGTCGAGCGGCACGTTACGGGCCCCGCGGTGGTGATGGGGCATTCGCTCGGCGCGGCGCTCGCGCAGCGCTGGGCGCTCGCCCAGCCCGAGGGCGTGAGCGCGCTCGTGCTGTCGAGCCCGTTCGCGCGCGTGACCGGAGCGCGCGGCGTGGCGTGGAAGCGCTACGGCGAGCAGCCACTCGTGCTGGCGAGTCTGCGCTGGCTGCCGGAGCCGCTGGGCCGCGACATTGGCTCGAGATCTGGTCCGGCGCGGCGCGTGGGTGTTCGACGCAAGCGCTGTCAGGGCGCGGCGCTCGACCTGCTGCGCTTCGGCATCCGGCGGCATGCCGCGCTCGGGCTCGGGCGCGACGCGGTGCGGCTCGCGTTCGCCCACGACGCGCGCAACGAGCTGAGACGCCTCTCGCTCCCGACGCTCCTGATCGTGGGCGAGCGGGAGAGTCCGTGGGCGCGCGCCGCGGAGGCCGAGATCGCGAGACTCCTGCCGGCGGCGGTGCGCCGCATGTCGCCCGGTGCCGCGCACCTCCATCCGCTCGTCGTCGCCCGAATGGCTGGCCGACGCGGTGGTGGACTGGCTCGCGAGCCTCCCGGCGGGCGATCTCGCTGACGTCGGCTTCGTGAGCGCGGCTCCGCGCGCCGAGTGCTGTGATAGCGTGAGTCGTCATGCCCTCCGTCCGCGAGCGGATCCGCGACCGCTTTCGTGCGCTCCGTCACCGCAACTTCCGGCTGTTCTGGAACGGACAACTCATCTCGCTCGTCGGCACCTGGATGCAGAGCGTCGGCCAGGGCTGGCTCATGCACCGGCTCACCGACTCGCCGTGGATGCTCGGCGTGCTGGGCTTCGCGCAGTTCCTGCCGGTCACCGCGCTGTCGTTGTGGGCCGGGGTCGTGGTCGACCGCGTCGACAAGCGCAGGCTCGATGCTCACCACCCAGACCCTGGCGCTCCTCAGGCGGCGGTGCTGCGCCGCGCTGGCGCTGCTCGGCATCGTCGCGTCCGTGGATGTTGCTGGCGCTGGCGTTCGTCTTCGGCGCGATCAACGCCTTCGACCTGCCGGCGCGCCAGTCGTTCCTGATCGAGATGGTGGGCAAGCGAGGATCTGTCCGAACGCGATCGCACTCAATCTCGCGGCCTTCAACACCGCGCGCGTCGTGGGACCCGCGATCGCCGGAGCGCTCGTGGCGGCGGTCGGCGAGTCGTGGTGCTTCGTGCTCAACGCGATCTCCTACCTCTTCGTCATCGCCATGCTGATGCGCATGGACCTGCCGCGACGAGTCGCGACCTCCGCCGATCGCCGCACCACGCTGCGCGAAGGCATCCAATACGCGCGCGCACCGGGCCGATCCGCAACCTGCTGCTGTTGCTCGGCGTCACTTGCGGACTGGGATTCCAGTACATGATCCTGCTGCCGGTGTACGCGGATCACATCCTCGAGCGGGACCCAAGGCCTACGGTCTCATGGTCGCCGCCTTCGGCCTGGGCTCACTGGGCTCGGCGGTGGTGATGACTCGCCGGCTCGATCGCTGGGCCTTGCGCCGCACAGCCTCCTCATCGGGCTCGGCGTATCGGGTGTGTCGATGGCGGTGTTCGCCTGGTCGCGCGCGCTGCCGCTGACGCTGGCGATGGGATTGGGCGCGGGATTCGGCTTGATCCTGTACGTTGCCAGCACCAACGTCATGCTCCAGCTCACCACCGAGGACCGTTTCCGTGGACGCATCATGAGCCTCTACACCTTCATGTTCGTCGGCACCGCGCCGCTCGGCGCGCTGCTCGCGGGCTGGGTGGCCCAGAAGAGCGGACGCGCCGATCGCCACCACCGTATGCGCCGGCATCCTGCTGGGCGGTGCCGGCTGGGTGACGTGGCGGCTCAAGGTGCTGGCGGAGCGCGAGGCGGCGGAGGTCGCGACCGAGGTCATGGCGGAGAAGCTGGGATGAGCGCGGGCATCCGCGTCGAAGGACTGTCGAAGAGCTATCGCAGGCGGCTCACCGCGGGCCCCGTGCGCGCGCTCGATGGCGTGTGCGCTCGAGATCCAGGCGGGGAAGTGTTCTGGCATCATTGGTCCGAACGGCGCGGGCAAGACCACGCTGTCTCGGCTGCCTGCTCGGCTTCCTGCGACCCGACGCGCGGCGCATCACCATCGATGGCCGCGCCCCCTGATGATCTCGCGATCCGACGCGTCACCGGATATCTGCCCGAGCGCCTGGTGCTCGACCGCTGGATGAGCGGCCGCGACTTCCTCGCCTACCATCACGCGCTCGCCCGGCTGCCCGCCGCCGGTCGTCGCGAAGAGGTCGAGGCGGCGATCGCGAACGTCGGGCTCGACCGGGAGGCGGGGTCGCGCTCGATTCGCAAGTATTCACGGGGGCATGTTGCAGCGCCTCGGACTGGCGCAGGCGCTGCTCGGCGCGCCGCGCTATGTGTTCCTCGACGAGCCCGCGTCGGGCGTGGACCCGGCGCGGCGTGGTGCTGTTCCGGCGTCTGCTGATGGCCATGAAGGGCCGCGGGGTCACCATCCTGCTCAACTCGCACCAGCTCGAACAGGTCGAGCGCGTGTGCGATCGCGTGGCATTCGTGAGCGGAGGGAAGGTCGAGGCGGTGGAGACGTTCGAGGCCGGCGCGGCCATGGCGCGCGTGCTCCGCGTGCGCTCGCTCGCGGGCGCGCTCGAACGCCACGGGCGCGAGGCGCTCGCGGCGCTGGCGCGCGCCGCCGGCGCCGAGCTGAGCGATCTCATGCCTCCCCGGGCGCGCTTCGCGGTGACCGATGACGACGCGGCGGCGCGCCTGGTCGCGGCGCTCGTGACGGCCGGGGTTCCGGTGGCCGAGGCCGCGCCGGAGGAGAGCCGGCTCGAGCGCCTGTTCCTCGAGCCGCGCGGCGGAGCGGCGTCGTGAACCAAGCGTTGCTGGTGGGACTGTGGCGCCAGCGGCTCGCGAGTCCGGTGCGCGCCACCATGCTGCGGGTTGGTGATCGTCGTGCCGCCACTCTTGTCCAGCGCGGGCCGCATCGGGCTTCCCGCGCTCGGCGACGCCACCCCGCTCGCGCTGCTGTTCGCGGTGGGCATGATCGGCCAGGACGTCTCGAGCGGCGTGCTGCAGCTCGTGCTGGCCCGCCCGATCACGCGCACGGAATACGTGGTCCATCGCTGGCTCGCGGCCGGGATCGGGGCGAGCGTGGCGAGTCTGCTGCAGATCGCGCTCGCCTGGGGCATGCTCGCGCTCAACCACGCGGCGCCGGGCGCAGCGACGATCGGCCTCTTCGCCGCCACGCGCGAGATCCAGATCTTCGGCGTGGTGGCGACGATGGCGCTGTTCTCGAGCGTGATGACCGGCGTCGCCGACCTGGCCCTCTACGCGATGCTCTTCCTCTCCGGCGGCATCCTGTCCATGGTCGGACAGATCCAGCACGCGCGCGCTCTGATCTGGGCGGGAGAGGAGATTGGTGCGCTGCTCTCGCCCAAGGTGGATCTGGCGACGTTCGCCTCGGGGGCGCCGCCCTGGCTCGCGCTCGTCACCTGGGGTTCCAATCTCACACTCTGCCTGCTGCTGGCGGTGGTGGTGATGAATCGCAAGGAGCTGTCCTATGCCGCCGGATGATTCGCGGCGTGGAGCCACGCGCGCGCTGCCACGGCTGCTGCTGGTGCTGGCGGCCGCGCTTCTGGTGGCGCGGGTGGCCACCGGACTCTACGAGAGCCGTCACGCGCCGGCGACGAGCGAGCGCGTGAGCGGCGAGCGCGTGACCTGGGAGCAGCCCGCTGCCGGGGAAGCGCGGGCGCGCGCCACCGGTGTGCCGCTCCTCTACGAATTCAGCGCGGAATGGTGCGGGCCCTGCCACCGCATGCAAGAGGAGGTGTTCTCCGACGCGGAGGCGGCCGCGACGATCAACCGGCTCTACGTGCCGGTGCGGCTCGTGGACCGCCAGCGCGAGGAGGGACGCAATCCTCCCGACGTCGCGGCGCTCGAGGCGCGTTACCGGATCGAGGCGTTTCCGACGCTGGTGATCGTGCCCACCGATGGATCGCAGCCCACCGTGATCGAGGGCTATCCCGGAAAGGACGCCCTGGTCCGCCAGCTCGACGAGACCGCGGCGCGGCTTCGGCTCTCCCACGGCCTGGTGCACTGACGCGCAAGGCAGTAGCCGGGCCGGCAAATTGGGCTTGAGTTTCCCGGAGAATCGCCGATAGTCCCGCCGTCTTCGGTCCGATCTGGATGTGCTAGGCCGCGTTCAAATCCGCCAGACGCATGGCGGATTTTCGTTGACGGCCATCCGGACGGGCGAAGCAGGTCAAGAGGACCAGGCGCCGCCGCCGCGCGTCGAGGCGGCAAAAGCAATGGGGTCATCGACCCCGGATTGAAGGAGCTTCAAGTGGCTCGTGGTACGGTGAAGTGGTTCAACGAGGCGAAGGGTTTCGGTTTCATTTCCCAAGAGGGTGGCGAGGACGTTTTCGTGCACTTCTCGGCGATTCAGGGCGAGGGTTTCAAGACGCTCGCCGAAGGTGAGACGCTCGAGTTCGACGTGACTCGTGGCCCAAAGGGACTGCAGGCGGCAAACGTTCGCAGAGTTTAGCTCGCCCGGAGTACCACCTCACGAATGGGAGCGGCGCTCGCAAGAGCGTCGCTCTTTCGTTTTGTGGTGGAGTCCAGCTCCACAGAGGGCTCTATCGCAGGATCGTGACGCGCGAGACGCGCATCTCTCCTGCGCGCTCGAGGCGGACGAAGAACACCCCGGAGCCCATTGCGGCGGGGGCCTGAACGATCACGTCGTGGGTGCCGGGTCCGAGCGAGCCGACGGGCCGTCGCACCCAGACCCTTCCGGCGACATCCAGCAGCTCGAGCGAAGCGCCCTCCGGTCCCTGTAAATTGACGCGGCAGGTAACAGTGCCTCGCGACGGATTGGGGCGGATCCCTTCCAACCCGAACACGGGCGATGCAGGGACGGAGATTACGGACGCGTCCACGGGGAGGTGACTGGCGTAGATGTCGCCATAGCCATTCCGATCATCGATCCAGGCGATGAACGCCCCGTGAGCGCCGTCGCTCGCGATGCGGGGACGAACCGCGGGCCGGGTCCGCCGCTCACCAGGATTCCCGCGGGTGTGCTCGGCAGATCGTTCGCTCCGCTGGCGTCGACGTGGTTCGCGCGGATCGTCGAGTCGAGATCGTCCTGCCAGGCAATCCACGCCCCGCCACTCCCATCCGCGGCGACCACCGGGTTCTCTTGCATTCCCGGGGCCATCCCGACCGCCACGCCCTCCGGCGCCCAACCCGGCGCAATGCTTCCGTCGGACCGGACACGCTGGACGTAGACATCGCCGGTGTCCGCGCGCCCGTCGGTCCAAGCCACCAGTGCGCCTCCGAGCTGGTCAGGAACGATTGAGCAGAACGCCCACCCGTACGGGCGCAGGAATCCTGGAAGCGTGGGGTGGTGCGAAAGCACCAGGCCCGTGACGTCCGCCCATCCCGGAGCCGTGGCGCCGGAGCCGGTGAGATGTTGCAGATCGATTCCGTTCGGAGAGCCCTGCCAGGCCACGTACGCCCCACCCGAACCGTCGGCGCAGATCCCCACATAACCGGCGGACATCGGGCAGTCTTCCGCGACGACGCCGGTACTTGGCCAGCCGGGCGCCGGGGTGAGCTCAGGCGTCAGCCGCAGAACTCGAGCGCCGCAGCCCTGACTCCACGCCACGAACACTCCGCCGGCGCCGTCCGGGCACAGGGTGGGCGTCTCGAGGAAGCAATAGAAGTTGCCGCAGCCGGTGAGATCGCTGAGCGACAACTGGGTGAACGAGCCGTCGGCGGCGTAGTGCCGCACATAGCCGACGTCGTAGAAACGCTGGTTGTCCATGAAAGAGACATACGCTCCTCCGACTCCGTCCGGAATGACCACCGAGAGGACGAGCCCACTGTGCATCGTCGCGGCAACGGGCAAGGGCTCGGACGTGGAGGGCACCGCGTTTCGGGAAACTCCGAACGCGGTCCGCGTCGACGCACTCACGCCGGGAGGGGTGAGGTGACGCAGGCCCACGAACGAAGGGCCGGTCGCCGTGACCACGGCGCCACCGAGACCATCCTCGGTCATACAGGGATCGGATCCGCCCGTCAGCTCCGGCAGAAGGAGTCCGTCCGTGGGCCATCCGGCTCGAATCTCTCCGTCCGCTCCGATCGCGAGCGCATAAACACCGCCGGCCGTCGTGCTGTACCGCACCCACGAGATGAACGCGCCGCCCTGTCCATCGGGGACGACGAAGGGGCTGAACTCGAGGTCGGTCGAGGTCGCGATCGGCGTGCCGTTGGGGCGCCAGGCGGCCGACGATGGATTCGCGGGGAGGAGCGTGGCGATGAGCGCGATCGCGATCGAGGTCACGAGACCATCACGCGTTCGCAGCGCGACCTTCGTCACGGGTATCTGCGATAGATCGTCGGGCGGCCGCCTGGCTGTTGCGCGCATGATGGAAGGCATGAACCCAGGTTCGCCTCGAACTGGAACGACGGAACGATGCGCGCCGCCGGGATCGAAATTCAAGACAATTGACCTTCCCACCGCCGCGCACCGCCTCTCAACCCTGAGCCAGCCTCCATCTCACGACCTTGGCGGTCAGCACGTGCCGGCCGCGCCGATCGGCGGATGCCTTGGCATCTTCAACCGGTCGCGGCCACACATCCAAGATGGCCTCGCCGCCCATCTTTCGAGCTTCGCGCGAAGCGTACTCGATCATGTTCCCGAGGCTGGTGTTCCGGCCACGGGTGAGCACCTCGATGTCACCGATCACCACATAACGCCGCGTGGGCTGGTCGCCACGAAGAAAGACGGGGACCTGCGCGAATGGGTCCCGCGCGATCGGCTTGCCTGGGAGCAGGTAATGCGACGTGACCCGCGGCGGGAATTGCTCGCAGCCGGGGATGAACGTCGGGATGACCAGAACCGCCCCGAGGTCGAGGCCCAAGGACAGACACAGGAGGCTTGCCGGCACAGTCAGCAATCGAATGGTCACGAGGATCCGCCTTCCTCAGTCGTGGTCGACTTCGTCGAGTTTCGCACCAGCCTCGCTCGGCCGTCCATCGATGAAGCCAGGGGATCGCGCGAGACGTCCCTCTTGATTCCCCACGCTCCGCCGATAACCCATGGGACCCGAGGAGGGGTCCGATGCCCGCGATCTCCGAGTACGCGAAGCTCACCACGCAACGCATGCCGCTACGAGCCCCCGAGAATCTCGGTGAGGCCCTCAAGTGGCTTATCGTGTTGCTGGCCGCCTATCTGGTGATCCGACTGGTGGCCGCGGTGGTGCGCTGGCTCGGTCGCTGACCCAGGGCTCGTGATAGTCTCCGCGCGTTCCATTCCGCGCGGCCCCCGGAGAACCCCCATGGCGGATTCCGCGATCCACGATGCACCCGAAGCGCCCAAAGCGCTCGAGTACCTGAAGTCCATCCTGGTGCGGGACGAAACGGTCGAGGCGTGGGCGATGCAGCGCCGGCTGTTCGCGCTCCTGCATCGGCGGCTGATGATCGCGGCCACCACCAACCGCCTCATCGCGCTGACGCGAGGCTTGATCGGCGGATTCCGTTACACCGATCTCCGCTGGCAGGATCTCAAGGAGGCGCACGTCAGCGTCGGCATCGTCGGCGCCACCCTGCGCCTGCTCGCGGAGGGTCAGAGCGATCTGGCCAGCGCTCAGCGCGCCGATCGCGTTCTCGTCTACTCCGGTCTCGATCCTGCGCAGGCGCAGAGTGTGTACCGCATCTGCCAGACCCAGGACCAGGCGTGGCGCGAGAAGCGCCGGATTCGCGAGATCGAGGAGATGCGCGCGCGTTCCGGTGGTGTCCAGATCGGCGGCAGCGGCGCCGGCGTCCTCGCTCGGTGGCGTGTCCGGGGACGTGATGCAGCGCCTCGAGCAGGCCCGCCAGATGCTCGCCACCAAGCTCATCTCGGACGCCGAGTACGAGGCGATCAAGGCCAAGATCCTGAGCGCGCCGTAGCCGTCAGCGCGCGTCGGCCGGCGGTGCGAAGAGTCTCAGCTCGCCACGCAGATCGGGCACGAGCCCCGCGGTGAGGATCGAGCGCAGCGTCGTCCCGACGATCACCTGCCGCGGCAGCTTGGGCCGCCGCGGCCCCCAGGGGAATTCCGGTCGCGCCGCGCGTGGCCGATGGAGCGCACCGCCCACACCGCGGGCCACAGGCAGAACAACCGATAGCGCACGTGACGCGCCGGGATGAGGTCGAGGTAGTCGGGCACTCGGGACAAGGCCGCGAGCGCCTTGGATTCCAGTCGCGCCGACAGCGCGCGTCCCGCGGGGCGCTCGCGCTCGACCAGGTCGCGCGGGGTGAGCGCGTGCTCGGCGAGCCAGGTCGCCGGCACGTAGCAGCGCCCGCGTCTCACGTCGATCGGCCAATCGAGCAGGATGTTGGTGAGCTGGAGCGCCTGCCCGACCAGCGGCGCCAGCTCGAGTCGCCGCGTCTGACGCGGGTCGCGTTCGACGCCGTAGGCCAGCGCGTAGAGGCGGGTCAGCATCACGCCCACGCAGCCCGCCACCACCCAGCAGTAGTCGTCGAGCTCGGCCTCGTCATCGAGATACGGGAGGTCGGCATCACGCTGCGCGGCGCGCGCCGCGTAACGGGCCATGCCGGTCGCGAGCGTGCGCACGCCTTCGTCGAGGGCGGCGTGGTGCTCCCGAGGCAGTGCCGCGTGGACTCGCAACACCTGGGGGAGGTGAGCCAGCAGGTCGAGCTCATCGCGCGATCCGCCGGCGCTTCCCACGCCCGCCGCCTCGCGCGCGAGCGAGCGCGCGCCGCGTCGGCATCCCCGTCGACCGCGGCGAGAAAGCGCTCGAAACGGCTCGCCAGTCCCGAGCCCGGCCAGGCGTCCTCGAGAGTGTCCGCGGCTCGGCAGAGTAGATAGCCGACACGCACCGATTCGCCGAGCGTGCCGCTCAGGACGCGGATGTTGATCGCGAAGGTGCGCGAGACCCGCGGCAGGATGTCGCGGCAATAGCGCCGATCGTCGCCGAGCGCATCGGCCACGGCAGATCTCCTCCCTCGGTCCTCACGCTTGAAAACAGAGGGCATTATGCTAGCTTCGCCGACCGATCCCCACCGTATTCCGAACGTTCGAGGGCCGCAGCGCTCCGGGTCGCGCCGGACGCCGCCCCTCCCCAAGGATGGGACCGGAGTCCACGCGTGCCCGACACCGCCAAGTTTCGCATCGCCTCGCGGCTCGCGCTCACCACCGTGATCTTGATGTTCGGGCTCATCATCATCGGCTCGATCGTGCGGACCACCGGCTCGGGGCTGGCGTGCCCCGACTGGCCGCTCTGCCAGGGGCGGCTGATCCCTCCGCTCCAATTCAACGTCCTGATCGAGTGGTTCCATCGGCTCGTCGCGCTGCTGGTGAGCCTGATGCTGTTCGTGACGGTGGTCTGGGTTCTGGCCCACGCGCCGCTCCGCGCGCGGCTCGGCGGTCTGGCCGGGCTGGCAATCGTGCTGCTGCTCGCCCAGATCCTGCTCGGCGCGCTCACCGTGTGGAAGCTGCTCGATCCGGGGGTGGTCGGAGGCCATCTCGGCGTCGCGCTGCTGCTCTTCTCGACCATGCTCACCCTGGCGCTGGCCGCGGCGCAGCAGGCCGAATCGGGTCGCTCGAGCTGCGGCCGCGGCCCGCCGGCCTGCTCCCGCTCTTCGCGCTCACCACGCTCCTGGCGTACGGGCAGTGCGTGCTCGGCGGCGTGGTGGCGGCGAGCCACGCGGGCCTCGCGTGCAGCGACTGGCCCACCTGCAACGGCGAATGGTTCCCGCCGCTCAGGGGATTGGTGGGTCTCCAGATGGCGCACCGCTGGGTCGCCTACGGTCTCACGCTGCTGCTGATCGCCGTGGCGGCGCGCGCGCGCGGGGCGGAGGATCCGGTGGTGGCGCGCGCCGGCACGCTCATGCTCGGGCTCACGATCGGACAGATCGCGCTCGGGGTGATGAACGTGGTGCTCGGCCTCCGCGTCTGGCTCTCGGCGCTGCATCTCGCCAATGCCGCCGGCATCCTGGCGCTCGCGCTCGCCTCGACGTTCCGGATCGCGATGCTCACCGCGCGGCGCGCCCGCTCGGCGCGGTGGCGGCGTCGTGAGCACCGTCGTGCCGGTCGCGGCGCCGTCGCAGGCGCGAGTGCTGCTCGCCTGGCTCGAGCTGACCAAGCCGCGCATCGTGTCGCTCGTGCTCTTCACCGGGCTCCCGGCGCTGCTGCTCGCCGGCGGACGATCGCTTTCGCCCACGGTGTTCTGGGGCGCGCTGGTCGGGATCGCGCTCTCCGCGGCTGCGGCGGCCGCGTTCAACCACTATTACGACCGCGACATCGATGCGCTGATGATCCGCACCCGCAGCCGGCCACTCCCGGCGGGCGTGCTACCGCCCGCGGCGGCCGCGGCGCTGGGGATCACGCTCGCCTGGACCTCGTGGGTCGTGCTCTCCGTGACGTGCAACACCTTCGCCGCGATGCTGGCGATGACCAGCATCTTCTATTACGCGGTCGTCTACACGGTGTGGCTCAAGCGTCGCACGCCGCAGAACATCGTGATCGGGGAGGCGCGGGTGCGTCCGCGCCGCTCATCGCCTGGGCCGCGGCGACGGGACGGCTGGAGCTCCCGGCGGTGCTGATGGCCAGCATCATCTTCTTGTGGACACCGCCGCATTTCTGGGCGCTCTCGCTCTATCGTCGTGAGGACTATCTGCGCGCCGCCCTGCCGATGCTCCCGGTCACGCATGGCGAGCCCGCGACGCGCCGCGCGATCCTGGGATATTCGCTGGTGCTGGTCGTCACGACCCTTGCGATCGTACCGCTCGCCCGCCTCGGGATCCTCTACGCGGTCGCGGCCGGCGTGCTCGGCGCGTGGTTCGTGATCGAGGCGCTGCGGCTCCACCGCAGCCCGAGCATTCCGCGCGCGATCGCGCTGTTCCGCTACTCCATCGTCTACCTGTTCGCCTTGTTTCTGGTGATGGCCGTCGACGCCGCGTGGAGGCAGGCGCTCTCGTGAGGCGCATCAGCCTGGTTGGGGCCTTGTTGGGGGCGAGATGATTGGTGTATATAGCGGGATTCGGGATCCAGATCGTGGACGCTCCCAGTTGATGGAGGCTCGGTTGCTGGGCAAGGCCTATCTCGGCTTGATGGTGATGGCGGTGGTGATAGCGGTGATGGCCGGTTGCGGCTTGGGCCAGCGGGCGGGGCTGTCCCACGGACGCGATGTGTTCAAGACCTGCGAGCCCTGCCACGGCACGGACGGCGCGGGCAATCTGGCCCTGCGGGCTCCGGCGATCGCGGGCCTTCCCGACTGGTACGTCGCCGCCGAGCTCGGGAAGTTCCAGAAGAACATCCGCGGTGCCCATCCCGACGACGAGGAGGGGGCGCGGATGAGGCCGATGGCGCGCACGCTCTATCGCCCCGGTGATCTTCAGGCCGTATCCGCCTACGTGGCGAGCCTGCCACACGTGAAGGTTCCGCCGGTGCTGAGCGGCGACCGGGTCGCCGGAGAGAAGCATTACACGGCCATCTGCGTCGCCTGCCACGGACCCGACGGCAAGGGGAACCAGGCGATGAACGCGCCGCCCCTGCCGCAGCAGGCCGACTGGTACATGGTGGCGCAGCTCGAGAAGTTCAAGACCGGCATGCGCGGCGCCAGCGCGCTGGACATGGAAGGCTCCCAGATGAAGGCCATGTCCGCGACGCTCATGGACACCACCGCGATGCGCGACGTGGTCGCCTACATCAAGTCACTCCCGAACTAGGAGGCCTTTCCCCATGGCCGAACACAGCGACCGCCCTTCCGACGACTGGGGCGACCAGGTGGCCAAGTGGACGTTCATCCTGTCCCTGGTCCTCGCCGTCTTCTACGTCGGGTTCGTGCTGACTTTCGTGCTCTCCCGATGAGCCACCGGATTCCCGATCCATGCTCGGCGATCTGATCCCGCGCGCCTCCAGCTACGCCGGCCACATGGACGGCCTGTTCTGGCTGATCACCGCCATCGTGGGCGTGTGGTTCCTCGCGGCGGAGGCGATGTTCTTCTGGCTGATCTTCCGTTTCCGCGCGCGGCCCGGCGTGGCGGCTCAGTACGTGACCGGCAAAGAGCCGCATCTCAAGCGCTGGATCAACTGGCCGCACACGCTGATCCTGATCTGCGACGTCGTGATCATCATTGCCGCCATCAACGTGTGGGTGGAGGTGAAGCAGAGCCTGCCGCCCGCGGACTTCACCGTGAAGGTGATGAGCCAGCAGTGGACGTGGACCTTCACCGATCCCGGACCCGACGGAAAGATCGACACCGCCGACGACGTCCGCACCACCGACGAGCTGCACGTGATCACGGGCAAGACCTATCACTTCATCCTCGAGTCCAAGGACGTGCTCCACAGCTTCTTCGTGCCGGCGTTCCGGCTGAAGCAGGACGCCATCCCCGGACGCATCTACACCGGATGGTTCAAGCCCACGATGGCGGGCACTTTCGACATCACGTGCGCCGAGATCTGCGGCATGGGGCACGGCGTGATGGGCGCCAAGCTGGTCGTCGAGGGACCCGAGGCGCATGACGCGTGGATCAGCCAGCACGCGCGGGATGCCGCGCTCACCGCGATGAACACCGCCCCCCGACACCACGGCCGCCGCGTCGAGCGCGTCGCACTGACGGAGAACGTCATGGCCTACGAGCCCCAACCCCCACACGCTCCCGCCGCCGCGGCCCACGAGCATCACGAGCCGTCGTTCTTCCACGAAGTACCTGTGGTCGACCGATCACAAGACCATCGCGTTCCAGTACATGTTCACGGGGATGGCACTCGCCATGATCGGGGCCTTCATGGCCTACGTGTTCCGCATGCAGCTCGCCTTCCGGGGGCGTCGGTGCCGGGATACGGAGTGGTGTCGCCCGCCAACTACAACGCGCTGATCACCAATCATGGCAGCATCATGATCTTCTGGGTGGCGATGCCGGTGCTGCTCGCGGGCTTCGGCAACTACCTCATCCCGCTCATGATCGGCGCCGACGACATGGTGTTCCCGCGGATCAATCGGCTCAGCTACCAGATCTTTCTGCTGAGCGCGCTGGTGCTGCTGAGCTCGCTGTTCGTGAAGAACGGCGGATTCGGCGGCGCCTGGACCGCGTACCCGCCGCTCTCGGCCAACCAGGGCTACAACCTGACGCCGCTCGGCTCGACGCTCTGGGTCACCGCCGTGGCGCTCGAGTTCGTGGCGTTCCTGCTCGGCGGCATCAACTTCATCGTCACCTCCATGAACTCGCGGACCCAGGGCATGAAGGCGTTCGACACTCCGATCGTGGTATGGATGATCGTGATCGCCAGCATCCTGTTCATGGCGTCGGTGGGCCCGCTGATCGCCGGCGCGGTGATGTTGCTCTTCGATCAGACCCTGGGCACGAGCTTCTACAACCCCGGACGCGGCGGCGATCCGATCCTGTGGCAGCACCTCTTCTGGTTCTTCGGTCACCCCGAAGTGTATGTGGTGCTGCTGCCGGCCATGGGCATCGTGGCCGAGATCATGACGGTGTTCTCACGCAAGAAGCTGTTCGCGTACAAGACCGTGATCTACACGCTGATCGCGACTGGAGTGCTCAGTTTCTTCGTGTGGGCGCACCATCAGTTCGTTGCCGGCATCGATCCGCGGATGGCCAACGTCTTCACCGTGACCACGGTTCTGATCTCGATTCCGATCGCCGAGATGTGCTTCGTCTACATCGCCACCCTCTACGGCGGCTCGATCACGCTCTCGACGCCGATGCTGTGGGCGCTGGCGTTCATGGCCGAGTTCCTGATCGGCGGTGTGACCGGCATCTACCTGGGCGCGAGCGGCCTCGACATCTATTTCCACGACACCTACTTCGTGGTGGCTCACTTCCACTACACGTTCTTCCCGATCGCGGTGATCGCGGTGTTCGCCGGCATCACCTATTGGTTCCCGAAGATGTACGGCCGCCACATGAACGACACCTGGGGCAAGGTGCACTTCTGGGGGACGATCATTCCGTTCAACGGGATTTTCATCCCGCTGTTCATCCTGGGCGCGGCCGGAGAGCATCGCCGGATCTTCGACTACCACTCGTTCCCGCACCTGGCGACCCCGGGCCTGCAGGCGCTGCGCATCCTGGCCACCGTATCGCTGCTGGTCATGCTGGCGTTCCAGCCCGTCTTCCTCGTCAACTTCGTGAACGGCATCCTGCGCGGCAGAAAGGCCGACAAGAATCCATGGAAGGCCAACACGCTCGAGTGGACCACGGAGTCGCCGCCGCCGCACGGCAACTGGGCCGAGATGCCGGTGGTCTACCGTGGTCCCTACGAATACAGCGTTCCCGGCCGGGCGGAAGACTACTGGCCGCAGAACGAGAAGGCATGAGGGAGGTCCTGGCGTGAGCACGGCGAGAACGATCGCGACGACCCGCAGCGCGATGGGAATCCCCACCGGCCGCCTGGCGGTGTGGTGGGTCCTGGTCTCGGAAATCGTGATCTTCGGCGGCGTCCTCGTCTCTTACGTGATGCATCGCCTCGGGCACCCGGAGTGGGGCGGCCGAAGCGGCGCACACCAACACCTGGGCGGGCGCCTTCAATACGCTGGTGCTGCTCACGTCGAGCCTCTCCGCGGTGCTCGGACATCAGGCGGCCGAGCGCGGGAACGGTCCGAAGGCGGCGCGGATGCTCTACCTCACGTGTCTCGGCGGCCTGACCTTCCTCACGGTCAAGGCCTTCGAGTGGACCAGCGAGATTCGCGAAGGCTTCACGCTCCAGGCGGGTGGCTTCTGGTCCTATTACTACACGGCCGCCGGGCTGCACGCCTTCCACGTGTTCGCCGGAATGATCGTGATGTTGTTCGTGGCCGCCGGCGCCCGGAAGAACCAGAACCTGCATCGCGTCGAGAACGTCGGGATCTACTGGCAGCTTCGTCGACATCGTCTGGATCTTCCTGTTCCCGCTTCTGTACATCGCCAAGTAGCACGGAGGAAGCGCATGGCTCACGCGGCTCACACGGCTCAAGCGGCAGACGCGCCGGCGCATCCGCCACCATCGGAACTACGTGAGGATCTGGGCCATCCTCGCGATGCTGCTGGTCGTGAGCGTGACCGGACCCATGGTGGGCATCCGCGTCCTCACCCTGATCGCCGCGTTCGGCGTGGCGCTGGTGAAGGCCTATCTGGTGGCGAAGAACTTCATGCACCTCGACATCGAGAAGCCCATCGTCCTCTGGTTGCTCGGGCTCGCCCTGATGCTCATGGTGCTGCTCTACGCGGGAGTCGCGCCCGACGTGCAGAAGAGCGCCGGTCTGCGCTGGAACAAGAGCGACAAGTTCCACTACGTGAGCCCGCAGCTCGAGAAGGCCGAGAAAGATCATCCGGGGCATGAGCGCGGCGCGAATCATTGATCTCAGGGTTCACGGCTCGCCGCGACACCGCCGCTTCGCGGAGAGCGCGCTGATCGGTATGGCGCTCGTGGTGTTCACCGAGGTCATGCTCTTCGCGGGCTTCGTGTCGGCCTTCGTGATCGTCCAGAGTAACGCCCCGGCGCGGGGCTGGCCGCCCCCGGACAGCCGCGCCTGCCAATCGAGCGCACGGCGCTCAACACCGCGGCGTTGTTGCTGAGCGGCGTGGCGCTGTTCGTGGCAGGCCGCAAGTTCGGTGGAGCTGAGCCGCGCAGGGCCGAGCCGTGGATGGGGGCGTCGCTGGCGCTCGGGGCTTTCTTCGTGGTCTTCCAGGGCGCTGAATGGGTCGCATTGCTGCGTCAGGGCCTCACGCTCACCTCGAGCCAGCTCGGCTCGTTCTTCTACTTGATCGTCGGCACCCACGCGCTCCATGCTGTCGCGGCGATGCTGGCGCTCGCCTGGGCGTGGCGCGCCATGCGGGCCGGTCGATTGACCCGACCGCGCCTGGGAGCCGTGCAGATGTTCTGGTTCTTCGTGGTCCTCATCTGGCCGGTGCTCTATTGGAAGGTCTACCTGTGAAGCGTTCGATCTGGATGGCGGTCGCGATGGCGCTGGTCCTCGGGGTCATCGCTCCTTCGTCGTCCCAGGCGTGCCCCATGTGCTTCGTGGGCTCGGATCGGGTCCGGATCGCCATCTTCCGGATGACGATCGTCATGTCGCTGTTGCCGCTCGGCATGATCGGGACTGGAGTGTGGTGGCTGCGGCGCGGAGGGCGTTCGTTCCTGAGCGACGAGTTCGAGGATCGCGACGCGTACACGCCGCAGGCCGAAAGCGTCGAGGGCGAAGAGCCCGAGTCCGCCTAAGCTTCGCCCCCGCCCCCAAAGGGTTGGCCCCGGAGATCGAGGATCTCCGGGGCCACTAGTAGCGGGGGCTGGATTTGAACCAGCGACCTTCGGGTTATGAGCCCGACGAGCTACCAGACTGCTCCACCCGCATCGACCGCGCGACAGTAGCGGGGGAGAAGTTCCTCTGTCAAGCCGACCGGACGCGGTGCAGGTGACCCCGAACAAGGATTCCAGGCTCTCCAGCATTGCGTCTCTGTCAACTCCCGATTATCTTCCCCCGCTCGCACCGGGCGGGTGATGCCAAACGCAGGCGTTTGTCCGTCAGGAGGTTGTGCTTGAAGGTATTCCGCCATTTCATCTGGCTGGTCCTGCTCGCCGCCCTGGCCGCCCGGCCGGCCATCGCGGCGCCCGAGGTCCACCGGTTCAATCTCGTTCTCTCGGGGATCCCGTCGCAGCTCACCGCCAAGGACCTCAACAACTTCATCGACGACTACAACAGCACGGTGCTGACGCCGCACGGCCTCGAGTCGCTCGGCAACATCAGTTTCGGGTGGTACTTCCAGGCCGAGCTCCGTTATTTCATCCGCTCCAACTGGGCGGTGAGCGCCGGGGTCGGACAGATCCACAGCAAGTCCAGCAACGAATATCTGCCTCGCATCTCGCAGGCGATCGACCAGCGCGTCGAGATCATCACCGTGCCGGTCCACCTGGCGGGCACCTACTACCTCGCGCCATTCACCCAAGGTGATTTCCAGGCGCGGGCCTATCTGGGCGCTGGTTTCACCGCCGCGACCAACAGCAAGATCGTGGTCGAGCGCCTCGAGTTCGCCACCGACAGCGCCACCACTCTGGGCGGGAGTGTGCGTTCCAAGACCCGCGGCGAGGGCCGGGCTATTACCTCGAGGTCGGCGGACACATGTTCTTCGCGTCCCGCTACTCGGTGATGATCGGGTTGATGTACCGCAGCGCCATCGCGCGGCACACGCACGTGATCAACGAGACCGTCGTCCCCGGCGGGACCGGCACGGTGTCCGCAGAGCCATCGCCCACGCCGGGCATCCCGCTCGACACGGGGGCCTGGGGTTACGCATGGGACTCGGCATCGGGTTCTAGGTCGCGCTCGCGGCCTGATCGTCCTCAGTCCCGAAGGCTGTCCGCCTCGGGGATGCGGTAGATGAGCTCACCCGTTCGCGCGAAGCCGTTGCGCTCGCGCAGGACGTGCTCGCCGCGGTCTTTCAGCAGGGCCTTGTCGTGGAGCATGTGCTCCGCGCGATTCAGCTCCCCCGCGGGTGTCGGCGAGCCGTTCTTGAACGCGACGCTCCTCGTTTCCCATCAGCCAGATGCGGACCAGGCTATGCTGCCCGAGGAAAGCGGCGTAGACCAGCCACAGGAACAGGAGCGGCCAGGCCCAGCGAAAAGTGGCGCCGCCCACTTGGCCGTACCGGGAGAGACGATAGCGCTGGATGCGTGCGCCGATGTCGCGCATGACGGTCCTTGTCCTTTCCGCCGCGGATCCTCCGCGGCGCCTCAGTCGAGCGTTCGGAACGCCTCGCGCCCCGGGTAGCGCGCCGAGTCGCCGAGCTCCTCTTCGATACGGAGCAGCTGATTGTATTTCGCCACGCGGTCCGTGCGGCACAGCGAGCCGGTCTTGATCTGCCCCGCGCGGGTGGCGACGGCGAGATCGGAGATCGTGACGTCCTCGGTCTCGCCCGAGCGATGCGAGATCACCGCGGTGTATCCGGCGCCATGGGCCATCGCCACCGCGTCGAGCGTCTCGCGTCAGCGTGCCGATCTGGTTCAGCTTCACCAGGATCGAGTTGGCCACGCCCTCGCGGATGCCGCGCGACAGCCGTGAGACGTTGGTCACGAACAGGTCGTCGCCGACGAGCTGCACGCGGTTGCCGAGCTTCTGGGTGATGGTCTTCCACCCCGCCCAGTCGTCCTCGGCGAGCCCGTCCTCGATGCTCACGATCGGGTAGCGCGTGCAGAGGTCGGCGTAGTAGTCCACCATGCCCGCGGGATCGAGTCGGCGTCCCCCTCTCCCTGCAGCACGTAGACCCCGTCACGGAAGAACTCGCTGGCGGCCGGGTCGAGCGCGAGCGCCACCTGCCGGCCGGGCTCGTAGCCGGCTTTCCCGATGGCTTCCACGAGCACCTGCAGCGCCTCTTCGTTGCTCCTCAGGTTCGGCGCGAAGCCGCCTTCGTCACCCACGCCACTCGCCAGTCCGCGCTTCTTGAGCACGCCCTTGAGCGCATGGAACACTTCGGCGCCCCAGCGCAGCGCTTCGCGGAACGAATCGGCGCCCAGCGGGACGACCATGAACTCCTGGAGGTCCACGTTGTTGTCCGCGTGCGCGCCGCCGTTCAGGACGTTCATCATCGGCACCGGCAGTGACCCGCGCCGGCAAGCCGCCGAGGTGGCGATAGAGAGGCACGCCCCGATCGTCCGCCGCCGCGCTTGGCCGCAGCCAGCGAAACTCCCAGGATGGCGTTCGCCCCGAGCTTGCCCTTGTTGGGAGTGCCGTCGAGGTCCAGGAGCAGCGCGTCGAGGCCGGCCTGGTCGAAGGGATCGCGACCGAGCACCGCCGGCGCAATGGTCTCGGAGACGTTGTGAACCGCCTTGCGGACACCCCTTGCCGCCGTAGCGGCCGTCACCATCACGCAGCTCGAGCGCCTCGTGCTCTCCCGTCGAGGCTCCCGAGGGCACGGCCGCGCGACCGTTGGCTCCACTTTCCAGCCAGCACTCGACCTCGAGGGTGGGGTTCCCGCGGGAGTCCAGATTTCCCTGGCCTTGAGCGAGGCGATCGTGGATCATGACGGCGGCAGGCTAAGCCGCCGGTCGCCGCGAGTCAAGGTTTCGACGCGGCTATCCCCATGAAACGCCATGTCTTTGACCCACCAGCGGCCGGTCCGTAAGGTGCGCCGCCATGAAACATTCGGCCGCGGCCGCTCGTAGGCGCGCGTGAAGGCGGCCCTTTGAATCAGCCGGAAGCGGGACTGGTCCGCAGGTGCCTCGCAGGGGACGAGAAGGCCTACCGGGAGCTGATCGAGATGTACCAGCCCCGAATCTATTCCCTGGCACTCCGGATGGTTCGCCGGGCCGAAGACGCCCAAGACGTCACTCAGGAGACGTTCATCCGTATGTTCCGCGCCCTCGATCGATACGACCCGGAGCGGCCCTTCGCCGCCTGGCTCTTCAGCATCGCCTCACGGCTGAGCATCGATCAGATCCGTCGGCGCAAGCTCCATCCCGTACCGCTGACGCAGCGGGATCGCGACGACGAGGAGTACACGATCGACGTCGAGGACACCGGACCGCGACCCGAAGAGTGTCACAGCCCATGCGGAAGAGGAAGCGCGGACGGTTGCGTTGATCGACTCGCTTCCGCCTCATTATCGCGTCGTGGTCCTGCTGCGCCATCAGCAGGACCTGTCCTACGAAGAGATCGCGCAGTCGCTGCACCTTCCACTCGGCACAGTGAAGGCTCGGATCCATCGAGCCCGTGCGCTGCTCCGCGACCGGATCGAGAAGGCGTCGCCATGAACCGCTGCCGCGAGATCCGCAACGCCCAGGACTATCTCGACGGCGAGCTCGGCGCCGAGCGCACCGTCGACTTCGAGCGACACCTCGAGACCTGTGAGGCCTGTCGAGCGGAGGTCCGCGCGTTCCGGTCGCTGTTCGACACGCTCGGTGACTCACCGCGAGGAGCGCGCCCTCCTGGATCCGGGTCCGGGGCTCACCGAGCGCATCCTCGACCGCGTGCTGCCCTCGCGGCTGCGCCGGCGCCTGGTCACGGTGCTGGGATGGATCTACGGCAGCTCGACCGCGATCAGCACGTTCGCGGTCGTGTCGTGGATCTCGCGGCCCGAGTCCCATGTCTGGCTCGCGCAGCGCTACGGCGAGATCTCGCTGCGGGCGCTGCAGTCGGGGTTGTTCGCGTTCGAGCTGATCACGCGCTCGTGGTTCGAGGTGCTGCAGGGGTGGGGTTTCGTGGAGCGCATGGCGGGGACGCTTTCCCCGATCGCGCGGGCGCTGGCCCGGCCGCTGGCGGATCCCACGCTCGGCCTCATCCTGGTGGCGGCCACGCTGGCGTGCGCCTTCGTGCTACGGTGGATGCGCGGGCAGCGCGAGCCCGCGGAGGGGGTCCGACATGTCAGCTTGCTGGGGTTCTAGAGTGCTGCGCGCCGCGACGGCGGTCGGACTGGTGATCTTGGGCGTCGCCGCCCCGGCGAGCGCGGCGAAGCGCGTCGATCGCGTGGAGATCAGCGACAAGGGCGTGGTGGTGGTGCGCTCCGGGGACAAGGACTCGGTCGATGTTCACGGCGGGGCCTCGTCCACCACCGACGAGGGCGGGATCGAGGTCAGCGACCACGGCGACGCCCTCGTGCGCGTGTTCGGCGATATCCACGTGCCGCGCGGCAAGCGGGTGAGCGACGACGTGGTCGCGGTCTTCGGATCCGTCGACGTCCAAGGTGAAGTCGAAGGGGACGTCGTCGCGGTGCTGGGCACGATCCACGTGAGCGACGGCGCGGTCATCCATGGTCAGGCGGTGAGTGTCGGCGGCGCGGTCGAGCAGGAGGAAGGCGCCACGATCAACGGCGAGACCGTGTCGGTGGGCTTCTTCCCGGTGTCGTGGGCGTTCCGGCGCTGCCGCTCACGCTGGAGTGCCATCGCCGCCGGCTGGATCACCGCGCTCTTCAGCGGGTGGATCTTCGCGCTGGTGTTTCCCGCGCGCCTGGTGCGCATCGCCACCACCGCCTCGCGTCGCACCGGCGCCTCGCTGCTGCTCGGTCTGGTGTCGTTGCCCGGCTGCGTCGCGGCCCTGGTGCTCCTGATGGTGACGGTGGTCGGCATTCCGCTCGCCTTCCTCTTGCCGTTCGCGTACGTGCTGCTGGTCTACGGCGGACAGCTCGCCGCCACCTACGTGCTCGGCTGCAAGCTGGTGCGCCGGCCGCTCTGGCAGTCCCGGTCTCCTGTGGCCCATCGTGGCGGGCGCGCTACTGGTGGCAATCTTCTTCACCGTGGGCGCCGTGCTGTTCGTGGCTCCCGGGGTGGCGAGGCCCTTCGACTTTTCTCGGGGTTGTTGGGCGCCCTGCTGGTGACGGGACTGACGTCGATCGGCACCGGCGCGTTCCTGCTGTCCAAGCTCGGCAACGAGCCCAAGAGCGTGAGCTGGGGGACCGAAGTCCACGCTCCGCTGCCATCCGGCGTTCCCGTTCCGCCGCCCACTTCGTAGGCGTTTCGCAGATGCGCGCATGACGCCGATCGACGATTCCCCTTCGACTCCACGGGTGGGCCGCTCGACGACGTCCAACGTCGTGTGCTGGGTGTCCTGATCGAGAAGGCCAAGACCACGCCCGCGGGATATCCAATGTCGGTCAACGCGATCGTCGTCGGGTGCAACCAGAAGAGCAATCGGGACCCGCTCACCGACTACGACGATTTCACGGTCGAGAAGGCGTTGAGCGAGCTCCAGGCCATGGGCGTCGTGAAGGAGATCGACTGGGTGGGTCGTGTGCCCAAGCACAAGCACCTCGCGTACGAATGGCTGGGCGTGCGGCCCGTGGAGCTGGCGATCCTCGGGGAATTGCTGTTGCGCGGCCCGCAGTCGCTGGTGACCTGCGGCGCGCGCGTCACGCATGGAGGCGATCGAGGATCTCGGCGCGCTCGCCGCTCGTCGAGGGCCTGATCGCGCGGCGGCTGATGGTCGAGCTGACGCCGCCCGGCCGTGGACAGATCGTGAGCCACAACCTGTACCCGCGCGGCGAGCTCGACCGGATGCGCGAAGGTCACGGAACAACATCCGGTCGCGACGAGGCGGCGCAGCGCGTCGCCAGCGCGTCGCCGAGCCCGCTCGGTGGCGCCGCCTCAGAGCGTGGGGGCGGCGAACGCGCTCGTGCTCGCCGCGATCGAGGAGCTGCGCGCGGAGCTGGCGCGGCTCGCCGAGCGCATCGAGAAGCTCGAAGGGCGAATGCGCTAGCCGCGCCCGCCAGCCGGGCGGGAATGGGTGAGATTCCCGTGGACCCCGCGCTGCGGGGCACCTGACCCATGAGCGCGTGAGGCGGCCGGCCGAGCCCGCATCGGCCGCGGTCTGCGCTCACGCTTGACGGCTGGAGTATTCGGCAGTTAGCTCCTCGCTCGCGGGCGGTGAGAACACCCAGGCCGTCTCCCCAATGGCACAGTTGTGGCCCTCCCATTCGACATGGGGATGGTGTCTTTGCTTCGACGCATGACGATCGGGCTGTGCGGAACCCTGCTGGGTCTCGCGCTCATGACGGCGATCGTTCACTCCGATGAAGTGAGCGCGCGCGCTGGCAGCCCCGAGATCGGATTCATTATTCACGACGCCGCGGAGACCGCGCGCGACTACTGTCTCTCCGCCGACGGCCAAACCTGGTTCCAGCTCCCGGAGGCCCGCGCTTCGAGCTGGTCACCTCGACCTGCGGACTCTCCCAATCCGGGCGACGGCGCCTTTCATCCCTTTGACCCAGAGCTGGTGCGCGGGACGCTCGCCGCGGTGCGTTATCCACTCGGCGGCGTCGCGGTCGAAGTGTTCGTGCTGCCCTATCCGCGGCGCGACGAGCCGCAGTCGGCCGCGGGACCCGGTCTCATCCTGCTCTCACCGGGAGTGGTGTCGATCAGCGAGGAGCAGCAACACGCCACGGTAGCGCACGAGCTGGGACACGTGATCCAGTACCGCTATATGCCCGACGGCGATCCGGTGTGGAGCCGCTACCGGCAGCTGCGCGGCATCACCGATGAGGAGCGCTATACGGCCAGCGCGCCGCACGCCGATCGCCCGCACGAGATCTTCGCGGAGGACTTCCGCGCTCTGTTTGGGGACGCCTTCGCCACCTATTCGGGGACCATCGAGAACACCTCGCTCTCCGATCCAAGCCGGGTCGCGGGACTCGCGGCGTTCCTCACCAGCCTGAGCAACCCGCTGGCGGCCGGGGTCGAGCTGCGTGGCTTCCCAATCCCAGCTCGCGGCGCGGTGAGCTTCCGCCGCGACAACGGTGCGGCGGAGCCGATCGACTTGTTCGACGCCGCGGGGCGCCGCGTTGGCACGCTGGAGCCCACGCCGCTCGCCGAGGGCTGGCAATGGGCATGGAACGGTCGCGATGCCTCGGGCGTCGCGGTTCCGGCGGGGGTGCTCTTCGCCCGCGAGCGTGGCACGGCATCCGCGGTCCGCTTCGTGGTCGTGCGCTGATCGGGGACGCCGGTTCGCTCAGGGCTCGGTGGGGCTCAGGTCCCGCAGTGCGAAGTCGTCCGATGAGATCCGGGTGCGGCGGTCGCCGAAGCCCGCGAAGTTGCGCACCGCGTCGAACAGCGGAGCGCGGCAGCTCGGTGATCACCCCGAGCCCGGCGCCGCGCTGCGTCCGCACTTCGCCCGAGAGCCAGCCCTCCACTTCTTCGACGTCCTCGACGCTGAGCGGTTTGAGCACCGCAACGACGGCGACGTAGTAGCGACGATCCGGCTTGAGATCCTGACCCGCGCCACCGGCAGCGCCCAGGGGCGCGACAGCACCGTGGCGACTGAATCGAAGCGCGACACGTAGATCGGCGGGGCACCGGCGCGCTCGATGCGCCACTGCTCGTTCCACGCTTCGTACTGGATGCGGACGCGCGCGTCGAACCCGCCTTCGAAGCTGTCCGAACCATCCGGTGCGGTGATGCCACAGCTCGGCGCGGACCTCGAGGGTCGCCGGCATCGCCGCGCTGCAGGCTCTCGGTCGTCCGGGCGCTGAAGGGATCGGTGACCCCCGCATCGATGTAGACGTAGCCGCTGCGCTCCCGCGGCGGCGAGATCTGGAGCTCGAGCGCGCATGCCTGCGGTCGCGATCAGCAGCAGGGCGCACGGCGCCGAGACAGGTCCGGCGCGCGCGGCGCCAGGGCTCGGGGTCAGGGAGCGAGTCGAACACGAGGGCGCTAGAACGGTCTCTGAATCGCGCGCTGATCAGGATGTCGGAGCTCGGTTCCTGCAGGTTCTTGGCGAAATAGATCCGCAGGTTGTCCTCGGCCGTCGCCAATCCGAAACCGCCGTCGACGGCCATCCGCTGGCCGCGCGGATCCCAGTCGTGGCTCGGATTGGTCCAGGCCTTCCGGCATCCACGAACGCAAGCACGTGGAGTCCGCTCGAATTGACCGGCATGCACCCGGCCGATCCCGGCGCTGTACTCCGCCTGACCGAGCGCGATCTGATCGCCCTGAACTCGGCGAACGAGTGTGCGCGCAGAGCGTCCACGCCGCCGGCCGTGAACGTGCGCTGCCGCGGCAGCGTCCCCGTCAAGCTGCTCCCTGCCACGCCGCGCAGCGTGACGGTCGCCGCCGGACTGAGCCGCACCACGCTGCGCAGATCGCCGAGCAAGCGCCGGTAGTCGAAGTCGCCGCCGAGCGATCCGCCTGCCGTCTCGAACTCGATCCAGTGGTGGAATCCGGGACGACCGGGTCGCATCCGCTCGAGCCGCACCCGCGAGCGCGTGTCCCTCGCCGTCGTCGATCGCGGGATTCTCGCGGAGCTCCCGATTCTGGTGGAACCAGGAGCTGGTCTTTCCATAGGTGGGGAGCGAGCGAAACTGGTCGTTGCGGCTGTGCACCGACAGCGTCGTCACGCCCGTCCAGCGCAGCGCGAGATAGCCGTCGAAGCCCTCGCGCTCGAAGTAGTCGCGGAAGTCCTGGCGCGCGAACAGCAAGGCGAGGGAGTTCTCGAGATCCGTGAACATCTGCAGCTCGCCGTGCTCGGTACGGCGGTAGAGCGAGAACCCGGCGGCCAGGTGATTGCCCGGGTCGAGCGGCTGCTCGAGTTGCGCGCCATAGAGCCACGTGGCGCGCGCCGTGGTGTATTCGACGCGGAGACCCAGGCGCGGCGAGAGGCTCGAGCCGCCCTGACCTGCCACGTGAGCCCTGGGCGCAGCTCGTCGACCCGGTTGTAGTCGAGCGCGAGCCCGAGGTTCGAATCGCGAAAGGGATGGCGGACCGGCCAGTCCTCGCGCGATCCGGAGAGCGGGTTGAGGAACGGCGGTTGGACCCAACGGATCCCGCCACCCGATTCCGAGCGGTCGTCGTGGTCGATCGCGCGGGCCACCGACCCGGTGGCGCCGCCGCGAGTGGGCTCGAACACCAGGGTGTCGGTCGTCGCCCCTTCGGCGCAGGCGACGACGGGGACCGAAAGGCGCGACGCGGCCAGGCCGAGCGCGAGCGCCAGGCAGCGGAAAACGACCCAGACTCGAGGAGCGCCTCGCATCATGCCTCCAAAGCCGCGAATGATGGGGAGTCAGCCGAGGAAGCGCAAGGCGTGTACCAGCAGGTCGCATGGAAGGCTCACCGCAACCGGCGTCACGGGCGCGTTGCCGGCGAGCGGGCGCGGCGTCGGCGACCCCGGGTGTCGTCGCCGCGCGTCGTGTTGTGGCGCGCCGTCACGTGACCGCGCGCCCAGCCGCGGCGCGACAATCCGTACTTGCGCATCTTCCGGTGGAGGTTGGTGCGGTCGATCCCGAGCCCGGCAGCCGCCTGGGTGACGTTCCAGTTGGCCGTCTCCAGGGCCTTGCGGATCGCGTCGCTCTCGCGGCGCTCGATCTCCATCCGAAGGCCCGCCGGCTCTTCCGAGCCGGGCGTCGACTCGAGCCACGCCGACAGATCTTCGCCCTTCACATCCCGCCCCTCGACCAGGACGGCGGCGCGCTCCATGAGGTTCTTGAGCTCGCGCACGTTGCCCGGCCATCGATACTCCTGAGCACGGCGAGCGCCTCGGCGGTGAGCTGCTTGGGCTCGACGCCCTCGGCCCGACAGGACTGGTCGAGGTAGTGCTCCGCGATCAGCGGAATGTCCGCCGGTCGCTCCCGGAGCGGCGGCACGTGGATGGGGAGCGTATTGAGGCGGTAGAAGAGATCGCGCCGGAACTCTCCCTGCTCGATCGCGGAGGCGAGATCCTTGTTGGTGGCGGAGACGATGCGCACGTCGACTTTGACCGTGTCGGTGGCGCCGACCCGGTCGACTTCTCCGGTCTCGATGGCGCGGAGCAGCTTCGCCTGCGCTTCCATGGACAGGTCGCCGATTTCATCCAGGAACAGCGTGCCGTGATCCGCGCGCTCGAGACGTCCCTGCTTCTTCTGCATCGCGCCGGTGAACGCTCCACGCTCGTGACCGAACAGCTCGCTTTCCACCAGGTCCTTCGGGATCGCGGCGCAATTGAGCTTGACGAACGGCTTGCCCGCACGCCGCGAGAGCCGATGGATGGCCGCGGCGACCAGCTCCTTGCCGCTGCCGTTCTCGCCGGTGATCAGCACCTTGACCTGCGAAGGCGCGGCGCGCCGCACCTCGGCGATGAGCTGCTGGATCGCCGCACTGCGACCGAGGATCCCCAGGTCGTCGGCGGTGGCGCCGCGATCCGCGCGGCGCAGCGCGGTGACGTGCGCCCCTGGGCGAGCACGTCGAGCAGGTGCTCGGGGTCGATGGGCTTCTCGATGAAGTCGAACGCGCCACGCTTGAGCGCCTTGACCGCCGTCGAGATGGTGCTCTCGCCCGAGACCATGATCACCGCGGTGGTGGGCGCCTGCTCGCGGATCATCACCAACGCCTCGAGCCCGCCCATCGTGGGCATGTTGACGTCGAGGAGCACCGCGTCGAAGCCGCGTTGCTCGAGCGCCTCGAGCGCCTGCACCCCGTCCGCGGCCTCGGCCACCTGATGGCCTTCGTCCTCGAGCACGCCGCGCAGGGTGCGGCGGATCTGTGAGTCGTCGTCCACCACCAGCACGCGCAGCGGCGCAGATCCGGTCATCCGCTCGCTCCTTCCATTCGGGGATTCTGAATAGCGCGGCAGCTGGAGCCGCGCCACGGCGCCGCCGCCTTCGCGGTCTTCCAGCGTCGCGCTGCCGCCGTGCTGCACCGCCACGTCGCGCACCAGCGAGAGCCCGAGGCCACTGCCGCGGCGCTTGGAGCTGACGTAGGGCTGGAACAATCGGGCACGCACCCGGGGTCGAGTCCCTGGCCGTGATCCGTCACCCGACCACCGCCTCCTCGCCGCGCGCGCGCAGACCCGACCTCGACCGTGGCGCCGGTCGGGCTCGCCTCGCACGCGTTGAGCACCAGGTTGTGGACCGCGCGCGACAGGAGCAGCGAATCCCCGGCCACGGTGATCGGTCCGTTCTCGGACACCACCTTCACGGTCACGCCCTCGTGCTCGTGCAACGCCACCGCCGATCGCACCAGGCGATCGAGATCGACCGGCTCGAAGCGCGGTTCCGGCAGCCGCGCGTACTGCGAGAATTGCTCGGCCAGGCGCGCCATCTGGTCGACGCCGCCGGCGAGCGCGTCGAGGCTCTCGGCGACCGCGTCACGGTGCTCCAGGCTCACCGCGCCGGTGCGGCGGCGCAGACGGTGGAGCGAGAGCGACATCGGTGTCAAAAGGTTCTTGAACTCGTGTGCGAGGCGCCGTGCGACTTCTCGCCACGCGGCCTCGCGCTCGGCCTGCTGTAATGCGTCGCGCGCCTCGGAGAGCCGCTCGGTCATGACGTTGAACGCCTCGCCCAGAGCGCGGATCTCACGCGGACCGCCCGGCTCGATCCGACTGCGCAGATCGCCCGCCGCCACACCCGCCAGGGCCTCTTCCAGACGCTGCAGTGGTCGCGTGAGCCCTTGGCCAGCGCCGCCGAGGCCCAGGCCGCGCCGCCCACCAGCAGGAGGAAGAGCACCGTGACCAGCAACAGCACGTAGGTGCGAGAGACGTCACGGATCACGCCGAAGCGTCGATAGAAGCTGATGCCGTGGCGGACCCGCTCGATCGCGCTGAAATAGTCGCGCGGCAGCACCATGCCCGCGACCAGCGTGTGACGCGCGTCGATCGACGCCGCGCCGGCGAGCGCTCCGCGGTCCGAAAGGAACAGGTGATCCGCGGCGAGCTCCGCGTCGATCTGATCCGACAGATCCATGGGCGTGACGGCCAGCACCCCCGAGGGTCGCACCTCCTCGTTCAGCTTCCACTTCCCATCGGTTTTCTCGTAGAGCTGCATGAAATCCAGGCCCGCCGCGCGCAGGCCCGCGCGCACCGCGGTGCGTCGCGCCGGCGTGAGCGACTCGGGCGGCAAGCGCCGCGGCCCAGTCGGTGGCCTGGGCGAGGACCGTGGCCTCCATCCGCGCGCTGCGAGGTCTTGGAGGTCTCGAGCGCCGACTCGAGCGCCTGGTCGACGCCCGGCGTGTTCCACAGCTCGAGGGCGCGCTCGAGACGGTTGAGCGTGAATGCGCTGAGCACGGCGGTGGGAATCAGCGCCATCGCCAGGAGCGCGACGAGGAGGCGAGTGCGGAGCGTCACGGGGACCGTGCACCCGGGGCTCACGCCTCGGGGTGAGTCCTCGAGCTGCCCGCACGCGGCCCAGATCTCGCCGCCCAATGTCTGGCGCACGGTGACCGCGGGCGCGATGGGGTAGAGGCGCCGAACGAAAGCCTCCACGGCTTCGCGGCTCGGCCGCTTCCAATCCAGGCCGGGCACCGGGTTGTACGGCGATCAGGTTGATCTTGCTCGGCAGCGAGCGAGCGATCTCGGCGAGTCGGCGCGCATCCTCGGCGCCGTCGTTGACGCCCGCCAGCAGCAGCGTACTCGAGCGTGACGCGTCGGCCGCTCCTCTGACCGTACTCGCGGGCCGCAGCCAGGAGGTCTGCGAGCGGCCAGCGCCGGTTGAGCGGCACCAGACGATCCCGCAGAGCGTCCTCGGTGGCGTGGAGGGACACCGCGAGTCCCAGCGCCAGGCCTTCCTCGGCGAGCCGACGCATGCCGGGCACGATCCCGCTGGTCGACACCGTGATCCGCCGCGCTCCCAGGTTGAGACCCCTCTCGTCGTGCAGGATGCGGATGGCCTCCACCACCGGCTCGTATTGGCGAGTGGCTCGCCCATGCCCATGAACACCAGATTGAAGCGCTGGTCCTTCCAGCGGTGCGCGTCCCCCATGTGGAGCACCTGGGCGACGATCTCGTGGGCCTGCAGGTTGCGCTTGAGCCCCATCAAGCCCGGTCGCGCAGAAGGTAGCAGCCCAGCGCGCAACCCACTTGGCTCGAGAGGCAGAAGGTCAGCCGGCGCTCGGTCTGCATCGATACGCATTCCACTCGCGCGCCGTCCTCGAGCTCGAGCAGGAACTTGCGCGTGAGCTGATCGCGGGTCGCGTGCACGGCGGCGACGCGGGGAAGGGCGAGATCGAAGCTCTCGTCCAGGCTGTGCTTGAGCGTGCTCGGGAGATTGCTCATCCCCACCGGCGAGCGATGATGCTTCTGGTAGATCCAGCCGTAGATCTGGTCGGCGCGGTAGCTGGGGAAACCCTGGCGGGTCAGCGACTCACCGAGTGTCGCGCGCCTCAGGCCGAACAGGCTCGGGCGCACCGCGGCGGGCGTGGTCAACGGGATCACGGACATCACAGGGTCCTGGGTGCGGAGAAGTACGAGCATCGAAGCTAGCAGCCGTGCGATTTGCGGTCAACGCGAGCCGATGGTATGAGCGCAATCGGATTGCCTGCCGCGCACCGCGGTGGGAGCCCGCGTTCCTCCGTCGAGCGAGTACCATGAGCCCGCCCGCCACCATCCGCGTCGGCGCCGTCGACATCGGATCCACTCCGCTGCGCTCGCTCGTCGCCGACGTGCCGTCGGAGGGATCGGACCCGATCCGCACCGTGGCGCGCGCCGGAGAGCCGTGCCGGCTCGGACGCGGCCTGGAGCGCACCGGAGTGATCGAGGCGGCGCTCGCGGATCGCGCGGCATCGCTCGCGTCGGATTTCCTCAAACGCGCGCGCTCGCTCGGGGCGCGGCGCTTCTGATCGGCGCCACCGCCGCGCTGCGCAATGCCGAGAACGGATCCGGAGGTGGCGCGCCGCATCGGGAAGCGCGCCGGCGTCCCCGTCCGGATCCTCACCGGCGACGAGGAGGCGCGTCTCGTGTACGAGGCGGTCGTGCGGGGTCTCGGCGCGCCGGCCCGCCGGAGCTCCTGCGTGGTCTTCGACCTGGGCGGCGGTAGCACGGAGGTGGTGAGCGGACTCCGGCGACCACGCGGGACGCTGGGTCAGTCTGCCCTTCGGCGCCGTGAGCCTTACCGAGCGGCACCTGCACCGCAGCCCGGCCGACGCCGATGAGATCAAGACCCTGGAGGACCACGTCCGGGGAGAGCTCGAGCGGCATTGCTCGGGCATGCCCGAGTCCACGCCCGTGCTTGCCGGCGTGGGTGGCACCGTGACCGGCATCGCGATCCTCGATCAGGGCCTGCCGAGCTACGAGCCGGACCGTGTCGAGGGCTGGGTCGTGGAGGCGGAGCGGCTCGGGCGGCTGGTCGAGCGGATCGCGGGCTCGACGGAGGCCGAGCGCAGGCGCTGGACGGTCCTGGGGCGCGGCCGCGTGGACATCGTGGTCGCGGGAGCCCTGGCGGTACGGGTGCTGGTGCACCGTTTCCAGGCGCGCGGGTTGATCTGCTCGACTCAGGGACTCCGTTACGGCCTGGCGCGAATGGCGATCCGCGAAGGAGCCTAACGGCCCGAACGGAAGCCGTTGACCACCGAGACCAAAAGGGCCGATACTCCGGGAGGCGCTTCAGAAAGGTCCCCCTCACCGAACGCACGTCGACCTGACCATCTAGGCGGTCGTATCGCGTTCGCGCTTCATCACCCGCGGTTGAGGGAGAACTGGGCGCATGCGGATGAAGAGAGTTCGGCTCACGCTTGTCCTGGCACTTCTCGCGTTATCGGCGTTTAGCTTGCCGGCGGTGGCCGGAGATCCCGATTCGCCACAAGTCACCAAGCGTTTGGCCCCGGCCCCCGATTCTGACCGCGGCCACGGTAGAGCGAATGGGTGGCAGCAGATTTGGTGGATCGGGAGTGGCTGGGTGAGCGTCTATCTGGTCGTTGGTTCGCCCGCTGACGGCGAGCTTCGGCCTGGTAAGGTCCGGGCATCCGGTTCGGGTGCCCGGGGTGTTTCGAGTGTCGAGTTAGATTAGAACTGCGAGTCAACTGTGCATCGAGCGATCCCCCCGATTCGGCTCATGCCGGCCTCCCGATCCGGGAGGGCGTGCAACATGAGGCCGTCGGCGATCTCTACTTCGCAGCTGACAACTTTGGCGCCGCCGTCGAGTCCTATGCCGCCGCCTTGCGCGCGGTGGTGGACCGCACTCCCGCCGACCGGCTGAGCCTCATGCTCCGGCTGGCCCGCGCCTATTTCCTGCGGGCCGACTATGGAGCGTCCCTGGACGTCCTGGCCGAGTGCGCGCTCTCTGGCCCGTACGCTGGGTCAGTCCGAGTTCACGGCGCGAGTGGCGGTCCTGATCGCCCGGGCGCGGATCGAGCTCGGACAGTACGCCCGCGGCCGCCGCTACGCGCTCTATGCGTACCGCGTGTTGAGGAACGGCGACGATCACCGGAGCGTGGGGAGATCGGCGTCACGCTGGGCCTTTGCTACGCGCGGCTGGGGCGGAACTCCGACGCGATCGAGTGGCTCCAGGACGCGGCCGCCACGTACCGCCGGATCGACGATCCCGACGGTCTCGTCACCGCGCTCAACAACCTCGGGCTGGTCTACAAGAACCTCCGCGAATGGCGCGAGGCGACCCGCTTCCTCGAGCAGGCGCTCAAGATCGACGAGCGAGCCGGGCTCTACTCGCGGATGCGCGCTCATCACAACAACCTCGGCTTGATCCGCTACTACCTCGGACAATGGGATCTCGCCGAGGAGGACTTCCGGCGCTCCCTGCAGATCGCGCGCGACACCGGGCACCGTCAGGGCGAAGCCGCCACGCTGATGGCGCTCGGGCGCTCTGCTGAGGCGTCGGCGCCAGCTCGATCAGGCCGAGGAGAGCTTCCGCCGCGCAATGACCCTCGCGGACCAGGTGGGCGCCGTGCGTGAAGGCGCCCTGGCACGCGAGTTCCTCGCCGACGTCGAGCTGGATCGCGGAGACGCGGCGGCGGCCGTGGCGCAGCTCCAGCCTGTGCTCGAGCAAGCGCGGCGCCGGGCGCCGGAGGGCGACGTGGTCGGCGAGATGGAGATTCGCATGGGAGTCGCCCTGCTCCACCTCGGCAAGATCGATGAAGGACAGTCCCACCTCGTGCGCGGCGTCACCATCGTCGAAGCCATCGGCGATCAGCTCGAGCTGGCCATCGCCGAGCGCGCGCTCGCGCGGCTCGAGGCGATGCGCGGCAACCTCGCGGGCTTCGAGGCACGGGTGCGCCGGGCGATCCAGCACTTCGAGCATCTGAGCGAGACCTACGAGCTGGCCACCACGCTCGCCGCGTGGGGCGAGCTCCTGCTCCTGGCGCCCGCCGGGATGCGCTCGCACGTGGATCTGGAGCCGGTGGTCGAGGCCGCGCGCCGCGCTGCGGCGCTGTTCCGCGGCCTCGGGTGTGCTTCCGCTGTCGGCCGAGGCCTATCTCACCATCGCGCGGTTCGAGGCGGAGCGCGAGCGCTACGACCAGGCCCTCTCATCTCGAGCAGGCTGAGGAATGGCTCCTCGAGTCACGGCGACGCCGGCGTCGAGGATCGGGCCGGCGCGCTGCGCCGCGAGATCGAGCGCCAGTACGTGGCGGTGTCACTGTCGACCTCCAACGAGTTCCGGGCGCTGGAAGAGGCCAACCGCCTGTTCCGCGATGCCTCCGACATGAACGGGCTCCTGGCCCAGACGGTGAAGATCGCCGTGGAGCACGCGGGAGGCGATCGCGGCTTCGTGGCCTATAGCTCGGCGGGAGGCCGCCTCGATGTGGTCGCCCAGCATGGCCTGGGACGCGAGCGCGCGCGCCGAATATTGCAGGTGGTGCAGACCGTGGTCGGGCACCGGATCGCCGAATCCGGACCGCTCTACTCCAGCCGCGTGGCGGCGGACTCGCGGTTCAGCGCCGCGCTCGGGGGCGCGCTCGAGGGCGTGGGCTCGCTGGTCTGCGTGCCGCTCAACTTCCCGTCGCAGGCGCGTCGGCGTCGTCTATGTCGACCGGCTCAGCGACAACCTCCACGGCGCCTTCAAGCAGAGCGACCTGAACCTGCTCGCGGTGCTAGCGAACAGCGCGGCCGTGGCCATCGTCGAAGCCCAGCGCTCGTTGCTGCTCATGGAAAATCAGGAGTTGCGCAAGCAGCTCAAGCCGATCCCAGGTCTCGAACGGGTGGTGAGCCACTCGCGCGAGATGAGCGACATCCTGAGCCTGCTGACCAAGGTCGGCGACAGCTCCGCCACCGTGCTCTTCATGGGCGAGACCGGCACGGGCAAGGGACTGCTCGCCCACGTGGTGCACGAGATCTCCGGCCGCCGCGATGGGCCTTCGTCCAGGTGAACTGCGCGGCGATTCCCGAGCAGCTGCTCGAGAGCGAGCTGTTCGGCTATCTGCAGGGCGCCTTCACCGGCGCGCAGCGCGACAAGCCCGGCCTGTTCGAGGAGGCCGAAGGCGGGACGATCTTCCTCGACGAGATCGAGAAGGTGCCCGGAATCCGTCCAGGCGAAGCTGCTGCACGTCCTCGATCGCGGCGAGATGCGCCCAGTGGGAGCTACTCGCAACCGGCGCGTGGATGCCCGGGTCATCTGTGCCACCAACGGCGACCTGCGGGAGCGCATCCAGTCGGGACGATTCCTCGAGGACCTGTACTACCGGCTCAACGACATCACGATCCGCGTGCCCGCGTTGCGTGAGCGGCGGGAGGACATCCCGATCCTGGCGCAGCACTTCCTCGCGTTCTACTCGCGGCAGATGGAGAAGCGCCTCGAGGGCTTCGCGCCCGACGTGCTCGAGGCGCTGCTGGCGCACGAGTGGCGCGGCAACGTGCGCGAACTCGAGAAGACCATCAAGCGCATGGTCGTGCTCGCCGACGACGGCGCCGTGCTGGATCGCTCGCTGCTTCCCGGCGAGGTGCGTGAAGCGGTGACGGACCCGCGCACGGTCGGACGAACGCTGCGTTCCAATGTAGCGCAGCTCGAGCGCAAGATGGTGGCCGAGGCGCTCGAGCGGAACCGATGGAACAAGCGCGAAACCGCGAGAGATCTAGGCTTGAGCTATCCCACCCTGCTCGCCAAGATCCGGAGCTTCAAGCTCAGTCGCACCCACTCCGACTCGTAGAGCTGCTTTCACTCCGCTATTAAGTCGCTTGATATCGATCGCGCTGGCGTGACAGTCACTTAGCGGCAGGCCACGAGATCTCTCAGATTTTTTCGGATTCTCGCTCCGCGCCCCGCGTGAGCCATGACGCGTTCGTCTCGTTCAATCCCAACTCCGACATGATCTTTGCCGATCGGACGAGCCCGCGGGCATGCGTGGCACAACAACTGCTGAACGTACCTGCTCGGAGGGGGACCTCCAGCAGCGTAGCTCGACATCATTGTGGAGTCTCGGAAATCTGGGCTAGCCGGTACGTGTCGGGCATAGGACGAGGGTACGAGCCCCAAGTCATCTCGACAGCGCACCGGCTCGACCGACCGGCTAGCCTGGAGGTTGTGAGCAATAAGCTGTGAGCAAGAAGGAGTTGCAGTAACCCTACGACTCGGTGGGCGGGTACGTGGCCGTCATGTCCAACCCGGTCCACTCGTGCCGGTTCACGGGCCCGACTACCGGGTCAGGGGAAGAACGGGACACCGATCCTTCGCCGTTTCGGCCGACAATGGGGATGTTCCGGCTGAGGCAGCGAGTCAGCTGATCGGTGTCCTAATCTTTTCCCTTCCGGTGTGGCGGCGCCGCACGCCTGCGTCCACTTCACTCCGCCGCCCGTGCCCTCCAGTCCTGGGGCCGATTCCAGTTCGCCGTCGCAATCCCGTGTGTTGCACGCTTTTGATGCCACAGTTCATCGGATCTCGGAGCGCAGATCCGTGGCATGTCGCTTGCCGTTCCCTGACGTGAGGCGCGATTTCCCGCGCCCAGCCAGGAGGCCTGCGAAATGAGTCCCGCGTGCCTGTCCGCTCCTGCTCTCGGATCGAGCCAGCAACCTCACTCGAGCTTGGTTTCGCGTCGCAATGCGCTCGGCATTTGCTACGATTCTAGTGGTTGCCGCGACTTCGATCCCTCTGAGGCGAGTACGCGCACAATGGCTCAGGCTTCGATCTGGCCGCCTACCCCACGATTCGGCGGGTCCGCCGCCGCGACGTGCGAATCCTTCCCCACGGCGTGAGCCGGAAGTTTGCTCAAGGGCCAATGAGCGGGATCGTGTCCACGATCTCGCTCGTGCGCGGAGGACGGCGCGAATGCCGTTCGAAGCGCAAAGGACGGGTGAGATGAGAACCATTCGCTGGTTGTGGCTGGCCGTGGCGCTGGGCACGGCCGCGTCGACCGCGCACGCGCAGGAGCCAGACCGGCACGCCACGGGACTCCAGGCGGACGTCTGGACGGATCGCGGGAACGACGCCGTCTATCAGCCCGGTGACACCATGATCGTGCAGACGCACGTGTCCCACGACGCGAATCTGCTCGTGTACGAGATCGATACCGAAGGAGCGGTGAGCGTGCTGTTCCCGGAGCGAGGGGGCAGCGGATTCGTCGAAGGCGGCTCGACCATCGACATCCCATCCGAGCATTCCAATCTCCAGCTCGTGGTCGAGCCGGAGACCGGCGAATCGTTCATCGTGGCGATCGCGTCGCGCGATCCGTTCCGCGATCTGCCGTGGTACCTGCGACCCTACGATCCGCAGGCCGAGGGCAACGGTTATGCGGGCGAGCCCGATGACGAGGAAGGCATCACCGAGGACGGACGGATCGTGGGCGACCCGTTCGTGGCGATGGAGCGGATCCGTCGCCGTGTGCTGCAGCATCCCGACGACCCGCAGAGCTTCGGCACGTCGTATACGAGCTACTACACGCACGAGCGCGTGCTCTATCCGCGCTACCTCTGCGCCGATTGTCACCGTCCCGACTACTACTCCTGGTGGGACGGATTCGACCCGTACTATGCGCAGTGTCCGGTCGTCGAGTTCCGCGTGAACTGGGCTGGTACTGGGGCCCGAGCTACTGGTTCGGCAGCGTTCCCTACTACTATTACGCGATCCGCCCCGACTGCCCGCCCGGAATGGCGAATGTATTCGGCGCATCGCTGGTATTCCTCGTGGGACTGCTGGGGGCAGTGGCACGAGAGGATGGGGAGCGGCGGACAGGCTCCCCGGCCGATTACATTCCCTCGGCGCGCCGCAACGACCCCATGCAGCGGCCCCGGACGACCGGGCCCGGCCTGCTGGCCTCGCGGGCCCCGGCCAGGGGTCGCCATGGCCCCTGGCGCCCGATCAGCGACGCCGTGCGCCCCGTCGACCGTCCGGATGATCGACGCGCGTGGCCCTGGGCTCGTCGCGCGACCTCTGGCGTGGCCGCCTCGAGCCGCGGGGCCCGGGTCGCCAACGCGGGAACGATTCAGAAACTCGAAGCTGGTCGCGGGGTATTCCCGAAGGTCGTCGCGGCGGGTTCCGCTGGGTTGGTCCGGGATACGGCGCCGCCCCGCGTCCCGTGGAAGTGCGCACGCCGACCGGGCGCGATCGTCGCGCGGAATCCTTCCCGCAACGTCGCGAATGGGGTGGCGAAGGAACCGCGCCGCCGCGCGGTGTCGCTCCACGGGAATTCCTGCCGCCGCGTCGCGAGTTCCGTGGCGATGAAACCCGTATCCATTTCAAAATGAGCGCCGTGAAAGCCGACCTCAGGAAGCGCCGCCACGTGAGCCGGCCCGGGCGCCGAGCTACGGGAAAGCCAACAACAATGGCAATAGCAACGACGGCGGCAACAGCAACAGCAATAGCAGCGGCAATGGCCGTCCGGCGGCGTCGTACCCCCGAGGAGGAGGCGGACGCGGTCATTGAACGAGCGGGAGCGGCCTCGCTCGAGGCCGCTCTCCCTTCGGCGTGGGGCGGACCTGCTAGGATGACCGCCCTTCGCCGGGCCCCGGTGGTCCGGTCGCCAGCCGGAGGTCCATGACCAGCCCGAGAATCACGCTGGGAGCGGTCGCGTCGGCGATCGCTCTCGCGCTTGTCGTGCGGAACGCCGGAGCGGAACCCACCGGCTTCGCATTCCTCGAGGTTCCCGCCGGGGCACGAGCCTCGGCGCTCGACGGGGCGTACGCCTCTCTCGCCGAAGGGATCGACGCGGCGTTCTGGAACCCGGCCGGCCTCGCCGCCACCCATGGGATCCAGGTCACGGCCTCCCACTACGAGTTCCTGGACCAGCTCCGTCATGCCCAGTTCGGGCTGGCGGGAAAGCTCTTCGGCGGCGGCATGGCGGGCACCTTGCGAGCCATGTATTCCGAGCCGATCACCGAGCGTGACGCGGTCGGCAACGAGATCGGCACCTTCGGCTCGCACGATCTGGAGTTCGCACTCTCCTACGGGCGCTCGCTGAGCGCCAACACCCACGTCGGCGGATCCGCGCAGGTGGTGCGCGAGCGCATCGCCGACGTCGCCGCCACCACCTGGGCGGTGGGAGGAGGAGCGACCTGGGATCCCGCGGCGCTGCCGCGACTCCGCCTCAGCGCCTCGGTGCACAATCTCGGACCCGCCGGCGCCTACGATCTCGACGGCGTCAGGGGCCAGCCGGTGCGATTGCCGGAGGCGCTCCAGGCTGGCCTCTCCTATGGGATCGAGCCGCGCGGGATCCAGCTGCGGGGTTCGCTCGAGGGACGCTTCACGCGCGGGCGCGCCGGCATCGGCATGCTGGGCGCCGAGCTCGCCCACGAATCTGGTGCGGCGCTCCGGGCCGGGGTGCGGGTGAACGACGAATCGAACGACTTCAGCGTCGGGGTCGGGTATTCGACGCGGGGCCTACGCTTCGATTACGCGTTCGTGCCCTATCGCCTCGATCTCGGCGACACCCACCGCTTCTCCCTGACGACCCAGTTCTAGCCGGGCCAGGTTTGAAGGGAGAGCTCCCCGTCCTCGAGGACGGCGTAGCTGAAGTGCTCGATCCAATCGCCCAGGACCACCAGCGTCCGATTGCCTTCGCGCCGCTCGTAGACGTGGTGGAAGTGGCCGATCATGACGGTGTCGAAGCCCTCTCGAAAGCGGGGTTCGGCAATCTCCGCCACAGACGGTCGCCGTCCAGCACGCGGCGATCGCGCGATCCCCGTGAGAGATTCGAAAGAAGTGCGCCAGCGGGAATCCCAGATCCGGATGGAGCAGCTGGTAGAGCCGAACGCTCGCGGGATGACGCACGACCTTCTTGAGACCGCGGTAGCCGAGGTCGCCGCCGATCAAACCGTCGCCATGGTGGATCCACAATCGCCTGCCCTGGCGCGTCAACTCCACGGCGCCGGCGTGGACCGTGAGTCCCAGCTCGCCGGACAGGAAAGGGCCGAGCCAGAAATCATGGTTGCCGTTCAGGTAGTGGATCGCGACGCCGGCGCGTCTCAGATCGGCCAGCGCCGCCAGCGTGGCGAAGTGGCGGCGCGGAATCGCGGTGCGGTATTCGAACCAGAAGTCGAAGAGATCGCCGACGACGTAGAGCTCCGACGCGCGACCGGGCAGGCTGGTCAGAAACTCGTGAAGCCGCGCCTCACGGGGGCTTCTCGCTCCGCCGGCTCCGCTCCGAGGTGGGCGTCCGAGAGAAAAAGACGGCCGAGCCGACGAGCATGGGCGGCAGTCTATCGTCGGGTCGCGGCGCTCACAAGGCGCCAGGCCGCGCTCGTACCCGGTGAGGAACCGCTCCCGGGTCACGGGGTATAATCGCCGCCAACCTGCACGTGGATGGCCGACGAGGTCAGGGCGGATCGACGCCCATCTGACAGCCGATCGAGGGCTGTCGATAACCTCAATGTCGTACACGGTGCCCTGGGCGAGCCGCCCGACGCGGACCCCCGGCACGAGATCGTAACGGGAGGATGAGATGAAACCCGATTCTGCGCGTCACACTTCGCCGAGAAGCTATTACCTCGGCGGAGCACTACTCGTGTTGTTGGGCCTGGTGATCGGTCTCGGATTGAGCGCTGGCTTCAACATCCCGCTCGCCTTGAAGGCGGAGCGCAACGGGGCCTTGAGCGCGACCAGCTCCTCGGCTCCGGTGCCGGAGAGCCCCTTCGTCGGCGTGGTCGACAAGGCGCTACCCGCGGTCGTGTTCATCGACGTGCGCAAGACCATGGGAAAGGGCGATGACCAGTCCGGTGACGACCAGGACGAGTGGTTCCACCGCTTCTTCAACGAATCGCCGCGACGCCAGCAGCGGATCCCGAGCTCCGGCTCCGGATTCATCATCGACTCTGACGGCCGCATCCTCACCAACAACCACGTGGTCAGCAATGCCGAGGACATCACCGTCACGCTCAACGACAAGCGCACGTTCAAGGCCAAGGTCGTCGGGGCCGATCCCGGCACCGACGTCGCGGTGATCAAGATCGAGGGCAGCAAGCTGCCGACGCTCCCGCTCGGTGACTCCGACCAGATGCGCGTCGGCGACTGGGCGATCGCGATCGGCAATCCACTCGGACAGCTGCGCGGGTCCGTGACCGTGGGCATCGTGAGCGCCACGGGACGGTCCAACCTCAACATCTTCGGTGGCACGCCCGACTTCCAGGACTTCATCCAGACGGACGCCTCGATCAACTTCGGGAACTCGGGCGGTCCGCTCTGCAACATTCGCGGCGAGGCGATCGGCATCAACACCGCGATCAATCCCAGCGGTCAGGGCATCGGTTTCGCGATCCCGATCAATCTGGCCAAGCACGTCGCCGAGCAGCTCGTCGCACACGGCGAAGTCCAGCGCGCATGGCTGGGCGTGAACCTCGCGGAGCTCACCCCCGAGATCGCCGAGGGCTTCGGCCTCAACGTCGATCACGGCGTGGTGGTGTCGAACGTGCTGGCGGGGCAGCCGGCCGACAAGGCGGGGCTGCGTCGCAACGACGTGATCGTGGAGTACGACGGGCAGGCGGTGGCGGATCTCCAGAAATTCCGGCTCAAGGTGGCCGATACCGCAGTAGGTCGCAAAGTGCCGGTGGTGGTGCTGCGCGACGGCAAGAAGGTGACGGTCTACGTCACGCTCGGCCAGCGCGATCAGGCCGTGGTGGCCGCGCTCAACAGTCCTCCGACTCCCGCCAAGAGCGAGGAGCTGGGAGGTTGCGGGTGCGTGAGCTGACCGCAGACGAGAAGGCCGACGCGGGCGTCAAGCAAGGCGTGCTGGTGCTGGAGGTCAAGGATGGCAGCCCAGCCGACGACGCCGGATTGTCTCCCAACGACGTGATCGAGGAGATTGGCGGCAAGCCGGTGATCGAACGCCGCCGACTTCACCCGGATGCTCAAGGACTCGAAATCCAGGGTAAGCACGCGGTGCTGTTGGTGCGACGCGGAGACAACTCGCAATTCGTGCCGCTCAGCCTCGGGCAGTGAGGCAGGAAAAACTCGGACGGATGGGGGCGGCGCGCGCCGCCTCTGCTCCATGGAAGGAGTCATCGATAGTGTCGAGCCGCGCTTCGTTCCTCTGGTGGGCAGGTCTGGCGCTGGTTGCTCAAGCGACCGCGTCCCAGGCCGCACCCGCGACCTTGATCGGCGCCAAGTCGTGGTCCGCACCGACCACCACGACGGTGGCGCTGTCGTTTTCACAGGCCGTGGCCCACGTGGCGCCCGACTCCGGCATGGCTTCGAGCGTCTGGATCAGCGTGCCCGGAGAGGCCGTGGTGCTCGGGCCCTGGCGCCCGCGACGCTGCGGGTCACAGAACGGCGTGATCGATTCGGTGGTGGCGATCACGGGGACGGACGGCGCGCGCATCCACGTCTGGTTCGCGGATTCGCTGCGTTTCCGCGTCTACAGCCTCCCCGGCCCAAGGCGATCAGGCGTATCGCATCATGGTCGAGGCCAGAAGCCGGGCGGTGACGCGGCCGAGAGCGCACGCCTGGCGAGCATCGCCAACCGCAGAAGAAAGACCGCGTGCGGATCGTGGCGATCGACGCCGGGCACGGGGGCGAGGACACCGGCGCCAGAGTCCGCGCGGTGTCGGGGTCGTCGAGAAGACCGTGACGCTGGGGTCGCGCGCGCGCTGGCCGACGAGCTCAACCACACGCCTGGGATCCGCGCGGTGCTCACGCGCGACGGCGACTACTTCGTGCCGCTGCGCGATCGCTACCACATCGCCGAGAAGATGAAGGCGGACCTGTTCGTCAGCATCCACGCCAACTCCACCAAGCGCCGTGGCTCGGGAGCGGCACGGAGGTCTACTTCCTCTCGCTGCGTGGCGCTGGCGACCAGGCCGACGCCGACCTCGCCAACGTCGAAAACGCCGCCGACCTCGTGGGGGCGTTCCGCCGCAGACCGAGAACGACCTCGTCAACATCCTCTACGACGTCAAGCGCTCCTCGGCGTTGCAGCAGAGCCAGCTGCTCGCGGAGTCGGTGCTCGATCAGATCGCCAACGACCAGCGGCTCGAGTCGCGCGGGGTGAAACAGGCCGGCTTCGTCGTGCTCAAGTCGGTGGAGTTCCCGTCGATCCTGGTGGAGACCGCCTTCATCAACAACCTCAAGGAAGCGCGACTCCTCAAGAGCAAGGACTTCCAGAGCGGGATCGCCAAGCAGATCGCCGACGGCGTGCGGGAGTACTTCAAGAAGGCCGGCATTCCGCTCAGCGCGGGCAAAGGGCGGCGAAGGCGAGTGAGGACTCGGTCGCGCGGCGACTCAGCGCGCGGCCTTGGGGGTTCGGCAGGCTCGGGAGTGATGCGCCCGTCGCTCTTCCAGTCGAGCGCTCCGCCTCCCGAGCTCGCCTCGCGCACGCGATCCTCGAGCGCCTGGCGAATCTCGATCCCGCTGTCACGGACTTCACCCCGGCGCGCAACGCCGAGAGGCCGTCGCCGCCCTGGACCATGAAGTCGTTGCAGGCGACTCGATACACCCGTGACTCGTCGAGCGGCCGCCCGTCTAAGTCGAGCAGGGCGGTGACTCGCGATCCCGCGGCGCGCCGGAAATCGAACCGATAACGCAGCCCGCTCACCTGAATGACTCGATCGCGCGCCAGGGATGCCTCGAGTGCGCGCCGGACGTCGGCCCCGGCAAGCTGCACCGTGACGATGGTGTTGTCGAAGGGCAGCACCTCGAAGATCATGCTCCGCGTCACCGTGCCCTGGGGCAATCCGCCGCGAATGCCTCCGGCGTTCTGGAGCGCCACGTCCGCGCCGGTGAGCGCCCGCATCTGGTCCGCGATCACGCTGCCGATCGGGCTTTCGCCGTCGCGGCGCGTCGGCAGCGCCCGCGCGCAGCGCCCAACCGGCGTGCGAGCGGCGGAGGCCACGGTGCGCTCCCAACGCGTCACCAGCGCCGCCATCGCCGAATCCGGCGCGCCGCCTTCGGTCGCCACGTCGACCAGACGATGGCGGCGCTCCACCACGCGGCCGCGCACGGGATCGAGAACCAGGTCGCACACCCCGACGGCCTCGCCGTGCGAGCCGGGCATCAGCACCGGTGTCTTGCCGACCTCGACGTCGATCCGGTCGTGACTGTGTCCGCCGAGCCAGAGATCGACGCCGGGTATGCCCACGGCCAGCCGTGCGAGGCGACCCTCGAGGCGACCGCCTGCGCTCTTGCCGGGCACGTGGCCCATGCCGACCACGATCTGCGCGCCGCGCTTGCGCACGGCCCGGACACCGCGTGCGGCAGAGCGAGTCGTCGCCGAAGCCGAAGCCGCGAATGTTCTTCGCGAGGCTCACGAGCGGCGTCTCGCTGTAGGCGAGTCCGATGATTCCGAGGCGCAGGCCCAGGCGGCGCACCAGAGTGTCGGCACGCGCCCAGCGGGGCAGCGCGCCGGTCCGCAGATCGATCAGGTTCGCGGCCAGCGCCGCGGCGTGCAGCTCGCCCAGGCGCGCCGCGAGCGTGTCGGCCGACCAATCGAACTCGTGATTGCCGATCGCCATCGCGGTGTAGCCGAGCCGATTCATCTGCTCCACCACCGAGCGCCCGAAGGCCAGGTTGGAAACCATCGTCCCCTGGAAGGCGTCGCCGCCGTCGAGCAGCACCGTCCCTTCCGGATCCGCGGCGGCGAGCCGCCCGATCACGCCGGCGAGGGCCGCCGCGCCGGGAGCGCGCGCGCGCGTCGTCGGCGCCGGGGGTCATCTGTCCATGGAAGTCGCTGGTGTAGAGCACACGGATCCACGGAAAGCGGAGATTGGCGATCATGGCGAGCACCTGCCCGCGCGTGAGCGTGTCGGGCTTCGCGCGCACGGCGCCGGGCGGCAGGCCGGTGCCCATCAGGAGCCCGCGGCGAAATGCCTCGCGCTCGGCGTCGGTGTCGAGGGCGTATCGCTCGTGACGAGCGGTCTCCTCGCACCATTCGAGCGCGAGCGGAAGCGTCACTGGGGCGAAAGGCTTGAAGAGCTCCGCGGTCGCCGTCGAGCCGATGACGCGGCGCCGCACCAGGCCGTCGAGCCACGGTTCCAGCGAATCCGGCACGTCGGGATAGGCGCCGGAAAGCTTGCTCTCGCGCCATCCGTACGCGCGCGACAGCCAGTACGCGAGGTCGCTGCGCCGTGCCGTCTGATCAGGCAGGAGCTGCCGCACCTCCTCGGTCGGCGCCACGCCCTGGCGCACCAATCGATCGATCGCCGCGCGCTCGGGCGTGGTGGCATAGTCGGGCAGCACGCTCCAGTTGAGCTCGCAGGCATTGTCCAGCGTCCCCACCTTTCGCAGCCTGGCGATCCAGGCGTCGGCCCGCGACGGGTCGGTCGGGGTGGCCGGCGCGCTCAGGCCGAGCCGTCGCGCCGTTCGCGCCGGCATCACCACGCGCAGCTTCTGATCGGCCGCGAGCGCCGCGCCGCCGCGCGATACGTTGGCCAGGCGATGTCCGGCGCCGCCGCCAGATCGATCTCAAAGACGAGTCCCTCGGCGGTCACGAACAGCGATTCCGCCGCACCGGGCTCGAGCAACGGGCGATCGGGCTCGAACGTGTAAGGCGCGAAGATTCGGGCGGCGCGCTCGAGAAGGTTCGTGAGCTCCGCTCCGCTCAGCGTGACGACGCGCAAGGTGTCGTCGGCGGACAGGAGCGCCAAGGCCGCGCGTGCGGACACGGGTCCGGCCGGGAGCCTGGCGCCGGGCGGCAATGGGGCCGAGAGCGAGACGTCCGCCTGGGTGGCGTCGAGCTGCGCGCGGTGGATCTGCTCGAGCAGCGGGTTGTCGGCGAAAGGTGAAGGCGCCACCAGCTCGGAGGATGCCTGGGCGATCACGTCGCCGGGAGCGGGATCGGTGGCGCGCGCGGCCGCGGGGGTGAGAAGCGCGAGGAGCGAAGAGCCGATGAGGATGCCGAGCTTCATGAAGGGCAAGGACGCTAGCATCGGGGTGAAACCACGGTCAACGCCGATCGGTCCGCCGCGCTTGCCGCGTGCGCGTGCTGCGGGCATAGTCGACCGTTCATGAGGCCTCGATGAGCGAGACGGTGCGCTGTCCAGACTGTGGTCACGAGAACGCTCCCGACGCGGAGTCGTGCGCGGCCTGCGGCTTTCCACTCCGCGAGGTCGCGATCGCCCCACCTGCGCCTGAGCCGCAAGCGGCGCCGCCGTCGCCGATCGTCCTGCCGCCACGGCCCCGGCGTCGTCCGCCGCGCGGCTCGAACCAGGCCGTTTCGCTGTGGCTGGTTTTCGGTTCCATCATGGCGCTCGTCGTGGTGTTCGTGGCGGTAAAGACCAACCTGGATCGCAGCCAGCCGCCCGTCGAGGGCGCCAATCCCGTCCAGCAGGGTGAAGCCGACTCGTTGCGTATGGCGATTGCCAGGACTCGACCAGCGTCGCGGTGCGTGTCCGACTGGGCGACGTGCTCTTCGACACCGGGAACTGGTCCGAAGCGATCGTGCAATACCGTTCCGCCATCCGCCAGGACTCGACGCTGGTCAACGCGATCGTGGATCTTGGCGTCTGCTATTACAACCTCGGCGACGCGCAGGAGGCGGAGCGGCACTTCCGCCTCGGGCTCGAGCGGGACCCCCGTCACCCGATCGCGCTCTTCAACCTTGGCATCGTGTGCGAGCGCCGCGACGACTCCAAGCAGGCGCTCGACTACTACCACCGGGCGCTCGAGACCAATCCGCCCGACCCGATGAAGCAGTCGCTGTTCGATGCCATCGCGCGAGTGCAGCAGAAGATCGGATCGTCTCCCAAGCCGCTCGGGGGCTGACCGATCCCCTCACTCCGCGTTCGTGAGCCTTTCGGGCAGGAGCCCCAGGGTCCGCAGCATGGCCGCCGTCGCGGGGGCGTCGCCGGGTCGAGCCGATAGTCGCGCGATCAGCCCGGCCAAATCCGCTCCCGTGTCCACGTCGGCCAGAGGCGCGAGCGTTTCGACCGAGAGACCGAGGGCGCGTGCCCCCGCAGCGTGTCGTCGCGCGCGTGTGGCGTGCTCCACGCCACGTGGTGGAACAGGCCCGGCGCGATGCGCGAGAGGCCGATCAGGTGGTAGCCGCCGTCGGGCGTGGGGCCGATCACCAGGTCGAAGGTCGCGAGTGCCAAGAAAGCGCGGTCGAGTGCCGCCGAGGTGATCTCGGGCGCATCGGAGCCCGTGACCACGATCCGCCCGCCGCGTGTCAGGAGCGTCGCGAGCGCCCGCTCGAGACGCTCACCCAGGGCTCCCTCGCCTTGCGACCTCCATTCGCAGTCCTCCGTGCCGGGGATCGCGGAGGGCTGCGCATCGGGCGGAGCATCGGCCCAGCAGAGCACGCGCCGGTCGGCGCTCGCGCCGCGCACCGCGGCGAGCGTGTCCTCCAGCATCGCGACGTGGAGATCGCGGGCCGGCACCCCGGTGAGCGCGGGAGCGAGGCGAGTCTTCACCTGCCCCGGTGCCGGCCAGCGTGCGAACACCACCACGGTCTTCACCGCGCCAGATTAGCATCGGCGTGATCGATCGCGGTCCGTGTTGACAGCCCCGGCTGAGCGTTCCTACAGTCGCGGGGCTCCGATTTCCACGCTCACCTTCGCGATGGAATCCCATGGCTGACACTCAGCAGTTCCAGGTGGTCGTCGTCGGCACCGGTCCGGGCGGCTACGTCGGCGCGATCCGCGCCGCACAGCTCGGCCTCAGGACCGCCGTGGTCGAGAAGGACCAGCTGGGCGGCACCTGCCTCAACTGGGGCTGCATCCCCACCAAGGCCTGGATCGTGACCGCGCACCTCTACGAGCAGATCCGGCGCGCGCGAGTTCGGGATCGAGGTCGGCGAGCCGCGCATCAACTGGAAGCTCCTGGTCGAGCGCAAGAACAAGGTGGTGTCGCAGCTCACCGGCGGGGTGAAGCAGCTGCTGCAGGGACGAAAGGTCGAGATCCTGCGCGGGGCGGGCACGCTGTCCGCTCCCGGACGGATCGTCGTGACGGGCGCCGACGGCGCTCGTGAGATCGCCGCCGAGAACATCCTCCTCGCCACCGGCGCCGTGGCGACGCTGCCGCCGGGGTTCACGCTCGACGGCGAGCGCGTGATCACCAGTCAGGAGGCGCTCGACCTCTCGCACCAGCCGCGCCGTCTCGCCGTGCTCGGCGGCGGCGTGGTGGGCGTCGAGTTCGCCTGCTTCTTCGCCGCGATCGGCACCGAGGTCACCCTCATCGAGATGCTGCCGCGCTTGGTGCCGGCCGAGGACGACGAGATCGCGCAGGCGCTCGAGCGCGAGATGAAGAAGCAGAAGGTCACGATCCACACCAACACCAAGGTGGAGGGGCTCGCGGACGGCGCCGACGGCGCGGTGCGGCTGACGCTCTCCGGAGGCAAGACCCTCGAGGTGGACACGGTGCTGGTGGCGACCGGACGCCGGCCCTATGCGGAAGGTCTGGGACTCGAGACGCTGAGCATCGCGCGCGGCGACCGAGGCAAGATCGTCGTGAACGACCATCTGCAGACTTCGGTGCGCGGGATCTACGCGATCGGCGACGTCACCGACATCCGGCAGCTCGCCCACTTCGCCTCCGCACAGGGCAAGGCGGCGGTCGAGATCATCGCCGGGCACCCGGCCCAGACCAACTGGCGGGCCGTGCCCGCCGCGACCTTCACGAGCCCGGAGATCGCGAGCGTCGGCCTGACCGAGCGCGAGGCCAAGGCGGAGGGAAGGGAGGTCAAGATCGGGCGGTTCCCGTTCCGGGCCCACGGCCGCAACATCGCCGACGGCGAGCTGACCGGCTTCGTGAAGCTCGTGGCCGATGCGACGACCGATCAGGTGCTCGGCGCCCACATCTTCGGCGCCAAGGCCAGCGAGCTGATCCACGAGTGCGCGCTCGCGATCGCCGCCGACCTCAACCTCCACGATCTGGCCCAGGCCATCCACGCGCACCCGACGATGATGGAGGCGATCGGCGAGGCCGCCGAGGACGCCGAAGGGCTTGCGATCCACCTCATGCGTCAGGAGGTGCGCGCCGCGGCGCGCTGAGCCGATGACCGCGTCGGTGATGGCGCTGCACGCGAGCCATGCGGGACGGGCTCCGCTCGAGGCGTTGCAGAGCGCCCAGGTGATCGAGGCGGCCGGCCTCGAAGGCGATCGCCACTCGAAGGCCGGCAACCGGCGCGCGCTGCTGCTCATGGACCACGAGGTGCTCGAGCATTTCGGTCTCGTGCCCGGCGCCGTGCGCGAGCAGATCACGGTGAAGGGCCTCGATCTCCCCAAGCTGGTGCTCGGGACGCGACTCCTGATCGGCGGCGCAGTGCTCGAGATCGGCCATGCCTGCGACCCGTGCGAGCTGATGGACGCGATTCGGCCGGGGCTCCAGCGGGAGCTCGAGGGTCGGCGCGGCCGGTTCGCCCGGGTCGTGCGAGGCGGACCGATCGCGGTGGGGGACGTCATCACGGTCCAATCCTCCTAGGCTTCCAACGGAGTCGCGTTGCCGCGGACGCTCTCACTCACCCTGTGGTTCGTCGGGCTCGCGCTGCTCGCGACCGTCGCACTCTCCTGGCTCACGTACCGCCGCGTGCGCTCGGCCATGGAGACCGAGTTCGAGCACCGGCTCCAGTCGGTCGCGGTCACCGGCGCGTCGCAAGTGAGCTCCTAGCGATCTCGCCGACGCGCGTCTGCTCGGCGAGGAGGGCAGCGGGTACATCGCGATCCAGTTGCTGCTCGAGCAGCTCCGTGCCGCCTCCGGCACGGTGAGAGCGGCGCTGCTCGACTCGGCGCGGACGGTGTTCTACGACACCAACGGTCCATCGCGACTGGACCGGCCCAGTCGCCTCGACACGCTCGCGCACGCGGCGCTCGATCGTGCCTTTGCCGGCCGACCGGCGGTCTCCCGAGTCTACGCGGATGCCGGCGAGGCGCTCTGCGCCGGGCTCGGCCCGGTCATGGACCACGGACGGGTGGTGGCGGTGCTGGCGGTCGAGGCGCGACCCGAGTATCAGACCAGCCTGGCGCGGCTCGGCCGCTCGCTGGCGCTCACCACGGTGGCGATCGGGGCCGCGCTCGTCGTGCTCGGGCTCGTGATCGCGCGGCTCGCCTGGTCGGCGGTGCGGCTCGAGCGCCGTCTGTCGCGAGCGGAGAGCCTCGCCGCGATGGGTCGCCTCACCGCGACCCTGGCCCACGAGATCAAGAATCCGCTCGCGATCATCCGCGGCTCGGCGCAGCGCCTCGGACGCCTCGAGCCCGAGGCGCGGCGCATGGCCGACAGCCTCGTCGAAGAGACCGATCGGCTGTCCCGCACCGTGAATCGCTACCTCGAATTCGCCCGGCCGGCCGCGGCGGAGGGGCGGGCGGCGACGTGATGGACGCGCTGCGCTCCACCCTGGAGCTGATGCGGGGAGAGCTGAGCGCCCGCCGCGTCGAGGTGCGACCGGCGGACGAGTGGCCGGGCCAGGCGCCGACCTCGCTCGATCCCGAATCGCTCCGGCAGGTCTACCTGAACCTCCTGCTCAACGCGCTCGAGGCGATGCCGGAAGGTGGGACGCTCGACGTGGCCGTGCGCGAGGCTCGGGGTGGCACCGAGGTGACCTTCACCGACTCAGGACCGGGATTCCCGCGCGAGGTCCTGCGCGAGATCGGGCAGCCGTTCCTGACGACCAAGGCGCAAGGCACAGGGCTCGGCCTCTTCCTGGTGCGACGCCTGCTCGAGGCGGCGGGCGGAGCGCTCGAGATCGGCAACGTGCCCGGCAGCGGCGCCCGCTGCACCGCGCGATTCCCGCGCGCGGGCAGGAGCGCCTAGTGGCGACGCACGCCGCGCGTTAGGATGGCGCGGGCTCCCGCGGGAGCCGCGGTCCTGGTGTTCACGAAGAGTCCTAGGGTGCGTTCCATGCGGGTGCTGGTCGTCGACGACGAGATCAAGAATGCCGAGCTGACCGCGCTCGAGCTGCGCGACGCCGGCCACGAGGTGGAATTCGTGAACGGCAGCGCCTGGCACTGCGGAAGCTCGAGCAGGGGCCGTACGACGCCGTCATCACCGACCTGCGGATGGCGCCGCCTGACGGTCTCGCCCTGCTGAGCGAGGTGCGGCGGCGCTGGCCCGCGACGCTCGTGGTGCTCTGATGACCGCGTACGCGACGGTCGATTCGGCGCGACGCGCGCTGCGCGAGGGCGCCTACGACTACGTCGACAAGGAGGGCGAATTCCGCGACGAGCTCAAGGCGATCCTCGAGCGCGCGGCACGGGAGACACGGCTCCAGGCCGAGAATCGCCGGCTCGAAGGCACGGTCGATTCGCTCAAGAAGGGCCTCACCACGGTCGTGGGCGAATCGCCCGCGGTGAAGCAGGCGCTCTCGCTCGCCGAGCGGGTGGCGGGCACCGACTCCACGGTCCTGCTGCGTGGCGAGAGCGGCACCGGCAAGGATCTGTTCGCGCGCGCCATCCACTTCGCCGAGCCGCGCGCGCGGCGGACCGTGGGTCAAGGTCAACTGCGGAGCGCTTCCCGAGAACCTGCTCGAGAGCGAGCTGTTCGGGCACGAGAAGGGCGCCTTCACCGGCGCGGTGCGCCAGAAGCGCGGGCGGTGCGAGGACGCCGCCTCGGGCACGCTGTTCCTCGACGAGATCGGCGAGATGCCGCTCCTGCTCCAGGTGAAGCTCCTGCAGCGTGATCGAGGAGAAGACCTTCGTGCGGGTCGGCGGCAATCAGCCGGTCACGGTCGACCTGCGCATCATCGCTGCCACCAATCGCGCCGCTCGAGGAGATGGCGCGCGAGCGTCTGTTCCGTGAGGACCTGTACTTCCGGCTCAACGTCTTTCCGATCACGCTGCCCCCGCTGCGCGAGCGCAGCGGCGACGTGACGCGCGCTGGCGGGGTTCTTCCTGGCGCGGCAGGGCGCCTCCGCCGACAAGCTCACGCCCGAGGCCCTGCGCGAGCTCGAGCGCTATCCGTTCCCAGGCAACGTGCGCGAGCTCGAGTACACGCTGGAGCGGGCGATGATCCTGGCGGGAGCGATCCCATCCGTCCCGAGCACCTCGCCTTCACGCGCCCCGAGCTGGTGAGCGCCGGCGAGCCGTGGGTGCCCCGCATTCCGCCGAACGGTCTCTCGCTCGAGACGCTCGAGCGCGAGCTGATTCTCCAGGCGCTCGACCTGGCGCGCGGCAACAAGAGCCAGGCGGCGCGCCTGCTCGGGCTCACGCGCCGCACCCTGTATTCGCGAATGGAGAAGCATGACCTGCGGCGTCCTGGCGAAGGCGACGACACCGAGTCCGAGGGCGAGGCGTCGGAGTCGGTCGATCCGGCACGGGAGGGAGGACGGTCATGAACCTGCTCCGCACCCTGCTGCTCGACAACCTGGGTCTCAAGCTCGTGGCGCTGCTGCTCGCGGTGCTGGTCTACCTCAATGTCTATACCGACCGTCCCGCCACTATGATCGTGAGCTTTCCGATCCAGGTCGTCGACCTTCCCGAGTCGCTGTCACTCGCCGGATCGGCGCCGGCCGCGGTGCAGGCGGAGCTGCGGGGCACCGCCAAGCAGCTGATCCGGCTGCGCGTCACCGAGCCGCCGGTCAAAGTATCGCTCGCCGGCGTGGGCGTGGGGCATTTCGAGCGCGCGCTCGGCGTCGAGGATCTGCCGCTTCCGGCCGGCACGCAGGTCCAGCTCGATCGGCTCGTGAGCCCGCGCACCATCGAGCTGCAGGTGGACCGCAAGATCTCGCGGCTCCTGCGCGTGGCGCCCACCATCGACGGGCAGCCGGCGCCCACGGTGATCTGGGACGGCACCTTCGAGACCGATCCCAAGCGCGTCACCGTGACGGGGCCGATCGCCGCGCTGGCGCGACTCGACAGCGTGCGCCTCCAGCCGGTGTCGGTGGCGGGCAAGCGCGACACCGTGGTCGCCAGGGTCGGAGCGCTGGAGCTGCCCGATTGGTGCTCCATGGACCCCGAACGCGTGGAGGTGCTCGTGCCGCTCGAGCTGCGGCTGATCCGTCGCGTGCCGGTCGAGGTGGAAGCTCCGCACGGGGCCTCGGACTACGAGATCACACCCGAGCGTGTCACTGCGATCGTCAGCTCGCCGCGCCGCCTCGGCGCGGAGGCCCTCGCCGGAGGTGCACGCCACGTGGCACGGCGCGCCGCTTGCGCCCGGCACCAGCCGGCGCGAGGCGGTGCGGCCACCGCACACGCTGCCGCCGGGCGTCGACATCCACTTCGATCCTGACTCCGTGACGGTCCGGCGCATCCCCAGCCTGCGATCAAAGGCAAGAGCTCGCGCCGAGGCGCGGGCCCGTTCGGTGCCTTGAAAGGAGGCGGGATGGGAGCCACGGTGGAGGTTGCGCAGGCTCGTTGGCAGGACGCGGCCCCCGGGGACCCGCCTTCCTCTCGAGTCCGATAAATCGCAAGCGATGTGCCATCCGGCCGGTGTGAATTCTCGCGGGCCGAGTTCGCTGAGCCTGCGGCGCGCAGAGTCGAAGGCGCGCGTGCCCGGGGAGTTTCGCGCAGGAGACATCCCGCATTCCGCATGGCGCGCGCGCGCGACGCGCACGGTCGTGTCACAGTCGGAACGCCGCGCGCCGAACGACTCACGACGCGTGCGTGCGCACGTGATGTCTTGACACGCTGCGGCGGGCTCACTACTCTGATTCGCGCCAGGTCCTCGGAACCTCCACGATTCGGATCTGGCTCCGCCCACCCTCAAGGGCCCGCGTTACCCGGTTTCCCCGCATCTCCAAGCCGCGGCATCGTGGTCCCCCATGGGGCACGGTTTCTCACCGAGGAATCGTTCCCGGCTATCGACCGGAAGCCCACTCAGGATCATCACAGGCCGGCAGGAGCTCCCGCTCCCGCCGCCACCCGGCGTGACGCGCGTCCATGCGGCGTCCGCGGGACAGCGAGAAGCGAGGCGACCATACGCCATGGAGACCACTCAGCTACTCCACTCAGGCTCCGCCACAGCCCGGCATCCAGACCATGGAGCTCACGGAGCTCAAGGGCAAGACGATGTCCGAGCTCCTGCAACTCTCGCAGGAGCTGAACATCCAGGGCACGAGCGGCCTGCGCAAGCAGGAGCTGATCTTCAAGATCCTCGAAGCCCAGACCGAGAAGAACGGTCTGATCTTCGCGGAAGGAGTCCTCGAGATCCTGCCCGAGGGATACGGGTTCCTGCGCTCGCCCACCTACAACTATTTGCCGGGTCCGACGACATCTACGTCTCGCCGTCGCAGATCAAGCGCTTCGATCTCCACACCGGCGACACGGTGTCGGGGCAGGTGCGTCCTCCCAAGGAGGGCGAACGCTACTTCGCGCTGCTGCGCGTCGAGGCGGTGAACTTCGAGAGTCCCGAGGCGGCCAAGGACAAGATCCTCTTCGACAACCTCACCCCGCTCTACCCGCAGGAGAAGCTCAACCTCGAGTCGAAGGACCGTTGCATCGAGACGCGGATCATCGACCTGCTTGTGTCCATTCGGGAAGGGACAGCGCGCGCTCATCACCTCGCCGCCCAAGGCCGGAAAGACCATCCTGCTCCAGAAGATCGCCAACGCCATCACCGAGAACCATCCGGAGTGCGTGCTGATCGTGCTGCTCATCGACGAGCGGCCCGAGGAAGTGACCGACATGCAGCGCACCGTGAAGGGCGAGGTGGTGTCGAGCACCTTCGACGAGCCGGCGGAACGGCACGTACAGGTGGCGGACATGGTGATCGAGAAGGCCAAGCGACTGGTCGAGCACAAGCGTGATGTGGTGATCCTGCTCGACTCCATCACCCGCCTGGCGCGCGCCCACAACACCGTGGTGCCGCACTCCGGCAAGATCCTCTCGGGCGGCGTCGACGCCAACGCGCTGCAGCGACCCAAGCGCTTCTTCGGCTCGGCCCGCAACATCGAGGGCGGCGGCTCGCTCACCATCATCGGTACGGCGCTCGTCGAGACCGGATCGCGCATGGACGAAGTGATCTTCGAGGAGTTCAAAGGGCACCGGGAACAGCGAGCTGGTGCTGGATCGCAAGCTCTCGGACAAGCGAATCTTCCCGGCCATCGACATCAACCGCTCCGGGACCCGCAAGGAGGAGCTGCTGATGACGTCCGAGATGCTCCAGCGGGTCTGGATCCTGCGCAAGTTCCTCAACGAGCTGAATCCGGTCGAGGCCATGGAGTTCCTCATCACGAAGATGAGCGACACCAAGACCAACAAGAAGTTCCTGGAGAGCATGAACCAGTAGACAGGGGGTGGGGGATGGTGACCTGATCCTTCGAGACGCTGCTCGCCAAGTATCCGGCCGTCGTCCAGAGCTCGGCCCTGACGGCGCGGAAGCTCATCCTCGAGCTGTTGCCGGATGCGGAGGAAACCGTCGACGATTCCGACGGCGTGGTCGGGTACGGCTACGGCCCAGGTTACAACGGCCTGATCTGCACCCTGCTCCTCAGCAAGTCGGGCGTGAAGCTCGGGATCGTGGGCGGCGCCGAACTGTCGGATCCCGACGGCTTGCTGGAAGGAAGCGGCAAGGTCCACCGCTATGTCCAACTGCGAACCGCCTCGGATCTCCAGCGACCTGGGCTCCGGCGGCTGGTGAAGACCGCTAGCGCGGCTTGGAAGGATCGGGCTCGAGTGAGATCGGCGCGCAGCCGTTCGCGGAAGTGATCGGAGCGCTCGCTCGACCGCTCGCCGACATGGCTGCTCACCTCCGCACGAGACGCTGCCGATACCTGGGTTTCCACTCGGAAGGCCGCTCGACCGTAGGCGTGCGCACAGGATGGTGAGGTTGAACGAAGCACGATCCCCGGATGGCAGGCCCCGGGAGCGTCCACCGGCCGGGTGCTCTGTGCCGGGTGCCTGGCCGCGCTCCTGGCGATCGCGGGCTGCGCTCCGCGCTCGAACCAGGAGCCGCAGCCTCCGCGCCTCGATATCAAGCGCGAGATCGAGGACCTGCTCGCCGACCCCGGCAACCCACTCGGCATTGCCGACACGACCGGGATCGCCGCGCTCAAGCCGCGGCTCGTAAAGTTCTACGCGGATCGCCACCACCATCCGATCTGGAGTAACGGCAAGCGCCCCAGCTCGCGCGCCAGGACCTTGCTGCTGGCGATTCCGCAGGCCGAGGCATTGGGGCTCGATCCGGCTCGCTTCGAGCAGCAGCATCTGGAGCGGCTCGCCGCCCAGGCCGAGCGCTCGAGCGCGCCGGCCCAGCGGCTGCGTGAGCGGACGCTGGCGCGCTTCGACGTGCTGGCGAGCATCGCCACATGGCGGCTCGCGTGCGAGATCCGCGAGGGCTGGGTGCCGGCCGCCGCGCTCGATCCCGACTGGACCAAGGTGCGACCCACGCTCGATCCCACCAAGGACCTGAAGCGCGTGCTCACCTCGGATCCGAGCCGCACGTTCGCCGAATGCGAGCCGCACTCCGAAGGCTACCGGCGCCTGCGCGACATGTTGGCCCGCTACCGGATGATCGCCCACGAAGGGGGCTGGTCGCCGATCCCCGCCGGGCCTCCGCTCCAGCTCGGCGCGCGCGGTCCACGGGTGGCCGCGCTGCTGCGCTCGGTTGAGAGTCACCGGCGACCTGGCCGGCGCGTTCCGCGACACGGTCTACGACTCGCGCGTCGTGCAGGCGGTCGGAGATTTCCAGACGCGGCTCGGCATCCCGCGCAGCGGAACGCTGGGCGACGTCACGCGCGCCGCGCTCAACGTGCCGGTCGAGCGCCGCATCCACCAGATGCAGCTCAACCTCGAGCGCTGGCGCTGGCTTCCCGACACGCTCGGCAAGGATCATCTCGAGGTCAACATCCCGGCGTACCGCCTCGAGCTGGTGCGCAACGACACGACCGTGCGCGCCATGCGGGTAGTCGTGGGCAAGAGCGCGAGCCCCACGCCCGTCTTCCAGCTCGCGCGTCAGCTACTTCGAGATCAACCCGACCTGGACCCTGCCACCCAGCGTGGTGACCAAGGAGATCGTGCCGGCGCTCAAGCGGCATCACGACTACCTCCAGGTGAACCACATGCACGTGATTTCGATCGCCAGCGCCCTGCGCGACACGGTCGATCCGGCGAAGGTGCCGTGGAAGGACGCGGCCTCCGATTCGTTCCTGTATCTGGTGGTGCAGGACGCCGGCCCCGAGAACCCGCTCGGCCACATCAAGCTCATGTGTCCGAACGAATATGACGTGTACTTGCACGATACGCCGCAGCACAGCCGCTTCAGCGTGGCGGTGCGGAACTACAGCCACGGCTGCGTGCGCGTCGAGCATGCCGTGGAGCTGGCGGATTCGTTGGTCGCGTGGACGTCAGGCGATACCAGTCGAGTCGACAGCCTGGTGACGCAAGGAAGTGGATGCGCGTGAGGCTCAAGCGCGCGATTCCCGATGCATTTCCTCTACTGGACGGCCTGGGTCGACCCGAGCGGCAAGATGTATTTCCGCGACGACGTCTACGGTCTCGACCAGCGGATGGACGACACCCTGCGCCGCGGCGAGCATCGAGCTTCGCGCTCAACCCCGGCGTGTCGCTCTCGCCGTTCTGGATGGCGGCGCAGGCCAAGCTCCATGCCGCCGCCACCGGCGCGTCCCGCGGCGTCCGCCGCAGGCGCACCGACGCTGACCCAGCGCTTCGGCCCGCCATCGGCTTGCACTTCGCGGGCCGCGCCGCGCACAATGGCGCAACACCCAGGCAGGTGAGACGGTCGGCATCGCCCCCAGCGAGCGCCACCGTCCGTCGGGGGTTTTCTCGGGGAGGGGGCGATGCCGATCACTTACGAGATCGACGAGGCGAACGGCTGGGTGTGGATGGTCGGCTCCGGCGTCATCACCGACGAAGAGGTGCTCACCTACCGCCAGAGTCTGCTCGCCCGATCCGCGCTTTTCGCTCTTCGATGAAGCTGCTCTCCGACATGCGCGGCATCGAGCGGGTCGAGGTCACCGCCGGGCGGCATTCGCCGCCTGGTCACGAGGAATCCTCCCACGCGTCCGAGCTGGCTGCGCGGCGGCTGGCGATCGTGACCGATTCCCCCGTGGCCTACGGCATGGCGCGCATGTACCAGATGCTCGCCGAGAACACTGGCGGCGCGATCCAGGTGTTCCGCCAAATCGAAGAGGCGACGGCGTGGGCTCCAGTCCGAGGCGGCGGAGGATCGCGGCGCCGCTCCGGGCGGCACGCGCGACCACTGACGGCGCTTCCATGAGCGATTCGCGCGCGGCCCATCCGGCGTCGCGTCCCGCGGAGGCGTGGGGCAGCGGTGATGCCTACGAGCCGTACGTCGGACGCTGGAGCCGCAAGGTCGCGCCGCTCTTCCTCGACTGGCTGGAGGTTCCGCCCGGCCGCACGTGGCTCGATGTCGGCTGCGGGACCGGTGCGCTGAGCGGCGCCATCCTCGAGCGATCGGCGCCGCGCGCGGTCACCGGCATCGATCGCTCCGAATCCTATGTCTCCTGGGCGCGCGATCGCGTTCGCGACCCGCGCGCGCTTCGAGATCGGCGACGCCGAGGCGCTCCCGGTCGAGACGGAGTCGTGCGACGTCGCGGTCTCGGGCCTCGTTCTCAACTTCGTGCCCGATCCGCGGCGCATGATCGCCGAGATGATGCGCGCCGTGCAGGCAGCGGCACGGTCGCCGTGTACGTCTGGGATTACACCGGCGGGATGGAGATGCTGAGGCGCTTCTGGGACGCCGCGATCGAGGCTGAATCCTTCGGCATTGCCAATGGACGAGGGCAAGCGCTTCGAGATCTGCGCGCCTAGAGCCGCTCGAGCGTCTGTTCCGCGACGCCGGAACGAGGGCCGTCGAGACTCGCGCGCTCGAAACGCGGGCGCGTTTCGAGAGCTTCGACGACTTCTGGACGCCGTTCCTGGGCGGCCAGGGGCCGGGTGCGAGCTATCTCATGAGCCTCGACGAGGCCGCGCGCACCGAGTTGCGCGAGCGCGTGCGGTCCCGACTTCCGTTCGGCACCGACGGGTCGATCGAGCTGTCTTCCCGAGCCTGGGGGCGCGCGGCATCGACGGTTGAGCACGTCTGGAACGAATCGACCCGAGTTGAATCCAAAGCGAGCCTGAAGGAGGGCTCCATGTCAGCGAATGAGAGAGAGACCGCCACGTTGGCAGGCGGATGCTTCTGGTGTCTGGAGGCGGTGTTCGAGCAGCTCGAGGGGGTCGAAATCGTGGTGTCGGGATACACGGGCGGCCAGGTGAAGGCGCCGAGCTACGAGCAGGTGTGCTCCGGGGCCACCGGGCACGCGGAGGCGATCCAGATCACCTACGATCCGACCGTGATCTCGTATCGCGAGCTCCTCGAGCTGTTCTTCGCGTTCCACGACCCGACCACGATGAACCGACAGGGGCACGACGCGGGCACGCAGTACCGCTCGGCGATCTTCTACGCCACGCGCGAGCAAAGGCGACGGCGGACCAGGTGATCGCGGAGCTGGCTCGTGAAGGAGTCTTCGACGACCCGATCGTCACCGAGGTGACGCCGCTCGCCGAGTTCCATCCCGCGGAGGGTTACCACCAGGGCTATTACCGGGCGAACCCGAACCAGGCCTACTGCCGCGCCACCATCACGCCCAAGGTGACCAAGCTGCGCCAGAAGTACGCGGCGCGCCTCAAAAGTCGGCGGCGAGCCGCGGATAGAGCGGTTCCAGCTATTCACGGCATCACCACGAGCCGGCGCGTGCGCCGTTCGCCGGCCGCCGAGAGCGCGAGCAGGTAGACACCCGCGGGCACGAGCCGGCCCTGAATCGTCTCTCAGGTCCCAGCCGTGCTCGTAGCTCCCGGCGGGTAGCGTCGCCGCGGCCAACCGCCGCACGCGGCGGCCGCCGAGGATCGAACACCTCGAGGCGTGCTTCCGTCTCGCGCGGCAGGCCGAAGCCGATGCGCATGTTTTCTCGAGCCGGGTTCGGCGCGGGAGACCTCAGCCAGACGATCGCCGCAGGCGAGGGCGCTCCCACCGCGACCGGCGTCGGCTGCTGGGCGGGATCGAACACCACCACGCGGATCGAATCGATGGAGAAGCCGTCGAAGCGGCCGCCCTGGTCGCTGAGGACGCGGAAGCGCAGCCGCGCGGCCGCACCCGCCGGACCCGTGAAAGCCGACAGATCAGCGCGATCCGCGCGCCACAGCAGGCGCGTCCCGTCGAAGACCGGTTGCCCGACCGGTTGCACTCCGCCCCCCACGCCGAGCGAGGTCCCGGTGGCAGCCACCGGGCTCCAGTTCGTGCCATCAGGCTCGCCTCGACCAATCCGCAGTCGTAGTCCGTTTCGAACTCCCAGCGACCCTCGAACAGCGGGTAGGCATGAACGCCATGGTCGAGAGCGAGCGGCAGGTTGAGCGTGAACGGGGAGTTGTCCTTCGACTCATAGATGCCCGGACTGTCGACGAAGTAGGTGCTCGGGTGAGACGGATCGGACGCGACCGTCCACTTGCCGGTCCAGTTCCCGACGCCGGAGGACGCTCCGTCCGCGAAGAGAGGTCGGAGTGCCGCAGAGCAGCTTCGACCGTATCGCGAGAGAAGAAACCATCGGGTGCCGTGAAATCCACCTGGAAGCGCAGGAGCCGCGCCGGGCGTCACGGTGTCGTCGGCGGAGACCACGAACGTCGCGAGGTCGCTGGGTCCGGCGCTCTCGAGTGGACCCAGTGTCGGCAGAGCCGCGGTCGCGGCGGCCACGTTGGCGCCCGCCGAGAGCGAAGCTCAGCGTCGCGAGCAATCCGGGGCCCGCCTGCCCGCTCTGTCCTTTGTTGCGCGCGCGGATCTCCGCGAGATGCGCGACCGAGCCCGCGTTCAGGCTGCCCTCGACGACGCGCGCGGTCTCGACCCGCACGTAGGGTCCCGAGATCGAGGCCGCGTAGTAGCAGAACCTGAGGCCGTCCTCGGCGATCGGCAGGATGCGCGACGGCGGTGGCAGAACAGGTCGGTCGGACCTCCGAGCTCGGCCGTCCACGCCATGATCCGCGGCGAGCCCGGTTTCGCCGTAGCACCAGTCGGTGAACTCGCCATTGGTCGGGTAGAGGATGCGCGTGCCTGGCCGGACTGATAGCCGTTGCCCAAGGTCATGTCGTCCGTCCACTCCTTGAACGCGGCGGAGTCGTCCGCCGCCTGAGCCGTGTAGCTCCACGGGAACATGAGCATGTCGCTGTAGGAGTGGAAGTCGAGGACCACCTGCGGCCGCAGCCCGACCAGCAGGTCGCGAATCGCCTGGGTCTCGCGGCTCGGAGAACGAGAGCCGATGCCGCGATAGTTCCCCACCGTGGGATCGCCGCTCGGAGCCACGACGTCGTCGAGGCCCCACTGATAGAGTGATTGCGATTGAGATCCACGCCGTCCACGCTGATCTCGACCACGCCGTTGCCGTTCGTGTCCCTGATGTTCTTGCGCTGATAGCCGAACAGCACGCTGTCGTTGGTGGTCCAGAAGTCCTCGTTGAGTTTTATCCCCAGGATTCGTGACCGGAATGATGTAGATCTGCCGGTGATCGAGCAGGTACGTGGCAGTCGGGTCGGTCCCGTACTTGGAGATCAGGTCGTCGGCGAAGTGCAGAGCCGTGGCCATTCCGGCCGGCTCGCGGGCATGGGTCAATCCGTGAACCGAAAGCGCGGGGCGGGTGTCGGGCCCGACCACCGCACGGCCGAAGCTTGGAGACCCCAGATCGGCAGCGGCGGATAAGCCGCCGACGGGCTGTACGAGTATCCGAGTGTGTCCACCTTGTCGGCGACGATGTCGTGCGTGTCGTCGGCCACCAGCTGGTCCAGCTTCATCTTGACCTCGGCGAGGATCCAGAAGCCTCCCATGCTGCCGGCGCGAAGGAGGCAGCACGGCGGTTCTGAAGACGCCGTCAGGCCGCGTCGCACTCAGGACCTTCGTGCCGCGCATGGCTGGGCGGGACCTGAGCTCGGCGCGTGAGATGAGCGCCGCGGTCCGGCCGGGGTTCTCGTCGATCACCGGTGGTATGCGCGCCGATGGCGTCGAGCCGCGACGCGTCGCCGGGCCATTCGAGAATCATCACGTGACTCGGTGGGCGAACCTGGATGACGTCGAAGCCCGTGCGCCTGAGCAGATCCAGCGTCACGCGGGCATCGAGGTCATCTCACGAGTCGCGGTTGCCCCGCCGGCGCCGCGTGCGATGGCGAGGCGGCGAGCACCATGCAGGCAAGGAGCGGAACCAGGAGGTGGCGCATGCGCGTGATGGGTCTCGAAGGTGTCGCCGGAGGAGGCGGAATCCTATCATGGCCGCTGGCGAAGTACGCGGGGCTCGAGCGCGCCGGCGGCGGGAGAGCTAGGCGGCGAAGTCTCTCCTACTGAGATGATTTCGGTTGCGAGCGCGAATGCGGAGGCCTAGCCTGCTCTTGAAGCAGGCGGGCGGATCCCAGACCGGGTCTGAGGCACGGCCCATGAGCCCCGCCCGCAATCACTTTCAAGTCTCCTCGTCGACGACATGCTGACGACCCCTGATCTCGTAATTCCGGCGGGCGCCGTCGACCAATCCTCAAAGACGTAGTGTCGCTGGGCCTCCGGGCGAGCGCAGCCCGCTGCCACCGGATGCGCGGAAGGGAAGCCCGGAATCGCCCATCGTCAGCAAAGACAGGCCCCGACCGGGTCTGGAGGCACTCCATGAAACCTGGTTGCGCAGACACGCGCGATCCGCATTCTCGCCGTCCCACTCCTCGCTCTCGCGATCTTCGCGTGCGGCAAGCTCGATCCCGCGGTCGCCAGATGACCGCGAACCAGCCGCCCCGGATCTCTCTCGATCGTCCCTCGGTTGCTTCGACGGATGATTCGCGTCGGCTCGGCGTGAACTGGAGGGCGTCGGATCCGGACGGTCGGATCGACCACTTCGTCTACGCCTCGAACCCGGCATCGGTGGACCGGGTGGATGCGGGGTGGATCCGCACCCACGAGACCAAGGCGGTGCTGCGATTCCCACGGAGCGCGGCGATCGGGCGCGCCTCGGCGGCCGGCGCGCGCGACACCGAGAGGCCTCAGGTGTTCAGCGTGCGTGCGGTCGACGACCTCGGCGCGATGTCGGCGCCGGCGACGGTGGCCCTGGTCGGCGACAACCTTGCGCCTGTCGTCTCCATCACGAGCCCAATCCGAACACGGTGTTCACTCCGGTGACTCCCACCTCGGTGGGCATTCACTGGTCCGGGCAGGACGACGACGGAAGGATCGTCAAGTACAAGTACCGCCTGTTCAGCACGATCAATCCAGACTTCCCGGGATCCCGACTTCATCTCGGTCGTGATGGACAACCCCGACACACTCCGCGCCCTCTACGCGCCAGGCTTTGCGGGCTGGGACTCGGTCGGGGGCAGCGTCACCTCGGTCACGTACTCGAACCTGGGGCCGAACCAATACTTTTTGTTCGCCATCACCGCGATCGACGATGCCGGGGACTACGACCCTGTGTTCTCGACCGTCAGCAACGTGCTGGAGATTCTTCGTGACCGATCGAACGGATATCGGCCCGCTGCTCTGCGTGTCGAGCTCGATCTTCAACTACTGCCCCTCAACCGGCGGCGATCATGATGTCGCCTACGAGATCCCGGGTGGACTGGCGCTTCGCGTGGGCTGGTCTCGCCATCCCGCAGCCGGAGGGCAAGATCGCTGTACCGCTGGGTGCTCGATCCATTGGATCCCACTGACATGAAGGACCGCGACCACTCCAATGCCGATCCCAACCACTGGAGCGCGTGGAGCCTCGACGCCACCTCGACGACGGTCGGGCCGTTCGCGGCCGGTGATGCGAGCGAGCACGTCCTCTCCATCCAGGCGAAGGACAACGTCGGTCTCATATCGACGCTTCGCGTCCATCTCACCGTCGTCCAATCCTCGTTCGCGCACGACCTGCTGATCGTGGACGACACCCGGCTCACGCCAGACCGGCTCAGTGCTGACGGTACGCTCCAGCCCCGATTGGTAGATGGCCGACGGCGGCCGAGCTGGACACGTTCCTCTACGCGCGCGGAGGATTCCCGTGGCAGGGATATCCGGCGGGAACGCTGAGCCCGCCGGGGCTCCTCAACGGCTACGACTTCGACACGCTCGGCACCCGTGGACTCCCGGCGCGATCGTGCCGCTCTCGGTGCTGAGTCGCTACCGCCATGTCATGTGGTTCGTCGACGACGTCGGTGCAACCTATACCGGTCCGCCGAGCTCGCCGGTCGAGCCGACCACGTCGCTTCGCTTGATGAGCTCTCCGGGCCAGTACAACTCGCTGGCCGCCTACGTGCAGCAGGGGGGCGCTGTGGCTCTCCGGGGGCGGAGCGGCATACGCGACCCTGGTTGCCTGGGGCAAGCGCAACACGCCTGTTGACGACTGGACCAATCAGGATCTCGAGCTGATCCCAGGACGCTTCATGTACGACTTCCCCACTGGCAGTCCTGCGTCGCGGTGCGGCCCGGACGCCAGGCCCGCGATCAACACACGCCGATTTCGCGCGCCGTGGCCGAATGCCACGATGGGTCGAGGGTGGAGCGGGCAGGGCATGGACGGCAGTCTGACTCAGCCGAACTACGCGAAGCTCAGCGCGGATCCGGTGATGAACGTGCTGCAGCCGAAGAACTGCACCTCCGATCCGCCGCCGCCGTTGCGATTCTGCAACTCGTTCTATCTGCTCCCGAGCTATCCCGCGGAGTATATCGGTCGCAATCCGGCTTTCGGCTCGATTCCCAACTTCATTCAGGAGGATACGGACCCACGCCCGAACCACGAACAGCTCGGAATCGACGCTCGACACGCTCTACACGGTGGCGGGCGGCTCGGTGCCCGACGTCCTTCCCGTGATGACCTACTACCACGGATTCGAGTCGCGGGCCCGTGGTGTTCTCGGGTTTCCCGGTCTGGTTCTTCCAGAAGCAGCAGGCGAGCAAGCTCGTCGACTTCGTGCTGCAGGACATCTGGGGACTCTCGAAGAAGGGGCGGGGCGGTGATTTCCACAACGACTCCGCTGGTGCGGCAGAGAGGAATGGTCTCGGCGGCTGCGCTCTCCCGACAGAAGGGCGGGGTGCAGGTGGCGGCTCCGGTCGCCCGGCATCGCTAGAGATCTAACAGGCGCGGCCCCGATTCTCCACGGGGCCGCGCCGCATCACTGAGTCGTTGCCGCCGGTCGAGCGCCGGTCTACCATCTTTTCTCGAATCGGCTCGCCGCTGAACCCGTCCGGACGTATTCCCAGACCCGACCGGATCCGTTGGACATTCCATGAGCCGCGCCGCCGCACGCTTCGACCGAGCCATCCCCTCGTATCCCGCTCGGCCCTCCGACTCATCCAGGCAGGCTGGGTTTCGGCTCACACCAGGGATCCCGATGCCTTCGCGCCCACAGCGTCTCTGCTTGGAAAACGAGGAATCGCCATGAGACCAGCCTTGCGGACCCTGTCACTCGTGCTCTCGGTCGCGGCGCCGCCTCGCCTTCGCCGCGCTCGGCTGCGGCAAGATGACTCCGCGCTCGCTGCTGACCGCCAACCAGCCACCCGTGATCACCCTCGAGCGTCCCACGCTCGAGGGCGGGACCGACGAGTCAAGGCTCGCGGTGCGATGGACGGCGCGCGATCCCGACGGACGGGTGGATCACTACGTGTACGCTGTGGATCCGGCCCGAGTCGATCTCGTCGACTCGAAATGGACGCTGACCCGGGAGAACGGGGCCACGACCCGGTTTGCGCGCCGCACAGCGACGGGGCACCTGGCCGCAACCGAGCCGCCGCCCGCGGAGCGTCATCTCTTCGTGGTGCGGGCGGTGGACGACGGTGGCGCGCTGTCCGATCCGGCCGTGGTCGCGACGGTCGGCGACAACATCGCGCCCCAGGTATTCATCGACTCTCCCCAAATCAACTCGATCTTCGCCACGATCGTCCCACCGTCGCTCAAGATCCAGTGGCACGGGTGGGATGACGACGGACAGGTCGTCAAGTACCAGTACCGCCTGTTCACGGCGCAGAACCCCGACTTCCGGGCATCAGCGATTTCATCTCGCTGGTCATGGCCAACCCAGACACGCTGTGGGCGCTCTACGCGCCGGGCTTCGCCGGACTGGGACTCGAGCGGCCCGAGCAAGACCTCGGCCGATCTATCAGGGCTGACGCCGCTCCAGTCGTACCTCTCTTCGCCGTCACCGCGATCGACAACAACGGGGACTACGGTCCGTGTCCTCGCCTTACGGGAACCTCCTCAAGTTCGTGGTCAACGACGACGCCAGCTTCAACCCGCGATTGTGTGTCTCGGCTGCCTTCTTCAACTACTGCGAGTCGACGGGCGGCGAGCGTGGACGTGGCCTACGAGATCCCTGACGGCGCCGGAGTCCGGGTCCAGTGGGTGGAGATTCCGGCGATCGCACGACGACATCGCCGGGTATCGCTGGGTGCTCGACCCGCTGGACCCGACCGATCTCAGGACCGCGACAATCCCAACCAGGACCCGAATCACTGGAGCGGGTGGAGCCTCGGGGCCACTTCGACGATCGTGGGTCCCTTCACGGACGACGTCGCCACCGAGCACGTCCTCTACATCCAGGTCGGGGACGACGTCGACCGCAGATCGATGGTCCGGATCCATTTCACCCTGGCGAGAATGACGCACGAGCGTGACCTGCTGGTCGTGGACGACACGCGTCTCCACTCCCGACATGCTGGCGCCGGACGGCTCGACCGCCGCCGCCGAGCGGCATATGGCCCACCGCCGCGGAGCTGGATGCCTTCCTCTACGCGCGCGGTGGATACGTCTGGCGGGGCTATCCCCGGGGACACTGAGCCCCCGTGGCCTGATGGACGGATACCCCTCGACACGCTCGGAACGATTGGGCTCGTGGGCGGCGTGGTTCCGCTCTCCGTTCTGGGTCGATACCGGCACGTGATCTGGTTCACGGACGACGTCGGCGCCACGTACACGAATCCACCGGGTTTCGCCCTCGCGCCGACCACTTCGCTGCGCCTGATGAGTAGTCCAGGCGCCTACAGCACTCTGGCCGCCTACGTTGGTCAAGGGGTTCGCTGTGGCTCTCGGTGGCGGCGCGGCGTACGCGACCCTGGTGAACTGGGGCAAGCGCAACACCCGCCCGACGACTGGACCAACGCGGATCTCGAGCTGATCCCCGGGAGGTTCATGTACGACGCCCCGCACTGGCAATCGGCGATCGCGGTGCGGCCCGGCCGACGCAGGGCCTGATCAATACCCCTGACTTTGCGCCGTGGGACAACGCCGCTTTGGGGCGCGGCTGGAGCGGCCAAGGTATGGACCATTCCCTGACGCAGCCCAACTACACAAAACTCATCGCTGACCCGGTGATGAACGTGCTGCGCGGGCGCACGTGCGCGACGGATCCGCCGCCGCCGCTGCGAGTCTGCAACTCGTTCTATCTGGTTCCGAGTTATCCCGCGGAGTACATCGGTCGCAATCCGCAGTTCGGCCCGGTTCCAAACTTCATTCGAGAGGATGCAGATCCGCGACCGAACCACGAGGACATTCAGTCGACGCTCGACACGCTCTACACGGCGGTGGGCGGATCGATACCCGGCGCGCTTCCGGTGATGACCTACTACCATGGGTTCGAGTCGGGGCCCGTGGTGTTCTCGGGTTTCCGTTTTGGTTCTTCCAGAAGCAGCAGGCGACCAAGCTCGTCGACTTCGTTCTGCAAGACATCTAGGGAATCACCCGGCAGCAGGAGTCGATCTCGACGACCGCTCCGCTCGCGCGACAGAAGGGCGTCATCTCGGCGACCACGCTCACCGAAAGACGGGCCCGCTCTCTCCGGCGGCTCCACTCTCGCGCCCACGTTAGGTCGATGACAGGCGCGGCCTCGATCCTCTCGGGGCCGCGCCGCATCTAACCGGCCCGCGAATAGAACTCACGAGCCCGAGGCTTTGCAGCCACCGGACCCTGTGGCATACTCCCCGGCCGCTCGTGGTTCAGATCAGGCGGAGCGCCCGGTTCGACGCGCCCCACGCCAGGGGTCAGGCGGGGACAGGAGCCGGGGAACGCCGCCGGTGAAGGAGAATGAGCATGAAGGCCGGAATCCATCCCGTCTACGAGGTCCGCACGTTCCACTGCTACGGCTGCAGCGAGGAGTGGCAGACCCGCACTACGCTCCAGCCCACCTCTACGGACGGCAAGATCCATCTCGACATCTGCTCCAATTGCCATCCGTTCTATACCGGCAAGCAGAAGCTGGTCGACAAGGCGGGACGCGTGGAGCGCTTCCGCCGGAAGTACGCCAAGAAGGACGACGCCGCCGAAGTGGCGACGACCTCACCGGCCGCGGCCGACTCCTAGGTCCCTTTCTCGACGGCTCCACGCTCGGAACGTTCCGGGCGGGGAGCCGTTGAGTGCGTCCGGAGGTTCGCTCGTGCCCTTCCTCCCGGTCGGCGGTCAGGCGGTGATCGAGGGCGTGATGATGCGCTCGCCCTCGTCCATGGCGGTTGCGGTGCGCCGCGTGGATGGCTCCGTCGCCATGCTCGAGAAGCCGTTCGTATCGATCACCCGCAGATTCAAGGTGCTGGGCTGGCCGGTCATCCGCGGCGCCGTCTCGCTGTTCGAGACGCTCTACCTCGGGATGAATGCACTCCAGTTCAGCGCCGACGAGGCCTCCAGGACGAGTCGGGGCAAGCGCCGATCTCGGGTCCGGGCCAGACCGCGCTCCAGACGGTGACGATGATCGGGGCGCTCGGGCTCGGGCTGCTGCTGTTCGTGGTGCTGCCCGCCAAGCTCACCGGCTGGCTCGGATTCCACGATCGCGTCTCCTTCGGGCTGGTCGACGGGCTCTTCCGGCTGCTGGCGTTCGTCCTCTATCTGCTGGCGATCAGCCAGTGGAAGGAGATGGCGCGCGTGCTCGGTTACCACGGCGCGGAGCACAAGGCGATCCACGCGCTCGAGAACCGCGCGCCGCTGACGCCCGAGAGCGTCCAGAGCTTCTGCGCTTCCATCCGCGCTGCGGCACGTCGTTCCTGTTCCTGGTGGTGGTGGTGAGCATCGCGGTCTTCACCGTGATCGGAAGCCGCGCGGCATCGGCGATCATCTGCTGCGCATCGCCTGCATGCCGGTGATCGTGGGCGTCGCGTTCGAGTTCATCCGGCTGTCGGGCAAGTACGCCGACCGTCCGCTGGTCAAGGCGCTGGTGTGGCCGGGCATGCAGTTCCAGCGGCTCACCACCGCGAGCCCGACTCTCTCGATGTGCGCCGTGGCGATCGCCGCGCTCGAGCGGGTGCGCGGCGACGAGACGGTGGTGCGGCTCGAGGCCGCCACCGGCGAGGTGCGTCCGGAGGTGGCGTTCATCCAGTGAGCCGCCGGGAGCCGCGGAGGGTGCCATGTGGGACGCGCTGAAGAAGGTCGAGCGACCGCTTCGAGGAGCTGACGCGGCTGCTCGCCGATCCGCAGGTGACGAGCGATCCGCGCAAGCTGCGCGATCTTTCCAGGAGCGCGCGCAGCTCGAACCCACGCTCCGCACGCTGGCCGACTACCGCCGCACCGGAAGAGACGCTGCGCGACGACCGCCAGGCCGCGGATTCCGGTGATCCGGAGCTGGCGGAAATGGCCCGCGCGGAGATCCCCGAGCTCGAGGCGCGGCTTGCCACGCTCGAGCAGGAGCTCCAGAAGCACCTGGCCCCGCGCGACCCCGACGACGACAAGAACGTGATCGTCGAGATCCGCGCCGGCACCGGTGGCGCCGAGGCGTCGCTGTTCGCGGCGGACCTCTACCGCATGTACACCAAGCACGCCGAGCGGCGCGGCTGGCGGCAGGAGGTGCTGAGCAGCAGCCCGAGCGAAGTGGGGGGCTTCAAGGAGGTCATCTTCCAGCTCTCGGGCACCGACGTGTACCGCGAGATGAAGTTCGAGAGCGGCGTGCACCGCGTGCAGCGCGTGCCCGACACCGAGGCGTCGGGTCGCATCCACACCTCGGCGGCCACCGTGGCGGTGCTGCCCGAGGTGGAGGACGTGGACGTCGACATCCAGGAGAAGGACATCCGCGTCGACGTGCTACCGCGCCGGCGGCCCGGGCGGTCAGGGCGTCAACACCACCGACTCGGCGGTGCGCATCACCCACCTGCCGACCGGTCTGGTCGTGACCTGCCAGGACGAGCGCTCGCAGATCAAGAACCGCGCGAAGGCGATGAAGGTGCTGCGGGCGCGACTCTACGACGCGAGGATCCAGGAGCAGCAGGCCAAGCAGGCGGCGCAGCGCCGCTCGCAGGTCTCGACCGGCGATCGCAGCGCCAAGATCCGCACCTACAACTTTCCCGCAGGGCCGCGTCACCGACCACCGCATCAACCTGACGCTCTATCGGCTGCAGGACGTGGTGGAGGGCGACATCCAGGAGCTGACCGACGCGCTCGCGGCCGCCGACCTCGCGGAGCGCTTGGCCGCGGCCGGGGCCGGCGGCGGCAACGGCAATCAGCGCTGAAGCGCCTCGGCACTTCATCGACGACTCGGTCACGCGGTTGACGCCCTGCGTCGCCGAGCGCTCGCTGACGGAGAGCGGGCGACGTCGCCGAAGCGAGCGATACGCAGTACTCGGCGGAATCCGCGCTCTCCCACGAGACGCTCACGCGCCTGGCACGACCACTGCGTCGTGCGGCTGACGCCAACCCCCGGTCATGGTGCAGCATCTCCTGAGGAGGTCCCGATGGACGTCCCGATCCGAGAGGAACGCAGGTCGGCGGGACTTCGGTGGCCCTTCGTGCCCTGGTTCCTCCCGTTCTGGTACGGGGGCCTCGCGTTCAGCTGGTGGCAGGCGACGAACCAAGAGATGGGCCCTGCAGGAGAGCCGGAGCGACCGCGGCTGGGCTCGCGATCGGGCTCTCGCTCGCCGGCAAGCTCACCGGCTGGCTCGTCGAGTCCAGCTTCTATCATTACTTCTGGAAGGGTCGCGGCCGGCGCCTGCCGTTCTGGCGCTTCTTCTGCGTCGTGGCCTCCGCCTCGACGGCCGATCTGCTCTCTCGGGTGCTCGCGGCGTCCGTCCGCCGCGACCCTGGCCTCGGGCCGTGGCTCGCCTGGATCGCTGGCCTTCAGCTCGCGCAGGGCCCGGCGTGGCTGTCCGCGCCCGCGCTGCGGGCGATGTTCGGTACGCTGGGGCTGCTCACCGTCTTGAGGTTGTCGCTCACGGCCCAGGCCCAGCGGGCCGCCCTGGGCCTGTCCTTCGCTCGGGCGTTGGCCTGGACCGCGGTCATCTGGCTGCTGACCCGCATCGCGCTTTTCTTCGCCGTCGATCTCATGAGCGGGATGAGCCCGCTTCCGCGTGGCTAGACGCATGGACCGTGGCAAGGTCGTGGGCGTCCTGATCTCGACGATCACCACCACACTCTTCCTGGTGCTCGGTAGTTGCTGGATCGCGGATCGGACGCGTCGTTGGGAGACGCCGCGCCTCGACCCTGGTCGATTCTCCGTGGTGCGCCACGCGGGTGGCGCCGGCGCCGCGGCGGGATGGACGATGATGCCGGTCAACCTCCATTGCCCTCACTGCCTCGCGAGCCTGCGAGCCCTTCAGCGCTCGCGACGCGCGGGCATGGGGCCGGAGTTGATCGTGCTGGTCGTCGACCAGGAACGCGAGCCCAGCGCGAAATCCGTGGCCGCGCTGCGCGCCGAAACGGTCTGGTGGGACCGCTTCGGAGTGTGGCGGGGGCGCTGGGGGCACCGGCTCTACGGCGAGGTGCTGCGCTTCGATCGGCGTGGGCAGTACATCGAGACGTTGCCTCCGTCCACCGATGGCTCATCGGTCGCACTCGAACCGAAACCGCTCCCGGATGGAAAGGAACCACCATGAAACATCGTCCGAGCGTGGCGGTGGGCGCCCTCGTCCTCGTCGCGCTCCTCGTGCTGGCGCCGCTCATAGCACTCGCTCAGGTCGAAGGCGACGCGGTCGACGAGCCGACCGTCGAGTCCCAGAAGATCTTCGATCTGGCGATGTGCGCGATCTCGATCGCGACGATCGAGACCGGGCTCGGGGCTCACGGCCGTCGTCACCTGTGGTCGCGCCGCCTACGTTTGGTGGAGCGTCTGACCCGCCCTCCAGGGAAATGCAACGATGAAGATCGCGCGCTGGATGTTGGTGGTGTTGCTGGGGTGCTCGATGATGGGAAGCTTCTCCGCGCCCGTGCGGGCCGACTACTCCGTCGCCGTCGCCGACGGCGACAGTATCGCGCCGCCCGATGAGGATCGTTGGTGGGGCGTGGCCGGGGCCGTGCTGTGCGGGGCCGAGGGTTACCTGATCCGCACCAACCCGGCGATCGGCATGAATCCCTACGCCCTGGCGGCGGGCATCGGCGGCTGCATTCTGATGCTCATCGACCGTTGAGCCGCACGCAGCGTCAGACGCATCGGCTACACTGACGCGCCCATGTCCCCGACGCTCGGCGAGGCTCTGGAATCCACGGTCTCGCGCCTGGGGACGAGCACCGACTCGCCCCGGGCCGAGGCCGAGGAGCTGCTATCGCGATTGCTCGGGCTCGGTCGCTCGCAGCTCTACCTCGAGCGTGCGCGATCGCTCGGAGCCCAAGACATGAAGACGCTGGAGGCGTGGCTGTCGCGGCGGATCGACGGAGAGCCGATCCAGTACGTCACCGGCCACGCCGCGTTCCGCGAGCTGGATCTCAGCGTGAGTCCCCACGTGCTGATCCCGCGCCCCGAGACCGAGCTCCTGGTCGAGGCGGTGCTCGAGACGCTGGCGGAGGAGCGTGAGCGCTGGGTTTCTCCGCGGATCCTCGATCTCGGCACCGGCTCAGGCGCGATCGCGCTGGCCATCGCGCACGAATGGCCACCCGCGCGCCTCACCGCCACCGATCTCTCCGAGGCGGCGCTCGATGTCGCGCGCGCCAACGCGGCGCGGTCCGGGCTCGAGACCCGGGTCCGGTTCCTGCGCGGCGACTGGTTCGACGCCGTCCCGGCCGACGAGCGGTTCGAGGTGATCGTGGCCAATCCGCCCTACATCGCCCAGGGCGAGGCGGAGGTGCTTCCCGCCGACGTGCGCGGCCACGAGCCGCCGCTCGCACTCTTCTCCGGCGACAGCGGGCTCGAGGCGTTGCGGGAGATCGTCGAGGGCGCGCCACGCCATCTGGTGACCGGCGGCTTGCTGGCAATGGAGCTGGCCGAGGCGCGGGCCCACGACGTCGCGACCTGGTTCGAAGGCGCGCACGACTGGGAGCGCGCATCGCTGCGGGACGATCTCGCCGGCCGGCCGCGCCTGCTGTTGGCGCGGCGCCAGAGCGGACCCGCCATCGCGCCGGCCCAGTGGGGCGAGGATCCGGACTCAATCTGAGCCCGGTCTCCGCCGATAACCCAGCAGACCCCAGCGAGGCTCAGGCCGCCCCCGGTATCCACGCAAGCGGGAGGTCCCATGCCGATGGAAGACAAGGCTCAACTCGAATACACCGCGCTCATGAACGAGGCGCGCGACGCGGAGCGGATGGCGTCCGTCAGCTGGCTCTCGGCGGGCATCGCCGCCGCGGCGCTGCTCGCGTGGGGCTTCGGCTCGCGACAGCCGGGCTTCATGCTGCCGGTGGTGGCGATCGCCGCCGCCGGGTTCCTCGCCATGATGCGCTGGCGCGAGCGCCTGGCCCTGGTGACGGGATACATCGAGACCTACCACGAGTCCGACGACGTCTCGCCCTGCTTCCACACACGGCTCGGACGGTTCCACGCCACCAACGGGACCGGCCCCTCGCGCGACTGGCACGCCACCACGTTCTTCAACGTGCTGGTGGTGTCGGCCGCGGTGTTCGCCTGGATGGCGTCGAAGAACGCCGAGCACGGCGAGCTGTGGGCCGGCATCGTCACCGGTTGTGGGCTGGCATTCGCGTCGTACTCGCTGTCCGAGACCGCGCGCGCCCAGAACCTGGACGCGGCGCAGCTGTGGCGGCGCGCCGAAGGCCGGCTCGTCCGAAGTGAGGCGTTCCGCGCTGCGCTAGGCGCTCGTCCGCGCGAAGCCACGACGGCCCGGGGCCATCGGCTCCGGGCCGTTTCGTCGCACGCTCGATGACCTCAGTGGTGCAGGTAGTGGGCGTCCTTCTCTCCAGCGCGGATCGCCACCTTGAGCGCGTTGGTCCTGGGCGGCACCGGGCAGTTGTAGTCATCGGAGAACGCGCACGCCGGGTTGTAGGCGAGATTGAAGTCGAGCGCGTAGCGGCCGTCGGGAAGCCGCTCGGGATCCACGTAGCGGCCCATACCGTAGGTCTCCTTGCCGCTGGTCAGGTCCTTGAAGAAGACCGCGAAGTCGTTCTCACCGACGCCCGGCTCGAGGAGCCGATCCACCTCGAGCCGGCAGCGCTGCTTGCCCACCGTGAACTCGAACCATCCGGCGCGAAGCGCGCGCCGCTGGTTCCCGCGGGTCGAGAGGATCACCACGGTGTCGGGGTGCGGGTTCATGACCAGCGGCGTCACGTAGCGGTAGGCAAGGTCCACCGGGAAGTATTCGAGTCCCTTGAACTCGGCGAAGCGCGGGCTCCGCGGATCGAACACGATCAGCGCCGGGAAGCGCTGGTGGGAGAGCCGGAGCAGGAAGCGCCCGACCCCGATGCGCGCCGGTCCAAGCCGCGCCGAGCGGGTGACGGCGCCGGCCGTGGTGAAGGTGGCGCCGGGATCCACGGCCTCGACCTGGAACGAATCACCCACCACCGTCACGCGCAGATGGCGAGCGGCCAGCGTGGAGTCGTCGAGGCGCAGGTCGTTGCCTGCCGCGCGCCCGACCGTCAGCGACCCGCGCTCCTCGAAGTCCAGTCGACGGACCGCCGCCAGGTAAGAGGTGGAGTCGCTCTTGAGCCAGGCCTGGGTGTCGCTCCGGCCCTTCTCGATCGAGCGCACCAGCGAGTCGCGCGTGCCGGGATCGGTCGCCGCGGCCGACGGAAGCGGCGCCACCGCGCGGGCGAGGACCAGGGCGAGCGCGAGGAGCCCGGCAGGAACCGAATCCTTCATCGCGACGTCCTCATCGGGTTGGATCTCGAGCCGCTTGCCGATAATCACCCGGTAAGCACTCCCCACTCCTTTTCGACATCATGGAAGGCGCGCCGCCGAGGCGCGGTAAGGAGCCCCGCATGGAAGTCGGCGCCGGCACGCAGCGTCGCAGCGCACACCATCACGCCCCTCCACCCCGGAAGGCACGGACTCACCGCCCATGGACGCACTCGTGATCGAAGGCGGCCGCGAGCTCGCCGGTCGCGTCGAGATCAGCGGCGCCAAGAATGCCGCGCTGCCAGTCATGGCCGCGACGTTGCTGACGCCTGGAGTGCACACGCTGCACAACGTGCCGCTGCTGGCGGACACACGCACCATGGCGCGCGTGCTCGAGCAGCTCGGTGCGCGCGTCGAGCTCCGCGGGCACGTCTGCACGATCGATACGTCGGACATCCATTCGGTCGAAGCTCCTTACGACCTGGTCCGCACCATGCGCGCCAGCATCTACGTGCTCGGCCCGCTGCTTGCGCGCCTGGGCGCGGCGCGCGTCTCGCTTCCCGGAGGCTGCGCCTGGGGCCCGCGCCCCGTCAACCTCCACATCGAGGGGCTGCGTGCACTCGGCGCCGACTTGCAGATCGATCACGGGTACATCGTGGGTCAAGACGTGAAGCTGCGCGGCGGGGAGATCCGCTTCGAGCCGATCTCGGTGGGCGCCACCGGGAATCTGCTGATGGCGGCGGTCCTGGCCGCGGGCGACACGGTGCTCGACAACTGCGCCATCGAGCCCGACATCACGGCGCTCGCCGAGGTGCTGGTGCAGTGCGGCGCCCGCGTCGAAGGCATCGGGACGCGCACGATGACGATCCACGGGGTCTCGTCGCTGCGTCCGATCGACACCAGCATCATCCCCGACCGCATCGAGGCCGCCACCTTCCTGGCGGCCGCCGCCATCACCGGCGGCGCCATCACGCTCGAGCGCTCTCAGCCGGCGCACCTCGCGGCGGCGATCCATACGCTCGAGGAGACCGGCTGCACCGTGTTGCCCGAAAACCAGGAAGTCGCCATCACCGGGCCGGTGCGGCCCGCGGCGATCCAGCTGTCCACGTCGCCGTTCCCGGGCTTCCCGACCGACATGCAGGCGCAGATGATGGCGCTGCTCTCGATCGCCGACGGCACCAGCGTGATCACCGACACGGTCTACCTCGACCGCTTCACGCACGTGCCCGAGCTCCTGCGGCTCGGCGCGCGGATCCGGCTCGAGGGCAATGTCGCCACCATCACCGGGGTCGAGCGGCTGCAAGGCGCTCCGGTCATGGCCACCGACATCCGCGCCAGCGCGGCGCTGGTCCTGGCCGCCCTGGTCGCCGAGGGAGACGCGCATCTCGCGCATCTACCATCTCGATCGCGGCTACGAACGGCTCGACGCCAAGCTCGAGAAGCTCGGAGCGCGGATCCGGCGCGTGCAGGACTGAGCGGGCAGCCGACGTCGCTTGTGCCCCCGCGCGGCCGACTGAGCATCTGTGGCGATGAGTGAGCGAGAGGAATCGCGCCTCACCGCGGCGCTGGTGATCGGCAGCGCGCTGCTGCTGAGCCTGTTCACCGTGTTCCTCCACGCCAAGGCGATGGGCCGCGCCTACGTCGAGACGCATCAGGTGCCGCGGCACCTGGCACTCCTCTCCGGCACCGCCGGCAATCCCTGGCAGTACCGGGTGTTCTCGGCGTGGGTGGTCGAAGGCGTGCATCGCGCCTTCGACGGGCTGCACGTGCCGGACTCCTTGGTCGCCGCCTTCCTCGCGGTGCGCATCGGGCAAGAGATCCTGATGTTCGTGGTGGCGTGGGCCTACTGGCGCGCGCTGGGCATCGCCACCCATCCGGCGCTGCTGGGGATGGCGATTCTCGGCTGGAGCGTGAGCTACGGGAACTACGGGTCCGATTTCCAGTTCAACACGTACTTCGACGTGCTCTTCTACGTGCTCGCCGGGCTCGCGGTCGTGCGCGGGCGCTGGGGATGGGTCGTGCCGATCACGCTGCTCGCCGCGCTCAATCGCGAGACCAGCGGCTTCATCCCGCTGCTGCCGCTCGCCGCGGCATGGCGGGCAGCGCCGGAGGTCCGCACCCGCGCGATCCGCGTGGCGGCGATCGCGCTCGCGGTGTACGGAGTCACGTTCGTGGCGCTGCGCTGGGCCTATGGGCGCCAGGACCTGATCATTCCTTACGGACATCGGCCCGGGCTCGATCTGCTGGGCTACAACCTGAGCCACGCGCGCACCTGGGTGCAGCTGGCCGGCACGCTCAGTATCGTGCCGATCGTGGCACTCCTGAGCTACCGCTCGTGGCCGCGCACGCTGCGCGCGTTCGGCTGGATGCTCGTGCCGGCGTGGTTCGCGATTCACTGGGTGATCGCGGTGATGTCCGAGACCCGACTCCTGCTGGTGCCGATGGCGCTGGTGCTGGTGCCGGGGCGCTGCTGCCCTTCGGGGCGCTGCAACCCACGGACGAAGCGGCGCGCGTGCCCGGGCCGGGAGCCGCCGCGGCCTGATCCAGGGCATTCCGGCATCGTATGATGCCGTGCATCTCATGACCCACTCCGATCCGCTCACGACCGCCACGCGGCTCGCCATCGTCGGCACTGCCGGGCACATCGACCACGGCAAGACGGCGCTCGTGCGGCGCCTGACCGGCGTCGACACCGATCGACTTCCCGAGGAGAAGGAACGCGGGATCTCGATCGATCTGGGCTTCGCGCCGCTCGTGACCCCTGGCGGCGTGCGGGTCGGCCTCGTCGACGTGCCCGGCCACGAGCGCTTCGTCAAGAACATGCTGGCCGGCGTCGGCGGCATCGATCTGGTGCTGCTGGTGATCGCCGCGGACGAGGGCGTGATGCCGCAGACCCGCGAGCATCTCGCGATCGTCCAGCTCCTCGGCGTCAAGCGCGGGATCGTGGTGCTCACCAAGGCCGATCTCGTCGAGGACGACTGGATGGAGATGGCGAAGCGCGACGTGCGCGCGTTCCTGGTGGGCACGCCGTTCGCCGACGCGCCGCTCGTGGGATTCTCGGCGACGACCGGCCGCGGTCAATCGGAGCTGCTCGCGATACTCGATCGCTTGCTCGCCGACCTGCCCGATCGCGGCGTCACGCAACCGGCACGACTGCCCGTCGACCGGGTGTTCGTGTCGGAGGGCTTCGGCACCGTGGTCACCGGTACGCTGTGGCGCGGCGCGGTGAAGGCCGGCGACACGCTCGAGCAGCTGCCCGCGGGACGCACGGTGCGGGTGCGGCGCGTGCAGGTGCACGGCGCCACGGTGGACGAGGCGCGCGCGGGGCAGCGCACCGCCCTCGCGCTCCACGGTGTGGAGCGCGAGCAGATCGCGCGCGGGGACTGGCTCGCGGCGCCCGGCGCGCTTCGAGGCCTCCGACGTGCTCGACGTGCGCTTCGAGCTGCTGGCCGACATGCCGAAGGCGTGGCCGGCGCAGGCGCGGATCCGCTTCCACCTCGGCGCGGGCGAGCACATCGGACGGCTGGTGCTGCTCGAAGGTGCGTCTCTGGCGCCCGGGGCGAGCGCGCTCGCTCAGGTGCGGCTCGAACAGCCGACCGCGCCGGCGCGGGGCGATCGCTTCGTGGTGCGCGCTATTCGCCCGCGCGCACGGTCGGCGGCGGCACGGTAATCGAGCCGCGCGCGCACCGGCGGCGCCGGCACGGCAGCGGGCTCGAAGCGCTGGCCGTGCACGAGAGCGGATCGCTCGAGGCGCGTCTGCTGCAGCGGCTCGAGACTGAGAAGAGCCCGATCGCGACGGCGGCGCTGGCGCGCATGCTCTCCGAGGACGAGCCGGCCGTGGCGCGCGCGCTCGAGCGCCTGCGCAACGGGGAGCAAGTGGCCGCGCCGCTCGCAGGTCGCTGGCTCGCGACCGCGCGCTGGGACGCGGCTCTGGCCACGGTGCGTGGAGAGGTCGCGCGCTACGTGGCGGCACACCCCGCGCGCTTCGGGATCCCCAAGGGCGAGCTGAAGAGCGCGCTCAAGTCCCAGCTCGACGCCGCGCTGTTCGATGCCGCCTTCGATCGACTGGTGCGGGAGGGCGCGCTCGAGGTGCGCGGCGAGCGGGTGCGCGAGGCAGGCTCACCCTGGGAGCCGCCGGCCGCCGCGGCGCGCGCGCTGGAGCGGCTCGAGGCCGAGCTCGAGGCCGCGGGCTTCGCGGTGCCGGAGAACGCGCAGTGGCAGGCAAAGCTGGGTCGCGAGGCGCCCGAGGTGATGGCGCTCGGGCTCTTCCTCGACCGGCTCGTGCGGGTGAGCCAGGACCTGACCTACAGCGCTCGGCAGCTCGCCGACCTGCGGGCGCGCCTCGCGCGCCACTTCGCGAAGAAACCGGCGCTCAGCGTGGCGGACTTCAAGGAGCTGGCGGGCGTGTCGCGCAAGTATGCGGTGCCGCTGCTCGAGCACGCCGACCGCTCGGGCTGGACGATCCGGAGCGGCGACGAACGCAAGCCGGGCGGCAGGTTGGGGTGAACGAGTCCATACGTGGATGTAGTGCCCAGTATCCTCAACCCGAAGGCAGAGCTGACCCGGCAAGGTCACATCCGGCCGACGCGTGCGCGACTCGGCCACGGGATGCAATTCGTGGACTGAGGTAGGACAGCGCGAACTTCACGCGCTCCTCGAGCGACGCATCTGGAATCGCCTCGCAGCGCTCGGCCCTCCAGCGAGCCTCGTCGGCGCGGAATCCGAGCTGTCGCAGCCAGGGAATGACTTCTTCAGCCCGCTCCTTGGCCAGATTCGCGCGACGCTTGGCGGCCGGCGCGTTCCCGCGCATTCTCTCGCTTGCGGCTCATGAACTCGGCCCCGAACGTGGCGCTCGCCTCGTACTGATTGTGCGCCCGACAGCGGAGCCGCAGGTTCGCGACTGTCGCCTCGCCCCCTCGTGCGACTGGATGCACGTGGTCGAACTCCAGGAGGCGGCGCGATGCGCAGCGGCGCCCGCTCTCGCTCACGAACGTGCATTGGCCTTGGTCCCGCTCCCATACCGCACGGCGCACCTGGGCCGGGATGTGTCGGGAGCCGCAAGACGTTCTTTGGCTTGAGCGGCGCGGGCGATTCCTGGCGGCGAACTTCCTCTTCGCGCCCTCGCGAATGAGCGCATCCAGCGCTCGCTCGAACAAGCCGGCAAGGTCACCCGGACCAATCTGGTGACTGAACAACTCCTCCGCGTAGCGCAGCTTCTTCTTCGTGCTCTCGTCGATCGTGAACCTGATACTGAATCGTCGCGACCCAAGCGGTGTCACCTGAGGTTGTGGGGCCGGCTCTTCCAACACGCCCCGGGGCGTGTTGGTCAGTCGACAAGGCCTGAGGAGTGAGTGAGTCAATAGCCTCGAGCCCCAGGGAAACCTCGGGTTGGGGAGTGCGCGCGACCAGCAACTCCTTGATCTCGGACTTGCTCCGGTGGGCGGCCGCGGCGATCAGGTCGCTCGCCGTCTTCTCGGTCAGGTGAGGCGCCAGGAGCACGACTGCGCTCAGGTGCAGGCGGCCGTCCGCAACTGCCGTGAAGATCTCGGGGAAGCACCGGGCCGCGCGCGCCGCGTGAGATGCGCTTGTAGGCCGCCTCCTCGGAGAAGTGAAACTCGCCAACGCAGAAGGCATACATGGACGGATAGCCGGCCGGTGCATAGAGCTTGCGGTCATCCACTTCGGCGAGGTGGGCGAGCAGCTGTGCGGTGGTGATCCGATCCCGAGTGACCAGCGTGTTGAGATCACGGAGCAGCGTCTCATTGCTGAGATGAGAGAGAAGTAGTTCGTCACAGAGGTTCTCGACGGGGGCGCGTGTCGAGCGAGGGGGCCGATTCCCCTCTTATAGCACCGGCTCGTTCAGCGCTCAGGCGCCCGCGCACGACGCACCGATCGGCACACCGAGAGGTTCTTCTCGTCCCCAGTTGCGAAAGTCGCGAGTGCGAAGACCCTGCGTGCGCTGACGTCCATCCCGACGAGCGCACGCGGAGCAGCTGGCTTGAGCGGTAAAGCGCGTCAAGACAATTCGCGGGTCCAGACCAGCCACACTGGTGACAGGGACATGGGGTTTCAGCCCACGAGCATCATCGTCGGTTCGAGGAGTGGGGGACATCCTGCTCGGGGCTCACTCCTGTCCCCTCCGCTGGCTCCGCGAAATCCGCCAGCGCGGTGCGCGGGGCTCGGTGGGCCGTGCCATCACCGTCTTCTCGTGGGTGCACAGCGCCAGCCCCGGCGGACCCTTGCGCGGCTTCCGCACGTACTTCTTGAGCGTCACGATCACCGGCACCTTGCCCGCGGTGCGGGCCTGCGAGTAGAACGCCGCCCACCCGGACGACTTCCTCGATCGTGCTGCCTGGAAGGCTCGTTCTTGCCCTTGCCGCGCCGCAGCACCACGTGCGAGCCGGCCGCGCCGTGAACGTGGAACCAGTAGTCCTCGGAGCGCGCGAGCTGGTGGGTGAGGTAGTCGTTCCCCTCGTTGCTGCGCCCGATCATCACGTCCCAGCCTTCCGTGGTCTTGAGCCGCCGCGGCACGAGCCGCGCCGGGAACGTCGTCGCGCCGCGACGCCCTGGGCCGCGGAGCCTCGGCACCGGCCGTGCGCGCCGCTCGCGCCGGCGCCACCCCAGCGTGCGCGCGATGCTCACCGGCACCTTGGCGAGCGCCGCTTCGAGGTCCTGGTCGAGCGTCGGATCGTCAGGGCGTGCGCTGTCGCGCGCGCCTTCCTCGAGCGTGCGCGACCCGCTCGAGCAGGACGCCGAGCGCGTGCGCTTCGGCCTCGACCGCGCGCGAGCGCGCGGCGGCACCTCCTTCAAGCCTCGCTCCGGCTTTCGCCGCGCGCTTGAAGTAACGCGCCGCGTTGGCCTGCGGTGCGATCGCAGGATCGAGCGGGATGACCAGGTTGCGAGCGGGATTGTGCCGGATCGGGGAGCGCCACCTCCGCTCGGCGCGGCGCGCACCTGCCGCAAATAGGCCGAGCAGCGTCTCGCCCCACACGCGGTACTCGGTCGCGCGGCGCGCGCTCGGCCAGGTCGCCGCGCAGCGCTTCGGTCTTGCGGGCGAGCCGGCCATGGTAGCGGCGCAAGCGCGCGCGCGACTTCGGTGCGACGATCGAGGGAGGCGTCGGGATCTCATCGCCGCGACGCTAGTGGAGGTCCGCGCGCCCGCAACGACCGGTCGCTTGACGCGCCGCGTTCGCGGGCGCGACGTCTCGGCTCGTTCCCGGAGGTCTCGGATGCCCTCAATGCCGCCATTGCGGCACTGCCGTGACGCTCTCCGAGCCGATCCCGCGCGACGCCGAGTGCTCGGGCTGCGGGCAGGACCTGCGCGCCTGCGTCCAGTGCCGTCACTACGACACCGGCGTACAACAACGCGTGCCGCGAGACCGATGGCCGATCCGGTCGTGGAGAAGGAGCGGCGGAACTTCTGCGAGTACTTCTCGTTCTCGACCGCGCCGTTCCAGCGCCGGCGCGGGCTCGTCGCGCCAGGCCGACGCGCGGGCGAAGCTGGAAGGCCTGTTCGGTGGCGCGGGCAAGCCGACGCCCAGCGCCGACGCCCGCAAGCGCCTGGAGGATCTGTTCAAGAAGCCGGATTCGAGCGGGTAGCCCGGACTCAGCCCATCGACCTCCCAGGCGCACGGGCGGTTGGAGCCGTCCTTGGCAACCTGTGGACACGCGGGCACGGCGCGGGCCCGCGAAATCGGGCTGATCTTTTGACCTCGCCCGGCGCGGACCCGTTACTCTGCCCAGCTTCCTGGAGGGCGCACGGGATGATCCGAAGCATGACCGGCTACGGGGCTCGCCGACATCGAGCACGATGGGCAGCGGCTGGTCGGCGGAGATCCGGTCGGTCAACCACCGCTTCTGCGAGGTGTCGATCCGCGCGCCCAAGCTGGTCAGCCCGTTCGAGGATCAGATCCGCCAGCTCATCCAGGATCGCTTCGCGCGCGGCAAGATCAACCTGACCGTGACCTGGAGCGGCGTCGGCGAGACCGGCGAGACGCTGCGCGTCAACGAGCCGGTCGCCGACCAGTACGTCGCAGTTGCTGGAGCAGCTCAAGGACGCGCTACCACCTCGATTCGGGGCTGGACGTGCGCACGCTCGCCGCGCCTGCCCGACGTGTTCGCCTGGGAGCACACCGCGCTGTCCGATGAGGAGACCTGGAGCCTGCTCGAAGCAGCTCGTCCTCAAGACCTGCGAGAACATGAACACCGATGAAGGACCGCGAGGGCGAGGTGCTGGCCCGCGACTTCGAGAAGCGGCTCGGCCTGATCCGACTGGAGCTCGACCGCATCGTCGAGCGCGCGCCGGCACGCACGCTCGAAGCCAAGGAGCGCCTTGTTGCGCGGATCAAGGCGCTGCTCGGCGACGTCGAGATGGATCCGGTGCGGATCGCCCAGGAGGTGGCGCTGATGTCGGACCGTCTCGATTGCACCGAGGAGTGCGTGCGGCTCGCGGCGCACATCGACCAGTACCGCTCCTGATCGAGGGCACGGAGATGGCCGGTCGCAAGCTCAACTTCCTGCTGCAGGAGATGAACCGCGAGGCCAACACCATCGGGTCCAAGGCCAACGACGTGGAGATCGCGCGCGGCGTGATCGTCATCAAGGAAGAGCTGGAGCGTCTGCGCGAGCAGGTGCAGAACGTGGAGTGAGCGTGGGCGCGGCGGAATCGACACGCGACGTCGAAGGCGCGGGCGAGCGGATGCGACTCGAGCCCGGTGGGTTCCTGCTGGTGGTCTCGGGGCCTTCCGGAGTCGGGAAAGGCACGCTGGTCGAGCGGCTGCTCGCGGTGCGGTCCGAGTGCGCGCTCTCGATCTCGGCGACCACGCGGCCCCGGCGCCCCCACGAAACCGACGGTGTGCAGTACTATTTCCTGAGCCGGGACGAGTTCGAGCGCCGCCGTGGGGCGGGCTACTTCCTCGAAACGGCCGAGGTCCACGGCCATCTCTACGGAACGCCGAAGGCCTTCGTCGAAGAGCGCTTGCGGCAGGGACGCGTGGTGGTGCTCGAAGTGGACGTGCAGGGCGGCGCCTCGGTGCGGCGCGCCCACGGCAACGCGGTATCGGTGTTCGTCTATCCGCCGCCGCCCACGGTGGAATGCGCTGCGCGAGCGGCTGGCCGGGCGCGGCACCGACGCGGCGGACGTGATCGAGCGCCGGCTCGAGAATGCCGAAGGCGAGCTCGAGCCAGCTCTCCGAGTACGATTACGCGGTGCTGAACGACGATCTCGAGCGCGCGGTCGCCCGGCTCACGGCGATCGTGGACGCCGAGCGATTGCGCGTCGCGCGGATCGCGCCGCCCGACCTGATTCACCCTCGACACAGAACAGGAGATACGGCATGACCAAGCTGTCTTCGCTGATTCCACCCCAGGGCACCAACAAGTACGAGCTCGCCATCGTGGCCGCGCGCGAGGCGCGACGGATCAACGAGTGGATGCGCCGCAGCGGCGAGAGCGTTCCCGGCAAGGTGACGGCGGCGGCCCTCGAGCGCACCATCCGCGGCGAGGTGCCGCCTTCTACGACGAATCGATCCAGTAGGAGAAGCGCGGTGCTCCGCGGACGCACGGTGGTGTGTGGGGCGTCTCGGGGGCATCGCGGCCTACAAGAGCTGTGAGCTGGTCCGCTGGCTGAAGCAGCGGGGCGCCGCGGTGGTGGTGGTGATGACGCCCGCGGCCGCCGAGTTCGTGACGCGGCTCACCTTCGAAGCCCTCTCCGGCAATCCGGTGGTGGGCGGCATGTGGGGAGCCAGCAGAGCGGAGCCACGCTGCCGCCGGCGCGCGGCGAAGAAGCTGCGCGGCCATGTCGAGCACGTCGACCTGGCCGAAGCGGCCGACCTCGTGGTCGTCGCGCCCGCGAGCGCCGATCTCATGGCGCGGCTCGTGCACGGCGAGGCCCCGGATGCGCTGACCGCGCTGGTGCTGGCGTCGCGCGCGCCGCTGCTCTTGTGTCCGGCGATGGACAGGGAGATGTGGCGCCATCCCGCGACCCGCGCCAACCTCGCGGCGCTCCGCGCGCGGGGCGCCACCATCGTGGGGCCCGAGAGCGGCCCGCTCGCCTCGGGGCTCCGGGGTCCCGGACGGCTCGCCGCGATCGAGGCGATCGGTGAGGCCGTGGTCGCGGCGCTCGAGCGCCGCGCCAGCCTGGAGCGGCTGCGCGTGCTGATCGGCGCGGGCCGCACCGAGGAGCCGATCGATCCGGTGCGGGTGCTCACCAACCGTCTCGAGCGGAAAGATGGGAGTGGCGCTCGCGGAGGCGGCGCGCGATCGTGGGGCCGAGGTGACGCTGGTGGCAGGGCCCATGAGCGTCGAGCCGCCCCACGGCGTGCAGGTGGTGAGCGTCGGCACCGCGGCTGAGATGCAGGCGGCCATGGAGCGTCGCGCGCCGCGTGCGGCTCTGGTGGTGATGGCGGCGGCGGTGGCGGATTACCGGCCGGCGCGGCGTTCGTCGTCGAAGCTCCAGCGGGCGCGAGCCCGCTCACGCTGGCCCTGGAGCCGAATCCCGACATCCTCGCCGGGCTCGGCAGGCGGCGTCGGCCCGGGCAGGTGTTGGTGGGGTTCGCGCTGGAAACCTGCGGGCGGCGCGGCGCGCGCACGCCGCAAGCTGGAAGAGAAGGGGATCGATCTCGGTGGTGCTCAATCACGCGGACGACGGGCTGGGCGGCGACACCAACCGCGTGGTGCTCGTGGAGCGCTCACGCCGTCGCGCGCTGCCGACCCTGTCGAAGCGCGAGGTCGCCGAGGCCGTGCTGGATCGGGCGCTGGAGCTGTCGCGCGCGCGCCGGCGCGTGCGCGTCGCGCGCGGAAGAAGCGATGAGCGAGCGCGACCTGATCCGCGCGCCGAAGCGGCGCGTATCGTCGCCTCGGCCCGACGCTGGATCGAGCGCGAGCGTGCCGCGGGCTGGACGAGCTCGCTCTTGCTGCGGCTCTGAATGCGGGCTCGCAGATTGCCTCGTTCCCCGCAAGCTCGGGGCCCGACGTGGATCTCTTCGGCGTCGCCGTGAAGAAGTCAGCGGCTGAATCCTTCGAGCCCGCCGAATCGCGCCGCGCCTGCGCCCGCAATCGAGTACCCCTTCGATGACGAGCTGCATCCGTCCGGAGTCGAGTCGCGCGTCCCGATCGTTGCGGCGGCGCAAGCGCCGCTCGGGCAGATCGCCGCCGAGGCCCGCGCCTGCCGCGCCTGCGGCCTGTGCGAGACCCGGACGCAGGCGGTGCCGGGCGTGGGCTCGGCCGAGAGCGGCATCGTGTTCGTGGGCGAGGCGCCGGGCGCCGACGAAGACCGCCGTGGCGAGCCGTTCGTGGGCCGCGCCGGCGAGCTCCTCACCAGGATCATCCAGGCGATGGACGACGCCCAGTTGATCCCGGGCGTTCCGCTGCGGCGCGACACGGTGTACATCTGCAACGTGCTCAAGTGCCGTCCGCCCGAGAACCGCAATCCGCTGCCGCACGAGGTCGAGGCGTGCGCGCCCTACCTCGAGCGGCAGCTCGAAGCCTTGCAGCCCGCGCGTCATCTGCTGCCTCGGGAAGTTCGCGGCGGAGCTGCTGGTGGGCGTCAAGGGGACGATCGGAGGATTGCGGGGTAAGGTCTACCGGTATCGAGGATCGAAGCTGATCGTCACCTACCACCCGGCAGCGTGCCTCAGGAATCCCGCGTACAAGCGGCCGGTGTGGGAGGACATGCAGCTCCTGGCGCGAGAGTATCGGGCCGACTAGGGAAGGAACCTCCATGACCGACACGCTTGAGCCGCGCTCCCGCGGTCGTCGAAGGACCGGTGCCGCCGCAATCGCTCGAGGCCGAGCGCTCGGTGCTCGCGGGCATGCTCCTCGACTTCGAGTCGATCGGTCGCGCGCTCGAGCTGCTCGAGCCGCCGGCCTTCTACCGGGTCGCGCACCAGAAGATCTTCGAGGCCGTGGTCGCTCTCTACAACCGCAACGAGAAGGCCGATCTCATCACGGTCGCGGAGGAGCTGCGCAAGCGCGGCGACCTCGAGGCGGTCGGTGGCCAGCCGGCGCTGGCGCAGGTGCTGGACTACGCCACGACCAGCGCCAACCTCGAAGAGCACGCCCGCATCATCAACGCGAAGTTTCTGCTGCGCTCGCTGATCAAATCCGCGGGCGAGATCCAGCAGGAGTGCTTCGCCGAGAGCGACGAGTCGGGCGCCATCCTGGATCGGGCCGAGCAGCGCATCTTCGCGATCACCGATCGGCGCGTGCGCCAGGGCCTGGTGCCGCTCAAGGAGCTGCTCAAGCCGGCGTTCGAGCAGATCCAGTCGCTCTACGAGCGCAAGACGCTCGTGACCGGCGTGGCCTCGGGCTACGAGGACATCGATCGCATGACCTCCGGCTTCCAGGCCGGCGACCTGGTGATCATCGCCGGGAGACCGAGCATGGGGAAGACCGCGTTGGCGGTGAACATCGCGGAGAACGCCGCGATCCATCACAAGACGCCCGTGGCGATCTTCTCGCTCGAGATGAGCAAGGAGCAGCTGGTGCTGCGCATGCTCGGCTCCCAGAGCGAAGTGCCGCTCCACAAGATCCGCAACGGCTATTTGGGCCAGGAGGACTGGCCGCGGCTCACCACCGGCGCGGGCCTGCTCACGCAGGCGCCGATCATGATCGACGACTCGGCTACCCTCACGGTGTTCGAGATCCGCGCCAAGTGCCGCCGGCTCATGGCGGAGCGCAAACTCGGCCTGGTGATCGTCGACTACCTGCAGCTGATCCGCGGCAGCGGGCGATGCGGAGAACCGCGTGCAGGAAGTGTCGCAGATCACGCGCGGGCTCAAGGCGCTCGCCAAGGAGCTGAACATCCCGATCGTGGCGCTCTCGCAGCTCTCGCGCGCGCCCGAGCAGCGCGGCAATGACCGCCGTCCCCAGCTCTCGGATCTTCGTGAGTCCGGCTCGGTCGAGCAGGATAGCGACGTCGTGCTCTTCGTCTTTCGCGAGGAGTACTACAAGCCCGACGATCCGGCCTTGAAGGGCAAAGCCACCATCATCATTTCCAAGCAGAGGAACGGCCCCACCGGCGACGTCACCCTCACGTTCCTGCGCGAGTGCACGAAATTCCTGCCCTACAGCCCGATCTCGATGGAGGAAGGCGAGCCGGCGTTCTAGCCGGACAGGGAGGCGCGAGCCATGGAAGAGCTGATCGCCGTCCGCGGCGCGCGCTACGCGCGCCGGCGCATCCTCGACTGGATCGCCGAGGTCGGACGCATCGCCATGATGCTGGGGGAATCCGTCCGGCTCACCATCCCGGCGCTGCGCTCGTTCCGCCTGATCGTCGACCAGATGCAGGGCATCGGCGTGGGCTCGCTGTGGCTGGTCACGGTGGTGAGCCTCTTCACCGGCGCGGTGGCGGCGGTGCAGGCCGCGTATCAGTTCTCGACCGTCGTGCCGCTCAAGTATCTGGGCGCCGTGATCATCCGCTCGGTGATCATCGAGCTGGGGCCGGTGCTCACCGCCCTGGTGGTGGGGGCGCGTCGGCGCGCGGATCGCCGCGGAGCTCGGCACCATGAAGGTGACGGAGCAGATCGACGCGCTGCGCGCCATGGCGATCAATCCAGTGCGCTACCTGGTGCTCCCGCGCTTGATCGCCTCGATCACGATGCTCCCGGTGGTCACCATCTTCGCCAACGCGATCGCGGTGTTCGGCGGCTTCGTGGTGGCGGTCACCGCGATCGGCGTGACGCCCGGGACCTACGTGGTGGCGATCAAGCAGTACTTCTTCCTCAAGGACCTCTATGCCGGTCTGCTCAAGGCGACGTTCTTCGGCGGGATCATCGGCACCATGGGCTGCTACTACGGCTTCGCGACCGAGGGCGGCGCCGAAGGCGTGGGCGTCGCCACCACGCGCGCGGTGGTGAGCTCGTGCGTGCTGGTTCTGGTGAGCGACTACGTGCTCGCCAACGTGTTCTTCCGGCTCATCTTCGCCTCATGATCAAGATCCAGGGACTCGCCAAGCGGCTCGCGGGCAAGAAGCGTGCTCGACGGAGTCGATCTCGAGATCCCAAACGGCAAGACCATCGTGGTGATCGGCCGGAGTGGCGGGGGAAGAGCGTGCTCCTCAAGCACGTCGTCGGGCTCATGACGCCCGATCACGGCTCGATCGAGATCGACAGCGAGAACATCGTCGGCATGAAGGAGCGCGAGCTCAACGCGGTGCGACGCCGCTTCGGCATGCTGTTCCAGGGCGCGGCACTGTTCGACTCGCTCACCGTAGGCGAGAACGTCGGCCTGGGACTGCGCGAGCACCACCTGCTGAACGGGCGCGAGATCCGCGAGCGCGTGGCGGAGCGCCTCGAGTGGGTGGGGCTCGAAGGCAGCGAGAAGCTCAAGCCCGCGTCGCTCTCGGGCGGCATGCGCAAACGCGTGGGGCTGGCTCGGGCGATCGCGATGGATCCCCAATACATCCTGTACGATGAGCCGACCACCGGGCTCGACCCGATCATGGCGGACGTGATCGATCAGCTCATCCGCGACATGCAGAAGCGCCTGGGCGTGACCTCGGTGGTGGTGACCCACGATCTGGCCAGCGCGTACAAGATCGGCGACCAGATCGCCATGCTGAACGAGGGGCGGATCGTATTCGAAGGCACGCCGGAGGAGACCCGCAACACGCGGGATACGCTGGTGCGGCAGTTCATCGAGGGCTCGAGCCAGGGCCCGATCAAGGTGTGACCGGGGAGGACGTTGAGCCGCAGAACCGAGATCCAAGTCGGCGTGACGGTGCTGGTGGCCCTGGCGATTCTGGTGTGGGGCGTGACGTGGCTCAAGGAGTTCACGTTTCAGCGCAAGGTCAACATCTGGCGCGTGCGCTTCGACCAGAGCGGCGGCCTCGGCCCGAGTGACGAGGTGCAGGTCAACGGCATCCGCAAGGGCTCGGTGGCGGCCATGAAGCTGGTGGGCGACCGGGTGCTCATCGACCTGGCGGTGTCGAACGAGATCTCAGCTCACCAGCGACTCGCGCGTGGCGATCCGCACCGTGGGGATGATGGGTGAGCGCATCGTCGCGATCGACTTCCGCGCCAGCGGCTAACCCTACGCGCTCACCGACACCATTCCCGGCGTCTACGAACTCGGGCTCTCCGAGGTGATGGCCAGTCTCGGCAGCACCATGGAGTCGGTGACCCGGATCACCGAGCAGCTGAGCAGCCTGGTCGGCGTGATGGACAAGAATGGAACCCTGAGCGCCACGCTCAAGAACTTCCGCGAGACCAGCGAGGAGCTGAAGGGCGCGGTCCAGGAGAACCGGGCGGGGCTCAAGAGCGCGATCACCGATTTCTCCGCGGCGGCCAAGAGCGCGCGTGGATTGACATCCGACCGTGAGGAGCAGCTCAAGCGCACGCTCGACCAGTTCTCGCAGGCGGCCGAGAACATGAATCGCCTCTCGAACCGACTCGACTCGCTGCGCGCGTCGATCCAGAACGTGGCGACCAAGGTCGAGAACGGTCAGGGTACGCTCGGCAAGCTGGTGAACGACGACAAGCTCTACACCGATCTCCACACCTCGGTGCAGTCCTTCAAGGCGCTGGTCGAGGACATCAAGGCCAACCCGAAGAAGTACCTCAAGGTCGAGATCTTCTAGAGGAGCGCGTGGCCAGAACCAAGGGGACGAGCTTCTTCTGCTCCGCGTGCGGTCACGAGGAGCCGCGCTGGTTCGGTCGCTGTCCCGCGTGTCAGACGTGGAACACCGCCAGCGAGGCGCGCCGCCGCAGGCGCGCGCGCGCGCGCGCGCGCGTCACGCGGCGCTCAGGCTCCGGTCCGTGGACGTTACGCGGAGGCGAGTCCGCCGCGCCGCGCGAGCTGTCGAGCGTCGAGATGGCCGAGACTCCGCGGCGCTCGACCGGGCTCCCCGAGCTCGACCGCGTGCTCGGTGGAGGACTCGTGTCGGGGTCGCTGGTGCTGGTGGGCGGTGACCCCGGCATCGGCAAGAGCACGCTCGTGCTCCAGGTGGCGGTGGCGCTCGCGGCGAGCGGGCGCAAGGTGCTCTACGTGGCGGGTGAGGAGAGCGAAGAGCAGGTGCGGATGCGCGCGGATCGGCTCGGAGGCGCGCCGCCGGGACTCCTGATCCTGTGCGAGACCGACCTCGAGACCGTGCTGGCGGCAGCGGCGGAGATCCGACCCGCCGTGCTGGTCGCGGACTCCATCCAGACCCTGGCCCGCGCCGAGCTCGACGGCGGGGCCGGCTCGGTGACGCAGGTGCGCGAGTGTGGCCTCGCGTTGTCTGCAGTTCGCCAAGGGCACTCGCACCGTGGTGATCCTGATCGGCCACGTCACCAAGGAAGGCGCGGTCGCGGGCCCGCGCGTCCTCGAGCACATGGTGGACGCGGTGCTCTATCTCGAGGGCGAGCGTTATCACGACGCTCGCATCCTGCGCGCCGCCAAGAACCGCTTCGGCTCGACGCAGGAGCTCGGCGTGTTCGAGATGACCGAGCGCGGCCTGCACGAGGTCGCCAATCCGAGCGCGGCGTTCCTGTCGGAAACGACGGAGGCGCAGGCCGGCACTGCGGTGGTCGCGAGCCTCGAGGGCAGCCGTCCGCTGCTGGTCGAGGTGCAAGCGCTGGTGTCGACCAGCTTCTACGGCGTGCCGCAGCGGGTGACCAGCGGATTCGATCCCCGGCGCCTGGCGGTGCTGCTCGCCGTGCTCGAGCGACGCGTGGGACTCAAGATCGGCAGGCACGATGTGTTCGTCTCGGTCACGGGCGGGCTCACCCTCGAAGAGCCGGGCACCGATCTGGGCGTGGCACTCGCGGTCGCCTCGTCGTTCCGCAATCGCCCGCTCAAGCCGCGTACGCTCGCGATCGGCGAGGTGAGCCTGGCGGGCGGCATTCGCCGCGCGCGCGCGCCTCGACCTCCGGCTCCGCGAGGCCGCGCGACTCGGGTTCGCGCGCGCCGGCGTGCCGGCGGTGCAGGCCGGCGAGGCCCGCGAGGCGGGACTCGAGGTGGTGGCGCTCGAGACGGTGCGCGCGGCGTTCGATGCCCTGCTCGAGGCGTCGCCTGTCGATGCGCCAGGCCGCGCGGTTCCCGACGCGGAGGCGACGCGCGCGTGAACGTCACGGCGCTGCTGCTCTGCGGGGTCGCGGCGAGCGGCTCGGTCTCCCGGTGGCGAAGGCGCTGGCCCCGCTGGCGGGACGTCCGCTGTTCGTATGGAGCCTCGAGGCGTTCGACCGCTGCGAGGCGATCGCGAGCATCGTGGTGGCCGGCCCGGTGAAGCGGCTCCAGGAAATGCTCGCAGCCTGCGGCGCGATCCCGTCCAAGGTGACGGCCTGGGCCGAAGGCGGACGCGAGCGTCAGGAGTCGGTGGCGCGAGGCCTCCAAGCGTTGCCCACGGACTGTACGCACGTCGCCGTCCACGACTCGGCGCGCGCGCTGGTCGAGACCGAGCTGATCGCGCGCGTGGTGGGCGATGCTCTCGAGCACGGCGCAGCCATCGCGGCGCTGCCGCTCGCCGACACCCTGAAGCGCGCCAGCCTGCGGGTGATCGAGGACACGGTGCCGCGCGCCGGTCTGTGGTGCGCGCAGACGCCTCAGGTGTTCCGTCGCGACTGGCTCGAAGCGGCGCATCGTACGGCGCCGCGCAATGCCACCGACGACGCCGTGCTGCTCGAAGCCCTGGGCAAGCGGGTCCACCTCACCCCGGAGATCCCGCCAACTTCAAGATCACCACGCCTCGCGACCTGGAGCTCGCCGAAGCGTGGCTCACCCGAGCTCCCGCGGGGACGTGACATGGGGATCCGCATCGGCATCGGCTACGACATCCATGCGAAGGCGAAGGGCAGGAAGCTGATGCTCGGGGGCGTCACGTTCGACGTCGACTGGGGACTGGACGGGCACAGCGACGCCGACGTGCTGAGCCACGCGATCGGCGACGCCCTGCTGGGCGCGGTGGCGCTCGGGGACCTCGGCAAGCACTTCCCGCCTTCCGACTCGCGCTGGAAGGACGCTTCCAGCATCCACCTGCTCGGCCTGATCCGCGCGATGGTGAGCGGCGTCGGCGGCAAGGTGATCAACGTCGATGCGATGGTGGTCGCGCAGGAGCCCAAGCTCGCGCCGCAAGTGACGGAGATGTGCCGCAACATCGCGCAAGCGCTTCAGGTCGGCGCGGACCAGGTCTCGGTGAAGGCGACCACCAATGAGTCGCTGGACGCGCTGGGTCGTGGCGAGGGCATCGCGGCCTGGGCGGCGGTGCTGGTCGATGTGAGCTGAGCGCGGATCGCCCGCGCATCTGTTAGCCTCCGTCACCCATGCCGAACCACCCTGAGGTGCGCGTTCGCTTCGCGCCGAGCCCCACCGGATGGCTGCACGTGGGCGGCGCGCGGACCGCGTATTTCAATTGGCTGTTCGCACGCCAGAACGGCGGAGCGTTCGTGCTGCGGGTCGAGGACACCGACGTCGCGCGGTCGAGCGAGACCAGCGAGAGCGGCGTCCTCGACGACCTGGCCTGGCTCGGCCTGGACTGGGACGAGGGCCCGGACCGGGGCGGACCATTCGGTCCGTATCGCCAGAGCGAGCGGCTCGCGATCTATCGTGAAGCGGCCGATCGGCTCCTGGTGAGCGGGGCAGCCTATCCCGTGCTTCTGCACCGATGCCGAGCTCGAGGCGCGGCGTCAGGCAGCACTCGCGGTGGGAAAGCCGCCGCACTACGACGGTCGCTGCCGCCGTCTCACGCTGGTCGAGCGCGATGCCGCGCGAGCGGCGGGCAACGCCCGAGAGTCTGCGCTTCGCCGTCGAGCCGCGCGACTGGGTGCTCGAGGATCTCGTGCGCGGCGAGGTGCGCTTCCCATCCGGCATGGTCGGCGACTTCGTGCTGCTGCGCTCGAGCGGCCTGCCGACCTACAACTTCGCGTGCGTCGTGGACGATGCCGGCCATGCGGTATCACGCCACGTGATCCGCGCCGAGGAGCATCTTTCGAACACCGCGCGCCAGCTGATGCTCTATCACGCGCTGTCGCTCGACGCCGCCGCGCTTCGCGCACGTGCCGCTGATCCTCAACCGCGATCGCTCCAAGATGAGCAAGCGCTCGGGCGAGACGGCCGTGGCGGTGGGCGACTGGCGGCGCGCCGGCATCGTGCCGGAGGCGCTGCTCAGCTACCTGGCGCTGCTCGGCTTCCATCCCGGCGACGAGCGCGAGATGCTCTCGCGCGCCGAGCTGCTCGAGGCGTTCGATCTCGCGCGCGTCGGCAAGAGCGGCGCGGTGTTCGATGCCGACAAGCTGCGCTGGGTGAACGCCCATTACCTGCACCACGCGAAGCGGCGCGCAGCTGCTGCGAATGGGGCCGTCCGTTCCTGCCCGAAGCCGCGCTGCGGCGCTCGGACCGACACGGCTCGAGCGGCTGCTCGAGGGCGTGCGCGGCAACCTCACCACGCTCGCCGATCTGCCGGTGCGAGCTGGAGCCGTTTCTCGACGACTCCTGCCGCTCGAGGCCGAGGCGCGGTGGGCGTGCTCGACAGCGCCGCGGTGCAGCGCGCTCTGCGGCGCGCTTGCGGCAAGTCATCGAACCGCTTGCGGAGTGGAGCGGTGAAGCGGTTCAAATCCGCGGTTCAATCGGTGGGCAAGCAGCTCGGACGGCAAGGGACGCGATCTGTTCCAGCCGGTGCGGGTCGCGCTCACGGGTCGCACTCATGGTCCGGAGCTGCCGCTGGTGGCCGAGCTGCTCGGCCACCAGCGCTGCGTCGCGCGACTGTCGGCGGCGGCGACCGGGTGACAGGGAGTCGCAGGCGTGAAGGTCGCGGTGCTCATGGGCGGCAACTCCGTCGAGCGCGAGATCTCGCTGCGCACCGGGTCGCGGCATCGCGCAGGCGCTGCGCAAGCTCGGCCACGAGGTGGTCGCGGTCGACGCGGCCAACGGCCGCGCTGCTGCCGGCCGGCGAGGAAGAGCGCGCCGCGCTCCGTTCGAGCGCGCTCGAGCCGACCGGCCCGAGGCGACGCTCGCGCGCGCCGAGACGCTCGCGCGACGCCGACGTGGTGTTCGATCGCGCTCCACGGCGGCAGCCGGCGAGAACGGCACGCTGCAGGCGCTGCTCGATCTCGCCGGGCAAGCCCTACACCGGCTCCGGGCGTGCTGCGCCAGCGCGCTCGCGATGAACAAGGCGATGTCGAAGCGCGTGTTCGAGCAGCGGCGATCCCGACGCCACCCTGGCTGCTGTCGAGCCGACGGCCTGATGGCCCGCGCTGCGTACCGACGCCGCCTCGCAGATCCAGCGCCGTCGGACTGTCCGCTGGTCGTGAAGCCGAACGAGGAAGGCTCGACGCGTCGGGCTCTCGGTCGTGCGCGAGCCGGGCTGCGACCTGGCGAGGCGCTGCGGCTCGCCGCCGAGCGCTACGGCACGGAGATCCTGATCGAGGAGTTCATCGCGGGCCGCGAGCTGACGCGTCGCGGTGCTCGGCGATCAGCCGCTGCCGATCGTCGAGATCCGTCCGAAGAGCGGGCTCTACGACTACGAATCGAAGTACACCGCCGGGCGAGCGAGTACTCCTGTCCCGGCCGATCTGCCGGCGGCACGTCGCGCGCGAGTCGGCGAGCTGGGCGTGCGCGCGGTGCAGTGTGCTCGGCTGCCGCGGCGTCGTGCGCGTCGATTTCCGGCTCGACGCGACGAACCAGCCGTACTGTCTGGAAGTGAACACGATCCCCGGCATGACGCCGACGAGTCTGGTGCCGATGGCCGCGAAGGCGGCCGGCATGTCGTACGACCAGCTGGTCGCAGCGCATGCTGCGAGCTGCGCGGTCGGCCGACGCGCGAGGCGCCGCCGCGCAGGCCTGCCCGCGCCGCGACTGCAGTCCTGGATCCGCGCACCAGGAGCGACTCATGGACCGCACCGCTGGAGTTCCTGAAGGACCTGGTCGAAGCGCACGGCGCGCCCGGCTTCGAGAGCGACGGTCGCGCCGGTGATGCAGCGTCACCTCAAGGGCGTCGGCGCCGTTCTCGCGCGACCGGCTCGGCAGCTTCATCTGCGAGAAGCAGGGCACCGCGGCCGGCCCGCGCGTGATGCTGGCGGGCCACCTCGACGAGGTCGGCTTCATGGTGAAGTCGATCACGAAGGACGGCTTCGTCAAGTTCCTGCCGCTCGGCGGCTGGTGGGGCCACGTGGTGCTCGGCGCAGCGCGCTGATCATCAAGACGCGCAAGGGCGACGTGCTGGGCGTGGTGGGTCGCAAGCCGCCGCACGAGCTGCGCGACGAGGACCGCAAGAAGGTGCTCGAGATCAGCGACGATGTATCATCGACGTCGGCGCGACGTCGGACTGGGACGTGCGCAAGCAGCCTCGACATCCGCCCCGGCGATCCGATCGTGCCCGACTCGCGCGTTCACCGTGATGGCGAATCCCGACTCTGCTGCTGGCCAAGGCGTGGGACAACCGCATCGGCTGCGCGCTCGCCGCCGAGACCGCGCGCCGGCTCGTGGGCGCGACGCATCCCGAACACGGTGTTCGCCGTCGCGACGGTGCAGGAGGAGGTCGGTCTGCGCGGCGCCCAGACCTCGGCGTTCAAGGTGCAGCCCGACGTCGCGTTCGCGCTCGACGTCGGGCATCGCGCACGACACGCCCGGCACCGAGGGCGACGAGAAGCTGGGCGGCGGGCCGCTGATCGTGGTCTACGACGCGACCTCGATTCCCGAACCGCGGCCTGCTCGACCTGGTCGTCGACACCGGCGAAGAAGCTCGAAGCTGCCGCTCCAGTTCGAGTCGGTCGAGCGCGGCGGCACCGACGCCGGGCGCATCCATGTCACCGGCGCAGGGCGTGCCGTCGCATGTCGATGGGCATCGCCGGCGCGCTACATCCACAGCCACGTCAGCATCATCGACCGCCGCGACTTCGATAGCCACGCAGTCAAGCTGCTGGTGGCGCTGGTGAAGCGCCTCGATCGCGATGGGCAGGATGCCTGAGCTGAGACACCGCGCAACCACGAGTGGGCACACGTGTCGATCGGCTGGCTCCTCATCCACCGTCTGTTCCTCGAGACCGAGAAGCTGCTCGGACATCGGGCTGCGGGTCGGGGTCGCGCTGGTGCTAGTTCCTGTCGCAATCGCTGCTGGTTCGAGGCTTTCACAACCCACGGAGTCCTGATCGAGCGGGTCGGCCGCGGCAGCGAGCGCAGCTCGGCGCGATCCCGCACCATCGGCGGGATCTTCAAGAGTCTGCTCACCGTGCTGGTGGTCGGCACGGTGGTGCTCTACCGCCTCAGTGTGATGGGCTGGGACGTGGCCGCTGCTCACGGCGGGGACGCCGGCGTGGCGCTGGTTTCGGCGCGCAGTCGGTGGTGCGCGACGTGATCGCCGGCGTATTCATCATCTTCGAGGATCATCTGGCGTGGGAGACCTGATCGAGGTGGACGGCAAGGCCGCGACCGTCGAGCTGCGGGTGCGGAGCACGACGCTCCGGCGACTTCAACGGCTTCCTCCATTTCGTCCCGAACGGTGAGTTGAAGATCGTGGTCAACCAGGTCGTGGCTGGAACCGCGTGGCAGTGGACGCGCCGATCGCACCCGACCAGGACGGGATCGAGCAATACGTAACTGAACGAAGTATTAC